>Ga0315289_10000031_pt1 | contig 224518 bp, 219 predicted proteins | sample YL17G11_40_MG_FD_203452 | JGI IMG/M metagenome (GOLD analysis project Ga0315289, IMG submission 203452) | Sediment microbial communities from Yellowstone Lake, YNP, Wyoming, USA - YL17G11_40 | ecosystem: Environmental > Aquatic > Freshwater > Lake > Sediment | place: USA: Wyoming | collected... | reverse complement strand
ACGCCTTAGCAAACGCTTAATTTTATTAATCAGTTTGTTTTCTTTTTTCATGTGGTGGGTGTGCTCCACCACCCCCTACTGAGCAATCAGTAGGGGTTATTTATTAAAAAGATTTTCTACTGAGCCTTATGCATAAGCACATTTATATAGTCTGCCGTCTATATCATAAGTATGGAAAAACCCAACATCATTTTTCCAAAATTAATGAAAAGTGAAAAATTTTTTATGAATCTCATAAACTTGAAAACAATGATCTCAGAAGTGAATTTGATAGTCTATTTGAAACTGACAACATAGTAGACAGGAGCAGGAAATAAATATAATGGGGTGAGCATAATGCCAAATAATTGTTTAAAATGCAAGTCTGAAATAAATGAAGATAGGCTGTATTGCGACGAATGCCTTTATAAGACTCCAAAAAATTCTTAAAGAGTATAATTGCCGAAGATTTATAAATAACCTGGCTTTGGCTGCAGTGGGTGGTTTAAAATGGAATTGACTGACAAACTAAAGGCTGTTTTGGACAAGGTGTCTGCAAGGCTTGCAGAAAGCGAGATTGTTGCCGGCGAGTTTGGCTATTTTCTTTTTGAGCAATTAAAGGAGCAGGGCATTGTCTCAGGCACATACGGCCAAAATGTAATTGATGTCGGGGCTTTTGAGTATTTGATCGGATATAAACTTAGAACGCATACTTTAGGCGGGATGAATCAAGATTATATTGCCACATGCAGAACCCATGTCTCTGGCAAGATGAGGGAAGATCTGGAAGAAAGGGAATTGTTTGACAGGATTGCAATTGATTATCTAAGAGAGCAGTTTGAAGGAAAGGAAGTAACAAAATCCGAGCTTGATAAGGCTGCCAGCAGTTATGTCAGAGAACGTGCACCGCGATTATCTGCTGTAAGGCAAGCAGTCCTGACAGGAACACTGCTCAGCACGCTTGAAAGAGAAGTGAAGATAGCAAGAGAGCCTGTAAAGATAGGGGATTACAGAAGAGAGGATATTGAGGAAGCGCTGGGGAAGATTTAGGTATTGAATTTTTATAACTCTCCCTTTTGAATGTTGAAAGAGAGAAGCAGGCGAGCGTATCTTAGGGCAGGCGTCATTCTTCAATATTGATTTTAAAAAACCCGAACCTTTATAAAAATGGGATTAATACCAAAAATAAGGAGATTAAAAATGTCACTCGCATATACATTGCTGGGAATCCCTAGAACATTTGACGAATTTGTAGATAAGTTAAAAAGAAGAGGAGGCAACCAGGTAGATGTGATTCTAGGAGCGTATGATGACGACGGTGGTTTTGGAGGAATATTCAACTATCATTGCGTTGTTGGTCTTCAGGCTGGAAAAACAGTATTGAGGCTTAATGAACGCACCCATGCAAGATCAGGAAATCTATATGATACAGTCATAGGCAAAGCTGAAGTTGAGCAAGCAACTCTGAAGGAAGCAGTAGAAACTGCAGAAAAGCTGCAAAGCATTGGCCTGGAAGCAACCGTCAATGGAAGACCAGTTGGTGAAACAAGAGAAGCTCTTGCTCAATGTGATAAAGGCATTGAGAAAATGAGACAAAAATGCGAAGATTATCTTTAAGATGCCTGCCTTTTTAGATTAATTCTTTTTTCTAATTTTTTATAACTCGCCCTTGATTAGATTTGAAAGAGAGAAGTGGGCGAGGGAGCACTGGTCACTGGACAGATGGCCGCAGGATATATAAGGCAGTATCTCCTAATATGATTGATGGCTGAGCCAGAAGATATTGAAAAGTTGAAGAAAAAACTTAGAGATTATAGTGAAAAAGAGATTGAGTTTAATGACCCTCATTTTACGCAGCAGATGATGCTAAGGGAAGGAAGCAAAGAAAAAGTGATCAGCAATATATTAAAACCAGATAATCTGGTCTATTCATACACAGAAAAAGGAAAACAAGGAGATGTTGTGCATTGTCTGCACTTTAGACTGAGCAATACCAGAACGCTGAGATTGCCTGTAATATTTATTAACGGGAAAGGTTTATATATCCTTACTTATATTAAAAGATACAGGTCATGGCAAAATATGGTTAAAAAGGTGAAAAAATGACTAAAATCGTTTCTTATGACAAAGAAAATGATATTTTATCTATTCACAAAGGCTTTGATAAAGATGAAAAGTTTAAAGGAAATATAGATGTAGGCGAACTAGTGCTAGATGTTTCTACAAGAGGCAGAATAAGAGGCATAGAGATTATGAATGCGACTGAATTCTTTAAAGATTTTGATATCGGAAAAAGCATATTAGAAAATCTTAAAGATGCTAATTTTACTGCATCATTGAATCCAAACAGGATAATGCTGGGGATATTGGTCAAGACTGAAAATAAAGAGATTCCTGCAAAGATAGCTGTTCCTTTGGAAGTTCCAGGTTATTAGTTTTTCTTAAAGATGGATAAAGAAAAATTTGTTCAAAGAGTAAATAATATGCTCTATGGGATTTGCGGCTGTAATAAAGAAGAGGCTATTGAAGTTTTGCAGGAATGTCTAAAACAGATTAAAGATTGCAAAAATTTTCCTAAAAATAGGCCTGGGAGGATGGATTTTGTGGAAAAATGGGCAAGGTTTGTCGCTGAAAAGCCTGATGAAGAATGGAGTAAATTACAGGCTGAGCTGATTGACTCACAGATAGAGAATGCTGAGCAGGTCAAGCTTACAAAGTACCAGGTCAGATACATCAAGAAGAGATAGGTTTGAATTCTATAGCCGCAATTTTAACGTATTGCTTAGAAAAGGTTTATAATATAATTAATATTAGGATAAACAGAATGGCATTCAATGAGCAGCTGAAAGGAGTCATTGGCAGGAAATCAAACATAGTCACTCTTTTGGGAATACTTCTTATGCTTTTTGTCTTCTTTGATGGAGGAGATTTCTTCTTTTTTATCGGATTGGCTGCTTTTGTTACAGGCCTTTGGCTATATAATAGATATAAGAAAAAATATTCCAAGAAAAAAACAGGATTTTCTAAGGTTTATAATGTGATAAGGATCATCCTCATTGTGCTTATCGTGATATTGGCATTTGCAGCAATTGCTGAGATAATACTGCCTCCTGCTTCAACTGTTGTGCCTGATGAAGGTTGTGATGCAAAGGCTCCTTATATGTGCGATAGCCAGTGCTTCTATTGCAATGAAGGCAATGAGATGAACAAGCTGTGCTGCCTGGCAAGGAATGATAACTGGTGCTGCCCAAAAGAGCAGGAATGTGATTATGGAACAAAAGGATGCAAAGGAGTTGGGATAAATGACAGCATTGTGGCTGACATTGAGAAGTCCATTGTCTGGGTAAAGTATGAAGTGACTGGGAAAGATGAGTATGGAGAAGCTGTTGAAGGCTCTTTTTCAGGCTCAGGTGTGATATATTCCAATGCCAATTCAAAACTGATGATATTCACCAACAGGCATGTTGTTGACTGCTTGTTTACAGGAGAATGCTTCCAGAAGACAACTGAGAAAGTAAGTGTAAGGACGCAGGATGGCAAGATATATCCTGTCTCTAAATTGTATTTTGCAGGGCATAATCTTGATATAGCTGTGCTTGAAGTGGGTGTTAAAGATTCTAGCAAGTATCCTGTCCCTGATGCAAGAGATGATATTACTATTGGTGATAAGGTTGTCGCTATAGGATATCCTTCTTATGCTGAGCGAGTTGTTGAATTTAGTCGGGCAGAGGGAAGGATAACTTCTCTTAAAAGTTTGCTTATGGATGATGGATATGCATTTAGCTCTATAGAATCAGATGCGTATACTTATTTTGGAAGCAGCGGAGGAGGGCTTTTTGACTCAAATGGAAATCTTGTCGGAGTGAACACATGGATGGGTGTGGATTCCCAGCAGAGCATCGCTATAAAGGTAGGGTCAATAAATGACATAAGTTTGTTTGTCAAGTGTGATTCTGGGCAGTATCTTGATATGAAAGGGAGATGCGTTCAGTATTGCACATCCAATGAAGTCTTGGGAAAAGACGGGAATTGCTATGGCAAATGCGGTTTCTATTGCCTGTCTACTGTCCCAAATGCTCATGATTCGAGATGTAATTATAATGAGATAACAGGACAGGATAAAGAGTGCCACAAGCCATGCGGCTCTGCAAGCCTCTACTGCGGCGACCCTTCTGAGATCTGCTACAAGGACAGATGCGTAAGCTGCACAAGTGTGAACACGTATTTATATGAAGATGGAAGTTGCAGGGCGTAGAAATTAAGGCAAATCCTGTTTGAGTTTTTCTTGCAATAAAAGCTGTCCAGAAACAGAAAGGTTTATATATTAATACCATATTAATACTACATTAAGGTGATGTTATGGTACAAGCAATAATACATATTGAGGATCATACGAACAGAGTTTTAAATATCGTGAAGGCCAAATTCGGACTAAAAGATAAAAGTGAAGCTATTGATCTGATGGCTGAACAATATGAGGAAGAAATCCTAGAGCCTGAATTAAAGCCTGAATATGTTGAAAAGATCAAGAAATTAGAGAAAGAAGGAAAGTTTATCAAAATTGGAAACATCAATGATTTTAGGAAGAGATATAACCTAAAATAAGATGTATAATATCGATACCAGCCCTAATATAGATAAGATATTTCTAAAACTTAGCAAAAAGAATCCAAAACAGATGGAAATAATTGCTAAGAAAGTAGAAGAAATATCTTTGAATCCCCATAGATATAAAAATTTAAGGGCGCCATTAAATCATTATAAGAGGATTCACATTGATAAACATTTTGTATTGATATTCTCAGTTGATGAAAATGATAAGACTATAATCCTGCAGGATTATGATCATCACGACAATATCTACAGCAGGTAATGTTTCTGACAATAAATGGAAGTTTCATTACTCGCCCTTTGAAAGCACATGAAGGATAAGGTGGGCGAGGCGGATTGAACATAACTCTTTCTAGACGAAAATGGCTGAATTTGAGAATACAAACAAACGACTTTGTAAATTAAGTGTTGTCTGCAAATAAAGTCTATTTTTTAATTTTTAAAATCAAAGCGATGATCATGAAGAGCATAGAAATCCCAAACATAACCCAAGGATATAAGATTGGATATGCCTTTGGAGGAAGTCCCAAAGCATATATCAGGTTCATTAAGCCCATCCCCATCCAGAAAAAAATACCCCACTCTATCTTTCCTTTGATTTTTTTTATCATCTTTTCTCTCTTTTCAATAATAAAGATAATACGCATGTCACTGCAAATACTACTAACCCAAATATTAACAGATGAGCTATATTCCAGCTTGGATGAACAAGTTTCGCTATCCCTATCGCTACAACTCCAATAAACAAAGATAAGAGTATTTTAAGTATGTTATCCATTTTTATTTTTTTGCTCTTTTCAATAAGATCATATTCAAAATCCTTGTTTACCTGAATTTTGACAGGATCTGCTGCCCTATCTTTGGGATATATTCTTTAGCTTCCTTGGCTCCTTTAGAAGTGATGTGGATCAGGTATTTATCCTTGCAGATCCAAAGATGATAATAGTAGACATCCGGATCATTGTACTGGCCTCCGTAATCATTCACATCGTTGACACGGAACCTGCTCTGATCCCCGTAATCATTCTCGCTTATAAGCCCTTGGACACTAAAATAGTGCGAAGAACCATACTGGTATGAACCATTCAGGGCTTCTAGATTCGCGAATCTCTGCAATTCAATTATTACTTCGGTATTATTCAAGATGATATAGTCACAGATGCTATATTGACCAAGTGATGAATCTACAATATTTGAATATTCTTCATCTGTCCAGCAATTAGTTCCATTGCTTATGCCAAGCTGCTGAAGTTCTGTTTCATTAAGATTTCTTGCCATCCCAAGCTGCTGAAGGTCTTGTTCATTAAGCACCAGCTCTTGGGTCCCTGATATGCTTATTGTCGGTTCTTGCACTGTCGAGCATCCTGTGATGAGCATCAATAGGATTGCTGCAATCATCATGAAGATGATTTTCTTATAGGTTTTGGGTTTCATAAGCTAGTTGATAGATAAAACAGTATTTAAAAGTTTGCACTGGTCACTGGACAGATGCCTACGCAAAGTATTTAAATTAGATCTTGCCTCTTTATTATTATGAAAAGGGGGAAGGAAAATAAAAAAGAAGAAAAAATAGATATTCCTCTAATTGTTAAATGGGCTGGAGGAAAAAAACAATTGATTGAGCAGTTTAAACCATTATTTCCTAAAAAAATAGAAAGGTATATAGAACCATTTCTTGGCAGTGGAGCAGTTGCTTTTTATGTGATTCAAAAGTATAACCCCTCAGAGGTTTTGCTTTCAGACTCTAACGAAGAATTGATTAATGTGTTTAATACTATTAAACACGATTATCAGAATTTGATTAAAAAATTAAAAGAACATAAAAATAAATATCAAAAAAATAAAAATGAATATTATTACAGAATAAGAAAACAAAATCCTGAAAGACTATCTAGTTTAAACAAAGCTGCTAGATTTATTTTTCTAAATAGAACTTGCTTTAATGGGTTATACAGAGTAAATTCAAAAGGAAGATTCAATGTTCCAATAGGAGATCATAAAAATCCAGATATTGTTCAAGAAGAAAAAATGAAAAATGCGGCAGAGTTATTAAAGGATGTAAATATTAGGGTAATGTCTTTTGAGAATGTCATTGATTTTGCTAAAAAAGGGGATTTTGCTTATTTTGATCCCCCGTATGATCCTCTTAAAAAAGGAAAAAGTTTTACGACTTATACAAAAGATAATTTTTTAGAAAAAGATCAAAAAAAATTGGCAGAAGTTTTTGATGAATTAACTAGAAAGGGTTGCTTATGCATGGGAAGTAATAACGATACTGAACTTATTAGGGAGATTTACTCTAAACATAACATCGAGATAGTAAAAGCCAAAAGAATGATTAACTCAGATGCTTCTAAAAGAGGAGCTATAAACGAGGTTGTTATTCTCAATTATTAATCTTTAACTATGGGTGGCTTTTGATATTATAGAGTATAAATCTTTTGAAGTCAGGATAAGATTTACTACATCTCTAAACATATAAGCCTTAGGATAATTTGTTTTTTCTTGTAACATCATCATCTCAATTAAATGAATTATCAAATTCATATTAAAAAAACCATATTCATTTAGTTTTTCAAATCTTTTTATAAATTCTTCATTCTTAGATAGAATTAGATTATCAAAAATGGTTGTATAATCTCTATCAGGTAATGTAAAAACAGTCTCCCAACGCTTAAGCATAAACTTTAAAAATTGATTTGTCAATTCTGGGTCTTTCTCCTTCTTGATAAGAATATCAACCACCCAATGGATATGTTTTAATTGTCTTTGTTGACTTCGTTTGATATTTCTGTTTTTAAATTTAATTAGCATATCATTCTTACTTAAAGTTCCGGGGTAAACGTATATGACATATCCTTCTTTAAATTCTATTTCTATAATAGACTTTACTTTAATAGATTCTTCTCTCTTTTTATTTTTTCTAAGATTAGTATACGTTTTTCCTACTTGATATTCAACCATGGTTATAGAATAAGAAAGAATGATTTTATTTAAACCTTCGCCTCCCACTTACAAAATTCACATTCCTTCTCAGCTTTTGGCTCTTTGCCTTTGACAATCTTGATCGCTTTCTTGAAGACTTTCTCTGCTTCATCTATATCAATCTTCATCCTGACTAACTCTGTGTCAAAGATGACTTCTCCTGTCGGAAGGACTTCTTTTGGATAGTAGAAAAGCAAGTAAGAATAATCCTCTGTCTTATAGCTGTTTTTCCTAAGCAGATAATTATAGATGTTCATCTGCAATTGATAATGCCCTGCTGTGTCTTCTTTCAATGGAAAGCCTCTTGTCTTGTAATCAAGAACTATCAATTTCTTGCCTTTAACCAAGATGTTGTCTACTGCTCCGCGCAGTAAAACATTGTTCTTTTCATCCAAGAACTGGATTCCTTTGAAATTGCTCCTCCAGATTTTCAATGTCTCCTTGTCATCAAATAGTTTGCATTTGCCTTTTATGCATTCATGAGCCATCAGTTCAGGAGGCAATCTGCCTTTTTCCATAAACCTGTCAAAATGCTCTTTCAGTATCTTGTCCATCCCAGAAGGCAATGAAGGAAATGGTCCTCCTGGCCTGCTGATGCCTTTGACAACATAAAGCCAGAAGCATCTAGGGCATTCTTCCATCAAGTTCAAAGAGCTAGGTGATAATTTGATTTGTTCTGACATAATAGTTAGTTAGACGCAATGCTTTTTAAAACTTTCCACCTCGCCCTCATCTCTCCTGCAGTAAAGTTTTGGCGAGTGACGAAGGTTTTTAAACAACTGGATATGCTCTTTCTTATGGTCAAGACATACCAAGATCCTGCCAAGGATAAGTCAAGAGCTAAACTAAAAGAATTCATTGAAAAACATCTAGACAAGGATCCAAAAGAGACAAGAGTTGTCTGCTTTCCAGGAGCTGAAAAAAAAGGAGAAGAGGCTCTTGAGGTCAGGGAAGTTTATGATGCTTTAGGCATTCCAAGGCAGAATATCACAGGGCTGGAATATGATGCTGAGAAAGCAGAGAGATTAAGGAAAGCAGACTTGGGAATAAATGTCATCAATTCGCCAGATATTGATTTCTTTTCAACAACAAAAGATGTTTTTGACATAATAAGCCTTGATTATACAGGGCACCAAGGAAAAGACGAGACAAAAACCTTAGAGATGATTGCCGGAAGGCAGTGCCTTGCTTCAAATGGGGTGTTATGCACAAACTATGCTGCAAGAAGAGAGTCAAAAGCATTCCAGCTCAGGGAGATGCACAGGTATATTGCAGGAAAGCTGCAAGGAAGATTGGCTAAAAGAGGCATGAGTGACAGGAAATGCGCTGATATCATGAAAAAAACCCTTGAAAGCGGAAAAGTTGAGCTTCCGCTTGAAGATGTAAGGGATGCGACAACTTCAGAGATCCTGAGGGCGTTTGACCACGGAATAATGTGCAAAGAAAGGGACCTTATGGTCTTCAAGCTCAATCCTATCTATCAGCTTATTAACGAGCACCTGCTCAAGACATACAGGTCAATGCTTGAGTCAGATGAAAAAGAGCTTGCAGAAAAGCTTGTTGAAAAAGGCATAGTCGCAAAAGACTGGATAGAAAAGCTCAGGACAGACCCGAAAGCAAGCCCAAAGCTTTATTTTATAATGCATAAGGCTGGCCTGGAAAGCTATGTTTCACAGATGTTTCCTGTCAAAGCGTCTGGCTGCTTTGCAAAGTTCCTGATAAATTCTGAGCTCAAGGCTTATGATGCTGAGGGAATTGAAAGATACTGCTATGTGAGCAACAAGAACATGACAATGCACATGGACATTTTCATGTTTGACCAGCACCGGCAGGAATATGAAAGGTTTTCAAAGGTCCTTAAGCCAGATTACCTTAATTTCGAGCTTGCTTTTAATCCAGGAGGGTATGCTGAGAAAGAGCTTAAGCAGGAAATCATTGCGCTTTTTGACTTCATGTCTTCAAGAAAGCATGTTGTGATCCCTGAAAGGGTTTTCCTTGGCTCTTCGTGGAAGCCTGGACAGAGAGAAAGCATTTCAAAAGAAGAAGTTGTTTTCTTATTGCAGGCAGGGGTTCCTGCAGAAGAGATTCTAGAAACATACAAAGGATGGACGACTGGGCAGTTAGCTGCATTAAAAGCCCATTATATCACAATGGGGAAGAAGCTAGGATAAGCCCTGCTATGCCTTTTGCTTTCTAAAACTTTCCAGGGAAATTGTATTTATAAATCATTTAAATAAAGTTACTACTATAAAGAGACAACAAAAACGAAAGATTTAAATATCTGCAATACATCCAATATGTGAGGCAAAAATGGCTGTACCAGATGGTTTTACACATACAGGAGATCCGAATCATGTGCTTAATAGTTTTAGTGCTATGGATCTTACTCCTTCAGAAAGCCTTTATTTTAATCATTTAGGCAGACTGCCTCCTTCAATAGACGTCTCTGCTTCTGATATCTTGGTTAGCCAACATACTGGAAAATTGACTCCTAAATTAAGAGCTATTTTAAGAACCTTGGAAAGAACTGAGGGTGGCTTAAAAATAGGCGCAGACAGTTCAAGTAATGGATTGTTAAGAACCCTATACGCCCCTACTAATGGATATTTTACTGGAAAGCCAAAATTCTCTATAAGAAAAGTGTATAGAACAAGCGCTTTATGCAAAGCTGTTGATGTGATGGATGAATTAAATAAGAAAGGTCGCTTTGAAAGGTATAGATATCTGGATGAAAGATCAAGTGATGTTTCTGACAGGGACAAAAGCCATATTATCATGGGGACTAGAAAAGAAAACAGAGAGTTTATTTACGTTGCAAATAAAAAAGCCTTTGGAGATTTTGGATATGTTGAAGACACCCTTTTAAAAGGGTATGAACTAGTTGAATCTAAGAATGATAAAATAAAGGGTATAGATGTAAAGAGAAAAAAATACCAAACTTATGCCGGGTCTTTTTTTGGCCTCTGGGATTGCCATCATGATTATATCAGTTATTTCTTTGAATTAAATGATGTGATGGTTGCGATGATGAATTTTTCTGAAGTAACAGAAGATGAAACAGAATTAAGAAACATCTCAGGAAGATTAATAGATAAAATTAAAGGATAAGTGATACAGGCGAGCTGTTAGAACAATCCTCTAATCATTCTCAGGTTACAGACGATAAACTTATATACTTAAAAAGCTGATTACGATTTATAAGATGAAACATACTCGAAAAAAGAGAGTTTTAAAGAATGAGTTCAAAAGCTATGTCTTGACAATTGCGTTTGCATTTCTTGTCTTGGTCCTTATTGTCCTTACAGTTGATATGATAAGGATCCAGACTGTTGGAAAAGCGTATTTTGGGTTGAATGCAAGCAGGGAAACCCCTCAGCCACAATTTACATGCACAGACTCTGATAATGGCGTGGATTATTCTGTAAAGGGAAATACGGTTGTATATCTGTCGCGAGTTGACTTACGCAAAAACGAAACATCAACCACCTTGCGTGAAAACAGGACAGACACATGTGAAGATTCAACTACGCTCAATGAGCAGTTCTGCTCTTCTGACAGCACTGCCTCTTCTATATCATACGATTGCCCTTACGGATGCGCGGATGGGGTATGCACCAGCCAGGAGGTAATACAGGCATGCGGCTCGTCAGTTCCGATGAATTCTTCTATTTGCAAGAATGTTGCCCAAGTTTATCCAATAGACCCGGTTTCCACTCCTGAACTTAAAAATATCAAACTAAAATATCTTGATGATTCTGGCTATCTAAGAGGAAAATACGTAAGGGTATTCCTTTTTTGTGCAATCAAGGCGGGAACCAACCAGTGCATCGCTCCCCCAGGACCACCTGTCTATTCCCCCAACCATACTTTTATGTTTAAGCCAATAAATTACAGCGCCCCTGGCTATTTCTTGCCAGACTATCAGGGGCAGCATTTCGATGAAGTATCTCTCTACTATGGATTCAATCTTGCAGCAGAATGGTTTGACAAAACACTTGGATTGAAGAATGCAAAAAGAATCAGAGTTGACGCATATAACCCAAGTATCTCAGGAGATCATGCTGAAGCAGCCTACCAAGATGACGGCACGCCAATCCTTCGTTTTCCCGCAAAGCCAGCCGGATTCAGCGCCTACCGAGCCATTAAGGTGATGTTCCATGAAGTAACCCACATGGTTTTTATTGAAACAATCAAAAATAATGACTATGTATTCAACAATGTAATGGGCGCAACAGATCTGACTGCCTTCTTCATGAACGAAGGCTATGCACTTTATTTCCCTTGTTCATATTATAATAGCTCTTACTTCTATTCCCCCAATCGCCCGACTGATATAGACTTTGATTACAACTACAGCTATGGGGTTCCTGTCTATGGAGAGAAATCAAGCGACGGCTGGGGTATATTGGAGATGAAGGAGGTGGTGGAGCTAAAGAAGCCTTCCGCCTCGGTTCAAAGAGCAAATATGCTTGCATTTGCAGGGGCACTATGGGATGTCAGGAAAGAGATAGGCCCTGAAGTACTTGACCCTATGATTGTTAAATCATGGAGAATAATGCCTGTCCAAAAAACAGGAGATTTTGTTGTCGACGCGATGGTAGCATTGGTTCAGGCAGATAATAAAATGTATAATGGAGAGCATAAACAAACCATCATCTCTGCTTTCGCAGGGCATAATATAATATGCAAAACTTGTAAGTAATTAACTTAATCCCTGCTATTCAAAGATTACAAGCAGCCCCAAAACAATAACTACCTACCTTTTGCCGACCATAATCCCACGACGATAAATTTATATACCTTAAAAGCTAATTGCGATGGATAAGATGAAACATACTCGAAAAAAGAGAGTTTTAAAGAATGAGTTCAAAAGCTATGTCTTGACAATTGCGTTTGCATTTCTTGTCTTGGTCCTGATTGTCCTTACAGTTGATATGATAAGGATCCAGACTGTTGGAAAAGCGTTTTTTGGATTGAATGCAAGCAGGGAAACTCCACGGCCGCCCCCACAGCAAGTTTCACCATATATATGCACAGACTCTGACAATGGCCTGGATTATTCTGTGAAAGGAAATGCTGTTGTATATTTGTCGAGAGTCGACTTGCATAAAAACGAAACATCAACCACCTTGCGTGAAAACAGGACAGACACATGTGAAGATTCAACTACACTCAATGAGCAGTTCTGCTCTTCTGGCAGAGCTACTTCTTCCAGATACGATTGCCCATATGGATGCATTGACGGAGCATGCAACACCCAGGATGTGACACAGGTGTGCGGCTCATCAATCCCGATGAATTCTTCTGTCTGCAAGTATGTTGCTCAAGTCTTCTTCAGTCCAAAGGGGGAAGAAACAGCTTACTTCAAAAACGTCCTTCTGAAGAGAGTTCCTAGATCCGGATGCCTTGAAAATAAGTATGTTGTTGTGTCCAGGAAGACCTCTGCTGGATATAAGGTTCCTTGCATGGATAATTTCTTTTACAATCCTAAAACAAGCGCGGAAAAATTCTCATTAGTGTCTGGCTATTATTATGCTGACTATCTCCAAGAGTATCACAGGGAAAAGATGAAATTGACCCTTCCCAAGCTAGGGCTTTATTTGACTGACCCTCCTGCCTCTGACCCAGGTAGTAAGCAAGGGCATACAGTAGGGCTGACAGGGATAGAGATGTATCCAACTGTTCCATTCTTAACTGATGTCTTAGAGCATGAATTTGCGCATTTTGTCCAGCATAATATTTTTTCTGCTAATCATCCTGGCAGCTGCGAGGATGCCAACTCGCCAGTCAGCGCCTTGCTTGAAGGACATGCCCGTTATGCTAGCGCGTTTTTCATGAACAGCCCAATGCAGCGCGGCAGCGGAGTGTCTACGATATTTAACCTGTCAAAGACAACAGCAGTGCAATTCCCTGTCCCAACACGCGACAAGTGTGAGGATACTACTGCGTGCGGAAACAAGTTGCTTCATGGAATCGCAGGCATTTTCTGGGAAATAAAGACTCTTTTTGAGTACAAATACAATGATGCAGACAAGGTAAACCTGCTCATCTATACTGCTTGGAAAGAGATAACCTTTGACAAAGAGCCCATGACTGAACTTCTAATTGCTTTGTCACATGCGGACTCCCAATTAAACAATGGCGAGAACAGGCTTGCATTGGCTGAGATTTTCGTAAAGAGATGCCCTAACTGCGGCATAAAAATCACCAATGATACAATTACTATCCCAAATTATGTGCCAAGCAGTATTCCAAATTGCGCACCAGCATGATCAGAATTCTTATCCACCTCTGCCTCATCTACGTGCAGAAGAATTAAGGCGAGTTATCAGAATAATCCTTGCTTATACTCCTCAAGAGTGTGCTGATGCATTTTTAGCCTGATCAGTCTTGAGCAAAAGCTCCCTGCAGTAGTCTTCCTGTTCACTAGCGCTGATGATTATCAAATTGCCTGGATCGTACAAGAGGTCAGTGAAATCTTTAGTGTTCAGCTTGGTTTTCACTTCCTGGACATCGATGTATAGAGATACAACAAAATAGGAAGTTAAAAGAAAAAGGAACAATATTACCCCTATGGTCCACTTCAGGTGAATTTTAGCTATCATAGATAGATATTAATCTATCATTATTTATAAAGTTATTCAGAAGTTTAAAACAATCCCTGCTTATAGACTCTTTTCAAGATATCTGCTTTTGTGATAACACCAAGCATCTTGCCTTGCTCTACTACAACAACTATAGGATAGAACTTCAGTATATCAGAAACAACAGCCATAGATGCATTCTTTGTTATTGTCGGAGGAGAGTCTTCCATTATGTCTTTTGCTTTTATGTTTTTCTTTCCTTTGGTAAAAGCATCCAAGACATCTGATTCTGAGACATAGCCAATCAATTTGTCATTCTCAACAACAAGGACTTGGGAGATCTCGTATTTCCTCATGTATTTGACAACTTCAGGCATATCGCTTCCAGGAGGCACTGAAACCAGTTCTGAAGTCATTATCTCCTCTGCCTTTATCTCCTGCTTCTTTGTCAATGCATCAATTGCATTGAATATCTTCTTTGCATTTGTATAAGTAGGATCAAGCCTTCCTGCCTCTATCTTAGCGATAAGCGATTGAGAGACATCTGCTTTCTTTGCTAGTTCTGATTGGGTTAAATTGAATTTTCTCCTTATCTCCTTGATCTCTTTCAGCTCATATTCCATTATCAAAAGAATAATATGAAGTAGTATTTATTACTTTTGGAATAATAAGAAAACAGGTAAAATGCGTTTAAAACAGCTTAAAAGCAATATTTAGATGGTTTAAGGCTGTTTCTATAAAACCTAACCAAGCTTTCTGTAAAACAGAAAGGTTTATATACTTATTAACCACTAATAAGTAGTGAATTGAGGTGTATGAAGACGAAAGCACAGCAAAAAAAGAAACAATTGCAGAAAAACTAAAAAAATGATTTGGATGATAAAAATGGACCAATACAGTCAAGATGCCCATTATGCAAGATGGCAGGAAAAATTAAGAGAAGGAATGAACATTCTGGTAGGAAGAGAGCTAGCAAGAAGCCCCCAGTCTGAATCAAGAACACACACTGTAAGATTGATAGAATATGTAATGAGAAACTGCAGCGCTGATTTTGTTCCAGCAAAGCCTGTATTTGGAGCAGGGCAAAAGATCACTGAAGCAGAGATTGAAAAAGTGATGCAGGCCTTGGGAAGAGATTCTGAATTGACTGGCTATTTCACAAGAAAGGCCAGGATGCCAAGACAAGAGGATATAGCCAGCAGGATATCTGCGATGCTATTTTAAGTTCTTTAGTTTTCCAAACCTATACACAGTATCTGCAACAATAAAACATTCAAAATTCTTTAGGTTTTGTTTCAAGAAAGGGCTTAGCAAATATTCTTTAGATACATCAGTTCCTTCTGTGACTAGATTGAAAGAAGGCTGAACAATTAATATTTTTCCTTTGTATTTTCCTACTAAAAAGCATTTATATTTCTCAGATGGCCTTTGCCTAAAGCTTATTGCAGGATGCTCATGGCCAATTATTATTGTCTTTATTGAAGAAGGAATCTTCATCAACCTGTCTCCATGAGTTATAAGCATGTCATCCAAAACAACATTTGCAACAACATCTATGTTTCTTTTCTGGGCAATTGGACCAAGGATTGTATCGTGATTCCCTTTTACAAGAATAAGTTTTTTGCAGTGCTTTGCAAGAAAATCTATCAACCTTAAAGTATGCCTCCATTCCTGCTCTGAGATTGTGCCAAACTCATGCTTTATATCACCGTTTATGATTATTGTGTCTGGCTTTATTTTCTCAAATATCTTCTCCAATCTAAGAATAATTTCTTTGAACTGGAATCTTGGAATAAGAATTCCCTGCTTGTTCAATGATTCCTCAAAACCGATGTGGGAATCTGCAATCACAAGAGCCTTGTGTTTAGGAAGATACAATGCCAAGTCAATAATCTCAATTTTGGCGCCTATATTTACCAATGTTTTCACCTTTTCCAGTATATGTCCTTATCCTTTGGATATCTTCTGGAGAATAAAGAGGGATGCTGCTTGCTCCTGCAAAAGTGGGGTCAACTCCTGCGCTAAACCTTTTCTCAGAAAGCTTGTCCAAACTTTTTTTTGAGCCTTTTGCTATCTCTTCAAGAGTCATGTATCCTCTTTGCCTTAATGCTTCTACTGTTGTGTTGGGGAGTCTCATTTTAATTTATTGAACACAAAATCCTGCAGCTTCTTTGGCCAGGATTTCTCTATCTCTTTTTTATATTTCTGCATTGCGTCAATGACATCCTGCCTTATATTCTTGTCGCCTTCTATCAGCTTGATTATTTCCTCTTTTGCGAACATCGGGACTTTTTTCAGGTTCCATGCCATCAGGGTAAGCTCTTTGATCTCTTTTTCTTTTTCTGTCAATTCTTTTTTAGTCATTGCATCAAAGACCTCTTTGTAATCAACTTCTTTTGCCTGGAGCATCTCCTTGTCAATGCCTTTTTTTGTAGAAAGCTTTGCCAAGACATTCTGGTGCATTCGTTTCAAAAACTCAATCTTGTCTTCCATCTTCAAGATGTCTGTATAGCCCTGCACAACCAGGTTAAATGCAAATGGAGATGGGATTTCTGTATGCACTTCCTCTATTTTTATTGAATTACTCTCTATGCCTTTAATAACCTTCTCTGTGTTCTCAATGTCCATCAAGTCTTCCAAAACTTCTCTTCTTGCTTCCTTGAGTATTGAGAAATCAGGGTCAATCCTTTTCAAAGCAGACATCAGTATCATTGAGCCAACCTGCTGCCTTCCAACCCTTTTCTGCCTTCCTTTATAGTTTCTCAATATCATCAATGAGCGGGATGCGCAGTGCCTGAACCTTCTTTTCATGACTTCTGTCTGCTCAATCGCAAACTCCATGACTTTCCGCAATTCAGTTGATTTTATCCTCTTGAAAGCAGCCATCAAGTCAAATTTCTTATCGCTTCTTACATAAAACCCATTGTCATTTATGCCTATCTCAACATCCCTGTGCTGTGTCCTTGAGACAGCAAAAGCAACTGCCCTGCTCAAGCAGTCATTAACTCTTCTTCCATACAATGTGTGGAAAACAATTATGTTTCCTCTCATATCTTTTGTATGCTCTACAATAATCCTTGTGTTTGAAGGGATTTCTGAAAAATTAAACTGCTCATAGAAATATTGGTAGATGGCGTTTGCTGCATTATGGTCAACATAAAGGTACTCCAGGATAAAATCAATTATCTCCTGCCTTGTCTTTCCTGTGCAGAATTTCTCATTAAGCAATTTCCTGAATCTTCCTATCTCGTTTGCCAAGTCAAAGCTCAATGGCAGCATCTCAGAGAACCATGAAGGCACTGTCGGAGGCCTGTTTGAAGATGCATTTACCTGGGCAACCATGCCTCTTGAGAATTTGAACTGGTAAGTCTCTCCTCCTAATACAAAGATGTCTCCTGGCTTTAATTTCTCGACAAATGCTTCATCTAATTTGCCTATTGTCTGCTCTCCTATCTTTACTGTCACAAAAGTCTCGTCAGGGATTGTGCCTATGTTTGTCATGTAGATGACTCTTGCCATCTTTCCTTTTCTTCCTATCATCCCTGTCTCTTCATCATACCATAACCTTGCATAGATATGCCTGTCTTCCAAAGAGATGTATCTTCCTGCAAGATATTCTATGATCTGCGTAAAATCCTTTTTGCTCAGATCCTTGTAGCAATAGCTCTGCTTTACAAGCTTGAACAGCTCATCGATTTTTATCTTGTCTTCAAGGACAATGCCTGCGATCTGCTGGGACAAGACATCAAGGCAGTTTGTAGGGATATGAATCTTGTCTATCTTCTTCTCAATTGCTGATTTCAAAAGCACAGTGCATTCAACAAGGTCATCCCTGTCCAAAACAATCAATCTTCCTTTTGCAATATCATGCAGCTTATGGCCTGATCTTCCTATCCTCTGCAAAGCCCTTGCAACTGATTTTGGAGAAGACAGCAAAACAACAAGGTCAATGTAACCAATGTCAATCCCGAGTTCAAGCGATGTGCTGCAGACAACACATTTTAATTTTCCCTGCCTTAGCCTTTCCTCAACATTTAATCTATGTTCTTTTGACAAAGAGCCGTGATGGGCTGCAATGTTCTCTGTATAATTTTTTGGGAATTTATCTTTCAGATGGTCAACAACCCTTTCTGTTGCAGACCTTGTGTTTGTGAATATCAAAGTTGTCTTATGTGTCTGGATAAGATTGTCAATCAATGTGTACATCGCATCATGGATCTCGTCTGGAGATGTATTGATTAAATCCTTTAATGGAGACAATACTTTCAAGTCAAGCTCTTTTATGAACTGGACATCTACAATCTTACATTGGTTTGGCTTTCCGTCATTAAAACCTACAAGGAATTTAGCAATCTCTTCTATAGGAGCAACTGTTGCTGACAATCCAATCCTTGACATGTGAGAAGCCATCCTTGCTAATCTTTCTACTGAAAGAGAAAGATGCACTCCTCTTTTTGAGTCAGCCAATGCATGAATTTCGTCTATAATGCAGTACTGGACGTCTTTGAGATGGTCGATGAATTTTATGCTTGATAGAACGATTGCCAAACTTTCCGGAGTTGTTATAAGTATGTGAGGAGGCTTCTGGAGCATCTTTGATTTTTCTGCTGCTGTTGTGTCTCCTGTCCTTACTGCAACCCTGATGCCTAATTTCTTTCCTGCGATTGCCTCTATCTCATTCAATGGTTCAACAAGGTTTTTTTGAATGTCATTATTTAATGCTTTCAAAGGGCTTATGTAGACAGCATAAATCTTGTTTTCGAGAATGCCTTTTTCTGCATTGTCAACTAATTCGTTAAGTATTGAGAGGAAGGCTGTCAATGTTTTTGTTGCGCCTGTTGGAGCTGAAACCAAGATATTCTCCCTGTTATGGATTGGAATGACTCCAAACAATTGTGGGAGAGAGAACTCCTTGAATCTTGAGAAAAACCATTTCTTGACAACTGGATTTAGTATTTTCTCTACCTGCTCCTGCTTGTACGGCTGTTTTATAACTTCTATTGACATTTTTAATCTGTATTATTTTCAATATTGAAAATAATTAATATAATTTAATCTGAACCATAGAGATATACTAAATGTATATAAAGGTTAATGAAAAGAATGCTTGATCAAATCGGAATACTGTATCTCTGAGAAACGTCAGATGAAGATTTATGGGTCATTTCAAATCTTGCAACATAATTCTCTGGAAGGATTGGGTTTCCTCTTAGCCAGTTCACAAAGTTAACAACAGGGCGCATGTAAGAAAGCTTATTAACAACCTCTTCTGGAGTCAATGATACCCATTTGTATTCCCTAGAACTTCCTGTTACCTTGAATACCCTATCATTTCCTTCTTCTGTTTTGAAGGTAAGCATTGCATGGAAATATCTTGTTATGTCATCAGGCCTTACAATCCTTGTGTCAATCCCTCTTCTTGTGGCAAGCAAGTTTGCCAGCGTAGCAAAAGTAAGGCAGTCTGTAGAGTCAAGCAAAGTCCCTTTGAACAAAGCCCTTCTTTCAGGCATTCTCCTATGCAAGAAAAGCCTTATCAATTTCAGATTGTATTCAATGTGGTGAGGGTGGCCTCCTCCATCAGCATAGTCGTCAAACATCTCTGTAAGTGCTCTAGCCCTGTTTCCGATCTTTAACCTAGATTCCAAATCCTGTGAATATTCATCCATATTAACTCCCATGGATAATCAGAAGTAGTTGTTTATTTATAAGCATTGCGGAAAAAACATATATTGTATATACCCTTAAAGAACCATCAAATTAATATATAGACAGCTTGATTATTGAATATAAAACCTTTTTTGCCTGTAGTTCTCCAGGACTTTTGCGCTTGGGAAGTATAATGGATGTGGCAGATTATTCAGGTCAAACCAATGCCATTCAGTTATCTCATCTGGCTCCATGACTTTTGCATCTCCTTCAAAAGCATCTGAAAAAAATCCTATTGTGATGAAATGCGCTGTCTCAACCATATCCTGGTTGATGCATATCACATTTACTTTTTTAAGCTTGATTCCTGCCTCTTCCATAACTTCTCTTTTTGCTCCATCCTCAAATGTTTCTCCAAAATGCAATTTGCCGCCAGGCATTGTCCATGTTCCTGCGCCATTCAGTTCGCTTGATGCTTTTTCAGGATCTTCATGGCGCTTTCCAAGCAAAACCTTTCCATTCTTGAGAAGCATCACTCCAAATCCCACTCCTACTCTCTTTTTCTCTTCCATGCTTGTGCAGAATCTCTATGGATTTATATTATTTGCGGCCTATCACATCCACATAACTGCATTAAAGACGCGAATGAAGCCATCTAATCCTCATTAAAGAACATATGAATTAGATATCTACTCGCATGGTTCTGCAAATATGGATTCTGTCAACCCGCAACCGCCTGCTTTAAGGTCATTGCAGATTACCTGTCTCCAATCTTTCTTTATCTGTTTTCGGTTTGCAGCCTCTATGAACGAGAAATAGCATTCTCTCTTAAGAAAACAGTCATCCAACCTATTGCATTCTCCGGCTTTCTGGTTGGTTTGCTCAAATAATCCTAAAGCGCACTCCTTGACATAAGGTGAATTATCCTGCATAAAATCCAGATATGGCGGAAGATCCATGATATCACTGCAATATCCCATGTCCTCATTTTCAACAGCGAGATTTTTCAATAGCTTGATTTTGCAACTGATGACTATCTTAGCAGGCCTTTTGGTTTCATTGGTTTCGAAGCCGCTGGCCCTGAAGCTCTCATTGAAAGCAGAGGGGTATTTTTCAGGAGACAGCTGTCCAGGAATCGCTTCACATCCATCAAAGTCGCCTTTCTTGACTGCAATAGATGTCAATGTGTTTATCCTGCATGCATCACGCGTCTGCTCCACCCCTTCGTCAAAAGGAATCGCCCTTGTCCTGGTATATTCTATACTGTCGCATAAGGAAACATCTCTAAGTGTTAAGGCAGCACTTTCATAGCACCTCAGCTTTTGGGTTTGGAAATCAGGGCCATGGCATGTCAGCCCAAGATTGTTTGTAAGATTGATAATTGCTATAAATAAAAGAAAAGCATTAATAATCAGAAATATTATGAAAATTTTTCTTCTATTTTGGATGTAAGCGGATATTAAACATATAAGAGACAATAATAAAGAATATGCAAGGGCAAAGAAAAGGGATAACTTGATTAAGTATTGAATGAAGAAAGCTGCGCCTAATGCTTCTGAAGGAATTGAACCAACATAATGGCTTATCGCAATGTTAAAAATAATAACCGAAGGAATAAGTAAGATTATACCAATCAGCCCGACTTTCAACCATGCTTGCCAGTCTTTCCATCCCATATGAGGAAAAACAAAATCTATTGGTATAAATACCTTTCGGAGCTTCAAATTTATTGTATATAACCTGTTCTATACTCATAACGTCAAATATATAATCCATTTTTTTCGCAACCTTTATAAACCACCTCAGAATTCTTGGATTATTGGTGTTCAACACCTAAAACTTATATTATATACTCCGAAAGGAGGGACATTATGTCGATACAAGAAGTATATCCAAATGAACTTATAGAAAAAGTTGCAGAAGAATTAAAGAAGATAACTGCTATAAAACCGCCTGCATGGGCTGCATTTGTAAAGACAGGAGCAAGCAAGGAAAGGCCTCCTTTTGAAGCAGACTGGTGGTACAAAAGAGTAGCTGCTATCCTGAGATCTGTCTGCGTTCTTGGGCCTGTCGGAGTCTCTAAACTAAGGACAAAGTATGGAGGCAAGCAGAGAAGAGGACACAGCCCGCCTAGATTCAAGAGGGGCTCTGGAAACATCATAAGAAAAGCGCTGCAGCAGCTGGAAAAAGCAGGCTTGATCAAATTTGTTGAAAAAGGAGTCCATAAAGGAAGAGTAGCAACTCCAAAAGGAAAATCGCTTTTAGACAAAACTGCTATTGCTATTTTGAAAACAAAGCCAAAGAGGGCTGTAAAGAAACATGCTCCAAAGGCTGAAGAAAAGAAAGTTGAAGCACCTAAAGAGCAAAAGGCTGAGAAGAAAGCTGAAGCACCTAAAGAGAAAAAGATTGAAGAAAAGAAAGTTGAAGCACCTAAAGAGAAAAAGATTGAAGAAAAGAAAGTTGAAGCACCTAAAGAGCAAAAGGCTGAGAAGAAAGCTGAAGCACCTAAAGAGAAAAAGATTGAAGAAAAGAAAGCTGAGCCAAAGAAAGAAGAAGAGAAGGCTGCTGAAGCTGAAAAATAAACATGGCAAGATATAAATCTCCGGCAAAAAAGCAAAGATTGGCAAAGAAAGGCAAGCAGACCAAATGGGCGCCTTTCTGGACAGTGCCAAAGATATACGGCAAAGGAAGAAGAGTCCATCCTGGAAGGCATACTGCTGTAAAGAGAAGCTGGAGAAGGACAAGAACAAAGGCATGATTAAAATGACTGTTGCTGAACAAACTGAAACAGATCTGAAAGCAAAGATAGAATATTTTCACCAGGAATTTAATGGACTGGCAAAAACAGTAAAATATTCTACAATAGATGACAGCATAAAGAATCTTGCTGAATTAAAAAGATTGCATCATGAAGTAATTGCAACATTTGCTAGAGCGCATCCTAATAATCTGAGGACAGACAAGCAAGATCTTCTTCCTGACTGGAGAATCCTGCTTTATTTAGATGATGTTTACAGAGACGGCAAAGGAATAAGCACAGAAGAAATCCAGATGTATACAGAAAGGGCAAAATCAAGACACTGCCAGAGGGTTTTATTCGGAGACCTTGTTCCTGAAACAGCTGATCCATACATAACAAATCCAGAGCAAAATCCTGTTCCTGCTGGAAAAGAAGAATTTGCAACGTGGTATATTGGATTCATGCAAAACTAAAATGGCAAAAGAAAAAGAACCAAAAATAATACTTGAAAGAACTTACAATGTCCCTCTTAGAAGAAGATGGATGCATGTCCCTAAATACAAGAGAGCAAAAAAGGCTGTCACAACATTAAAGGACTTCCTGATGAGGCACATGAAGCCTGGCGCAGATGAGAAAGGCAGGATACTTCTGAAGATAGGGAAGCATGCAAATGAGCTCATATGGAAGCACGGGATAAGGAATCCTCCTCATCATATCAAGATTGTTACTAAAAAAGATGACAAAGGATTGGTAACTGCAGAGCTTGAAGGAGCTCCTGTTGAAGAGAAGAAAGAAGCTAAGAAGAAAGCTGAGCCAAAGAAAAAAGAGCATGAAGTAAAAGTTGAAGAAGCAACCAAAGAGAAAAAGCAGGAAGCTGCAAAGGAAATTGAAAAAGAAGAGATAAAAGAGCTTAAAAGAGAAAAGCCAAGAGAACAGCATAAATTGCCTCCGATGCCAAAGAAACAATTGTCAAAACCAACTGCACCTAAGAGCGCATAATTCTATTTTTTTACAGATATCAAAAGCATAGGGGAGAGGATATGCTCATAGAAATCAGCAAGATAAGAATTTTCTTTGCGCGCATTTCTTATGATTACATTAACCTGCTCTGTGTTGTGAGGGTTGGGCTCAAAATCAAGGCTTTTGGAGCGCAGCTTCCATGTCTCTGAGATTGTCCTTAAGTCATGGGAGATCTCATCTAAGTTTTCAAACAAGGAAGGCTCATTAATACCTGCTTTTTTCAAGGCTTTTTGGTATCTTTCCATAAGGGCTTTAAAATCATATTTGCCTACTTTTTGAAACAGTGCTTCCTGGCCTAAAATAGGCAAAGCTGCTGCAAGATAGCACTGAGTAATCCTAAACGAGCTTGATTTTACCCTGCTTTGAATAAGTAACTGCAGCATTATGTTGTTGATTGTTCCTGTTTCATCGCTTGTTAATAGAGTATAAACAAGATTAGATCCTCCTCTTGCTACAACTTCCTCCTGGTAATGGGCTGGATTTACGATATAAAGAGGGACTCTCTCGTCATGCTCTGCTGTGATGCTACCTGTGGATGTGAACTTTTGTATAAATTCTTCCAGATTCATAATAAAAAGAAATCTTGCCTTATTTAAAAAGATAAGGTTTATTAAATGCATATCTTATCTTAGGCATATGGGAAAACTGCCTTTTGAAAAAACAAAGAGAGAAGTTTTAGTCAGGAAAGAAGCTGATACAAATCCTGGAACAGGAGAGATTCCTGAAAAAAGGACAGTTGAAAGGCTGATAGATTTTGGAGTCATCAATATAGACAAGCCAAAAGGCCCTACATCCCATCAAGTCAGCGAGTTTGTGCAGAAGATACTTGGATTGAAGAAAGCAGGGCATTCTGGAAGCCTGGATCCTGCGGTTACTGGTGTATTGCCTGTTGCACTGGGAAGCGCAACAAGGATTGTGCAGACTTTATTGCCTTCTGGAAAAGAGTATGTCTGCATAATGCACCTTCACCAAGAGATTGATGAAAAAACAATAAGAAAGGTGATGAAAAGTTTTGTAGGGAAAATAATGCAGAAGCCTCCTATAAAATCTGCTGTCAAAAGGGTCGAAAGGGAAAGAGAGATATATTATATCGAGATTTTAGAGATTGATGGAAAAGATATCTTGTTTGTTGTAGGATGCGAAGCAGGGACATATATCAGGAAATTATGCCATGACATGGGAAAGACATTCGGTGTTGGAGCACATATGGCTGAATTAAGGAGGACAAAAGCAGGGCCATTCAATGAAGAGACATTGGTTACTCTGCAGGACCTGACAGATGCATACCATTACTGGAAAGAGGAAGGAAAAGATAGCTATATAAGAAAATTCATTTTTCCTGTTGAGTTTGCTGTAGCGCATATGCCTAAAGTCTGGGTTTTTGACAATGCGATTGACAGCCTGTGCCATGGAAGCGCATTAAAGGTTCCAGGTATATCCAAGCTGGATTCTGGGATTGAGCCTGGGCAAGCTGCTGCTATGATGACTTTGAAGAATGAATTGATTGGAATCGGCACTGCAAAGCTTGATTCTGAAAAGATGCTCCAAGAAGAGAAAGGCGTTGCTGTGAAAACACACAAGGTGTTTATGAAACCAGGCGTTTACTCTTTTTCTTAATCTTTTTAACAAGTTCTCTTTCTTTACTAAGAAGGTTTTCCTTTAATTTCATCTGCTGCATAAGGTTGTGCCTTACTATCCTTCTGTTAAATGCGTTTAATAAAGCTATTGTGTAGATGATGCAATATTTAATCAATTTTCTAGAAAGCCTGTTCAATTTCTTTTTTGGGTCAGACTGTTTTCTTTTCTTGAATATATCCCAAAATAATCCAAGGACATAATTTTGTTTTGTGTATCTGACCCTGTGGCTCCTTATTGCAAGCATCTCAAAGCATGTTGAAGGCCTCATTGGCCTTACCAGCCTTGACCTTAATTTGAATTTGAATTTGTGGAGATTCTGTTCAACGTATTTTTCAAAATCATCTTCTGCCAAATGAAACAATAATTTTGTATGCGCAGGAGAAGCAATATCGTGCAGATAATGGGCGCTTCTTCCTAAAGTGTAGAACGCTTCTTTAAACTTTTTTTGCTTGTAAAGCTTAACTGCTCTTTTGAATAAAGTAACTCCTTTTTTCTTTGCATTGCCGAAGAAACTAAAATAGCCTCCTTTTTTAGGACTGTAGAAATGATCCCATCCGAACAGCTGGAAATTCTCTGCCTTCAAAGAAAGGTTTGGAAAATCTTCAGTAGTGCAGCCTCTTATCATCTCTTTCTCGTACCCTTTGAAATTCTTTCTTCTAAGCTGCAAAGCGTGCTGTATGACAAACCTATGTGTTTCCGGGAGCATAAGCTAAGTTGATAGAAGATAGAATATAAAGTTAACGAAAAAAATTATTTGTGTTTCCTGAGTATCAAGAATCCTAATGCAAGTGTAATCACTAATAATGCAAGCAATATTCCCATTGTTGAGAATTCTGGGACAGTAGGCCCTCCATTTCCTCCTGAACCGAAGGCTATTATTGGACCTAGTGTGGTTGCAGGCTCGCAGTCTAAATCTCCATTAATTATGACAGAATCTGCTGTCTTATTGACTGTGATTGTTTTTCCATTGCTTGTTTTTATTGTCCCGTTTGTTGCATTTATCTCAGTGCTGTTGAAATTAATTATGTTCTCTGGCAAGCTGCAAGTTGTATCTTGGTAAGAATGTCCTTTTTCATTGCAGATGGAGATATACCCCGTTTCGTTTGAGAATATTATTTCTTTCTTTGCCATGCTAGTATAATCTGAATCATCTACAAATGTTGATGCATTTGTTCCATCAAAGTCTATGTCTTTGCCTACTTGGTAATTTGCAGTTGTTAAGTTTAAGTCTTGGTTTAGGGTGTATCTTGCTATCAACGTATTGTCAAGATTTAGCCTTACTAAAATTGTATCTGTTGCAACATAATTTAATCCTGCTGTCAAATTTACCTCTCCTGTTGATTCATTTGCAAGTATGCTGAAATTGTCTAAATGCGCTCCATTGACAGTCACCTTATAGCTGCATTTGCTGTCATAGCATACTTGCCCTGGATTGCAGTCAGAGTCATTTACACAGCTAGTCACTGTAACAAACTGGCCTTCTGGGTCTTCAAATTTAAACTCATCCCTTACTCCTGTATCGACTCCATCGCTCAATGCGCATCTTGTATCATACTGAGTTCCTGGAGCATCTGTGAAAGTGTATAAGTAATAATGCTTTTGAGCTGTTCCATCCCAAGACATTGATTCTCCATTAATCCTATCCCATGGAGGATAACCAGACGCATCTGTTTTCATATAAAGCGTAGCTGTTAAGTTTGCTCTAGGCAATCCGTCTGGGTCAGAACCTTCGCAGTATATTTTCCTAGCCTGGTTTTGCAGAACAGGCTGCTGTATGCTTATATCATCAACTACTGGCGCTGAATTGACAACACTGAATACATTCTCTTCAGTTAATTGTGAGCCGGTTTCATTCATATTATCTTTAGGCTCGCACATTACATCATAGCTTACACCATATCCATCTATTCCTATGCTCATCTGTTTCTTGAATCTTGAGCTTGAATCATAAACCATTGCAGTTCCATTCAGCTTGTCCCATGTTCCACTACCATGCCTCTTTACCCAAACTTTAACAGAATAGCTGCTTCCTATTCCTCCATTTGCATCAGAGATGTCGCAGTAGAATGTTACAGTTGTTCCTATTTTTCCAGAGCTTCCTTCAAGACCATAGCCTATGTCTGTAACAACAGGCAGGCTGTTGACTGTAACTAGCTCTTCTCTTAAATCCTGCTGGTTTCCTGCTGCATCTGTTGAATACCACCTCAAATAGTTTGTTCCTCTTGTTGACGAAGAGATTGTGTTGCCGTGGTCAACTATGGTTGCAGGAGTGCATCCTGAAGTTGGATGGCATTCTTTTGTAATTATTTCTTCAGTTGTTCCAATATTATCTGATTCATCTACTGTTGCAATTGACCCAGGCAGATGATTGCCTGCTGTGTTTAGCATATTTGTTGTTGGCTTTGTGTAATCTATTCCAAAGACTACTGCTGTGTTATTTGATGCGCTTTGGTCATTTCCTGCCAAATCCCTGCATGAAACATAGTAATTATATCTTCCTTCTGAAAGTCCAGGAACTTTGCACTCTATATCGCTGATTGAGTTGAAGGTACATTCCTGATAATTGACCATGCTGCTGTAATTGTTATCATTGTTTGCAATCCTGCAGAGCACCTCTTCCTGCGCTTGCAAGGTTACTGTCGTGTTTCCATTATTAACACTATCCCAATAATACCCTAAAGTCGGGCTTGGATCTTGTTCAACATTATTAACAGTCAATGCTACTGGAGGTGTTGTGTCTTCAATCCATAAGCCTGAGCTGCAAGCCCATCTGTAATATAGCACTGTACTGTTTGAATAGCTTGTTCCGTCATGCACACAGTCTGTTGATGTTGCTGCACAGAACTGCCCTGGATCATAATCATCCCTGCAGTAGTTGCTTTCGCAGTCAGAGTTTTCATCGCAGGCTCCTCCTACTCCAACATAACCAGATGAGATTGTTAATGACCTCGTCTCAGTTAGGTTTTCATTGCCAGAGTTGTCTTTCGCAGATGCAAAATAGCTGTAAGTTCCAATTGATAAGTTGCTTTCATTCTCATACAATACCCATTTGTCTGTGTCGTATTTGTTAAGGTTGGAATAATAATGCTGCTTGATTTCATCTGCAGATAAGCTCCTGTTCCATGTTCTTAACTCATCAAGCGTTCCATTGAAGAATGACTGATAAGCTAAAATAGGCTGGTAAAAATAAGCGCCAATGCTAAACCTATCTACTGTAAATGCCCCTACTGCGCTGTTATTACTCCCTTCAAGAACTCCATTCAGATAAACATAAGTAACATTGTTTGCCTTAACACCACAGGCATGATACCAGGTATTAGCCAAGATAGTTGTTATTCCCGTCACAGCATTTCCTATGCTGCTGTCATTCCTGCTGATGTAGGTTATTTTAGAAGAGATGAGATATAACTGGCTCTTGACTGGATTAGTAGAAGTTGAACTTCTCTCTGCATATATAATCTGTCCAACTGAAGGAGAACTTGTCTGGAACCAAGCGCATTCTGTATGATTTATTGTGCCCAAGTAAGAAGTAGTCAAGGTAAAATATTTGCTTACTCCATCAAATGTATACGCTCCGCCATACTTTCCAGAAGCATTCCATGTTGGGCAAGTTGCTCCAGAACAATTGCCGTTATTGCCATATTTGCTCAAGTCTTTAACTAATGAGGAGTTTTCTCCCAACGTACTAACATTGTCAAAATTCATCATCAAAACTAAAGAATCATTGTAGAAAGTATAGTTTATTCCATTCCAGCTCTTTTTGACTTCTTTTAAGTTAGCTTCTGTTATGCTAACATTAAGTACAACAGAAGTGTTAGTTGTATTTGTCCCATTCTCTGGAGTTGGAGAAGCAAAGCTGATTCCAGGATATACTGCTTGTGAAGTCAATGTTCTTGTTTCAGTGCAATTCTCATTTCCTCCAGTATCTTTTACGCAGCTATAATAATTATAAGTCATTGAGCTGTAAGGCTCTGGCAAGGATTCATTCTTATAGAATATCCATTTGTCTGCGTCATATTTGTTAAGGTTGGAATAATACTGTTGCTGGATTTCTGCAGCTGAAAGGCTTCTGTTCCAGATTCTCACTTCATCTATTGAGCCGTTGAAGAAATAGGTTATGCCACCTGTATATCTTGCCGCGCCTATTGTTGCTCTGTCAGTAGATGCTACATTCTTTACAGTGCTGGAGTTTTGCTGATTTCCATCGACATAAATATAACCTGTAGTTCCTGACTTTACAGCAGTCAGGTAATGCCACTTTCCATCGCATGCATTTGTAGTCCCTAAAACAGATCCATATCCTGCCTCATAAGTATTGAAAACAGCATAACAATTTACTACATTAAGCTCTAATCTGATTTCATGAGCGCCATCATAGCCTTGGTAGAATATCTCGTTAAAATTAGTAGCCCCTACTCCTGCACTTTGTCTAACCCACGCGCTTATCGAATAATTGGCGCTCTGAATTCCAGATATTGGCTGAGCCAAGGTTACATAATCATTCACTCCATCAAATGTATATGCTCCGCCATATCTCCCAGTTGCATTCCAGTTAGGGCAGCCTGTTCCTGAACAATTGCCGTTATTGCCATATTTGCTCAAGTCTTTAACAAATGTCGAGTTTTCTCCCAAAGCAGAAACATTGTCAAAGTTCATCATCAAAACTAAACTGTCATTATAGAAAGTATAATTTGTTCCATTCCAATTCTTTGTTAAGGTATTCAAATTAGCTTCTGTTATGCTTACATTAAGTGCAACAGAAGTGTTAGTTGTGTTTGTCCCATTCTCAGGAGTTGGAGATACAAAGTTAATTAAAGGCGTTATTGACTGTGAAGTTAACTGCCTTGTCTCAGTGCAGTTCTCATTTCCAGCAGTATCCTTAGCGCAGCTATAATAATTATAAGTCATTGAGCCATATGGCTCGGGTAGTGATTCATTCTCATAGAATATCCATTTGTCTGTGTCGTATTTGTTAAGATTGGAATAATATTGCTGTTTTATTTCATCAGCAGAAAGCGAACGATTCCAGACACGAACTTCATCAATTGAACCGTTCCAATATTGCTCAGATGGATAGCCTACTCTAACAGGTTTATTACCTATGTTAAAGTTCACAAAATTAGAATGTGAAGAATTGGCCACCCTGTTGCCATCAAAGTATAACACCATCTCGCTGGAGTTTCTCGTCATTAGCACGTAATGCCAGTTAGTATCAGAAGCAGGCCAAAGACCAGAAGGACTACTAATAGTATTTGGAGTTTGGTCGTTATAGCCTACATATATCGTCAAGGTATTGTTATAGGTAGCTTTTTCAAGTGTAAAGAACCAGGGTCTAGTCGAATTATAAAATTCAATTATGCCCTGCTCATGATTAGCGCTCATTACGTTTCCTTTTACCCATGCAGAAAATGTAACAGCTCCAGTTCCTATGTTTATCTGAGGAGTTTCAATATAATCATTCACTCCATCAAATGTATACGCTCCGCCATATCTCCCAGTTGCATTCCATGTCGGCTGTGTTCCTGCAGTTGCATTTCCAAGGGTTCCATTATTCCCAAATCTTGAAACATCAACCGCCTTTGTAGCATTCTCTCCAATCGCAGAAACATTATCAAGATTCATCATCAATAATAAAGAGTCATTATAGAAAGTATAGTTTGTCCCGTTCCAGTTCTTTTTGACTTCTTTTAAGTTAGCTTCTGTTATGCTGACATTGTTTACAATAGAAGCATTAGTTGTAGTTGTTCCATTTATAGGGGTTGGAGATACAAAATGTATGTCAGGAATCCCTGCTGTTAATGTCCTTGTTTCAGTACTATTTTCATTTCCTGAGGTATCTTTAGCATAACCATAATAAGTGTAAGTTCCATCTAGATTGCTTTCATTCTCATATAACACCCATTTGTCTGTATCATACTTGTTAAGATTGGAGTAATACTGCTGCTTGATTTCTGCAGCCGACAGAGAACGATTCCAAATTCTTACTTCGTCGATAGTGCCGTTAAAAACCGAGGCGAAAGTAGAACTATCAGTTGTCCTTCTTGTTCCAATTAAAGTTGTTACTGCTTGTGATATGCCGGTATAACCATATGCTGTGCCATCTGGAGAACCATCTACATAATAAGTTACAAGACCACTACCAGAAACTGGCGCATATGTAACAACCACATGATGCCATTTATTAAGTGTAATATCTGTGCTCGAATTCACACCAGGTGACATCGGCATAAATAATAATCTTCCAGAACCCCTCATGTCTAAATAATATGCGTAAGATGCATAAGAATTCCAGTCAAGATTCCTTGAAACTATGGGTCCTGCTCCTTGACTGAGGGGATATATCCAAGCAGAGATTGTTATATCACGACTGCTGCTCATACTTAATGGGGATGAACTACTATCACTACCCACAATATTTACATAATTGTTTTGATAAGCTCCGCCGTATCTTCCAGTTGAATAAATAGCACTACCATTGATTGTCCCATTATTCCCATACTTGGAAACATCAACAGCTTTTGTCGCATTCTCTCCAATCGCAGAAACATTGTCAAAGTTCATCATCAAAACAAGAGAGTCATTATACATTGTGTAATTTGTTCCGTTCCAGTTCTTTTTGACTTCTTTTAAATCAGAAGCATTTGTAATTGAGATATTTATCTGCGCCGAGAGATTTGTTGTGATTGTTCCGTTTAGAGGGGTTGGGTCCATGAAGTTTACTACAGGCAGAATAGTATCTATAGTCACATTTCTCGTCTCTGTACTGTTGAATCTTCCAGCATTGCTATAAGTGCTGGCATTGAAATAATACAGCCCATCTGCCAAACCTGTGAAATTCAAGAAGAACGGACTTGATGTTGAAGTTGTTGAATTTATAATACCTTTTGTTGAATTATATAAGTTGATTGTTATATTTGCCACTCCGCTGAAAGCAGAAGCTGTGACATTAACTTGGATATTATTCTTAAGTACTGGTCCAGAAGTTTCTGTCGGAGATGCAAAGTTGATTGTTACAGTCTCAACGGTTAATGTTCTTGTCTCTGTGCTGTTCTCATTTCCAGAACTATCTTTTGCACTTCCAAAATAAGTGTATATTCCGTTTGTCAAGCTGCTCTTGGTTATTAAAAATCTCCATTTGTCAGTATCATATTTGTTTAGATTGGAGATATATTGCTGGCTTATTTCTGAAGAGGATAAAGCCCTGTTCCAAATACGAGGCTCATCAAGGTATCCATCTAATGCATAAGCACCAAGCCTGCCAATCACTAAGTCCGCAGCTACAGCAGTACTGCCTACTGTCACGCTGTTGTTAACAGTATTGGAGCCGTCCTTATAACCCAATAACAAGTTTCCAGTCTTCACAAAAGCCCAGCAATGCCATGCAATCGCCTCATATGAACCGATACTTAAAGTAGAACATGTTGTTGCTCCGCAAACTTTGATATACTGAGTCTGTTCGCCAAAATTGCCATAAGCCATCCACCCAAGTGTCTGTCCTGCATTTATCTTGCTAATGAACCTCTCATAACTATAAGACGTTAGCTTATTACAGAAGCTTACTGTGAAGTTGCCAGTGAAGTTGATGGTTGGATTATCTTTGACTGTGATATTGCCGTAACCTGTAAAATCACCTGCACGACCATACTTGCCTGCTGAAGTATAGGTAAAAGTAGGGGCAATTGTTCCGTTATTATTAGAATTACTGATATCTCTCACAAAAGTAGAATTATCCCCTATAGCAGAAACATTATCAAGATTCATCATAAGCACAAGTGAATCATTATACATTGTGTAATTTGTTCCATTCCAGTTGAATTTGAATTCATTCAGGTTTGCTTCTGTTAAGCTGATATTTATTTGTGCAGATGTGTTTGGTGTTATTGTTCCATCTGCAGGAGTTGGAGAAACAAAGCTAATCGGCATAGCTACAACAGAGTATGATAAAAAAGACAAAACTATTATTGAAACAAGCAATAAAAAAATCTTTTTAACATCCATCTATAGCATTCCTCTTTATTTTATTATAAATATACAGAAATGATATATAAATTTAACTGTTAAAAATCAATCAACAGTAAACAGCTTGGAATCATGCACGTCAAAGATGCCTAATCTTGCTCCTGCATCAAGCCAGCCATGTGCATAGTTAAGGGCTGCGAATGCATTCACTTTGTCTCCTTTGGAATTGAAATGCTCTGCATCTGAAACATACCTTTTAATCATGTCAAGAAAATCAATCCTTTCTTTTTTCAAAGAAGTGCGGTTTGGAGAGGCTTCTGCCTTCTCCAATGCCGATTTTGTAACCAAAAAATATTGGCTAAGCTTCTCATTAGTTATTCTAGTTTCCATAGCAACTACCACTTGTGAGATTAGCAAATATACAAGAACGAACAGAGTGAGTGAAAGTATATTTCTCAAGCTTTTCTTGAGTTATACTGTTCATTCTGCTCTTGGAGGCAATGGCCTTTTCACTGTGATTGGAATTACCCCTTTCCTGAATTCCATCTTTGCTATCTCTATAGGATTATATGACAATTTCTTGAGATTCTTTTCATCAAGCTTTACTAGGAATGGAGCTCCCATTGCTATCTGCAATGCCCTGCTTCCGATCATCCTTGCCTTCTCATACTTAGTGAAGACTTCTTTTTTTTCCTTTTGTTCTTCTTCTTTAGCCATATATCATCACCTATAGATGTTTCCTAAGCTCATTGCATTTTTCAATGCCAATGTCAAGCATCTTTGCAATCTCTTCCTCTGTCAACACTGCTTCTCCGCCTTTCTGCAGTGCGCACAGCTGGTTTCCCTCGTCTGTCGCAACTGTAAGCCTTGCATCAATAACCTTTTCCTCTTCTGTGATAGGGTCAACTATAAAATGGTTTCCTATCTTGCAGACAGTGACTGAGACAGGCAGCTTATGCAAAGGCAGCTTCTTGTCTGTCTTTTCCTTGTAGTTTATGATCTCTCCTTCTTCCAGCTTAGGGAATCTTGCATCCTTCAATGCTGCCAATGATACCAATGCAGATGCATCAAAGAGATTTCCTGAATCATTTATCGGGATGATGTCAATAATGACTGTCCATGCTTTCTCTCCTTCTGTTATGCAGAGCTTTTTCATGTCTATTGCCTTGCTTTCCCTTACTCCCCTGTCAACAACTCTTGAAAGCTCGATTGCATAGATTCCTGGTGGGCCTAATTCAAACTCTGGGTTTGACAAAGGCACAAGCTCTGTGTTTACCATGAATCCGCCCTGGTCAGGCGTGTCTGGATAAGGAGGCTCAATTGACATCTTTATTCCTGCCAATACGATTGTGTCTCCAATCTGAATCTTTGCAGAGCCTTCTGCGCTTTTTGATATGTCATACTCTATCTTTATTGGCTTCCTGTATTCCAATGCTTTTCTGCCGTCTAGTCTTGAACCTTTATTGAGCAATTCAATAATGTGATTTCTTAATTCTTCGTTCATTTTTTATCACCTACTTGATATCTTTCCTTTAATGCCTTTTTCTGCACTTCGTATATCTTGCTGCAAACGCTCTTTGCTAATTTAATCGCCTTAAGCTGATTCTCTTTTGAGATCTCTCCATCCATCTGCAGCAATGATATCTTTCCTGAATTAGGCAATACTGCTACAGGGATATCTGCAACAACACCTTCATAAGCTTCTTCATCATAGCTTAAGTCAGCAATCACAGTTCCGTCAATGCAGCCGACTGCAATTGAAGATACCATATCTTTCATCACAATGCCTGCATCAGCCAATGCCATTGCAGCTGCGCATATTCCAGCGCATCTTGTTCCTGCATCTGTCTGAGGTAGCTCGATGAAGATATCTACAACTGCGTTAGGGAATTCGCTCAGATCAATCACTGGCAATAATGCATGTTCAGTGACCATTGAGATTTCCTTTGATCTCCTGTTGCCTCCAGGCCTTATTCTTTCTCCTGAGCCTGAGAACGGCAGCATGTTGTAGTTTACCCTTAGTATCCCTTTCTCTGGATTCTGCATGAATCTCGGATAAAGGTTTCTGGGACCATAGACAGCTGCATAAGCAACTGTATTTCCTATCTTGAACATTGCTGAGCCGTCTGCTCTCTTGATTACGCCGACTTTTGCTTCTATCGGCCTTGTCTCATCAAGTTTTCTTCCGTCAAGTCTTTTATCATAAGTCATTTTGCTCACCGCCTTCTGTGATTACCAATTTTTTGCCTGTCGCTTTCTCCAGGTATTCCTTGATCCTGTCTGTCAAGCCGCTGATGTGGGCTTCTTTCTCTATCTTCTGGATTGTCTCGACTGTAAGCAGTTCAAGCTTTGGGTCTTCTCCCTGCAGCCATATAACTCCGTTCTGGCCGACAATTATCTTGCAGTCAGTTGCCTGCTTTATCATGCTGACCATGCTTCCTTTTTTCCCGATTATCCTGGGAACTTTTTGGGAGTTTACTTTTATGATTCTTCCTCCCCTAAGATTTCTAAGGCCAGGGCCTCTCATGCTTACATCAACCAATCTTTGGCTTGTTACATTGATTATCTTGCATACAAGATTATCCCCAAAAGTGAAATATCTTGTGAGATCAGCTCCTTTTGGAATATATTCAGAAGTTGCTTCTTTCATCCCAAGCATTGCTGTGTATGCTGATTCTGTTTCAATTATCCATCCTGACATCACAATGTCAATTACTTTTCCGATAATTGTGTCTCCTCTTTTCGGCAAATACCTTCCTGCTAAAGGTATAAGCTTTATTGCTCTTCCATCTACAGTCACTAGACCTAGTCTGGAAGAATGTATCTTTTCTCCTTCGCGATATGTTCCTATCCCTGGCAGATAATCAAGTCCTTCTGCAAGGCATTCTCCTGGAACCGCGATGTCCTTGTCTTTTACTAATAGTTTGCTCATATTTTATCACCTTATTGTTACTTTGTGCTAATTATTTTTGTTTCATTATCACCATGAGTTATTGAATTCAGCTTGTTGTAGAATTCTTCTTCTAATCCCCCTGGTATCTCTATCACAGCCACGTGGCTGCCGTCATTTTTCCATTCTTCTTTCAGAAGCTTTCCAAATGACTTAAGAAGAGGATATGTCTGGCCTGTATATTTCCCAGGCACCCTAACCTCTATCTCTTTTGTCTCGAATTTTATCGGCAGTATCAGCCTTAACTGCTTCAAGGCATCATTGACCTGCTGCTCTGCTGGCTTGTACTCTTCTATGACTACTTTTGCCTCGTCCATCGCAGCCTCAATCCTTGCGATCGGATGCGGAGCATGTGTTTTTGGGTCAACTCCATTCCTGTGGATTATGTTTATTATCTGTCTTTTCTTTTCATCCCTTAGATGGTTCTTGTACTCTGCAGTGACATGTATCTCTCCTTTCTTTATTATCTGCTTTGCTGCTTCTGATGGATTGTCAGTGCCAAATACCTGCTTCAATGCGATTGGTGAAGACTCCATTCCTTTCTTGCTGTCTGAAAAGACTTTCTGGATAGCAAGAACCTCTCCCATCGGAAGCTCTTTGCCTCCTTTGAAAGCCATTGCATTATTGCAGTCTACAAGAATCTCAAATGTATGGCCGTGCGACTTGTACCTTGCTATGATTGCCTTGTCTACGCTTACCATTTTATCTCACTTATTTTTTCTTTTTAATCTCTGCCAACAGCTTTTCTATCTCTGTTTTAGGCAGTTTTTTGTATTTTTTTGATTCTTTTGTGATTATTACTATGTCCAGCCTTTCTGCTGTAAGCCCTTCTCCAATCACCTTGACAAGCGCCCTGACTGCTAATCTCAATCCTTCCTCTATTGTCATGTCGTCTTTGTAATTCTTGTGCATCATCTCTTCTACTTCTGTCTCTCCTTCTCCGATTGCAGTTGCCTTGTATTGGAAAAATATACCTGTTGGATCTGTCTCAAATAATCTTGCTTCTCCATCTTGGTCAACGCCTGCTACCAGCAGAGAAACTCCAAAAGGCCTTAAGCCAGCTGACTGGGTTGTGATCTGCTTCAGATCACAGATGTCTTTCACAATTGTAAGAACATCAATCGGGCTGTCATAAGTAACCCTGTGCTGCTGCGCCCTTAGCTGCGCCCTTTCTATCAGCACTCTTGCATCTGATAATATTCCAGCTGCTGTTGTTGAAATATGGTCATCTATCTGGAAAATCTTTTCAGTTGCTTCTGGAACAATCAATTTATCAATCAATCTCTTGTCTGTAACTAATACTATTCCGTCTTTACATACCATCCCTATTGCAGTTGCTCCTTGCTTTACTGTTTTCTTTGCATACTCAACCTGCAATAATCTTCCTTCTGGGCTGAACATTGTTATAGCCCTGTCGTATCCCATTAACTGATGTGGCATTGGTTGCATTTTATTTACACCTCGTATTTATTTTAAGTATTTCTTTCTAAAAGCCTCAAATCATGACCATAAGCATCCTGGATTCTTGAGCCATAATACTCTTGCAATAATGATAATACTGCTTGTGTCTTAGGAGTATTTTCCCCTGATTCAACAATACCTGCTACTATCTTTAATGCTCTTTCTGAAGTAATTTTTTCTTGCAGAGTATCTCTGGTTATGTCAGCTCTGCCTTCCATCTCTCTTAATGCTATCAATCCTAAATCTTGTTCTGTTGTTCTCATCTTAAAGCCTATTTTCTAAGTCTGCATTCGCAGGCAATTCTTCTGAATGTATTCTGCTTGCTTCTTCTGCAGACAATCCATCTCTTTGCATTCTCCATAATAATTCATCTTGGTGTTCTGTTCTTGTGGCTTGCGGTTTTGCAGGCGCATCATCAGGATGATAATATATTTTTTCTATTCCATACATTTTTTTCACCTTAAGTATCTTTCTTTTGCTTTATTCAATATACCTGAAACACCTATGCTTTTGATTATAATATCCTGATTATTTATGCTCTTGATTAAAGTCAATGCTGCTTTGAGCTCATCAACCTGCTTATTGCCAACCCTTATTATGCCTCTTTGAATCTCTGGATTCCAGCAGTCATGCAGTATCTGAATGCCTGCTTTTGCAACTCCTAATTGGCCTATTAATTCCAGTGATTTATCCATTATTTGCTCTGAAATTGCCTTAAAATCCTTGATTTGCTGATTAGAGACTATTTCAAAGACTAAATAGCGTTTTTTTTCCTTTAATGTTGGTAATAATGTTTTTAATCCCTTTTTAATGTTTATTCACCCAAAACGGTTTTCATTAACCGAGAAATGACCTAAAAAGTGGTTCCTTTCTCTTTCTCACACAGAGTGAGGGATAGATTAGAAATATATAAATCTTTGTGAAAAATCGGCTTTGCACATTTAATCGATTCTGCACAAATAATATATAAATGAATATTTGTGCAAAATGGAAATATTTAAAAGATATAGAATTATCTTTAACTAAAAAGGGGATGTTTATGGCAAAACGAATCATTTCTAATCATTTCAAGTTATCTAATCAAAAGCTTTATAAATCCCTATTCATAAATAATATTAAAATAACTATTTTATAGTAGTAAAATGGACGAAGATAATAAAATCGGAAAAAAGGAAGAAACGCATATCAAAGAATTAACAATAGAGGATGCTAGAGAAATCTCTAAGATAACTACTCAATATTTTATGCAACAATATCCAAATCTACCTTTTTTATCCTTTAGAGTACACTCAATAGAAAAAAATACCATGCCTGGTTTTTGGGTAGTTATATGTAGTTTTGATGAGAAGTTTGGAAGTACAAAAAGAATTAGATATGAATTACATATAAACAAGCAAGGGATGGTTTCTGAACTTAAAGAATTATCTTAAAAATGGAATGGGACTTTTCAAAAAATATTTCTAATTATAAACGATTTTTTAAAGAGGGTATTTTTATTGACACTGGTCCTTTAATGCTTCTTTTCTATGGAGATTATGATTCTAAAAATAATACTAACTTCTTGACAAAAGAAGGCTATTTGCTTTTACATTTTGAAGCATTGAGGGGGTTTCTTCAGGGATGCACATCAAAACCCTTAAGATTAATAATAACCCCTCACGTTTTTACTGAATTTTATAAGCATGTCCAAAAGGACTTTGAAAAACAGTTTTCAACTTTCTTTAGTGGATGTGTAGATCGTCTTAAACAAATAGAAGAAAAAAATGTAAGCAAGGATGATTTGTTAACTCATAGAGATTTTTTTAAATTTGAAATAGGAGAACTTTCGTTATTTTGTCTACGCGAACCGATACGTCACTATAAATTCCATGTAATACTTCATCATGATTCTAAAATAGATCAACAACACCAAAAAGATAAAAACATTTTGACCATCCATGATATTAAAGATGTATATTCTTGGTATCTTTCTAATTTAAATAAATAGAATAATCCTTATGTTGTAATGAAAAATTTAATAATTTTTGGTTTCCATTATAGATGTTTTTTAATATCTTTTATTTCTTTTCTATTCTTATATAATTTCAAATTAACTAGGTAGGTTGTAGTAGTCGAGAGGAATATTAAAATTAAAAGTCCAATAATAAACTGAGAGATACTATAATCCTTATTAGACATTACTAATACAATAAGACCCCCCGCTAATCCAATAGAAATTCCTTTAATAGATTCCAATGAACTTATCCACCAAATCTTATACATTTTAATATTAATAAAGAATATCAATTTATAAAATTAACTAAATAATACGTTATTATAATCTATTCTTGATTTAATCTATAATCTGATATAAATGGATGTACCCACTTATACATTGGATAATTAAAGATGTCTTTCATTCCAAACCCCCTTCTAGAATATCATCATCAGAGGATGGTCTATATAAATTTTTCCGTGATTGTGATTATGAGATTTATTATGCGTTTCAAATATAGTCTTAAATTCAACTAATTCTATATCTATTCCATGTTTTGCTTTAATACGAGCAACTTCTGCATAACTATCCTTTGAAAAACCATCAGCAACTATAATCCCTTTCTTTTTATTATCTCTTTCAACAGCCGTTTTGAATTTATCAACCTCAGGTCTTCCAACTTTGTGTTCCCATCTTTTGACTTGAACTGGAATTGTTCTATTTTCTACCCAACCATCTATACCAAAATCCCTTGATTTTTTTGGGCTGATTATTCCATCCCATCTATCAACAATAATTAATTCCGCAACATCATGAGGATTCATCTTTTTAACTTCTTCTAAAGTTTCATCTCCAAATATTTTAACACCTTTTCCAAGTCTTTCTCTTGCTAATCTACATGCTGTCCTAGATATATCAATTCCTATGAACTTTCTTTTTAGCCTTTTAGCTACTGCCAAAGTTGTTCCTCCTCCACAAAAAGGATCTAATACTATATCTCCTTCATTAGAGCTTGCTTTGATGATTCTTTCCACTAACGCTTCTGGTTTTTGAGTTGGATAACCCCTATATTCTTTAAATGGAGCTGTAATCTGTGAAATTATCCAAACATCAGACATAGGAACCCCAGGGGATTTCTTTTCTGAGGTTTCGCTATAACGAGTGCCTTTTTCAGTCGTCTTATCTACTCTAAGTTTTCCTTTCCATTGTCTTTTACTAGATTCAGATAGTTCTTCGTATTGTTGATTCCAAATAAAATTTTCTTTTTTGTCTGTTTTCCGATACCAGAAAATTGTATCGTGCATCCTTTGAAATGCTTTTTGTTTTGATGGCCATCTTCTATATCTCCAAACAATCTCATTCACAAAATGGTTATAGCCAAATATCTCATCCATCATAATTTTCAAATAATGCCCTGCATGCCAATCACAATGAATATAAATACTCCCCGTGGGTTTTAGAACTCTCCAACATTGTTCTAATCTTTCTCTCATATATGCAATATACACATATATTCCTTGACGACCCCCCTTCCATCTTTCTTCAATATGCTCATATATTTTTAAAATATTTGGCTTGATTGATTTTTTTAATCTTTCCCACTTTTCATCAGAAAACTGTGTTTTGATATGAACATTCTTTTCATCTCCCCAAAAACCTTCATAATGTTTATGTGAAAAAAATGGAGGATCTAAATAAATTAAGTCTACACTATTTTCAGGCATCTTTCCAAGAATATCTTTAGAATCTCCACAATAGATAATATTTGTTTCTTTATAATCGTGTCTTTTTGTCATTTTATTATCTTATATTTAAAACCTTGTAAGTTCCCAATCATAATTTCTCAAACTTCTGCTTTTTACTCTTGATACGTATCCGTAATGATGTAACTGATGCAATTTTTTGTTTGCAGTAGCCCAAGAAATCTTCAAATTTTCAGCAACTTCGTTTGTATTGGCGATTCTCCTATTTCCTAAAAAATGTATAATCATCTTATGGTAATAGTCTAGCCTCATTTTTCCGTTGATATTTCTACCTTCTGCTTGCCTTCTTCAGTATAAACTTTGAAAAGAAGTTTTTGGCCTTTTGCCAAATGCAGTCTTTTTGATACAATCTTAGGTATTCTAACGAATAGTTGGTTTCTATTCTCCCCTAATGTTACAACTGCTTCCTCAGGGTATTTGCCCTTCAATATCGTCTCTATATCCTCTTTAATCTTCTCTTTAGGTATTTTTGTCTCTTCTTTCATATGATAATTAATCATATGATAAAGTATATTTAAATTTAACTATTTCATATGTTCATTAATCATATGAAAAATGGAAAGATTTATATACTACTCTCATTTATCATATGATAAGTGAGAATAATGTCAGAAATACAACCAAACTTTAGGCAACTTGCAGGAGAACAAGAAGAGATAGAAAAACATCAAAATCTTAGAGATGTTCAAGGTAGAATAGACGCTCTCAATCCCAAACCAACATATCCTCAGGATTGGCAAGCATATAATGCAGCACAGACTCAAGAAAAACTGATTGCAGAGCAGATGCTGCTGGAAATCCTAGATTCTTTTGAACAAAAAACTCTGACAGTAAGAGGAAGGCCTCAGATAAACATGAAAGAAAGGATTTATTCAATGTTTCAGTATGTTTACTTAGGCTATTCAGCAAGAAGGTGCATCTCTGATCTAAAGATGGCCAAGCAAAGAGGAGTTATAGACAATGTCCCTCATTTCAATTCAATACTCAACTTTTTCTCTAACACTACAATCACGCCTGTGCTAAAGAGATTAGTCCATATTACTGCTTTGCCATTAAAGCAAGTAGAAAGGGATTTTGCAATAGATTCGTCTGGATTCTCAACATCTAGATTTGAAAGGTGGTTTAATATCAGGACTCAGAAATATGCAAGAAAAAGGCACTGGAAGAAGTGCCATCTCAGTGTTGGTGTTAAAAGTAATATAATCACTTCTGTCAAGATAACTGATGGTACAGTAGCGGATTCTCCTGAGCTTATGCCTTTGGCTAACGAAACTAGAAGATATTTTGATATGGAAGAATTATCAGCAGATAAGGCCTATCTGAGCAGAGAGAATCTTGATGGCATTGCTGCATTAGGCTGCATTCCTTACATCCCATTCAAATCAAATTCTAGCAGAAAACAAAGAGGTTCTGTGATATGGAGCAGGATGTTTGACTACTTCCTAAACAACCAAGAGAAATTCCTAAAAGCATATCACAAGAGATCCAATATAGAAACAACTTATTCAATGATTAAGAGAAAGTTCGGAAACAACCTTAAAACAAGGAAAGATGAGTCTCAAGTCAATGAAATTCTGGTCAAAGTAATATGCCACAATCTTGCAGTTCTAGTGCAAGAAAGCTTTGAACTTGGCTTAGAAATTGATTTGCCTGCTTGTGCAGGATACGTTCTTGCACAAAAAGAGGCTAGTTAATTATGCAAAGCCTGAAAAATCGGCTTTGCACAATAATTCAATCCTGCACAAATAGTATATAAAGGAATTATAGTGCAAGATGAGAAGTGGGTTTGCACCTAAACCCTTAAAATCAGCAGTTCTGCTCCTAAATTCTAGTATTCGAATAGGATGGAATTTAAGATTGGTAAATGGTCATAAAAAGCGTGATATTTATAAATCATCCATAATTGGCTTCTACAATGTCAAAGAAGAACAGACCAAACATAAGCAAAAAATCAAGCCCATGGAAATATGCTGCAGTTGCGCCCTTTGCGCTTGGCACAGCCCTTGCATATGTATTGGCATTTCAGCCTGTCTCGGACCTGCCTCCTGTTTCAGAAGATGAGTTAAGGTTCGAAAAAGTCGTTGTTCTGAAGAGGGACAAAGACAAACTTCCTGTTCCTAAGCCTACTCCTGAAGAGCAGCCACCTGTGCAAGAAGAACGTCCAAAGAATCTTCCTTCTCTGCCTGAATTAACCGCAGATAATATAGAGACAATATATGCAAGAAATTCTGTGATTGATGTCTGGGCTCCTTGGTGCGGGCCATGCAAGCTCTATGAAGAGCCTTTTGCAAAAACAGCAGGAAAATACAAGGGAGCTGATATTTACTTTGCGAAGATGAATATAGATACAGGCAAGAACAGGGACATAATTGAAAAACTAGCCAAAGAGAAGGTCCTATCAGCAGATATTGAGGCAATCCCCTGCACAATCTTTCTTAAAAAGGGTGAAGATGGAAAGACTAAGGAAGTTGACAGGTTTCTTGGCGGGGGCACAGAACGCCTCGAAGAAAAAATCAAGAAGCATTATATAAAAAAGTAATGTACTATATAATATAGGATTCTCCCTTTAGAGAATCTAGATAATTTAACGCTGTTAGAACAATATCTTAAATATCATACAATTACACTATTTTCTCATCAATTAAAGGAGGTTTTTTATATTTAAATGTTTTTGAAATTTAAAAAATAAAAGCAAAAAAGATTTACTTAGCAGTGCACATCACGTATTCAACTGCCCTGTCATTTGCTAGGTTAATCTGAACAGTGTTCAGCTTTCCTTCTCTTACTGAAAGATGGCCTGAAAGATCAGTGCATAATGTGCTTTCTCCTGCTGCCAAAGTTGCCTTGTCGCACTCTGGATCAACAACAAGCAAGCCATTGACAAGGACTTTTATCTCTTTAGCCAATGCTGCATCTGCTGCTCCTGTGTTTGTAACTTTTGCCTGAATATTTCCATCAACACAGCTTACTTCTGACAGAGCTTTTCCTTTTTCAGCTGCTTCTGAGCCAGAAGCAGGCATCTCCTGTGTTGGCTCGACAACTGGGATAGAAGGCTGTGTTATTGGCTGCTCTTCTTTCTTGACAGCGCATCCGCTTAACACAAGAATCGCTGTCACTAACATACAAAAAATGAGTTTCTTCATGCTATCACCTTTTTATTTATTAAGTATCATAGAATTATCTAATATAAATAGTTTTTGAAAAAAAGAAAATAAAAAAAGGAGAATTATTTCTTTTTATTTCAAAGAAATTAAAAGATTGAAGGCATTATGCCTTCATTTCTTTCTCCTTAATACCAAAAATCCTAATGCCAATGTAATCACCAGCAATGCTATCAATATCCCCATTGTTGAGAATTCTGGGACAGAGCCTCCGCCTTCAGAAGGTCCTCCGTAAGGTGTTCCTCCAGAGTTGCTTGCCTCAGCATGGTCTAAATCTCCGCTAATTATGACAGAATCTGCTGTCTTATTAACTAATATTGTTTTTCCATTGCTTGATTTATAGGTTCCACCTGTTGCATTTATCTCTGATGCATCAAAATTAATTATGTTCTCTGCCAAACCACAAGTTGTATCTTGATAAGAATGCCCTTTTTCATTGCAGACAGAGATGTACTGCGTGTCATTTGGTAATATTTCCTCTTTCTTTGCCATCTTTGTGTAATCTGAGTCATCTACAAAGGTAGATGCATTTACTCCATCAAAGTCTATGTCTGTTCCTGCTTGATAGTTTGCATCTGTCAAATCCAAGTCTTGGTTTAGGGTGTATCTTGCTATCAGCGTATTGTCAAGATTTAGCCTGACAAGGATTGTGTTTGTGACTACGGGGTTAGCTCCTTCTGAAAGCGCCCTTTCTCCATTCAGCTCGTCTGCTAGGATGTTAAAACTGCTTAGATAGTCAGCTGCGAGAGTGACTGTAAAATCACATACATCTCCAACACCATCGCTGTCTGTATCTGTCTGATCTGCATTTGCAACAGTTGGGCAGTTGTCTACAGTATCAAGGAAGCCGTCTCCGTCACTGTCCCCTTCCCATGTGCAGATTGTGCCTGGGCCTGGTACCGACTCACAAGTTGCTTGATCAGTAAAATCGGCGCAGGGTTTGCACCCACTGCTACAACCGTCAGGGGGATTGGATGCATTCATATTACAACACACCGAAGTAACCCAGAAGCAGCCTGGGGCAATTTCACATTCAGATTGATCTGTATTGTAATCTGAGCAAGCACGGTCTGTTGGGGTTGTACAGATAGGAGTGCAACCTGCATCATTACAATCTGTTGGATTATGGTTGTAATTATCACAAGGTGAGGGGGTTCCATCACAATATGCGTCTTGATCTTCTGGCTCATACCACATGCAGTCATAACTTTCGCAAGTATCTACATCGGAATAAGTGCTACAGTCATTAGGCGTTCCTGCGCACTCATACCCCCATGTGCAAAGATATTTATTTGTACAATCGTCCTCGCTTAAACCATCACAATTTATCATGCCATCACACGCCGGATCAATAAACCAGCAACCATATACGTTAGTACATGTATCCTGAGTCCAACCCGGATCGGGTGTAAACTCTCCAGTTCCTACGCACGTTCCTCCTTCCCCTTCTCCGCCAAAACTATCAAAATGCTTGACCGGTATGCTTATTACGCTATTTGCGCAACTAACTTCTGTGCCGCAAACATCTGAATCAGTGCAGCCGTTCACGCTATCTGCCACCTGAACGCCATTTGTCTTTATCTGGTTAAAACTTGTTGCAGTCTGATTCAAATAATACACCTTCCAGTTACTGCATCCAGCAACTTTAATCTGGACTGTAGCCAAAACATTCCCTCCTCCATTGGTTATCGAAGAGTGAAGATTTGATTTATCCAGGCTTACGAAGCCAGAGCCAATAACTATACTTTGGTCAAAATTCTGATATCTGGTATCCTTCAGAGCAGTTGTCCACTCAATGCTTCCATAAGAATTTTCAAGAAGCATATCTGTAATCGCATTAGTAGGCTCTCCGCTATCGTAGACAATTAAAGAAGATTTTGGCAAAGGATAGCAGGCGCCAGATAACCAAATGCAATGACCAGAATTACCACTATTCTCGCAATTAGTCTGAGTCATTCCTTCGCATCTTGTGCACGCATTAAACGTAACATAGTCCCAGCCCATGCCTGAAACATCTAAGCATTGCGAATAGGTAAACCACTCCGCACCCCATGCCGGTCTGCAAATTTCTGAGCCAGGTATTGTTGTTCTCCAATAGCATCCTGCCTGAAGGCATTGTGCCCCTGTAGGATCATTTGCCGTGGTATAATCTGTGCAGGTCTTACACGTTTGAGTTGAACTGTCCCATCCACAGAGAGCAGTAGCACTCAAACAAGTAGTAATCTGCCCATTAGCATTAGGGCAAACAAATCCTCCGCCAGGAGCAAAAACACATACAGAAGATAAAATTATTGCAATAATGCCTAAAATCCCTAAAAAGAATCTTTTTTTCATCTAAAATCACCTTTTATTTTTTGTATAAACATCAATCTGTTCACTGCCTCACACACTGAACAAGTTATTTAACCAATAAATAGTATATAAATATTTGGATTTAATTTATTAGGAGTAATTAAAAAGAAAAAAAAGAAAAAGATAATTTATTCACAGTTTACTGATGCTAATCCTTCTTTTGCACCTGTGACCCTTACAACAACCTCGTTAACTCCAGGGACTAGTGGGAAGGTACCGCTCATTGTTGTGCAAGTTGTGCTCTCTCCTGCTGCAAGCTCTGTCTTGTCGCAGCCAGGGCTTTTAACAACCATTCCTCTTAATAGGAATTTGACATCTGTTCCAAGAACTACGTTTGTGTCAAGGACATTTGTTATAACTGCCCCTACTTTGCCGTTTGCACATACTGCATTTGTTACTAGCTCCTTCTCTCCTGCATAAGTTGTTGGAACCTCTGGTGTTGGCAATACTGGCTCTTCTACAACAGGCGTCTCTACAACTGGCGGAGGAGTTACTGGTGCTTCAGGTGCTTTTTTGCATCCAACTAGTGCTATAACTAGCACAGCGAGAATGCAAAACAACAATTTTCTATTCATAGCTAATCACCTTTTTCGCTTTTATTGTAAAAATAAAGCTTTTTAGATAATATTTGACTATATAGTATATAAAGGTTTTTATTGTACGACGGTTATTTTCTTATGAGCTTGAGCAGCTCTTCTTTCTTCTGCTCCATGAGCTTTTTTGTGTCTGCTTCTATGTTAAGCCTTAGCAATGGCTCTGTGTTTGAAGGCCTTACATTGAACCACCAGTCATTATAATATATGCTCAGGCCGTCAAGCTCCAATATCTGCTTGGCATCCTTGAACTTCCTTTTAATCTCTTTCATCTTTGCTTCCTTGTCTGCAACTTTTGAGTTTACCTCTCCTGAATGGAAATATTTCTTCAATGGAGCTGCGAGCTTTGAAAGGGATTTGTTCTCATCTGTCATCTCATTCAATATGATCGCCAATGTTATGAACTCGCTTTCTGTGAAAAAGCTGTCCTTGTAATAGAAATGGCCTGACAATTCTCCTGCAAACACCGCATCCTCTTCCCTCATCTGCGCTTTTATGAAAGAATGGCCTACCCTGCACATTATTGGGATTCCGCCATTTGCCTCAATCACTTCAGGAACAACCTTTGATGAGCGCAGGTCATAAAGTATCTTGCTGCCTGGCTCTTTTTTCAGGATCTCTTTTGCAACAAGCGCTGTCATGAAATCGCTCCTGACAATCTCTCCTTTCTCATCAACCAGTATGCACCTGTCTGCATCCCCGTCAAGCGCAATGCCTAAGTCTGCCTTTTCCCTGACAACTGTGTTCTGCAAATCCTTCAATGTCTCGTAATTCAATGGGTTTGGCTCGTGGTTTGGGAAACTGAAATCCATCTCGCAGTACAAGCACGTCAATATGAAAGGAAGCCTCTTGAATATCTTCGGGAAGGTGTAGGAAGCCATGCCGTTTCCAGCATCCACCACAATCTTGAACTGCTTGCCTGTCTTCACAAAGCTAAGATTATGGTTTATGTAATCTTCCATTATGTCTTTTCTGGTTATCTTTCCTTTTTTTGGAGGGGCTTTGAATTTATTTTTAACCACCAGCTGTTTTATGTCCTCTATGCCTGTGTCTCCGCTTATCGGTATTGCATTTTCCCTGCAGAATTTGAATCCATTGTATTCTTTTGGGTTGTGAGAAGCAGTCACCATTATCGAAGCCATTACCTTTGCTGCTCCAAAGTAGAACATTGTTGTTGAGCACAATCCAATGTCAATCACATCTGCTCCCTGGTCATTTATCCCTCTGGCCAATGCCTTGAAGAGTTTAGGCGAGCTTAATCTTCCGTCTCTTCCTACAAGAACTTCCCTGGCATTCAGAAAGCTGACAAATGCCCTACCTATATTATATGCTGTTTCTTCATTTAATTCAGAAGGATAAACTCCCCTTACATCATATGCCTTGAATATTTCAGCCATCTAAACACCCCTAATTAAATGTCTACAATTTTTATCTTACTGGTATAAATTCTTGCTCTGCCTTTTTATATTTTTCTAAATCATCTGTTGGAAACCATTGCCCATTGTGCTTGTAAGCATAGACAACCCCTGTCGGAGCAAGCTTTTCAAAGCAGTCTCTTTCTATTGAAGATTTCCCTTCTGGAAGGATTTTCAATGCATCTGGCTCAATCACATACCCTCCTGCATTGTTCAAGTTAGAAGGAGCTTCTTCTTTTTTCGGCTTTTCAACGAATTTGATTAATTTGTCTCCATCAAGCTTTGCAATGCCAAATTTAGTAACATCCTCAACAGGATATAATGCCAATGTTATTTTTGCTTTATGGGATTTGTGGAATTTTATTACATCTGTCCAATTGAAATCAGAAAGATTGTCTCCATTTATTGCGATAAAAGTCTCATGTATCCCTGCAGATGCTTTTTTAATTGCGCCTCCTGTGCCCAATGGCTGGTCTTCAATGCAGTAAGTTATGTTCACGCCAATCTTTTTTCCGTCTCCAAAATAATTTTTGATTTTATCTGCCTTGTAGCCTACTGCAAGAATTATGTCTTTGATGCCGTGCTTCCTGAAATTATTAACTGCATGCTCAATTATGGGCTTTCCTTTAATCAGCAGCAATGGCTTTGGAGTATGGTCTGTCAAAGGCCTTAATCTTTCTCCCAAACCACCTGCCAAGATAATTGCCTTCATATAAAATTAAGGAATATAGTTATATTTAAATTTATGCCCTTAGGTCATAAGGAGTTATTTTCTTTATCTTGACCTTTATTTTGTCTCCTAGCTGATAATTTCCAGCCACAATGACTGGCTTGTATGCAAAATTCCTTCCAACAAAAGTATTGTCTTTGCCAATCTCATCAATCAGTATCTCTCCTTCCCAATCCAGCCATCTCTCGTTCCTGAGCTTGCCTACATTTTCAGCAATGTAAGCTATCAATGTCGATCTTTTTTTCCTCTCTTCGCCAGGAACCTGGTGCTTCATCTTTGCTGCTTTTGTTTTTGGGCGAGGCCAGAATTTAGAGACATTCAGCACATCAGGCATAAGATACCTTATCAATTTCACGCTGTCATTGAACTGCTCTTCTGTCTCTCCTGGAAACCCGCAGATGATGTCTGTCGCGATTGTTATCTCTGGAATCTCTCTCCTGAACCTGTTTGTTATTTCCTTGAACTGCTCTGCTGTGTATTTCCTCTTCATTGATTTCAGGATATGGTCATTCCCTGACTGCACTGGGATGTGCAGGAACTTGAACATCTTTTCTGATTTGTATATCTCAATCAGCTTGTCCAAGAATTCAAGCAAATGGTTTGGGTTTAGCATTCCAAGCCTTATCTTGAAATTTCCTGGAATCTTGATCAATTCTCCTAAAAGTTCTGGCAAAGAAGAGTTTATATCTTTTCCATAGCAGCCTGTGTCCTGCGCAGTGAGCCAGAGCTCTGGAATCCTGTGCTGGATTGCATCCCTTGCCTGCTGGATAATCTCTTCTTTTGGATAAGAGCGAAGCTCTCCTCTTGCTGCTTTAACCTTGCAGTATGCGCACGGCTCTCCAAGGCAACCTTCGCAGATTGGGATTATCTCAATCACTGGATTTTTTCTTATTTTTGGAAGATTTAGCCTTGGAAGCTTTTCTTTTGACAGCATCTCAACTGGATTCTCGTGCATCGTCTCCTCAACTAGCTGGACAATGTTTGTCAACTGAGAAGTGCCTAGCAGAGGATATCCTTGCAGTTTTTTAGGCTCTGTCTGCGGAATGCATCCTGTGATGATTATTTTTTTGTATTTGTATTCTTTCTTCAGCTTTTCAAGATAAGTGAAAAATTTTGATTCACTAGGGCCTTTTACAGTGCAGGTATTTATTATTATGACAAAAGCATCCTCTGGATTGTCGACTATCTCAAATCTTGCCTGCTTTAATAAGCCAGCCATCAGCTCTGAATCAGACTGGTTTAAAGCACATCCAAATGTTTTGATGTATACCTTTGTCATCTGTGCTTTTGAAAGAATACGGGTTTAAAAAGTTTAGCTAAAATTTCAGTCCTTTTCCTTTTAATCTGGCAATGTCAATCACGTCGTCGCAGAACTTGTCTACAAATTCTTTTGGCCAGCCTTTCTGCATCAATGCCTGCTTTATCTGCTCCCTTGATTGCCCTTGTTCAAATGATTTTATCACAAATTCAGTCAGCATCTTCTTGTATACCTTCCTTGCTTCTTCGTGCTTTAGCTTTGCATCTTCTGCTGTTTCTTTTACTAGCTTTGACTTTCTCTTTGCCTTTTCTTCTGCATGTTTCCTTGCTAATTCTGCTCTTTCTCTTGCTGCTCTTAATCTCTTTAGATGTTCCTGCTCTTCCAGCTTTCTTGCTGATTCTGCTCTTTCTCTTGCTAGCCTTGCTCTTCTTCTGTGCGCTGCTAATTCCCTATGCGCTTCAATCTTCTTGTAGACAACTGGCTTGTATGTCTTGTATGCCTGCGCTCCTCCAACAACTAATGAGATTGCCAATACGATTGACAATAATGCTATTGCATTATTCTTTGCAAATGAGCCAAAGGATGACAATGCTTTGCCTAATGCAGGGAAGTATTTGTCTTTTGTGAATTCAGCGAACTTGTCCCAAGCTACTTTAGTTCCTTGCCATGAATTTGACAATACCTGCTTGCTCCATGGCCAGTATGTTTCTTTGATGAACAATCCAAATTTCTGAGCCAAGAAGCTTATGTCTGATGCTATTAATTTTGCAGCATCAGCTAGCCATTTGCTTGTGTATACTAATCCTGTGTAGACTCCTTTTGCTCCATATGCTATGCCTTTTGCTGTGTAAGATATTGCTGTCTTGCTGAATGGCCAATAAGTGTCTTTGAGGAATGCTGCAAATCCTTTTGTTGCATCTGCTATTCCCTTGCCTGTTCTTAAGATAGTATCCTTGCTGAATGGCCAGTATGTGTTTACCAGGAAATCAGCAAATGATGTGAAAGTGAATCTTATGCCATAACCTGTTAATTTGAATCCAGCACCTATTCCAGGCACAAACTTGAATGTGGTGTAGTCAACTACGCTTTCCCAGATTGTCTTTCCAAGCAGGAATGGCTTTTCAAGAGCTGCTGGAGAATAGCATCTCTCTGCTGTTTTGTTGCATAAGTGGATGCAATCCCTGTCAAGGTAGCAGTGCTGTCCGTCTTCGCATCCTTGGCATACGCCTCCTCCGCAGTCAATGTCTGTTTCATCCCAGTCCCTTATTCCATCTTCGCATCCTGTAAATAAGCAGTCCTTCACTTCATACGGCTTTATTGATTTCTCAACATAAGTTATAATCTTTTTATTGTAACGCTCTTCGCATCTGCTTTCATCATGGCAAGTTCTCCATTGAGTTCCATTTGGATAGCATTCGCTCCAGTCAGAGCATGTCCAGTTCTCTCCGCAGATGCTTGGACCCATGCCTCCTCTTGCTGCTGCGGCTGGGATTCCATATCCAGCGCAACTGCTTACATCATATTGGCAGTCTTGTCTGCATGTCAAGATTCCAGATGAATATGTTGCAGGGTCATATACACTGCATTGTGTTGTGCTTAGGTTTACTCCATCGCACTGCTCTCCTGAATCGATTATTCCATTTCCGCATAAGTCGCATATATTGTCAATTCCATTTGCATTATTATCCAATCCAGTATTGTTCCATAAAGCTGGCTGTCCTGGCTTTGTTGCTTCTGTGCACATGTCGCATACAAAAGTATCATCAAAGTATAATCCTGGTTTTACAGTTACGCCTTCTGTCCATCTGTCCTGGTCAAAGTCTGCTTTTGCGCATGTCCAAACTGTTCCATCTGCTCCTGTTCCTGCAGATGCCAAGCTGTCGCATACATAGAATGCTTTTTTGTCTGACAAGACGCTATCATTGTCTTCATCAGTGACATTGACATAAATCCTGTACAAGCTGTCTCCATCAGGAATTTCTATGATGCCGCTGCATGTTATTGCATTTCCTGCTCCTGATTTTGTGATGTTTGTGATGTTGACTATTGTCCCATTAGCAGCTTCTATGTATAGTGTGCAGTTTGTTGCATCAAAGTTTCCGCTTACAGCTGTTGTGAAGCCTGTGCTGAAGAACAATGTCTCATTGCTCTTGAAGAATGGCTCTGTCTTGTTTATTGCTGCTCCTGTTGATTCATATGGCCTGAAGTTTATTGTCAAAGTCTGCAATAGAGTCCAGCTGCCATAATTATTTGCACCATCCCTTGCTCTTGCATTCACTGTTACATTCTGGTCGTCATTGAATCCTGTTGCTGAATAGATGCAGCTTCCGCTTGTATTCTGCGTTGTTCCGCTTACATTGAAACTGCATTGGCAGATTCCTGATGAATCATTATTTGGTATTCCCCTGAATCCAATTGAATCTCCAAAGTCAATGTTTGATTTGTTTTGATCATCCAATGGCTCAATCTCAATCTCATACATTATAGGAGGTATGTTCTCGTAAACAGTTGCAGTTACCATCACTGAACCTATCTCTGGTGTTGGAGTTGCTCCTGACAATAAGTTCACGACGTTTATTGGATAGGTATTTGTCTGAGGAGTGGACAATGCTGCGCAAGTTAGTGTTACATCAAATCCGCTTAATGGGCTTGATGAATTAACTAAAGTTGGCTCGTGCTGTATCTGTCCAACTTCTGGATGCGTTGCAACCCATTTTAATCCAGCTGTTCCAGTTAAAGTGCATGTAGTAGTGTTATATGGGAAATACCTGCTTGGATTTGTAGCATCTCCTAGAGTGATTGTAACAACATCATATGTTCCTGAACCTACTAGCCTTATTGTGTAATTTGTATCAACATGATGCCTTCTTAGGTTTGTTGCAGTCACTGTTGTTGGAGTTATTGCAAAGGTTTCATTATAAGGAACAATCAGGCATGGCGAGGAAGTTGTCCAATTGAACAAGCTGCAGTCTCCAATTCCCCAGCAGTTGTTGTCTATGCAGTCTATGCTTACATCTCCATCATTATCATAATCATCATCGCATGCAGCAATATTGTCTTCAGAGCCGCAGATTCCGTCTGGGCCTTGCCTTCCTAAGCAGTTGACATCAGCGCAGTCAGTTGCTCCATCTGCATCATTGTCAAATAAGTCGCTGCAGTTTGTCTCAGTTGCCTGGCATATCTGCGAGCTTGTTTTTCTTCCAATTTCTCCGTCGCAGTCAGAATGGTCTGCGCAGTCAGTGCCATCTTCCCTGTCATTGTTGGCTGAATCAGCGCATGTGTCCCATAGATAATCCTCTATGTCAGGGCATGGTCCGCATGGTCCGAAATTCCTTTCACAGTCTGAATCAGCGCAGTCCGTTGGACCGTCTGCATCATCATCAAATACATTGTTGCAGTATTGGAATGTATAGATTAGGAATTCCTGCAATACGCATTTCTGGTTTGGAACTGATGGGTTTGCAACCCCTAGGCAGTCTACATCTGAGCAATCTACATATGCTGCTGAGTTTGATTCTGCAATATCATCTAAGTCATTATCCATGTTGTCAAAGCACTGCGATGCATTCAATGTCCCTGCTGATGTCTGGTTTTCTCTTGCAGGGCAGTTTGCATCTCCTTCGCAATCATAGTCTCTGCAGTCTTTTCCTGTATTTGCATCTGAATCAATTGCCTGTGAATAATCACTGTCATAATCATTATCAATATTATCAGAGCAGCTTGTTTCAGCTGCTGGGCAGAATCCTCCTTGTTTCCAGCAAAGTGTTGTGTCCAGGCAGTCTATGCCTCCTTGCTGATCATTATCAAATGAGTCACTGCAGTTTGCGCCTGTTTCTATGCTATATTGACATACGTCGGATGAATCTAGATAGTTTCCAGGCAATCCATTGCAGTCAGGGTCTGCGCAATCATATCCTTGGTTAGCATCATTGTCAAAGCAGTCATTGCATCTTGATTCTGCTGCCTGGCAGTAAACATCTTCTCCTGTGCAGTTTACTCCTCCGATATAGCCTAGGCAGTCTGAGTCTGCGCAGTTTGCGCTATAATCCAAATCATTGTCTACTGTATCATTGCATGGATACAATCCAGCTGCTGCATAAGGCTCGCTTTCATTATTGCCATTTGGAGCAGATGCGTCGATGAATATTGGGATTCCTGAGATATGCAATGTTTCTCCATTCTGGACAATATCTATTGAGACATTATAGCTTCCAGCTGCATAATTATCTAAGTCAACCCACATGACCATGTCAATGTCTCCTAAATATCCATCTGTGTCTTCTGTTATATAAGAGGTAAAGCTTGTACTGTCTGTTGGCAATTCATATGAGCCAGGAGCTGCATATTTCCCGCTGCCAGTGAAGTTTACATCTGAGATTGCAAATGATATTGGCTGTGATGTTGAATATGCGCCTCCATCAAATCTTACTTTTAATCTTCCATTTGGAGTAGTATAATTATTATAATAGTAAGTTATGCTCTGGCCTCCGATTGTCTTTGATTCAGAGCAGATCCCGTTTGTGCATGTTCCTGCAAATGGATCTCCTGCCCATGCGTGCTGCTTGCAGGTGTAAGTAATGCCTTGGCAATAGATGTCTGCGCAGTCAATGTTTCCATTGCTGTCATCATCTATGCTGTCATGGCAGTATCCTTCTAATGTCATTCCTAAGCTCATTGTGACTGCAAATGCAACATCTCCTGCATAATCGCAGTAGAAGTGATTTTTGAAATATGATTTTGGAACTCCAAGGAAGCACATCCTTGCCCTATAGCCGTCGTCATCTGCTGAATCAAACCTTGTCCATTGGTTCTCGTGAGTATAGATATAATTGAATCTCCTGTCGTATGGGTGGTCAAAGTATTTTATCTTGCCTGTGCTGTCTGCCACAGTGCAGTTCAATACCTGCCATGGCCTTGTCTTGTTTATTCTTGGAAGATCTGCTGTGGTTACTGAATAATTGAATATCACTGTTGAATCATTTTCATCTGGCATTGAGTTGTTTATGAAAGTGTAAAGTGAGCCGTCTGACATGTTTACAACGCACGCTACTGTATCTGTTGATGTCACATTGAAGTCTGTTGCTGAGATGTTGAAGAAGAACAGATGTGTTCCTGGAACAGTTGCATTATATGGTTCATAGACTCCTTCTGGATATGTCACATTCAGCCATGGGTATACATGTATTGTGTAGTTTGTATTGTTCCATGCGCAATTGTTGTTTGCATCGCAGCAATAAGCATTCCAGATATAATCTCCAGGTGTTGTAAATGTGATGTTCCAGCTGTCCTGGTCTTGAGTTCCTGTGTACGCCCTTGTTGATTCTGCATTCCAACCAGTCCTGTTTGTGTATAATGTGCAGTTTGAAAGATTCATGTTGTCAGTTGCATTTACAGTGAAGTTTATGTTGTCTATTGTTGAGAACATTGAGTCATTTGGCGGGATTATTAGATAGACTTCTGGAAGTGTTGTGTCATTAAATGAGCTGACTACAATCAATGTCCAGTTGTATTGAGCAAATGCTGCATTGTTGCTTCCATCCTTGCATTCGACATTCCAGATATATTCTCCTGGAACAGGTATTGGAATATTTGGGAATGTGTTTATTCCTATTGGAACAGTTACCCATGTTCTTGTGATGTCCCATGTTCCTGAAATGTTTGTCCATAGCCTGCAATCTGGATCAAAGTTGTCATTGATTTGGTATGTTAAGTTTACTGTTGTGTTTAGCACTGTGCTTGCGTTTGGCGGAGAGATTAATGTTACATTTGGTGGAATTGTATCTGATAGAGAATCGTCAATTATGATTGTCCAGTTGAATTGCGCAAATGCATATTTGTTTGAGCTATCTCTGCATTCAACATTCCAGATGTAATTGCCTCCTATTGGGAATGCTATATTCGAGAATGCATTCTGTCCTTCTGGCACTGAAACAAATGGCCTTGTTACCTGCCAATTTCCACTGTAATTAGTCCATAATCTGCAATCTAGGTCATAATCATCTGTTACATTGTAGATGAAGTCAACTGTTGTGTTTGGCTTTGTTGTTCCATTTGGAGGGAATACTAGCATTACAACAGGTGGAGTTGTATCATTTATCGAGCTGTTAATTATTAATGTAAAGTTATTATCAGCAAATGCATAGTTGTTTGAGCCATCCCTGCATTCTACATTCCAGACATAAGTTCCATCTGCTGCAAATAAAACATTTGCAAAGAAGTTCTGTCCTTCTGGAACAGATATCCAAGGTCTTGTTATCTCCCATGTTCCTGTTTCATTTGTCCATAACCTGCAGTCTAAATCATAGTTGTCATAGACTTCATAGATGAAATCTACTGTTCCATTTGGTTTGGTTGTTCCATCTGGTGGAGAGATTAAGTATACTTCTGGAGGCTCATTGTCTACTATTGCGCTGTTAATTACTAAGGTATAATTAGCAGATGCAAATGCATAATTATTATTTCCATCTCTGCATTCTACGTTCCAGACATAAGTTCCTGAATCTGCAAATAGAACATTTGCAAAGAAGTTCTGTCCTTCTGGAACAGATATCCAAGGTCTTGTTATCTGCCATGTTCCTGTCCTGTTTGACCACAATCTACAGTCCAAGTCGTTGACATCATAGACTTCGTAGATAAAGTCTACTGTTCCATTTGGCTTGATTGTGTTGTTTTCTGGAGCAATCAAGTAGACTTCTGGCGATTCAGTGTCTACGATTGTATCGTCTATATTCAGAGTATAATTGGATGCTGCAAATGAATATTTGCCTGATGCATCTCTGCATTCTACATTCCATAGATAAGTTCCTAATGTTGGGAAGGGTATGTTTGTGAAGAAGCTCTGCCCTTCTGCTACAGTTGTCCAGCCGTCTGGCTGTGTTCCTGCTTCTTCAACTACCTGCCATGCTCCATCCTTATTTGTCCATAATCTGCAGTCTAGGTCATAGTCATCATAGACTTCATAGACGAAGTCAACTGTTCCTGTTGGTTTGTATGTGTTGTTTTCAGGGGATATCAAATAGACTTCAGGCGCTTCATTGTCAGTTAGTAAGCTGTTGATTGTCAAAGTGTAGTTAACTGTTGCATTTGCAGAATTACCGCTTCCGTCTTTGCATTCTACATTCCAGACATAAAAGCCGTCTGCTGTGAAAGGTATGTTTGCAAATGCATTTCTTCCGTCTGGGATGGTTGTCCATGCTGTTAAGTTATCCCATGCTCCGCTATAGTTAGTCCATAGTCTGCAATCCAAGTCATAGTTGTCAAATACATCATATACAAAGTCCACTGTTCCGGATGGTTTTATTGTGTTGTTTTCTGGAGCAATCAAGTAGACTTCTGGAGGGATGGTATCAGTAATATCATCTATTATTATTGTCCAGTTATATGGAGCAGATGCATTATTATTTGTATCCCTGCATTCTACATTCCATAAGTAAGTTCCTAAAACAGGCATTTGAACATCAGAGAATGCATTCTGGCCTTCTTGTACAGATGTCCATGAAGTTAAGTTAGTCCAGCCTGCGCTATAATCGCTCCATAATCTGCATTCAATTGGTCCAATATTATCATATACCTTGTAGACAAAGTCAACTGTTGTGTCTGGCTTTATTGTATTATTTTCTGGAGATACTAATATCACTGTTGGAGGTATTAAATCTATAGATGGATAGTTTACATAGAATGTAAAGTTTGTATTATTCCAGTTGCAGTTGCTTGAATTATCGCAGCAGTATGCATTCCAGATGAAAGTTCCGTTTGGCAAGTCATTCAAGTTCCACAAATCATCGTAGTATGTTCCTGTAAATGGTTTTGTCTCATTTGCTGTCCATAAACCTGAAACATTTGTGTACAGTGTGCAGTTGTCTAAGCCAACATTATCTGTTGCTGAAACATTGAATGTCACATTATTTGTTGATGTGAAGTTAGTTGCATTCGCAGGCAAGTTCAGGAAGACCAAAGGTGGAGTTGTATCTGGAGGAGTATAACTTACAGTAAATGTGAAGTTTGTATTGTTCCATGCGCACAATCCAGCAGCATCACAGCAGTATGCGTTCCATATATAATCTCCATTAGCTAAATCATTTAGATTCCAGATATCATCATCAGATGTTCCTGTGAATATCCTTGTCTCATTAGCTTGCCATCCTGAAATATTTGTGTACAATGTGCAGTTGTCTAAGTCAACATTATCTGTTGCAGAGACATTTAGTGTTACGTTGTTTGTTGATGTAAATACTTGCGTATCATTTGGAGTTATGAGATATACTTTTGGTGGGAATCCGTCTGTATATGTGCAGTTTGTTGTGTTAATCAGACAATTGGTGCAATTCAAGAATCCTCCTTGGAAAGTATCGAAGTCTGTGCATAGCAATCCTGTATAATTATACACCCCTATGCTTACATTGTCGCAGGTTTCTCCTGTCTGTATAATTCCATCTCCGCAGAATCCTCCTGAATTTCCACCTGTGCAATTTGAAGTATTAATCTGGCATTCATTGTTGCAGATTAGATTTCCTGCTGTGAAATCATTGAAGTCAGAGCAGTTAAGATTGCTGAAGTTTGTTCCATCACAGGTTTCTCCTAGTTCTACTAAACCGTTTCCGCATTTGACAAAGGTCACAATTGTTATATTAACTATATTAGTCTGATTGCTAGGAACGCCTGCGTATGTAGAATTAAATATGGCAAAGAATTTCCAAGTAGTATCTGCATCTCCAGTAGGGACAACAGTCCATGAAACATTGCAGACATCATCTTTATACAAGTTCCCGCATGAATAAGAGGGGTTGTTTGTCAGCGAATAGAAAGGAGTTTGATTTGCCAACGGATTATAGAAAGGAATGACTCCTTTATCCATGGCTTCTCCTCCTGAATGAGTAAGCCCGCTGATGATATAGTTGGTTGAATTAAATGTGCATGAAATGAGGTCTCCTCCTAGATTAATAGGAGTCCCGTCGCATTGGTTCTTATTGATCAAATGCTCTCCTGTGCCATTGCATTTTACAGTGTTTGAAATAATGCCGTTTGCATTTTTAATGCATGCGCCATCGGATACAGCATAGAAAGGCAAGTAGAATGTCTTGGATGTGTTTGAGATGCCCTCGACGTATATTCCATGAGCAGAACTGATATCAACATAAATGTTGTTCAAATCCAGTTTGTTGCTTGCAGTGAAATTCCAGCTAAATCTAAATATTTGGGTGGTATTATCTTTATAAAATACCACACTATGGTTGCCTGCGGGGCTTGAATTCCAGATTCCATCTATGCTGATGTTCAATGAACCTAAACCAATAAGATGTACATTTGAGGAATTTCCTGTCAGAGTATCATTAGTATTATTGATGCCATCTCCATCTGCATCTATGCAAATAGTCAGGGCTGAACAATCAGGGTCATTGCAGTCAGCCAAGCCATCTCCATCATTATCACCTGAATCAATGCACTGCGTCGATGAATCATCAATGCACGAGCTGAACATGAAATCCCAGTCACATCTTTCATGGCTAACGCAAGTTGGTCCGCTACTGCTCATAGAACTGCATAAATATGTACCGCCGGAACATTCAGGGCAAAGCTGACAAGCAGGTTGGATGCAGCTGCTGCTGTCAAAGCTTCCATTGGAATAATAGCATCCTGCTCCAGATTGGTAATTACATGACGGAGAGGGACCTCCACCGCAGCAAGCTGCTTCACAAGTAGGGCTATAACCAGAACCACAATAGGTAGGAGCATAACCATCACAAGCTGGGGAAGGGCATCCACCGCCGCTGCATTCAGGGCAAGTTCCACAATAGTCATAATAAGTAGTGCAGCATGTCGGCCACCCATAATAGGGTGCACATCCAGTAGCACAATCAGCCTGGCAGGTCTGCGCAGAAACATTGCCGCCACCACTGCTTTCTGTTCCGAATCCAGAACCACTCTTGTTCTGAGGCATCCAAAGCAGTTCTTGTTCAGGGTCAAGCGTGGCACTGGTATTTCCACATTCTCCCCCTATGCATTGAACTTTAGTTTCAAAAACAAATGAAATATTCTTGGTTACATCCCTATCTCCTGTTATGGTTGTTGCATTGTACCATCCCCAAGGCAAACTCCAATTAGCAGTTGAAGAAGTTTTCACATACAAATTATCTGTGCATGTTGCATTTATCTTCCATTGTCCGCCGTCTCTTATTATCAAATCATTATTGTCGTATATCCACCAGTCTCCTTGAACCTCTGTTGCATTTGCTGCATAGAACTTTGTATCATTGTCGGGTATATTTGTTAAATTGAATGTTGCATTAACTATAAAGCCTCCGACTATAGAACAGTTTACCCTCACTCTGGTAAGATTATCATTATAAGTCAGCGTAGTGCAGTCAACCCAGTTATTTGAACCATTCTTTTCGCAAGACACATTCGTTGCATTAACTACATATGATAAATTCCATCTTTCAAATGTCGAGTTTCTTACATGGTTGTCTATGCATGTTGCGTTGAACAGCCACGGGCCTCCTTCCATTATGTAATCGTTATTGTCGTATATCCACCAAACTCCTTGAACCTCTGTTGCATTTGTTGCATAGAATTTAGTGCCTGCTATGAGGTTGGTGAAATTGAATGTTGCATTCCGCAGCACCCCTCCTAAACTTGTGCAATTTACTCTTATCCTTGTCAAATTATATCCTGTGTTAACAAAAGAGCAGTTCATCCAAGTTGTCCCATTTATCTCGCATGAAGCATTATTTGCTTTGACCCAGTAAGGCAAACTCCAATTTTCTGAGATTCTTTCATATGTCCAATTATTTATACATCCTGCATTGATTGTCCAGTTGCCGCCCTGGGATATTATAAAGTCAGCATTGTCATATATCCACCAGTCTCCTTGAACCTCTGTTGCATTCAATACAGAGAACTTCAAATCAGAATCCAATAAGTTTGTCATATTGAATGTCGCATTTAATACTGGGTTGATGCTTAGGTCTGTGCAGTTTATTCTTACCCTTGTCAGATTGTTTCCGTATGTCAAGGTAGTGCAGTTTACCCAAGTTGTCCCATTTACTTCGCATGATAAATTCCTTGCGTAGATTGTACTTGCAGTAACAATAGGGCCCCAATCAACAACATTAGGGCTTACATTTCCGCCATTTGCCCTACTATAAGGGTATTGTGTTCCAGAATCTCCCCAGATATTGTGGTTTGTGTCATAAATATCAAGCCCGTTTTTCTCTATATCATCCCAATAGTTTCCCTGCGCATCACTGCCTGTTGTATTAAAATAATTAGCATAACCAGGAGAATTATATGCATGCCATACTGTTGCATTATAGAAGTTATTATAATATATCTTATTGTAGGAGCCGTAATAGATATAAATGCTTGTGTTTAGATTATTTGCAAAGGTATTGTTTGTTAAATTGCCATAATCGCCTCCTTCTATATAGACGCCATAATAATTGCTTCTTATTGTGTTAAGTGTTAAATTATTATAATCAGCATCATATAGGTGAATACCATAAGAGTTATTCACAGCGCTGTTGTTTACCAAACGATTAAAGCTACTAAAAACAATATAAATTCCCCGTGATATAGTATTGATTGCTGTGTTTGATGTTAAATTGTTTCTACTGCCAGTGATATAAAATCCTGAACTATTGCTATTATCGCAGGTGTTTGAAGTCAGGTTATTATCACTAGACACATCCATTCCCGTATACGAATGATTAATGCTATTTGAACTAATTGTATTATAACTGCTTGCAGAAATCCCTGTTCCTCCATACCCTACAATTGAAGTAATGTTATCTATCTTATTAAGAGAAATAGTATTTCTATTAATACTATAACCAATACCATACCCTCCGTTTCTGCTGCCAATATTGTTTATAGTGTTGTTTATAACACTGTTATTTATATCATTTAGATAAACCCCATATCCTTCTGAATACCCAAAGATATTCTCGATTATATTGTTAGATATATTATTTAATTGATCATGAGAATAAGTGCGAATTCCACTGCTTCTGTGCCCAATTCCACCAGACGCATTTCCGTAAATCTGTCTTATTGTGTTATCTGTTATGTTATTGCCCTTCCCGTTACTAACATAAATTCCATTTAGCATATCATTATACACACTAGTATAATATTCCCTCTTAAAGGTAGGATAGGTAGAGTTGATGTCTGATATTATACTGTTTGAGACAGTATTGTTATTCGAGTTTTCGAGGTATATTCCATCTTGCTCATTGCGAATCCCTTTGACAGATGTTATGTTGCTATTGTTTACGCCTATTCCATATACGCTTCTATAGCAATAGCTCAGATTTGAATTGTTGATGGTAATATTCCTTGAATTAACCAGCACAACCCCGTCAGAAATAGTACCTGGATTTAATATAGTCACATTATTTATCAAGGAATTATTTACCTCTGCAAATTCTATTTCTGAATATGCATCTGAATTACTAACAGTATAGTTTGTCTTGCTGGTTACGTACAGGAAAGGTTTTCCATCATAGCCTCCGATGTTTGAAGTGTCTGCTATGCTGTATCCTCCGCCAGTTACAAAATAAGAATATATAGAAGAATTCACAGCTGAATTAGAAGTCAAGTAAATATGGTGGCCATTTGCATAAATCCCATATCCGTCAGTATTCTCAACAGTGTTTGAATTGATTTGGCCGTAGTTTCCATTCAATCTTATTCCATAATTGTTATAATAAGAAGAACTTGTATTGTTAACTTTATTTGATTCTATTGTAGCATTAGTTCCTATGTATAGGATTCCACCTGCACCATAAACTGGATCAATACCCTTTATCACAGTATTATTTCTTGCTATTACATGATTCATATTTATGGATATTCCCCAAGCGCAAGTGCTGCAATTCTCAACCCAATTATTGTTCACTTTATTGTAGGCTGTACCAATATCATAAGCTGCAGGACTTTCACCAAAGATGATGCCAGAAGAATTTATCAATCGGTTATTCAGGACAGACATATTTCCTTTTGTTTCAGTGCTTATAGACAACCCGCCATACTGCACATTATAACAATTGACAAGATAGTTATTGCTGATTGTCACGTTATAAGGCCCATCAGTAGATCCATAAGGAGGGAATATGTCCTGCCATCTAGTTATTGATATGCCTGCATTAGACCAATATGTATATGTTCCGATCGGCTCTCCAAAACCATAGAGGATGTTAGAATCTACTAACATGTTATCAGGGCACTGTGATCTGACAGATCCAAGGTAATATCCGTTATGAAGATTTATTCCTCCATTGGTAATGTTATTGTTTAATATGTCATTTGCTTGTCCTGCAATAAACATTGAGCTGTTTATCAAAGTGTTGTATGTTACAGGATTATGATAAGCATGCGTAGGGTAACCGTCTATATAAATGCCTTCCCAAGATGAATTAGATGCTTTGATGGTGTTGTGATTTATATCATTAAAATCAGCCTCAACGTCAATATATATTCCATAATCGGAAATATTATGAGGGCTGCACGTTGAATATAATGTGTTTGAACTGATGTTATTATAGTCAGAGTTCCATAAATAAATTCCTGTTGTGGGGGCAGCAGCACTGCCATAACAACGTGCATTATAGGTATTGCCTGTTAAATTAATATTAGTGGAACCTTCCAATTTAGTTCCATAATTACAATCAGAAATATTTGAATTTAATATTTCGCTGTCTTTCACATTGTAAAGTCTTACCCCTGTGTCAAAATTATTGATAGTAACATCCTTTATGGTATGGTTATAGATATAAAAGTTGTTATCTGCTATATTCTGATATACTTGAGCAAGTGTAGTGCCATCAGGAGCAAAATAAGCTTCGCCGCCTGTTATTGATGCAATGGTATTCAACAATCCCATGTCAGCGCCTGCGCCAAATCCGATTGTAAATATTTTGATGCCTTCTGCTGCTGCTAATTGTGCCTGCTGAATAGCCAAGAATATAGCATATTCTTCTGGCTCAGGTATGTTTGCCAAACCATCTGTGAGAAGGATTGCTATCTTAGGCCTTCCTGAAGATCCAAAGTCAGTTCTTGCTCTTTGTATTGCATCTGCTATTGCAGTGCATTGTGCTGGACATGCTGGAGCACTAAGACCGTTTATATTTGATTTGATAGTATTAAAGTCAGTAGTCAGACCGTGACATACATCAACACAAGCACTTATTGCATAAGTGACAAGTCCAACCTGGTGCCCTTCGTTTGTTGGTATCTGGTTTATAAATGTTATTCCAGCTGTTTTAGCATCACCAATTTTGCCAACCCACCTCATGCTTCCAGAAACGTCCTGGATCATCATTATGTCCATAGGCGAGCCTATTGCTATCTGCACTCCAATTCCAGAGCCGCTTCCAGTTATGGCATAATTATTTCCATCTAATGTTTTATGCACTTCATCTATAACTTTGGTCTTGTTTATGCATATTCCTGAACCACTATAGCTAAAACTAGTGTTAAGTGTTATTTCTGAATATTCCTTGCTATTCCACTTGGCTTCGCAATCAGCGCAGCTGTCGCAATTGCCTGGTCCTGGCTGGATGATTTGGAATGTATAATTTGAAGGAGCAAATGCAGGATTTCCAGAGCTATCTGTGCAGTTTACATTCCATTTGTATGTTCCTGATCCAAGATTATTTAGCATAGGGTATCCAATCTCTCCACTTCCAATAATATAATTTGTATGCCCTGCATAAGCGCTCCATGAGCCAGTAATATTTGTCCATAATGTACAGAAGATATCTCCATAGTTATCTGTTACATTATAAATAACAGAAATATTCTTTGCTGTAGTTGTATAGAATTTGTGATTGCTTTCTGGCCAGAATAATTGAACTGTTGGAGCAGTTGTGTCTGAGATTGATGTGTTTACAGTAACTGCCCTTTCTTCACTTACACCTGGCTGGAGCGTGCCATCAATACAAACAATTTTCCATGTGTGATTGCCGTCAGCAAGATTAGCGCTGGTTGCATTTCTGCTGCTATTCATTGCAAATGAGCTTGCACTATTATCGTCTATGACAAGATTGCAGTCAAGGCTTCCGTTGTTAGCAGTTGCATGGAAAATAAATGAAACGTTGCTTTTGACTTTTACAGAATTGTTAGCAGGAGATATAGGCATGACCAGAGGAGACGCTGATATATTATAAGCTACAAGAGTGTAATTGTTTGGCGCAAATCCAGAGCTTCCTCCGCTTTCAGAAGCAAGGCAGTTCCATTTAAACATCCCAAAATAAGGCGGGCGATAGTTAAATGTGCTTGAGTTAGACGAGCCTGTGATGTTTGTTGCGTTTGTGTGTATCAAGCTGCCTGTTGAATTCCACACATATAACATAAGATTAGTCAGGCCAGTATCAGATGCAGAGCAGTTGAATGTGAAGGTGCTTATTACCTTTGATGAATAATAATTCTTAGGAGAGACAAGCGTCACATTCAATGTTTCATAACTTAATAAAACAGTGTCATTTGCAGTCAATGTGTCATAACCAGTCTTATTGCATGTTACATTCCATGGATATATGCCAGATAATGTGAAGCTCCTGTTGTATTCATAGAACCCGGTTGTATTCCATGTCATGTTAGCAGACAAGCCGTTAAAGTTAATTGTGCAGTTTGCCTCTTCTATCGGACCTGTTGAGTTTGTGTAATTGGCAAAGAACCTTGTCTGGTTTTCAGGGTATCTTGTCTGTCCTGCGTAAGGCATTCCAGCATCTGTTTCGTCCCATATAATTAGATTAGTAGTTGCTCCTGCTGCAAATCCAGTGAAATGACTCACTGTAAAGTTCAAGGTTGTTCCTGTGCAATTTATGTTAGAGCATATCCCTGCTGTTGCACAATCTTGTCCTCCTGCTAAGATATCTTCTCTTGTTAAAAAGAATCCATCCTTGTAATAAACAGGTGCAGGGCATGATACATTCTCTATAGTTAAGTTTGCAGTCGAATTAAAGCTTGGGTCCAGTGCAGATGTATTTACGCTGATGAATCCAATCCCTAGGTTGATGTTTACATCATAATTTTCTCCTTCTGCATCTACTCCATAGCCAGCAGGGAACTGTATTTTGCCGTTTTGATTAGCAAGTGTTAAATTAGTGACATTTGACAGATTAGCAACTGCGTTGAAATTTGTTGAGCCATATATTGTTTGGAAATTAGTCGCATTTGGAGGCAATTGGCATGCTAATGTCCGGTTAGCATACGTTAGATTTGTGTCAATGCTGCAGTCAGAAGACAAGTTAGTCACTGCACAGCATGTTGAATAGTTTGTATCAACATAATAAGATGTTAACATGCTAGAAGAGTTGCAGCTTGTATTGAATGGACCTGTTATGTTTTCAGTGCAGTTATTGCAAACATCTGTAGTATTTGCTGGAATATTGCAATCAGAAGGTAATCCAGTATCTGCACAGCAGCTATTCGTATAAGTATAAGTTATATCAAATGTATCATTTGTATGGCAAGAGCTGTTTACATTTGTCCATGTTGAAGTGCAGTAATTGCAATCTTCAACTGTTCCATTATCAACAGGTAATCCTTCATTTGTTCCGCATGAGCTCTGGTCTGTATAATATTTGATTTGTTTATTTGAAATATTGCAAGCAGTGTACTGCGCTGTCCAGTTTTCAGGACAGTCATATATTGTCTTTGCGAGATTAGTTACCCAAGTTGCATTGACATTGTTGAAGTTATCAGCTGTCCTTGTCTGTATCTGATACCAGGTATTGTTAGTTAACCCAGTCGCATTATAGTAGTTGGTTGGCTTGCTTACATTTGCGTAGAATGTTCCATTGATCCAGACTTCAGTGTGGTTGAAGTCAGAATCAGCTGGATTGGTCCAGTTCCAGTATATCCATGTGTATCCTGCTGACTGGTTAGCTAGGTTAGTTACAGAAGCAGGAGGAGTGATATCAGGCGCGCTGTAATTCACAGTCACTGTCCAATTCGTAGAGGCAAATGCGCATTGGCTTACATTGTCGCATGCATAACAGTTCCAGCTATAGTTTCCATTTGTTAAGTTTAAGTTCCATTTTGTCGAGTTTGATATACCCGAAACACTAGTTGTGCTATTCAATGCAAATGACTGGTTGCTTGAATTTGTAATATAAAGCGATAAATTTACCAGCTTAAAATCATCTGCTGCAGAACAATTGAAACTTACACTTACAACAGGAGAACCGTCATTCCAGTAATTAGCTGAAGGGGTATTGAGTGTTGTGTTTGGAGGAAGGTCATATTTTACGTTTAAGAATACATAGTCTGTATAAAGTGAACTGCCTGCTCTAGCGTCTGTTCCTTCTGCAATGAATATAAATGCTCCGCTGCTGTTTATGTAATTATTAAATCCTGAATTAAGGCTTACAGACAAATTCTGATCTACTCCGTTTGCAGTTCCACTCGCAAGAGAAGCTCCCCAACTATTGCCAGTAAAGTTCCAAACATAAATGCTAACATTCCTTCTTGATGCTTGGCTTCCAAGATTATATCCTTCCCATGTGAAGTTTATTTGCATTATTGAATTTATTGATTGGGTTATGTTAAACAAGAATCTATGTGCTCTTGTTGTTGCTCCAGTGGTTGTGCTAGTGAGCCTTACATTATCAGATGAATTTATTTGGCGGTATTGTGCTGCGGTTAATTCTGCTTCATTTGGGACATTTGGACCTGAAGCAGGAGGCGCAGTTCCAGCATTTATGCTAGCATAAGCTTTCTGTCCGCTGATAGTTACAGTAGGATATGTGCTGAAGTTGTATTCTGCAAATCCAGGATCTTCTGGAGTCAATGTGAATGTGTAGTTTATGCCAGGAGTGATATCCATCAGCTTTGCCCATGTTCCATAACAAATTTGTTCTGTGAAATTCCAATCCTTGCATTTATACAATTCTGTTCCTTTTGCAGTTACAGTAACAGTTGCGTCAGTGAAATTTACTTTTGTTGGGTCGATTGCATAAACTTCAACATAATTTCCAAATTCAGGAACATCATCTACACCAATAAATTCAGTTGTATTTTCATCTAGTTTAACTCCTCTTAACTCAATCTTCTTGACAGGATTGTTCTCAAGAACAATATCTACATTATATTCTCCAGCAGTAACTTCTGAAATGGTTCTTCCTTCTTCATCTTTTATGGTTAGCTGGTTGATTAAATTGTTTCCATTGCTGTCTTTTATTTGGAGGTTAGTATAGGCAGTTTCTTCAACAGGCAAGACTTCCTTAGCGACTTTTTCTCTGGTGATATTCTCCTGAATGGTTGTCTCATTCACAATTGTCTCTTCATATAACAATTCAAGATTGCTCAAGACAATCTGTCCTGCTGATTCTGCTGAAACCTTTATTGCAACAGGGCAAGGATATGTTCCGCAGTTAGCAATATAGTTATTCAGGTTATAAGAGAAGTCACTAATTGATTCTGTTGAATTAAAGTCTCCATAATAACTCCAATCAAGAGCATTGTCATTGAATATATCTACCAATATTTTTGAAGGATAAGAATCATCAATTACAATCCCTGATATATCCATCACAGCAGATGTGAAAGTATAATTGCCTAAATCAATGTAAATTATCTGCTCGCTTGGTTCAATAAAATCAAGCACAATCTTGTTGTCAATGCTCTGGCTTGAGACATTGTCAAAGTTCAATGTGATAAAACCAGTGATTCCCTTGAACTGGTTAAGCATTACAACGCTTGCCAGTATCATAAGTATTGCAATTATTGCGATTACTGTTGCAACTTCCGCTTTTTTGTTTTTGATTATCATTTCTTTTCTTTTATCTTCTTTAGAATCTCCTTGTGTTTCTCTACGAATTCTTTCATGTAATTTTCAAGATTCTTGGATCTAACCAAGCCAAGCTCTTCGCAAAGAATTGAGAAATCGTCGTAGACAGATGCATCTATCAAAAAGTTATATCTCTGTTTATTTGATGGTCTCTTCATTGTTATCGTGTGTATTTAATATGTATTATTATATATTAAATATATACTTAATACATAATTAAATATGCTTAATTATATACAAATGTTAATTAATACACACACTTATATATAAATTTTTTGCTAAAAGGAGCAAATTCAGAGAATAGCGCTGTATCTATCTGAAATCAACACTCAAATGCCCAGAATATAGGCACCTCTTTTAGATACATGCAAATAACTCTAAACACCCCCTGAACTTTACTAAAAATTATTTATTTATATATATTTATGTGCTCGAATATACACAATATTAATCAAGTATACACACGTTTTCAGACGGAGAATTCTAGATTTTTGTCAATAAAGGACATAACAGTATACACTTTTCCATTAACCATTTGGCAAAAGCTTAAATAGTGGTAAACCCATAAATATAGGTGTGAGGGGTGGTAATTATCAAGCTTGACTTAATCAGAATAGTAGACAGTGCTGTTTTGCATCAGCAGATTGAAAAAAGAGAAGATGGCCGTATATTCATGAGGATCAGAAAAAGGCCATCCCTTAGCATTAGGTAGTGTTCTTAGGAAAAAATATTTATATTCCGAAGAATATACTCATAATAGGTGGTGGGTGGAAAATAGCGATGGAAGATAAAGTATTGCAACTTGGGGGCAATATAGAGCTTTCTGGTTTTTATAGTTTAGAAGGCGGAGCTATGGTCATTCTTAAGAAGATAGTTGGCAACTATGCAAAAAGGATGAGCAGCAAAGCCAAGAATTTTGAAAAATTAAGCTTAAATATGAAGACAGTGCATGACAACCAATATGAGCTGCATGCCAAGATGATTAACAGCGGCAAAGCAACCACTTCTTCTGTGACAGACAGGAATTTGTTTGTTGCTGTTGATAGCGCCCTTAAGAAGATAATGAATGAGATAAGCGAATAAAGGCATTATAAGGCCTTATACATGAATTCTTTAGAGTTCTAGGAATAGCTAAATTGAGCAATATTCTACTATATTTTATTGTCACTAAGAAGTAGTAAAAAATAGAAAGGTTTATATAGTAGTATTACCATTCTATATGCTAGTTAGAACCCAAGAGGTGTAATAGATAAATTCTATTATCCCCACAACCCCACTAATCTCTTGGGTTTTAAACTTTAATCAAAGGAAAAAAATGGCAAACGAAACTGATGATAAATATGGAATAGACAATTCGTATAAACCCGATTCTCTTGTAGAGACACGTGCAATCCCATTAGGAGATTTCAAAGCTTTTGAAGCGCAGGAAAAAGCAAATGAAGAAGCAAGAGAAGCAATGAAAACAGCAAACCCTGAGTATTTTGATCTTTTAGAATCATTGGTAGAAGCAGGATTAAAACCTGCTTGGCCGCAACCTAAAAAATAGGAGGTAAAAATGGCAAACGAAACATATCAAGCAAAAGCAGAACAAATTGATTTGTATGGCAGATGGGCAGGCAAAGAAATTACACAGCGTCCAAGAAGGCAAGTTACACCTTTTGAAGACTTGCGATTGTTTGAGGAAATGAGAAAAGAAGTTAGAAAAGGAATTGGGCAGCTTTTGAGTGCAAAACCTGCATAAAAAACAATAAAATGAAACAATTCATAGAAATCGTAGAATACGCCGGAGTGCCTCCTTTATACGGAGTCAGGACAAAGAAGCTAGAAGAGGTTGGAGAAGATTTTGCAATGGGCAACAAATGGGGTGTAAAAGAGATAGCTGGTTTTGTTGTTCCTGATGAGCGAGTTGGAGTTGTTCTAAAAGAAGTATCTGATTTTGTTAAAATGTATAATCAAGGAATTCTAGACAAGCAGTCTAAAGAGTATTTGCCTAGAGTAAAAGACCTTACAGTAATAGTTGAAAGTATCTTAAAAAAATAAAAAAATTTAATTTCTGATAAACATCTTGGATGTCTTATCCAGATTTTTCCTTCTCTTGATGTTTGCTGCCTTGCTTGGCCTGAATTTCTCAGCGCCTTTGCCTTTTCTTCTCAAGCCACGTGATTTCCTGGCAGCTGATGTCAATCCCCTGTAGACTCTTCCTGTGTGCTGCTTTTCTGCTATCCATCTTAAGTTTGGATCTGCCAATATTGCTGGATGAGATTTGTCTACCATTATGATTTCAAACCAATAATATCTTCCATCCTGGCAAACCCAATAGCTGTTAAGAACTTCGCAATTAGGATATTTGTCATTTGCCCTTTCTTCTGCAATCTGCCTGTAGTTCTTGTCAAGAATCATCCTTAGCCTTGAGTGCTTAGGCCTTCTTTTTCCTAAATAGCCTCCTCTTGAATGGCCTCCTTTAGGAACTCTCTGCCTTACTACAACAAATCCTTGTTTTGCCTTATAGCCTAATGACCTAGCCCTGTCAATTCTTGTTGGCCTTTCTATCCTTATGGTAGAAGGTTCTCTTCTCCATTTAAGAAGTCTTTCACGCCATAATTCTGGCATGTTTGCCTTTGGCTGTTTCCAAAGGTCTCTGACGTATTTATACATACTCATTTTATTAGCCTCCTGATTTTGTACTCTTTGAGCTTCAGGCAAGCAACTGCCCACATTGCTCTGGAATCTGGATTTTTAGGTTGTTTATAAATGTTATGAAATCATTTAATGAATTGGAAAAACTAGAATATATCTTCTACTTTTTCTTTTTGCTTAAGAGTCAATGTCTTTAGCCTGCTGTCAAGCTCTTTGCTGAATTCAACATTTCCTTTTTCTGCGATTATAAGTTCGATCTTGCCGTATCTATCCTTATCATTCCTGTTCCTGTTTATTTTTGCATAATGCTTTTTGTTGTTCTCATCCAAGATAACAAAGTCAGGAAGCTTTCCATGCCCAAGATGCCTTGGAACCTCAAACTCTGCTTTTGAGAACTTGTCACCATACTTAAAAAATAAAACCCCGTTTTTGCAGGAAAACTCTGTTATCTTTTCTCCTTCTTGCGTCAGCCCTGCTTCAGAAGCAAGAATTGTTTTGTATTTCATAGAAGCAGCACAGTCTTCCTCTTCTGATTTCGGGACAATCCTTTCTGTTATGACTCTTAAATCAAGCGAGCCATCTTTTTTGATGTCATACAAAGCCACAACTTCTTTCTTTTCCTTTTTGCCATCCTTTTCTGTCTCTTCATAATTCCAGACTCCAAAATCAGGAACCCTGTCTGAAAGAAAGCTTGCTGGAATCAAGACTTCTCCCTGGCTTTTCCCAATTGACTGCTGGCCTTTCTTCACTATATATTCATAGACAACTGCGCCCTGCTTGTAGTCATGAATGTTTCCATCTTTGTCTTTCATCTTCGTATCTTTGATAAATTTGAACTCTTCAACCTTAACCTCAACATCAGGGAGATAGTATGGCTGAAGCACAAGCCTTATGAACAGGTTTTCAAATTCCACCTCGATTGGCTGATTGATGTCTTTTGGCAGCGGCTTTTTCTCTGCAACTGTCTTAGAAATCTCAATTGCCTTCATTTCAGGCGTAAGCGCATAATCTTTCTTAATTGTCTGCAAAGCATCTTTAGCAACAAAAATATCATCTACAGTAAAACACTTCTTCTTGCCATCCATCTGCTCTTTTGCAAAATCAAGCTTCATTTCCTGCTTTATCTTGCAAAGGACATTGTCTCCAAGATGAACCCAGACAATAAGCTCCCTATTGTCATAATCATAGCGCTCAGGAATAACCTGCCTCAGGAATTTTTCCTTCTCAACTTTTTGCTCAAGGTTATTATTTTCAATAGGCTGTTCTGCTGGTTGCCCTGCAACTGCAGGCATGGCTAATGTCGCTGCTCCAATTAACCCAAGCAATAGTTTATTCATGGACCTTTAGTATGAGAAGTAAAATATAAAGGTTATGCATAGAAATGCTTAAATGTAAGTTATGTTTTACTATACTAAGGGGGGTTAATTTGACATCCGACAAATCAAACATGCTTGGAGTGCTGAATGCTTTTCCTGAGCAGTGCAGGAAGGCTGTAAAGCTGGCAAGAAAAGTAAAAGTAAGGGGAAAATTCTCGAATATAATAGTCTGCGGAATGGGAGGATCTGGAATTGGAGGAGAACTGCTAAAGCCATTTGCAAAATATATCCCTGTTTTCAGCCATCATGATTATGGATTGCCAAGCTTTGTTGACAAAAACAGCTTGGTTTTTATTGTAAGCTACAGCGGAGATACTGAAGAGACTTTATCTGCTTATGCTGAAGCAAAGAAAAGAAAGGCAACTGTTGTTGCAATAACATCAGGAGGAAAATTAGCTGAGAAAGAGAAAAAGGCGATAATTATCCCTTCTGGCTTCCAGCCAAGAGCTGCAATTGGTTATTTGTTCTTGCCAATCCTGGTAGTGCTTTCAAACAGCGGATTGATTGTAAGCCAAACCCAGGCAATAAGCGAGGCATTGAACAGCATGCATCCAAAACAGCACAGCAAAGAAGCATTTATGCTTGCAAAGAAACTAAAAGACAAGATCCCTATTTTCTATGCATCCAATGAGCTGGCAGCTGTTGCTTACAGGATGAAAACCCAGGTTAATGAAAATGCAAAGCAGCCTGCTTTCTATCACGTATTCCCTGAAATGGACCACAACGAAATAAACGGGTTTAAGAGCTTGGGGAAAAAACTGATTACTGTTTTCATACGAGACAACAAGGATTTTATGAGCATCAGAAAAAGGATGGCTATCACAAAAACATTAATCAAGGACAAGGCAGATGCTGTGGATGTAAATGTCAAAGGGAAAACCCTGCTTGCAAGAATTTTGTCAACAATCTATATCGGAGATTTTGCCTCTTATTATCTTGCTCTGATGAATGGAGAAGACCCAGCTCCTGTCCCAATAATCGCTGAATTAAAAAAGAGATTAAAAGGAAAATATTTATAAGTTATCTTATCTTTGATTTCAAAAAAATAGGTGATTTCTGATTAGAGTTGATAAAAATAGCATTAGACCAAGAAGTTACAAGGATATTGGAAGATGCTTGGAGTACTGGCAAGATTGTAAAAATAGCTTCAAGGAGAAACGGAGGCAGGCCTAATTACGTTGCAAAACAGTTAGGAATAACGCCTAGCCAGCTGAATTGGTATTTCATGAATGTCCTTGCGCATGGCAATTACAGGGAATGGTATGTTAATGAGATAAAAGCAAGAAGAGAAGTAGCAAAGGATACTTACTTGATACCGGACAGGAGAAAGCGCAGCGGAAGAAGAAATGCCCCCATCTTTGAAAAATATGGTTTTGTACATAGAGATAGTCAGCAAAGATTGCCTCAGCCTTCTGAAGATGATTAGGCAAAGCTTATATAGTTTAATTTTATTTTTCTTGTTATGAAGATTGGTGTAGATATTGGCGGAACCTATATTAAAGCAGGCATTGTTTCTGGAAATAAGGTTGTAAGAAAAGTTGTTGTTAAAACAGGCAAAACAAAAAAAGAAATTATCAAAAATATTCTCAATTCTATCGAAGCCTTGTTTGACAAAAGAATTAAATCAATTGGAATTGGCTGCCCTGGTCCTGCTGATTATGAAAAAGGTGTTGTTGGAAATACACCTAATCTACCATTAAGAGGAATCAACCTGAAGAAGATTGTTGCAGATAATTCCGGGAGAAAAGTTCTGATGCAGAATGATGCAAGCTGTTTTGTATTCGGAGAATCTATTAGACTAAAGAAAAAGAATGTTGTTGGATTGACATTGGGAACAGGTGTTGGAGGAGGCATTGTTGTTGAAGGAAAGCTGTACAAAGGGCAGGGAAATGCAGGGCATTTCGGGCACTGTACAATAAAATTTGACGGCTTAAAAGGGGATTTCAACCAGGGAAGCCTTGAGAGCTATGTTTCTGCAAAATCAATAAAAAAGATGTATGGAAAAGCGCCTGAAAGCTTGAAATCAAAAAAAGCATGGAATGAGATTGGGGAAAAATTAGGCATAAGTATTGCAAATCTAATCAATGCTTTTGATCCAGATGTTGTTGTTTTAGGCGGAGGTATTTCCAAGGCATTTAGATTATTTAAGGATGGAATGAATAAAGAAATCAGGAAAAGAGCAATAAGAAATGTGCCTGTTATTGTAGGAAATGAGAATTCTAGTATTATTGGAGCTGCTTCTTTGTTCTAGACTACATAAAAATATATAAAATCCAGTAGTTTAGTTTTTCTTGGGGCAAAACCCTTCAAGGGGTGCCAAAAATTCCGGAGGAATTTTTAAGCATGTTATTGAAGTCAATTAAGCTGGAGAATATTAGAAGTTATACTAGCCAGGAGATTAATTTTCCAGAAGGTTCTGTCTTGTTAAGCGGAGATATTGGAAGCGGAAAAAGTTCTATTTTACTAGGCATTGAGTTTGCACTTTTTGGAATAAGGAGAAAGCATCTGGATGGCACTGCTTTGCTAAGGCATGGAAAGAATACAGGCTCTGTTGAATTGAAATTCATGCTTGATGGAAAAGAGATTATTGTCAAAAGGACATTAAAGAAGAGCAAAGACAAGGTTGAGCAGAATTCTGGATATATCATAATAAATGGAGTTAAGAAATTAGCAACAGCTGTTGAATTAAAGACAATGATTCTTGAGCTATTAGGATATCCCAAAGAATTGATTACAAAGACAAAAAATCTTGTGTACAGATATACTGTCTACACTCCTCAAGAAGAGATGAAAGAGATTTTAGTTGAAGAAGAGGAAGCAAGGCTGGATACATTAAGAAAAGTGTTTGGAATTGACAGATACAAAAGAATAGGAGAGAACTGCCTGATTGTCACAAGGAACATAAAAGAAAGAAGAAAAGAGCTGCAAGGAAAGATGTCTGGATTAGAAGAGAAGAGGCAGCAAAAATCAAAGGCAGAGAAAGAGACTGCAAAGCTTGATGAAGAAGGACAAGAGCTTGCTCCAAAGCTAGAATCTGCTAAAAATGATGTTAAAGAGAAGAAAGAAGCCATTGAAGAGATAGAAGACAAGATAAAAGAGTTCAATTCATTAAAGAAAGAATTTGAACTTACGGCTCTGGACGAGAAAAACAGGCACAATGAGTTCAAAAGAATCAGGGCAGAGACAGAAGAGATTGAAAAAAGACTGGTTGATTTAAGAAAAGAGATCAAGGAAAAAGATACAATTGACAAAGAAAGCCTTGAAGAGAAAACAAATGCAAAAGAGCATGAGATAGATGCTGCTGAGAAAAGGATTAGGGAGATAAACAGCGCTTTAAATGAGTTCAGGATAAGGAAAAGGCATGCAGAAGAGGTCAAGTCAAAGATTTTGAAGATAAGCAAATGCCCTACATGCGAGCAGGAAGTCAGCAAAGAGTACAAGGATGATGTGATAAGAAAAGAGAATAACAATATTGATGAAGCAAACAAAGGCATGGAGTCATATTCTGAAAAAGAAGAAGAATCTGAAAAGAAACTGGTCTTGCTGAAAAAGGAGCTCCAGGAATTAAAGAAAAAAGAAAGCGAGATTTCTATCATTGAATTCAAAAAAAGGGAATTGAATGAGAAAACAAAAAGAAAAGAAGAATTATTGTCAAAACAGGTTGAGCTGAAGAAAGATATAGGAGAGCTTTATTCTAAAAAAACTGAATTAAGCAAGAAAATAGACTCAATGAAAGACATTGAAGATGAGTATAAGAAACTGAAGCTAAAATTAAATGCTGCTCTTGAAAAAGACAAACATCTGGAGATAGAAAAAAGAGGCATTGAAGAAAGGATATTGGGCATAAAAAGGACCATTGATTTGATTGACAAAGAGATTTTGGCAAAAGAAAAGGCAAAGGAAAGCCTGAATTACCTTGGAGAACTGCTTGAATGGCTTGAGAAAGGATTCACAAACCTTGTCGCGACAATGGAAAAGCAGGTGATGCTAAATGTATATCATGAATTTAATGAGCTGTTCAAGAAATGGTTTGATGCGCTGATAGAAGACGAGACAATCAGCGTAAGATTAGATGATTCTTTCACTCCGATTGTCGAGCAGAATGGATATGAGATGCCTGTTGCTAATTTAAGCGGAGGAGAGAGGACAGCTGCTGCACTGGCTTACAGATTAGCATTGAATAAAGTTGTCAATGATTTAATGAACACAATCAAGACAAAAGATTTGATAATATTAGATGAGCCAACTGACGGGTTTAGCTCTGAGCAGCTTGATAGAGTAAGAGAAGTTCTTGAGCAGATTGGTGTCAAGCAGACAATAATTGTTTCTCATGAAAGCAAGATAGAGAGCTTTGTTGACAATGTAATCAGGATTGGAAAGAATGAGCATGTCAGTGAAGTTCTAGAGAATTAGAAGGTGGTGCTGGAACGTTATAGGCTGGCCGTAGCCTATCGTATTGCAGACCACCACCCCTCGAGGATTATATAGGCTTCTAAGTATATATTTATTTGGGATATACTCTATATATTTAAACAAAACAGCTGATTTCGGGGTTTTAAGGTGCTGTAGTCTAGCTTGGCACATGATGCATGCTGGGGGTGCATGTGGTCCCCGGTTCAAATCCGGGCAGTCCCATATATATTCACCAAGTCATTTAAAAATTCAAAATATTTATATAGGAGTAAAAGACAAGTATATGCAATATAAGAGGTGTGAGACATGAAAAAAAGTATTATCATATTAACGCTATTCTTACTTAGCTTAGCAACAGCGGTTTCTGCAGACACTTTTAACTTTAATATAATGCCTATCAGAGACCAGATTGATTCAGGTGAATCAGCACAATTCTTAGTCACAATAGAAAGCAATCTTGCTACAGTAAGGGAGTTTAGGATATATTCCTTAGATATTGAATGGGATGTACCTTCTGAAGTTGTAAAGGCATATCCTTTAGAAAACACCACCTATAAGCTGGTCATCACACCTTCAAAATACGTCGAGCCTGGAAAGATATATGGAGTCAAATTAAATTTCAAGGATATGAAGACAGAAGAGATTTTGCATTCTGAGATTGTCCAAATCAATGTTAAAAGCAGCACAAAAGCAGTCAGCGCATACAGGCCTTCTGTAAGCATGACTGTTGACATGCCAACATCAATCAATCCAAAAGAAAGCGCGGTTGTCAAGGTAAGATTAGAAAACCAAAACTTAGTTAACCTATCTGACATTGTATTAAAGGTTTCAAGCGAGATAGCTGCATTTGAAGCAGAGCAAACAACAGAACTTATCCCTCTTGGGAAGAAAATCATCGAGTTTAATTTCAATCTAGATCCGCTGCAAGCGCCTGGCCAGTATAAGCTAACATTTGACTTAATGCAGGACGGAGAAACAATAGAGAGCAGTGTTGAAAAAGCAGTAGTCCAAGAAGTAAAGCCTCCTTTCAGCGTAGATGAATCTGAAACAGGATCATTTTTCAAGACAGTAATCACAAAGAAGGTTACAAGCTCTTCAAATGTAGATGATACCCAGACAATAAAGATACCAACTGGATTTTTCAAAAATATATTCACATCAACTGAGCCAGATTCCAAAACAATAACTGAAGATGGGCAGAGATATCTTGCATTAGAGATGGAGTTGAAGCCAGGAGAAAGCAAGAACATTGTGGTTGTAGTTAACTACAGGATAATTATATACCTGTTATTGATTGCATTGGCCATATTATTTGTTTATCTTAGGTATAGAAGCCCCCTAAATTTAAGAAAGGGTGTCTCTGATGTAGGCATCAAAGAAGGCGGGATATCTGAATTAAAAGTAACTCTTGAATTGAAAAATACATCAACACAGCCTATCAAAAATGCCACTGTGACTGACTATATACCAAATATCGGAGATCTCAGGAAAGAGTTTGGAGAAGGCACTATAAAACCATCAAGAATATTCAGGCATAGGATAAGAGGGACTGTTATCAAATGGGAATTAGGCGAGATAGCTCCAGGAGAAGACCTACTGATAAGCTATACAATGAAGTCAAAGCTGAGCATTGTAGGAGAGTTCAAGGTGCCTAGGGCAAAAGTGACATTCAAGAAGAAAGGCAGAGAGATAACTGCTTATTCTAACCAAGTAGGAGTTAGCACTTAACTCCTTTTCTTTTTATTTAATTTTAACAACAAAGTTTATAAATTAAATGCATATCCTTTTCTTAAACCCCGCCTAGCTCAACGGTAGAGCGTTCGGCTGTAGGTTAAAACCGCTCATTGACTATGCAATCTTGCTTGGATGAAAATGAGTCAGCTGATACCGAAAGGTTCCTGGTTCGAATCCGGGGGCGGGGATATCTTTTAAAGAAAAGGCATTAAAAATGGTGTTTTTTTTAGTAACCTTTATAAATTAAGAAAAAATTCCATGCCCATGCCTAATTCATCTTTCTATAGCTTAAAGACGCTTGAATAAGCCATAAAATAAGTATAGAAGGAGTACTAGGTTGTGTTTAGAGTAAAAAAGCCCTGGTAGTGTAGTGGCCTAGCACGAAGCCCTGTCGTGATGATTTAACGCTAATCAGAGGCGTTTGCTTCGCAAAAAGGCTTCAACTCGGGTTCAAAAAACGTGGGGTTTCATAATAACTGTAATGAAGCTTATGTTTGACTATCCCGACCAGGGCGTGTTGGGCCGGTAGCTCAGCCTGGAAAATCAGGGTGATTTGGGCAATAGAGCACTGCACTTTTAATGCAGTGGTCGCGAGTTCGAAATCAAGCACAATGAAAATCTCGTCCGGCCCACCAATTATTATAACAAGGAGCAGAAAAATGACAAAGAAAAAATTGGTAATCAATAAGCATATCCTGATTCCAAAGCATATCAAGATGACTGCAAAAGAGAGAGAAGAGCTCTTTAAAAAATATAACATTTCTCTGAAAGAGCTGCCAAAGATAAGAATGGATGATGCGGCTATATCAAAGCTTAATGTTGCTGAAGGGGATGTCATAAAGATAGTAAGGAACAGCCCTACTGCAGGGGAAGTAGAATTTTACAGGGGAGTTGTAAGTGAATAAGCACAGCATCTTAATAAAGAAATATTTTGAAGAGCAGAGTTTTGTCGACTCTACAATTGAATCTTTTAATAATTTTATAGAGAAAGAGCTGCAAGTGATAGTTGAAGAAAACAAGGAGATAGAGCCTACAATAATCCCTCCTGATGTTGATGAATTCAAGATAAAGTTTGACAAGATTTGGGTAACAAAGCCAGAGATAACAGAAGCAGACGGAAGCAAGAGATCAATTTATCCGACTGAAGCAAGGCTCAGGAAAATAACTTATTCTGCTCCAATGTACATTGAAGTCAGCTCCCATATCAATGGGGTGCAGAGAGAGTCATTTACAACTATGATTGGAAATATACCAATCATGCTGAAAAGCAAATTCTGCCATCTGCATGGATTAAGCAGGGATGATTTGATAGAAAAAGGAGAAGACCCTGATGATCCAGGAGGTTATTTTATCATCAATGGAACAGAAAAAGCGCTGATAAATGTCGAAGATCTTGGCGCCAACAAGCTATTGGTAGAAAAGGAATCTATCGGGCCAAGCGAGTATGTTGGAAAATTATTTTCTGAAAGAGGAGCATTCAAGATTCCGCATACATTTGAAAAATCAAAAAGCGGCATTATCTATCTTTCATTCACAAGAGTCAAAAGAGTGCCTATAATAATGATAATAAAGGCACTTGGATTATTGAAAGACGAAGAACTAATGAATGCTGTTTCTGAAAACAAGCAGTATGATGAAGTGCTTGTAAACCTATATGAGTTCACTGACATAAAATCAGAAGAGGATGCGCTTGACAAGATTGCAAAAAAGATAGGCATAACCCAGGCAAGAGAGATAAGGCTGGATAGGATGAATGAGATACTGGACAAATACTTAATGCCTCATCTAGGAGTAACTAAGAATGACAGGTTATTCAAAGCATACAACATATGCAAAATAATGAAGAAGTTCATTGACGTGTCAAACGGAACTCTTCCAACAGATGATAAAGACCATTACATGAACAAGAGATTGAAGCTAAGCGGAGATCTGCTTGCTGACTTGGTCAGGTTTAATCTAAAGGTTTTAATCGGTGATTTGCTATACAATTTCCAAAGGATTGTAAAAAGAGGAAAATTCCCTTCAATAAAAGTCATAATCAGGGAAAAACTGTTGACTTCGAGAATATACAGCAGCATGGCAACAGGCTCATGGGTTGGCGGAAGAAAAGGAATCAGCCAGAGGATTCAGAGGCAGAATTTCATTGATTTGATGAGCCATCTGCAGAGAGTAGTTTCTCCATTGAGCACATCGCAGGAGAATTTTGAAGCAAGAGAGCTGCATGCAACACATCTTGGAAGGCTATGCCCTATAGAGACGCCGGAAGGAACAAATATTGGGCTTAGAAAAAACATGGCAATGCTGTGCAAAACATCTTATGCATCAGAAGAAGATAATTTGCTAAAGCAGATAAAATCACTAGGAGTCAAATTAATTGTCAAATAAAATGAGCGCAGAAATATACCTTAACGGAAAGTTTGTAGGAGAAGTCGAGGATCCTATACTTTTTGTTGAGCAGTTCAAGAGCGAAAGAAGAAAAGGAAATATTTCAGATAATAATAATGTTTATTACAATGAGCAGGCAGATGAAGTCAGGATTGAAAGCGACAAAGGAAGGGCAAGAAGGCCATTGATTATTGTAAAAGACGGGATTCCTATGCTTACTGACAAGCATGTTAAGCAGTTGGAAAAAGGAGAGATAACCTGGAGCGACCTTATGCGCCAGGGAGTAATTGAATTCCTGGATGCTGCTGAAGAGGAAAATGCGCTTGTTGCATTCTCTGAGAAAGAATTAAGGACAGAACATACGCATCTTGAAATAAGCCCGATGGCCATGCTAGGCTTATGCACTTCATTGGTGCCTTATGCAAACTACAGCCCAACTCCCAGGATAAACATGGGCAGCAAGAACCAGAAGCAGGCATTGGGGTTTTATGCTGCAAACTATCTTGTCAGGATGGACATGGATGTCAATCTGCTGCAAACTCCGCAGATCCCTATTGTCAAAACAGTAATGCATGACATCTATGGAGATGAAAAACATCCTTCTGGACAAAACCTTGTTGTCGCTGTAATGAGCTATGACGGGTATAATATGGAAGATGCTATTATTGTCAACGGGGCTTCTATTGAAAGAGGATTTGGAAGAAGCTCTTACTACAGGCCAAGCATTGCTGAAGAACTGAGATATAGCGGAGGGCTTGTGGATGAGATCAGCATCCCTGACAAGGATGTTAAAGGATTTAAGAGCGAGCATGATTACAGATTTTTGGAAAAAGACGGAATAATATATCCAGAGGCGAGTATTGCAGAAGGAGATGTCATAATTGGAAAAACCTCTCCTCCAAGATTCCTAAGCAGCCTAGATGAATACAACCTTGCTGCTGCAACAAGAAGGGAAAGCTCTATTGCAGTAAGCCATGGAGAGCAAGGAGTGGTTGATTTTGTATTGATCACAGAGAATGAAGAAGGAAACAAGCTTGTGCAGGTAAGGGTAAGGGACCAGAGAGTTCCTGAAATAGGAGACAAGTTCACTTCAAGGCATGGGCAAAAAGGAGTCATTGGACTGATTGTCCCTGCAGCAGACATGCCGTTTACTGCATCTGGAATCACCCCTGACTTGATATTCTCGCCTCACGGTGTCCCAAGCAGAATGACAATCTCACACTTGATTGAATTATTAGGAGGGAAAGTTGGAGCATTGTCTGGAAGATACATTGACGGAACTCCTTTCCATTCTGAGCCAGAAGATGAGCTTAGAAAAGAATTATTGACGCTTGGTTTCAGAGAGAACGGTACAGAGACAATGTATAATGGCAGGACAGGGGAGATGTATAAGGCAAAGATATTTGTCGGAGATATGTATTATCTAAAATTAAAACACATGGTTGCAAACAAGATACATGCAAGAGCAAGAGGCCCTATCCAGCTATTAACAAGACAGCCAACAGAAGGAAGAGCAAAAGAAGGAGGACTAAGGTTAGGAGAGATGGAGAAAGACACTTTTGTTGCTCATGGCGCATCCCTATTATTGAAAGAGAGGTTTGATTCAGACAAGACAACTGTCCCAATATGCGAGCAGTGCGGGCTTATTGCAATACATGACGAGCACAAGAACAAGAACTATTGCCCAATCTGCGGAGATAATGTAGAAATTACAAATGTTGAGATAAGCTATGCATTCAAACTTATACTTGATGAGTTCAAATCATTATGCGTTTATCCAAAGCTAGGATTGGCAAATAAATATTAAGGAAATAAGAAAATGGCAGAAGAAAAAGAAACAAAGAAAGTCAGGGAAGAGATTGAAGCACCGCAGGAATATGTTTACAAAAAAGTAGACAATATTGTCTTTGGAGTAGCCAGCCCTCAATTGATAAAAAAGATGGCTTCTGCAAAGGTAGTCACTCCAGAGCTTTATGACAAAGAAGGTTATCCTGTTGACGGCGGATTGATGGATATAAGGCTGGGAGTTATAGACCCTGGGCTAAGATGCAAGACTTGCGGAAGCAAATTAAAAGAATGCATCGGCCATTTTGGATATATTGAATTGGCAAGGCCTGTAGTACACATAAGCTTTGTAGGAATCATACTTACTCTATTGAGATGCACTTGCAAGGAATGCGGAAAGATCCTAATTCCACAAGATAAGATGGCCAAGTACAAGAAGAAGCTTGACAAGGTTGAGCTAGAAGAGGGTGCAGAAGGAAGAAGAAGAGCAATCAAGGACATAATCTCCAGCCTGAAGACAATAAACAAATGCCCTCACTGCAAAGCAAGACAGTACAGCGTAGCAATAGAAAAACCAACAACATTCATTGAAAATGACAAGAAGATAAGCCCTATAGAAGTGAGAACAAGGCTTGAAAAAATCCCTGATGAAGATATTGAGATATTCGGGCTAAAGCCAGGATATGTAAGGCCTGAATGGATGATATTGACAGTGCTGCCAATCCCACCTGTAACAATGAGGCCATCTATCACTTTGGAGACAGGAGAAAGAAGCGAAGATGACCTGACGCACAAGCTAGGAGACATTGTAAGGATTAACCAGAGATTGTTTGAAAACATAAATGCAGGAGCACCAGAGATCATAATCGAGGACCTATGGGATTTACTTCAGTATCATGTTACTACTTTCTTTGATAATAATGTTGCACAATTGCCTCCAGCAAGACACAGAAGCGGACAGCCTTTGAAGACAATTACTGAAAGAATCAAGAGCAAAGAAGGAAGAATAAGGCACAACCTGGCTGGAAAGAGAACCAACTTCAGCTCAAGAACAGTCATAAGCCCAGACCCTATGATTGAGATTGATGAAGTAGGAGTGCCAATGATTGTAGCAATGAAACTTACTGTTCCAGAAAAAGTCACTGATTGGAACATGGAATACTTAAAGGGATTCTTGAAGAACGGACCTACAAAATATCCAGGAGCTAACTATATTATAAGGCCTGATGGAAAGAAAAAGAAGATAACAGAAGAAACGCAAGAAGCTTTGATTGAAGAAGTTGTCCCAGGCTATATTGTAGAAAGACACCTGATGGATGGAGACATTACCATATTTAACAGGCAGCCTTCACTGCACAGGATGTCAATGATGTGCCACAAAGCGAGGGTATTGGCTGGAAGAACATTCAGGCTAAATCCTGCTGTATGCCATCCTTACAACGCTGACTTTGATGGAGACGAGATGAACTTACACATCCCTCAGACAGAGGAAGCAAGATCAGAAGCAGAGATATTGATGGAAGTAAGAACACAGCTGATTTCACCAAGGTATGGATTGAGCGTCATTGGATGCATACAAGACTCGATATCCGGAAACTACCTGCTTACAAAAGGTATGGAATTATCAAGAGAAGAAGCAGTAGATATACTCTGCAATGTTGGGATTGATGATTTCTCAAGACTCCCTTCAAGGGAAAAAGTGAGCGGAAGAGAGGTATTTTCAGTAGTGCTGCCAGAGGATTTCAGCTTCAAAGGGATATCCAGATCAGTTGATGAGAATGGAGAAAAAGAAGTTGTAATCAAGGACGGAAAACTCGTAAAAGGAGTAATGGACAGGAACAACCTTGGAGAAGAGCATGGATTATTGCTAAGGAACATCCACAAGAAATACGGAGAAAAGGCAACTATCGATGTTCTAGGAAAAATATTCAGGCTTGGAATCGTTTACTTGTCAAGGCATGGATTTACTGCTGCTTTGGGAGATACTGACTTGCCAGAGCCAGCAAAAATGAAGATAAAAGATATACTCAACAGGGCAGAAGATGATGTCAATAATTTGATCAACCTCTACCACCAGGGTAAATTGGAGATATTCCCTGGAAGGACTGCTGAAGAAACACTTGAGTTAAAGATACTTGAGCTATTGAACAAAGCTAGAAACGAGACTGGAAAGATTGTCGCAGAGCACCTGAATAAATTTACTGGCAGTTCAATAATGAGCGAAAGCGGATCAAGAGGAGGTCCTCTAAACCTGGCTCAAATGGCAGCATGTGTTGGCCAGCAAGCTATGAGAGGTAAGAGGATTGAAAAAGGTTATTTAGGAAGGACACTGTCATGCTTCAAGAGAGGAGATTTGAGCAGCAATGCAAGAGGATTCATAAGAGATGGATATAAAGGAGGATTGACTCCTTATGAGTTTTTCTTTGGAGCAATCACAGGAAGAGACTCTCTAATGGATACTGCATTGAGAACTCCTAAGTCAGGATACTTGTATAGAAGGCTTGCTAACGCAATGCAGGACTTAAAAGTTGAATATGACCATACTGTAAGGGATGCAAGCGGAAAGATAGTGCAGTTCAAGTATGGAGAAGACGGCATTGATGTTTCAAAATCAGAGAATGGAGAGATTAATGTTCAAAGAATCATTGATAGTGTGAAATAAAATGAAAGAGTATCAAAAATACAAAAATAGGCTTCCGGCAAGAATTTTGGAAGAAGTAAAGGAAAAAACCAAGGACATAGCAGAAGCAAGAGTCAACAAGATACTTAAGGAAGTCTATAAGGAGTACAGGAAAGCAAGAGTAGAGCCTGGAGAATCTGTTGGGATTGTTTCAGCAGAGTCAATCGGAGAGCCAGGAACACAGATGACATTGAACACATTCCACTTCGCTGGAGTAGCTGAAATGAACGTTACAGTAGGCCTGCCAAGAATCATTGAAATACTTGACGGCAGAAAAGCAATCCAGACTCCTATGATGGAGATATTCCTTAAAAAGCCATGGAGCACTGGCAAGGATATTAGGAAGCTTGCATTGTCTATAAAAGAGACAATGATGAAAGAGCTTATTGTTGACATTTCTGTGAATATACTGGAGTCAAAGATTGAATTAAAGCTTGATGAAGAGAAAGTGAAGGACGCTGGAATCACTCCTGCCCATATTTTGACTGCATTAGGAAAGCAGCTGAAAGGATTTACAATCAAGAGGAAAGATGATGGCGTAATTGTCGTAAAACCAAAGACAAAGGAAGAAAATATGGGGGAAATTTACAAGATAAAAGAAAAGATAAAAGACACCTATATCAAAGGAGTCAAGGACATAAGGCAAGTCCTTCCTGTCAAGAGAAATGAGGAATTTATAATAATCACTGCAGGATCTAATCTTAACGACGTATTGCAATTAGAAGAAGTAGATGAAACAAGAACAATATCAAATGATGTATTTGAAGTTGCAGAAGTATTAGGGATAGAAGCTGCTAGACAAGTCATTATCAATGAAGTAAACAAGGTCATTGAAGCGCAAGGACTTAATGTTGATTTGAGACACGTAATGCTTGCTGCTGATACAATGTGCTTTGTCGGAAGCATAAAAGGCATCACAAGATACGGTATTGTCAGTGAAAAAGCATCTGTCTTGGCAAGGGCGTCTTTTGAAACCCCTATAAAGCATGTGATAAATGCAGCGCTTGTCGGAGAAGTAGACAACCTGAACTCAGTTGTTGAAAACGTCATGCTTAACCAGCCTGTTCCTGTCGGAACTGGCTTACCTGGATTAATTACAAAGGTGAAGTAAATTGGCAAATGTTATAGATGAAATCAGAAAAATAATCAAAGAAAAAAAGGATGTAATCGGCACAGATAATGTCATGAAAAACCTAAAGGTTGGAAAGCTTTCCAAGGTTTATCTGACAAGCAACTGCCCTGAAGGCGTAAAAGAAGATGTCAAGCATTATGCGGGGCTTTCGAAAACAGAGGTTGTGCAGCTGAGCCAGCCGAATGATGAGCTTGGAGTAGTCTGCAAAAAGCTATTCGCTATTTCTATGATGGGTTTAAGGAAAGGTGCATAAGTTGACTGTAAGGATCAAGTTTGACATTGATGTCATGAAATTTATTTCCCTCTTTGAAAGCATAACCAAAATAAATGCAAAAGACTGCTTTAAGCAGAATGATAAACGTGTTGTTTTTATTGTGCCTGAAGGCCAGGCTGGAAAATCTGTTGGAAAAGGCGGAGTTAACATTAAAAGACTGGAAAACATAATGAAGAGGAAGATAAAGATTGTTGAATTCCATCCAGACTTGATTGAATTTGTAAAGAATGTCATCCATCCCCTGCAGGCAAAAGAGATTAGAGAGGAAAATGGCATTGTCACGATAGTCCCTCTTGATTCAATAACCAGAGGATACTTGATTGGAAGAGAAGCTGTCAATCTAAGGCAGTTTGAAGATGTTGTTAAAAGGTATTTTGAGATCAAGGAGATAAAAATAACTTAGTATATATAATCAAATTCGTAACCTTTTTAAATACTTACAAATCACTTAGGAGATAAAATGGCAAAAAAAGCAAGAGGATTAGGCTCTACAAGAAAGATGAAGAGGAGGAGCAAGATAAATAGATGGCATTATAGGCCATTTATCAAAAAGACATTGGGCCTGAAGATAAAGTCTGACCCATTAGAAGGATCTTCTCAAGCAAAAGGGCTTGTTCTTGAAAAAGTGCAGTTAGAAGCAAAACAGCCAAACTCTGCAATGAGAAAATGCGTAAGAGTGCAGCTGATAAAGAATGGAAGACAGGTTACTGCCTTCTGCCCAGGAGATGGAGCTATCAAGCTTATTGATGAACACGATGAAGTTATCATTGAATGCATTGGCGGAAGAATGGGTAGAAGCATGGGAGACATTCCAGGAGTCAGATGGAGAGTCATCAAGGTTAATGATCAAAGCCTAAAGGCATTGTTATCAGGAAAAATAGAGAAAGCTAGAAAATAAGATGATTAAAGCATTTAACAGATGGGATACTGAAGGAATAAAAGTAAAAGACAAAGGATTAATAGATTACATAACACTTGAGCCTAAGATTGTCCCAAGAACAGGAGCAAGATATGCTGGAAACAAATTCCACAAATCAAGGGTATTTATTGTTGAAAGATTGATGAATAAAGTGATGGTTCCAGGGCACAAGTCAAAGAAGCATTTCAAGACTTCTTACAAGATGACTGGAAAAGCTGCAACAGCTTATAAGATTGTTGAAAATGCATTTGGAATAGTAGAGCAGAGGACAAAGGAAAACCCGATTAAGGTTTTTGTTCAGGCTTTGGAAAATGCTGCTCCAAGGGAAGAGATTATAGCAATTGAGTATGGTGGAGCTAGATATCCAAAAGCAGTTGAATGTGCTCCGCAAAGAAGGGTTGACCTTGCCTTGAGATATTTCTGCCAAGGATCTTACCAGAAGTCTTTTAATTCAAAGAGAACTATAGTTGACTGCCTTGCAGATGAGATAATAAATGCCTACAGATTAAGCCAGAATTCTCTAGCAATCTCCAAGAAATTAGAGATTGAAAGACAGGCAGATGCTAGCAGGTAATTAGATACTTATAAAACTTGTTCTATAATATACTCGATGTTCCTGAATTCAGCCTTATCTCCTTTTTTCTTGCCTAATACGCTTTGACTGAGGGGGGATTGGGGTGTTAAAATGAGTATATTATATCCATCATAATCTATCTCTTCCCCTCCTCCTGCAGGCAAGATAAAATACGTATCTTTGCTGCCGGTCTTGGTATTGGCAAGTGTAAAAAGGCTGCATATGTGAATAGATTCTCCATTGCCAGATACTTGCAAATCCCTGAGTGCATGAATATCTTTTTCTGCATCAGAGATTCTTCCAGCTAACCCGTCTGCAAGCCATGCTGCCTCTTTTCCCATTGTATCATACCTTGACTGCATAGCTCCTGGCGACTCAATCATGGTGTGCCTTGCTTGTTCGTAAGATTTTCTCAAATCGTCAAGGCCTGAAACCAATTTTTTTTCAATATAGTTGATAACATCTGTTTTATTTAGCTCTTTCATTTTATTATACCGTGCCATTTTGGTTAATATTTGGTTTTCTTATTATTACCCCACCTATTATAATTTCTTGCTCATTTGCAGATTGAATTAATTTTGCAATTTTCCAATCGGAGATTTCCTCTCTCAGTCCAAGCAGTTTTGTATAGCTCATTTTGATCTATTTAATTCCATCACCATGTCGGGATAGCCTTTTCCAGACACAATCATTGACTTTTTGATGCCTAATTTTTCAGCCATGGAAAACAGTTCTTCTGATGATGTGCCTTCTTTCTTGGCTTCTATTTCTACAAATGTGCCTAATTCTTCGATGTGGTCTATTAATATAAAGAAGTTGCCTAGAATGAATTCTTCTCTGAGCTTGTTGACTATGCAATCTTTTTTAAATCCAAGCATCAATAATATTTTTTCAAGTGTTTCGGGATTATCTATTGAAATTCCTATTTCTTCTGTATTAATATCATCCTGCACAACATGGTATTCAAATGAGTTCTTTTCTCCTGCTCTAATCCTAAGGTAATACTTCAATGTTCCTGCAAAATTTTTGTGCGGTGGAGAAAAGTAACTATCTTTTTGCTTTGCCTGACGTATGAATTTGGCATTTAATTTTTTAAGCAAATTCCTGAGCAACGATGCATTTTCTATCCTGGCTTTTATTTCGGATTCCATTTTCGTACCTCATTCTTGTTTTTATATATTCTATAACTCCTTGTTCATCAAGAACTGATGTATCTATGATGTGGGCTGCAGGGCATATCCTAAAAAATTCGTCCTGCACTCTCATGAGAAAATCAATATCTTTTTCAAGCTTGCTGTCTGTTGCATTGCCTGGTCTTCTTGAAATCCTGTCTTTTACTGTTTCTTTGTCTGCCGCTAAAAGGAAAATGTTGTCAGCCTTTCTGAGATTCAAGTCCTCAAGGTAATAACCCATGTCTTTTCCAAGCAAGATATTGTGGTAAGCTAAAGTAGAGTGATAATACCTATCAATTGCCAAATCATTTGCTGTTAAAATGGAATTGATTGTTTTTTGTGCGTCTGAATTGCAAGCCATGTAATACAAAAATCTAGTCATAAACGACTCCTGGGAGTCTATATGCTCCCGTAACTGGCATAACTTGCCATCCGGTATTTTTAAATACTTAAAATTATATAAAGAAGCTAATGCTTTTGCAGCAGTGGTTTTTCCTGTTCCATCTATTCCTTCCAAGGCTATTAACTGCTTCCTCATGCAACCATCCTCTTATATGCTTCTTTCATTGTAACTAAAGAGTTTCCTTTCTTGACAGAGGATGCATAATCTAGTTGTAAATCTTCTCGATACAAACAAGGATGCAATATGCCTTCTGTATCTAGCCTTACTGCATAGATACCTTCTCCGCATTTGCTTATGTAAGAACAACCATTGCATTTCTTACCCATATTCCTGCCTTTGATGTCCACTTTAAATGAATCAAAAACATATGTGGTCATTAATTTGCCATCACTTGCCCTGGATTTTATTTCTTTTGCTTTATTGGCTAAATACGTTTTTATGTCTTCAAGAGGAATCATTGTTTTCCTAGCTTCATTGTTTGATGGAAGCAGATCATGGATCCTAAACTCCAAATTCCTGCCAGCGCAGTATTCACCTATCCTTTGGATTTCATCTAAATTGTAAGACGAGACAGTCAAATTAACCTTTATTTTGTTAAATTTCCTTTTTAGAGAGTAGTCTATTCCTTCTAAAACATCATCTAGCCTGTCAACGCCGTACATTTTTCTAAACGTCTGCCTGTCTAAGCTGTGCAATGAAACATTAAACCTGTCCAGTCCTGCTTCTATAAGCTCGTCTATGCACTGCCTTAACAAAAATCCGTTTGTTGTCATGCTTACCTCTATAGAAGGGTCTATTTGTTTGATAGCACGAGTCATTACTGAAAGATCTTTCCTTAGAGTAGGTTCTCCGCCGCTGTACTTTATTTTTTTAAACCCAAGTGCTGCAGAATCTTTAACTGCTTGAGTTAACATCTCAGCATCTAACTCTCTAAGATTTGAAACGCCTTCGCTGTGGCAAAAGTAACAGCGTGAATTGCAGATTGAATTAACCAATACTCTCAAATATGCTTCATTTTGAATTTCAGTTGAATCTCTGTTTTTCATAAAGTGTGTGGCAAGGATACCCGCTGCTTTAGCAGTGGGAGGAATTGCCACTTACTTCCATATTGGATATTGCACTGGTCACTGGACATCTGCGCGTAAGGCTTATAAATTTGTTCTTCGTTTTTTAACCCATGAAGTCTATTGCAACAATCAAACTTAAAATTCCTAAAAGAAGTGAACTGCTTGAAACTATGAAGCAATACTCCAAAGCCATTTCTTACATTGCTGATAAAGGATTTACTTCTGGCATTCATAACAGATACAAGCTTCACCATCTTTGCTATTATGAAGCAAGGCAAAAGTTTAATTTGCCTTCTCAATTCATAATCAACGCAAACCGCATTGCTTCTCAAACTCTTAAGTCTATCAAAACAAACAAAGGTTCTAAGCCGACTTTCAAAGAGCTTATGCCACTTGATTTTGACAAGAGGACTTTTACATTCAGCTTTGATAATGTTAGGCTTACTACAATTAAAGGCAGGATTGATGTTCCAATTGAAGTTCCTGAATACTACTGGAAGTATCTTGATTGGAGTTATCAAACTGCTTTGCTCACTGTTGATAAAAACAACAGGATGTTCCTGCATATCACATTTTCCAGAGATATCTATATCAAGATTTCTAACGGATATCAAGTTGGTGTTGATGTCGGAATAAACCATATTGCTGTGACAAGCAACAGGCAGTTCTTTAGTGGAACAAAAATCAAATCTTACAGGCTCAAATTCAAGCGATTGAGAGCAAGGCTCCAAAGCAAAGGCACTCGAAGTGCTCAGAAACTTTTGAAGAAGATTTCTGGCAGGGAGAGACGTTTCAAGGCTTACTGGAACCATGTTATAAGCAAACAAATCGTTAACAACTGCAACGCTGGAACTATTGTGCTGGAAAACCTCAAAGGGATAAGAAATGCTAGAAAAGGTAAGAGGTTTAACTTCTGGCTGAATGGTTGGAGCTTCTACCAACTGCAAAACTTCATCAGCTACAAGGCTGTGCAGAGAGGGATTAATGTAACTAAAGTCAGCCCTTACAATACCAGCAAAATCTGTTCTAGGTGCGGTTCTCTTGGTTCTCGTTCCAAAGGTTTTTTTGTTTGTTCCCATTGTGGTTATTCTCTCAACGCTGACTTAAATGCAAGTTTCAATCTTGCTAAACACCACAGCATATCTGATGGTGTTTTGGTTGCTGTAACACAGCCGAACATTCAAAGTTATGATGTCAAAGGCACATTTTGTGCAACTGCGACTGAGCTTATGGATAAAAGCCCTCATCTTTAGATGGTGGGATTATGTTACTTTATCATCAAGGCATTATCCAGACAAGAACCCTCTTTTATATGCATCAAAAATCAAACCATGACCCTGACACCCTAATAAATATAATTTTGATTTCTAATGAACAGATTACCCAAACACCCCTTTTGTGTATCCTTGGCTAACTCTTACAAATATTGATGATATACAGAGGTTTTAGTGAATTTTGTTGGGTTCATTTTGAAGATTTTTCAACGTACTTCGTAATATTTCCAGAATATAGATGGGCTTGTTTGAATAAAAAGAAGTGCTGTAGCAGTTACTACAACTAAACCATATGTGTTTTAGATTAAAAATTAAGGATTAGCCATGTTCCAAAGCATCTCAAAGAAGGCTCTGTAAGAATCAGCAACTTCTTTGGAAGTAATCAAGAAGACTATAGGTTTTGGCTTCAAGACAAGGATTCCTACGTTGTTTCCGTAAATATCAACTGCAGCAGGAGTCTTCATATCAGGAGGCATGTATCTTACTAAGGTGTTTTCAATCTTTGAATAGAATCTGCCTGTCTCTTTTGCGTCTGCATTGAAGATAATCCTCATCTTAATGCCTTTTGCAACCCTTCGCTGAGTATACTCCTTGAAATAGGTTTCTGCCATGAATGATTCATCCTGGCCACGAGCGCCAAAAACCAAGATTTCATCTCCTTTGCCTAAAGTCCTGACGATATTATCATAGACAGACCTGACTCCCTTATATCCTTCATAGACAGTTGATTTCTCTTCAGAAGGCTTCATTCTCCTCATCAACCTCAACTGAGGCAATATGCTCTCAACATCTCTTTTTTCCCTCTCTAACAAATCAAGGATGACATCTGGATCAGCTGCTGTGAAATATTTTCTTTTTGCTTTTAAAACAAAACTCACTAAGCCTTTCTGTATTAGTTTGTTTAATGATTCATAGACACGAGAGCTATGCAATCCTGATTTATGGGTTATAGCGCCTGTTGTTGTGGTGCCTAACTCTAATAAAGCAAGATAAACAGCTATCTCATTCTTTGTCAAGCCTATTTTTTCCAAAACTTTAGTGTCCATATAAACAACTAAGAGCTGAGTGTATATAAAACTTTCCTCCTAAAAAGGAGGAATATTATTTATATCAAAGCTTGCCTATACTAGATTAAGAGAGAATGAAAAAATGCCCTTTTTGCGGAAGAGTATTGATTGCAGATAAAGACAGAAGCTGCATAAGCTGCAAAGGCATTGAATAGATTCTCACAGTTGGGCGGATTTTTTTCGGTTAGGGCCCCTATGAAGTTTGATTTCTAAAACCTATTTGGAGGTAGATTAAAATGGTAAGCATAAAAAGGATAAACAAATTAAAAGTAGCAGTTGTTCCTGAAGGAACAGACTGCAGTGAATTGACTGCAGAGAATGCAGATGTATTCTATACAGCTTCTCAGTACTCGCAACAACTGTATGAAATGGTTGTAAGCGAGTTTGAAGAAACCCTCAAGAAAGAAGCTGGATTAGAAAAGAAGATAAAAGAAACAAAAAAAGTTGAGCTTAAGAAAGGAGATATAACTGTTAAAGTAACAGCAACTCCTGGAACAAGCACTTCTTACCAGAGCGTATGCAACAGACTAGAGACATACCTAACTGACTTGAAAGAAGCTGCTGATAATGGAGTAAGGAGAGCAGGCATAAGGACTCTAGATGAGAGCACATACGTTGCATTGACTGAGCTGCAAGACAAAGTAGACGGGCTAATCAAGGAATACACAAATCCAAGAGTTACCCCAAGATTTGACTACACAAAGATGAGGGATGACAGCTTGGAAAAGATGCTGCAGATTGTTGAAGTTGAGCCAGAGAACTGCGGAAAATTCACAGAAGCAAACGCAAAACTGTGCAGGATTGCAAAAGAGCAGTTGAAGAGAATCAGGAAAAATGTAGTTGATCCATTCAAGAAAGCATTGAAGGAAGAAACAGGATACAATGCTGGAAATATCCCAGAAGAGACTATCGTGGAAGTATTTGAAGTAGGAAAATATAGATTCAAGGTAATATCTGCTCCAAGAGAAGAAATAAGTTATGGAGAAGTTATCAAGCAAGTGCAGGCAATGCTTGAGATAGCACAGAAACAAGCAGATGCAGGAAAAGCAGAGGTGCCTGGATTGAAGATAAGGGATGGCCAGGGATTTATAGAGATCAACTATCTAAACCAGAGATATGAAAAATTGATGAAAGACAACAGAAAAACAATACTTGAGCAGGAAGTCAAAACAATGCCTATACCTGAGTATGATAAGGTTATAGCAGGATAATAGCAAACGTTTAAAAACCCTTTTTCTTTCTTTTTTTATATGAAGAGTTTGTTTGTAGAAGCTAGATGGATTGGTAAGATAGAGCCTGTCATAGAGAAAGCAATAAAATTGCTGCCAAAGAAAGTAGGATTAATTACTACAATACAGCACAAGCATGAATTGAAGAAGATAAAAGAAATGATTGAAAAGTCAGGGAGGAAGGCAGTTATTGGAGGCCAGATACTTGGCTGTGATGTAAGCAATGCAAAGAAGATAGAAAAAGAAGTTGATGCTTTCTTATACATTGGCTCAGGAGAATTCCATCCATTAGGCGTTGCCTTGGAAACAAACAAAGAAGTGATTAAAGCAAATCCTTTGGCAAATGAAATAAGCAAGATTAAGAAAGAAGATGTTGAAGCATACAACAAAAGGCAAAAAGGAGCTTTGTTAAGGTTCTTGTCATCAAAAGAGATAGGGATTCTTGTAAGCACAAAGCCAGGGCAGGAAAATCTGAAGAAAGCGCTTGAATTGAAAAACAAGATAAAAGATAAAAACTGCTATATCTTTGCTGCAGATACAATAAATGAAGCTGAATTTGAGAATTTTCCGTTTATAGAATGCTGGATAAACACAGCCTGCCCAAGGTTTGCTGACCACAAGAAAGGTGTTGTCAATTATGAACTGGTTGAAAAGACTATCAAATAAGCTGAAAAAGCCAACTGAATGGATTGAGATTAAACTGCCTTCTTTGAAACACTCCAAGAAAAGAGTTGATGAAGAAAAGGAAGAGGAAGAATGAGCAGATTAGTCTGTTTTTCAAGCGCAAGCTTGCATGTTCCAGGAAGAAGAAGCTATCATAAAGATTTGCACAAAGCAATGCAGCTGAAGAGGATAGACGGACTGGAGATATTAATCGCAGAAGCAAACAGGCTGCTGAAGTTCAAATTCCACAAAGATGAATTGGATTTTATAAAAAGTATGAAGTTCAAAACATTACACGCTCCTTTTTTCATGACCGGAAAACTGGAAAGGCTGCATTTCAAAAATGACCCATATTACAAAAGGCTGCTAAACAAGTTATACAGTATGTATGACCAGATAGAAGCTGATAATATCAATTTTCATCACAACCAGATTGATGATTATAATGTGTTTAATGTAAAAGATTACCAACATAGCATTGAGAACATGCCCCCCCATCATAAATTAACAATAAAATTATGCAAAAGCTTGCTGAGAAAATCAAAATTCAAATTAGTGCTTGATGCAACACATGCATTGGCTGGAAATGAATTAAAGGAGTTCATAAACGCATTCAAGAAAGATATACTCTATCTGCACCTAAGCGCTTTTGAGGATGAAAATGACCATAGATTTTTGCACAGAGTACGAAAAGATTCACTAAGAAAGCTAGAGCCTGTCAAAAAACTTAAATGCCCTGTTGTGGTTGAAACATGGACAGAAGACAAAAGAATAAGGCCTTACCAGAAAGAAATTGATTTTGTGAGAAGATGGTTGAACTCATAAGCCCTGCAGGAGATTGGATTTCTTTAAGAGCAGCTGTTGAAGCAGGAGCAGATGCTGTGTATTTTGGGTTAAAGGAATACAGCATGAGGGCTGCTGCTAAGAATTTCAATTTATCTGAATTAAAAAAAGTTGTTGAGTTTTGCCATAAAAACAAAGTAAAAGCTTATCTGACATTAAATACAATAATCTATGAGAATGAATTGGATAAGATAAAGAAGATTTTAAAAGAAGCTAAAAAAGCAAAAGTTGATGCAGTGCATGCATGGGATATGTCTGTTGTAGAGGAAGCAAGAAAACTAAAAATTCCTGTGCATCTAAGCACACAAGCTTCTGTGTCAAATTCAGAATCAGCTGAATTCTATAAAAAAATAGGAATAAGCAGGATAATATTAGCAAGAGAATGCAATTTAAAACAAATAAGAGAGATAAAGAAAAAAGTAAAAGCATTGGAAATAGAAGTATTTGTGCATGGAGCAATGTGCGTCTCTGTCTCAGGAAGATGCTTTATTTCGCAGTTCTTGTTCAACAAGTCAGCAAATAGAGGAGAATGCCTGCAGCCATGCAGAAGAGAATATATTGTTGAAGACATTGAAGAAGGGCATAAATTAAAGCTAGGAAGCAATTATGTTATGTCTCCAAAGGATTTGTGCACATTGCCTTTTATTGACAAATTGATTAAAGCAGGGATTGATGCATTCAAGATAGAAGGAAGGAACAGAAGCCCTGAATATGTAAAAATTGTAACAGAAGCTTATAGAGAAGCAATTGACAAAGGATATAGACCAGAATTATTAGAAAAAGTAAAAACAGTTTATAATAGGGGATTTAGCTCTGGATTTTATCTTGGTTTGCCTATCTTAAAAGACTGGACAGATGTGCATGGAACCAAGGCAACAACAAGAAAGGTTTATGTTGGAAAGATAATGCATTTCTATAACAAAATAAAAGTTGCTGAAATAAAGATAGAGGCAAGAGGATTGAATAAAGGAGATAATCTGATGATTCAAGGCCCGACAACCGGTATTTTTGAGCAAGAACTAGAATCAATGGAGATAAACCATAAAAAGATAGAAGAAGCTGGGAAAGGCAAATTGATTGCTGTCAAATTAAGCAAGTTATCAAGAAAGAATGACAAGATATTTGTAATAGAAAAAGTTAAAAAATAAAAAATTTGAAGGCATTTTTGCCTTCATTACTTCTTCTTTGGAAATCCAAATATTGCAAAGTATCCAACAACTAGTGTAAGCAATATCAGGAATAAGCCCATTCCTGTGAATTCTGGAACTCCTGGTGTTTCAAAGAAGAACACCTTGTCTTCTGTTGGAGGAGGTATATCACAATCTGGCCTATCTTCGCAATATGGGATAAATGCAAATCCTTTGTGCGTCTCTTTATATCCTTCATTATCTTGGTAAATAGTGCTCATGTCAATAGTGAATGTCCCGCTGCTGCTAAGATCTTCTATCAAGAAGTATTCAGGGTCTGCTGCATTAGGCACCAATGGCCATGGGAAAAGATATCCGTTTACATCGTTGCAGTCATCGCTTGATAACGAGTAGCTTATCTCAAATTGGTCGTTTTCTTTAGCAGTTATGTGTCCTATTGTTAATGACAAGTCTGGGCATTCTTCTATTTGGCATGTGCTTGAGCAGCCATCTCCATTCTGTGTATTGCCATCATCACATTCTTCGACTCCAGTATATATCACTCCATCTCCGCAGACATTCTGTTTACAGTTATTCTTACAAGCATCATTATTATTTGTGTTCCCATCATCACACTCTTCGCCTTGCTCTAGCTTACCATTTCCGCAAACAGGATAGAAACAGTTTATCCTCTTTACAGAAACAACAAGGTCCTGATAATCCTTATCAGATTGTGACTCAGGCAAATCTTCAAATCCAATAACAAATTCACTGCATAAGTCATATGCTACAGCGTGCCCGAAATTGTCTGAGTTAAGGCTTTTGTCAGTATACCATTTGTTCTGCCCTATTCCATATGTGTCTATTGCAAATCCAACGATTTCACTCATTGGTACAAATATATTGTAAGTTGATGTTTGCCCTGGGCTTAAGATAGGAACACTGTCATAAGCAGGATTGTCAGGGCGAGGCCCTGTCTTGAACATAGGCACAAATGTCATGTCAGACAGATAATAACCAAACACCTGAGTATTGCCTGCAGTTTTCCCTATATATTTTACTTGCAATGATGCTGATTGGTCATTTGTCTGCCAGTTTCGATAATTAGCCTGGTCATTATCTACATCAATAGAATAACCTGCACTGTCAAGCATTTGTTGAAGAGACGGCTCATTGCCTAAGTAAACAGGTATATCAGGTTGTATATTTAATGGTTCTAAGCAGGCGTAGTCACAAGAAGCAACTTCTGTATGCTTGACAACATCTGTCCATTTTTTGAAAACATATACTTTGATGCCTACTTCCAGCTCACCATTTCCTGCTCCAGAATAAGAGCAAGTTGCTGTCATCTTTTTGCCAGAATAATCAGATGGGCGACCTATCACTGACTTAGAGCATAATCCTGAGATGTATAGATTGTACTTTTTAGTGCTGTCTGCGCAAGTATTTACATATTCAACTTTAACTGTCCCGCCTGTAGGCAAATTAAAATCAGGTTTTACCCATTTTTCCCCTGTTTGAAGATTTTCTTCATAGACTTTTATGTTATTGATATACTTTGTTATTTTTTTGGTGACAACACAGTTCCCGCAGTCCCAGAAATCAGCAAATGCCTCATTTATACCGTCAGTTGCATAAATATAATATGCTCCGTCCATTGCATTTGATTCGTCTAAGAAATATGGGATATCTCCAAATTCACCAATCTCATTAGAAACTGTCTGAAAATTAATTTCAACATCGTCTGGTCTGCTAATTATCACAGTCATGTTAGAGTTAGGATTAAAGTTTACTCCCCCTATCAAAACAGTTTCTCCTAGGACATAATCTAGTTTGTCTGTAAAGACAACTGTCTCGGCAGAGACAGCAGAAACCATCAGAATAAATAAAAATAATAATGTAATAATAGTTTTTTTCATTATCTAAACACCTCAAGTTATTTTTATCTAATTAAGACAGACCGCCTATTTAAATTTATCGATTCAATTGACGGTAGACATCATAAAGATACAATGCATCATGCGCGTGTTTTTCCTCATATCCTTTTTTTACAAGAGCAGAGATTATCTCTTTGTTAGGCAGATTCTGTTTTTTTAATTTTTTTATTTTAGCGAATAAGGCTTGTCTTCTTATCTGCCGCCTGATGCTTTTAATAAAACTGATGTCTGCAAAGGCTTGTGCCAAAAGATGGTGTGGCTCTTTTTTCTCGGTATAGTCATTGTATCTGGCATACGCATCCTTAACATATTTCTCATCCCAGCCTTTTCTAACCAAGAGTTTAAGGATTTCAGAATAATCCAGTCCTTTAGCTTTTAGTTTTTTTATATTAAAATAGAGCCTTTGCCTTCTTGAAGCTCTTCGTATAACCCTGACTAATTTATTAGCTGAGATAAATGAAATGAACTTAGAAAACAGTCTTTCTCTGCGCATATATTCGCTATATTTGAAAAGCGCATCTTCAATATGCTCTTGTTTCCAGCCTCTTTTGGCTAATTCATGGATTATTTCGTTTGGAGACTTGCCTTTATGAAATAATTTTCTTATGTGGGTATATAATATCTGCCTCCTTATTCTTCTTTGGATATCATGATAGGATCTGCTTCCTTTCAACAATTCAATCTTAGAAGGAATATTCTCTCCTTGCTTGGCAAGATATCTTTTGTGTCTAGAAATTGCATCGTCAACATATTTTTTATCCCATCCCTTTATAGTCAATACCTTAAGTATTTCCTTATCTGGAAGCCCTTTGCGGCTTAATTTGATGATAGAATGGAATAATACCTGCCTCCTTATCCTCCTTATAATCTTATGAAATACTCCTTTTTGTTTCAGAAACATGAACAAGACGAGGACAGACGCAGAAGTAATCAATAGCATGATCAGATTTTCAAATTTTTGACTTTTTTCTTCTTCAGTAGTTAACTGCTCTTCTTCAAGTTCTTTTGACTCTGCATATTCCATAAGCGCTCTCCTGACTGGTTCTGGCAATTCTGACTTGTTTTCATTTAATTTGCTAAGCGCGTAAATGTTTGGGTCAATTGTATCTTCTTCCTGGGAATAGATAGTTGCTGCAGATGACAGCAACAGGATTATCAATAAGACTAAAAATACCACCTCTTTTTTGCCCATACGATGATTTATTCGAGATAAATATTTAAACCTTCCTATCTTAGTTACATTTTTCTCGTCCTAAAAAAGAAACATTTAAATAGTCAGATGTTTTAAGACGAGAGTAAGACTTCTTAAGTCTAAAACTAAGGGGGTAAATAAAATGGCAACAAAAGTAGCAAAAGTTAGAGTAAAGAAACACTCTGGCTATCTGTACTTTATCGACAAGAAAGGAAACGTAGCTAGAGCAAAGATGGCAAGAGGCAAGAAGAAAGGAAAAGCAAAGATTGAGGTTGTAGCAAAAGTTGGAGTTAAAAAGAAACCTGGATTCTTGTACTTCGTTGACAAGCAAGGAGACGTCAGCTGCGCAAAGATGGTCAGAGGCGGCAGAAAGAAGAAAAGGAGATAAACTCTTTTTCTAATTTTTTTTATTTCTTTTTTTTTGTTAAAACGTTTGAAAGCTGCGCTTTCTTTATATTTTTTCTGTTATAACTATTTCTTCAAATAATTTTTCTGCAAGAAAAGCTATCTTATCCAATGCCTTCTTAAGCTTTTTCTCAGAAGCAGACAGTCTTTCTTCAAGCCTTCCTGCTGCTGATTTTTCAAGAAGATAAAGCTTGCTCCTTATATGCGTCAAATGGCTTTCTAGCTCTGGAACAAGAGAAACTATTGAAATCTCTATTTTTTTAAGGTCATTAAGCTCTTTTTCAGCATCTTTTGTTATTTCATCTAGATTGGTGATATTTAATTTTTCCAGCAGATTTTCTAATTCAGCTACTTCTTTGCTTAGCTGGATCACATTCTTTGAAACAGGCTGCATCCTTTCCTTTGAAAATGGTTTTTTTGTCAATTCTGGGTCTTTCACCAGTTCATAAAGCCTTCTTGCTGCTGTCTTGAGCTCTTCTTTCAGGATGCTGACCTGGCTTGCTAATTTCGCAGCAAGGTTCTTGTCAGCTAATTTGGTGATTTCAGCATGGAATTTGTCAAGCGCCTTGCTTTCCCTATATAGGATTGTGTCTGCATCTAAAATTATTCTCTTTAAGTCTGAAATGATAGCATCAATCTCATTCAAGATGTGGGCAGCATCATGCCTTGCAATTGCAGAAATTTCTTTAATTGCTGCTTTTTTCCCAGCATCCATATCCTTAATCGTTGGATGCGCCTCTTTCAGCTCTACTTTTTGCGCAGAAAGCTTTGTCAATTCAATATTTGCTTTTTTTAGCTCTTCAAAATGAAGATTCAGGTCTTGGTTCAGCTTTGCAATATCAACCCTGGCTCTTGCGATGTCAACTGCTCTTTTTTGGATATCTTTTGATATTGCTGATGTTGGCGCTAACCTGAATTTGTAATGCATTTTTTCACCTAAGTGATTATTTCAATTTTTCTTGTTGTGCCTACATCCTTTAATTCAGAACCGATTCCTTTTCCAACAAAAAATGAAATTGGAGATAATACTCCAGTAAGCATCTCAAAAAGCCCTTTTGTTTTTTTGTATTCTGCAAATTTAACTTCTGTTAAGTTCAGATTTTGCTTGAGCCACTGCTCTGCTGTGTCTTTGTCTCCTAATGCATCAATCAAGCCCAGGTCTAATGCTTCTACGCCTAAATAAAATTCTCCTGTTGCCATTTCCCTTACTCTTTCTTCTGGCATGTTCCTATTTTCTGAAACTGCTTTTATAAAGATATCATGAATCTTGCTTATCTTTTTCAGAAGTATCTCCTTTTCCTCTGCTTCCATTGGCCTGAATGGGTCTCCTAAATCTTTGTATTTCCCAGATGTCAATCTTTGGTAGGTCATGTTATACCTTTGCAATAATCCTGCAAATTCAATGTACGAGCCTATGACTCCGATAGAGCCTGTTACAGACATTTCATTAGCTATGATATAATCTGATGCAGAAGCAGCCCAATAAGCGCCTGATGCTCCTACTTCCCTTATGACTGCAACAGTTGTCTTGTTTGCTTTCTTAATTGCATCTGCTATTTCCTTTGATGCAACAGGGCTTCCTCCAGGAGAGTTTATGTCAAACACAATTGCTTTTATCATTGGTTTTGCATCTGCTTTTTTTATTTCCTCAACTATGTCTGTTGAAGACACTGCTGCTGAGCCAAATGAACCATCTTCTTCAACGCTTATCTCTCCTTTTATCGGGATTAGCGCAACATTTCCCAATGGCTCAAAATCTATAAAAAAAGACATGGCAAATGAAACAAAAAAACTAAGCAATGCAAATATCAATAATGCGATAAGAATAAATTTCAACCTCTTTTTTTGCGGCTGTTCCATTTTTAAGTTTTATTTGTTTTAATGTTTATAAACTTATGGTTTAACATTATAATCCTGCACAACAACTATATTGTTTAGCCTCTCCATGATTCTCTGGCTCTTTGGAGATATAAACATATAGATAGGGTCTATAATCCATAAGATTGTAAAAGGAAATGCAGGGATAAAAGTCAAATTGCTCAACAGGTAATTCCAAAATGTTAATTTGTTTTCAGGAAAGATGTACAAGCCCAAAAGCATCTTTCCAGGAGTCTGCTGGATCTTGTATTCAAAGTATGTAAAATAAAAAAGTATTATAATGCCTATGACTAAAAATAAAAGGGACAGCGAATCAATCAGCTGCGCATTTTGCTGAAAATATTTGATGGCATCAGAAGAATAATCTGATGGAAGGATTCTTTGAAATAATCTTTTGAAAGGCAGGATGATTATAAAGCCAATCAAAATCAGGTCTATAGCAAAAGCAAAAATCCTTCTCGGAATAGAAGCGGGTGCTATGAATTTCTTACCTCTTTTTTCCATGATGATTAGTATAATTATAATTGTTTAATAAATGTATCGGAAGGTTTCCCATCACAAGACTTATAAATAGACTGAGCTTTTCGAGTTGCTAATGAGCAAGAAAAAAGAAGAAGCAGCAAGGCAGGCTGAAATACAGCAGCAGATCAGCAGGATTAGGTTGCCTAGAGGAAAACAGACCTTTGGGATTGTTGAGCAAAGGCTAGGCGGAAGCAGGATGAGGGTAAGATGCCTTGACGGGAAAGAGAGAATCTGCAGGATTCCAGGCAGGCTTAAAAGACATCTTTGGGTAAGGGAAGGGGATGTGGTTGTTGCCGAGCCATGGGAATTGAGCGGAGATGAAAAAGGAGACATAGTCTACAAATACACAAAGAGCCAAGTCCAATTCTTAAAGACAAAAGGGTATCTAAAAAAGATGGAAGAGTTTGAAGAGTTCTAATCCTGTGGGTTTCACCCTATCAGATACCCGTGATGCATTAGTGCTATCTCATTTCATTCGATAGCACGAACGCCTCGACTTTAAAAGCTAAGTAGTCAGCTTTTTTGCAAGTTTCTTTTGCTTCTCTAGTTGCGCTTTGTTTCGTTTCTCGATATAATCTTTTACAAGGACGGCTGTGTAGCCTCCTCCATGTTGCCTCATTACAACTTCTTTTATTCCAGCATTGATTATGTCTCTTTCACACAGAGTACAAGGAAAGATGTAATCTTCCTGGCCTGTTTTAAGATTAAAGCAGTATAAGTACAAAGTGCCGCCAATGCAGCGGTTTCTGCCTGCCTGCATTATTGCATTCGGCTCTGCATGGACTGATTCACAAAGCTCGTATCTTTCTCCGGAAGGGACTTTCAACTCTTCTCTTGCGCAGACCTTTGTTTCCAAGCAGTCTATTACTCCTCTCGGAGCTCCGCAATAGCCTGTTCCAACAACCTCATCATCTTTGCTTACAACAACTGCTCCAAATCTTCTTCTTAAGCAAGTTGCTGCTTCTGATACTGCTTCTGCTAGTTTTAGATATTTCTCATGCCTGTTTAGCCTGCCCATTAAAAACACCTCAAAGTAATTCAATAAGTTTAGAATCAACAAACGGGGCACTAACCCAAAACAATCCACCCACTAGGAGAATAAGAAAAGAACTTGTATTTAAATTTTTTACTACTTTAAAATAGAAATATTTATATATTGCTTTTTTCCAAATAGTGTTATGGGGAGAAGCAGGGGTTTATTTATCATTGTATTATTAGTAATGTTCATCTTTTTCTTGAGCTGGATTTCTATAATCTTTAATCTCGAAGGAGGTAGTTTTTTTAAATTTGAACTGTTGCTGCTTGCATTGTTTTTGCTATGGGGGATAAAGATAACAGCAGGCACTATAGCCAAAGAAAGCAAATGGAAATCTTTGCTTGTATTCTGCGGATTGAACTGGATAAATATTCTTGCTATTTATTTTGTGACTTTTAGGTTTAGGGAAATTGTGCTTCCTGTATTGGTCTTAGGCATAGGGTATGTTCTTGCTTTTGTTAAAATGGATTCAGAAGAGATTGAGGAAGCTGCAGAAGAAGTAGCAGAGGAAGTCAAGGCTGAGAAAAAAGCAAAACGCAAGCCTGTCAAGAAGAAGAGAAAGAAAAATGCTTAAATGATTGCGATGAGTGGAACTTTTTCTGATTGGATAATTGAAGGCAAGAAGAGAGGGTTGGAGGAAGCAGTAAGGGCTTTCCACAGCGACAAGCTTGAAGATTATAAAAGATTAAAAGCATCAGGGCTTCCTATATTTGATGATTTAATTGTTCCTTATCTGCAGTTTGGAAGAGAAAATAATGAGCTGATGGAGTTCCTTGCAAAATATCCTGGTTTTGTTGTCAGAGCAATTCCTAAAACAAAAGAATTACCTAGGAGATACAGGATTGGAGTTCATTCATTTGAAGAATGCAAAGCATTTCTAGAGGAGAATGTCAGGAAGGGGATGGAGTCTGTTTATTCTGTTCTCCTTACAGAGCATGAGCCGACAGACCGAAGCGGGATAATAATATCAAATCATGAGAGAACATTAGTTGAAGTTGCAGAAGCACAGTTAGATGAATTATCTAGTGGAAAAGTAATTCCGTCAACAGGAGAATTTTTTAAGCAAGCTGTTTTCAAAAGAATGCATTATAGGAATGCTAATGCTGCTCAAAGAGAGCTGATCTGGAAAGCTTTGCAGTATCTAAGAATAGATTTGCCTTCTGATTCAGCATTTCCTGACATTGACTTTATGGTTGGATATTTTGAGTTTGTTGTTACAAAGAAAACAGATAGGATAAAATTTCTTGACTATAAATTGAATGAGATGTATACAAAATAATTATTTTAATTTCTTTATCAATTCCTTTACATTAGATATGATATGATCCCTTGCTTTCCTGAATTCTTCAATGGGTTTTCCAACTACTTCTCCAATCTGCCACTGGATTATCATTTCTTTAGGAATCATCACTGGAAAATTAGGGATGTTTTCATTCATGAGAACAAGCCTGTATGCAGATGCAATCTCTTCATACTTCAAAGGAGTTGGAACTTCTTTATTTAACTGGATTTTTTCTTCCTTTAGCACTTGCCTGGTCTTATCATCAATACGGTGGATTGGAAGCGTTCCTGCACTTTTTGCAATGTAATTCTTCCTGCAGAAATGATTGAATGCTGCTTCTGCTATGATGCTCCTGATGGAATTTCCCTGGCAGACAAATAAAATTGTTTTTGTCATCTTTTCCTTTTAGTTTTGGGTTTATTTAAATCTTTTTTTATTAAATAAAAAATCAGCCCAATAATCCCTATTGTCAATGCTGAATCTGCAATATTGAATGTTGGCCATATCCTGAAATCAAGATAATCAATAACATAGCCTAGGTTTATCCTGTCAATCAGGTTTCCAAAAGTTCCTCCAAGGATTGCTGCAACAGATAGCTGGGCACATTTGTTTTTCGGGATTTTATCGTATAAGAAGAATATAATACCAATAACAATTATTGAAAACCAAATTAACAGAGATGTTTTGCCTTGGAATACTCCAAATCCAGCTCCGGTATTCTGTGTGTAGGTAAAGTGGAATATATCCTGGATTATAGGAATTGATTGACGCAATTGAAGATTTTTTATTACAATAATCTTAAGTATCTGGTCCAAAAGGACTATTCCTGCTGCTGTAAAACCAATCAAGAACAACTTTTTTTTCTCAATAGTGTTCATATCTTTCAGACTCGCTTGCAATTCTTTCTATGTTTGCCAGTCTTTGGTTGATATTATCAAGTATTGCCTTAAGAGCATCAAGTTTTGCATTCAATAATTGGATATCTTTTTCTATTGAAGAAGGCTGTGCAAATGAGGGCTGCTGCTGCGCAAATTGCTGTGAATTAGGGTATTGCTGCGGTCTTGAGAATTGCGAAGGCGGAGCTGATTGTGGAAAAGATGGTGCTGGTTCAGCTGGCTCTTCTTCAAAACCCAAACCTAGTTCACGCTCTCTTCCTAATCCCATTTCAGGAGGACTTTCCATAGGGATTTCTGGCTCATTGTGCTTCCAAAACTTTAGCTTGTCTGATATTGCGATTTTTATTCGCCTCCTCCACTGACTAATTTACCCATTAAGAATAGAGGCATTCTTTTCAAAACTTTGAACATCATTGTCTCTGGATAGATTGTTATGTTGCCCTGCTTGTATTGCTCAAAGATAAACAATGGGCCTTCTTTGTCTATGGCTGATCCAAACAATGCCTGGAATAATGTTCCTTTGAATTCTATATCATCTTTTATGCTGATTTCGCTAAGCATCTGCTGCTTTGCCAAATCTTTTTGGGATTCTGTGGCGTTTCCCACCTGTGCTGTTATAAAATCATCAATCGGAGTTTCAGATGCAAGCAAGTTGTCTATGTCTTGCCTTGTTAATTGAGGGCCTTCTGCTGATATTTTGTCAATAGAATCCAATGCTTGTTTTTTGACAATAAATATCTTGTAGTTTTGGCCAAGAACATCTTTTAGATTGCCTTGTTCATACTTTGTTTGGTAAGAAGCAAGCTGTTCTGATGAAACAAAAGAAGGTGTATTATTCTCTCCCATGATGCTTGAATAACCTGCTACAAGATTGCCCTCTTCTTCTAATAAAACCAAACTTGGCTGGGTTGAAAATTTTTCTTTAAAATCATTTGCATCAAATACAGCTAGCGCTCCTAGCAAGAGCAAGATCAGGAATCCTGCTGAGATTGCAAGAGAGACTGCCTTTAAGATTGATTTTGTGATTTTCCAGATAATTAGTGCTATTAGTACGACAAGAACAAACCAGATTATTGATTCTGTGAGCATCTAATCACCTCTAATGGTAAAAATTGGAATATTACTATATAAGCTTTTTGCAGAATTTAGAGATTATGCAGGTTTTGCAGCTTGGTTTTTTTGTGCAATTGCTCTTTGCCAATTCAACAAGCAAAGCATGGTATTCATTGAATAGTTTGTAAGCTTTTGGTAATTCTTTGTGGAAAATATCTTGCAATTCATTGTATTTGCATTTGCTCTTGCACATTCCAATTCTTGAGAAAATCCTTTTTGTGAAAGCATCAATTACAAAAATAGGTTGATTAAAAGCGTAGAGCAAAATAGAATCAGCTGTTTCAGGACCAATGCCTTTTACTTCCAAAAGTTGTTCTCTTGATGGAGATTTGTTTTTTGAGAAGAATTCTGCAGCAATCTTTAATCTTTCTGCTTTTTGGTTGTAATAGCCTGATGGCTTGATTAAAGAAGCTAGTTTTTTCTGATTGATGGTTTTTGTTTTTTTGATGTCCAAAACTTTTGCTTTGTTCAGATTGAAAATTGCTTTCTCAACATTTTTCCATGAAGTGTTTTGGGTAAGAATTGCTCCAACAATTATCTCAAATCTCTGCTTTTCATTTATCTTTTTGCCATGATAAGTTGGATGAAGCTCTCCTTCCAAGGTTGTAGGCCACCATTTCTGAGGGCCAAATTGTTTGTAAAGGAGATTGTAAATTTGTTTTATTTTGTCCATAACAATAAAGAAAAAAGAAAGAGGTATTTAAGTTTTATTTATTATGCCTGTACAAAACAGAATTGCAGTTTATGCATACTTCATTTGTCTTGCCTTCAACTTCTGTTTTCTTTGTGAAATCTTCCTCTGTTTGTTCATAGTTGTAGCAGATTGCCAATTCTTCTAAAGTCTTGCATACATGGGGGCCTAAGAGAACACCCATTGGATGCCAATCATGATAAACTTTGTATTGGTGCTCGTTTTCAGCCAAAAAGAATACAGGAAGAGAATGCTCAAACTTTGCAGCGCATGCTTCTATGAATTTGCCTCCTGAATCCTTGTCTCCCAAATCAACAACTATACCTCCTTTGGTTATTGCCATCATCTTTTCCTCTAAATCGTGCTTTGTGTATCTTGAGCTTTCGCAGTTGTTTCCTGGATTATAGACAACAAAGCCTTTTTGCTCAAAGAAGCTGCAAATCCTTTCTGCTCTCTCTATATCAGCCAATGAACGCATTGTGATTGCCAGATAGATGTCAATTGAATCTAGTTTCCAGTACTGCTGGATAAATTCCTGGTTCAATCTTTTTGCTTCTTCATACACCTGCTCAAAGCCTGGCTGCTGGATGTTGCACATCACTTTCTGGTTCAGGATCCATGCCTGCTCTGTTGTTAATCTTGGAAGTTTTGTTTTCATCTTTGCACCTAGAATTTAGTCATATCTATCCCAAGATTCTCTGAGCTGAATCCGAATGGAAGCAGGTCTTCTATTGTAGTTACAATAACTTCTCCATCTTCATTTGCGCCAATGACCTGCATGTTCTTTCCTGCTTCGTAGATTTTCTGCCTGCATAATCCGCAAGGAACTCCTGGGCCTTTTCCAACATAACAGGCAAGTGCTTTGAATCTTCTTTCTCCGTCGAAAATTGCTCTGTCAATTGCCATCATCTCAGCATGATGTGTTAAAGTGTAGACAGCTGATTCATAGTTTGCTCCTTGGTAAATCTTGCCTGACTCTGCTAACACTGCTGCTCCGACAGAATAGTTTGAAAATGGAGGAACTGCATGTTTCCTTGCTTCTTTTGCAGCTTGTACTAATTCCTGCTGCCAAGGCTCTAAATCTTCTGTCCTTCCTTTTTGGAAAGACCTGCTTTCAACTACTTTTTCTAATGGCATCTCAAACACCTCCTGAATGTTTTCTTGGTTTCATCTTAGCCTCAACCTTATTCCTGGCCTCTCTAACTGCTTGTAACCAAAGCCATATCTTTGATCAAGAACTTTATTCATTATTGCTATGCACAATTCATGGTTTTTGTCAGCATTTCTGAAGTAATCTTCTGCTGCTTTTTCTGCATCTTCTCCTCTTTGCTGGGCAATAAGCCTTAACCTTTCCCTTGCAGGAGAAAATAATTGCAGTTTTCCAATGTGTATCTTTAGCAAAATATTTTCAACTTGCTGGTCTAATCGGCTTAGAAAATCTTCTAGGGTATCAGGATTAGGGCCATAGATGTACGGATAAATGTCAACGCCAGATTGTACAAATTTCTTAACTGCTTCAATCTGCTCTTCAATTTTTAGGGATGCTTGAGTATTGCCTTTAATACTTTCATTGTCTGTTCCTTTGAAAGCAACTAAAACTTTTGGGTCGTATTCTGCTATTTTCTCTAAAATATTTTTTGGGAAAACTCCTTGCTGCTCAAAATAATCTATCAAACTTGCTGTGCTTAGATTTGAGTCAAACTGGGCCAAAATAGGAAGATTTCTTTTGGCAAGCTCTTGATATAAAGCAAGGATGTGGTCAAGCACAAGAGTTGGCTCTCCTCCGCTTGTCCTTATTGTTAACAACCCTTTCTCTTTTCTGTATCTCTCAAAAGTATTTGCGATATTATCCACTGATAAATAAATTCCATCTTCAGGGCAGCCGTTATTGCTTTTATCATCTACAAAGCAAAAATGACAGCCTCCGCTGCTACTGCCGTCATGGAAATTGCAGCCTTTAATCTGGTACATCAAAGAAAGGTCATACTTGGCTATATTCTCTAATTTGTCTCCTGCTTTTCTTAAAAACCACAAAGGAATGTCAAAGGATTCATCATTATGCAATTCTACTAATATTGCTTTTTCGTCAGAAAAGTCGAAAGGAGGCAATCCTTTTTGTCTCCTTAATTCATAGTCCAAAGACCTGATATTGATTTTTGCCCTATAAGCATGTCTTCCTGTATCTACATCTTGGATAACGTCTTTTGTAATATCCTGTTTTTGCAATGTCAATGCGAAATCAACACAAAGGACTTTTCCATCTTTAACCAAAGTTTTCCTTAATTCAATCCCTCTTTCAAATGGATTTATCATTTTCATAACCTTCCATAATTAGCGATTATTTCCTTTATGTCAGAAAAAATGAAAAGCCTTGGATTTGTTTTATCAAACTGCATGCCTTTTGTTTCATATGCCCAGGTATCGCAAGGAATGTAGATTGCTTTTATGCCTATGGCAAGCGCAGGATTAACATCTGAGCGGATAGAATTTCCTACCTTAAAAGTTTTGTCTTTGTTTCTGTCTCTGACTATTGTTTCTAAATCTGCGCTGTTCTTGTCTTTAACAATGTAAGTTTTGGCTGGAGTAAACCATCTTTGAATCTCGCTTAAGTCTATCTTTTTTTGCTGGAGCTCTGCATCTCCTTTTGTGTAAAGCAGAAGCTCATCATCATTTGCAGCCAAGAAATCCAAAACCATTTCTGCTCCATCCAGCAGGCCTGGCTTGATGTCAAAAGCCTTTGTCCCAATTCTATGGACTTCTCTTAAATCCTCTTCTGTGCAATGATAGCCTACTATCTCTGATACCTTTTGGAATGTTTCTACAAATGTTTCTGGAAACCGCCTGATAGAAAATCCTAATTTTTTAACTGCGTTTACATCCATCTCTACAAATAGATTCACAATTGTCTGAGGATGTGGAGATCTGTAGCCGGTTTTCTCAAGAATATACCTCTGGAAATCCACAATAGCTAAATTATATAAGTGCTGGTTTGGAATTAATGTATCATCAAGGTCAAATACAAATGTTTTGTCTGCCATCTAAACGCCCCCTATAGTGTAAACTACTTTAGAATCAAGTTTAGGGGCACTAACACCAACAACAATCCACCCACAGCAGATTAATTAGAATAGCTCTTTCTATAGTGAATGCTATCTAATTTAACCTAAAGAATCAACGTAAAGGGGCACTAACCCAAATCAATCCACCCACAAGAATTAGGATAAAGAGTATATTTAAAAAGTTATTTGTGTTGCAGTAGATATTTCTCAACAGCTTCTCTCACTTTGTCTTTATACTCTTCTGCGCAATAGACAGAGAAAAGGGAATCTGCGCTTGCTTCTTTTGCAAGCTCAAGGATAGGGGGGTAAACCACTGCCAAATCTGTGACAGAGCCATCTTCTAAAAGTATGCCTATATTTGTATTAGTCATCCTGTGCCCTACAAGTGCTTCTATTGGCACATCCAATAGGATGTCGCCTTCTTTTAAGCCTATTTCTTTAAGAAGCAATCTTTCCATCTCATTTTGTGTTGAAGCATTGCCTAATTTTTCAGCTAACTGCATATCTCTCTCGCTGGCATTTTTGCTATTTATCTTGTATGCTTCCTTGAAAAGATTCCTGTATTTTATCCTTTCAGCAAGCTCTTTTGATTTTGGATGCATTGCCTGTACCATGAGCCTTGTAAACAGTTCATCATCTGTATAGCTTCTCAAGTCAGGCAAATCATTCAGGCTCAGAGAAACTGCTTTCAACAGCATTGCTTCTGCAATCCTTGGAACCCTGTGGACATAAGTTGTCTTATACATCTTTTTCCTTGCCATAAAAAAAGATTCAAGGGTCTCTACTGCTTTTTCCTCAAAGCAAATCCTGCCATCTTTGATCAGCATCGTTCCCAACAAATAATCTATGTCTATCTTTCCCAATGGATTTCCTGTGAAATAAGGATCCCTTTCCAGATAATCCATCTGGTCTGCATCAACTTCGCCATGAACTATCTGCTGCAGATAAGGTTTTGCATAGTATTCCGCTGTTATCAAATCACCGATTGTGACTGGATTAATGCCGTGCTTGTAAAGAATTTTATGAATTCTTCCTGCTCCTGGCAGATTCAATTTCTGGGCTCCTACAACCAGCTGCTTTGTGAACTCTGCATGGTCTTCAGAAAGCAATCCCTCAAGCGCATGTGAAAAAGGAGTATGACCAATATCATGAAGCAATCCTGCTAACTGCACAAGCCTTTTCTCAGTAGAGTCAAGCTTCAGTTGGTCTGCGATTCTTCCTGCTGTATAAGAAACACCCAGTGCGTGTGCATATCTTGTATTGACTCCATCAGGATATGTTGTTGAAACAAGACCAAGCTGTTTTATTCCCCTAAGCCTCTGGATTTCAGGAGTGTCAATCAACTCACTCTGCACTTCATCAAACTTAAGCTGTCCGTAATGCGCTAGCTGGATTTCCATTTTATATCCCTTTCATCTGTTTTATTTTAGCAACTTCCTGTGCAATCAATTCAATCAATTGGTCAAGATGCTTGACAATTGGGGAATTAATTTCAATTGCTTCTCCGACCTGCAGATTAATTTTTGTTCCTGGGTTTTCTCCAGCTGACCTGAAGTCGCTCCTGTAAGCCAAGATAGGGGTGTTTTCTCCGTTTGCCCTGTCTAATCCCATCCTGTAGCCAACTTCCCAAGAAACTCCTGGATCAACATCAACCCCGTCCAAGTCGCAAACAAAGATATCGCAAAGCTCGATTGCCCTCACGTTCCTCAAATAAACTCTTCTGTTGAATTTTTTCCATTCTTGTAAAGCAAGTTCATGGTCTGGAATCTTTTTGATGGCTTCAACTTCTGAGTCAGATGTCAAGTCCCATGGATTAAGGATAAAGATTGCAGGGTCTATTTTTTGAATATCTGGAAGATATTTTTGCCTCATATAAAACCTTCCTGCTTCTGCAAAACCGAGCTGGCTAGAAGTATAAATTAATATCTTCTTTTCAATGTCTTCTGGCAGCTTAAATAATTCTTCCCTCATTTAAACTGCTAATTCAAGTTTATTTATAAAGTTTTTTCTATTCTAGAGTAGTAATTTAGCTAAGGTTTAAATATGATGTTTTATTGCCAAGTGTATGGGGATAGAGGCAATTTTAAGCGAACTGAGGAACAGGAAAAACACTCTTTATCTTGCATTCAGGAACATTGGTGGGTTCTATGTAGATGGCTATATGCATGTCTTTCCTGCGATTGCTGGAGAAAGAGGAAACAAGCCATCTGTTAGAAATCTTGAAGCAAGATTAGGAAGAATTCCTGAATTAAAAGATTTTAAGATTAACGATAATACAAGCTTGGGCTTTGACAAGAAAGTTGCTGCTTTTGAGATTGTGCAATTAGAAGCTCCGATATGGCTTGGAAGCGATAAAGGCTATTCTATCCATCTGAGCAAACAGGGCAAGTTGGAGAAAGGAGAAAAGAGGAGAACTCCCTTACCTATTGTCCGCATGAAAACATTTGATGATATTCCCGAAGGGCGTTTCTTTACAGGGCATTACAAAAGACAGGCTGAATTTGCAGTAGGGCCTGTTGCTGCAATCTATGAGATTGATGCAAGCTTAGCAGATGGGTTGAAGCATCTTGGAGAATTGAACAAGCATTACCAAAAACTTGCTGAAAAGATAAGGACAAAGCATGTGCTTGGAGAGGCGCTTTTGGGATATGATGGATTGGAAATGAAATGCATCAGAGAATCTGTCAGCAAGAAATGTTTTGAGGAAAACTCTTCTGAGATAAAGGATTTTGGAGATAAATTGATTGAATTAAAAAGCGAATTGTCAAATATAGGTAAAGGATGGATTGAATACAACAAAAGCTACACTTGCTTTGAAGTGCATTTTGATTTTGACATTGCTGAGACAAAGATCCCTGAGAATGAAAGGAGATGGATAAGATTCAAGAGGATGAGGACAATAGACGAGATTTTATCTGATATGGCTACTGACGCTGACATTGAAAAGTTTGAGTATGACAGCCCTCAAGAAAGGATTGACCTTGTCATGCTGTTCAACTATAAGAACGGCAGGATGACAAATAAAACATTGCTTACAAGATATCCAACTAAGAAAAGAAGAATAAACGGATTCAAGGTAGTTTATTGCGGAGATGCAAACGATCTTGTGCAAAAAGCAGCTAGTTTTATCAATGGAAAAGGAGAAGCAAGCGAGGAATCATTTATTTTTACTGCATATTATGTGCCTTTTGATTCGATACATCTGAGAGAAGAAGGAGATTTCTCTGTCGGTGCGCAAGGAACTAGTCCTAAAAAAGAAGTCAGCACTAAATTCTTTGAGAAGATAGGAATCTATGGAAAGCATGTGCTTGACCCGCTTGATGTTGCAAAAAGCCTGTTTGCTCATCTTCCAAACCAGAAGCTTGAGATGATAGCTAATGAGTTGGGCATTGATTTTGAGAAAGGAATAAATTACAGGCAGGGAAGAGAGCTTTCTATTGCAGCAAGGACAGGAGAGACAGCCCATCTCAAGGAAGATACTGCAAAGCTTTTTGAGAAGACTGGTGAGGTAATTAAAGAAGCATGCGCATTGATATTGATGGATTATGCAACAAAAGACGGAATCGCGATGGGAGCATCGCAGAAGAAAAAGAGGTTCAAGAATGCGATAAAGGACAGAGTCCATATGAGCGTTATGTTCAAGACAGACCCTTTCAAATTGATACATGATCCAAACAGAGTAAATGATTCGCAAGAAAGATCTTATTTTGAGAATGTAGGCGTTAACAGGGATGATATCTACAAGAGATGGCAGGTCATGCTTGATTATGAGAAAAAAGCAATGGCAAGATTCAACAGATTCAGGTTTGCGACACTTGAAAAGCCAAAGAAAAGAGGATTGTTCAGGAAAGTCTACAAGGCATATGTGCCTGTAACAAGATTCCTGATAGATCAGGTATCCCAGAATTTCCCTCCTGCAAAAGAGCTTATTGCGTATGGGAACAGGTTTTCAAAGGATAAGGTAAGGCAGGCTGATATTGCACATTATGAAGACAGGCTTTGCAACCTGATGATACATGATTATGCAATCTGCTTGAGGGAAAGAGATGAGCTGTTAAATAGAATAAGCCAAGTAAAGAAAGAGGCCATGATATCTGAAAAACCTGATCTGTTCAATCCAGAGAGCTTTGACGAGCTTCTTTTCAAATGGTTTTATGATATAAGGCAGATACTGAGCCAGAATGAAGAAGATAAGAAAATGTACAGGGATTATAATGTAACGCAAAAGATGATGGCAAACCTGCCTTTGATAAGTAGATTGAACATAAGGCAGATGCAGAGTCTGTTTAACCAGTGGGCAAAGCTGCAGGACAAGGAAAGGAAGGTGTATGGAAATTACAGAGTGAGAGCATTCATGCCTCCGCAGTTTATCAGAGAAAAAGAAGATATAATGAGCATTGAAGAAGCGCTTGACCAAAGAGAGAAGGTTGTGATGGATTTTATCTCAATGAATGGTTTGGAATTATTGCATACGCAAGAGAATTATGTTTATCTGCAAGGAGACAGAAAAGCATTTTTCAAAAAAGACTGTCCATTCTTCTTAGTTGATGAAATGGATAGAGCATTGATAACATTTAATCCAAGCGACAAGAGAAGCAGGGACAAGGAAGATAATGTGCTTGAGCAGAAGGTATACTATGCAAAGCATGGATTTTTTGAAGGCATTGAGATTGATGAAGAGGCTAAAAACAAATTGTCTGTCTTTGAGATGGAGACTTATGGCGGGTTTATAGAGAAAATCTTGCAGGGAAAATACGAAGATGCTCTGCAGGATATCTATGATGCGTTTGATTGCCTGAGCATAGGAAAAGTTCCGAATGAAAACATCGTTTGGTTTAACAAGTCAAAGAAAAGATACAAGGCTTATGAAGATGGAGAAAGAAGATATTTCTATACAGACAGGAAGCATTTTGAAGGCAAAGAAGTGAAAGTTGATGATTTCAGCAAGAGAGAATATGTTGAAGAAAGTATTGGCAAGAAGGACAATCTCCAGAGAGTATATCTTATGCAGGTCAAAGATTTAAGGCCTGACTGGAATGTCTATCAGAAGATAATCTATAAGAAAGCAAGGGATCTGCTTGAGCCCTTTTTAGGAGAAGATTATATGAAAATGATTACTGATTCTTTAGGAAGCAAAGAATTTAAGGAAATAGCTAGAAAAATAAAACTCACTTGATTCTTTTTTGGCAGTATTGCAAGATGTGGTTGAAAAGAAGGTTTACTTCAGAAGCATCCCAGTTACTTACCTGCTGCACTCCAAAATGCCTTGCAAGATATTTCTGAAGTATGCTTCTCTGATAGACTGTCCTTGCCTTGCCATCTGGAAGTTTTCTTGAATCCTGCAGAAATTGCAGCGCAAACTCAGTGCTCATCTCATCTTTTCTTTTCAATTCCCTGAACTTGGCTTCTGCTGCTCCTGATTCATAAGCAAGCTGGTTTTCTTCTGGTCCTAGGCCTTGCTCAAAACAGCACATGAAATATGTGTAATTATCTCCCTTGCTTAGAGCCTGTTTCCTAAGCAATTCGCTTGAATAATCTTGATTTACAGAACTTTCTAAATCCCCCATACTCTCAAGAAAGAATTGGTTTTTTATAAAGATTCACTTATTCTATAAGAACAGCGTTGATTACTCCATCCTGGCCTGGCCTTGAAGTTATCCTTGCTTTGCCTTTGTCTGTCTTTATGATGGCTCCTTTGACCATGATGTTTCTTCTCATGTAATGCCTGTTAGCAGGAACTTCTGCTACTGTGATTATCTTTGCTTTTGAATATTTGTGTGTTTTAGGATCAACTACATTTGCGATATTAGAAGAAAGAATCTTGAACTTGTAGCTTCCTCCTTTTGTCTTGTCTTTCTTTACATTAACTTCATCAAGCTTTGTAAGAGATGGAGTTTTGCCTATCTCATATAGCTTTTTCTTCCTATAAGCAATATATCTTCCTCCTGTTGATTTTCTTTTTGCTCTTGATTGCGTGATAGACATTTTAAAAACATGTGAATAACATGCGATTTAAAAAGGTATCGAAAATACCCTGTATTTTCGGACCTCCGAAAGCTTTGCTTTCGATAGGTATCGAAATTTTGGAATTTCGTACCCTTGAACGAAGTTTATTGGATTGCGATTTATACAGGCTAAAAACGTGGTTTGACAGTAAAGTTTATAAACAGAAGGGGTATTCTATGACTATATTTTAATATGGGGGGTGTCTAAATTATGACTCCAGAAGCTTCAAGACCTCTAGATGCTTTGAACAAAGCAAGAGGCAAAAGAGTTATCGTAGAACTGAAAAACAACAAAGCATTCATAGGAACATTGGATGCATTTGACATACACATCAACGTAGTGTTAGAAGACGCTGAAGAAGTTGTTGATGGAGAGGTCAAGAGAAAGGTAGGTGTTGTTTTCATCAGAGGAGATACAATAACCTTAATCTCGCCAGAGTAAAAAGAGTTGATATGAATGACTAAAGGAACTCCTTCTATGGGTAGGAAGAGCGGAAAGAAGAATATGATTAGATGCAGGAGGTGTGGTAAACCTGCTTATCATATCAGAAAAAAGAAATGTGCTAGCTGCGGTTATGGAGCATCTTCAAGGATGCGAAAGTACAGTTGGAGTAAAAAGTAGTTCTTTTAGTAAGATTTATATAGAATTTGAATAGTTAGTTTAAACACTGCTGAAGCAAGCAAAATACTATCCATTCGCGGAGGCAGCGCAAAGCAAAGCTTTGCTGGTCTCTGCTCATATCATTCGCGGAGGTATCGAAAACTTCGTTTTCGGAACCATCTGCATTCGCTTCGCTCATGCGGAGGTGCCGGAGTGGCCAAACGGGATAGATTCATAGAAGTCCAAGCTTAGGTCACTTCACAGGTGTGATGAGCTTTACAGCTGTGATTGCAAGACACCTATTGGCTTAGTGCCTACAGGGGTTCAAATCCTCTCCTCCGCATTATATTTATTATATGTAAAGAGGCATTCGTGGGACTTTAGTCCCACTAATTCATCACAGGTTGATAAGGATGAAATCCTTATGTGGAAATCCTCTCCTCCGCATTTATTTTTTAAATTTTAAGTTACCTAAAATTTTTGTGCTTTTTTATCATTTTTTGCATAAAATGTAGTTTTAATGTTTGATTATTGCAATTAAAATATTATTAAAAGAATAATAAAAATAATACATAAAATAATAAAATTTTAACATTTTTTTATTGAATAAATAAATCTTTATTACTATAAGAATAAAGATTTTGCAGATAGCTTTATTGACGTAAAAAATTTTGTTTTAGCACGATAAAAAGATAAGAGTGACAAAATAGTCATAAATGCTTAATGATATACTAGTATACAAAAGTCATCACTTAGGTTTTTAATTTGAATACTAAAATAAGCATTTGATTAAGTTCTTATTTTAAAGTGACAACGTGCTAAAATGCTTAATTTTAGTGGAAATAGCCTATAATGGGCTATGGGGCAGTATAATGGCCAAAGCCATTACGAAAAATTTATAAATCAGGTAAATTACTTAGTAAGCACCGGTTTTAAAAAGTCCAAGTTTCGTAGGCCAAGATATATATGGTAGTATATCATACCATCATATATATCAAAATAATGATTATATCTAAAACGGACTTCTTGGACAAAACAGAGCTTCTGAAAAAGAAGATCTGAGTTTGTTGCTGAAAAGCAACAGAATATGATAGCCCAAACAAAGTATAGCCCACAAAAACAAAACAAATAAACACATGGAGGTGTTTAGTATATGAGAGCAATTAAAACTATTATCGCTCTTGCAACGGGCGCAACAATGCTCGGCGCAACAGTAATGGGCGCAATGGCAGCTAATCTAGCTGACTACCCTAAGCCTTTTGTAGACGGCTGCACTTTTAGTGGTGCACTAGTAGTTGGAGAAAAAGCAGCTGCAGAAGACGTTGTTGGTGCAGTTGACATTGCATCAAGCCTAGCAGTAAGTGGTACATCCACTGCAACAACTGGAACAGGAACATCAGTTTCTGTAACAGGAGAAGCTGCAAAGATTGAGAAGAGCTCAAACAAGCTAAATGTCGGAGAAGCTCTAACAGCTGTCCAGACAACCTCATTAGATGACGGAGATCTGCCAAAAGTATTAGCAGATGGAGTCTACACTAATGGAGAAGGGTCTGAGTATGATTATGAGCAGAAAGTTGACCTAAATACTGGTTTGACATTAAGCCATTTCGCAGACTCTGACTATGAGGACAAAGAGCCAACATTAGGCATCAAAGTATTAAAAGATGCTGGAGTCTTTAACTACAGCTTGTCATTCACAGACAATGCAGAGAGCGACATGGACGCAACTGATGGATTGCCAGACTTAACAGACACAGAGCTGACAATTCTAGGAAACAAGTATGACATTGTCGAAGCTGACAACACAACTGCTGGAGTAATCACTCTAGAACTAATGGGTGGAGCTGTAAAGGATGTCATGGAGCAAGGAGAAGTAAAGACATTCACTGTAAGCGGAAAAGAGTATGAAGTAGAAGTAACTTACATTGGTGGAACAGCTACATCAAAGGTTAAGTTCAAAGTAAATGGTGAAGTAACCGATGCTCTAGAAGAAAGCGAGACCTATAAGTTAAAAGATGGAACACAAATGGGTGTCAGAGAAATCCTAGAGGAAGAAGCTGGAGAAGTCACAGCAGACCAGGTAGAATTCTACATTGGAGCTGAGAAATTGTCTTTGATAAGCGCAGCTGAATTGCAGGTTAATGACGAAGATGTAGATAATTTGAATGTAGACATACAAAATGTTGTAAGCGGCGGCAAACAGACAATTAGCAAGATTGTCCTAGAATGGTTAGCAGATGAGGATTTATTCGTAACAGAGAAACAGTCTGTAACATTGCCTGGACTAGAATCTATTAAGTTGTCATTTGAAGGACTGACAATAGCTGACGAAGAAGTTGTAGAGATAGAGAATGATGGAGAAGACCAGATAACAATCAAGATGGAGCTTGAAGGAGGAAGTGTAGACTTCCCACTATTGACTGGTGGAGATGCCCAGAATGGTTTCTACAAGCTTGGTGGAGAAGACAGCGATGAATTAATTGTTGCAAACTGCAGCACTACTTGTGTAATCAATGCAACGACAACTATGTTCTTTGTTGCATCTGACTCCAATGCAAAAGAGACACACTTGATAGCAGTAGACAGTATTGATGACGAAGATGGAGTAACCTTCGAAGACCTTGCATCAGGAAACAAATATGAGAACAAGAAGACAGGAAGCTTTACTATCGGAGATGTAACCTTGAACTTGATAAACTATAGTGAAGCGCAGGACAATCTCTCGATAGATGTAACAGGAAGTGCAAGCAACAAAATCTACACCAAAGCAGGATTGACAGTAAACGTCAACAACACCCTTAACACGGTAGGAACAAACTCAACTACACAGACACTTGTCTTCCAAGAAGAAGATGAGGATGAAACTCTAGATGCAGGCGGACAATTCCTAGTAGTTTTGACCCACGCTGGTACAGCAACAGGAAATGCAGAGGTATCTTCAATTAACGTAACAACATATGAGAACCAGCCAGACACTGACTTGTATGTAGGTTATGTGCCATCTGCTTTGGCAACCAAGGTAGAATGGGACCAAGGACCAGATCAAGCTACAGCCAAAATAACATATCATGGAGAAGAAGTCTATGGTAATGTCTATGTAGCAGATATTGAAGCTGGCTTTGGAAAAGTCGAAGGAACTAGCGGAGAAGCTGTATGTAAGGTAACCATACCACCAGCAAAGCTTGACAGCGAACTAGCTGACGTAGCTGCACAGAACTTGATCCTTGTAGGAGGACCATGTGCTAACAGCGCAGCAGCTAAAGTAATGGGCGTAGTCGGAACATGGCCTGAATGCGGAGCCGGATTCACAGAAGGCAAAGCAATGGTCAAGATGTACGACACAGGTGCTGGAAAGACTGCTATGCTAGTAGCCGGTATGACTGCAATGGACACTAGAAGAGCAACAAGAGTAGTTGCAAACTACGGTGACTATGCACTAAGCGGCGACGAAGTAGAAGTCACTGGTACAACCTTATCAGACATCTCTGTTAAGGCAGTTACACCTGCAGCAACAGAATAAATAAAAGGAAATTTTTTTCCTTTTTTTTCTTTTTTATTTTTCTTTTGATTTCTTTATTATCACTTGAACATAGAAAAATATTTATAGAGATATTATTCTCATAGGAAGATATGATAAAGAAGGTTTTAATCGGAATATTGTTTGCAATATTGATTGCTTTTCCTGCTTATGCCATTGATTTAAGCGACTTCCCAAACATGTTTCTGGGAGATGTAAGGATTATTGTAGGAAGGGCTGCAAAAGCAGAAGATGTATTAGGAGCAATTGATATAACAGTTGCATTGCAGCAGAGATTAGGCAGAAACAGAAGATTGGAAGGAGCTGTCCTTGATACAGAAGTAGATGATCTGTCTGCAAAGAATGCTATCATTGTTGGAGGGCCTTGCATCAATTCAGCAGCTGCAAAGATTATGGGATATCCACAGAACTGCCTAGAAGGTTTTGAGCTTGGAAAAGGCATAATAAAGCTTTATGAGCTTGAAACTGGAAATTATATCTTATTGGCAGCTGGAACAACTGCCCTGGATACAAGAAGGGTAACTTCTGTATTGGCTAATTATAATGAGTATGCATTGAGCGGCAATGAAATGATCATAACAGGGATGAGCATCAGCCAAGTGAATGTAGATATCAAATAAGAATCCCTAAAAATATATTATGTTTTTCTCTCACTATCTTTAATTTGACTGTAGAGCCTATTGGCATATTGCAGTCATTGACTGAAATCGCCCTGCCTTTGGCAACTGCTATCATCTCATTCCTAAGCCTTCCTGGAAGCATTATCTTTGCTTTTATTACCTCTCCTTTCCTGAATGGCTTTGGCAATTGCTTTGTCTGCCTTATATTAAAGTCTTTTTTGAAATCAAACAACAGATGAGCATCATATTTTTTCTCAAAAACCTTCATTTTCTCTATGAATTCTTCCCAATCCATCTGCTTGACAGGATTTTTGCCAAACCTATAGTTAAGGAAGTTCTGTATGCCTATTTTGCAGTTCAGTTTCTTAGAAAGCTCGATAAGCTTTGGAATTTCACTGTCATTCACTCCAGGAACCCACACAGGAGTTATTATCAGCTCAACCTTCTTTTTTGAGATGTAATCAAGCATCTCAAGGATATGATTTACATTATATGAAGTTCCTGCAATTTTCTCAGCTAATTCCTTGTCCAATGCATTTACTGAAAAGCAGAATCTAGTCAGTCCTGCTTCAACAAGCTCGTCCACTTTTTTCTTTGTAAGCAATGTCCCATTTGTGTCCAAAGCAATCACAGAAACTTCTGGCATCTCTGACAAATCCTTTATCAATTCAGGCAATGGCTGATACAATAAAGGCTCTCCTTGAGTGCCTATATGCGCCTCAATATCTTTTATCTGCTTGAACTTGACTAATTTCCTGAATTCTTCAACAAGATAATCCTTTTCAACAACAAAATCAGCTGCTCTTTTGGATTGGTCAACAGAACAATAAAGACAGCCAAGATTGCAGCCTGTGATCACCCTTACTTCAATTATAGAAGTATTCCTGTCAATCAAGCCAAAGGTGTTGTGTCCTAACAAGGGGATTCCTGAATTCTTGTGGATATAAACTGCTTTTTTTCCTGTAAGCTTGTTTTTCAGATTCTTAAAGCTCTCAGACAAAAGAAAATTAAATTTTTTGCTTGCCCTTATGTCGGAAATATCCTTAAATGTTATTGAATCAGGAGTTATGCTGAATTTCCCAATAGTTTCCAGTTCTTTTTTAGGGATTTCTGTATAGAACAGCTTAAGGAAAGTTATTCCAATCCTGTCTTTTTTGTCTTCAAATGATATTTCATTGAATGTTAATATAGGCATATTCAAACAGTATCTGTTGCAGTTTTAAAAACCTTACCATAACTGTTTTTAAAATGACCATTTAAGCATATAAAAATTTAAATAGAGAGATTAAGTATTTGTTTTGGGGGAATATGGCTGAAAAGGAGATTAATATAACATACGAAACTTTGTTTGAATTATTAAGAAGAGAGAAGAATAGAGAAGAGCTGCAAAAGCTTGAAAATTCATTTTTCTCAGATGTCGCTGCTTATATAAAAGGAAAAGAAGAGACATTGGAGCAGCTCAAATCAAAACAGGATTTGTTTGCCAGCGAAGAAAAAGCAAAAGCAGAGAAGCAGATTGAGAACCTAAGGAAGATATTAAAAGAGCAGTATGAAAGAAGAGAAAAAAAGATGATTGAGATGGCGATTGATGCTTCAAAAACTGCTTCTGCCATCATAGACACTTCTGCAATGCTTGCTGAGGAAAAACTGTTTTACGAGAACATACTGGGTTTGCTGAACAGGTTTAGGCAAGATGTTTTATTAAATCTGCAGTATGCAAGAATCCCTCAGATTAAAAAAATAGATGAGACAAAACCAGCAGAGCCTAAGATTGAGGAAAAAGAGCCAGAAGAAGACCCTAATATAAGGGCAATAAGATTTATTCACGCTGTCCCTATGTTTGTCGGCCCTGATTTTGAGGAATATGGGCCTTTTGTTGAAGGAGATAATGCCAAACTGCCTGTTGAAATTGCTAATATTCTTATAAACAAAGGCAGGGCTGAATAGCTTCTATCTTTCGAAACCTTTTTAAACAGCCTATAACTTTCACACTTAAAATGAAATTGCCTAAAACAGTAAACCGTTACTGTCCTCACTGCAAGAAGCATACTGAGCATAAGGTAGCTCTTGCCAAAAGGAAGACTCCTGGTAGCGCACATCCAATGAGCTATGGAAGCAAGAAAAGAGCTAGATTAAGGGGTTCTGCAAGGGGATATGGCAATCTAGGAAGGTATTCTAAACCAGCTATCTCAAAATGGAAGATGACTGGGAAGAAATCAAGCAAGAAGACTGATTTGAGATATACCTGCAATGTCTGCAAGAAAACCCATGTCCAGAAAAAGGGGTTTAGGGCAAAGAAGATAGAATTCAAATAAGGGATGAAAATGAAAACTGAACCAGAAAGCAAATTCATAAAGGTAAGATGTCCTAAATGCAAGAATGAGCAGATAATTTTCGGCAAGGCAAGCACTGAAGTTAAATGCCTGGTTTGCGGAAAAGTGCTCTCAGAGCCTATCGGCGGAAAAGGCAGGATAAAATCCAGGATTCTTGAGGTATTGGACTGATGCTTTATAAGAAAGAAGGAATGCCAGATGAAGACGAGCTAGTTCTTTGCACTATAACAAGCGTCCAACACCATTCTGTTTTTGTAACACTAGATGAATATGGAAAAACAGGAATGCTGCATATTTCTGAGGTAAGCCCTGGAAGAATAAGGAATATCAGGGATTTTGTGCAGGAAGGGAAAAAAATCATCTGCAAAGTTCTTAGGGTTGACAAGATAAAAGGCCACATAGACTTGAGCTTGAGAAGGGTAAATGAAGGCCAGCGAAGAAACAAGATGGACGAAATCAAGCAGGAGCAGAAAGCTGAAAAGATAATCGAGTCTTTTGCAAAAAAACTCAGCAGGGATTTCAATGAAGTTTATGAGGAGATAAGTAACAGCATATTTGAGAAATACGAATATATTTTTGAATGCTTTACTGATATTGTTGAAAATGATTTTGATTTAAAAAAATTAGGGATGAATGAAGCGCTTGCTGACAAGCTGACTGAGGTTGTCAAAGAAAAGATAAAGCCGCTTGAAGTGCAGATAAAAGGGATTCTTAAGCTTGTCTCATATGATCCTGATGGCATTGAGGTTGTCAAGAAAACATTGTCAAGGATAGAAAAATTAGGCAAAGGAAGGACGCATGTAACTTATGCGGGGGGAGGAAGGTACAACATGGTTGTTATTGCTCCTGATTATAAAACAGCTGAGAAGGTATTGAAAACAAATGCTGATTCTGCAATAAAGTTCATAGAAAAGCAGGGCGGCATTGGAAGTTTTGAAAGAATTGGATAATCACTTTCTATTTCTTAGCCAATCAATCAAAAGATAGAGTATTATTGCAGCTGCTGCTCCTATGAAGAACCATAATGCTATGTTTGAATACAACGATAGAGGCTGCTGCACTGTCTGCACTGCAACTTCTTCTGCTGCTTGAGGAGCTGCTGCTAACATTTTAGCTTCTCCTACTTGAGCTGCTCCAAAGGTTACTGCATTTTTTGAGAAATACTGCAACAAGCCTGCTCCTGCTGCTGCAATCAATGCAACAGGCAAAATGCTTTTTAATTTTTCTTTTATCCCGTAAGTTGATTTTGGAGCAATGATTATGTACTTGTTTGCCAATTTGTAATGATTGACTTCTTTTCCTTTTGTGCTGTAATGGAATTCCTCTGCAACAACCAAGCTTCCTTTCTGCAGCTGCTGCAGATTGTAATGCACTGTAGAGATAGGAATCATCAGTTTTTGCGCGAGCTCTGATTCTGTTGCTTCTTTGTCAGCAAGATAATCAAGAATCTTCCTGGCTGTCTCGTTTGATATGACTTGAGCTAGTTCTTTTGCTTTTTCTTCGCTTAATGATACTAAAAGGAATTTTTCTTTACCCATATCTATTTGAAAGTATGTGCATATTTATATACCTTATGTAAGCTTCAACTCAGGTTGAAACTACAAAACTAAATCTTTTTATATTAAATACATATTTTGAATCAAATGAAACACATTCTTGTGTGTAAGGAGTGCAATCTATACACAATGAAAGAGATGTGCCCTAAGTGCGGCAGCAAGACAACAAACCCAAAGCCTGCAAAATATGATCCAGAGGACAGGATGGGCAAATACCGACGAAAGGCAAAGGAAGAAGAGCTGAAGAAAAAGGGATTGATATGACCTGGAAAATAAAACTGTTTGGAAAAAAGCCGAAATTGAACAAGCCTATCCTGATTGAGGGCTTGCCTGGCATAGGCAATGTTGGAAAAGTAGCTGTTGATTTCATAATCGATGAATTAAAAGCTGTAAAATTATACGAATTGTTCTCTTACACATTCCCGCATTCTGTTTTTGTTAATGAAAAAAACCTTGTTGAACTGCCCACTATAGAGATTTATTATAAAAAGATGAAAAAAGGAAATGATATACTGCTTCTTGCAGGAGATGTGCAGCCAATTGACGAGGTAAGCTGCTATGAATTTTCTGAAATGATATTAGACATTCTAAAGGAATTCAAGGGAACTGAGATAATAACGCTTGGAGGCATTGGCTTGCAGGCTGTTCCTAAGAAACCAAAGGTTTACTGCACAGGCAATTCAAAGAAGATAATTGAAAAATACAAAAAAGGAACTATACTTAATGAAAAGCTGTACGGCATAGTAGGGCCGATTATAGGTGTTTCAGGATTATTATTAGGATTAGGGGAGAAGAGGAATATCCCTGCTATTTCAATGCTGGCAGAAACCTATGGCCATCCAATGTATCTTGGCGTAAAAGGAGCAAGAGAGATTTTAAAGGTGTTGAATAAGAAATTAAACCTTGGGATAAGATTACAGGATTTGGACAAGGAAATCAAAGATTTAGAAATAGAGATGATGAAGAGAACAGAAGATTTTACTGAAGTGAGCAAGAAAACAGCATTAAAGAGGTTAAAAGGAAGGCTTGGAGAAGATACCAGCTATATTGGATAAATTTAAATAGTTCTTTTCTTAATTTTATTGAAAAAGATGGTGCTAGAGCAATTATACTCGTCCAGCTGGATAGAGAAGAAATCAAGATATGCTTTCTTGATGGGATTAAGCTATGCTATAATCGGAATTGCTTCTGCAATGTTTCTGTTTCCTAAAGATCCAGGCTTGGCTGCAATTGCTTTTACCTCATTGCTGATACTGCCTTCTTTGAACAAGCTCCTGGCAATCGAGGAAAATCAGGCTGCTAGAAAAAGAAAATTTAATTTGATTGGGCTGTTCAAGGACCATAATGACATATTCAAGGTATATCTGTTCTTATTTTTGGGAATCTTGATATCATTCTCATTTTTTTCAATTGTATGGCCTGCTATCGCGACAAGCAAGATATTTGCACAGCAGATAGGTGTTTTGGGATTTACAGGACAGGCTTATTCAAGCGGAAGCTTGTTTGGGTCCTTGCTTTCAAATAACCTGAAAGTATTGGTTTTCTGCCTTCTTGCTTCTTTTGTGTATGGAAGCGGCTCGATATTCATCATAACATGGAATGCTTCTGTATGGGGAACTATATTTGGAGTTATTGCAAGGGAAAGCGCATTGGCTACTGGCCATAATCCATTTATTTATTTTGCATTGACACTATTGGCAGTATTTCCACATATGATATTAGAAGCCAGCTCTTATTTTGTTGCGGCTATCTCTGGCGGCATTGTAAGCAAGGCAACTGTAAGGGAAAAGTTCTTTTCAAAAAGATTTAGCCAGATAATAGAAGATGGATTGATAATGTTCATGATTGCGATTATCGTATTAGTTATTGCTGTTTTTATTGAGTCATTTGTAACAGGCAGAATTGTTGGATTTCTGGGATTGTAGAGGTTTAAATCCCTAAAACATAGAAAACTTTATATATTAACAGTGTTCTATTATTTCTGAATATCAGAAAATTAGATATTTAGTAACATTTATTAATGTGTATTAATTGATTATCTGATATTCTTATTTTCAGAATGAAATACCCGAAGGTAGTGCAGTGCGACAAGAGAGGACAGATAGTCATACCTAAATCTATAAGGTCTGAACTTGGGATAGAAGAAGGCGCTGCATTCTGGATGTATCAGACTGAAGAAGGCATCTTCTTGAAGAGGATTGAAATGCCTTCTGAAAAGGCTGTTAAAAAATCAGCTAAAGAGGCCAAGGAAAAGTGAATCTGCTTAAAAGCAAAAAAGGAGAGATAGTAGGGATCTTGACAGTCTTATTGCTCTTGGCAGCTGCAGCTATAATCGTAGTAAATAATGGAGGGAATATAACGGGGCAGGCTATCTATGCTCCTGCATTCTGCCAAAACAACCTGTATTCGTGCATTGACCTTAATGGAGACGGCAAGATTACAATGGATGATGAGGATATCTATGCAATGATATTGAATGGCAATTATACCCAAAGCCAGTATCCTGACATCTACAATATGTCTGATTTTGACAACAATGGGATTGTTGACCAGGTTGATTTCCAGCAGTGCTTTGTTCCTTTGAGAGATTATTATGTTGACCAGAAAAACAGGGATGTACCATGCAACAGGCCAACTGCAAATTTAACAAACAGGACAAACCACACTGGCTGCACCAATGGCTGCGCTGACCTTACTGGAGACGGATATGTCAGGCTTGAAGATTTTGTGCTTCTACTAAACACAATGGGCAAGCGGACAAATGAAACAATCTATCCAATGGCTGATTTGACAGGAGATGGATTTGTTGATATGGAAGACAAATTCTGCTTTACTCCTTATTATGGAGATGTAGTGATGTGCAACCTGCCAACAAATTATTATCATAACTATTCAAGAAACTGCCCTGATTTGACTAATGAGTTTGGTACTGGAAATGATGGAAGAGTAGATGATATTGACAAGGCATTGTTTGACCAGTACAAATCAACGCAGAATCTTAAAGCTGACTTCAACAATGATGGTTATGTTGACTGGCTTGACAAGTATATCTTCAATCAGTATTATGGAAAGATTGTTGACTGCAATCTTTATCATGCTCCTTGGCATATTGGAGGAATTGACCAGAGCAACAGCAACACAACTGGATCTGGCTCTCCAGCAGTTGGAGGCACCAGGTTTGCTAGCCAATCGTTTATAACAACAAGAGAAGGGCAATTGGCAAAAGTAAGGGTTTACTTAAGAGCAAACCTCAGCTTGAGCAGAGCAGATATCACGGTAAAGATATTCCCTGACAATGGAATAGGAGAGCCAAATATGTCTGTGCTTATTCCTCCTGAAGCAACTATACAAATAACTGACGACAACCAGAGCCATTGGGAAACTGCTTATTTCAAAGTGCCGCCTGTATTAGCCAACAATACAAAATACCATGTTGTATTAAGCTCACCTGGTTCTGCAAACGCAGCTTACCAATGGATAACAAGCATCAATGCAACTGCTGTTGGAGATGCATTAAGTTCTATTAATAGCGGAAGCACATGGACAAATATCACAAACAGGGATTATGTCTATGAGATGTTCAGCAGCACTGCATGCGCTGATATAAATGGAGACGGTATTGTTGATAATGTAGATGAAGCTATAATCAGCAGCATCCCTGACAATGCAGATGCAGATGGAACAGGCAATTGGAATGCAACTTATGATATAAACAGGGATCATAAAGTAGATAATACTGATGTAAATCTGATAAACACCGCAATAGCTGGTGGCGTGTTAACAACACCAGCACTTGCATTGAATAATTCTCTTGAGAATGGCTCAAAAACATTTGGAGGAAATATCTTCTGGAAAGCGCAGTCATTTATGCCTAATGATCTTGAATTGAGCAAAGTTGAATTGTACTTGGCTGCAAATTCAAACGGCAGAAGGGATATCTCTGTTGAGATATGGGATGGTGTATGGGATGGTGTTATTAACCGCACTATTCCTGGAAGCAGATATGCAAATACCACAATAATTGGATTTACTGATTTCTCATTTAGATGGTATAATGCTACTTTCAGCAATGCTGTGAATTTGGTTCCAAACACAACTTACTTTATCGTACTATATTCATCAACTCCAGCATTGACAGGATATAACTGGTCAAAAGGAACCAACTATTCTGAAGGAGAAGAATGGGATTCTATAAACAATGGGACAACGTGGATGAATGCCAGCAGCTATGATTTTGCATTCAGGATTTACAATGGAGACCCTAACTATAACAGTTCATATGATGTAAATAATGACAGCTTAATAGACAATGCTGATCTTGCTTTAGTGCAAGCAGCTGTTCCAAGCTGGGATGGAAGCTTCTGGACTCCTTTGGTTGACTTTAACGCAATATTTGGAGTATATGAGCAATTGAGAGATAAAACACTTGGATTTGATGCTTATACAGGTACTGTATTGAAATGCGGATTGCCTACCTATACTGTCAGCTGCGGAGATGGAAGATGCGAGGATGATTATGAAAGCTTCTCTTCATGCCCAATAGACTGCATTGCATGCAATAATGATAGCTTCTGCGCAAAGGCTGAGAATGTATCTATGTGTGGAGACTGTGTATTGCCTCCTGCAATACCAAGATACTACAAGTTCAATGCAAGCACAACTGACTTTGAGAATGTCGCTAATATCAACAGCGTATCAAATGCGATATTGGAGATATGGCCTTATGGAAAGATTGAGTTCTTACAGACAATCAACTTTACGGGGCTTAATCTAGACAGATACGTCAACATAACGTACAACAATATCAGCATAGATATGGATGCATTGCCTAGGCTAAATGTTTCTGCAAGAATAACATTATACAATCTAAGCTCTGTCTATCCAAGAATATTAAGAAACAGCAATAACTGCGAAGGCATTGCCTGCAGTTATCTAGACTTTGTCAGCAGAAACTTAAGATTTACTGTCACAGGATTTAATTTAACTCCTGTAACATATTACTCAACAATAAATCTTGCTCCTGATATAAGTGAATTCAATGGAAGCACAACAAACTTCAACAGGAATTATGTTTCAAATATAGAAAATGTGAGCAACATCGTACTAGAAGTAGCTGGCAAAGGCAAGGTCAATTTCTTGGTTTCAATGAATGCTTCTAATCTTAACTTTTCAAGATATGTGGATATTGACCAGAATTTAGTTTCAATAGATTCTACTTCAGAGCCAAGATTGGATGTTCCTGTCAAGATAACTCTTAATAATGTAAGTCAGGTCTATCCAGGAATCATAAATAGCACAGGGTATTGCATAGACAACTGCAAAATAGTAAGCTATACAGGAGGAAATCTGATCTTTAATTCAACTGGCCCTGGCAATTATTCTTCTTTAGAATTGGCTCCAAACACAACTGGATTCAATGGAAATACAACTAATTTCAACTACAGGGCAGGCCTGAACATAAGGAATGTTTCAGGCGTAATAATTGAACTGCTTTCTTATGGAAAGATTGAATATCTAGCTAGCATGAATGCTTCAAATATTAATTTTGCAAGAGACGTGATAATAGGAAATACGTATGTAGAAGTTAATTCAACTGCAGAGCCAAAATTAAATGCTCCTGCAAAGATATACTTATACAATATAAGCGTCCAGCAGGTTTTGATATTAAAGGACAGCGTGCCTTGCGGAAATAATTGCAGCATACTCTACTATGGAGGAAGCTTTAGCAATCCTGGATTGCTGATATTCAATGTAGCTGGTTTCACAAGATACGAGATTATTGAGAACGATACAAGTCCTCATTACATCAATGGCCCATTCAGGGTTCCATTATGGAGGGCAAATTCAAACCAGACAATAGCTAATCTCTCACATTATTTCTTTGATGCAGACAACAGGACATTGCTGTACAGCTGGATAAGCCATCCAAATATAACAGTGCACTTCAATGCGACTACAACAAACATAATACTCGAGCCTTCTCCTGGATGGTATGGATATAATGGATGGGTCATATTCAATGCATCAGATGGAAATGCAAGCCATGCTCATGCAACTACTGGATTTGTCCCATTGACGGTATTGCCAAACAGGCCTCCTTTGTTCACAGGACCTATTGCATATACTCCATCTGTCTGGTATGAGGATAACATTGCGACAATAAACCTATCAAACTACTTTACTGACCCAGACGGAGACAGAATGACATTTGACTGGACTTTTGTTGGAACTGGCCAGAACCAGGAAAACATCACTGTAAATATTAGCCAGTCAACAGGAAAAGTGATATTGACTCCAAAAGCTAATTGGTATGGCAAGGATTATATTGTCTTCAATGCAACAGACAACCAGTATACAACAAAGAGCACTGCAAAAGAATTAACTGTTGTCAGTGTAAATGATATTCCTTTCATGTTAAGAGATATCCAGGATATTGTCCAGGATGAGGATACGAATATAACAATAAATCTTACACAATATTTTGCAGATGTAGAGGATAATGGAACAAGATTCAGCAATCTAAACTTCAGCCTTGTCAATGCCCCTGTTAATTTTAATTATAACTATAACCGCACAACAGCAATGTTGAAGCTTGTGCCAACACTGGACTGGTATGGCTATGAAAGCTTTACATTAAAGGCAGTTGACAGCAACAATGGCACTAACTACAGCAATAGTTTCACCATCTATCTAAATTCAGTATCAGACAATGTAAGAAGAAATGGGACACTAAATAATATCACATGGCAAGAAGATACAAACAAATCAGTAGACTTATCAATGTATTATTATGACCCTGACAGCGACTGGATTATATTTTCTGCATCATTGCCTACTTATGTTTCAATTATATTAGACAGATTTACCGGCGCATTGAATCTGATACCAAATGCTAATTGGACAGGTATAGATTATGTCAATATAACTGTAAATGATGATGTTTCACAGGTTTCAGACATTATCTTGCTGAATGTAACTCCTGTAAATGATGCTCCTGCATGGAACTTCACTTTAGCTGTGATAAATCTTTCAGAAGACACATTGCCTGGCTTGATAAATCTAAACAATTATGCTTATGATATAGATGGAGATGCATTGAATTATACTTTAGTAAGCCAATCAAACACCAACTTGATAAGCTGCAGCATTTCAAGCCAAAACTTGAACTGCTCAATGCCTGCTGCAAACAAGACAGGAGATAGCATAGTGGCAATAACTGCAAGAGACAGCCAATACAGCGCAACAGGCTCTGTACGATTAAGCGTGCTTGATGTAAATGATGCTCCTTCATTCAACAGCAGCAATCCTATACAAAGCATTGTGACAATACTAAAGAACAATGCAAGCAGTGAAATCAACTTAGCAGCTCATTTCTATGACATTGACAGCAACAGCAGCTTAAATTACAGCTCTACATTGATGCAGAACATATCTGTTGCAATTGACAACAATACTGGAATTGTAACTTTGACTCCTGATGCAAACTTTACTGGAGCAGAATATGTGCAGTTCAGGGCAACTGACGGGCTGTTATGGTCTGCATATAGCAATGTTGTAAAGATAGTTATAACAGACGGGCCAAGCGAGATAATAAACAGCAGATTCAATGGAACACCATACAATGGAAACTATTCAGCTGCAAACATAACTGATGTCATAATCTCTACGATAATTGATTCAAACATAACCTATTGGTGGAATATTGTAAATTCAAGGCTAACGAATGTTGTGCTGAATAACTCTGATTTGACTGACACAAATGCAACAAACTCAACTATCTTGAATTCCAGGCTAGTAAGATGCGTTGTAATAAATTCCACTGTCAAGAATTATATCGGTTATGACTGCTATATAGTAGACTCTACAGTAGACCCTCCAACTCCTGCAAATGACCTTACAGGCTCAAATATCACTGGAAATTCGAATGTCATGTATTCCGATGTCCTTTATTCAAATATAAGCAGCAGCCACATATCCAATTCACAGGTGAATACTTCAAACATCACTAACTCAACTGTAATAAATTCAATTGTGATAAATGCAAGCATTGTGAATGGAGTCATATGCTGGGGAATAGTAAATGGAACAACTTATTACAATGCAAACGGCACATGCAAAAACCTCACAGACATAATCAACTATCCTCCTGTTGCTGCAATAAATGCAGCTCCAACGAGCGGAACAAGCTTATTGAATGTAACTTTCAATGGTGTAGCCAGCTCTGATCCAAACATACCTGGACAGCTGAATGACAGCTTGAATTATACATGGGAGTTTGGAGACAGTACAAATGCAACTGGAAACATTACAAGCCATGCTTATTCAACAGGGACATTCAATGCAAAACTCACTATAATTGATAATTATGGTGCAATAAGCACGACTACTGTCGCAATAACAGTATCTGGAGCTGCTCCTAGCGGAGGAGGCGGAGGAGGAGGAGGAAGAGCCTGCACTCCTGTCTGGCAGTGTTTAGAATGGGGCAACTGCTTTGCTGGAAAACAGACCAGGACATGCACTGATATCAAAAAATGCGGCAAGATCACTGGCAAGCCGAGTGAAATACAAAGCTGCGTATGCGAGGAAAAATGGATATGCTCTGATTGGAGTCCTGCTTTGTGTCCATTTGATAAGATGCAGACAAAGAATTGCGAAGATACAAGCAGATGTGGAACAGAAGCCAACAAGCCGCAAACAACAAAATCATGCATCTACACTGGAACTTGCTATGATAACATAATAAACCAAGGAGAAGAAGGCATTGACTGCGGAGGGCCTTGCAGACAATGCGCTCCTGCTGTTGAAAAACCAATAGCAGAAAAAAGCTATGCTTGGCTGTATGCATTGCTGATGATAATCATTGCAGGAGGAATCAGTTTTGCAATTTATGAAGTAGAAAGAGCACATAAATCAACTAAATCAGAAAAGCAGCAGAATAAATTAAATGCAGAGTCAAGGCAAAAGCTTGAAGATTATATAAGGAAGACATTGGCAGAAGGATTCTCAAAAGAAGAGGTAAGAGACAGGCTGCTTAAAGAAGGATGGTCAAAATATCTTATAGATGATATTTTAAATTCAAAATTATGAGGTGTTAAAATATGAATAAAGAAAGATTAAACCAAGCAAAACATTTCATGTTGATAATAGTTTTTGCAGTGGGTGTTTTAATACTGACAGTAAGCTTGCTGAATATGTCTAAGCAAAACATAGCAGGAAAAGCATTCTATAGACCAGTTGAGATATATGGAGAGGTTTCTCCTGATCTGCCAGACGGAACGCAGATAAGTTTTGTTGTTGGCCAGATAGAAGTTGCATCTACTGTTCTTAAAAACAATACGTACGGGTATGACCCTAAATTATATTTCAAGATGGATGATCCTATGACTCTTAAAATAGAAGGTTATGCTAAAGGAGATACTGCCAAGGTGTATATTGAGAATGTGTATGTTGTTGAATACTCTTATTTTGATCCGTGGGCTACTAAGAAAGATATAATGATACCTGCGAGCAAAAGAGTAGAGATTTCAAATAGAGCAGCAGAATCTGCGATCAGAAGAGGCTGCAGTCCAAACTGGCAATGTGGAGAATGGAGCGCATGCTCTAATAGCCTGCAGACAAGAAAATGCATAGACATGATGAACTGCGGATTTGACGATGGAAAGCCTACTGAGACTAGAAACTGTGCAGGCCGTGCTCCTGTTGAACAACCAGCCCAAGAAGGAGGATTCCCTTGGAACTGGTTATTTGTCGTGTTGTTTGTTTTCCTAGCTGTTGGATTCTTTGTAAATGTCTATAGGCGGGCTAAATATATGGCTGCACATGAAGGAAGGCACCATAAGAGAAGATGACAATAAAAAGCATCAAAGCAAGGGAAGTCCTGGATTCAAGAGGAAATCCAACTGTTGAAGTAGATGTGACAACAGGAAATGGATTGTTCAGGGCAGCTGTGCCAAGCGGAGCATCTACTGGAAGATATGAAGCGCTTGAGTTAAGAGACAATAATCCAAATAGATATCTTGGAAAAGGAGTTCTTAAGGCAGTTGATAATGTCAACAAGATAATTGCAAAAGCTGTTGTTGGAATGGATGAAAGAAAGCAAAAAGAGATTGATGTCAAGCTTATTAAACTGGATGGAACAGAGAACAAATCCAGATTAGGAGCAAACGCAATTTTAGGAGTGTCCATGGCTGTGTGCAAAGCAGGCGCTGCTGCAAAAAAAATCCCCCTCTACAAGCACATTGCAAGCCTTGCTGGAGCTAAAGAATTATCAATCCCTGTTCCTTTCTGCAATATCATAAATGGAGGCAGGCATGCTGATAATGAACTGTCATTCCAGGAATTTATGGTTGTGCCTGTTGGAGCAAAATCTTTCAGAGAAGGCATACGGATGTGCTCTGAGGTTTATCAGGCATTAAAAAAAGAGATCCATAAGAGATATGGAAAAGGGACAACAAATATAGGAGATGAAGGAGGGTTTGCTCCTGAGCAATTTAACTTGATAAGAGAGCCGTTGAATTTCTTAATCAAAGCAATAGATGAAGCAGGACATAAAGGTAAAATAAAGATAGCTATTGATGCTGCTGCTTCTGAATTCTATAGCAAGAGTAAATACAGAGTTGAAGGAAAACAGATTACAGGAGAAAAATTAATAGAAGTTTACAAGAAGCTAATCAAAAAATACCCCATCATTTCAATAGAAGATCCTTTTAGCCAGGATGACTGGAAAAGATGGAGCAAATTTACTGCAGAAGCTAGAGTACAGGTAGTTGGAGATGATTTATTAGCCACAAATGTCAAAAGAATAAGGAAAGCAATCAATGAAAAAGCTTGCAATGCCTTGCTGCTCAAGGTAAACCAGATTGGCTCTGTTTCAGAAGCAATTGATGCTGCAATGCTAGCGCAGGAAAAAGGGTGGAATGTGATGGTCAGCCATAGAAGCGGAGAAACATGCGATGATTTCATTGCTGACCTGGCTGTTGGTTTGGGAGCAGGCCGGATAAAAGCAGGAGCTCCTTGCAGAGGAGAAAGATTAGCCAAGTATAATCAACTTCTTAGGATAGAGGAAGAGCTTGGAAGCAAAGCAAAGTATGCTGGAAGATTTAGGAAGCCTTAAAATGAGTTTAGAGAATCTTAGAAAAGAGATTGAATCTGTCAATATATGTATATTAAAACTTCTTGCAAAAAGAAATAATGTTTCTAAGAAGATTGGAACATATAAAAAAAAACATAATCTCTCAATAACTGATAAGAAAAAAGAAAAAGAGATTTTTGCAAAAATTAAATCACAATCAAAAAGATTAGGATTGCATGAAAGATTTGTAAAAGATGTTTTTAATAAGATTATAAAAGAATCAAAGAGGCTGCAGAGATGAAGCTTCATATCTATATATTCAGGCATGGCCAGACTTATTTCAACAGAGACCACATATTCACAGGATGGAAGGATTCTAAATTAACTCCATTAGGAATTAGGCAGGCAAAAATTGTTGCCAAAAAATTAAAGAACAAAAAATTCCAGGTTGCTTACACAAGTGATTTATCAAGATGCAAGGATACATTAAAAGAAGTTCTAAAGTATCATCCTGAATGCAAAGAAAAGATAGTTGATAAAAGATTAAGAGAAAGAAGATATGGAAAACTGCAGGGAAAATACCACAAAACCGTCATTGCAGAGTATGGGAAAAAACAGTTTGATATCTGGCATAGAAGCTATGATGCTCCTCCTCCTGGCGGAGAGTCAATCAAGATGGTTGAGAAAAGAGTTAACCCATTTATCCAGAATTTGCTCAAAAAGATAAAAAAAGAAAAAGTCAATGTCGCAATATCTGCTTCTGGCAATTCAATGAGGCCAATTAGGAAGTATTTTGAGCATCTGACTGTGAAGCAGATGATGGAGCTTGAGAATCCATGGGACGATTATTTTGATTTTGCTGTTGAAGTGAAATGAAGCAAATAAAGATTTTAGGAGCTGGAATTTCTGGGCTTACTGCTGCTATCAATCTCGCAAAGAACGGCTATAAAGTAGATATCTATGATGTAAATAAAGATTGCGGGGCAAGGTTCAATGGAGATGTCCAGGGTTTTGAAAATTGGTCTGAAAAAGAGGATAGCCTGGAACAGCTAAAAAAGATGGGCATTGACATAAATTTTGACTGCGACCCTTTTTTGTTTGCAACCTTTACTGATTGCAAAAAGATGTCTACATTAGTCTCTGAAAAGCCCTTGATTTATATTGTAAAAAGAGGACCTTCTGAAGGGACTGTTGATTTTGGCATGAAAAAACAGGCATTCAGGGCAGGAGTGAAGATTCATTTTGGGAAGACTATCCCTAAAGATGAAACAGATATAGTAGCAACAGGCCCGATATTCAAAGAAGTCCCGTTCGTAGACAAAGGGATTATATTTAAAACAGATTCAAAAGATACAATTATGTTTGTCCTTAATGATGAATTGGCTTATGAAGGATATGCTTATCTTTTTGTTACAGGGGGATATGGGTGCATTGGCACTGTGGTAAATAAACTACAAAAGGCTAATGAATATTTTGAGAAGACAAAGGATTTCTTTGTAAAAGAATTCAAAGTCAATATAAAATCGCCAAGACCAGCAGGAGGCATTGGAAGTTTCTCATTAAAGCATGTGCTGGAAGTCAAGCACAAAAAGAAGGATACATTATACATAGGGGAGGCAGCAGGACTGCAGGACTTGTTATTGGGATTTGGGATGAGGTTTGCAATGGAATCAGGATATCTTGCTGCGCAAAGCATCATCCATAATTTTGATTATGAAAAAGCTGCAAAAAAGAAATTCACAAACAGATTAAAAGCAGGTATGGTCAACAGATATCTGTGGGAGAAGTTCAACAAAAGGATATACTCCTTGATGATAAATCATCCTAAATCTGGAAAAAATTTGCTTTGTTCAATGAGTAATTTCAATCTGGTGCAAAGAATGATCTATCCTTTTGCTTTGTCTTACTTGAAGAAAAAATACCCTATGCTAAGACTATAGAAATAGATTTATAAACAATTCTTGATTTACAATTCTTATGAAACTAGATGACATCAAAGATAAGATTCCGCAGCCATTATACAATTCTTTGCTGCCTGACATAGATGTATTAAGGCCAAGCCAGGAGAAATCGATAAAGGCAGGATTGCTGGAAAGGAAAAATCTGCTTGTCTGCACTCCGACAGCAAGCGGCAAAACACTTATCGCAGAACTGGCGATGGTCAAATCAATACTTGAAGGAAAGGGAAAAGCAATCTACATTGTCCCATTGAAAGCTCTTGCAAATGAAAAATTCAAGGATTTCAAGAAAAGGTATGGATTATATCTTAAGGTTGCTTTGTCAATAGGAGATTTTGACAGTGCAGACAGTTATCTTGCTAGCTATGATTTGATTGTGTGCACTGCTGAAAAATTAGACAGCCTGATAAGGCATCATGCTGAATGGTTAACCAAGGTTGGAACAGTTATTGTTGATGAAGTGCATCTGATGAATGACCCTGGAAGAGGGCCTACACTAGAGATATTAATCACGATGCTTAGAGAGCTTCTAGAAAATGTTCAAGTAATTGCATTATCTGCTACAATCGGAAATCCAGAAGAATTAGCAGAATGGATGAATGCAAACTTAGTTATAGACAATTGGAGACCTGTCAAGCTGCACAAAGGAATACTCTATAAAGAAAAAATAGAAATAGAAGAAATATAAAGAAAGCGTAGCTTTCAAACTTTTTTAACAAAAAAAGAAATAAAAAATTTAGATGTTTATTTTCTCTGCAAGATCCCCTAACAAAGGAATCTTCCAATAAGCTTCTCCTGTCAATACTTTGACAAGCACAATTATCCAGCAAATGAATAGGAATAATCCCCATATCCAGCCAAGCAGAGGAATCCATACCAAGAATCCTGCAAGGAACAGTACAAACCCTTGTTTTGCGTGGTGGTGTATCCATCTATTGTCTTTTTTTGTCAATAGTGGGATCAAGAACAATATACTTAGATAGGATAGCACTGCAAAGAATTTTTCTTCACCTGTGTGGTCTTCTAGTTTAACCATTTAATATCACCTCTTAACTAACCTAAAAAAAACTAGTATATAAGCTTTTTTATAATCCCAGACTGTTTATTATCACAGCAGGGTCAAATTCTTTCAAATCCTCATAATTCTGGCCTGTGCCTAAGAATAATATGGGCTTTCCAGTAACATAGCTTACTGATATTGCTGCTCCTCCTTTTTCATCAACATCTGCTTTTGAAAGAACAATCCCGTCAATGCCTACTATATCATTGAATTTCTTTGCCTGCTCGGTGCAGTCATTCCCTGTTATGCTCTCTCCAACAAATATCTTCAAATCTGGATTCGCAACCCTGATAATTTTCCTCATCTCATCCATCAGATTGACATTTGAATGCATCCTTCCTGCAGTATCTATCAGGACAACATCAACATTTTTTGCCTGTGCATGCTTCACTGCATCAAATGCAACTGCTGCTGCATCGCTTCCATAGTCATGCTTAATTAGTTTGACCTTAAGAGCATCTGCATGCTTCTGCAGTTGGTCAATTGCAGCTGCCCTGAATGTGTCTGCTGCTGCTATGACACATGATTTCCTGTTGTTCTGGAATAATTTAACCATCTTTGCAATGGTTGTTGTCTTTCCAGAGCCATTAATCCCGACAAAGCAGATTATCAAAGGTTTTTTCCTTTCTGCTTTTTCTAGAATATCTAATTTTTCAACATCAAATAAAGTTTCAATTGTCTGCTTCAATGAATCTGAGATTGTTTTTTCAATAGAACCTCTTGGAATAGGATTATCTACCAGCTTTTGCTTTAAATTCTCTTTTATTTTCTCAATAACTTCTACAGCGACATTATTTTCTAAAAGAATTATCTCCAAATTCCAGAATAAATCTTCAAACTGCTTTTCATTTATCTTTTTTGTAACAATCGCTTGCTTTAATTTGCCAAAGAATCCCCTTTGCTCTTCTTTTTTCAGCTCTTCTGGCTTTACTGCAATCTCTGGCTTTCTTTCTGCCATCTCCTGGACAGAAGGTATCTCTTTCTTCTCAATCTTTTCTTTTACAGACAATCCTGCTCTTTCTTTTGCTTTCTCTATATCGACTATGTTCTTTATTTTCTTTTCTTCTGGTGGGACTTCTTCTTCAAGCTTCTCTAAGGGGATCTCCTCAAACTCCTCCTCAACCTTCTCTTCTGGAATCTTTTCTATCTCTTCTTTTTTTGTAAATTTTTCTTTTAATTTTGCAAAGAATCCTTTTTTCTCTTCTTTTGCAAGAACTTTTTCTTCAACTGGTTTCTCTACAGCTACTTCTTTTACCTCTTCTGCTCCTTTTTCTTCTATCTCTTCTGATATCTGAGAAACAACCCCTTTTAGTTTTTCTTTTAGAAATTTGAACATGTTGCTCCCTTAGCTTATTTCAGAAAGTTCTTTTTCCATGCCTTGCACTTTTGCAATCAGATTTTTAAGATTTGATTCCAATTCTTTTTTGAATGCATCTATCTCTACTAATTGCTCATTAATCAATTCTTTTGCTTCTGGAATTTTCTTTTTGACAGCGGTTCCTGAGCCTACATTTACTAGAACATCCTGGTTGTCCTTGAGCTGCGCCTTTATGAATATGCCCGAAGCGACTGGGACTAGGATGTCTTTACCTAGATTTGTTTTTGAGATGCTCTCTAATGCCTCATTTGTCGTGTTTAATTCAAAAATCTGGTTAGCTAAAAGCTCTAGCTGCTTCTGAAGCTGCTGAATCTGCTGCGCAAGCATCTGCATCTCCATATATTTCTGCTGCATCACTTTTTGTTTTTCTTTATCCATATCTTTCACTTTAATTTTTTTAATAGGTTTTTGAGCATAATTTCATATTTCTCTTCTGCTGCTAAAAATGCAACAGGCGGCCTTATCTCTTCCTCATGCTGCACCATGATTCTTAACTCCTTTTCAACAAGGAATTTAATTATTTCCTTTTCTTGTTTTGTGAGTTCCATTTTAAGAATTAGAAAAACATAGATGGTTTATAAAGGTTGTTAAAGTTAAGATTTGATGCCTAATTCTTTATCTATTTCTTTTGCATTCCGCTGCATCAACATCTCAATTTCAATCTCTCCAAAATGCCGATATTGGTGCATATCAATTTTCCTCTGGTTTTCTAAATGAAGCAAAGGAATGAATGTATAGACCTTGTCTTGCTTGCTGTCAGAAGGGATTAGTTTGCTAAAAGTCAGTTTTTTGCCGCTTTGCCTTGAGAAGAAATTCCTTATTTTCCCATAAACCCCATGGATCATTTCAGAGATGTCTACTTTCTTTTCTGGAATCTTGAGTTCAATTGAAGGTATGTCTCTCATTACCCTCCTTTTTTTGACTTCCATTGCTTTCTGTAGCGCATCAACAAGATCGTAAATTGAAACTTTTCTTTTTCTTGCCTGCGGCGTCCTTGGAATGAGCTTTGCGTCTCTTAGCGCCTCTCTTTCTCCTGCAAATTCGTCTCTTAATTCATCCAACAACCCTTCTGCTGCATCTTCATCTGGCGGATTAATCAATCTGTCAAGGTTAAGCAAGTCTTCTCCGACAAGCCTGTTTGATTTTATTTTAAGGAGTATTGCTGCTGCAAGGATTATTTTTCCAGAAATCCTAAAATCCATCTTTTTAAACTGATGGACCATTTCTAGGAATCTTTGCGCCAGCATGCTGATATCTATGTCCCATGGGTCCATCTGCTCGGACCTTACTAAATCATAGAGTATTGTCTGCCATGTGACTTCATCTTTGTCAAATAACATCTCAAACAAGTCGTCCTGATTTTGCATGTTACGGATAGGTGAATTTTCGTTTAAATAATTATTGTTTTTACATAAGATTTAAACAAAGGAAACCAAAGACCGGCAGAGCCGTTCAAGTTTAAACGTTATTTGCATAAGATTTAAATATGACAATAAGGTTTTTATGAAATAAGGGCCCGTGGTCTAGTGGCTATGACAACACCCTTACAAAGACTTGTCTTTAGAAAGGTGTAGGTCACCGGTTCAAATCCGGTCGGGCCCACCATTTTGATTTTTGTGGCAATTTACAAAGCAGAAATTGAATGGTAGCAAACGCGATGGTAGTCTAGCGGTAGGACAGTACCCTGCCAACCAATTATAAGATAATTGGGAAGAGCGGTACTAACCCGGGTTCAAATAAGCGAAGAATCAAATGCTTCGCATTGAAAGTCCCGGCCATCGCATTTTAATAGGAAAGTTTTTTAAATAACATTAAAAAACATATACTGGCTTTTAAGGGCCCGTAGCTCAGCTTGGTTAGAGCGTCGGTCTTATATGGCAACGTTCTGTTCATGAGCTAAGAAAGCCGAAGGTCTCGAGAGATCTTTTGATCCGAGAATTCAAATCTCGACGGGCCCACTTAAGCCCCCATGGTGTAGCCCGGCCAATCATTTCGGCTTTTCGAGAACAAGAAAAGCTTCATATGTTGTTCGGAGCAGTTAGTTTGAAAACAGCCGAAGACGTGGGTTCAAATCCCGCTGGGGGCATTTTTTATGAGGTAAATAATGAAAAGAAGTTCAAGACGTTGGAAAAAGAAAGGACAAATGCGCTGGAAATGGCAAAGGAAGCGCATGAGGAAAGAAAAGAGACTCAGAAAGAATAAGTAAGGTCCTTTTTTTATTTCTATTAAAAACCCTCGATAAAGAGAAAGGTTTATAAATGAGCAAATTCTTTTAATATGTACTATTAAATGAATAGTAGAAGTTTAATACTTCGTTCTGATAAATATCATCCACAAGATTTATAAATAAGATGATATTTTCAAAAAACTTATCGCCACCTTAACAATCTATATTTTAGATATTCAATTCTAAAGCACATATAGATGGCGTATAACCATGAATACTTAACATTAATGTTAAGTACGATGAGCATGTTAGAACCTAAAAATTCCTTAATGCTAATGCGACTCGATAATAATTTCCGTTGATCCTGCGGAAGGTTGCTGCTATTGGGATTCGGCTAAGCCATGCAAGTTTGCTCTCGCAAGAGGGCGGCGAACTGCTCAGTAACACGTCAATAATCTAACCTTAGGTTCAGGATACCCTCGGGAAACTGAGGCTAAAACTGGATAGGATATTTGTACTGGAATGTCTTTTATCTTAAAAGCAATGCCTAAGGATGAGTTGGCGGCGGATTAGGTAGTTGGCGAGGTAAAGGCTCACCAAGCCAAAGATCCGTAGGGGCCTTGAGAGAGGTTGCCCCGAGAAGGACACTGAGATACTGGTCCTAGCCCTACGGGGTGCAGCAGGTACGAAAACTTTACAATGCGCGAAAGCGTGATAAGGGAATCCCAAGTGCTTATGCATTGCATAGGCTTTTGCCAAGAGTAAATATCTTGGAGAATAAGTGGTGGGTAAGACTGGTGCCAGCAGCCGCGGTAACCCCAGCGCCACTAGTAGGAATCGCATTTATTGGGTCTAAAGCGTCCGTAGCCGGTTTGTTAAGTTCTTTGTGAAATCGTTGCGCTCAACGTAACGGTGTGCAAAGGATACTGTCGAACTTGGAACTGGGATGGGTCAGAGGTATTCTAGGGGGAGCGGTAAAATGTTATAATCCCTAGAAGACCACCAGTGGCGAAGGCGTCTGACTAGAACAGATTCGACGGTGAGGGACGAAAGCCAGGGGAGCAAAACGGATTAGATACCCGAGTAGTCCTGGCCGTAAACGCTGCGAGCAAGGTGTTACGTATCCTTCGTGGATGCGTGGTGTCGAAATGAAGATGTTAAGCTCGCCACCTGGGAAGTATGGTCGCAAGGCTGAAACTTAAAGGAATTGGCGGGGGAGCACCACAAGGGGTGCGGCGTGCGGTTTAATTCAATTCAACACGGAGAATCTCACCAGAAGCGACGGCAGGATGAAGGTCAGGTTAAAGGCCTTACCAGACGAGCCGAGAGGTAGTGCATGGCCGTCGTCAGCTCGTGCCGTAAGGTGTCCTCTTAAGTGAGGCAACGAGCGAGACCTGTATCTACAATTGCTAACGACTCTTTTAAGAGAATCGAGCACATCGTAGAGACTGCCTGGGAAACCAGGAGGAAGGCGCAGGCTACGGTAGGTCTGTATGCTCCGAATCTTCTGGGCTACACGCGCGCAACAATGGTAAGGACAATGGGATGCAACTCCGAAAGGAGAAGCTAATCCTCGAAACCTTACCGTAGTTCAGATTGAGGGTTGTAATTCACCCTCATGACGATGGAATCCCTAGTAATCAGACGTCATCAACGTCTGGTGAATATGTCCCTGCTCCTTGCACACACCGCCCGTCAAACCATCCGAGCCGGGTTTAGGTGAGAACTGGTTTTCAATCAGGGCGAACCTAAATTCAGTGAGGCGGGTTAAGTCGTCACAAGGTAGCCGTAGGGGAACCTGCGGCTGGATCACCTCCTTATTTTCATTTTTTAAAAAATGAAAATATAGAAAATTGCAAGATTTTCACTGTTTTCCTAACATGCTCATTTTCATGTTCATTTTTCATTGGGCTCGTAGCTCAGTCTGGTAGAGCATCGCCCTTGCATTGCCTTTAACAAGTAAGGCGGGGGTCTCGGGTTCAAAACAGCACGACTGTTGTCTGCTGTGAATTTCCCGACGAGTCCATTTTCATTTAAAATCCAGACATTCAAAAGCAGTTCAAGAATTAACCAATCTTGAACGAAGGGTATCGAAAGAACAGTGTTCTTTCGTACTTTGAAAAAATATTTTTCAGAGTATAAAATATGAGTGACAATTCATATTGATGAAACCACGCATACATGGAGTAAAGATCTTACACTGTTAGGTGGATGGCTTGGCTCTAAATGCTGATGAAGGATGTGACAAGCAACAAAACGCTCTGGCGAGCCGCATGTAGGCTTTGAACCGGAGATTTCTGAATGTGACTTCATAGCCTTCGGGCTAATCCCAAAGGATAGGGAACGCAGGAAATTGAAACGTCTGAGTACCTGCAGGAAAAGAAATCAATCGAGATGCTGCTAGTAAGAGCGACTGAACACAGCATAAGGCAAACTGAATCTGTCATGGAAACATGATAGAGATGTGGTGTGGCTGCTCTAGACCGTAACTAGGGAATCTGAAGTCTCCTGGAAAGGAGCACTCTAAAGTGTGATAGTCACGTAGGAGTAACTTAGTTGGTTTTGAACAGTTCAAGAGTACCGTTTACCGGATACTAAACGGGAATACGGGGGGCATCAACCTCCAACTTTAAATACATTTAGAGACCGATAGCGTATACAGTACAGCGATGGAAAGCTGAAAAGAACTCATAACAGAGAGTTAAAAGAATCTGAAACCTAACAGTTATGGAATGATACTGCTCTTAGGAGTTGTATCGTGCGTTCCGAATAACGTGCCAGGGAGTGCATTTAAGTAGCAAGGGTAATCTGCAAAAGAGAACCCAAAGGGAAACCAATAAGCTCGCAGCTTGCGAGGAGCGAGGTGTGAAAGCGCCTCTAGTTACTTAGATGCGACCCGAAGCCGAGCGATCTAACCCTGAGTAAGGTGAAGTGGGGGTAAAACCCCATGGAGGCCTGAAGAGGTTCTAGGTGCAACTGTTCTTCTAACTTGGGGCTAGGGGTAAAAAGCCAATCGAGCTCGGCGATAGCTGGTTCCTGTCGAAATTGGCCGCAGTCAAGCCTGGGATGAGATAGCTGAAACGGTAGAGATACGGATTTCGGATTTAGGTTCCGAAAGGGATCGGTCCTTCGTCCAACTCCGAATGTTTTAGCGTCGTAGAATCCTGGAAACGGGGATGCGGGGTAAGCTTGCATTCCTAGAGGGGAACAACCCAGACCGTAGTTAAGGTCCCAAAATATCATCTAAGTGTTAAAGAGTGAAGAGTGTCTACAGTCAGAGACAGCGAGGAGGTTGGCTTAGAAGCAGCCATCCTTTAAAAAGTGTGTAACAACTTACTTGTCAAGATTGTAGGTCTCCAAGATGGACGGGGCTAAGATGATTACCGACACTACGGACCAGCCAAAAGCTGGGAGTAGGCAGGTGTTCTGCGAGGGCAAAAGTCTTTTCGAGAGAAGAGATGAACCTCGTTGAAATGAAGATCCTGGCGGTAGTAAGATCTGAGCAGAGTGAGATTCTCTGCCACCGAAAGGGCAAGGGTTCCTTGACAATGTCGATCAGTCAAGGGTTAGTCGATCCTAATTGAATCCATAATCTGGACAATAGAAAGGGAAACAGGTTAATATTCCTGTACTACTCAAGTACGTGTGGCGACACATGCCTAGTTTCTGACGCTTCGGGATAGACCGACATGGACTGTCATCCATGTTAACGAAGATAAACCAGAGGAGTATCGTAATGATGAGAATCTGGTTAAACTTCGGAATAGCAGACCTTATGGTCTGTTCGGTTGATTCCTGGAGCCCATGAAAAGGAAAATAGGAAGGATCTTGAGTATTCGTACCCAGAACCAACACTGGTGCCCCTAGGTGAGAAGCCTAAGGTGTGAAGGAGATAATACAGTTAAGGGAACTCGGCAAAATGGCCCCGTGTCTTCGGTATAAGGGGTCCCTGCGTTAGTAGTTGTATGATTGCTATTGCAGGGTGCAATAACTAAGGTGATCCGACTGTTTAACAAAAACGTAGCTGACTGCTAGCCTGTAAAGGTGCGTATAGTCGGTGACGCCTGCCCAGTGCCAGTACTTGAAACTTGGTTCCAACCGAGCTAAGAGCTGGTAAACGGCGGGGGTAACTATAACTCTCTTAAGGTAGCGAAATTCCTTGTCGTTTGATTGACGACGTGCATGAATGGCGTAACGAGATCGCCACTGTCCCTAACTGTAATCCTCCGAACACTTCTTTCTGGTGTAAAGACCAGAGATCTCCAGTGGGAAGCGAAGACCCCGTGAAACTTTACTGTAACCTGTTATTGCGACGTGAGTTTCGTCGTATAGCGTAAGTAGGAGCCGCTATGTTCTGGACGCAAGTTCAGAAATAGGCGCTAATGTAACACTACTCTTTGAGACTTACGTTGCTTACTGGGAGAAATCCCAAGACACTGATAGGTAGACAGTTTGGCTGGGGTGGCACGCTGTTGAAAAGATATCGAAAATCGGAGATTTTCGTAATAAGCCTCCGATGTCGGCTTTATATCAACAGCGCCCAAAGGTTGGCTCAATCCGGTCAGAAATCGGATGTAGAGTGCAAGAGCAAAAGCCAGCCTGATTGGATTTTAACTAAGACAAACTCCAAAAACGAAAGTTTGGTCTAGCGAACCTCAATGTCCTCCTTGATGGGGGCTTGAGATGACCGAAAAGTTACTCCGGGGATAACAGAGTCGTCGCGCCCGAGAGTTCACATTGAGTTAAGTGAAAATTATTTTTGCTTGCTCATGAATATATCGACGGCGCGGTTTGCTACATCGATGTCGGCTCATCCTATCCTGGTTGTGCAGTAGCAACCAAGGGTGGAGGTGTTCACTCATTAAAAGGGTTCGTGAGCTGGGTTCAAAACGCTGTGAGGCAGTTTGTTTGATATCTACTGGGGATGTTTGATGTCTGAGAGGAAGGATCCTTTAGTACGAGAGGAACGGGGGTTCGTAGCCTCTGGTCTACCGGTTATCCGACAGGGTACGCCGGGCAGCTACGCTATACGGGGATAAATGCTGAAAGCATCTAAGCATGAAACCCCCCTCGAAAAGAGACATCATAGAACTCGGATAGAACATCCGTTTGATGGGACCGGTGTGTAAGTACAAAGCTTCGGCAATGTATTCAGCATGCGGTTACCAATCGTTCGTTCCTTTACTCCATGTATGCGTGGTTTATCATCTTTTTTTTCTTTTTTATTTTTTAATGATTAGCGTGAGCTATACTATGATTAACGAAGGTTTATAAACTGCTTAATTTTAACGTCCCTATGAAAAAAACAACTAAAGTAAGATTGTTATTAGGAGCCTTATTATTTTTAAGTATAATCTCAAGCATCATATTTTGCAATGGACTAGTTAAATCTTTAAAAGGAAACTTTATTGAGCAAAACTGCAATGCAGTCTTAACTAACGCAGAGGGTATAAGTGGAGATACTACCATTAGCTATTCTACTATTACTGGAGAAAATATTCAGGGACCTATGTTGGATTTTAGCAAAAGCACAGGTAGTAAAAATATGACTGTGCAAGAGACTTGCAGTGTAAGTGTAAGTAATCCTCGAACTGTTATAATTAAATTAATTGGATCAGTAGTTTCTGTTTCATTAGGTGTTACGTTTTTAGTACACTTTGTTTTATCTTTTTTTATTAGATTTACAAAAAAGGAACAACAAACTTAATAAACATCGTTCTAATCCTTTCTTGTTATGATATGCCTTGGAATCGAGTCAACAGCACATACTTTTGGAATAGGAATAGTAGATGATAAAGGTAAAGTGCTTGCTAATGTCAAAGATGCTTATTCTACAGAGTCAGGAGGGATAATCCCTGCAAAAGCAGCTGACCATCATGCTGAAGTATGCGGAGATGTGATAAAGAAAGCGCTTGAGAAAGCTGGAATCACAATGAAAGACATTGATTTGATTTCTTTTTCACAGGCGCCTGGATTAGGGCATACTTTGAGGATTGGAGCATTTGCTGCAAGAATGCTTGCTTTGAAAACAGGCAAGCCGTTGATTGGAGTAAACCACTGCATCGCACATCTGACAATCGGAGAGCTGATGACAGGAGCAACTGACCCTGTTTTGCTTTATGCATCTGGAGCAAATACCCAAGTTATAGCTTACGAAGGAGGCAAATACAGGATATTTGGAGAGACTCTGGATATTGGAGTTGGAAATTTCCTTGATTCTTTTGCAAGAGAGATGGGATTGGGTTTTCCAGGAGGGCCGAAGATTTACGAATTAAGCCTGAAGAAGAAACGGTTTGTTGAGCTGCCATATGTTGTGAAAGGGATGGATGTAAGTTTTGGAGGATTGCTGACAAACTTGAAACAGAAGATTGCCTCAAAACAATTCTCAAATGAGGATCTTGCTTATTCTGCGCAGGAAACTGTTTTTGCGATGCTGCTTGAAGTGAGCGAAAGGGCAATGGCGCACTGCAACAAGAAAGAATTGCTGCTAGGTGGCGGAGTTGCCTGCAACATCAGGCTGCAAGAGATGGCCAGAAAGATGTGCGAGGAAAGAGGAGCAAAGTGCTTTGTTCCTGCAAATGAATTCTTGGTTGATAATGGTGCCCAAATTAGTTGGCAGGGTATGCTAGAGTATAGGGCAGGTAAACGTATGAAAATTGAGGAGTCAGTAATAAAGCCTTATGAAAGAACCGATGATGTACATGTTAATTGGAGATAGTTTTTCTTCATCATAAAAAAGAGATAAAGTAAAATTTAAATATTACTTCTTTCTATATTGGTGTTATGATTGCTCGCAAATATAATTTGGTGTTAAATCCCGATTTAGTATATCTTATTGAGAGTTTAAAGGTTGAGGGTTATTGGAACCCAAAGCATTATACGGCTACAATAGTTAATAAGAATCTCAATTTTTTAAGAAAAATTGAGTCTATACTAAAGGGCATAGGAATAAAACCCTATAAGCGTATATTAGTTAAAATTAAATTAAAAGACAAATCGTTATCCAAAGAAAATATTATTTTTGAAAGAGGAGGTAATAAATTAAATTTTCATTTTGAAACAAGTCCTTTCGATGGAAGTAAAAAAGTAGTTACAAGTCAATCATATAGCAAGCCCCTTAATTTGAGATTAAGTATAAAAAAGAAGGCTATTAGAATAAAGATTAAAGAAGAGGAAAATGAGTTTAGAATTAATTCTGATCTAAATGGTTTTGTATATCTTACTCTAACAATTCCATCTATCCATTTTATTAAATTTATTTCAAATCTTGTTAAGAATAAAAAGAAATTAAGAATAGAACCTTACCTGTATAATTCTAAGGTAGAAGATATAATGTCTGCATTTAGCGCTTTAATTGATTGTGAAGGAAGTCTCGACCACTATGGATTCTTTAGAAAAATAAGGATAAGAATGTTCAGCAAAAAATATTTGCATGACTGGAAAGGATTATTAGAAAAGTATGGGGTTTATGCTAGATTTAGCCGGAATAGTGAGAAAGAATATGAGTTATGCATAGAAGGTTGGGAAGATCTTAATAGATTGAAAGAATTAGGGCTTAGATTATATCATTCTAAAAAGAAAATAAAATTTGATGAGATGTTGAGTAGTTACAAAATAAATCAGGTTTCTAGAAATTCTGCTGAAGAATACTATTTACGAATATTAAAGGAGATTGATGAACCCGTCTCTGCTACTGATTTAGCCAAGTATGCTAATAAGTCCAAAAGAGTTGTTAATCATTACATTAGAAAATTAAAAAATAAGAATAAAATTAAAGCCAGAGAAGTAGGGCCTAATTTCTATTTATATTCTGTAAGATAGTTCACATCAAAGAACAGATGAAATAAAAGTGAACTGGAGAAAATAGAAATATGTAATATGAACAAAGAAAAAATGTTTTTATAATTTTCTTTTGAATGCAGCTGCCTTCTCAAACTTCTCTTCCTTGTCAGGAGATAGTGGCTCAAATATCATCCCGCAGTCCTTGCAGATGACCTGCTGCTTTTTCTCATTGTGGATGATGTTATCAGAGCCGCATTCAGGGCATTCTTCTACTTCTTTGATGTTTTTTATCATAAAAATTAAAGAATAGAGGGGGTTTAAAAAGTTTACGATAATACAATATATGCTAAATATTCATCAAGCTATCTTCTTAAGTATGCTTTCTTTGCCTTTCCAGTCAAGAGCCTCTTTTAGAACATCTGCGATAGATTCTACTGGCACAATCTCTATGCTGCTCAGTTTTTTTTGGTCAATAACTATGTCCTGGATATTTGATTTTGGGACAATCACTCTCTTCAAGCCTGCTTCAATCGCTGCTTCTACTTTTGCGCTTACTCCACCAATTGGAAGGACTTCTCCTCTTACTGACAATGAGCCTGTCATCGCAGTATCCTGCCGTACAGGGATTTTTTTCAATGCTGAGATAATAGCTGTTGCAACTGCTATTGAGGCTGAATCACCTTCAACTCCTTCGTAAGTCTGCAAGAACTGGACATAGATATCATATTTTTCTTTGATATCCTCTCCGAAATGCTTTTTTATTATTGCAGAAACATTCTTTACAGCTTCTTTTGCAATCTCTCCAAGCTTTCCTGTTGCTACAATCTCCCTTTCTTTTCCTCCAGGTGTTACTTCTGCTTCTATCGGCAGGATGATTCCTGAATAAACTTCTTCTCCTCCGATGACAGCCAAGCCATTGACTCTTCCGATTTTTTTGCCTTGTGTTACTATGACCTCATATTCTTTTTTCCTTTCAATGTATTTGTCAGCTATCTGCTGCTCTAAGGTTCTTGCTATTTTTTTAGCTCCAACTATGTGCTCCTTTTCAACTAATTTTGATTTTTTCTCTGATGCTAGGTCTCCTGCTGCTCTTATTAATCCGCCTAGCTCCCTCAATCTTAAAGTCAGGTGGCCTTTTCTGTTTGCTCTTCTTCTTGCTTCTTCAATTATTGCCAAAACAGCGTCTTTGCTGAAATGTGGAATCCTTCCATCTTTTATAACTTCCTGTGCAACAAATCTTGCGATCTTCATCTGGTTTTCAGGAGTGTCTGGCATTGTCTCATTCATGTGTATTTCATAACCATATCCCCTTATCCTAGACCTTAATGCAGGATGCATGTGCCTTACTGTTTCAATGTTTCCTGCTGCAACAAGGATAAAGCTGCATGGCACAGGCTCTGTCATTACCATTGCGCCTGCTGATCTTTCAGACTGGCCTGTTATTGCATATTTCCCTTCCTGCAGCGCAGTCAGCAATTCTTGCTGCGTCGCTGGCTGCAAAGTAGCAATCTCATCTATGAAAAGAACTCCCCTGTGGGTTTTGTGAATCATTCCAGCAACAACTCTTTCATGGGCTGGTGTTCCCAAACCACCTGTCTGGAATGGGTCGTGCAATACATCTCCAAGAAGTGCTCCTGCATGAGCTCCTGTTGCGTCAAAGAAAGGCGCTTGTTTTTTGTTGTAGTTGTCAACAATAACTTTTGGAGACGAAATCTCTTTTCCGATAAATTTCTTGTTCATGTTGATAAACAGGACAAATGCTGCCAAGAAAATCATACCTCCTAAGAAAAATGCAGCAAACATTATGTCTGATTTGTAATAAGACCTTATCCACCAAGGAGCAAGAATAGTCAGTATTGCAAGGATGAAAATAATTAGATTCTGGCTTTTGAACATGTTCATTGACTGGAGCCTTGTCCTTGCAGCAATCTCCCTTCCTTTTCCAGCTGGAATTGTCTTTATTAGTGGCTGGTTCTCATCATTAGGATTAGGGAATGCGAGAATATCTACTAGTTTTTCTTTTGGCAATAATTCTGCCAATGCCAAGCCAAGCATTGATTTTCCTGTTCCTGGCTCTCCAATCAACAGAACATGCCTTCTTTGCTGAGCTGCTTTTTTAATAATCTCGACAGCAAGATCTTGGCCTATAACCTGGTCAACTATCCTTTCAGAAACCTTAATTTGCTTTGTCGAGCTAAAATCTAGGTTTTTCATATTGCTTTGAAAATGCAGGTATTTTATAAAGGTTGCTGTAAATAACAAAATCCGTTATCTTTATAAACTGATTAAACCTATTCTTTTCAAACAAGGAGATATAAAATGAAAATAAGATATTTGATTGGAATAATTGCTGTTTGTTTGCTGTTAGCAATGAGCGGTTGCAAGAATGCAGGAGAAGTTGTAAACACTCCAACTGGTAATGTTGCTCAAGAGAATAGTACAGCAGCGCAAGAAGATGCTAATGAAGCAGGGACTGAAACTACAGATGTAAAAGAGCTTATCAAAGAATTGAGCGAAGAAGCTGGATTGCCTACAGAGACTGAAGAGACAGAAGATGCAGAAACTGTCACAGGTTCAGAAGCTAAGATTGTCATCGACAATTTCCAGGGAACTCCTGAAGACTTGACAATTAAAGTGGGGACAACTGTAACAATTGTGAATGAACAAGAGAATTTTAAGCACAACGTGGGTATATGGAAGAAAATAGAAGGAAATTATGTAAAGACTGCATTAGACGGCTACCATATATTATTGCCAGGAGATTCTTATTCATATAAATTTAATGAGACTGGAGATTATAAGTGGTTGAGCAAGAGCAATTATCCAGACACATCAGGAGAAATTAAGGTAACTGAATAAATTTTTTATTTTAATTTTATTAAAAAAGAGTTCTGATAGGCTTGATTATACCTCAACTTTATAAATCGTTGCTATTTACCTTTTCCTAATGGCACCAAGCACTAAAAAAATTAGGGTTTTTCCTTATAAAATTGAAAATCCTTTAAGTGAGACTCTAACATCTCTAATGAACAAGTTTAAGTTTGAGAATCTAGTCGCTAATCAAATATTGTATGGGGATAATGTGTTGATTCTTGTTGTAGATAGACTTCTTGCTGATAAATATCTCTGTTGCAGGTTGCTCAAATTGAGAAGATTTATTCCATCGGTAGTGAATCTCAAGAAGGCAAACGAAAGATTGATTGAACTCTTGCCAGAAGAGGATATAAAGGAAACATCACATTTTATATGGGATTTTGATTCTGGATATATTCTGGGAGAGTACAATTATGAAGGTACAAGGCATTTGGCAACTCCTTTGCAGATATATATGAACAGCGTCTTCGAATTACTGAAAAAGAGAGATGAAGGGGAGGAAGTTGAGCTTTTTGATATTTACCCAGTTAGGAACACAAATACTATTCAGATAATGAAGAGAGAAAACAATTTCAAAGGTTTCTTTATGAAGGTTTCGGATTCTGATATGGCTAGGTTTGAAAAAGAAAACAGTTGTGATGTTATAGGGTTGCTATCTAAATTCAGTAAAGATAAAAGTGGATATATTGAAATACGTATCATTCCTAGAAGAGGAAAGAGTCTTGATAAAAAAAGCGTAGTCGAGAAAGCATTGGTATTCAAGGGTATGGGAATATTGAAATCGCTTGTAATCGAAGGAGAAGAATCAAAATACGACATCCTGAATAACAATCTGCTTTTCTTCAATATCGATATCACTTACGACTCTGAAAAAAAAACGGTGGATTCAACTACCTTCTATGAACTGGCAAAGGATTGTTATGAGCATAATAAAGAGAGATTCACCTGATTAGGAGATTTCTGAATATCAAGAAGAGATATGTTGCCAATAAGAATAACATGCCTACAATAAAAGTGCATAATGCTAGTTGGAATGGAATGAAGTATGCCCTTGCTGTCTGATTTTGGAAAAGAGTAACAAAACTCAATATTAGAATACCTAATGAAGATATTGTTGCTATGAAAAATCTGGTGTTTATTTTCCTGTAAGCTTCTGTTTTCTTGAATTTTTTATCGATTGCAGGAACTATCCCTACAAAGATTGCATAAGCGGTCAGAATCATTCCGAACAATCCGCCGAATATCGAGAGTATCTGCCCATTGATATCAAGTTTATCGTCAATGAAGAATCCCGATAGATAATCCTTATAATAGAAAGAAATGCTTAAAATAATCAAGGCGAGAATTATCATAACCACCATTTCTATATTCCTTTTCAGTATTTTGCACATCTTGGATTGTTATAAGATAAACCTATATAAAAGTTTTATTGATTGAATTTATAAGCAAACCATATTTAGTTTTCCTGGCTATTTTGTAAGCTTGCTTGTTCTTTATTTCACTGGCTTGATTGGAATCCTTATCCTGTCTACAGCAACTGCAATCGGGCTGATTCCTGGGATATGGAATGTGGGAAGAAACCATGCAATGGGCTGCTTATTGCTGCCAGTAATTCTTTACTTTATTCTGTAAAACATAAATTTATAAACTGAATTCTGTTAATTTAAGGAGATGGAAACAAAAATAAAGAGGATGCTTAGAAAAGCAAAAGAGTTCAATAAAATCGCTGAGATAGATGAGATTGCAAGAAGGTATTTTGCACTTAACAGCTTTGATGGAGTGCTTACTACTCTTGGAATCATGCTTGCTAATTTCTTTGCAGGGATAAGAACTAATTCGGTCATAATAATAAGCTGCCTTGGAGCGGCTATTGCAGTTGCAATATCTGGGTTTTATGGAGCATATGCAACTGAGAGATCAGAGAGAACTGGAGCATTGAAGAAGCTTGAAAAAAAGATTGGATTCAGCCTTAGAAAAACAGCTATTGAAAAAGCGCATTTTTATGCAATATTTGTGCTTGCTCTTATTGAGGGATTTTCTCCATTCTTGATTGCATTGAGCATGATAATTCCTTTTTTTATTGCTAAAGATATTATGGTTGCATATTTCACTTCATTTGCGATTGCGATGGTATTGCTATTCCTATTGGGGATATTTTTAGGCAAAATTTCAAAAGAGAATTTATTTAATTCAGGAGCAAAGATGCTGATTGCAGGCGCAATCTGCACTGTGATATTGTATATTGTTGAAAAATTATTGAATATCTAATTTTTGCAGAAAAGTTTATTAACAGTTGAAATAATTTTATTCAAAATGAAGTCTAAAAAATTAAAATTTCCAAGAGACGGGCTGAACCATAACCATACAGTCGAGTGGTGGTATTTTAACGGGCATCTTGCTGACAAAAAAGGAAAAAGGTATGCCTTTATGGACTGCTTGTTCAGGGCAGATGCAAAGAAATCAAAGATCCCAATCATAAGCAATATCCCTATCAAGCACGCGTATTTTGCTCATTCGATATTCTCAAATATCAGCAAAAATAAAGTCTCCATAAATGTATATCCGTTAGCAATAATCTCAAAAGATAGTTTTTCAAGAAATAGGCTGTATATCAATTATACTTTTCCTTCTCTAGAGGGATATATGAATTATGATATTGAAGAGATTGGCAAATTCAAATACAGAATCAAATCAGATAATTTTGATTTGGTTTTGACTTCAAGGAAAAAGCCATTTCTTGAAGGGAAAAAAGGCTTTCTGAATTTTGGCTCAAAATCAACATATTACTATTCATTGACTAATTTGGAAGCAAAAGGGGAGATTACAGTTAATAAAAAAAGGATCAAAGTGAAAGGCAAAGCCTGGATGGACCATCAATGGGCAAATGCTAAATATTCCCCTAAAGACAAGTGGAGCTGGTTCAACCTGCAGCTGGATAACAATATTGAATTAGTTGTATTTGAATTTATCACAAAAAACAGTAAGTATTATTTTGGAGGGCTAATGGGAGAGGACGGCAAAAGCTATAGACTGCAAAAGGTTAAGTTGACTCCATTGAAGATATGGAAGAGCAAAAAAACAGGAGCAATTTATCCTGTTTCATGGAGAATAAAAAGCCCTTCTGAAAATATGGATTTAGTTGCTGATTCTTTGATTAAAAACCAGGAAGTCTTGTTTGGCTCAATAAATTACTTGGAAAATCCTATAAGCGTAAAAGGCATGATAGGAGAGCAAAAAGTCAAGGGAGTTGGATTCATGGAATTAGTAGGTTATCCTATCAAGAAATCAAAGATTAAGCTGTATGAAGAAGAAATCAAAGACCTCTTATGGAATACGAAGAAATAGAGTTTGTCTGTGAAGGCTGCGGCAAGAAAGTAAAAAGAGTGAGAAGAAAAAGCAAGTCTGCTAGGGAATTCTTGTGCCAGAAGTGTGCAAAAAAACTGGCTGAAACAGAGTAGATTTTACCTAATCTTTAAAAAGAAGGTTTAATTATCAACACTATGGAAATAAGTGATAGATGCAGGAGAGTGCTGGATGATTTAGTTAAATCTGGAGGAGTGACTGAAATAAGCTATGGGATATTTCTTAAGCAAGGGCAAGATAGAGGTCATATTGACTTAACTAGGGATGGTAAGTTGGTGCATAGGTTTTATGAACAAGTAGATAAGAGGTATTTAGCCAATCTCTCTAGCCAGATTGCAAAATATTTAGGAAAGGACAGATGCCCTATTCATAAGGTTTAAATAATGAAGCTTTTTTCTTTTGGAGATGGCAAAAATAACTGAAAAAATGTCAATAGGAGAGATTGTAAACAAATACCCATACACAGCAGAAGTTTTCTTTAAGCATGGTATGCACTGCCTGGGATGCGCTGTTGCACAGTTTGAGAATCTTGAGCAAGGAGCACAAGCGCATGGGCTTGACCTTAAGAAGCTTCTTGAAGATTTGAACAAGGCTGTTGAGAAGAAAAAGAAGAAATAATTTAATTTTATTAAAAAGTTTTATATACGTGTTTTCTTATTTTTATTAAAAAGAGGTGTATTAGTTGGAATTATCTGTCAATGCAAGGGAAGTTCTTAGAAGAAGGTATCTGCTCAAGAATGATAAAGGCAATATTATAGAGACTCCTGAAAAGATGTTTGCAAGGGTTGCGCAAAACATTGCTGCTGTTGAATTGATGTACAATGGAGAAGCAAGAAACACAGCAGAGGAATTCTACCATATCATGGCAAACCTTGAGTTCTTGCCAAATTCACCTACATTGATGAATGCTGGAACAAAGCTGCAGCAGCTGTCTGCCTGCTTTGTGCTGCCTGTCAATGACAGCATTGACGGCATATTTGATGCAGTGCACAAGATGGCTAAAATCCATCAGAGCGGCGGAGGGACTGGATTCAGCTTTTCTAGGCTAAGGCCAAAAGGAGACCTTGTTTTGTCTACAAAAGGAAAGGCTTCTGGACCTGTAAGCTTCATGAGGGTGTTTGACACTGCAACAGATGTCATCAAGCAAGGCGGCAAGAGAAGAGGAGCAAACATGGCTATCTTAAGCGCCTATCACCCAGATATTATCGAATTTGCGATTGTAAAAAGATATGAAGGAATGATGAAGAACTTTAATCTGAGCATTGCTGTTGACGATGGTTTTATGAAAGCTGTAACAGGGAATAGAACAATCAAGCTGATCAATCCAAGGACAAAAAAAGCTGTCAAGAAAGTCAATGCAAGGAAGCTGTTTGAATTATTTGTAGAGAGCGCATGGCTGACAGGGGATCCTGGAATTGTTTTCATAGATGAGATAAACAGGAAGCATCCTTTGAAAGGGATTGGAGAGATTGAAAGCACAAATCCTTGCGGCGAGCAACCCTTGCTTCCTTATGAAAGCTGCAATCTTGGAAGCATAAACCTTGCAAAGATGGTCAAAGACAAAAGTATTGACTGGGAGAAACTAAGAAGAACTGTAAGAACATCTGTGCATTTCCTGGATAATGCAATTGATGCATGCAGATTTCCATTGCCTGAGACAGATGTTTTGACAAAAGCAAACAGGAAGATTGGCCTGGGTGTCATGGGCTTTGCTGAGATGCTAATTCAATTAGGCATTCCTTACGATTCTAATACAGCACTAGAGGCTGCTGAAAATTTAATGAAGTTTATATCATATGAAACAAGAAAAAAATCAGCTGAGATTGCAATGAAAAAAGGAGAATTCCCTAATTTTAAAAGGAGCATATGGTATAGGCAGTACAAGACAATGAGAAATGCAACAGTTACAACAATTGCTCCAACAGGCACTATCTCTATTATTGCTGATTGCTCAAGCGGGATTGAGCCATTGTTTGCTGTAAGCTTTGTAAGAAATGTCATGGAAGGCACTAAGCTTCTTGAGGTTAACCAGTATTTTGAAAAGATAGCCAAAGAGAGAAGATTTTACAGCAAGAAACTCATGGAAGAAATCGCTGCAAAAGGCTCTGTGCAGGATGTGAAAGGAGTTCCTGATGATGTAAAGAAAGTTTTTGTAACAGCGCACGACATCAAGCCAGAATGGCATGTGAAGATGCAGGCTGCTTTCCAGAAATATACTGACAATGCTGTAAGCAAGACAGTCAATTTAAGACGAGATGCAACAAAAGAAGATGTGAAGCAAATATTTTTATTAGCGCATGAATTAAGATGCAAGGGAATAACTGTATATAGAGATGGAAGCAAAAAAGAGCAAGTATTAAATATCGGAGAAGGCAAGATTCAAGCAGGATCTGAATATGCAGGCGGTTGTCCTGCGCCATATTGCCCATTTTAATCATGAAAAAAAACAATATTTATCTTTGGACAGGAGAAGGAGCTGGCAAAACTACTTCTGCACTTGGTGTTGCTTTAAGAGCAGTTGGGCATAGACAGAAAGTTGTTGTTGTGCAGTTCATGAAAGGAAGGAAGGACATAGGCGAGTATAAGATAATGCAGAAGCTGAAGCCTTACTATAATGTTTATCAGTTTGGAAGCCCTAATTTTATCAGGCCAATCAACAAGCCAAGCAAAAAAGACAAAGAGATTGCTGCAAAAGGCATTGCATTCGCACGGGAGATTGCGAAGAAAAAACCAAGACTTCTTATTTTAGACGAGATAAATCTTGCATGTGCAATCGGTTTGGTAAAGACAAAAGAGGTTGTTGAGCTTGCAAAGCACTGCAGCAATTACACAATTGTCTATCTTACTGGAAGAAAGGCTCCTGCTGGGCTTAGGAAAGCTGCTGATTTTGTGAATGAGATAAAGCTGATAAAAGCTCCTAAAAAATATCCTGTCAGAAAGGGCATTGAGTGGTAATTTAAGGCGAAAAAATTTCTAAAATAGTATTTATTAGCAACCTTTAGTAACTAGTTATTATCACTAACTAATGAACTTTTAAATATACTTTATTAACTATATTGAGATAAATATATTTTAAAAATATATGTTTTAGTTTAATCATATTTAAATACTAGTGATTGATTCTTATGGTTTGCAAAAAAGCGCAATATGTTGTGTATCGCTAGGGCGTGAACACCATATGTTGTGTATGCTTTTTTGAGTTTTAAGGGGTTACACACATTTTTATATGAGTTATACTACTAGATGTAGTGTTAACTCTTAAAAAATACAACATATAGTGGTTTGAAAGATATAATGAGGTGAATATAATATGAAATGCCCATACTGCAATTCTGAAGAAACAAAGGTTATTGACAAAAGAAAAACAGAAGATTTAGGTGTTAATAGGCGTAGAAGGGCATGCATAAAATGCGGCAAAAGATTTACCACATATGAAAGAATAGAAGGAAGTGGAAATGGGCCTACCCAGGTTAGAAAAAGAGATGGTAAAATAGTCAAGTTTGATGCTTCTAAAATCACAAATGCTATCTTTGCAGCTGCCATGGCTGTCGGAGGAAAAGACAGGAAAGAGGCAGATAGACTGTCTGCAAAAGTAGTTGAGCAAGTAAGGGTAAAGTTTGAAGATGGGATGCCTGGTGTAGAAGATGTGCAGGATATTGTTGAAAAGGTTTTGATTGAGGAAGGGCATGCGAAAACAGCAAAGGCATACATCTTGTACAGGGAGCAGCACAAAAAGATAAGGGAAGCAAAAACAACATTTATTGACGTGCAGAACACGATTGGAAATTATATTAACAAGACTGACTGGAAAGTAAAAGAAAACAGCAATGAGGCATTTTCTTTTTCTGGATTATTGCTTTACACTGCAGGAGAAGTAATGAAAACTTATAACCTGAATGAGATGTATGCTGGACCTATCTCTGATGCACATAAAAAAGGATACATCCACATCCACGACCTAAACTGCGGTGTCATTGGCTACTGCGCAGGATGGAGCTTGAAAAATCTCATAATAATGGGATTCGGAGGAGTGCCAAACAAAGTTGACTGCAAACCTGCAAAGCATATGAACACGCTAGTTCACCACATGGTAAATTATATCGGTTGCCTGCAGATGGAGTTTGCAGGAGCGCAGGCATTTTCAAGCGTTGACACATTGCTTGCGCCTTTTGTGAAAAAAGATAATATGGAGTATAAACCAGTCAAGCAGTGCATACAGCAGCTTGTTTTCAGCTTGAATATCCCTTCGAGATGGGGAAGCCAGTATCCATTCTCTAATTTGACATTTGACTGGAAATGCCCTGAAGACATGAAGGATCAGCCAGCAATTGTGGGAGGCGTTGAGCAGGACTTTACATATGGAGACTGCCAGAAAGAGATGGACATAATAAACAAGGCATTTATAGAAGTGATGATTGAAGGAGATGCATTTGGAAGGATATTCTCATTCCCAATCCCTACATATAACTTGACAAAGGACTTTAACTGGGACAGCGAGAATGCTAATTTGCTTTTTGAGCTGACTGCAAAATATGGAATGCCTTATTTCCAGAATTACATTGGAAGCAATCTGGATCCAAGCTCGATAAGGGCAATGTGCTGCAGGCTTAATCTGAACCAGGTTGAGCTGATGAACAGGCCTGGCGGAATGTGGGGGCCTGGAGATTCAACAGGAAGCATCGGCGTTATAACCCTTAACATGAACAGGCTTGGATACGAAGCAAAGAACAAAGAGCAGTTCTATGAGAAATTGAGCTATCATATAACACTTGCAAAGAATTCACTTGAGATAAAAAGAGAAGTTGTTGAAAAAAACCTTAAGAACGGATTGATGCCATTCACAAAGAGGTATCTTGGAACATTCAACAACCATTTCAGCACAATAGGGCTTTGCGGAATGCACGAGTGCTGCCTGAATTTCTTGGGAAAAGGTATTGAGACAAAAGAAGGAAAAGAATTCACAATTGAAGTCCTGAAGTTCATGAGGGAGAAGATAAGGGATATCCAGAAAGAGACTGGAAACCTGTATAACCTAGAAGCAACTCCTGCTGAATCAACTTCATACAGGTTTGCAAAACTAGACAAAGAGATGTATCCTGACATAATAACATCTGGCGACAAAGAGCCTTTCTTGACAAACTCAACGCAGCTGCCTGTTGATTTCACAGATGATGTTGTTACAGCGCTTGAGCACCAGGATGACATCCAGCCATTGTATACAGGAGGGACAATGTTCCATACTTTCCTTGGAGAAAAGATGGCTAGCGGAGAGTCTTGCAAAAGACTTGTCAAGAAGATTGCTTACAACACAAGGATGCCTTATTTTTCAATAACACCTACTTTCAGCGTCTGCAAAACCCACGGCTACCTCAAAGGAGAGCAGTTCAAATGCCCTGAGTGCGGCTCTGAAACAGAAGTATTTTCAAGGATTGTCGGATATTACAGGCCATTGCAAAACTGGAATGCTGGAAAAGTAGAGGAATTCAAGAAAAGGACTGAGTTCAGCGAAAAGAAAAGCCTAGAGCATGAATTCAAGAGCAAGATAGAGAAGGCTCTTGAAAAACCGCTTGAAGTCGAAGCTTAAATCGCAGGGGGCGATAAAATGATTAAGAAGTATATGTTATTTTTCACACCAATGTGCCCTAAATGCCCAAAGATAAAAGAGTTTATGAAAGACAAAAATCTAGAGCATGAATGGGTTGATGCTGCAACTGCAGAAGGGCTTGAGAAAGCTAGGGAGCTGAAGGTTGGTAATGTTCCTACTGTAATATTTTTAGATGCACATGGAAAAGAAGTTGCAAGAGCAGTAAACATTGAAGAGGTAAAAAGGGTGATAGAGAACAGGACATTGAGTGATATGTGATGGTTCAAATCAAAGGCTGGCAAAAGACATCTTTACTTGACTATAATCCTTATACTGCTTCTGTTTTGTTTGTAGGAGGATGCAGCTTCAAATGCGGATATTGCCATAATCCTGAGCTTGTTCTTGGCTTTGTTGACATACCTGACATAAAACACAAAGAGATTTTTGATCATCTTGAGCAGAAAAAGATGTGGATTGATGGAGTGTGCATCACAGGAGGAGAGCCAACTGTCTATTCTGATATGCCTAAATTCATCTCCAACATAAAGAAGATTGGTGTGAAGGTAAAGCTGGACACCAATGGAAGCAATCCAGAGATGATTGAGAAACTGATAAAGAAAAAACTTATTGATTATTTTGCAATGGATATAAAAACTGTCTTGGCCAGATATGATGAAGTTGCTGGAGTGAATGTAAACAAAGATAATATCCAGAAAAGCATTGACTTGATAAGGGATTCTAAGATTGAGCATGAATTCAGGACAACTGTCATCCCAGGGATTGTCGGAAAAAAAGAGATATTCCTGATAGGCAAATGGCTGAAAGGAAGCAAGAAGTTTGTTATACAGAATTTCAGGGGAACAAGGCCTTTGATAAACAACAAGCTGAAGGAGAATGGGCATTATTCCAAGGAAGAGCTTGAAGAAATGAGGAAGATTGCCTCTGAATATTTTGAGAAGGTTGAAGTTAGAGAATAGAAAGCTATAAATAAGAAATGATGATTCTTTAGATAAATGAAATATGCAATAATGATTGGGATAATCTTGATGCTAATTTTAAGCGGATGCAAGCAAGAAGTAGAGCCAGAAGTGCAGGAAGCTGTGGAAGAGCCTGTGGCAAAGATGGAATGCCCTGCAAGCTGCGATGACAAGAATAACTGCACAAAGGATTCCTGCGGCACAGAAACTGGATTTAAATGCACGAATGTGGGTATTGTCCCTTGCTGCGGGAATGGTGTTTGCGAAGAGGGAGAGAACAGCTGTGTTGACTGTCCTGCATGCAATGATTATGACAAATGCACTAAAGATTATTTTGATGTCAAGGCATTGAAATGCGCCAATGATATAATTTCACCTTGCTGCGGGAATATGGCATGTGAAACAGGAGAAAGCTGCGACAACTGCCTGCTTGACTGCAACTGCGGCATTGACTTAAGCGATTATCCTGGATTTTTCAAAGGAAAGAATGTTGTGATTGTTGTTGGAGCAAAAGCTCCTGCATCAGATGTCACTGCTGGGATTGATGTGGCAAATGGGCTGGGAAGCTATACAATAGAAACAAAGCTTGACAGCGAGATTTCTAATCTAGATGGCAGGAATGCGATTGTCATCGGAACTCCATGCGATAACAGGTTCTCTGCAGAACTGATACCTTATGAAAGAGACTGCCTTGAATACATTGAGGAAGGCACAGCAGTGATAAGGATATTCAGCACTGGCTCTGGAAGCTATGCTGTGCTTGTTGCCGGAAACCCAGTCAGCGAGACAAGGCAGGCTGCAGGCTATCTGAGAGAAGACAGCAGCAAGAAGCTAGAAGGAGTAGAGATGGTTATTAGGTGATTCAATTAACATTAGTAACCTTTTTAAATAAGACTCTTTTTCTGTTCTGCTATGGAAGGAGTAATTGTTAACTTCAGAAGTGCTGTGCATCACCAGAAAGGAAACCATATGGTTGTAAAGGTTGAAGGCTATTCTGACAAGGAAAAGGCAAAAGAGCTTGTTGGAAAGAAAGTAACATGGACTTCGCCTGCCAAGAAAGAGATACATGGTAAGGTTGCAGCAACGCATGGAAATTCTGGCGCAGTAAGGGTAATTTTTGATACTGGGATGCCTGGGCAGGCTATTGGAACAAAAGTAAAGATAGCATAAGCTAATTCTTTTAGAAAGATTTATATAGGATATTTCTTATTAAAATAAAAAAGGTGTTTAGAAGTGAATAAAAAGATAGCAATAGTTGTATTTATTTCTCTCTTTATGTTAGTAGCTTGTTCTTTTGCAGTTTTAGCCCAGGGTGCTAAGTTTACAGAAGCTCTCCAAGATATGGGGAAGTTTCTTTTTGAAGACCTTCCTACAATGGGGCATTATGGCTTCAAATTCTTGTTATGGATAACATTATTTGCTTTGATGAATTATGGGCTTACGAGAAAAGACATCTTTGATAAAAAAACAGCAGGAATTATCTCATTAGTTATCTCTCTGGCTTCTGTTCTTTTAATACCTGGGAGCATGGTAGAGCATATTTTCAAAATTTATGGCACGATTATTGTACTAGGATTAGGTGTATTTGTACCGCTTATTTTGTTCTGGATAATTCACAGCAATTTCAGCGGGGATACAGTAGGGGAGCATGTCATTAGGGCAGCTGCTTACTTCATTATAGGCTATGCCTTGATTACTTTTGCCAGTTATGCAGATACATTCATGGGGAGTGTAGGCTAATGGCATTTACATTCAGCGGAATATTGTCATGGGTTAATATAGTTGGATTCTTCTTTATACTAGCAGGCATCTGGAATTTAGTCATGGCTGTGGTAGGCAGGAAAAGAGCAGGAGAAGCAGCAGCTGCAGTTGCAGAAGCTGTTGCAGAAAAAGGAGCTTCTGCAGCAGAAGAAGGAAGAGAATGGCTTGGTGCTGCTCTTAGCAAGGAAAGACGCCTTGGGAGGGCATTAAGAAGGACTGGAAGCAAGATAGAGAAGCATGTTGAGGAGATTATAAAAGGCTACGAACGTTTAAAAAAAGCAATAGAAGATGCTAGAACCACTCCTGCGTTATTAGACGTTGTTGTTAGCCATGCTGATAAGATATTCCCTGTGATAAACAAAAGCATGGAGATTATAGAAATTTTTGAAAAAGAAATAGCGTCAATGGAAAAATGGGATGCTGGTGAGATTGGAGAGATAAAAAAAATTGCAAAAGAAATGGAAGGGAAGGAAACACTTGTAAAACCAGAACTAAAAAAGCAGGTTGATGCATATCTTAAGACAATGAGGGATTTGGTTGGTAATTCAACTGCTTCTGTTGAACAGCTAGAGGAGATGAAAAAGGTTGCTGAAGAAGTAAAAAAGCTTGATGAAGAAGTCAAGAAAAGAAATGATGAGATTATAGACAATCTCAAACTAAGGTCTATATCTGGATTGAATAATGCTATTATAGGTATTACACAGTCTCTTAAAGAACTAAATGAAATGAGAGACTCTCTTGTAAAAGTTGCAGATTATATAAAAAATGTCCAGGCTTTGATAATTGCAGCTAGGAATTTAGTTAGGCATGTTCTTAAAAAAGAAGTAGATAGGATAATGAGTGAGGTTACAAGAGAAGCTGCTGGTAGAGAAAGACCTCTGCCTCTTGGTCCGGGGCCATAAAAATTACTTGCCTTTCCAAAGGTTCAATTTTCTCGTATAATTAAATCCTTGCGACATGTCATCTTTTGTTTTGCTTAGCTTATATCTTATCAATCCAATCTGCTTTTCAATATATTTTTTTGTTTTTTGCTTCAATGTTGAAGAATCAAATGAAGAATCAACTGATTTGATTTCTGCGTCATAATGAGCAGTAAGTTCTTTTATCTTTATTATTTTATCTGTTTCTAATATACTAAATGGGTTATAACTTCTAAGTTGATTGAATTTTTTGACACACTGTTCAACTAATTTATCTACTACTCTTTTTTTTGCCTCTGATATAGCATATTTTGTATCATTTATTGTTGAATCCCTCATTGCTGTCTGGAATTTGGCATATTCCTTGATTGAAACCTCTAAATCAGATGGAGCATCTTCAAGATAAGCTCTGTTTTTATATTTCTCATGCAACCCATGGTATTGCAACAGTGTTTTTTCTGCTGCTTGTATTGCCTTTTTGTCTTCTTCTTTATCATCATCTGTGTAATGCCACCATTTTTTACCTGCATTTTCTAATTTATATATATTGGATGACAACTCTTGTTTAAGCTGGGCAAATAGTGTCCTGTCAGTTTCTATGTCATCCAGGCGGCTGTAATACTCTTTTAGTTGCCTGATGTTAGAATCCAATACGTTCCTTATCTTATCTATGTAATCTGCTTTTTGCGGTGTTTTTGCTGCAATTCTGATTAATCTCTTTTCAACAGATGAATCCCACAATGTGTATTTGGCTAATTCTGCTTGGTTAATGCTGTGCTCAACCAACTCTAATTCTTTTTTAAAAGAATTGTCTCCAAAGCTTGGAAGAGTTAGAATATTAGCGTTTATTTGTGCTAAAACAAGCTCTATACGGTTATCTAATGTTTCTCCTACTCCTGCCTGTTTGTTTAAGCAATTAAGCACAAGCTCATTTATAGAATATTTTCTTGAAAATTTGTTTGCTATTGCACTGATTCTTTCTATTGCTTGGGCGCGTTCGTTTAGGTTTGATGTTATCTGCTTGTATATCTCAAGGTTTTGGTCTATAGATTCTTTTTCTAATTTAGAAATGTCCAATCCAAAAAGGTGTTCAGCTGGTTTGATTAAAAGCAAATCGTATGAGCTAAATGTTTCAGTTAAACCATCTATTGTTTCCTTAATACTGTTTAATTCGTCTAATTGAATTTTTAATTTATCACATCTTTCATTGGCTTTTTGCCTTTTAGCAGATATATCTATACCAAACTGTCCGAATAGAGGGTATAATGTTATTGCGCGTCTTGTCTTTTCTAGCAAAGCAGAAGCAAAATTTATGTCATTAACTATTTTTGTATTGGGAACTTTTGTTTCTATGATGCTGTCTAAAGTGCTTACTGCTTTTTCTGCCTGTCTTTTTATATTTTCATTTAGAGACGCTACTTCTTGGTTATATAGCGTTACTGGGTTATTGAGATATTGCTTTCTTGAGCAATTTTCTGTTGATTTAAATGAGGACACTACTTCTTGTTGTGCTTTTATTGTTCTAGAGTTTATGTCAGTCAACGCTGTTATGTCTTTTTCCAGAGATAGATTATTAAGGGTTTCTTGGCTAAACAAGCTACTGACTGTTTTACTGAATCCCTTATAACTTTCTCTTGCTGTGTCTAAGACTGATATTACCTTTTTGGATATAGTCAATTCTTCAAGAAGTTTTTGAAGATTTTGCTGCTTTGCTTTTGCTTTTTCTGCTCTTTCATTGGCATTGAGTTTTGGATATAGTCCTACAGCGCGTTTTGTTTTTTCAATTAATTCTGAAGCAAAAGTTATGTCGTCATCTATTTTTGTAATTGGCACTTCTATGGCGATAACCTTATCAAGAGTAATCAAGGTTAGGCTTATCTTTCCATCAATTGTTTTTTGTAGGTTGCTTAAGGCATTAGAATAACCTGTCAGCGCTTCTTTATATTCTTTAAAATTGCTACCTAGCTTAACAAATGGTTCTGCTGTTTTTTCAAGCTCTGTAAATTTAGCTTTAGCTGCATATACTGCATTTATTCCCTCTTCTAGATCCAATGCAGTTAATTTTTGGGGATTAAATAAATCGACTATTTTTTTGGCTTCGCTCGTATAAACATTCCCTATTGCATTAAAAGTAAATGTTGCTGTTTTTGCTGCATTTAATTCTTTTAGAAGGTTTTCAAGCTTTATTTGCTTTCCGTATGCTTTCACTGCTCCTTCATCAAAACCTAGTATTGAATAAAATGACTCTGCTAGTTTTATTTTTTCAAGCAGTCCTGCGGCAATTTTTATATCGTTGTTAATCGTTGTAATTTGTAATTCTATTCCTACGATATTATCTAATGCGCTTACAACTTTCGCTGTTTGTTTTTTAATATTGTCTTTTAGAGAAGATAATTCATTGTCATGACTAGATACAGGCCCCTCGATGTACTGCTTTCTTGAGCAGTTCCCTACTGCTCCATATGCTGATGATGCTTCCTGCTCTGATTTCTGCATCATTGACTGTATGCTGGTCAATGCAACTATATCCTTTTCTAATGTCAGGTTTCTGATGGCTTCTTGGCTGAATAAACCATCAACTTTTCCATTAAGCTCTTTATATTGATTGGTTATATCTTCTAAAGTAGTTGTTGCGGATTTTATTAAGTTTAATACTGCCGATAGAGTTTTAAGGTTTTGTTGCTTAATTTTTGCTTTTTCTGCTCTTTCTTGGATACCTATTTTGGAATAGAAGGATTCTACTGATTTTGTTTTTTCAATTAATTCTGAAGCAAAAGTTATGTCGTCATCTATTTTTGTAATTGGCACTTCTGTTTCTATTATTCTATCTAAGGTTGCAATGACTTTCGTTGTTTGCTCGTTTACTTTCTCTTTAAGGGCAGCTGATTCGCGATTGTAATTTGCTATTGGACTATTGAGGTATTGCTTCCTTGAGCAGTTTTCTGCTGCTTTAAGAGCTGATTCTGTTTCTTGCTCTAATGTTAGTATTTTTGATTTTATGTCGATTAATGTTGTTATGCCCTCATCTAATTTTAAATTTTGAAGGGTCTCTTGGCTGAATAAACTGCTGCTTGTTTTATTGAATCCTTCGTAGCTCTGTGCAATAGAGGTTAAAGCACATACTGCCCCTTCTATTGCGGTTAGTTCATCTATAAGTTTTTGAAGATATTGCTGCTTCTCTTTTATACCCTGTGATTCAACAAACGGTGTTTTTCCTATAATTACCAATTTATGTAATAGGTTTTTTGCATCTTCAGCATCATTGACTATATTTTTTGTTTCCTGGGGCTCTTTTGAAGCAACATTTCCTAAAAATTTTGATGTACTTTCGATTTCTGCAGATATCTTTAAGTACAGATGTTCGCAGCTTTTTGCGTGGTCTGCTAATTCTGTCTTTAAACAGGATGTTTTCAGCTCAGGTAGGTATTTTTGTTTTTGCTGTGATAAGAATCTATCTAAATCACCTAACCAAATTAGTTCAGCTCCTATTTCTTTAACAGCGTCTTCAATGGTTTTATCTGGAGAGGTTTCTATTAGTTCTTTTATTGTTTCTGCTGGTTTTCTTTTTGATATTTCCCTCGATTGCCTTTTTAATTCTTCTGCATCTTTTTCCAAATCTTCTTTAATTTTTAATTTCAGGGTAAAATATTCCTTGTGATTTGTCAAACAGCTGATAAGATTGGCAATTTCTGTTGATTCATCAGCAATGCCAAATGTTTCGCAAAGCCCTTTAAGCAAATTTAACCTATCTGTATGTTGGATGCACCGCTCTTCTTGTCCCTTATTGATACTATCTAATTTTTCTGGTGCATTATCTGACAAGAAGCTAGTGACTTTAGCCTTGTAATCTATGGTCAATGTTCTTACATTATCTGCTGCTTTTTTTTCTAAATTTTTAATTTGCTGTTTATTCTGCCCTAGTAATGATTCTAAATTTGTTTGGAAGCTAAACTGATAACCAATTTCTGACTTATTTAATTTTAAATATTCCTGGCTGAAACTTTTGTTACTTTCTTCACTTTTGCTTAAATCGTCTTTTAACTGTTTGAATGTATCATACTCCTTTTTACCCAATAATTTTGCAGGCTTTTCTAAAAATGACTGGTAAGAATCCAGTTTTTCTATTTCTTTTTTCAAGAACCCTATTAACTCTTCTGTTTTTTTGGAAATTTCTTTTTCTTCCAAAATAAGTATTGCCGCATCAATCACTGCTTCTTCTGCAGAAGTCCCTGATTCTAGCCTTAAAGAGATGTAATCTGCTAATTCGTTTTTTCCTGTGGACAGCAAAGCATCAAGATAAAGAAGTGTTCTCCACGAATATCTGTCTAGCTTTGAATCCAGCCTTTCTTCTAGTTTCTTGTTTTTAAATAACGGCTTTAATGCTAATCTGATAACAGAATCAAGAGGGCTTTGCTGTGTTCCGAAGATTATTTCTGGTTCCTTTTCTTTTATGCTTTCCCTTAATTTCTTTTTATGATCTCTAATCTTTTCTATCTGGGCAGATAGGCTATCTGGAGATGCAAAGTTTGGAAAAATACTTATTCTATTAAGCAAGGAGATATAAGCCTCATACGATACCATCTCCTTTAGGCTCAGCCCTTCCCCTAAAAGAGCGATTGTCTTTTCTTTATCATATTTTTCTATAAAGTTATCTATCAACACTCTCGTTGCAAGATCCTGCTTTTCTAAAAATAGATCATATTCTGATATTTCTATCTGTAATGGCCCTCTTTCTTTAGGAATGTATTCAGAAAGTTTCTGTTGAAATTTATCAAACAAGTTTACAATTTTTTTTTGTTGAGAAAAGAAATCTTTAGATATTACTTTTTCTTTTAATATTTCTAAAGCCCATCTCTGTTTTGCTGAAATTGGTGGTTGTTCTTGTATTGTTTCTAATAACCTAAGCCTATCTTTCCATGTCCTAGATTCAGGGTAATCTCCCGATAGGATGATTGCAATTCTTTTTATGAATTCTCCAGAAGGAGATGTATCATTCTTAAATAACCTGCATGTTTCTCTAAAAGCCTCTGTTGGAGAATATTCTCTCAGATCAAAGATTTTTTTCATCCCTGTATTGGTTTTCAGCATAGTGATGTATTTTTCTAATAAAGAACTATAGTTAGCAGATGTCTTTTTTTCTCTGCTGATTGTTTTTAGCTTTGTTGTAAATTTGCCACACCCTGTTACATCTTCCATCCATCTTATGAAATCATCTTTTTCATTTGTTACATGATGGCTGAAAGTTGCAGCATCCATTCTGTGAAATGCTTCTAGAAGTGATTCTAACCCATTGAGTTTACCGTTTCCATGCAGATGGAATTCCCTTCCTTCAGGGACAGCCAAAAGCTGCCTTGCTGCTTCTTCATCGCTTATGTTCCAGAAATCTAGTCCTTTAGCTAGGCTACTCCCAGTTCCTGTTCCATTATTTGATGCTTGCGGCATTTGGTTTCCTCATTATCCAAACACCTCAATCTTCCTCTTTATAGTTTTTTTAAATAGGTTATTATCTGATAAGTGCGATGTTTTGAGATTATCTCATCCTGGAGGGCAATTGCTCTTTTAAGTAAGTCAGGTGAAGGGATGTTTGGCGGCTTAAAATAACTGGGGGATAACATTTTGTTTGGATTTTGTTCAGCGGAATGATTACCTAGTTCTTCAAACAAATCTTCTAGTTCCTGTGTTGGGTTTTGAGGTATCATTCTATAGATTTTCAGCATATCTTTTTGATTCTTCAGAGCCCAAATTTGCGGCTTTTCTGAAGTTTTCTTTTGCAAGCGATTTGTTATCTTTTTCAAGATAGATTTTTCCAAGAGCTTCATAAGCATTTGCGAAATTAGGATCTATGCTCAAAGAGACATTTAACTCTGATATAGATTTGTCAAAATCTCTCTTTTTGGTGTATACTCCAGCTAAAGCATAGTGTAACTCCTTTATGCCTGGATTAAGCTCTATTGCTTGTTTAAATGAAGATTCTGATTTATCCCAATTTCTTTGATAACCTGCCACAGTTCCATCTATACTATAAGGTTCATATCTTTTAGGGTCTAGTTTCCTTACTTTCTTTGCCTGGCTGAGCGCATCAGAATAATGTCCAAGACGGATATAAGCTGACGCCAAACTTAGGTATTTTTCAATATCACTTGGATTTGATTCAATCTCCTGTTTATATCTTTCAACTAAAGAGTCAAGCTCTTCAAGCTTCTTTGCTTTATCTGGATTGAATAAGGATATTGCTCCCCTCTTTGTTTTATATGCAATATAATCGCAACCTTTGAATACGCCATAACATAATCCGCCAGCCAATGAAGTCACCAGTAATAAAGATAAAATAGGCCCTGCAGCAGATTTTGCTGAAGAACTAATTGAAGATAGTTTGGATATTGAATTATGAAGAGAATGATCTGTTGAACTTGAAGGGATATGGTCTCTTGAAGAAAAAGATTTATATTCTTCATCTTTATGCAGTTTTTTTGACTCAGATTTTTTTACAGGCTTTGAGTTTTCTTTAATAGGAGATTTGTCTGATTTAACCGATTCATCTGGGCCTTTTTTAGTGGTCTCGTTGCCTGGGTCAAGTTCTGCAGCTTTTGGGTATTGTGCATTCTTAGAATTTTGTTTTTTAGGAGAGTTACCTAGTTCTTCAAACAAATCTTCTAGTTCCTTTTTTGGGTCTGATTCTGGCATTTTAATCTTTTATCTCATTGGGCTGGAAAGAAACCCTTGCTTTGCCTCCTAGTTTCAGATACTTATAGTAAGATAACTTTGTGCTTCCAAACTTTGCAGTTACCATCTCTTTATCATTGGTTCCCCAAGAATGAACCTGCAAGTCAAGCCTGAGTTCTCCGTCTGTTAATTTTGTTTTGTAATGCACTGTTCCATCTTCAACTTCAATTGAATTGCGCAAAGAGTTTACAAATGGGTTTAAGGATTGAAGCGTATTATTTGCTGGGACTAAGATTAGATATTTATTTTCTTGTGAGTATATTGGTTTTGTATTTATTGGCTTGCTTTCGAAAGAAAAGCCTTTTTCTTTTACAGAGAAGCCTTTGCCTAAATCAGCTTTATCTGATGTGCTTACAGCTAACCCTATTTTTACTAAATCTTCTATTTTTCTTTTGTCAGGCGATGTTTCTACCTTATATTCCCTAATGAGGATATTAAATTTACCTTCATATTCATAAAAACACACTTCATATTTTTTATCTGGCATCGTCGAAGAAAGATCTATTGCTTTTGCTTTAGATGATTGTTTTGAGTCAAATTCAAATTCTGCCTGTACTTCTTTTCTAGCCATAATGGCCTTTTCTAGAGGAGAATATTTTATCTCTTCTGGCTTTGCTGGCAATTCTCTAATTGAGATTTTTTGGGAATAAGAGGTTATTTGAGTCAGTTGATTTCTTGGAGGTATAACTTCACTGTCATAAATAGAGGGCATTGATTTTCCTTTTTTGTAATATCCTTCTTTTACAAGCTTTTTTTCTCCCCATCCCAAAAAGCCAGTACTTTCGTAAACAGGCTCTACCCAGATTTTTTCAATGAATCCAGTCATAACTTCTTTTTGTGTTATCTTAGAGGGTATAAGTTCTATTTTTTGATAACTGTATTCCTTTACTTCTTTCAATAAGCTGTTAGCAGAAGGAAATACTTCTTTCTCAAGATTGACTGCAAGCTCTTTGATTTGCAAGGATATTTCAAGGTCATTCTTTTCTGGAATTGATTTTTTTATCTCTCCAAACTTATTAGAATATTCATCAAGTTTCTGCTTGTTCCTTTTGCATGTATTTATTGAATTAGTTAAGTCTGCAATTAAATCCTGAACAGAATTTGTCTTTTTCTCTTCTTTGACTAATTTATATGTTTCTGCTAAGACTTGTGAACCTTTAACTAATTTTTCAAATTCAGATGGGTCTATATCTGCTTCAAGAAGTTTTACAGCTTTTTGATAATTAGAGAATGATTCGTCTGCTTTTGTTAAGAGGGATTCCAAACTTTTGCAGACATCAATAGCCTTGTCAACTTTGGCAGTAAGATCTCTAACTGGACCGGCATCTATCTTTAGATAAGAATAAGTTTCTGCGAGTTTTCCTAGATTTGTTTTTAGTTCAATCAATCCTGGTTTATGTTTTGGGGTAATTTCTATTGCTAAATATTTTTTTTGATAACCTTCAAGCAAGGTGTTTGCTTCAGAAATCTTGTTTCTCCTGTTTTCCTGGCATATTTTTATGGACGTATCCATCTCGGAAATTAGTGCTTGAACAGTCATCATTCTGTCTTCTTCTTTTACAGATTGGTATGTTTTAAGCAAATCCTTTAGACTATTTGATAAATTAACAAATGGGCTCGAATCAACGTCTGGCTTTGGCAGGTTTAAATATGCTTTTTTGTGCAAAACAAGTGATTTATCTGCATTTGCCAGTTTTGATTTCATAGCTCCGCATGCTTCTATAGATGCGCTGATTTCAGAAGCAAGGCTAGCTAATTTATCTGTATCTTGTTTTAACGAAACATATTCTGAAGATAGTGGAATTAGTTCTTCTTTTATTTTGCGCAGCCTTTCTTCATCCTTAATTCTCAAGTCAGCATTTATGCTTGAATGTCTATTTTTACAGCTAGTGAACACTGCTTCTGCTTTTGCTAATCTTTTAAGCAAAGGCTCTAATTTGTTTGAAGTATACTCTTTTATCTTTGTTAGCTCATTTTGAACTTCTTGAGAAGGATTTTCTTTAAGTCCTTCTAAGACTGTGCTACTAATCTGTTCTGCTTCTGCAAAGTTTCCATTTCCAGTCAATTCTACAATTTCTTCTAGCTTAGTTTGAGAATATAGTATGTTTGTCTTTTCTTTTAAAGAATTAAATAAAGGGTGGTCTTCCTCTAATAATTTTTGATATACTTCTTCTATTGTCTTTTTCGATTCTGCATTCTTAACAGTCTCTGCTTGGTTAATATCTTGGCTATATTGACTGAATCTTTTTTCCCTAGATACCTCGATATACCTTAGCGTACCAAATGTAGATATAGCTAATATGCCTGCTAATGCAACTGCTCCTGTAGCTCTGTACATCCATTTTATTAGCCTGTTTTTAGCAGAATTGGCTTCTTCTTGATTTACTTCTGGATGTTCTCTTGGGGCTTGTTCTTGTTCTTTTTTAGAAAGAGTTGTATCTACTTTAATCTCTTTGGTTGAAAGAGCATGCAACCTTCCAAGTAATGATTCCAACTCATTGTCTGCTGTCATTTTGGATTATTGTCTTTAATTTAGTTAGCTGCGCTTGCATCTCTGCTGTAGGTCTTTTGCAATATTCAGAAAAATTAGTTACGACTTCGATTGTATATTCGTCTTTAAGTTCTGCTGCGTTTTCCCATGTTTGTAGTGTTTTAAGGCGGTCTGATTCCCACTGTATCATACCTATGCTGTACCATGCTCCCCCATTAGATGGGGCTAAGCTGACAACTCTTTCATAAAGCTTTAGCGCTTCTGGCCAATTACTCTTGTTTTCATATTTTAAGAAATTTGCTCTTTTGAAAAGTTCATCTGCATTTTCTGTTTGCGGTATTGGCTGCGGAGTTGGTTTTGTTGATTTAACTACATCTTCAAGCCTTCTTGCTGCTGCAAGATAGTCTGATATTGCATTATTTTTTGCAGCCAGTTCTTCTTCCAGCATATTTATTTTTTGTTCTCTGGAAGCCATTTCTCTTTTGGCGGTTTCAGTGATATCCTCAATTACTTTTTTGGATGTTTTACTCAAATCGTCAATTGTTTGGTTATATTTGCCTATTAGTTCTTCTTTTTGCCTTAGCTGTTCTTTAAGATTATTAACTACTGCTGTTGCTTGTTCTATTTCTTGCCTGTATTGAGACGAGGCTGCTTCAAGTTTTTGCTGGTGCCTTTTTGTTAAATCATCCAGATTCTTTTGGTATTTTGCTTTAGCTACTTCTTCTCCTGATTTTCTAGCATCTTGAGTCATGCTCAAAACTTCATCTTTTGGTGTTGAGTTTGCTTTTGCCTCTTGGAGCTGCTGTTCAAGACTTGTTGCTTTTGTTCTTGCTTCCTCTGCTTCCTGTCTTGCAGATTCTCTTTCAGCTAAAGCTTTTTTGTAATCATTATTTAAACTAGACAGGTCTTCTTCAGTTCTTGTGTGAAGCTCTCTTTCAGCACGTAATGCTGCTTCTGCCCTATTTCTAACTTCATTTAAAGCCTGCCCTGCTTCTGCTTTGACTCTATCTAAATCTTCTTGAGTGTAAAGTCCTTTTCTCTCCTGCTCTTTTGCTGATACTCTTTCCTGCAGGGATTTTATTTGGTTATTAGCTTCACCTATTGCTCTTTGTTTATCTTCTTCTGCTTTCCTCATTTGCTCTTCAAGTGCAGATATTCTGCTTTCTGCTCGTATTCTTCCTTGTTTTTCAGATTCAATTCCAGCAGAATATTGCGATTTTAGATATCCTAATGCCTGTTGGTATTGTGCCTGATCTCTATCTGCCTGAGTTTTTGGGACAGTGTTTGCCCTTACTTGTCTTAATTCTTCTTCTAAATTATTTACAGCTTGCTCTGCTGCTGATATTTTTTGATTTGCTGCTTCGCGTTCTTTTGAGTGCTGTGCTAATAATTCATCTAGCTTATTTTGGTATTCTGATTTAGCTGATTCATGTGCAGAAGCAATTCTTGATTCAGATGCTTTTTGGATGGAAGAGGTGGCTTGTGCTATTCTTGCATCAACTTCTTTTTCAACGGTTTCTCCAAGATAAAGTTTTACTGGTTTTTTTGCTGCTGGTTTTCCCTCGCTTTTTATGATATGCTGTTCCCATTTTCTTCTAAATTTATTAAAATTTTGTTGGGCAATCCTGATGCTGCCAACATATTCTCCTCTGTATTTTATTTTTTCCATAACCTCTGCAGCAAGATTAAGGGCTGAAACATTAATATATGGGCTGAAGGAGTCTATTCTAATTGGAATTTCTTTGCTGGTTACTTTATTAAATTCTCGTTTAGTTGGGATCAAAACTTTATAATTTGCATATGCTGTTTTTTCTCCTCTATTGTTTAAAATCATCATGTACCACAAATTAATTGCATGAATCATTATTTTTTCTATCTTAAAATTTCCGTCTTCAGATAGATGGACTGTAAATTTCTCTCTTAAAGGGTTGCCTGGATTAGGTGTATATATTAAAGATAAGTTGAGTGAGTTTTTATCTCTTTCAATAAAGGGAATAATTTCTTCAGAAAAGGGCAAGGTGTAATAAATTTGCTTTTTTGCTGTTAATGAAACAATTGTAGTTTCATCTATCGTAGACGGTGCTGCTCTGAATCCACCGTGGCTGTGCCATGCTCCTATTATCCCCATTCCTTTCTTTTCTACCTCCTGGATAGATGCCATGACATTTCCTTGCTCTGCAGAGCCGCCTGTTACTTCCTGGCCATGTGATAGAAATACATCAAATATCTTTGTTTCATTTTCTTCTTGGTCAGTCAGAAGATATCCAGTACATTCTATATCTTCCCCTAACAAATCCCTAAGTATCAGAGAATAAGTTTGAGCTTTTTCTAAGACAGCTGCATCTATCACAAACTGCCTGAAAACAGGATTTTCAGTTACTGCTTTCTGAAATCCTTGGAGCACTAAATCGTCAAGCCTCTTTAACAGAAGCTTTTTCTTTATTCCATCTTCCATTTTAGGTATATTTCTGTTGGTGTGTTTTATTGAGTATTCTCTCTAGATTTCCCCAAGTAGGAATTTCTGCGACTAAAAAGTTAAGGCAGATGTAAGGTTCTTTTTTGCCCTCTCCTAGTTCTATTTCCCCTACTGAGATGTATTCTCTTGCTGGTCTCCTTAGATTGGCTATTTTGCCTTCTCTTCCTCCGGTTCCCTCTGTTTCATATACTCCTGTTTTATTTTGGAGTTCGAATACTGTCCTCATTTGACCCTGCACGCCTTCGTCTGCTTCTTTAAGATACTGTTGTAGCAGTCTTTTGACTTCAGCAAATGTCTCCTGTTCCTGGACATCTAAATCCTGTCCTTTTAAAGCCTCTTCACTTACTAAGTATTTCACTAATTCGTGTAACTGTCTTTCCTTCAAATAGATGGGCAGTTGCAAGGCTACTTTTCCTTTTTTTACTGGGTCTCTTGTGCCAGTACTCACCCAAAGTTCATCTTCTTCTCCCATTTTGTTCCCTCCATTAGTATAGTAAGCTTTGACTTACTATTATTTCTAATAATTCTATTTCTTCATCTTTTCCATCAATTTTGATAGATTTGTGTGTAAGAGATGCTCTTACTTTGTCATATAATTGGCATTGTTTTTGTTTTCCAGGTTCAACTTGGGCATACAAGTGAATCAATCCCTGTTGCCTGTAATTTCCTATTATTTCAATAACTTTTTTTTCGTCTCTGCCTAATTCGCTGTTAGACAGCAAAAAATCTAATACTTCGTTAAAAGAGCTATCTCTAAGATAACCTGGGACTTGTGCAGCCAAATTTTTACCTGTGTTTGAAATATAATCTGCTTTTACCCAAAATATATCTTGTTTTCCATTTTCTTGTTCTGACATTTTTTCCACCTCAATTACAACCTAAGGGGCATTTTTTGTTGATGAATTCAACTAACCCTACCCTCTCTTTTTCTTTGGAAATATAAACAAAAAATCCGTTACATACTTTTGAGCCTGATAAAATCATAGCTGCTTCTGCTGCTTCAATTGAGCCTGCTACCATATTTGGCATGATAAGGTCTGGATGAATCTCACATCCTTGCCCTGCTCTCCCTAATAAGCCGCTTCTTTGGCAGTGCATGCATGGGGTTTTTTGAGGAGCATAGATATTTATCCATGATTTTGTATAATATTGCTTTAGGTTGTTTTCCACATTTAGTCCAGAAGAACCGTCAATGTAAGGTATCTTGTATTTAACAGCTAATTCATTTATTACTTTTCTTGTTTCGTCATTGTCTACACAGCCTATAATGAGGTCATGACCACTTTTACTTAAATCATCTTCGCTAAAAAATGAGATTCCTCTTTTTCTTTCATCTTTTGTAGGTTCTAATCCAAATTTAGCATATTTGGCTATCACATTCAGATGAGGATTTATTTGTGATAAGCTCTCCCTAAATGCTTCTGCTTTTCTTTTGCCTACTTTATCAAAATAAAGTACTTGTCTGTTTAGGTTATGCGGTTCTATATCGTCAAAGTCAATAATAGTGAGTGAATTCCCTCTTTTGCCTGCGGATTCTGCTATACCTATCCCCGCAAAGGTCCCTATTGAACCTGCGCCTATCATCAGTATTTTCTTTTTTTCATATAAGGATGGTAAAATCTCTTGATTTTCATGCCCAAACCTCGTGTTATTGAGCAGATTATAATAGATTGGAAGCTGTATGTTAAAATTATCTGAAGGTGAAGGTATGCAAAATTTTCTTGATTCCTCTGCTATCATTCCTGCGATTACTCCGCTTGTTGCTCCACCTTGGCTAGATGAAGAATACTTTTTCATAAAAAATATATCAGCTTCTGACTGGCTTGTTATCTTGGTGAGATGTGGGTTATAAACCGCTAATTCTGAAGAAAAAGAGCTTGAAGATGCTGAGATGAAAGGCAGCTTATTGTCTATTGCAAATTTGAGGGCAACGGCTTTTGATTCTGGATTATTTGTAGCGTCTATTATCAAATCTGGTTTTTGTACTAATGTATCTAATCCGCCAATTGGCCTACGCACAGTAATATCTGAATTTACTCTGCTTATAATTTGTTCAAGAGCTTCTGAATTATTGCTTGGTTTTCTTCCAAAGAAAAGAAAACCTTCTTTTGAATCTTTTTCATCTTCAAATATAAGGATCCTGCCTATGCCTAATCCGCAGAATGCTGACAAAACATAATGAGCCAAGGGGCCGCTCCCTATAACAGCTACCTTTTTCTTCATTAATTCTTCCTGATTAAACAGCTTGTTATGTGAAGCATATCTCAAACTATTTTCTTCTGTCATATTATATCCTCCACCTCCTTTCAAATTCTTTTGCATCATCTGCTAGGCCAATAACCTTAAGATAGGCTACTATTTGTATGAGAGAGTCCCTGTCTCTTTTCTTTCCAGTAATCGTTTCTCCAAGAACTTCATAGCCATGACGAGATATACAAGCCAATATCTCTTTTTTTTCTTTATCAATTTCAGCTTGGATTTTATTTATAACCTGGGTCATTAGTAACTTGTTTTTAGAAATATCAATAGATATAGATTCATATAGTGGATATTTTTCTGAAAGAGTTGTTATAGAAGTATAGTTCATATTTATTAAATTAACAAAGTCCATCCCTCTTAATTTTATTCTAAATGCAGAAAGCCACGAAGGCCTATATTTTTCTGTTAGTTGATTAATTCTATCTAATCTTTGCCTAAGTAGCTCGTAATCTGATTCTATTTGTTTTTCAATTGATAAAAGTTTTCTTCTGACTAACTGTCCAAGTTGTCCTGCTCTTGACAAAATTTCAGGATTGTTAAGATAATCTTTTTCTTTATAATAATCCAATTTAGGTTTAGTTAATTTGATTAACCCTACATCTTCTTTTGTTAATGATCCTGAGTTTATTTTCTTAACTCCTGCGATGAGCTGTTCTAGTTCTTCATATTCTTTTGCAAAGGGGTTAATTTTTGGTGTTCCTGGTATATCTATAAGGAGAGGATATACTTCAGCAGGCAGCGGCATTCTTTCTTCTAGCGTATTTGCAGGAGTTTGTCCGGCAGGCGCTCCTGTTTTTGGTTCTGCTTCGTTTACAGCAGTTTGCTGATCGGCGGGTAATATTATTTTTAAATCAGCAATTGGTGGCTCTGCTTTGCTTGCCTCTGTTCCTTGCTGCGGAGATGGAGATAGTTGTTGCTCATCACCATCAGCTTTTTGTGCAGAATCTTGTTCAGTTCTAAGTTCTAAAGCTCTTGCTTCTGCCAATATTAGCGTCTGTAGGTTTATGGCCTTATCCTGAGAAAGCATATTTTTCAAAAGAGCATATCTTCTCTTGAATTCTACATAGTCAGATAGTTTTTTCTGGTCAAGCCTTGTTCCTTCGTACACTTCGTCAAGCAAAGAAGATAAATCTTTTTTTGGCTTTTCTATGTCTAGGAATTCTAGATTTACTTTCTCTCTTCTTTCAATTTGCCCAAAAGACATTTCAGAAGGCTTCCATATTTTATAGCGTATTTCACCATAATAAGGCCTGTCTTCTTTATTATTAACTATGAGAAGATACCAGTATCTGACTCTGTCCATTTTTTTTAATCTAACTTCTACACTTTCTTTAGCGAGTTTAGTGCTTGGTATGCCTATTTCTAAGAATTCATAAGGATTTCCTACTGAAGGGACAAGTATCTTTGTTTTTGAATCATCTTCTTTTAATTCAAAAGGATGTTCTCCTGCATCATACTCTATATTTTTTGAATCGTAGGAGATTAAAAAGTCAGCAGCTTCTTTATCTACATTACTTGGAAATACAGCGAGTGCGCCATGGCTATGCCAAAAGCCAAGCAAGGTGTGTTCTTTCTCTTCTGCTTCACTTATTGTTCTTTTCAAGCCTTCTAATGAGCCCCACCCCCTTGCTAATGAAACATCCTGGTCAAACATATAAGTTGCATCATAAACAATTTTAATTATGTCCTTGGTGTCTTTTGGAGAAACTAGATAACCTCCACATTCCAGCTCTCTGCCTGTGATTTGTTTTAATAACAAAGAATAGTTATGTATCTTATCAAAAGCATAGCGTGAAATAGGTATCAATTTTAACTCGGATACGAATCTCTCCATTCTTTTTCTTCTAACCTTGTCTTTTATATCATTGCCCATTTTTTATACCCTAATTAGATGAATATCTCCAAAGCCCTGGTTTTTTTTATCCTGAACCCATCCTAAATATTGAGATTCTGTTTTTGGTTTTACCTTACAATCCGTAATATCTCTGTAAGGCCTCATTTTTCCTTCTTCATAACCAAGAATCATCACATAAGGCCCGGCTATTGCAAGCAGATAAACTAATTTGATTGCTTTAATATCTAAAATATTTAGGTTTTTTCTGGTTGCTTCTTCTTCTCTTTGCCTAAGCTTGTGTTCTATCTCTTTACGAGCTACAATAGAATCCTGCCCCTTGTAACAAACGGTTCTTAACTTTTCTCCTGGTATGGGCAGACATGGGTGCTCATACTTTTCATCAAAAACTACTGGAGGGCATTTATCTACGCTGACTTCCCTTATATTGTTGCCTGAGACTGGGACCCTAATGCCAACTTCTGTAGATTCAAAACAATAATAACCCCCATCTGTAAGGAAAGCATGTGGATCTGACTTAAGATAGATATAATAATCTCCATTTTCCTTTCTAAATCCAAAATTGCCTTCTTCGTATCTTTTTTGCGTCAGTTTTTCCAGGTTTTCTTTTCTCTTTTCCAAATCCTTAATTTGACGGCTTCTTCTATCTGCTTCTATTTGAATCTGGCGATGGATTGTTTCTTCAAATGCTTTTTCAAGCCCAGGCAGCCTGCAAAGGTGTTTGTATTCTTCTCCTTCCAGGCGCATTACACTTTTTCCCAGAAATAAATAAGTGCCTTTAGAAAACTGGTTTGATAATACAAAAAAGCTGTTTCTTATTTTTTTTGCCTTTACTTTATCTGAGAGAGAGTCTGAAGAATATTGCGGCTTAAATTTTTCTTCTGGTTTTCCCCTTAGATGTTTAAATACATAGTTTTCTATAAAAAATAGAGTTGTCTGATTGCGTAAAGCAGAAAGCCTTTCTTCCACTTCCTTGCTCAAACATCTTTCTTTTTCTGCTAGCTCTGCAGCAACAAAGCTTTCTAAATCTAGCTCTTCGTAATATTCCCTATCAATCTCTTTTAAAGATTGGTGCAAATCTTTCAATTCAAAAGCTGAACCATTAAAGAAAAACAATCTTCCTTGATGTGTAGTGGTGTCTATTTTGCCATCTCCTATTATTTGGAATATGTTGCCATCTACTACCAAAACTGGATACGTTTCAACTGTTTTGAAAAACTGATTTGGAGGAAGACTCATCTAATCCCCCTCAATGAATCTTTAATCTTCTTGTCTCTTAGTTCTTTAGCTGTCTGCGTATCTCTCACAGAAGTTTGACTTTGAATTGTCTTTCTTTTTCTTTGCAAACTATCTTTTTTAGACAAGGCTGACTTTATTAGAGAGCGATAATCTCCCATTGGTGTAGGTGATTCATGCGTTATTTCTCCTACTACTAATCCCAACCCTCTAAGTTTATTAAATAAATCAATCATATAAACTATCCCAGAATTTATTGAGTTTCTTTCAGCTTCTCGTGTAATATAAGCTAAGCAATGTTTTGCAGGGATTAATTGATGGGTTTGGTAGGTTACTGGAATTCCAATGCTTATATCATTCCCTTGGACTTTTTGGTATATTGAAACCTTTAAAGGGTTTGAATCTGGACATATATAACTTTTTATGTTGTTAAATATTGCTCTTGCTGTATCTGATGCAGAATCTCCGAACTCTTCAAATTCTCTAATGCCGAAAACATTGGCTTGTTTGTGTATATCTTCCCAGATGTCTTCAAAGCCTGGAATTTCAGAAAGATATTTTGATTCGCCGTTTTCTGTTATAAAAAAGCTTTCTTTTAGAATTCCCCTCTGGTGTTCATTGTGCATGCCTACAACAGGGATATATAATTCTTTGACTTTGTAGCCTCTGCTTTTTAGTGCCTCCTCGACGTAGACGTGTATGCGAGTGCGGTCATGATCGCATAGGCCTGCTATTTTTCTTGAGCCAGAATAAATTCTAAGGATGTGGCTTGTTTCATCAATTGGATTGACTGCGTTTATAACCAAGCCCCTAAAACCCATCTGATTTAGATATTTTCCAAATTCTTTTACCCCCCACAATGCCCCTATGATATTGCCAATTCTTTTTGGGTCTATCTTTCCTTCTGTAGTCATCTGTTGAACTAATGATTCGAGTTTTAACTGTTCGTCAATAATCTCTGCCTTTTTTTTAAGAAGAAGTTCGTCTGTGTCTACTGCCTCACAAGATGTAGCAATTATGTTTGACCTTATCTTTAAAAGTTCATTTAATTCCTTAATTAAATTCGCTACACTCTCATCAGCTCCTCCTTTTTTTAAATTAGCATATTCTACTGATATTTTATGGTCGACTGTTCTCTTAGAAATGTCTTTTTCCTTTATTTTTGGAAATAGGTATCTAGTAGTTAATACTAAGATATCTTTTTCTGTAGAACTCCCTAATACAGAACTAGATAATTCAGACAATGCATGATAAGGGTGGAACTGGTGCCTTTCTTCCCATATCCTTTTTGCAAATCTAGATTCTTGTTGAGAAATTATTTTTATAAGATCGGGGGAAACGCCTGTTAATCTATTACCCTTCCTTAACAAAAGCCCATTCTCTGATTCGTATAATTCTTGGACATCCCTATGATATAAGTGTATGCTTTCCAAATGTCCATCAACAAAATGAGGCTGTGTAGTTGCAATATACTCTGTAAGATATCTTCCTATCTTTCCAATACCAAATATATGAAGCCTATATTCTGGTTTTTGTGACATTTTTCTTCAAACTTTAACCCTAAAATAGTACTACTAAATAGTAATTAATAACAAATGATGATTTATAAACCTTCTTGTTTTTGTATACAATAGAGGTTCCCTACATTAGCTTGATTTTTGAGCTTTTAAATAGCTGTTGTGGCGACCTAGACAACAAAGTTTAAATACTTCTGCAGCCTAAGGCTAATGTAATGAAAGAAGAAGTTCTCGAAGATATGGGGTTAAGCAAAAATGAGTCTAAGATATTTCTTGTTCTGCTGGACATGGGATCTAGTACAGCGGGGGTAGTTGCAGAAAAATGCAAATTGCACAGAACAAATGTATATGATGCATTAGAAAGGCTTATTGAAAAAGGGCTTGTTGCATATGTCTTAAAGAAGGATGTCAAATATTTTGAAGCAACAGACCCTGAAAATTTGATGGGAATCCTGAAAGAAAAGGAAGAGAATCTTAGGAAAGTGATGCCTGAATTGCTGTTAAGCAGGAAATTTGCTAAAAAAACAGAAGTTCACGTTTATGAAGGAGTTTTGGCTGCGAGGAGGATATTTATGGGGCTATTAAGATATAACCAGCCAATCCTTATATTTGGAGTACCAAAAGAGGCCCCATATGTACTTAAACCCCATTTTTTAGAACAATTCCATAAACAAAGGATAGAGAAGAAAATAGTCGAAAAAGTAATATACAATGAAGATGCTCTGCCGCGAATCCAGGAATTAAAGAAGATACCTTTGCTTGAAGTAAAGACTTTGCCAAAAGAGTTCAATTCTCCAATGTCTACAAATATATGTGGGGATGAGGTTTTTTTAGAATTATTTAGGGATAATCCATTAACAATACAGATTAAAAATAAAGAAATTGCCGATATGTACATAAAATATTTTGAAATTCTTTGGAACGCGTCTAAAAAAATTTAATTTAAAGGCTTGTATGCAAGAATTGCTCCTATAAAAGGCTTGTAGCCCAACTTCTTATTTGGCTTCTCTATTTTTATTTTAACAAACCCCACTTCTTTTAATAAACTGATAATAAAGTCAACAGGGCAAAAATACTCAACTAACCCTTTGAGGGCATTGATTCTTTCTTCGTCTCCTTTTTTAACTGCAAGCTGTATTTGAGACTGAGGAAATCCTTTTAGGTTTGCTTTTAACTCCCTGTTTAGATTGTAAAATTCATTGACTTCTTTTATTAGAACTTGATCAGCCTTCATATCAGAGTCTATTAAGGGCAATTCTAAATAGTTCTTTTTCCTGAGCATTTGCTTGAATCCTTTATTTTTTAATTGAGCAGATAAATTTCTTACGAAGACAGGAATGATAATTTTTCCTTTGTTTGATATGATTATTTTTTTAATTCCTTTTTTACTATATTGTTGATATAATGGGACATTCTCATAGAATTTTCCATATTTGTAGCAAGCAGTTATAATTTTGTCTTTGTCTCTTTTATCAATCAATAAGAGGTCTTGTTTGGATGATTTTGCTAGATAATTCATGAGTTCATTTATTTTTTGTTCAGTACGCCTTGTATTTATAAAACCATCTCCATAATGGAACAATCCCCCTGGTTTCAATATTCTGTATATTTCTTTTAAAACTTTTTTAAGTTGTTCACGGTATGTTCCTAGGTGATGCAAAGTTAAGGTAGCATCAATACAATGTACACTATTAGTTGGAAGGTTTATTTTGTCTCTAAGATCTTTTTCAATAAAAATAAAAGATGGGTCTTTAAATGAGTTCAGATTCAGTGTGTTTTTATTTATTTTAATTAAATCATTAATAGGAATATGATTTTTTTTAAGATATTCCTTAAATCCATTTTTGAATAAATATTTTATTCTTTGTTTTGATTCTAGAATGATTTTAAGACTAAAGGCGTGATCATTAAAAAATCTTTTTTGATGTAGATATTGATAGCATCTTCCAATGACCTTAAGATTGTAATCAAGGCATATTATTTTTCCTTTGTTTTTAAATAATGAGAAAACCCAATTTTTATTGTCTCCGTAAGGAGAGGCTATAGGGCTTACACCTAAGATAACTAAATTTCTTTCCCTTTTGATTTTTTCAAAATGTTTTGCAAGATTGTATAATAATTCATTGTGAAGATTTCTGAATAAGGGATTTGTTATTATAACTGGATATATTTCAGTGGCATTGGCCATATCTTTTTTCTTTGTCGATGGTATATTTTTTTCCATGCTTATCCCTAAAATAACTGCTTATTTAAAACTTCCCTTTAATAAGCCAATGCGGCCTTTTCACCGACTTGAGCTGGGTGATAATTGTCTTCTTTTGGAGCAATGTTATTAGCAATAATGTTTGGTTTTGTTTTTTTAGGCAGTTCTATAGGTCTACTGAGGATATTTTTTTTAATTAAACTATATGTATCTCTCTCGTTTGGATTATTATATTGAGGGGGTTCTATAGGTCTACTGAGGATATGCTGCTTTATTAGGCGTCTTTTAAGGTATAATCCCTTTTCTTCCGATTCCCTTAAGGTAAGTTTAGTTTCCATTAATTTTCCATCAAGTTGGTGTTTTCTTGATTCGGCTAGAATCTTTTCTCTATTGCTTTCAATCTCTGCCTGTTTAATCTCCATTTGCTTTAATTCCTTTTCTGCTGATAATTTTCTTAGGTAGTTATCTTGCTCTTCTCTTGTCTCCCTAATCTCCAATTCTGCTTTAAGTTGCGCCTCAAGTTCATTCATTCTTGTTTCGTTTTCTCTGATTAGACTATTGGCATTTTCATATCCAATCTTGTTTCCAAATATACCAAATTTAACCTGTAGCTCAGAAAGCTCATTGTTTAGTTTTTTTGCTTGAGGAGCGTATAATTTAATATCGCTAGTAGCTAGGAGTTTAGCGCAATCTTCCTCTATCTGTTCATACGTTTTTTCAAGCTTATTTGATTCATTTCTCAGCAAATCAGAAGCTTCTTCGTATAGTTTGTTTGATGCGCTTTTGTATTGCTTAAACAATTCTCCTAAGTATATGGTTTTTACAGCATATGAGGAATCAAATTTTCCTAGTCTTTCTTTTATGTCGGCTATTGTTTTCAAATCATCTGCTGACAAATCTCTGTTCTTCCCAGCATTTACAGCTGAAGAGTATTTTTCCAATTGTGCCATCTCTTCCAGAATATTGTTTTTTGTCTTGACATGATAACTAAAATCCTTTCTGACTTGCTTAATTTCTTTTTTAAGTTTATCAATTTCCTGTATTCCTTCAAAATAGTCTGCATCAATGCATTCACTGACAAGCTCTCCTTTGAAAAACAAGAAATTTCTCGCCCTTTTCTTAAGATGCTTAAAAAAATTGTCCAATTCAGGCAAATCATTCATGCTCCTATATTCTTCAACAAGCTGTTCTATTTCTTTTTCAAGTTTTTGCGCCTTGTCTAATTTTCTTGCATATTCTGAAAAGCTAAAATCAGCAGACTTGATGGATTCTGCAGGAAGGCTGCGAGATATAAATATTTCTTTCAGCTTTCTGAAGTCCTGAAGATATCCAAAAAACTCTGAGCGCGAAGCTTTTGTAATATTCTCCTTTTCCGCAGCCATTTCATATTTCTTGTCAAACTCTATTTTTAGTTCCTTTATTTTTTCAAGAATGATTTTGTCAAGCTTGTTCCCTGCATCAACTGCTTTTGCAGCAGCATGCTTTGCAGGGTCATATGTAAAATTTCTTTCAGCAATGACTTCTGCTGCTTTTTCAGCAGGGATTATGATGTCATTTGCATTAACAATATCGTCTATTGACAACTCTTTTTGGACAAGCTCTTTTTGCAGCCTATGAATATTATCTGCTGAGTTGAATAATACTGGAAGCAACCAATTCCATGGAGCTGTAAGTTCCTCTGGCTTTGGACAGTTGCATAAGTCTGCTTCCTTTTCCAACATCTTTTCATATTTCCTGTATAGCTCTTCACATCTTATCATTTTACACCTTTAGTGCATCACAAAGGTAAATATCCCTTTGGAGTATTGGATCATATACAACAACTTTCTCTCCTTTTGACTGTAATTTAGCCCATTCGTCAGCAAGGGGTGGGTTGTTCTGCTTCATGTGGCTGTAAGCAGAGTTCCAAATCTCCTGCCAGTTAATCTCTTTCTGCATTACTGCATCAACTTTTGCAATCTCGTTCTCATATTCTTTTCTCCTTTCTTCTTTTTCAACCTCGCTCAATGTTTTTTCAACTGCCTCAAAGCTTTGGCTTGAAAGCCTCTTCAATGTGTTGCAATATGTCTTATGGTATAATGTATAAACAAGGTAGATGTCGGCTATGCTTGTCAGCAATTTTCCATTTTCCTTTTTTACTCTATTATGCCTGTCAAACTTTGTGAACACATTTATCATCGAATGATATAAGTTCCTGTAGTGCACTGATTTCTGGGTGTTTGGAAGGTGGTTTTCGCCAAAGTATTTTGCAAAAGGGTTTTCAAAGCCAGTTGTCCTGTCATCAAGCGCATCTTTGATATGGTTCTTTAGCTTGTCAAACCTATTCTTTGAATATGCTATGTCTTTTATTGTACCATCAGCCAGACCGTCAAGATATTTGCATATTATGTCTGTTTTTTCAGGGTCTGACCTTGTTTTTAGTATGATAAACCTTCCTGAAACCTCAACATCCCTTTTCTGCGTCCTCTTGTTCTCGTCTGCTCCTGTTGACAGTATTGTCACATTACCATAGATTGTTTTTGTCTGGCCATTGCTGTCGTTTGTTGCATCCTCATTCTCACTGAGTCTTTTCACAGCCTCCTTCATTGCTGGATTATCCTCTATTGCTGCCTGATATTCTGTTATGTAAAGGAAATCGCTCTGGTTGACTATATCAGCAAGGTCAAACAATGCTTTGTTTGAGCAGACATTCAGCGTGACAGTTGATGTCAGTAGCTTGCACATCTTGTTGATTATAAGAGATTTTCCGCTTCTGGATGCGCCTTCTATAAGCAGCGAAAGCCTTGATGCAGCTGCAACTGTTGCAAGAAGGCAGTTTGCATCCTCTTCAAGCACGGGCTTTGATTCCTGGCCATATATCTTGTTTGCATGAAAGTAAGTGATTAATTCTGAAAATACATCATCTCCCCTTGCATAAGGCTCTGACAATACAGGCAAAGGTATGCTGCTGACCTTGCCTTCAAGCGTTCCTGGCAAATGAGCTGATTGCGGAGCTGGCTGCGGCAATTCTGTTGGTGGTTGTTCTGGCTCTGCAAAAACTTCTTCTGATTTAGGATCTGGTTTTGCTTCTGCCTGTGGCTCTGTGAAAGCTTCATCCCCCTTATCAAATCCTACCTCTGCATTTCCGTCTGGCTCTATAACTGCAACTGGCTTTTCATCTTTGCTCTGCTCAACAGGCCTTTCAGGGAAATAGACCCCAAAATACTTTTTGAAAACATGTTTACCAAATTCTGTTTTAATTCTATTTGGCTTAAGCATTTTTATACAGCTCCATTGACTTCTCAAGAGTCAGTCTTCCAATATCCTCAAAATCCCTTGCAAACTTGACAGAGTAACCCATGTTTTCAAGCAATTTTGTATGCTTGCTAGGTTCGCAGTTAAGGAATATGGAACCTCCTGCCTTTGAGCTCCTTAGCGTTTTTTCAAGATTGCCTTTTTGTTTTTGCAGGTTTTCTATTTCAGTATCGCTTATTATCAATGTGTGGACAGGGCATGTGTTCTTTGATGCAAGCTCTGCCATTATTTCCCCTGGTATCTCTGTATTTTGTTCAAAATAATGGATAAGCGTCTCGTCTATCTCTTGACTTTGGTTTGTGAATTCGCAGTAAGCATAGTCATGTGAAAAGTTAACAACAGCAACCCTGTTTCCTGCATTAAGTGCAGCTCTGCTTGCAATCATTGCGCTAAGCACTGGAAATGAGATTTCCTCATTTGGATCTGGCATTGAGCCTGATGAGTCTATTGCAATCAGCAGGTCAGGTGTGCCTCTTCCAGATGCAAAGCTGCTGCCATTTGCAGTTTCCCATTGGTATGTTGTTGCATTTGGGATTATGATAGGGCTCTGGCGCAGAGTGTATTCAATGTCAAGCTGGTCAAATGGCTCGTCAATTGTCCATCTCTTAGGGATGTTTTTGAAGTTGCCTGAATTCTGGCTAGGCACTTTTGGCATGAAAAGGCTGTATTCGCTTGCAAGCTGGCGGTAGTACATCAGGTTTGCTTTTTTTGGAGCAGCAATTCCTAATCCAGAAAGCACTCTTTTGAACTCCTTTTGCCCAAGCTCTTTTGCCAATCCTTTAAGCTCTTTTTCAACAATCTTTCTTAATACATCCTTTTGTGTCTTATCAGGATCACATGGCATGAAGTCTTTTGCATTGTGCCTGTCAATAAGCCCTTTTTCTGTGTCTGTCTGGCCATTGCCATTATTGTTGTTTTGCTCTTTTTCTTCCTCAAGGTATTGTTTCATGATTTTTGCAAATTCTTTTATAGAATCAGGCCATTTGCTTGATGAATCCATTGCATTTCCAACAATTTCTGCCAATTTTTTTGCATCCTGCATTATCTTATCGTTAGGGGTTGGTATTATTGTGCCAGGACAGCCCATCATGTTTTCAAAAGTTGCCATATAAGCCTGCCACGCCTCTGAATTGTTGCCTTTTGAAAGCTTCCTGTATAGCTCAATCATTCCTTTGTCTCCTTTTTTGTATGATTTTGTGTTCACGCAAAGGTCAGTGTACAGGTTCTGGATATGTTGGGCCATCTTCATGTTTCTTGTAACAGTGTCTGCATAGCCTACTAGCCTTACAAAATTTTTCAAGTCATATGGTATGTACTTGTAATGGCCAACTTCATGGCTTTCAACCCTTGCAAGATGTTCCAAGCCAACCCTTTGCTTAAGATTAGGCATATTGACCATAATCTGGCTGTTGTCCATCCTTATTGCAGCTATCTCTTTTTCCATTCCTTTTTCAGCTGCCTGGCTTTTGTCAAGAAGCTCAGGAGAATTAATCCTAGGATAATCCCAAAATCTTCTTACACTTTCCCAAACTTTTGAATAGTCAGCTTCCATTTTCCATGTACATTTTCTTTAAAGCAACTGCAATTGAATATTTTGCAGTCGAGTCTATCTTTTGCAGATTTTTCATCATCCCCTCAAGGCATGCTTTTGTAGGCTTTTTGCCCAGAAGGTAAAACTCAGACACAGCCCTTGTCATATCGCTATAGCCAGGGAAGACGTCAAGCACCTCATCGTATGATTTTGATGAAGTGTCCCATAAATATGAAAGCAGGGCAGTCCTGTCGTTGACAAACCCTTCTTCTTTTTCAAATACAGCCCTTGTCGGCTGGAGCTTGAACCATGATGCAAACCCAATTACATACTTGAGCTCATCTTCTGTGACAGATGATTTGCCTCTCCACCAGCTTAGAGCCTTGCTGTAAGCATAAACTGTTGAGATTGTCCTTGGCGAAAGCCCATTTTCAGTTGTAAAACAAATACTTTTTTCATTAGAATAATGGCTGCAGTCCTGGCACAAAGGACCTGGCCTTTTGAAGAGCGCATAACCTTTTGTCTTGTTTTCAACAGAAAGCCCTGCCTTTTCGCATGAGTTAAGCTCTGCAAGGAAATGTGCAATCTTGTTTACAAGTTCATTTGGCAGTTGTGTGCCATAATATATCTCCTTTCTTGCATTCACTATATCTTCACTTGTTATCTTGTCCGGAGGGCTTGTTATCTGATCCTCAATATACCTTATCTTGTTGTTTCTCTTTTCAGTAAACTGTCCTATAAAGAAAGGATTAAGATGGTCAATCACAACTGCAAGGTCAAACCTGTCTATAAAAGCAGGAGGCACTTCATAGTTTCCTGAGTCAGATGCATTTGCAGTTGCAAACAACGGCCCTGGATTTGCCTTTATTTTCCTGTTGTTGTAGACAGTCCATCCCCTGTCCAATATTTGGTAAAGTATTGAAAGCTTTCCAGGAGGTATTCTATTGACCTCGTCAATAATCCTTGCAGGTGTTTTCATAAAATCCCTGATGCCAATAACCTCTTCATGGTTTTTCAAATAGGATACAATGTCAACAAAAGCAAGCATCTTTTCTTCTGTAAGCTCAGGATGGCCATAGATTGTGGCTTTATGGATTACTGACAAAGGTATATTGTAGACTCCTGAAAGCACAAACTCAGATGTTGTTGTCTTTCCAGAGCCAGGAGGCCCAAAGTATAATACAGATGTGTTCTGCAAAAGGCAAGTAAGTATTGTAAATGTCAAATTTGCATTATATGCCTCTTCTGAAAGTGTCAAGCTGTTAATGCTTCCCTCGTCCAGAGGAATTTCCTTTTGCTCTCCAAAAGCAAGCTCAAGCTTTGGGGCAATATACAAACCAGACTCCATAAGATAACTGTAGAATTTCTTGAACTTATTTGAGCTGCCTGCTCGTTGTACAGAGTTTGCATATTGTGAAACCTTTGCTTCCAGGCGTGCAGAAGATGATCCTATACTATCGTCTACTATTTTTACTCCTCTTTTCTGTAATGCAGATCTAATGTTGCTCGCTTCCTTAAGGACATCTGGGTTTAGTGTCATTTATTCACCTCACCACACCCTGAGCTAATGCTATTGATTCAGCATCTGCAGCTGCTTTGTTTTTAATGACCTCCAAAACCTTTGCCTCAACATTTGCATAAGTTACCTTATTGTACATCCTTCTAATTTGCTCAATCTGCCTGCTGTACTCTTTTTTCAAGTCATAAATCTCTCCTACATTTCTCCAGTCAAATGCGTCAGAACATACTGCTTCGCAAACTACGGTTATATCCCTTCCGTTCAGTCCTCCTTTATAGGAAAGCTCACCAAGCCGGGTAAAATCTTCATCACTGATTGAAACAAACCCATGCTCTGCGCCTCGCTCAAGCTTGTACTTGAAAAGCCTGCCTTGGTCTTCTTTTGCAACAGCTCCCTGCCAGTTAATGATGTAGAACCTGCTTTTGTTCGCAGCTGACAGATTATTGATGTTATTTACGTTTGCAAGCAAAAGGTAGTTTCCGTTATTGGGATACTGACCATCAAGGAACTTGTTGAATTCCTGGATTACCTGCAAATCTGATGCATCTTGCTTTCCTGGAGACTCTTCCTTAAGAAGTCCGTCGATTTCGTCTTCAAAAAGCAGGAAAATCCTATTTTCATTCACCACTTGATTAAACTGGCTTTTGAGCTTTTGTATTTTTCCGTCTTTATATGAAGAATTAATATTAAAGCAAGTGACCATAAGGCTGCCGTCTTGGTTTTGTTTATTTCCATTAATCTTATGGTTTATCTCCTCTGCTTTGTTGATTATATAATAAGAGATAGCGCCTTTTCCTCCTCCTGGAAGCCCTTGTAATATCACCCTATTCCTGAAAATGCCTTCATCTGCCATTGGGTTCTTCCTGACATTAGGATTATACATGAAAAGGCAATGAACCATTCTTTCAAGAAAAGTTATTACGTTTGGGTCTCCAATAATCCTTTCCCTTCTCAAAACTTTGTTTTTTGGTATGTGTAAATATGTCAGAGGAGTATAGAACTGCTGGTTTTCCTCTTTTGAAACACTTTTAATTTTTGTTGCATCATTTGCAACGACAGTCGGCTTTATACCCTCAACTTCATATGGGCCAATTATCCATTTTAAGTCTTTTATTTTTTCAAGAGTTATTTTTGGCGCAATTGCTGCTATTTCTGATGCAACCTGGATATTGTATTCTGAAAAATAAGAAAGTATGCTCTCAGCAGGCTGCCTGCATGATTCAGCAATGAAGTCAACAAGGTTTTCTAGCGTATTTCTCATTGCAACATGCTCGCCTTTGGTTTCAGGAACATAGCTCTTGTAAATCCTGCTTTCTAGAGCCATCGACCTGCTAAATCCATTTTCAGATGAGGCTTCTAAGTCCTTGCAAACTACTTTTGATGCAACATATGCAGAATAAAGCAGTGCGATATCGTCTGATACAGCTGCTGGATGGAGCGTGTCTTTTGCCTGGTTATTTACCATATTGAAGACTGCACCGAAAAGCACAGAGTATTTCTGCACAGCTGTTGCGCATTCCCTGCCTGAATCTTTTTTAGAGCAAAGCTGGTCTATGATATTATTGTAAAGGTCTTTGTACCTAAAACCAGCAAGCCTCTTATAGTGTTCAAGGTTTTCCAGGTCAACCTTTTTTTCTAATGCCATTTTAGTATCCTCCTAAAAATTAAAAGAAAAAAAAGAAAAAAATTTAGTAAAACCTGTTCCTCAGCTTTGCTGTCAGCGCATCAATCACTTCATGCTCTTTGGCTTTCATTCCATTTGAAAGCTGCCTGAACTCAGCTCCTGATTTTGCTCCGAGCAAGCCTGCACCGCTGCTGTCGTCATTCTTCATGAGCTCCTGCATCTGGACTGCTGCAGTATAGCCATTTATCTCTGCGATAGCAACAGCTGGCACTACAAGATCGTCTGCATTTTTGATTAGAGCAATGTGGTCTCTTACAACTACGTTGTTTCCATTCTTGACAAAGTACTCAAGCTGCTTGACAGTAGAGTTTATTGCCCTTAATCTCTGCTTTGACTGCCTTAGCGTTGTGTCTCGCAGGTTTATCTGGTACTCAACAAGGTCAAGATCCGCATTAAGGTTCAAGAGCCTATCGACAATTTCTTCGTGCTTCCTGACATAATTGTCCTGCTCTTTTTGGTACTCATTGAACAAAGCCATTTTCAGCGACCTGTCATTCATCGGCCTTGTGTCAGGCTTCTGGAAAATCCTTTTGTTAAGGTCAGCTATTTCTTTTGACGTACTGTCAAGCTTTGTCTTGTATTCTGCGATTGATGCCTCGCACAAGTCCTTGACATCCAGAAGGAATCTTCCTTCTTCCTTAAGCTCGCCTTGCTGCGCTTCCAGGCCCTTTGCTGCTGTCGTATTTCCCGAAGTTTCTTCTAAAAACTTCATCACATTAGAGTATTTTGTGTCTTTCTTCACTTTGTCAGGCATATATTCAAGAAGCTTTGAGCAAAACTCAGAATGCCCTTTCTTTACAGCCGTGCCTTTCAAAGCGCTTTCACAGTCCTCAATTCTCTTTTCAAGGGCGCTCCTCACTTTTTTCATCTTGCCCACACGCATCCCAAGCGTAATTGCATAAGGGTTGACAAACCCGAAGGTTACTGCATTAACTGTGTCGTATATCTGCGTTACTGCCCTGAAGTTTTCTTCGTGCTCCTTTTGTTGTGATTCTGACAATTTTTTGACGTCTTTCGGATACAATATCTTAAGGCTTAATTGATCCACCTTCTTATTTTGCTCATTAAGGTCGTCTCCTTTTTCCTGAAGCTGCTTCTTAATTGCGTCGAAGGTGCCTACTTGATATTTCTCCATTGCCTCATTTAGCTTTTGCTGGGCAACGCGCTCCTCTGCTTTCCTCTCAATCTGCGATTCAGAAACAACAGGTGTTTGCTCAATGCTAATCTCCTGGTTTTGCTGCCCAAATCCGTCTCCTGGAGCAGAGGTTTCTGAGAAAACATCCTTCTTAGGCCCTTCCTCTCCTACTGCGTTTGCTACTGCGGTTGTCATTTTCATTACCTCCTGATTATTTGAACAATTCTTCTAATCTGATTTTCCTTTTCTGCTTGACTAATTCGTTTGTCACTTTCTCCAGTTTTAGCTCTGGGAAGTTGGCAACATATCTGTTGTTCTCTGCGTCTTTTACAACAGGGAAGCCATAGACTGGCTCTGAAATAGCGACTCCGCAATTCTTTAGCTCTATTTTTTCTGTTGTTCTTGCTCTTGCATAATATCCTCCAACCACACCTGCTCCAACAAGTGCAGTGTAGAGTAATCCTTTTTGTATAAAGTTCATTTTAGATACCTCCATCTTGTTTAGGCTTTATGCCTTCATAGATTTGTTTTGTTTTTTCTTTCAGGTCTTTGTAGACCTTCATTGTTTTTTCACCTAACTCCTCTTTTAGGTCATCTTCACTCTTTTTTGCCCTTGTTTCCCTTATGCGAGCCTTGGCATTTTTTCCTAGAAAATCTGTTATTAGGGGGTTTTCTTCTGCCTTCCTGCTCACAACAGCGAACATCCTTATTGAAGTCTCGGGGTAGTAGCTTGTATTTGTGCTTTCCATGTTCCTGATGCATTTCTGGATCAAAGAATTTGCATACTCTGGCCTCTGCCTCAGAAGCTGGTCAATTGACTTTGACACATCTGAATATTGTTCGTTCTTTGGCTCAGCCACTTCATCTTCCAAAACCGCACTCAAACACTCTCCTGAGATTGCATCCACTGGTTTTGACGCAAACCTGTAAATCCCATAAGCGCCTGCTAGTGCAAGCGTTCCAATCAAAAGTTTTCTCGTTAAACTCATTTTTTATTACCTCCCCTAACATTCTAATAGATAATATAATATTGGTTAACTGTGTATATTAACATGAGTTGTAGTCAAACATACAACATTATATCGAGGCTAACCTTTTGGCAAGGTTTGCAAGGATTTTGTTTTTGTAGCCTTTTCAGATATTATATAGAATAATCTGGAAAATGCCAAGCTATACTTTTTTTAAGAAGATAGAATATTTTAATTTAAGTTGTAGTTAGAAATACAACAGAAAAAATTCTTTTTTATTTGCCTGCAGCAGCGCACAAAAAGCTTAGCTTGAATGGCAATATGCCGTGATTTGCAAGATAAGCTAAAACTATAGTCAATACGATTCCTATCAACAGTCCAAGAAGCAAGAATTTCATCTCAATTATTCCTAGTTGAGCTTTTTTATCCATTATCATCACCACATTTTTTATAATACTCATTAATTTGACTAATAAGTATATAAATATTTCTACAGAGTAAAAGAAACCAAAGAGTTTAAATAAAAGCATTCCAAAGTCAATTGCATGACTTCGGTAAAAGGGAGAGTAACACATGTAAGAGAGCATGCTGATACTATCTGGTTCTATATCTCCAGCAGAGTAGGCCATGCGTGGATTTCTATAAGCAGAACATTATTTGAGCATACTTATAAGAAAAAATTGATCAGCAGATTGTACAGCAAGCATAACAGAGAAGTTGAAAGAAAGATAAAAAAGCTGGAAAGAGAGATAAAGATATTGAAAAAAGAGAAGAGAGCAGAGCACACAATAAAAGACAGGGAATACCAAATCCATTCTTTGAGAGGGCATATTAAGAAAGAGCTGCATCTTAAAGATTTAGAAGGAAAGAGGATTGTTTTCAAACTGTATTAACATGTTTTCTCGCAGTAGCTAGAAACTTGCTTCGCTTTGCTCAGCAAGTGTTGTGCAGCAAAGCAACGACTTTCTTGCCCTGCTTGAGCATCTCATTATAGGTCTTGCAGGCATCTCCTGTTTTCTGGACAATTACTTTTATTTTCTGCTTTTCTATGAAATCAATGATTGTCTTTGGAGGTTTTACAACACCGTAAGCTCCTGTGCCTATTATAATGACTTCTGGCTTTGAGTTGACAAGAGATGTAAAGTCATCCAGGCTAAGCTCGTGGTCTGGAAGATATCTGTGTATCTTTACAAGGGTTCCTACAAGCTCAACATTTGACTTGTATACTTTTTTATCGATTACAAACTCTCCAAACTTGTATCCGTCTATCATATAGATTAATAAAACTAATTAATATAAAAAAGTTTTTATAAGATTATATTCATATAACTAAAAAAAGAGGTAAAAATGGCATTTTTAGACATATTTGCAGCAATATTCTCATTTATATGGGATATGTTCAAAACATGGCTTTCTGTAATATTTGTTGCGCCATTAAAAAACCTTGAGATGCTCTGGATTATAATACCAATATGGTTTAACTGGTTTTTTGCAGAATTTTTCCAGGAAAAAAAAGGAACTTCTTTGGGAAATGCAATCTCAAATGGGGGAGTTTTGATTTGGGTTGGGATTGACTGGGTCAGATATACACTCAGGCTGATATCAGAAGGAAGCTTAAAATTTGGCGCTGTTTCAGTTGCAAAAATAGCATTAGCAGCTTTAGTGCTAGGAATGGGTATTTTTATTGTAATTGAAGGCATAAAAACAAAAAAATTTGTGCATTTTGTCGGAAGAGTCAGGCAAACAACATATGTCCTTGTAATGGTTAGCCCAATCATCTATGGAGTTATCCCATTGAGCTGGAAAGTGTTTGTTGCAGCAGTTGTTTTTGCGCCTTTGTTTTATTACCTGATTGAGCTTATTGACAGGCTTTTGCCAGAGCCAAAAACATATAAAGAAGAAGAATCAGCATTAAAACCTGAGTTTAAGCCGCCTGAATTTAGAGCAGAAAGCTTTACAAGGCCAGAGATTCCAAGAACATTGCCTCCTACTGGATATCCATCCACTAGTTTTAGGTATCCTCCTGCTGAAAAACCAAAAATATAAATAGGATAGGTGATAAAAGATGATGCATATGCATATAATATTGAAAAAGAAACCAAAGAGACCAATCATTATACAAGGCTTTCCTGGATTTGGTCTTGTCGGAACAATTGCTTCTGAATTCCTGATTGACCACCTGAAAACAGTGCAGATTGGAAGCATAAGGATGGACAAATTGCCTCCTATGATTGCAATACATGAAGGGAAAGTAATTGACCCTATCGGAATATTCTACAACAAGGAGTATAATCTCGTTATAGTCCATGGAGTTACTGGCATTGCTGGATTAGAATGGAGGATAACAGATGCGATTGTCAAGGTCGCAAAAGATTTGGGTGCAAAAGAAATAATCAGCCTAGAAGGAATTGGAAGCGCAATGCCTGATGAAGAAAAGACAAAGACTTTCTTTAATGCATCTGATGAAAGCAAGGCAAAGAAGCTGAAAGCAGCAGGAGCAGAAGCGCTGAAAGAAGGAATCATAATGGGGACAACTGGCATCATGATGCTGCATTCTTCAAAAGAAATCCCTGTAACAAGCATCTTTGCTGAAACACACAGCGAACTGCCTGATTCAAAAGCAGCTGCTAAACTCATACAAGTCCTTGACCAATATCTTGGATTAAAGGTTGATTACAAGCCTTTGCTCAAGCAGGCTGAGAAGTTTGAAAGCAAGCTAAAGGACTTGTTAAAGAAAGGAGAAAGCATTGCCACAGAACAGCAGAAAAAGAGACTGAGTTATGTAGGTTAAAGGACTTCTTAATTTTTTTAATTTTCTATTCTTTAGATGAAAGCTTTACATTAATCTATTAAAAAATTATAAAGAAAGAAGTCAAACCGCCTTTAGACGAGTAGGGATATCATTTGCTTTTTCCCAATTTTTAGCTGAGTGTAATTGATCCAGTGTTAAATATCTAATATCCCGAAGGTTTGCGTACATAAGGTTTGCTCCATTAAGGGTTGCTCCCTCAAGTTTTGCTCCTGTGAGGTTTGCGTACATAAGGTTTGCTCCATTAAGGGTTGCTCTTGTAAGGTCTGCTCCCTCAAGGTCTGCTCCCTCAAGGTTTGCTCCATTAAGGTATGCTCCTCTAAGGATTGCTTCTTGTATGGTTGCTCCCTTAAGGTTTGCTCCATTAAGGGTTGCTCCCCAAAGGGTTGTTCTTGTAAGGTTTGCTCCCTCAAGGGTTGCTCCATTAAGGTTTGCTTTCTGAAGGGTTGCTCCCCAAAGGGCTGCTTTTGTAAGGTCTGCTCTCTCAAGGTTTGCTTTCCTAAGGGTTGCTCTTGTAAGGTCTGCTCCACTAAGGTTCGTGTTTTCTAGATTTACATCTTTAAAAACAAATCCTTCAAAATTAAATTCTGATAAATCAGCCCTTCTTAAATCCATACCCTTCAAAACCCTCTGAGTTGTTACTGTTACCCATCTATTCCAAAGCCCTCTTCTTTGCTCATGGGAATATGCAGCATATTTCCCTTTTCCTCGTAGCAAATCCATTATCTTTTCTCTTGAAGCAGCTGGAACAGTTGGATATTTGTAAACCTCTGCTGTTGTAATCTTTTTAGTCAAACCTCCTAATTCTTTTTCCAAAGCAATCCAGCCTTTGAAATCTTTATCCATCTTATCAATCTCACTCATAATAGATTCCCAGTTTGGCTTATCCTTTTTCAGCTCAGCAGGGATTTCTCCTTTTCTTCTGCTAATTTCCTTCAGGACATCATTTGCAAAAACCCTAAGTCTATTTTTAAGGTCATCTAGCTTTTCCTTATAGCCCTCTGGAAGGATTTCTTCTAAATCCTCAATGTCTTCCATCAGCCTTTTGTGCCTTCTAACCAATCTCCTTTCAAAATACCCCATTCTGTTTGCAAAAACTCTGGCTTCTTTTAAATCCCTTTTCTCAACAGCTTTCCTTAATTTAGGAAGAATTGCCTCTTCCCTTAGAATAACCTGCAGTTCTTTTTCAGCATGTTTTCCAACATCTTTTCCAACATCAGCCATAAAATCACCTTTTAGTTTATGTTTAAATCCAAAACAATGTAGATATATAAATTTTTGGATGATAAATATTTATAAGTTGTCTAAAGGACTTCTCACTTTTCTTGATTTTTATGTTCTTGAGATGGGTCTGCAGGCTGATCTAGGCTCTTAACCGGATTCTTTTTCATTGCATTATTCAAAGATATAGCCTTTAGTTTTTCCTGCGCCTTATTGAAGATCTCATCAGAGACTATGGCTTCATGCCTTCCTTCATAGTCTTTCCTGAACTTGATTATGCCTGTATAAGTGCTGTTCTTCAACAGCTGGATAATCCCTCTTGTTGTCATATTGTTCTGCTTGGCCAATTGAGTAAGGCTTATGTCTGAATTCAAGAACGTATCAAAGATATGCTTCAATTGCCCTGCCTTCTCTTTGTCTGCCTGAAGCTGACCGTTGATTATGATATAGCCTAGCGGGGCTTTTGTGACTATACCTCCTTCTTTTGCCTTTTCAGCCATGCCAAACGTTGTCCTTTCGCTGATTATATCCCTTTCAAACTCTGCAAATGAGGATATGATGTGGAACATCAATTTTCCAGAAGCAGATGCTGTCTCTATCTTGTCCTGGAGCGAAATGAAGTCAACTCCCTGCTCCTTGAGCTTCTCAATTGTCAAGATTAAATCTTTTAAGCTTCTGCTAAACCTGTCAAGCTTGTAGACAAATAGGGCATTGAACTGTTTTTCAGAAGCGTGCTTTAGAAGTTCCTGCAAAGCGGGTCTATGCTTGATGTCTTTGGCTGACTTTCCCTCATCCTTGTAGATCTTGAAGACTGCATAGCCTAAAGCAGTCGCATAATTTTTCAGCGCATCTTCCTGGGCAGCAAGGCTAAAACCCTGTCTTGCCTGCTCTTCGGTGCTGACACGTACGTACAACGCCGCGAGAGGCTTATTTTGAACCATTTTTTTGAACCTCTATCAATCTTGCCCGTATAGCATCGAAAGTTCTTAAATGTAAACTATTCTTGATATTTAGAATATCTTCTTTAGAATACCTTCTTTTACTAGGATAATTTCTTAATATATTTAATTCTTCTTCTGACCATTTGTTATGTGTTTCTAGCCTTACTGGCTGGATATCAAGCTTATAATCCATGCAAGAAGGGATGTTGTAGATTTCAAATAAGCCTTTAAATTGAGTATAAACTTTGTCTCTATCTTCAGCAGGGACCCTGATCCTACTCATGATTCCCTTTTTATGATTATAAGAGTGTATATCAAGGTGCAGACCTAATTTATTGTTTATGTGCTCTATTAAGGGGAGTAGGTGAGCGGGTTTGAATAACTTAGAAGTTATCATAAAGTCTCTATTCCTTGATTGTAGTCCTCCATCATCTAAATACCATATCAGGAACCCCAACCAGTCTATATCTTTGACTATTGGATTGATTAAATTATTTTTTCTTGAGCTATTGTCTACATAAAAGGACTTCTTTAATTGGGTAAAAATAGGGTGAGTAGGCGTAAATAGCTCTAAATTAGATAATTTAGGTTTAAACTCTTGTAGCATATCAAATTTCCAATGTAGATACTCCCTTTGCTTATAGCCGTGTGCTACTCTAAAACAGTATTCTTTACTTTTATTAGAATTTCTTGTAACAAAGCCGTCCCCTAATATAGAGCCTATTAATATCTGTTTAGTTTCAAACGACAAATCTGAAAATAGCCTATCCCAATTCAATACTGTATGGACCTTTTTAACATTTCCTCTAGCCTTTCTTGCATGAGCTGACTTAAATTCTTCTGATTTATAGATTCCTAGTCTCCTGCATTTTGTAGATATGGCTATTGGGCTATGCCTTTTGATTAGATTGGATAACTGGAATCGTGAACACTTATTTCCTTGATTTTTTAAAATTTCTATTTCTTCATTAGTCCAGTTTGAAGGTTTAGTCATTTTCTCCTATTATTTCTCTCTTTTTTGTGTACTTAGGGTATCATCTTTTTTCATTTTTTATATTTCTGTGTAGTTAGGGTTCCCTAAGTATATAAACTTTTCGTGAAGAACTGATATGATTCATATATAAGAATAAAACTTTTAAGCAACAATTAAAATATTTATAGGCTACCTTTTGCGTTTTTAGGCCGGCCTCAACGGAATAATGTGCCTGCTGTTTTTTAGGGTTTTTTGATGTTTCTGGATTTTTTAATTTTTTGAAAATTTTTGATCAAATTTTTTGAAAAGTTTAATTGATTTTTATCATTCTAAAGGTTTTAAGCAATAATTAAAAGATATATGGAATAAAAGTTTTAAGAAAAAATTAAAATGTTTGAAACGGCAAAATTTTCAAATTTTTTAAAAAATTCATTTTTTCAAACTATGCAAGAATCTTTTGCTCAATTTTTAGGATGTTTTTCTTTGCCTGCAAATTCTTGAATTTTGCATCAAGGTAGATGAAAGGCCTTGTCTTGATATATTTCTTTTGGATTGGTATTCCTTTCTCAAGCAAATTAGTGATGTACTGCCTTGCCAATGAAATAGGCATGTTCATCTTTTTTGCAAGATCTGAGTAGGATGTAGGCTGCTCTTCTGTGTATATGTTGAGGAAAACATTCTTTTCCATTGTTGTCAATGGGTCAATGTCCTCATAGCTTGTGTTTTTATTGAGTTTTTTGCCTGTCAATCTACTAAGTATTGTGTACACTTCATCAATCTTCTCATTAAGCTTGGTTATTTTGTTGTCCAGCTCGCACAAATACTCATAATTTGACTGGATTTCAGACGTGTTTTCATTAATCGCGTCCAAGTGCTCCTCGAATTCCTCGTGGATATCTGCAATAGCCAATGAAATGCTATTCTTTACAGCGTCTAATTCAATAGAACCAGAGCTACCCCTCTTTGTAATCAACTCTGCCATCTAAACACCCCCTGGATTCTAAAGAAAATGGTTATTTAAATAGATTTCTATTCTGCAAAATCTATTTTAAAACTGGTATTTTTATGAAATATGTCTTCTCTTTTCCATCAGGAAAGCTGGATATATCATACTCCATCTCAATCTCAGCAAGCAGCCTGTAGAACGAACTTTTTGAGCAAATACCCTGTTCCTCGACGAGAATTTCCTTCAATTGAGGGCCTGAGATCCTGCCATACTTCTTTATTGTAGCCAATATGACTGATTTTATGTATTCTTTTGAGTTTCTTGTTATCTTTCTGAGCAATCTTTCCTTTAAAGCTATTCTTCTTTCTGGTTTTTGGGCTTCCAAAGCATTAATTCTGGCATGCAATTCCTCTATTTTATTCAAAATCCTGTCATAAGAAGGCGAATGCAGCTCAATCATCTGCCTTATTTCATCCCTAGAAACAGGCTGTGCAGCTGTCAAACCTCTTTCTAATCTTGCAAATCTCTCGTCGTGCTCCTGGTGCTTTTGATGGAAATAGTTAACCCAATGGAATAGGTTATGCATGTCATTCCTAACTCTCTCAAAAGCTAGCTTAAGGATGTAGTGCAGCCTTCCTGTATCCGGCTCCTGCCGTGTAAACAAGCCCATAATCCATGTATAAACATATTAAATTAATAAATCTTTCGATTGTCCCAAGAGACTAAGTTGGGACAATGTTGGGACTAAAAATGGGAATGTAAAATCGTTTAAACAATAAAATTTAAATATTAGAAGCGTTTTTACTGTTTTAATGTGGGACAATCTTAGGACTGTCCTAAGACAGTCCTAGGACAATAAAACGGCTTAAAACGTTGAATTTGATGTTTTAAGCCTGTCTTACAGTCCCAAGTGAGACGAGGGAATTGGGACTAAAAGATTAAATCAAGCAAAACTAAAAAATTAAAATTTGCTGAGGAAATTTTAGAAAAAACAAAAAATATCTGATCAAAAGCCAAGGAAAAATGGGATTTTTTATGCTGGTTTTTGATTGAAAAATGTAGCAAAAACCAAGGGGATTTTTGCTGAAAAAGGCTGGCTTGAAAGTGAGAAAATAATGGCTAAAATTTGGCAAAAATAGGCCTATTTAGGCCTAATAGTGAGAGGTTATTAAATGGCAAAAAGCCTAAAAAATGACTGAAAAAGACCATATAATGGCATATACGAGTGGAAAGTGAGAGTTCCATATAGGGAAAATATGTTGTTTATAGCGGTTTTAAGCCATTTTAAGGTGGTTTATAGGGCATATAAAGGCAAAATACATGGTTTTAAAGGTTTTAATGGTCTGTGTATGGATATGTTTAAAACAGCCCATTTTGCTTTATACAGGCTATAAATGCATTATAATGTGTTTATAGACGTTTTAGACAAATGAAAAGTGAGAGTTTGGTAGCAGGGAAAACTACAAAAACTAATAAGCATACAAAAAGAAAGATCAGCATGGTTTTTGTGAAAAATAGGAAAAAATAGGCTGGTTGAGGGAAAAGCTTAAGAAAAAGGAAAAGTGAGGTATTTTTGCTGTTTCATGGCAAAGGCGCAGCAAGGATTAAATAATCCAAAGAAAAACAATAGGAAAAGTGCAAGTGCTGGGAAGGGGTTAGTTTTATGAAAACCATGGAAAAATCAAAAAATCAGAAAAGTGAGGTAGTAGTATGGTATTGAGTACAAAAAAACAACTGGCTATTGTTTTGAGCCAGCTTAAGGGCTTTAAAGAGCCAAAAATCAAGCTTGAACAGTATGTAACAGAAGCAGATATTGCTGCAGAAATAGCCTGGAATATGCTTTATCGACGGGAAATTGAAGGAAAGGTCATTGCTGACCTTGGTTCTGGCACAGGAGTACTGGGATTGGCTGTGCTGATGCTGGGGGCAAAGAAGGTATTTTTTGTGGATATCGACGAGAAAGCGATTGAAGTTGCCAAAGAAAACCTCACATTTCTTGAAGAAAAATTAAGCATCAAGCTCAAGAAAAAGGCTGTTTTTGTCAACAAGGATGTGCAGTTTTTCGACGAGAAAGTAGATATTGTCGTACAAAATCCTCCATTTGGAATACAGGGAGAGAGGCATGCAGACAGGATGTTTTTAGAAAGAGCTTTTGCAATATCTGATGTTGTTTATTCGTTCCATAAGGCTGAGTCAAAGCAGTTTATTGCCAAGTTTTCAGACGATAAAGGGTTCAAGGCAACAGGATATTGGGAGTTTGACTGGCCTTTGAAGCAGACTATGAAATTTCATGAAAAAAGGCTCCAAAGAATCAAGGTTGGGTGCTGGAGGCTTGAAAGAAAACCATAAGCAGATAAATCCTAAATACCTGTACAATTTAGGGGTTTGATTCAATAGCAACCTTTATAAAGAACCTGCAAATTATGTGGTTTGGCATGGAAATCAAGATTCTCGAAGATAAAAAGAGCAAGATGGTGCTTGAGATAAAAGGAGAAAGCCATACTTTCTGCAATGCATTGAAGCAGGAACTGTGGAATGACAAGCACATCAAGGTTGCAGGGTATAGCATTGCCCATCCATTGATAGGAATACCTAAGTTTATCGTCGAGACTGATGGCCAAGAAAGCCCTAAAAAAGCTCTTGCAGAAGCTGCTAAAAGGCTTAATAATACTGCTGACAAGTTCAAAACAGCATTTCTAAAAGGAATAAAATAAGTAAAAAAATGATGCTTACAGTCAAACAGGCTGAGAAACTGTTCAAGGTTGCAAGAGACTCTATTTCTGATTATTTTGAAGGAAAGGAATATGAAGTTCCTGCTGAAATAAAGAAAGAGTTTAATGAAGAAAGAGGGGTGTTTGTAAGCCTGTATGTTGGAGAGGATCTTAATGGCTGCATTGGTTTTCCAGAGCCAATCATGCCTCTTGCTGAAAGCATTACCAGTGCTGCAAGAGGGGCTGCTTTTGAAGACCCTAGATTCCCACCTCTTAAGAAAGAGCAGATGAAAGAGCTTAGGATTGAGATATCTATCTTGACAAAGCCAGAGGTCATTGAAGTAAAGAAACCATCTGAATATCCTTCCAAAGTAAGGGTTGGGAGAGATGGGCTTATGGTCAAAGATGAGTTTGGAGCAGGATTGCTATTGCCCCAGGTTGCTGTTGAATGGGGATGGGATTCTAAAGAATTCTTGGATAATACATGCAGAAAAGCTGGATTAGAGCCAAATTGCTGGAATAACATGAAGAAGAATGTCTATAAGTTCCAGGCACAGATATTTACAGAAGAAAACAGTAAAATTATTGAGAAAAAGCTATAATTTGTTAATTGTTAAAACAGCCTAATTCTATGTTTAAACTGGCTATAAAGCATAGAAAAGTATATAAATACGTAGTGCCCACATCTGTTGAATCATGGCTTTCATTAGGGTTAAGACTTCTAAAAGAAAAAATGGAACTGTTGTAGAATATGCATATATAGTAGAAAATAGAAGGGTTAGAAAGAAAAAAATAAAGCAGAAATCAAAGAAGTATCTTGGAAGAGTCTATAGGTTTGACAGGTCTGGTGTGATGGATTTCTACGAATTCCATGATATTGACAATGTTGAAACATACTTAAATGAAAGGACAAAGGAAGAGATATTGCTTGACCTTATAAGGCTTGAACTGTCCAATCACGGGTTTGAGAAGGAAAAATGGATATGGGCAAAAGAAGGGTGCTATTTTGATGAAAAAGGCATGAAGATGCATAATGAAAAAGGAAATAATATTGCAGTTGCTTTTAATGAAGGGTTTTTGACAACATACGCCGTAAGGAAACTTCTTGGTTTTGTAGCATATGATGAGGAAGAGGGTTATGATTTTGCAAAGATGTTTATCGAAGCGGGCATTGCAATACCAAAAGATGTTTTTGTCGGCTTTTTCAGGAAATCCATGCACCCCTAACTGCTACAACGTAAGGTTTTTAAATGAGTTATGTATTTGCTAATATACTATGGTGGAAAAACCAAAACACATAGGAATCATTCTTGACGGAAACAGAAGGTTTGCAAAGAGGTTGATGAAAGAGCCTTGGAAAGGCCATGAGTATGGCGCTGAGAAAGTTGAGAAACTGTTTGAATGGTGCAAAGAGCTTGGAATCAAAGAGATGACTTTGTATGCTTTTTCTATGCAGAACTTCAACAGGCCTAAACTGGAATTTGACTTTTTGATGAAGGTTTTCAAAGATATGTTCGAGAAGGCCAAGAAAGACAAAAGAATCCATGAGAACAGGATAAGGATCAAGTTCATTGGAAGGATTAACCTATTCCCAAAAGAAGTATATCAGAAATGCATTGAGCTTGAGGAAGCTACTAAAAATTATGATGATTACAGGATAAATTTTGCTCTTGCTTACGGAGGCAGAGAAGAGATAATCGATGCAATCAAGAAGCTGGGCAGAGATATTGAGGATGGAAAGATAGATGCCAAAGATGTGAATGAAAGAGTGTTTGAGAAATTCCTGTACATGCATTCTGATCCTGATTTTATCATAAGGACAGGAGGAGACCACAGGACTTCTAACTTTTTAGCATGGCAGGGTGTTTATTCTGAATGGTTCTTCCTGCAGAAAACATGGCCTGAGTTTGAGAAAGAGGATTTGATCAAGTGCATTGAAGAGTTTGGAAGCAGAGAAAGAAGATTTGGAAAATAAATTAATGTTTTTGTTTGCGATAAGAAAGAATATAATCTACTAAATCTTGTGTTGTAATTGCCTCTTCTGGCTTTACTCCTGGCTTTCTGCATAGCAGATTTGGGATATAGTTCTCAATTGCCTCTTCTAAAAATTTATAATTGATGAAATTAGATTCTCCAGATACGCATGCTAATGCAACAAGTTCCATTGCATTTTTTGGCTGAGAATGATCTCTTTTAAACACTGCTTGAATTGCCTTCTCTAATTCCATGACAATCCCATCTATTTCCTTTTGTTTTGTTGCTTGCATTTTTCTTGAGAGTTTGCTCTATTTTATAAATTTGATGGGAATGTGATAGAATAATATTTAAACTTCTTGTTAATAGAAGGTATTATGGTAGAAGAAGAGATTATTGAAGAGCCAGAGCCATGGTACAAAGGGCCTATAAATTATATGCTGGCTGTGTTCATTATACTACTTCTCGTGTTATGGTTAGTGCCTTACTATTCTGTAAGGCTTGATCCAAGCCCCAAACTGATTCCTAAATTAGAAGATGTATTGCCTAGCTCTATTGTTGTCAATGAAACGCATTTCAATGAAATATCAATTGCCCTGGTTGATGGAAATGATCCTGTTGTCAAGGAAGTTGCTGACAAGATTGTTGTAAAGGCTTGCGGAGACAAAGGAAGAATATGCCATGCAAAGGCATTGTATTATTTTGTAAGGGATAATTTTGAGTATGTCTCTGATCCAGGAGCTCATGAATATGTCAAGACAGCAAAAGAAAGCCTTGTTTCTGGAGGAGGAGATTGCGATGATGCTTCTGTGCTTCTTGCCAGCTTGCTTGATGCAGTTGGAATAAGGATAAGGTTTGTCTTTATACCTAACCATGTCTATATCCAGGCTTATCTTCCAGATGCCTTGAAAAGGTACAAGCTAGAAGGAGATATGGTAAATCTGGATGCTGCATGCAAGAACTGCGAATTTGGAGAGATTTCCTGGAAAAGTTTTGCGCAGAAAGAACGGATTATGGAATAAGGCTTATGCTTTTTTGACTGTAAACTTGAAATCTGTGAAATCATAGCCAAAGTCAACCCACATCCTGCCTCCATGGAGAGCTATGATTTTGTTTGATTCATACAGTCCAATGCCTGTTCCTGTTGACTGGACTCCTTTGCTGAATTTTTCAAACAATGAGCCCCTTACTTCAGGCGGAATTGCTCCGCTGTTCCATACATTAAGCTCCCAGAATTCTCCTGCATCCTTGATACCGTAAGCAATTGGCCTGTCTGGAAGCCCGTGCTTTATCGCATTATCAAAAAGATTCATAAGAGCAGTAGGAAGTATACGCTTGTCTGCCATTGCGTAAAATCCTGCTGGAATACCTCCAAGAGTCATGTCTACTTGCCTTTTGCTCCTCCTTATCCTGTATTTTACATGCCTAAGAACAGGCTCTACAATGTCAATGCAAAGGTCAACACGCTCTGGATTCAACTTTAATTTGCCTGACTCTATTGTCTCAAGATTAAGGTATTTTCCTACCTCTCCTTCTATGTAAAATGCACAGTCTCGTATCCTTTCAAAATCCTCTTGGTTAAGGGGGTATGTTCCATCTGCTGTCTTTGTTTTTCCCAAAAGCTTCAGGATAGAGGTTATGATAAGCGCAGGAGTCCGTAGCTCATGGGAAACTATATTCAGGAGGTCTTTGTAATTCTGATTCTTAGTCCTATATCCTGATTCTAGCTGGAATTGATGGAGTTCTGGGCCTGCTCTTCTGCCATATCTTAACAGAAATTCTTCTTCTATGCCTTTTGCTAAAGGTTTGATTGCCAAATAACCTAAGATGCATGCTGGATTTGCTGGAAATCCAAGCTCTTTCCTTATTGTGTTGTTTCCGACCAAAGGAATCAATGAAAAATCATCTGCTTTTTTTGCTTCTATGTCTTCAAGCGCCTTTTCCAGAGTAAGCTGGAATTTGGGAGTTGTTTCTGGAGACAAAGGTGAAGAAAGATTGGTTTCTTCTTCATCTAGCATATATAGATACACTTCTGGATAACCCATCACTTGCTTAAGAACCTCAACTGCGCTTATATATGCTCCTTCTATTGTATCCACCTGGTTCATCAGGTCTCTAAGTATCCATATAGAATCCTTCATTTCCCTAGAGAACTGCATAACTTCTTGGTCTTCTTTCTTCTTTTGGATCGTATGCAACACTTCTTCCAATGGAGAACTAAATTCTGACTGTGCCATATTGGAGATAGTAAAAAGGGATTTATAAAGCTTCTATTTTTTTATGAAAATAATAAGCTTTATAAATAACCTATTGATTCTAGGACTTACTAGTATTCCCGAATACTATCTTTAGGATAGGAGGGTAGAGTAAATGGACAAAGAAACTGTAAAAAAAGCTTTAGAAGAATTAAAGAAATCTAATAAAAGAAATTTCAAGCAAACTATTGACTTAATCATCATTCTAAAAAATCTTGACCTTAAAAAACCTGAAGAGCAGGTTGATTTCTTCCACCAGATGCATTCCAATTTCGGCAAGAAGACAAAGCTTTGCGCCTTGGTTGGACCAGAGCTTTATGCGCAGGCAAAAGAGCTGTTTGACACTGCTATCCTTGTTGATGATTTTCCGCAATATGCAAAAGACAAGAAAGTAATAAAGAAATTGGCAAAAGAGCATGATTTCTTTGTTGCGCAGGCAACAATAATGCCGCAGATTGCCACAACTTTCGGTAGAACATTGGGGCCAAGAGGAAAGATGCCAAACCCTAAATCTGGATGCGTTGTTCCTCCTAATGCTAACTTAAAACCATTGGTTGCAAAGCTTGAGAATATGGTTAGAATCAGCGCAAGGCTAGTGCCTGTAGTGCAATTAGCTGTTGGAAAAGAAGATTCTAAAGAAGAAGATGTAATTGAGAATGTCTTGACAATATACGACGGAGTTGTGCATCATCTTCCTTCTGGAATCAATAATGTCAGAAAGGTCTTGCTGAAATTCACAATGAGCAAGCCTGTAAAAATAGATTAAACATGGCTAAAGAACAAACTAAAACAAAAGTTGAAGCGCATGTCTCGAAATTCAAGAAGAAGGTAGTTTCTGATCTAGTCAAATTAATACAAGGGCATCCTATCATAGGAGCACTCAACATGGAGAACATGCCTGCTGCTTCATTACAGAAGATGAGGGCCCAGCTAAGGGGCTCTGTTGTCATGTTCATGACAAAGAGAAGAATCATGAAGCATGCATTTGAACAGGCAAAGTCTGACAAGAAAGATATTGAGAAATTAGTCCCTTATCTGAAAGGCATGCCTGCTTTATTGTTCACAAAAGAGAATCCATTCAAACTATTCAAGATACTCAAGAAAAACAAGAGCCCTGCTGCTGCAAAGCCAGGGCAGATTGCTCCAAGGGACATCATGATAAAGGCAGGACCTACTCCTTTTGTGCCTGGACCTGTCATTGGAGAGCTTGGAGCTCTAAGGCTTAAGACAGAAGTAAAAGAAGGAAAAGTACATATCAAAGAAGATAAGATTGTTGTAAATGAAGGAGAGCCGATAAAGGCAAATGTCGCAAGCCTATTGCAAAGATTAGGAATTGAGCCAATGGAGATTGGCCTTGATCTGGTTGCTGTCTATGAAGACGGAGTCATCTATGACAAGAAAGTCCTTGACATTGATGAAACATTATTCTTGAAGAACCTGCAGAATGCAGCAAGATGGGCAATGAACTTGGCTGTTGAAGCAGGCTATTTCACAAAAGAGACTGTTTCTGTATTAATTCCAAAGGCATTCAGGGAAGCAAAGGCTGTTGCCTTGGAAGCAAATATCATGGCAGACATGCTGAAAGGAGATATACTTGCAAAAGCAGAAAGGCAGATGCTAAGCTTGAAAGCTGCTGCAAATATACCTGATTATCCAAAGGCTGAGAAGAAAGCAAAACCAGAGCAAACTGTCGAAGAGCCAAAAGCAGAAGCTCCAAAAAAGGAAGAAAAACCTAAGGCTGAGAAGAAAGTTGAGGAAACAAAAGCTGAAGCTGCTCCTAGGCATGAGATTGCTGTGGAAAAACCAAAGCATGTTGTTGAAGAAGCAGAAAAGCCTGCTGCTGAAGAGAAGAAAATCAAGAAAGAGCTTAAAAAAGTAGAGCAGGCGATTGAAAAAGTAGAAAAGGCAAGTGAAGAAGAGAAAAAGATAGAGAAAGAAGAGGAAGAGATAAAAGAGGAGCTCAAGCATATTGAAAAAGAGCTCAAAGAAGAAGAGAAGCATCCTGATGTTCAAGAAATCAAAAAGATAGAGAAAGAGGTTGAGATAGTTGAGAAGAAGATAGAGAAGGTTGATGAAGAGAAAAAAGAGCTTCCTTCTATTGAAAAGGTCATTGTCCTTAGAAAAGAAGAGCAAAAGCTGAAGGAGATTGCCAAGGAAAAGCAAAAGGCAGCTGTGGAAGGAGAGAAGTTGTTTGAGCAACTGAAAAAGAAAGGGACATTGAGAGGAGTAAAGGAAGTGAAAGCCCCTTCTGAGCCAAAATCACCTGAACAAATTATTGCTGAAGCTCATAAGAAGATGGTAGAGAAAACAGATGGTGTGCCATCTGCTCATGAATTGATGAAAAAAAAGATGCAAAAGGAAAGGAGACGATTATAATTAATGGAGGTAAGGAAAATGGAATACGTGTATGCAGCAATGTTGCTGCACAAGGCAGGGCATAAGGTTGACGAAGCAAGCGTCAAGAAAGTCCTTACTGCTGCTGGAGTGCAGCCTGATGAAACCAGAGTCAAAGCGCTGGTTGCTTCACTGGAAGGAGTAAACATAGATGAAGCAATTGAGAAAGCTGCTGTTGCACCTGTTGCTGCTGCGCCTGTAAGCGCAAGCGCTGGTGGAGAAGAGCACAAGAAAGCAGACGACTCCAAGAAAAAGGCTGAAGAAGAGAAGAAATCAGAAGAGCAAGCAGCTGCTGGATTAGGAGCTTTGTTTGGCTAAATAAAAGCTGGCTAATGCCTGCTTTATTTTTTAGTTTGTAGGGAAGGCTGAATGACAGACAGGAAGGAACTGATAAACAAACTCAACCAATGCAAAAAGGAAATAAGCGAGTTGAGAACGAGCTTAAACCAGATAGATTTCCAAAAGGAAGACTGGTTTAAGAAAAAAGAAGATTTTGGTAAAGAGATTTCTAAGCTTATAGGCGAAGTAAAGGGCTCAAAGAAAACAAGAGACGAGTTTACAAAGCAGGTCAGATTAAGCAAAGGGAAAAGAGAGGGCCTTAATGAGCAGATAAAAAAGAAGATTGATGAATTCAAGAAGCTCAGCGAAGAGAAAAGAAAGATCCAAGAGAAGTTCGGGATAAAGGAAGACCCTTCTTTCATAAAGGAAAGGATCAGCCGGATTGAGTTTGCAATCGAGACAGAAGCGCCTTCATTTGAAAAAGAGAAAAAGATGATGAAGGAGATAAATGAGCTGAAGAAGAAGCTGAAGGAATCTGAGAAAGTAAGCGATGTGTGGGCAAAGGCTTCAAAAATCTCCAGGGAGATTGACGACCTGAAGAAGATGTCTGAAGGATTCCATAAAGACGTGCAGAGCAGGGCAAAGGAAAGCCAGGAAAAGCATGAAAAAGTCATCTCTGCATCAAAAGAAGTTGACGAGCTGAAGAAGAAAGAGGAAGAGGCTTTCAAGAAGTTCTTGGAATTGAAGAAGCAGTTCATTGAAGTGAATGACAAGCTGAAAGAGAAATTAGTTGAGATGGGTAAAGTAAAGGAAGAGCTTGACAAGGAGAAGAAAGAGGTTGTTTCCCAGAAAAGAAGCAGTGCTGAAATGGAATTAAAGAGAAAAGAAGAGATTGTGAATGAGAAGATAAGGAAAGGAGAGAAGCTCACTACTGAAGACTTGCTTGTTATGCAAGGCGTTGACAATTAGTAATATTTAAATAGTCTTTTTCTTTATGTTTTAGAAACTTTATTAAACTTATTATGGTTATTATTCCTAATGCTTCCTCACAAACATTTCCTGATTGCCGGAATTGTTATTCTGATAGCTGCCATCTTTTTCCAAGTCAGCGTGTTTGAAGGCATTTTGTGGACGGCGATTGGAGGGATTGCTGCAATGATTATTGATTTTGATGCCATAATCTTCGCAAACATCTCTGATGAATTCAGGCAGTTCTCTAATCCAATAGATTTGTCAAGAAGATACAATGAGTTTATGAATCTTCTTAAAAGCACTGGAAAAATAAAAATCTTAATGATAACCCATATCCTGATTTCAGTTATTGTTTTAGCTATTGCATTTTTCTTTTTAAGAAATTATTTCATCCCAATTGTTTTAGGCATTGGAAGCCATCTGGCTACAGATGCCTATTCTGTTATAAAATAAAAATTTAAGAAATAGAAACCAGTTTTATGGCAAAGTTCAATTTCTTTCCTGCTAATGGATGATTCAAGTCAATAGTTACTTCCTTGTCTGTAACTTCTGTTATCTTTGCTGGAAACTGCTTTCCATCTGGCGTTTTCAATGCCAAGAACATGCCTGGCTTTGGCTCATGGTTTTGAGGCAATCTTTCTCTTGGAATTTTCTTAACCAAAGCAGGATTGTGGTCTCCATATGCTTCTGCTGGCTGGAGTTCAATGTTCTTTTCTTCTCCTTGATTCATACCAACAACTGCATTGTCAAAACCCTTGATTATCATCCCTGAGCCTAGCTCAAATTCCAATGGCTGCTTTCCTTCTGATGTGTCAAAGACTGTTCCATCATCAAATTTTCCTGTGTAATCAACCTTTACCTTGTCTCCTTTCTTAGCTTTCTGTACTGGCATAATATCAACTCCATTTAAGTGATTTTTTATGAAATAATAAGGAATAGTATTTAAGGATTAGGGTTTTGCCGAAGGTTTTTATACGGCTGGATATTGCCTTAGATATGGCAGATGACTTGGAGGCAAGGCTTGATAGGATTGCAAAGAATGTATCTGAACTGTTAAAGAAAAGCGAGATTTCATGCAGCAATTATTACGATATTCTTTATCATCAGTTAACGCGTGAAGGGATTATTGATGACAACATGGGGATTAGGGAGATCACAAAAACAATTGAGTCTTACTGGGATGCTGTAAACAAAAAAACAGGTGCGCAGACTAAAGAGGGAATGATTGATGATTATATTGCAGTACATGGCACTCAAATGTCCAGCAGGGTAAAGATAGATATAGAAAGGAGAATATTCTTTGAGCAGATGGCTGTGCATCACCTTAAATCAAAATTCCAAGGAAGGGAAGTGAGCAGGGCTGAGCTGAAAGGAGCAATCTATGCATATGTCAGGAAAAATGCGCTGGCAGTATTCCCTCCAAGGCAAAAATATCTGCAGGAAGTCTTGTATAAAAAATTAGAAAAGCAAATCAAGATAAAAGATTTGTAAATGTATTTCTTAGCACTGGTCACTGGACATGCCTGCGCAGAACTTATAAATGAGTTTTCTTATATTATCATAATGGATGTCTTGGAAAAGGCAAGGATACTGACAAATTCTGGAGAATATGACAGCTGCGGGCCTAAGATGTGCGAAGTTAGGGTTAAGGAAGGCCTTGGAGGGATATATTATGCAAAGGCAGAGCACAAGACATGCAGGCTGTTCAAGACATTGATGACAAATGAATGCAAATATGACTGCAAATACTGCGCAAATGCAAAAAGCTGCGGAAAAAAGGTTGCTTATGAGCCTGAAGAGCTTGCCAAAGTGTTCATGCATCTTGTCAAGAATCTGAATGTGTATGGGTTGTTTCTTTCTTCTGGGATTGGAGCAGATGCTGACAAGACAACAGAGAAGATGGTTGAGGCTGTGCATCTTCTAAGGTTTAAGTACAATTTCAGAGGATACGTACATTTCAAGGCATTGCCTGGTGTTTCTTATGAATTGATTAAGCAGGCTTCTTTGCTGAGCACAAGGATGAGCATCAATCTTGAGGCTCCTAACAAATCTGTTTTAAAAGAGATGAGCTCATGCAAGGATTACAAGAATGATATACTGAAAAGGCAGGCGTGGATCTCAAAATTCAAGCTTTCAGGAGGACAGACAACCCAGATGATCCTAAATCACCTGTCAACCGACAAGGATGTCATGAAGATGATGGACTGGGAATATGACAACCTGAATATGAGAAGGATTTATTTTTCTGCTTTCAAGCCTGTGAAAGGGACTGAGATGGAAAATGAAAAGCCTGAAAGCTTGTTAAGGCAGAACCATCTTTACAATGTTGATTTCTTAAGAAGAAGCTATGGATTTAAGCTAAAGGAATTCAATGTGATAATGGATGATGGTATGTTGCCTAAAGAAGACCCTAAACTGGCTTTGGCAAAAGCTACATTTGACAAGGCAATAGATGTAAATGAAGCTGATTATGATGAACTGATAAGGGTTCCTGGGATTGGGCCTGTAACTGCAAAAAAGATAATTGAAAGAAAAGAGCCAATCAAAAGATATGAAGATTTAGCAAAGCTTGGTGGGTGGGTTGAGAGGGCAAAGCCGTTTATCTCTGTTGATGGAAAAAGGCAGAAGATGCTAATTGAGTTTTAGTAAGTTTTTTATATCCTGGCTTTGATTAAGGTGATATGAAATGGGTCTGCAAGACAATTGCGATATTTATCCTGCTTGTCACAGTTGTCTTGTTTGTATTAGGAACAATCAATTATGCTCATCTTAAAGTAGGGATTGCAGGAGAGATTAACCAGTATGGATATATTGGGATTTTTGCGCTTTCTTTTTTAATGGATTTTTTACCACAATATATTTCTCCACATCTTGTCATGCTTATAGCTTCGCTGTTCCAATTCAATATACTATGGGTGTTGCTTTTTGTAAGCCTTGGCTCTTTGGCTGGCTCTGTTGCTGCATTTGAGCTTGGAAAGCTTCTTGGAGAACAAGTCATAGAAGATACTTTTGGGAAAAAGGCAAAGGACTCTATTAAGAGATTCCTTAACAACAGCGGAAAATGGTTTATAGCTATTTCAGCTGTATCTCCGCTTCCTTACATACCTATAATCTTCGGCTCTCTTCTTGTTGAAAGAAAAACATTTTTGATATATGGTGTATCAGTCAGGGTATTGGGATATGCTGTTTACGCTGCTCTGCTCTATTATGTCCTATAGAATATTTAGGAAGGTTTTTATATTTTGAATTTCTGATTTCTATCTTATGAAATGGATTCTATTGGTTTTAGCCTTGCTCATCCTTGGATGCACTACACAAGAGATTGCTGAAAAGCCGATAATCCCTGAGGAAAAGCCTGAGCCTGTTGTCAGGGTTGTTGCTGAAGATGGAGATATGTTCAAAAACAATGAAGGATTGCATTGGGGGCATATGCCTATCAGCTATTCTATTGTAAATGAAAATGAGTGTGGAAGCTATGAATCAAGGAAGATAGAACGGGCTTTCAATCTGATTGAAGAAGAGACAAACAAGACTGTAAGGTTTGCAAAGGTTAATGAAAATGCTGATGTTGATGTATCCTGCTCATTCATTGAAGGATGCTATGAGAAAAAAGTTGATGTAAGAAGCGAAGAAGGAATTGTGTACAGATATGAAACAATCTGTGCGCATAATAGAGGCATTGCGCAGATAAATGTAGTCAAAGGAAAGCAGATAATGAGAGCTTCTATTGAGATGATTGGGCTTGCTGGATTTTCAGAAACATCTGGAGAAGGCATGTCTGGGTTTTTTGTAGGAACTTGCGGGCATATCACAACAGAACTGCATGAGATCCTGCATGTGTTTGGATATGGGCATGTTGATGACAACTCAAGCATGATGTATCCTTCTGAAGATTCTGTTGGCTATACAATCCAGAATGTTGGTGTTTGCACACATACTCTTAAAGATATAGATGCCTGGATAATTGAAGATTTGATAAAGAGTTATTCTAACAAGTGAAACTTTTTAAACTAGTTTAGATTGTTTCTTAGTATGTATGACTGGCTGTTTGTCATAGGAGCTGAAGAGAAAAAGCTTGATGCTGCCAAGAAGCAGATTGTAGAATCAGGACTTGTCAAGAAATTAGTGAAGGCTTCTTTTTTTGAAGTGGACATGGTATTTGAAGAAAGGGATATTGATTATATGGTAGTTGATGAGACTGCTCTTGGCTATGCTGCTGTCTGCCAATTGGCTAAACAGAATCCTATAACTCATGTTGTACTTGTTGCTGACGTCTTGCTTGAGGTGCTTGAAGGAGTTGTTGAATATAGAATTCCTTTTGATTACAGTAGAAATGATGTAAATGGGTTGGTTGAGAAGATAAAAGCTGAAAAGATTCTTGAGCACTAATACCCTTTTCTTTTCTTGTAAATCTTATAGCCAATAGTGTATCCCACAGAGATGATTATTGCATTTAAGGCTATCCATATGACTATATTTTTAGCAGTCAGTGGTTTTTTCTCTGGCTCTGGCAATTTTTCAACTATCACTTCCTGAGTTTTCACAGCGGTTTTATTCTCTGCTGGCTTTTCATCTGTTTTGTTTTCAACAATCTCTTCTGCTGTTTCATTTACAGTCTCATTCACAATTGTTTTATTTTCACAGTCTTCTGTGCATCTTTCTTTGTTATCGCAATAGCCATCTCCGCATATCGGATAGATGAATGTGCAAACATTGTGAAGGCATTTGTTAGAAACGCAGGAATAGTCAGAGCTGCAGTTCTTTCCAATCTTAATCATGCATGCTTTTGAGCCGTTTGCAAGATTGTAAAGAGAGCAGTTCTTCTCATTGACAATGAGCTGGAACTGGGTGTCTTCCTCTTCTGTCAAAGTAGTCATGTTATTCAGGCAAAACTCAAAATCTCCAATCTCCTTGCAGCTCCACATCGGAAGTATTATCTTGCTGAACTTGCTTTCAATGACTGCTTTTGAAGAGCTGAAAGAATACTTGAAAGTATAATCAACATCGTCTACAGCAAAAGTCTGTGTTGAATTGATATATTTGTTAAAGACTTCTTTATCAGCATAAGCAAAAGAAGCAAAAAGAATGAACATCACAAATATCAAGATATATCTCATTTAACTAATGTTGAAACAAATGCTATTTAAAACTTTCTTCACTTAATCAAGTTATAGCAATAACAATTGCAAGCATTGTCCTTGCAAACATCTGCTTTAGGTCCAGAATCAATACGGCAGTCTCCTATTGAGCCAACGTCTTTGTAGACAAGAGGCCTTGCTGCAGAAGCGACAAGGCAATTGCCGTCTTCATATCCTGATTTAATGCAATCAGAATGGCATGTTTCCCATGTTGTGTATTCTTTTCCAGAGCAGCCAGAAATCAAAACTATCATCAAAAGCAATATACACCTCTTCATAATTGAGAATAATCAAATTTTATATTTAAAACTTACTATAAGCTCTATTTGCTGCCATTCTTCAGCATGCTGCCATTAAGCTGCATTCCATAATAGGTATTGCACTGCTCAACAAGCTGCTTCTGCTGGGCTATTGAGAACCTATAATCTACAGTACTGGCAGGATCCATCTGAAGCTTTATTTTAGATTCATTAAACCTTTCTACCAGAAGGTTATTCGCGTCTTTTTCTGATGAAAAGACATCTGCTATTTCTTGGATATTTCTTAAAGGCATATTATCACGCAAAAAGCAGCCTACTTAAAAAGTTTATGAAAATCAAGCACCATCTATAAGCATCCCTATGTGCTTTGTATCCCTGTCAAACCCTTTTGTCCTTTCAGGCAATGTGATCTGCGGAGCATACTGCTTGAGCACCTCTTCAACAGTAAGGCCTGAAGCAGCTCTGTTCAATTTTGCAACAGAAGGGTCTGCAAATGAACCATTCAATGCATCATATTTCTCCATAAAGGAAGTTACATACTTTCCATAAGGAGACCAGTATTTTACAGCTATGCTGTTGAATGATGACCTAATCACATTCATGAGACTTACGCCTCTCTGCTTAAGCCCTTCTTCCATCATCAGATACCTTCCTGCAAGCTTCTCAAAATCAAGCGCTCCTGTCTTCCTTGTCTGGTAAAAGTTAGCGTTTGCCTTTCCGACATCATACATGATATTTGCCATGATGTCTGCTGTCAGATCATCTTCTGTCTCGATGCGATGATGCAAAGCATAGCCTTTTGCAGTCTGCCATCTTTTAGCCAGCTCAGTATCTTCTGATGAATATTCCTTGTCAAGAAGCCATTCAAGCCTTATTCTTTGCTTCAATGAGAGGTCCTGAGTCAATAATCTATAAAGCCTTGCAGCTGTCTTGTATTCTGTCGCTGAAGGCTCTTCAATAAGCATGAGGGAATTGTGTATTTGATTAGCTATCTTCCTAAGTGAAAGCCCATTTAGGTGTGCAATTGGCCTGTTCAAATCACTCATTGGACTATAGATGTCTTCTTTCACTGCGTTCTCATTTTCTTGTATCATTTTTTTCACCTTTGTATATGTTTTATTTTAAAAAATAAAAAGTTTGTGTATTTAAAAAAGAAAAAAGAAAAAAAATTTATTTAATCTTCTTCTACTTCTGTATCATTTGCTTCAGTATCCTCTACTTCAGTGTCTTCTGCATCTGTATCTTCTGCCTCAGGAGTTTCTTCATCTTCTGTCTCGTTCTTGACTCTGGATTTTACCTTCTCCTTAACCTGTTCCCTTACTTTCTCCTTGATTACTCCTTCTCCTTGCTTAACTGTCTTGACAATCCTTACTTTAGCAAGAGGCGAACCTTCTCTCAAGGCATTCTCAAGAGCAGCTATCTCCTCGTCTGTTGCTCCTTTTGCTGCTTTAATCTTTATCTTTATCTTGTTCTTGTTTGCAAGAACTTTTACCTTGAATGCAGAATTGATTCCCTCTAAGCTGGCAATTGCTTCCTGAAGCTTTGCTTTCTCTTCAGCTGTAAGGCTTTTGCCAAGTCTTAGTGTGACATTGCCTATCTGTTGCACAACTTTTGTGTTTTTGGCAACAAGATCCTCTATCTCAACTTGGTCAGCAAGCTCTTGTTCAGCATCTCCATCTCCCATCTCTTCCATATTGTCTTCAACTTCTGCAACAGTGTCTTCATATGCTTTCTGAGCTTTTTCTGCATGCTTTAGCTTCTTCTCTGCTATCATTTTCTGGACTTCCATCAGTCTTTCACTTGCATGCGCAAGCCCTTTCTTTGCTTTTGCTGCTTTGCCGAATGTCAAAGCAAGGTTTATTCTTTCCAAAGCTCTTTCAATCCCATATAATGGAGAGTCTGGAGTTATTCCTGCTTCTTCTGTTACTTCTGCAGGAACCTCTATTGTTTCATTAGTTGTAGCTACAACTTCTTCAGTTGTTTCTTCAACAACAGGAGTTTCCTCAGTTACTTCCTCAGTAATAGGGGTCTCCTCAACCACATCTTCAGCAAATGCCAATGGTATAGCTGATAATACCATCACCATTGCCAAGATTACGGCTAGTGTTTTTTTCATTTTTTATAACCTCCTTAAGTTATATTATGAATATTTGGAGCTAAAAGCTCTAATATCATAGTGTATAGACCAGAAACTACTTATAACTTATTGATGAAACAATTGCTTTAATTTGACTATAAATAAGAAATAGTATTTATTATTGTTCCAAATTGTTCCATAGTCATTTTTTTAGGAAAACAAGGTTTTTTTTGCCTCTTTTTTCCTTATAAATCACTTTTCTGTCTTCTAATTCTTTTAAAAGTCTTGAAAGAGTAGCTTTTGAAAAACCAGTCACTACCCTTAGCGTACCTTGCTCACAGCGACCTTCTCTTTTCTTTAAGACATTTATTATCTGCTCTTCATCAGGTTTTAGGTGTTTTTCAACTAAATCCTCTTTTCTGACAATTACTCTTGCTTTAGGTTTAGCTATTATCACTTTTGCCTTTGGTTTTTTCTTAATGATGTAAAAAAAGATTCCTGCAATGATAAGTACAATCCCAGCAAATAAAACAAACAATCCTAAGATATTTCTTCTTGGCTCTATCTGCGTGAATACTGAGATTTCATCTCCTTGCTTGAAATCTTTTACCAGCCAATAGAATATCAGGTTTCTTCCATCTGTAGTTGCTTTTGTCGGCTTTGGATAGATTGAGCCAGAAGTTAAATCGCTTTCTTTAATCGGCTTCTTAAGAGAAGCTCCTTCTGGAAGCACTAGTTTTACGACGAGATTATCAAC
>Ga0315289_10000029_pt1 | contig 236272 bp, 216 predicted proteins | sample YL17G11_40_MG_FD_203452 | JGI IMG/M metagenome (GOLD analysis project Ga0315289, IMG submission 203452) | Sediment microbial communities from Yellowstone Lake, YNP, Wyoming, USA - YL17G11_40 | ecosystem: Environmental > Aquatic > Freshwater > Lake > Sediment | place: USA: Wyoming | collected... | reverse complement strand
AGCAGGGATGGATTGGCCGGGATCATCATCCGCGCACGCCATGCTGGCATCCAGGTGTATTTTGGCGAAGCCTGCCCGTACATACGCCCGAACCATGTCCGCAGCTTTGATCATCGCTGCCGCTGCAGGTTCATCCCTCCAGGGATACGGGCCCAGATGGTCGCCGCCCAGCAAAACCCGCGCCGCCGGACAGTGGGTCTCCTCGATAAACTTCGCGACGCTTGTGGCGAACTGCACCGGGGTCTTGCCTGAATACCCGCCCAACTGATTGACTTGGTTGCAAGTGGCTTCAATCAGAATGGGCGTCTTGTGCATTGCAGCCTGTCTGAGGCCGGCCTCGACTACAAATCGATTGGCAGAGCAAATCGACGTGAGCCCAACGGGCTCGCCGGCTTTCTGCCGCCGGACGATCTCTGTCAGGATCTGAGTCCCTCCGAATTGAGTCATTGAGCCAACCAATCAGCGGCAATGGTCCGGAATGAATGGATAATCGACTTCCGAAGAAGATGATTGCGCGGCGCGGGCGTGGCCCCCTATTCAAACTTCGATCGCAAAATCGGAACTCACCAGAGCCTCCAGCCGTTCAAGGGCCACATCCTCGTCCATCCCATCGGCCTTGATCTCGATGAGATCGTTTTGCTTCACACCTGCCGTCAGCAGGCTGAGAATGCTCTTGGCATTGACCCATTGCCCCGCGTCGCTCACATTGCGGATGTGGACGGAGGCCGCGAATTGATTGCACAGCTTGACGAACAGCGCCGCGGGCCTGGCGTGCAGGCCCACGGCATCGGTGACGGTTACCTGTAATGTCCTCACCAGGCCTCCTCACATATAGAAGATCCGATCGCGGTATTGCGCCACCAGGCGCGCGTTATATTCTGCACCCCCGTCCACATTGGCCGCGAGGAAGACCGGCGGCGTGAAACCGCGCCGGAGAAGCTCCTCAATACTCGCCGCGATCAGCGCCTGGAGCAGCGCGGTCGAAGTCACACCCGATACAGGATTGAACTTCTGCGGCATCTTCGGATCTTCGAGCACCGCATCGCCTTTCGGCGCCTTGTTGTCCAGGCTCAGGTCCGCAAAATCGTGCATCTTCTTGCCGGACGGGTGCCTGGATGTCACGGCTTCGCTATACTCCCGTGACCTGACCGCGATGAGGCGGATCCCGCGTGCCTTCGCCAATTCGGCAAGCTCGATCGGCACCGCATTGCGACCGGAGACCGAGACGAGGATCAAGACATCGCCGGCTTTGGCCGGGCTGTTGTCCAAGATCACCTTGGCGTAGCCTGGCATTTGTTCCATCGACGAGGAGATCGTCGTAGGTCTGGTATCCAGGGCGGTGATCCCCGGTCCGAAGATGGGATTCACAAGCATGAATCCGCCGGCCCGGTACACAAGGTCTTGGATCGGCAGGGAGGAGTGAGTGCACCCGAACGCAAAGATGCAGTGCCCCTCCTGAACGGCGTCTGCGATCATGCCGGCTGCCTGATCCAATGCCCCTTGCTCCTCGTCCCGAATCCGTTTCAGGAGTTCAATCGTCGTGTCGAGATACTTCTGTGAAAATCTGCCCATGCCATCCTCCAGACATTTGGTCTTTCTGTCACATCCGACGCTCACTGCAGCGTGCTGTACACAACCCTTCCACCAACCATGGTCATTCGTACCTGATATCCAGTGTCCAGTACGACAAGATCCGCGTCCGCGCCTCGGGCGATCACTCCCTTGCGGTCGCTCCAATTCATGGCTGCGGCCGGCGTGCTCGTCGCCATTGGCACTGCCTCCACCAATGAAAGACCTGCAAACTGCATCACGTTTCGCAAGGCTTGATCCATGGTGAGGGTACTTCCCGCAAGGCCGCCCGCAGATGTTCGCGCAACGCCCCCTCGGACCTGGATCTCCTGGTCGCCCAATCTGTACGCACCGTCGGGCATTCCGGTGGCTCGAGTTGCATCCGTTACCAAGATCGTCCCACCAGCCCCCTTGGCTTTGATCAGCATTCTGACGACGGCAGGATGGACATGAATGCCGTCAGCGATGATCTGGCATCTGAACCGCGAATCACTCAGTCCTGCTCCGACTGCGCCGGGGGTGCGGTGATGCAGCGCGGGCATCCCGTTGAAGATGTGCGTGACCTGGCGCAGGCCATGATCGGCTGCCTCGCGCGCCTGGTCATACGTGGCTGCCGTGTGACCCAGCGCAAACTCAACTCCCTCCCTCACCCCGGCGTCGATCAGGGGCAACACCCCCTCCACTTCGGGTGCCACTGTCATCAGTTTCACCTGCCCATTGGAAAGCCATGGTCCGTACTCATCGGACGTGGCGCGCCGCAGGTGCTGAGCTGGCTGAGCTCCCCGCTGTTCGTGATTCAGATAGGGGCCCTCGAGATGGATGCCCATGTGTCGCGCGCCATCATCGGGCTGCGGCGTCCGGCCCACATTCTCGATTGCTGCAAGCGTAGCCTCGGAAGCCGCCGTCACGGTTGTCGGAAGGTAGGACGTGACGCCGTGCTGCGCCAGGAAACGCGCCATCCCGAGGAGCGCCTGAGGGGTGGCGTCCATCGTGTCATACCCATTCGAACCGTGTACGTGCAGGTCGATGAGACCGGGCACGACAAAGAGACCCTTAGCATCGATGGTGCTGTCCCCCCGTCCGGCGGAGCCTACGCGCCGGATACGCACAATCCTGCCGTGCTCTATGACAAGTTCGTGACCACGAATTTCCCCCCGCGGCGAGATGATGATCCCGTTAGCAATGACGGTCTTCATGCTTCAGGCACGACTGCGACGAGAGGATCGGGTATTCCCCGATCCTCTCGTCTCTGCACTCACTTACACACCAAACAGCTTGGCAATAGCCCAGATCACGATGCCCGGTACGATCGCATCGGGAACCGTGAAGCCCAGCGCTGTTGCACCCATGGCCGTCAGATCGCCAAACACCTGGAACTTGTAGGCGAAGCTGATTAGGAACCAGCCAACGAAGCACCACAGGAAACCGCCAGCCCACGCGCCGCGGCGGCCGCCGGTGGCATTGCCGAAGATGGCTCCGGAGCCGCTGGCAAAGAAGGCCGCGATCATGCTCGGGAGCGGAACGGGCCACCTCATCAGGGCTAGCAAGATCATGGCCACTACTTGAGCAATGGTGCCAGAGATCAGGCCGATGATCAGGGAGTTCGGGGCAAACGGATAGATCACGGGGCAGTCCAACGCCGGCTTTGCACCCGGGATCGCCTTCTCGGCGATGCCCTTGAAAGCTGGCACGATCTCCGCGATCAGCATCCGCACGCCCTGCAGCAGCACCAATACGCCCGCGGTAAAGCCAAGCGCCTGCAAGATCGTGAAGACCAGCCAGTTCTGCCCTCCGCTGATGTCCGTCTGGAAGCCCGCAATGCCGACCTGCGTGACCGCAACGATGGCGGCCACAAAGGCGACCACGAGCATGATCAGCGAGATGGAGATGGCCATATCGCGGAAGAAGTTGAGGCTCTCCGGCATCTTCGTGTTCTCGGCGGAGTCTTCTTTGTTGCCGATGAGCTTCCCGACCCAGGCCCCGAGCATGTTCAGAAGTGTTTGGCCGTGGCCGAATGCGATCTCGTCGCTGCCGGTGATCAGCCGCATCACTGGCTGAGCCAAAGCAGGCATCAATGTCATGTAGGCGCCGTCCACCAGCGAGGCCAGGACCACTGTCCAGAAGAGATTCAGCCCAAAGGAGTGGAACAGGATCGCAAATGCCCCAGCATGGATCCAGATCATGTGGCCGGTCAGATACATGTACTTGAAGGGCGTAAAGCGGGCCAGGATGATGTGCACGATATAGCCGAACAGCATCGTCCAGGCAATTGCAGCGCCGATCTCGGCCAGATTCGCGCTCTGTACCGCGCCGACCACGCCTTCGTCGAACGTGACAAACGTCTCCAACCCGCTAGCCTGGAAGCCAACCTGGAACATGTTCTGGATCGGGATCAAGGCGTTGATCAGGGCGCCGATGCCGACGCTCATGATCAACAACCCCAGGATGGTCTTCACCGTCCCCACGATCACATCCCCGGCGGATTTCTTCTGGAGCAGAAGGCCGACCAGGGAGATGAAGCCCAGAATGATCGCCGGGATCTTGATTAGCTCGATTATGAAAAGTAGGATCTGCATGGTATTCTCCTCACAATTCGTTCAGATTCGAGCAACCGACTGATTCGACGCGCAGTAATTTGTTGCTTCCCTTCGCCTCCTTCCTATCCACGGGTAACCCCGTCTGAGACATCTTTCATGGCCTCCAAGATCTTAGTCTTGATCTCGGCTTTGTCCACCAGGTTCTTGATCAGAACCAAGCGGGTGGTCGTACCACGCAGGTTCGACTCCATGCCCACCGGAGCGACGATAATATCCGCCTGCTGCCCCTTGAACGTCCCCAGATCCCAAGGCACGACCTCGGCCTTGATGCCTTCTGCTTTGAGAATGTCGTCGATGAACAACTTGAGCATCATGCTCGTCCCAAATCCCATTCCACACAACGTCGCGATCCGCATCAGGCCTCCTGAGTCTCCTCTTGGTTCACACGGTGGTGCCAAAGATCTCTGCCAGCTGTCGATCGGTGGCGGCCGCGCGCAGCTTCCGCAGGAACTCCGCCTGGCCCAGAAGTTCCGCAAGCGCCTTCAACGAGAGTATATGCGCCTGCTTGTCCACAGCGCCCAGGGCAAAGACCAGGTCCACCGGATCGTTTTCCGGGTGGCCAAAGGGCACGCCTTCCTTGAGCGTCATCAGGCCCAGGCAGGGCTCCAAGACGCCGTCTTCTGGCCGGGCGTGCAGAAGCACGATCCCAGGGGCAATGACCGCGTACGGGCCCATTTCCTTGAGCACCCGTTTCATCGCAGCGATGTAGCCCACCTTGATCTTCCCGGCAGCCACCAGCAGCTGACCCACACCTTCTACCGCGGCCTCCCAGTTGTCGACCTGCACCTGCGCCTTGACGGTCTTGGGACCGATAAGGTCTCCCAGCGAAATCGACTTCACATCACTCGAGTTGGTCATTGAGAACCACCACCGAGGTCAGATTCGTGGGTAGATCAGGATTGAGGCCTTTGTGCATGGCTCGCTCATACGCGGTGAGCTGCAGGACGGGCAGGTAGAGCGGCGCGCGCCAGATCTCCGGAATGCCAGAATGGAACATCACTGCCTCGTCCAGGGCCCCGTTGTGGTGGTCCGCATCATCATGCAGCAGCCCCATGATCCGCGCACCGAGTGCCTTCATGTCGCGCAACACCGCCAGCTGCTGCTCTCTGGAGCTGTCATGCAACAATCCCATCACCAGGCTTTGGTTGTCCACCATGGACATGGGTCCGTGCCGGAACTCATGAAAGTGGAAGGCCTCAGCGTAGCTGAGGGACATCTCTTTCATCTTCAGCATGGCCTCGTTGGCCAATCCATACAGAGGTCCGCTACCAAGGAAGAAGAAGCGTTGGATGGATTCGTCCCGCCCAATCCTTTCAGCTGTCTTCGTGTGCTTCTCCAGCAGATCGTGGCCGGCGTCAGCGACGCGATCCGGCATGCTGGCTGGGATCTCCTTCGTGAACAGCCAAAGGCTGGCGAGCAGCATGTTCGTGAAGGATCGCGTCTGTGCCACACTCTGTTCCTGCCCCTCGGGGACGGCGATCACTCGCGGCGCCAGCTTTGCCAGGGTGCTTTCCGGGTAGCAGGTGATCGCCACCGCATCGCCCGCCTCGGCAGCAAGGAACTGCTGCAGAGCGCGGACCGTCTCTGTGGTCTCGCCCGAGCGCGAGATTGTCACCATTAACGTCTTGCGCCCGCGCTTCCACCAGCTCTCCGGGAACAGGAGCAGATCCGAAGCCGGACTGGCACGGCTGATGGTGCCGTGAAGGCCCTCGCACACCCGCGCCGCCCAGCGCGACAGATAGTACGTCGAGCCGCATCCGCTGAAGATCACCTGCTCGAAGTGTGCCATATCGGGGAAGCTGGATGCATCCAGCCGGGCCAGCTGCCGTAGAGTTGCAGCCCAGGTCTCCGGCTGTGTGAGGATCTCATTTCTTGTATATGTCCCTGTGGGCGCTTTGCTCATGATACGCCTCATGATTCGGTTGTGGACGTGTCGCGGCCGACCTCGATGATTCGGACACCCATGTTTCGGATGGCCTCCAGGATGTCCTTGGGCCCGCCGCTGTTGGTGACGATCGTCGTTGCAGCCGTGACCGGAGCCGTACGGATGGCCGCGACGTGCCCGAATTTCGCGTGGTCGGCCACGACGATCACATTCTTGCTCATGTTCAGGATCGCCTGGTCCGTCATCAGCTCTTCCATGTTGTCGCTTGTGAGGCCCTTGACTGGGTCGATGCCGCGCATGCCGATGATCACTTTGTCGACCTGAAGACCCTGCAGCGTATGTTCGGCGAAGTGACCGATCAGCGACAGCTCTGAGCGCCGCAGGAATCCGCCGGTGACCGTGACATCGATGTTCGGAGCTGCCAGCAGGCTGAAGGTGATGTTCAGGGCATTCGTGACGACGGTCAGACTGCGGTGCCGCAGTAATGCATCCGCCACGGCCGCGGTTGTGCTCCCTGAACCCAGGAAGATCTTCTCTCCGTCCTGGATCAATGCCGCGACCCGCAGACCGATCCGGCGCTTGGTTTCACTGTTCGACTTGGTTCTCTCAATCACGGGGGGTTCGTGGTCCGCGCGGCCGCCCGACTGCAGCAGGGCGCCGCCGTGCACGCGCTCCAAAAGGCCACGTGCATCCAGCTCACTCAGGTCCCTGCGTACGGTCATGTCGGACACGCGCAGGCGTTCGGCCAATTCCTCCACCTCGGCCTTCCCCCGCTCCTCGATCAGTCTCAGGATCTCGCGCTGCCGCTCCGCTTTGAACATGGTTAGCCCCGATCAGGCCGCTGGACTCACGACCATTATAAGGATGGCTTTCCCAAAACACAACAAATTCAAACACTTTAGAACAAATGTCACGTTTGATTGTGTGATTCTTCTCCCGGTTTCGACGGCTGGCCACCCGTCGTGGCAGGACTCGCTGGCTGTGCCCCCCGTGTTACACTCCCCGCAAGCACTCCGCCACGGCGCAGGCGCATTCCAACATCGCATTCATCCAGTAGTCACGGGGAAAACACGATCAGGCTGACGGCGCGGTTCATCCTGCAATCGCAGCACAGGGCGAACCGCAGGTCGACGCCGTCGGCTGTCTAGAATGGGTCGACTGCGCCAACTGGGTCGTGTCGTGCCAACCCCGCCTCTTTTGGAGCCCGCGCCGTACGGTGTCGGTTCTGCCTCAGCGCCCAGACGAACTCGTCGTAGGTTGCTTCGGATGTCTCAGTCATGCATGTCGAGCAGCGGCACGGAATTGCCTGGCGGAGGCTTTTGCCTTCACATTGCGATTGGTTGCCGCTGCAGTGGACCAACTTTGCTGCCCCCGCCGATTGGACCCCCGCTTGCACGGTCAAATATCTCGACCTGTGACATCGCCTTGCGGCGTTGCACGCAATTTGGTGTCGCCGTCCGTGAGATCGAGGTGTTGCGCCCTGGGCTCCAACCTACTGAGGTGTTGGCACGGTTATCTGTATGAGGGAAGCGAGCACCCATGCCGTCTGATACGGATGATCGGGAACCACGACTTGGATCCATTCTCCATCCGGTGAGCCTCCGAGGGCCGCAGCAGACTGTCCGACGGGCAGTGTGGCTACCGCCTCGCCGGCCGTCGCGGGTACGGCGCGCAGCGTGATCGGTAACGGTCCAGGATTCAGGGCAATGAATCCAGAGGCAACTGGCACGCTCTGACCGCCGTCGGCCGCCTCCTCCTCCGGTGGCGGTGAAGCCGAAAGTGTGGGCCGCGGCGTCACCGCGACCGCCGTAATACCCAGCAGGCGCGCAAGTTCCACCACATACTGATCGTGTTGTTCGCGGCCCGCCTGGATCCCCTGCGCCACGGCGCCCTGATCGCCGCGGCTCATAAACCCAAGCATGGTGTCGATCACGGTATTCATATGCGTTAACTGCAGCTGCTTCAGCTGTGCAACACAGCCCGGGGTGCTCTGATTCTGGGCATCGCGTCGAATACTTTGAAGCGCCGCAATGCGCGTCGCGAGCTGGCTGCGCGGAACATTGGACGCCAGCGCGGATTCATCGTCAAACTGCTGCATAATGCTGTTCACCGCCCCCGCGGTGTTCTTGATGTTTTCCGGTGCACATGGATCCGGCTTCGCGCTGGGCGACGGGGCCAAAGGAGTGCTCGGGCTCGCGCAGGCTGCAAGAACGGCGCCTGTCACGACCAGGATGACCGAGATGGACCGGGAAACCTTCATGAGTACCCCTCTCGCTCAAAACTTGAGGGACGGCAGTCTGCCGTCCCTCAGATTCTATCAGAGCGTTCGCGACAGATCACTCAGTGACCAGGACGAACACGCCGTCCTGGCTGGAGGCAGCCTCGAAGAAGCCTTCCTCTGTCCGGACACCGCGCAGGTCAGCCCAGCGGACATCATCCCAGCGAAGGATGGAGAAGTTGGCGTCCGCTTGACCGAAGGGGATGACAAAGTCCACAAACATGACGCCATCCAGCCACGGACTCACCTGCACGTCCATGGCCGACACAAAGGCGAGTTCGGTATCCAACACCGCCGGCAATTCATCGCTGTCAACGGAGGCCAGCGATGCCTGGCCGGTAATCGGGCAGGGCAGAACCACCCGGTCTCCGTTCGAAAGCACCAACACCGTGCCGAGGAACGCCGTGCAGTCCAGCGTCACGACCTGTTCATCCACGACATAAACTACATTCATCATCATCCGGGTGTCGGGCGTACTCGTCGGTACGGGTGTCTTCTCAACGTGGGGATTGCAATTGGGATCCCCATAGACCGAGGCCACGCCTCCCCCGCCCACGGCGTAGTTGCCTGCGCCATTGCCGACGAAGCTGTCCGAATCGAGACTCAACGTGCCAGGCAGGACGGCATCTACTCCGTAGTCCCCATTGTTCCAGAAGTCACTGCACGCCACCATTATGTCGCCGTGGAGGGAATCAAGATATGTGCCATCCTGATCGTTGTCATTGAAGATGCTGGAGTCGACAAGGATGTTCCAATCCGTCCAGACCGATGCGCCCACGTCGCCATTGTTGCTGGCATTCACCTCCATCAGTGTCACGTCATGATCCGAGAACAGGAGGAGGCCCGAATCATCATTATCACTCGCCTGCACATCCGTCGCGGAAAGCATGTTGCCCGCCCAGGCATCCAGGCCGTACCCGGTGTTCCGATCGAAATTCGCGGTGTTGATCGTGACGTCCCCACCGCCGAGTATCCAGGTACCATCGCTTCCGTTATGTCGGGCTTCTACATCGGAGAGGGAAACGTCGTCCGCCGCAACGACGCCCAAGCCGTACAGGCCATTCCAACTGAAATCGCTGCGACCGATGCGGACATTCTCGGCGTTCTCTATGAGAGCACCCGCGCCGACATTGTGGCTGGCGTCCATGTACACCAGGCTGATGTCGCCGTATGAGTAGATATCCAATCCCGTCAGATTATCGTGGAAACTACTGTCGTTCACGGTAACATCGACGGCCGTGCCGCCGCTGGTGTTGTTCAGGTATGCACCGCGCCCATTGTTTCCCTTGGACTCCACATCATCCAGGCTAATACTGCCGGACGTGGTGACATAAACGCCATCGGAGCCTGTGGTGTTGAAGATCAGGTCGTTCAGCGTGACATCGCCGCTCCAATTGAGGATGGAAAGAGTTACAGCAAACTCCGTGGCGCCGGAGAGGTCGAAGCCCACACCTGTCAGGCCGTTCCAGCCGCCCTGAATAGTCAGGTCGGTCAGGTTCGTCAGGGAGGCATTGTTGTGGTCGAGCGTTGCGTCATTCGTGGAGTATGAGGACGTGAAATAGATCGTGCCGGCCCCACTGAGCGCTGCCAGATCGGCGATCAGTGCCGCGATCGTGGCTTGTGCGCTGGTGCACTGCGGGTCGCCGGGGAGGTGTCCGGTGGGACACCAGATTGGATCGCCCACGGCAATGATCTCCGCTGCCTCGGTGCTTGCCAACGGCACTTCGTTTCCGTCTGCGTCAAGCACCACGACACCGGTCGCTGCAGGCAGCGTGATCGCGCCAACCTGAGCGGCCATCGGGGTAAGCACTGCGTCGGTGGGGCTTACGTCACTGGTGGGCGCGCCCAGTGTGGCCGTCGGCGTTGGAGTGGATTCGATCCCTGCCGGCTCCGGCGTAGTGATCGTCGTGCCGTCGGGCGGCGGGGGCGTCGGGTCGTCTGCCCGCACCCCAGGGGGGAACGCCGCACTCGCCAGCAGGACAACCAGCAGGAGCGGGAAGAGAAGCGCCAGATGCAGGTCTTTCCTCATGCCGTTCTCCCTTCGATACCTCACCCCGTCCAACAACCAATACATGATGGAATCAATGCCAAGAAGCCTCAGCAATCCTATTCCATTATGCGGCGGAAACATCGCGCTGTCAACAGGTGCCCAGGTGTCCCATCGAACTGCCCGCCGTGCAAACAGCCGGTCACTGTCATGCAATCCTGGTCTGCGTTCCCTCGCCGCCGGGCGGCAAGATTGATGCTTCTGAACGACTCCCTGTTGGTAACCGACCGGCCAAAGTCAGAACGTGGCAGCTGGCAGAGGTCAATCGCTTTCAAACACATGATCGGGAACGCTGATGCCTGCTTTCTTGAACTTCTCCATGAAGCGAGGCCTCAGCCCAAGTGCCTTCAGCTTTCCAAACACGTGGCCGTTTTTGTAGTCTATCTGCCCGAACGCGAATAGATCCTGCAGGACGATCGTCTCCCCCTCCATTCCATGCACCTCCGTAACGCTCATTACCTTGCGGGTGCCGTCGCGCAATCGCTCCATGTGAACGATGAGCTCAATGGCAGAGGCGACTTGCTCGCGGATCGCCGTGAGCGGCAGCTCCATGCCAGCCATCATCACCATGGTCTCAATTCTGCGCAGGGAATCGCGTGGACTGTTGGAGTGGACGGTCGTCATTGATCCGTCATGGCCGGTGTTCATGGCCTGCAGCATGTCAAGGGCTTCGCCTCCGCGGGCTTCACCCACGACAATCCGGTCAGGGCGCATGCGCAGCGAATTGATGACCAGCTGGCGGATCGTGATCTCACCGCGCCCCTCGATGTTGGGCGGGCGTTTTTCAAGCCGCAGTACATGCGCCCGTCCCAATTGGAGCTCCGCCACGTCCTCGATCGTGATGATGCGTTCGTTCACCGGAATGAACGAGGAGATCACGTTCAGCAGTGTGGTTTTGCCGCTGCCCGTGCCGCCCGAGACCACGGTATTGATGCGCGCTTCGACACACGCTCGCAGAAAAGCAACCAGATTTGCAGTCAGGGTGCCGTTGGAGATGAGATCCTGGGCCGTAAAAGGACTCGCCGAGAACTTACGGATTGTCAGCAGCGAGCCATCCAGGGAAAGAGGCGGGATGGTCGCGTTGACGCGGTAGCCGTTGGGCAGGCGCGCGTCCACCATGGGCGAGGCCTCGTCGACACGGCGGCCGATCGGCGCCACGATCCGATCGATGATTCGGCGCAGGTGTGCGTCGTTCTCGAACGAGGCGCTGGACAGTTCGATCTTGCCAAATCGCTCCACATAGATCGTCGCCGGTCCATTCACCATGATTTCGGTGATCTCGGGATCCCCCAGCAGGGGCTCGAGGGGACCGTACCCCAAGATGTCGGCCAGGATCCAATCCAGCATGTGGGCTTTGTTGGCACGCGTGTACAGCAGATTCTCTTCAGACACAACCTGGTAGAAGAGACTCTCGACCATTGTGCGCAGCCGGGGGATGTTCTCGAGCGTAACCTCGCCATTGAATTCTGACAGGACCCGCCGCTGGACCTCATCCCGGACGTGGAACAGGTTCTCCTTCTGCACCTCCAACTTGTCGGCAGACAGAGTGTCCGGACTGTTCGGGTCGTTCTGCTTCCCCAAGGCGGGTCGATTCGCAAACATGGTTTCTGCCTCGTCAGGAGATGATCATTGCCGAAGTGGCGGCAGGATGGGCACCAACAATGGCGTGCTGCGACTGATGATCAGGCTGTCGCCCAGTTCATTGGCGGACCGCAGGCTCGCAAGAGTGCTGCCGTTCTCAAAGGCGATATTAGGAAGCGTGTCGCCGCGCCGGGCGGTGATCCTCGTGAACTCATACAGCCCATCCGCCTTCTCCACCGACTCTTCGTAGAAGCTGATGGCCGGGAGTTCGTTGCCCCCATTGTAAGCGGACTCTGCCTTCACGATTGTCTCCAGCAGGCTTGCTTGCTCCGGCGTCGTCAGTCGATCTTGATACGCCACTTGCTCAAAGGCGAAATGATAGAACTCGGCGGCCTGGTCGTAACGCCCCAGCCTATAGAGCGCGGCGGCAATGCGCACCTCGATCTGGAACACGCGCATTACGTTCTCTTCATCTGCCCAGGCGAACCTCTCGGCTGCCTGATAGTCCGCGAACGCTCGTCCGAAGTCCCCGTTGAGCATCAACAGGTCTCCGCGCGATGTATACGCCTCGTACAGGAAGTATCCCACTCGGCCCCCGGCGAAACCTGGGTCGCGCCGATTCACGGCGTCAAAGCCGGCGATGGCATCGTCCCAGTCCCCGTGCACGATGTGATCGTAGGCCTCTATGAACAGCTGGGTCTTCTCAATCGCCGAGTCAACGACCTGGGATTCAGGCGCCTTCTCGCGTGCCCGCTGCAGTACCAGGATGGATTGCTCAAGCCCTTCGATGGAGTAGTCGGAACTCTCCAGCAGGCTGATCCCCTGCAGATAGTATTGGCTGGCGAGCAGCTCGATGGCAACCTCCTGAAGCTCGGCTCGCTCCCTGGCATACGCAATGCTCTGCGGGAACAGGGCCAGCGCATTGCGATAGTATTTGGCCGCTGCCTGGATTTCCTCGAGGGTGGGATCCGGCTTGGCCGCGATCTGGAGTACCAGATCCTGGTAGCTCGCGAACAACTCGTCGTCCAGGTCGGGCAGCTCAATGAATGGATCTATGGCCTGTATGGCGTCGTAGTTCTCGATGACTGCCGCCGAATCCCCCCGAGCATAGGCTTCATCGATTGCCTCCACAAGGGATGCCACCTGCAGGTCCCGCGTGATCTTCGCAATGAGTTGCGAGGTGTCCTTGTACTCAGGCTGCAGCTCCTCTGCCTTCTTCAGGAGCTCCAGCGCCTGCTTGTTATCCCCGCCCTCCATGGCGCCCCTGCCCTGCTGATACAGGTCTTCGACGGTGATGGCTTGTTGGGCCGCCGCGATCGCCTGAACGACGCCCTCATATGCAGGATCCACCTCCTGGATCTCCGTGTATAGGGCCAGCGCCTGCTTGGCTTTGCCCACCTTCATGAATGTATTTGCCATCTCATCTTTGGCAGCCAGCGCCTGCGCCGTTTGAGTGGCCTCAGCCGCCAGCCTTTGCCGCGTTTCCTCGGCCTGGTACGCGCTAACGAACCACACCACCAAGGCCAGGAGGAGGATGCCCGACAGAACCGCAATGAGTGTGCGAGACCGAACCTTCCGGCGCCGTCTGCGATCATCGGATTCCCGCTGTCGCTCGCTGCGCTGCTGCTGCTCTGACCGGATCTGCACATCCTGCTTGAAAGCCAGAAGGTACTTGTCGCCGGGGTATGCTCTTAGCAGCCGATCTATGCTGTGCAGGCACTCTTCCCATTCGGCGTTCTGAAAGTGCTCGAGCAGTTTGCGGTAATTGGGATCCTTTCGATAGGCCAACGTCATCGGCGCGTGCCCCGCAGCCGGCCTGGAATGCAAGGACGGCTTCGCCCCCGCCCCTGCAGGCACTTCAGCTGCCGCGTGAGGAGTGTGCTCTGTCGCCCTGTGATCGGTCTTCTTGTCTTTTGCTGTCATCTTCAGTGATGGCTTACATTTGTGCGCGGTGAGTTGGATCCCGGCCTATTGCAGGATTTCCAGCAACAAGGGGAAGAACGGTCCGAGGATGACCGCCAGCAGCGCCGGGAAAATGAAGAGCGCCAAAGGCACCATCATTCGGGCAGGCAGCTGCTGCGCGAGTTCCTTCGCCCGAAAGTGGCGATAGATGCGCATTTGCTCCGCCTGCGAATGCAGAACATCCGCAATGCTCATTCCCAGCTGCTCCGACTGCAGGATCACAGCCACAAAGCTCGACAACTCCGGGATGTCAACCCTTGCCTGCAAGTCGCGCAGCGCTTGCTGCCGCGAGACACCAACCTCGATCTCCGAGACCACACGGGCGAATTCCTGCCCGACCGGTGTCTTGAAGGTCTGGCCGAGCCGTAACATGGCCTGATCGAATCCCAGACCCGCGGCGGTGATGACCGAGAGCATGTCCAGCGCATCGGGTAGTCCCCGTCGTATCAGATCCTTCCGCCGTCGCATCATGGCCGACAGCCAGACACCAGGTCCGGCCAGGAACAACAGCAGGATCAGAAGTGCCAGCAGCATGTACGGCCGTGAGGGGTTGAGGCGGTAGACTCCCAGAGCGAGTAGGGCGCCAATGATCAGCAGGAGCACACGTGCACCATAGTAGGTTCCAGCCCGCAGATTGTACGGGTTCCCGGCAATTGTGAGCCGCCGGTTCGTTTCCTGGATGGTCCGCGGGGGGGCGTAACGGCTGAAGAACATGAAGATGGCCCTCAGCCAGGCGCCCAGTGTGCGCTGGATGAGAGCCTGCGAGAACTCGCGGCCTTGAAGCTCGGCCAGATTCCGCGGTCCGAGCCCGTCCGGCCTTTGCATAACAAAGGCTTTGATCCGCTCCTGCTCAAGCCTGTTGTCAAGATGCTTGGCCCCAAGTGCGGCAACGATCAGTCCCAGAACGACCGCAACGAATGCAAGAAAGACACCTATCGCCGTGATGGACATTTTTGGCTTCCCGGTTGCGTTGCCCTAGACCTTCATTCTGCCGATTCTTCGCAGGACTATGTTGCCCACGACCAGGCTGCAGGCCGCGTAGATCAGCACGACACGCGTAACTCCCGGGTCGAGCAATTGCCGCCAGTAAACCGGACTCAGGATGGCCAGAATCACGACGGTTACGAACGGCAGCAGCGTCAGCAAATAGCTGGCAAAGTTCGCGTACGCCGTGAGCGCCCGAATCTCGCTGAACAAGGCGATCCGTTCACGGATCGTCTCCATCACCACATTCAGGATCGTCGTTAGATTGCCGCCCAGCAGCATATTGGTCAGCACCACGGTGACAACCAGGTTGAAGTCATCGTTATCCATCCTGGCAGCCATGTTCTCCAAGGCGCGGCTCAACGGCATTCCCAGCTCCACCTCTCTTCTCACTTGCCGGAACTCCTCCGAGGTCGGAGGGGCCATTTCTTGGACAACGACATTTAAGGACTGCTGGAAGGAATAGCCGGCCGCAACCGCACCGCGAATCAGGGTCAGCGCGTCGAGCAATTGGGTCTGAAAGAGCCGCCGGCGCGCTTGGAGGCTGCGAAACAGGAGCACACCCGGCACCAGGTACGCCAGCACTGCCACTCCTATTCCGGGGAGGATGGTCCTGAAGACCAGCAGAGCCAACATGAAGGCCAGGAGTGCTGCCCCAATTCGCATGAACCAGTACTCGCTGACCGTGACCGGCCAGTTTGCGGCGATCAGCTTGTGCTGCATCTCCTCGGAACCCAGCGCCGCGAAGACGTTGTTGAACCGACGCCGAGCTCGCGCCAGGGCAGAGGCAGAAGCCTCCTGCGGCGCCTCGGGACTTGACGCCGGTGATTCGATGAATTGATGGATCCGGTCATCCACGTCGCGCGTGGCGCGCAAGGCAACAGCCGCACCGATTAGGAGGCCAATGATTCCGGCTCCGGCGGCCAGGATCGTGATGGCAAGCACTATGGTTGTGAAATCCAACGAAGACCTCGTAACCAGGATTGGCCCGGACTTGCAGGATCGCCGGGGTCAGGCAATCGTTCGCGACTGTGCACTAACCCAGCCGGGAGGACTTGGAAAGCACCTCGGGCATCTTCCGCTTGCCCGCGGCCGTCGCGCCCTCCTTGATGCCGGCAATGGCGCCGATGTTCTTTGCCATCGCCTCGAACGCCTTTCGCAGCTGGTTTTTCTGGTTCTGCATGCTCAGCGGGACACCTCGGTTTATGCTCTGGAGCGCCGCCCGGGGGTCCCACGGCAGCGCGGCGAACACCTTCATCTGCAACGATCGCTCGATGTCCGCCAGGCCGAGCCCCTCACGCTGATCATGTTGGTTCACGACCACCAGGATCCTCTCCTTGGGAAAGGAAAGTGTCGTGCGGCAGAGATCCAGGAACCTGCTGGCGTCACGCAGGCAGGCAATATCAGGATTCATGACCAGCAGCACCCGGTGGCTGGCGTCCATCAGAGTAACGGTGTTGTCGTTCAGGAAATTGCCGCTATCGATCACGATGTTGGGATAGATGTTCTGCACGCTCGTCAGGATCCGATGCAGCTCCTCGGGATGGATGCCCTGGGCCGCGACCGGGCTGGGCGGCGCCGCGAGAACCTTCAATCCGGAAACGTGCTCCGAGACGACATCACGGATCAGGCCCTCATCCAGCGAACCGATGTGCGGCACTAGGTCCGCGATCGAGTTCTGCGTCTTCAGGTTGAGCATGATGTCCAGGTCCCCGAAGAGCAGTTTGGCATCCATCAGCAGGACTTCCTGCTTCAGCTCTTCCTTCAGTGCAAGCGCCAGGTTGACCGCCACCAGCGAACATCCCACGCCGCCCTTCGGGCTGAAAACCACGAACGTGCCGCGGCTTGCCATGGGCACTTCCCCGGTGACCGCTGCTGCCTTGGTGCGCTGGCTTCGCAGATGGAGCTCCCGCATGCGCCCCAGCGTGTCAAGCAGCTCCTGTTGGTCCAGGGGCTGCGCAATGAACGCGCGTGCCCCCGCCAGGATCACGCGATTCGCCTCCGCCATCTGTTCTTTCGGCAGGGCTACAACAATGGCCGTGTCCGGGAATTGCCACGAGAGGCTGTCGATCAACTCCAGCGGCTTGGTCGGGGCGCCCACGAGGTCCAGTACAATGCAATGCGGCTGGAGGTTCTCGATGCCCTCCATCAACTCCGTGGCTTTCAGATGCCGGTCAATAAACAAGTAGCCTGGATCCTGATTGAGCACGGTCTTCATCAGATCCGACAAGGATTGGTTGGACGTGATCGGCAGCACACGAAATGCTTCTTGTGAACTTGTCATGTTTGAACCCTTCAGGGAAGGCGCACTATGGCAGCAGCCCAAGCCCGTAGAGTTCCCGGATGTACTGGGCGGTTACGGGCGTGAGCTGGAATTGACCGCTCGAAGTGGGAGCACGAAGCACCAGGTCGAAATTGGCTCCCGTGTCTCTAAGGAACTTCAGCACGAGGGCGTTCTGCGGCTCCAAGGCGAGCAGGTAGGCCTGCACCACCACCTGGCTGCGTTTGGGAGCCACAGGTGCCTGCTGCGTCTGGTCCGCATTGTCCGCTTCTATGATGTCGATCACGATCGCAGTGATGTCCAGCCGCTGGAAACTGTCGAAGGTCACGACCTGCGCCTCCGGATCGGTGGGGCGCAGCGTGGTCGTGTAGGACGCCAGGAGATCCACGATGTCCCCGCGCTTGATGATGGCCTCGCGGGTCATCAGATCGCCGACCCCCAGCGCCATCAGCACGTGCCGTTCATCCAGGACGTAGGCGATATCATACGCCTGGCCGGTCGGGTTCGCCAGGTTGTGGTCCAGGACCATCTCCCCCTGGAGAAGGTCCGTCTTTGTGATCCTGCCGATGGCATTGTCGAGATTCGTGATGGTATCCCTCGGAGCCAGTTCGATCGGGATCTCGGTCAGGGTCACATCCGCCGCAGCCAGTATTGACCCTTCGGCAACATCATGCGTCACGAAGGCCACGGTGATGCGCGTCTCGGCTTGCGGCGGCGGAGTCGCCCGAACGCCCCCGGTCGTGAAGCTGATGTTGAGAAGCCGGATGGCTGCGTACACTCCCAGCGCGATCAGGACAAAACCTACGAAGGCAATGATTATTCCTGTCCGGGTACGCGAGTTCAATGCATGCCTCCTTGATTCATGGATTCCGAAACCATGCTCAGATCGTGACCTGCTACCTGGTCAGGGTGACGATGTACACCCCGAGATCGAAACCACCTGGATCAATTTCGTCGCCAGCTATGTAGCCGTCAACGAAGTAGCCCTCGAACGTTGACACGTTGGGATCCAGCCCTGTATAGCTCTTGACCGGGCACTTCTCGTTTGGCCTCGAAGATATGCACGTCACAACGAACGGCACAAATCCGGGGATTCTGAAGAAAGGAGAATAACCGGAAGCAGACATGACGAGATCTCCGGCCTGATACTCGGTGCAGTCCGTCGGAACACTCGCAGTGGTTGCACTGGGGCAGAACGCGTTGAAGACCGGCACCAGCGAGACGTTGCCCTCAATCCGCCCCTTTACTTTAATGAACACGCTGTTGTCGGCGCCTGGCTGGTTCGGAAGCCACTGGGGCACCGTGATTGGATCGGAAAATCCATTTAGGATCAGGTCGAAGAGGGTGCTGGCTCCACCGCCACCCATTGCCAGCCAGCCGCGATCGCCCCCACCGGTCAAATCCAGAACGCCATCGTTGTTGAAGTCGCAGACCAGCGTACCTCCTCCGATCGGAGGCGCGCACTGGGCTGTGTCGAAGGTGGCGTCATTCATCACCAGGTATGGGATTTTCCAGCCGGTGCCGTCGGCGTAACTCTGATAGTTACTGCCATTGCCTTCATCTAAGATCAGGCTTCCGCCTTCGGCAAGTTGGCTCCCGTAATTCGGCATGATTTGCCCGTCGAAGATATCCCAGGGAATCGAATGGATGATGCATTCCTCAACTGAACCGCCAACCGGCGGCTGGCATGCCCACGCAATTGGGAGCAGGTTGGTGGACGATGCCGGCGGGAAGCACCCGGCGGCAGCCTCGGCGCGCGCCATATCGGTGTCGTAGCCCAGGACGGACGCGAAGAACGAAGGCGATTCCACCCTGGTCTGCACGACCACCTGGCCATCCGCATCAACATCGACGCTCTCCACCGCCGTGGCGCCGTTCTCAGTGACCGCGTACTGGTCTACGGTGGCCTGGATCTGGCCCAGGCTGCCATGATCCACGCACAGCGTGTACGCGCCTGCCATGGCCGCCGCGTCGGCCGCGGTCTGCGCACGCCGGCGGTTCAGATAGATGCTGCCCCCATCGATGATCAGTGCTGCCAGCGCGATCAGGGCCACGATCGCCACGGCCATTATGATCATGCTCTGTCCGAGCTCACGTCTGTCCTTGATCATGGCGTCCTCCTACTGGCTACCCCATGGGGTCATCTGCATCGTCGACTCGGCATTCAAATTGTACGTGGTACCCATACCCAGGATCCGCGTGATGAAAGGCGTCATGGGCGCCACCTGCATATTGGCCGACACCGTGACATAATCCTCACATGGGTTGCCGTTGTCGCCTGGGACCTGATCGCAATATGCGGTAATGTCATCGTTTGCCAGCGGAAGCCAGATCGCGTAGCCGGTGACTCGCTGCCGGATATCCTGAAGTCGCTGATCACTGTCTGGAAACAGGTGCACGATCGCATACCTGGCTCCCTCCCTGACGGCGTTATTCAGGGCGGAATAGTAATAGACCACTCGGCCAAGCTCAATGAACATCACGATGAGTAGCAGGATGAATGGGAATATCAGGGCAAACTCCAGCATCGATTGCCCCCGGATTCGACCTTGCATGCTCACGGGATCAGCATCCTTGCTTCACTCCGAAGCTGGAGAGGGCCGTGGAAAATGACGTCGACAAGTAATGGCATGTTGTGAGTCACGGTTACGACCACGGTCGAACGCGATGGACAGGTGACGTCTGGACTCCCCCCGACCAGACAGGCAACCTGGATGTTGGCAGTGTCAATGGTGAACCCCGAATTGGCGCCCTCTTTCACGACATGTTCCTTCGTTGCCTGGAAAGAATTCGCCATGCCTGCCAGTCGATGGTACACCATGTAGTTCGCGCCTTCCCTGGCCGAGTTCGTCAACACCACTTTGGTGTAGAACGCCATTCCGAAATCCAGCGCCCCGATCACGAGCAGCAAGAAAATGGGCAGGATCAAGGCGAACTCGACCAGCCCCTGGCCTGCGGCGGCTCGGATACTTGGAATTCGGATGGATCGCTGCTTGACCTCAGTCATCGGGCGTACGTGTCGACTTCCACGGGGAGTCCTGACCGGTCCAACTGCCGGTTTGCGGGGGCACACGCGGCAATGCGTTGCAGGTCTATGGGACCGCCCTCCACGCCGGAAACCAGAAGGACATATTGCCGACCAGTAGGCGGTCTGCCACGTGAACCGCTTCGCCCGTCCTCAAGACTGACCGCAGAAGCTCGCGCCCAGCGCCACTGCCCGTTCTCTGAAACCGGTGAAGCGCGCCCCTGCATCATCTGATCGGGTGAAAGTCGTGGGTCCTCCTGGCAGCAAATCACCCTACTTGTCCGGACATAGGATTATAATGCGATTGAATGGCGATTGCAATGGAACCGGGCGCGAGCAAATGAGGTTCGCGTCTGTGATGTCGCGGCTCCAATGGACACTGCTGTGGGGTCAGATGGAAGCTCCCTCGCGGCCATAGAATGATTCTGATGAAATTGCGCCTTGGGGCGGTAATCGCCTGCACGCTTTTCCTTGCACCGACGCTTGCGGCGGCAAAAGCTCCGCTTGGTCCTAGGTTCGGGCCGGCATTTGCTCCGGAACGCACAATCCAGCCACAAAACGTGACGCCGGTATGCCTGGACCGCAGTGATATTCCCGGAAGTGAGTTTCACTGGCTCCATATTCCTGCCAATCCCAGTGAGTTGGCTACCAGTGAGGACTATGCCTATCTTTCGGGGCAGTTGATCCAAAATCGTGTTGTAGACGCCTCGGATTGTCCGCTGGGCGGAATCTGGCCGGATGGATATGCCACAGCCTGCGGACTGGCAAAGACACGGCAAGTGTCGCTCTATCTTCAGAACGTGTACGATGACGAGATCCTCGCGGCAGGCAAGGACATTGGCGTGCCGCCGGTAATGATCAAGCAGCTGATACGCTACGAAAGCCAGTTCTGGCCGGTGCAGTGGGGGCCTTATCACTTCGGTCTGGGACATTTGACGGCTCCAGGCGCAACCATGGCCTTGTTCTGGAATCTGGCCCTCCACGGGGCCGTGTCCGGTGAGGCGCCAGGGAGCGCGATTCTACCTGCCTCGCTCCTATCCTTGATGAACGCATATTGCCCAACCTGCCCGTATGGTCTGGACATCCCCAAAGCGGAAAGAAGCATCCCTCTCATCGCCCACGTGCTGCTGGCATACTGCAAGCAGACAACCCAGATCATCTACAATGCAACAAAGGTTTCCCCGGGCGATGTGGTGGACTACGCCACGGTCTGGAAACTGACCCTGCTGAACTACAATGCGGGGCCAATGTGCGCCTTCGACGCGGTGAAGGAGAACTACAAGCTGGGCACGAAATTGAGCTGGGTTGGGATCGCCGACAAGCTGGATGTCCGCATGTGCGTCCGGGGGGTGGGATACTCGGACACAATTACCGCCCCGTACTACGAGTTTCGAACGAAACCCTGACGCGGGGGGCGGGAGTCGATCGCCCGCCGCGAGACCCGTCTGCGAGGAGATCTCTTCTTTTTTTGTCAGTCTCCAACAGTTTCATCCGTCATTCGCAGGACGCTCTTGAAGTCTTTGAATTTCTCCACGAATATCGATACCAGGGCCGGATCGAACAGCGTTCCAGATGACGACTTGATCAAATCAAATGCGGCCTCCGGCGCTATTGCCATCTTGTACGGGCGTTTGGTGGTGAGGGCATCAAAGACATCCGCGAGCGCCACGATGCGCCCGCTGAGAGGTATGGCCTCTCCTCGTAGTCCCTCCGGATAGCCTGATCCGTCCCACCTTTCATGATGGGTCCGGGAAATGATTTCGGCCGTCTGCAGGAGGGGGGAACCTGAGCCGCTCAGCAAGCGGCCGCCTTCCACGGTATGTCGCTCTGCGATCCTGTATTCATCAGGTGTAAGCTTCGCGGTCTTTTGAAGCAAGTGCGCTGGAAGGGCGATCTTTCCGACATCGTGCAGCATGGAGGCATAGGAGATGAGGCTGGCCTCATCATGTTCTAGATCCGTTTCCCTGGCCAGGATGTACGAGTACCGGCGGATGCGCTCCACATGGGCGTGATTGTCCCATTCGGCGAACTCCGCGACGTGGGCCGTGAGTATGACATGTTCCAGCAATTCCTGTTGGCTTGGGGTGGAAAAACTCCTGAACATGGCAATACATCCTCCTGGCCCGTATGGACCGGCTACACTCCGGGTCAATGATATGTCATACGTTTGAGGAGGTCAAGCACGTGAACGCCGCGTGCCGACCACAATCTCCTGATCGACGTCGGCCGCACGACAGCCGACGCTGACCTCAGTTCCTGTACTTCTAGGCCTCTTGCGCCAAATTCCCGAAAGTTTTGGAAAGAGCGGATTTCGACGCAAAGAGGCAGATCCTCGAACTGCTGGACGTACGCGGGAAGATAGCCTTTGAGAGTGGCGAGAAGGTAGTCTATCTCCGGTGCCAGATAGATCCCATCGATCAGCGACAGGTTTTGCCCATCCTAACGCTGCATTCATCAAGAAGGAATCACGAGGCAAACACCTCAGCCGGGCCGCAGGATTCGTCATCTGATGATCTGCAGCCAGGAGATACGAAAAGGAGACCTCCGAGCTTCTGCCCGGAGGTCTTGTTTCTCTCACTGCCGCTTCGTTTACTTGACGATCTGATCTCCAAGTGCGCCCCAGGCGGCAAAGATGTAGGAGGTGTTGTTGGTGGACGACTTGGGGATGATCCACACACCGGTGTTGCCGCGCCAGATGCCTGCATCCGCCTTGCCATCGCCATCGTAATCCAACGGCACCGGCGTATCGCCGAGTCCGGCCCCGCCGGCGGTGCCCTCGATTATTCCGCATTGTTCCTCCCTCGCTGTGGAAGTTCACCCCTAAGAATCCATTGTTCCTCGCCCGACCCCCCTATTCACCCGTAGAATCCATTGTTCCTCGTTGTTTCGTCCTCGGTCCGATTTTAGGGCCGCAGGCCGGGTGAGGCCGCCGCGGGGCGCAGGTACTAGCCGCCTCCCCCGTGTTACACTCCCCGCATGCACTCCGCCACCGCGCAGGCTCATCCCAACATCGCCTTCATTAAATACTGGGGCAACCGGGATGACGCGCTGCGTCTCCCGGCTAACGGCTCCATCTCGATGAGTCTGGATGGCCTGTACACGCGCACGACCGTCAGCTTCCAGGGCTCGCTGCCGTACGATGAGCTCATTATCAATGACAACGAGGTGACCGGTCCCGCCCTGGAGCGCGTGAGCGTCCTTCTCGATCTCGTTCGCCAGCGCCTCGGCCTCGTGGCGCAGGCCGAGGTTGTCAGCGAGAACAACTTCCCGGTCGGTGCCGGGATTGCCTCATCGGCCTCGGCGTTTGCCGCATTGGCGCTCGCCGCCAGCGCCGCCGCGGGCCTGCGCTTGAGCGAGGCGGAGCTCTCGCGCCTGGCGCGGCGCGGCTCAGGCTCAGCCTGCCGTTCCATCCCCGGTGGCTTTGTCGAGTGGCGCATGGGCGATGGCGATGAGGACTCCTTTGCAGTCTCGATCGCCTCTCCTGATCACTGGTCGCTTGCGGACTGCATCGCCATCGTCAGCGACGCGCACAAGCCCACGGCCTCCACAGAGGGTCATACCATCTCCGGCACCAGCCCGCTTCAAGCCGCGCGCCTGGCGGACGCCTCGCGCCGCCTCGATATCTGCCGCCGCGCTATCCTTGACCGCGATTTCGACGCCCTGGCAGCCATTGTTGAACTTGACTCCGACATGATGCATGCCGTGATGATGACCTCAACGCCCGCGCTGCACTATTGGGTATCGACGAGCCTCGCCGTGATGAATTCTGTACGCCAGTGGCGCCGTGAGGGCCTGGCCGTGTGTTCCACCGTCGATGCGGGCGCGAACGTGCACGTCATTTGTCCGGAAAAGCACAGAGATGACCTCGCTGCCCGGTTGCGGCAGGTTGCCGGCGTCAAGGACGTGCTCGTAGCTCGCGTCGGGGGACCCGCACAGTTAATTGAAGAGACCCACCACAAATAGCACGGTAAGGCAGGCAGGACAAAGACCGTCAATATCCCTGCCTTCTTCTTCTCGCGGTTCCATCCTTGCCGTCCTGTACAGGATATAATCCTGCGTCTGGTAAACATGAACGCATCCATACTTTCGCTCGTCATATTCGTGGCCGTGTTCGGTGGCGTTGTTTTCATCCACGAGTTCGGCCACTTCGTGATCTCCCGCCTGCTCAAGGTTGAGGTCGAGGAGTTCGGGTTTGGCCTGCCGCCCCGACTGGTGAAGCTCTTCCGTTGGAAGGGCACCGATTTCACCCTCAACTGGCTGCCCATCGGCGGTTTTGTGCGGCCCAAGGGCGAGAACGATCCGTCCGTCGCGGGCGGCCTCGCCGCCGCCAGCCCGTGGACCCGTCTCGCGGTGCTCTGTGCCGGTCCGACAATGAACCTGCTGCTTGGCGTCGTCGTATTCAGCCTGCTCTTCTTTAATATGGGCGTCCCCGACTACCAACAGGTGCAGATCAGTGATGTGCTGGCCGGCTCGCCTGCGGCTCTGGCAGGCGTTCAAGCCAACGATATTGTCGTCAGTGTGAACGGAGTTGAGATCCGCGATTCCGGGCAGCTGCACGACCTCATCTATGCCAACCTGGACACACCCATTGAGGTGACGCTGCGCCGGGGCGCCGAGAACGTGACCGTCACGGCGATCCCCTCCAGCACGCGGCCGGCGGATCAGGGCGCCCTCGGCATCTCCATGGGACCGGCGTTGGTGCGGCCCGGCTCTGTGATCAAGTCCGTTCAGTACGGCGCTCTGGCGGTCTCCGCGCAGGCGCGACTCCTGGTTTTGCTGCCCGCCCAGCTGCTGCGCGGCCAGCTCAGTCCCGACGAGAGCCGCCTCATTGGCCTCAAGGGCATTTACGATCTGTTCGGCCAGGCAGTCAGCCGCGATATCCAGAGTCGCGAGGTACCGCCGGCTGCTTCCGGCGCCGCCTCCACTGAGACGCCCACATACTTCACGCTGCAGCTGATTGGTATTCTCACGATCAGTCTGGGTGTGCTCAATCTGTTTCCATTCCCGGCCCTGGATGGCGGTCGCATCCTCTTTGTCCTCCCCGAGCTGGTCTTGCGCCGGCGCATCCCGCCCGAGTGGGAGAATCGCATTAATGCAGCCGGAATGATCGCGCTGCTGGCGCTGATGGCGTACGTGAACATCATGGACTTCGTGAATCCCGCGGTGGTGAATCTGCCCCGATGAGCACGCCCCTGACTGCCCTCGGAAGAGCGCTCTCCGAGCTGATTGACGGTGCGCCGTTGTCGCGGCGTGCGCTTCAGGAGTTCTCCGACCTCGACCCTGCCTCACTTCAGACCGTGATGCAGGCTTGGCCCCACATCCTGGCAAAGCAGAAACACATCCTGCTGGATGGACTAAATCGGCTTGCGGAGGAAAACACGCTTGTCTCGTTCGAGGACCTGGCGCGCAGACTCCTTAACGATCCGGATGGCCAGGTGCGGTTGCGCGCCATTCGCCTGTTGGAGGAGAGCGACGATCCGAAGCTGACCGGCGCCTTCTTGAAGATCCTCTCCAGCGACGATGACTCCGAGACGCGCCGCGAGGTTGCCTCCGCTCTCGGAAGGTTTGTCGAGCTGGGTGAGCTGGAGCAGATCCCGGCGGCAGTGCTGCGCGAGGTCGAGGACGCCCTGCTGGAAAAGGCCAATGGTGATGACCAGTCTGTGATCCGGCGCAGCGCCCTGGAATCGCTGGGCTACTCCTCGCGGCCGGAGGTTGCGACGCTTATCCAATCCTCCATCCGCCGCGAGAATCCGGATTGGCAGGCCAGCGCCCTGGTGGCCATGGGCCTCTCGTCCGACGAACGCTGGGAGGAGCAGGTCCTTTCGCGACTCACGGACACAAACCTCGGAGTGCGCCTCGCCGCCGTGGAGGCCGCCGGTGAGCTGCGGCTGGCATCCGCGCGGTCTCTTCTGTTCCAGGTTCTGGAAGAAGAGGACGAGGACCAGGTCTCCAGCGCGGCCATCTGGTCGCTCTCCCAGATCGGCGGGGAGGACGTGCGCATCTACATCCAGAACCTGCTTGATCTGGCGGAGGACGATGAGGGTGTGCAGTTCCTGGAAGAGGCGCTTGAGAACCTCGAGTTCACCGACGAGCTTAATCGCTTTGACCTGATGTCCTTGGAGCCGGATCAGGACGAGTGATCGCCGCCTCAGGCGGCTGATTTTGGGGCCGGCGCTGAGGTCGGCTTCGCTTCCAACCCCTCGCGGCACATCGCGCGGCGAAAAATCATGGACTTCAACGCCCTGTTTTCCACCTTCGCCAATCATATACTGCCGATCCTGCTCCTGAGCGGGGCAGGATTGCTGCTTGGCAAGGCCGTCTCCATTGACAGCCGCGCCCTTGGTCGCGTTGTCTTCTACGTGTTCAGCCCGATCCTGGTGTTCAACCTGCTGCTGCACGTGGAGCTCGAAGCCGACGAGATCCTTGGCACCATGGCCTACACCTTCCTCGTCTGTACAGCGGGCGGACTGCTGGCCTTTGGCCTTGGCAAGCTGATGCGATTGGAGCGCCCGGTCTTGATGGCCCTTGTCCTGACGGTCGCCTTCGCCAACACCGGCAACTATGGGCTGCCGCTGGTCTCTTTCGCCTTCGGGGCGGAAGCACTGGCCTTCGCCAGTCTCTATTTTGTCACGACATCCATCCTTTTCAACACAGCCGGCGTTCTCATTGCCTCCCTCGGCCACATGGACTTCAGGACCGCGGTCCTTGGCCTTTTCAGGGTCCCCGCTGTTTACGGCGTGGTGCTGGCAGCGCTCCTCAACCGTTTTGACATTGTCCTTCCCCTGCCCCTCGCCCGGACCATTGACCTGGCCGCGGGCGGCAGCATTCCCCTCATGATCGTTCTATTGGGTGTGGAATTATCGCGCGTCACGTGGTCGCACAGCGTGCGTCCCATCGGGCTGAGCGTTGGCCTTCGGCTGATTGCCGGACCCCTGATCGGCATACTGCTTGCGATCCCATTTGGCCTGCAGGGTGTCGCCCGCCAGGCAAGCATCACCGAGACGGCCATGCCGGGTGCGGTCACCAATACCGTGCTGGCCGCAGAGTATGGTCTGGATAGTTCTTTGGTGACCGCCATGGTCTTTGTCGGCACGCTCCTCAGCCCACTCACACTGACACCGCTGCTCGTGTTCCTCGGAAACTGAGGACCCTGCTGCGACCGTGCCGGAAAGGAGTTGCCATGCCCGAGCCCACAGATGTTGTCCGTCTGCACATCCGGGTCAAGGGCCGCGTGCAAGGTGTCGGCTTTCGCGCGCACGTGGACTACAACGCCCGCGAACTTGGTGTGACGGGCTGGGTGCGCAATGTGGGTTATGACATTGTCGAGGCCGTTGCTGAGGGGGAACGACAGAAGCTGGAACGCCTGGCTGAGTCCATCCAGGCCGGGCCGGGAGGTTCGCATGTCGAAGAGGCGACGGTCGAGTGGCTTGATCCCACCGGCGAGTTCCAGCACTTCATGGTCCGCCGCAGTATTTGAGATCAGTCGCGGCACCCCGCGCCCCCTAGGAGAACCCCAGTCCCCGCTCTTTCATTGAAACATGGCGGCCTCGCCCGATGATGATATGGTCGAGCACCTTCACGTCGATCATATCTCCCGCCTTCACCAGTTCACGCGTCATCGCCACGTCATCCGGACTGGGCGTCGGATCTCCGCTGGGATGGTTGTGCACCACGATCAGGGCCGTTGCATTCTTACGGACGGCGGGCTTGAACACATCAGCCGCACGTACCTGCGCCGTGTTCACCGACCCTCTGTAGATCTCCACCTTGTCGATCACCTGGTTCCGTGTGTCCAGCAGGATCACCTGCAGCTGTTCGTACTCCAATGCCTGCATATCGTACTTCACCAGGTCTGCCGCCTGCGCTGGATTGTTGATCGTGTCATGCTCTTCCGCCGGACTCTCTTGCAGCCTGCGCCCCAGTTCGATGGCCGCCTTGATTTGGGCGGCCTTGGCCTCGCCGATGCCGTGCTGCGCCACTAACTCCTCGAACGGTGCCCGATGGATCCCCGCCAATCCCCCAAACTCATGCAGCAGCCGCTCGCCCACCTGCACTGCGCTCTCGCCGGGTACGCCGACTCGCAGCAGTATTGCCAGTAGCTCGGCGTTGCCAAGCTTGTCCGCACCCTCCGATCTGAGCCGCTCGCGCGGCCGTTCAGATTCTTGGAGATCGCTGATGCGGTACGATACCTTGGAAGGCTTCTCCGTCATGGCATCTCCTCCGGGAGAATGTCCGTTGATTCTAAAGCCAAAAGCTTGCTTGACACCCATTTTCCCCTCAAGTACAATGTTTCGCGCCCTTTTGTCGGCACTGCACCTTAAAACGGGCCTGTAGCGCAGTTGGGAGCGCGCCTCAATCGCACTGAGGAGGTCAGGGGTTCGAATCCCCTCAGGTCCACAGATTTACGATAACCGATTTTTGATGGACGATCTGGAAACCCAATCGTAAATCTGAAATCCGAAATCGTGGATAAAGCCGGGCCCATAGCGCAGTTGGGAGCGCGTCTCAATGGCATTGAGAAGGTCGGGGGTTCGAATCCCCCTGGGTCCACACAACAGAATAGCAATGTCAGGACAGGAGTAGTAGGTCGTCCCGTCAGCGAGAGGGGAGGGTGAGGTGGAAGCCCCTCGTGGCGCCCGCGGGAGCGCCCCAGGCCGAACTCGCCTGTTACCCTGAGAGGAGTGGCGCCAAAAGCGCTGCGAGGTCGAAGGGGACATGGATGGTGAATTGCAGTAGCCATCCACGGGTCTGCCCGTTACAGCTTGCAGAGTGACGTTGGCTTGTCCAACGTAATCCGGGTGGTACCGCGGAGGCCGGTCCTTCGTCCCTGAGTGGATGAGGGACTTTTTTGTTAAGTTCACACCGATGTGGAATCATAATGAGGCTTGAATGAAAAAGAAGACCGCAGCCAGGAAGAAAAGCACCGCAAGTTCCAGGAAGCCGACGCGGGTGCGCGTGGCGAGCAAAGGGGTCGCGAAAAGGCCCGTCAAGAAGGCGACCCCCAGGAAGGCGGTCAAGCGCCTTGTCGCCCGGAAGCCTGTGGCTAGGAAAGCCGCGGCCTCCCAGCTGCCCGCCTACCGCCCCGATGAACTGGAACCCAGATGGCAGGCCAGGTGGGAGCAGGACGGCCTGTACCGCGCCATCATCGACAAGAGACGCCCCAAGCATTACGCGCTGACCATGTTGCCGTATACCTCGGGCGATCTGCACTTCGGTCACTGGTATCCCATGGCCCCGTCCGATGCGAGGGCGCGCTTCAAGCGCATGAACGGCTACAACGTACTTTTCCCCATCGGGTTCGATGCCTTCGGCCTGCCGGCGGAGAACGCGGCCATTAAACGCGGCATCCATCCGAAAAAATGGACCTATGACAACATCAGGAACATGCGCCGGCAGCTGCGGCGCATGGGCACCATGTTCGATTGGGAACGTGAAACCATCTCGGCTGACCCCGAGTATTACAAGTGGACGCAGTGGTTCTTCATCCAGCTCTACAAGCACGGGCTTGCCTACCGCAAACTCTCCGCGGTCGATTGGTGCCCTAAGGACAATACGACCCTGGCGCGCGAACAGGTCGTCGGCGAGAATCGCGTTTGTGAGCGCTGTGGTACGCCCGTCATTAAGAAGGACCTCGAGCAATGGTTCTTCAAGGCCACGGACTACGCGGATGAACTCCTGAAGTTCGACGCCCTGGATTGGACAGAGCGGGTACGCACCCTGCAGACGAACTGGATCGGCCGCAGCGAGGGGGCCTCGGTCGTGTTCAAGACCGAGGCCGGCGCGGACATCGAGGTCTTTACCACCCGGCCTGATACTCTTTGGGGAGCCACTTTCATGGTCTTCTCGCCCGAGCATCCATTGGTCGATCAGGTGACCACTGCTGAAGAGAAATCTGCTGTCGAAGCCTACAAGCTGCAAGCAGCCCGCCAATCGGATATTGAACGTGAAGCCGCGGATAAGGAGAAAACCGGCGTCTTCACCGGCGGCTACGCGATCAATCCTGTCAACGGAGAACGCATCCCGATCTGGATCGCGGACTATGTGCTCATGTCCTACGGCACCGGTGCCATTATGGCCGTGCCGGCGCACGATGAGCGCGACTTCGCCTTTGCCCGCAAGTATGGTCTCAAGGTTGTTCCCGTGATCCAGCCTGAGGGCGTCGTTCTGGACGGTGAGACTATGGAAGCCGCCCACGAGCACGAGGGCCTGATGATCAACAGCGGCGCCTTTGACGGCACGCGCGCCACCGATGACAAGGGCATGCAGAACCCTGCCGTCAAGGCCGTCACCGAATGGCTTGAACGCCAGGGCATTGGTAAGCGCGCCGTCAACTACCGCTATCGCGACTGGCTCATCTCGCGCCAGCGCTACTGGGGCGCGCCTATCCCAATGGTCTACTGCGAGACGCACGGCTGGAATCCCGTGCCCGATGGCCAGCTGCCCGTGCGTCTGCCTGATGACGTGGAGTGGAAGCCGACCGGCGAGTCACCACTCAAGCTGCACCCGAGCTGGAAGAACACAACCTGTCCGGTCGGCGGCGAACCGGCGGTGCGTGAGACGGATACCATGGACACCTTCATGTGCTCGTCCTGGTATCACCTGCGCTACCTGAGTCCGAAATATGACCGCGGTCCCTTCGACCCGGCTGAGTACAACTACTGGATGCCCGTGGACACCTATACCGGCGGCATCGAGCATGCCACGATGCACCTGCTGTATACGCGTTTCTTCCATAAGGCCATGCGGGACGCTGGCATCGTCAAGGGTCCCGAGCCCATGCTCCAGCTGCGCAACCAGGGCATGATCCTCGGCGAAGATGGCGAAAAGATGTCCAAGAGCCGCGGCAATGTCGTCCCGCCGGACGAACTCGTAGAGCGGTACGGCTCGGACGCCCTGCGCGCCTATTTGATGTTCGCCTATCGCTGGCAGGAGGGCGGCCCGTGGAACAGCACGGGCATTGAGGGCATCGTCCGCTGGCTGAGGCGCATCTGGGCCCTGTTCACCACTCCACCCTCTGTCGCGTCGGAAAAAGCCTCTGAAGACACCCTGCGTCAACTCCGCCGCAAGGTTCATCAAACGCTGCAGCACGTCGACCGGGACTTTGAGGCTTTCGAGTTCAACACCATCATCTCATCCCTGATGGAGCTGCTCAATGAGATGTACAGAGCCCGCGATGCCGGCGCGGCCGGTACTCCCGCCTGGGACGAGGCCGTCGATATCTACATCAAGATGCTGGCGCCGGTCTGCCCGCACCTGGCTGAGGAGTTATGGACTGGGCAGATGCGCAAGCCATATTCCATCCATCAGCAGGCCTGGCCGAAGGTGGATGCAGCTGCGGCAAAGGAAGATGTCATCGAGATTCCCGTGCAGGTCAATGGCAAGCTGCGTGACCGCGTCACCGTGCCGGCTGACGCCACCGAGGATCAGATTAGGTCCGCGGCCCTGGCAAGCGAAATCGTGAAGAAGTACCTGGAGGGCAGGGCGCCGCGCAAGGTCATAGTGGCGCAGAAGCGGCTGGTAAGCGTTGTGGTCTAGGGCCGGCAAGTCGAACTGACGCCGCCTTGGCGCGGTCAGCCGACCGCTGCTACGGGCCACTGCAGCCTCCAGCGGCCTGCAGTGGCGCTCCATTTTGTCAATCGGTGAGGCCTGTGCTATATTAAAGGCGGACAAGTTGTCCGCCTTTCTCGTTCTTCCGCGCCCGAGAGTTGCCGGAGGCAGGCCATGAATAGCATCAAGTTGCTGATTGCCACAGACCCGACCTACTACGATCCCGAGAATGGTCCCGAGGACGTGCAGGAGTACGCCACTTTTGCCTATGAGTATTTGCTGCGCAACGGCTACGAGCACGTCGAGATCGAATTCGTCGATCGCTACCCCTCCGGCAACGCCGACACCCAGTCTGCCCTAAGAGAAGAGATTTGGTTTGCCTATCGCGGCAACTGATACCTTTGTGCCGGCGAGACCGGCGCAAGGCCATCTGGCCGCCAACCACCAACTGCCAGCTTTCTACTGTCTCCCCAGGTCCACTGTATAGTAATTCCCGTCCGCGCTGTCCTCCACATAGGCGTACCCGGCGCCGATCTCCGTGATCGAGCTGTTGAAGATGACCGCGTTGTGGGTTGGATCGTTCATCCACCACGTGAAGGCGTTCAGCGGATAGGCGCCGTAGCCGCCGTAAATCATCTCGAGGGAGTAGGTTGATACATAGCCTGCGGCCGCAATTCGCTGCTGGATCGTTGAGCCGTCGAAACCTGTGTGGCTGCGCAGGCTGTAGCATGCCATGTTGATGCTGTGTGCCTGCGCGGCCGCGGCCAGCTGGGCATTGACCGTAAGCGCCGGCAGCCCGGCGTTCATGCGCGCATTGTTGATCAATTGCACAATCTCGTTCGGATACGATGGGCTCGTCGTGTACGTGCAGCTGCCGGGCGGCTTCTGTGATGTGAGCGTTCCACTGATTGTGGGCACCGGATTCGTCGCCGCCTGAACCGTTGGCAGCACCACATTCCCAATTGTGATCTTCACCCAGAACGTTTTCTCGATGCCGATTGCCAGGGGGACCCCGGTAGAGTTCCGCAGTTCGAAGAAGCCGGTATAGACGCCGTCCGCTGCCGGCGCGTCCAGCTCCACCGACACGTTCACGTCAGCCTTCGGCGCGGTATCGGGCACTGGCGCAGTATCGGGCGCGCCCATCCGGTCACCGGAGATGAAGGCGATCTTGTACCCGATCCACGGGCAGGTGCCCGTATTTCGAAACTGCCAGGTCTTTGTGAACTTCGTCCCGTCGGCGATATTCGTTCCGTCCGGGATCGTCACATCCTGCAGCAACACAGCCGTGTCCTTGCAGTTCGCCGGTGCCGTGATCGAAAGCCCGGGAGTACCGGTGACCGTTGCCGTCGCAGTTGGGGTGGTGTGTGGTGTGCTGGTGGCAGGGAGTGTCGCGGTGACGAAGATCGGCGTGGAATTGGGCTGCGTCGGCGTCGAGAGCGTGACCTCGCATGCGCTCAATGCCGCCGCAGTCAGTACCACCACCCAATGCCTGCTTCTCATTCCCTCATTCTAAAACAAAACATTACCGTTCTCGCTCCCACCCTCGCGGGGGAGGGGACGAGGCTGGGGGCTCCACCCTAAAACATCATCATCTGCCCTTGTGCGCGCTCGACCGGGTCGCTCGACAACTGCTCCTCGAAAGTCTCCCGCGTAAGGATCTTCACCTCTGCCAGCGAACGCCACCATCGGAACTTGCTCAACCTGTAGTCCTTCAGCCTTTCTGCAAGCTCTGGCTGGAGCGACACCTTATGCGCAATTAGTCCCACTCGTCCGCCGGGTACCACGAAGATGCTCTGCGCCGCCGGGAACGGATTCTTCGCGATCACCGGTGTCAAAAGCGCAGAAGCCAGAATCGCAAATGCCAGCACTAGGCCCCCGTGTTCCTCCCACAGCAGCCACTTGCCGTCGCGGCGCGTCTTGTACTTCAGGCGGGAGCCTGTTGCTTCCACAAGGTCGGTGATCGCACGCAGGTCCTCTTGACGCCTCGCTCCCTGATCCTCCTTCCGCAGCCTCCAGGTCCAGCCGTCCTTTTCTGCGTATGAGCTCAGGATCGCCTGGATGGTATCGAGCGCGGGCGTGAATAGGCCGGGAAGGTTGCGAAAGACCTCACTCTCGATATCCAGCAGAACGCATTCCGGATGTTTCTGCAGATAGTTGACCGTGATGACCTCTGCCCGATCTGTCAACGACTCGGTTGCGGACCATTCGCGCAAGCCCCATGTGCCGGCCTCGATCGACTCTCCTGTCGAGTGATGCACAAAGCCCTCGTCTTCTTGGAGGGCCATTTCGATGCTTGAGCGCGTCTCGCGCAGCGCAGGCTCAATATCCTGCCCTTCGCGGCGGAGCGCGTGCGCCTCAGCCAGCACCTTCAGTGCCGCGGATTTCATATGCAGGAAGCTTGCTGGCTCGCCGCGCGCTGCAAGATAGTCCTGCATCGCCTGGCGCAGCGCTGCGATATCCGGCCTCTGAACCTCCCGCCTCCGGTGTTCGCCGCGCTCCCACAGAAATTGCACTGGATCATCCTCTGTCCGCAGGGCGAGTCCCTTGAGGTCGAACCCCGCTGTGCTGATGGCGGTCATGGCCGAAAGTATGAATTGGGGCTCCACTTCCGGCAGCAGCCCGAAGAAGGGTGTGCCGAGCGCAAGCAGCTCAGAGAGGTGTGTGAAGGCGGCATGCAGCGCCGTCGCGTTCCAAGCCCAGTCGTAACGCCGTCGATGTAGCGCCATGCGGAAAGGATCCACGGCCGCGCGTCCCCACAGCCAGCCGGCCCACAAGGCAGAAAGCGTCCAGAAGGCTTGGTTGGGCCGTGGAACAGATCCGATCACGGCCGCGATGGGGATTTCCTTGCGCACCTCGTCGGCGAGGTTCTTCAACCGTCCCTCATACACGCATACCCCAGCCGCCTCGGGGATCTTGTTCGGCCACGCCACATGCGCGACATGGGCACCTGTGTCTGCCCATAGGCGGTGCGCCTCTTCCATTGCCATCCAGACGTTCTGTTCGCGGAACTCGTCCGGCGTAGACAGCTGTTTTGGGCGCGGCCTCTGCTCAGGGTGGCCCCACAGGGTGTTGCCCGCATCGCAGGCCACCAGCACGGATGCCGTAAGTGCCCGCTGGCGAGCCGGTGGCAGGTTCAGACTCTCGATCCGATTGATGATCGTGGTCAGGACATAAAGCGGGCGTGGCAGGTAATGCTGGATGGCCTCCTGCACGTGGAAGCGCTCCGGATCATCCTTCGTCGCGACCCGTTCCAGAGCCCGCGATCGGTGTAGTGCATCGGTCTCGGCAAGCTTCCTGGCGCGCTCCACGTCCTCCCCCGTAGCCTCTCTTTCTCCGGCATCGCCGCACTCCCTGCACTCGTAGATGCGTGCAAACGGGGCATCCCCATCCTTTTTCCAGATGAATGCTGTTGCCTGGATCTCCCGCCCGCACTGCTGGCAGCGCGTCAGATACAGCGACTGCAAATGGGTCTCGAGGCGTTCATCGCCTCTCTTGGATGCAGCCAGCTCCGCAACCGCTGCCTTGAAATCTCCCTCCAAAGGAGGTTCCACAGCCAGCTCCAACAGGAATCTTGTGATGGGATTGTTGACTGTAACGAGGACACGGTACCCGGCTCGTGCAGCCTCGAGCGGGAGGCGCGGCGAGAACCCAAAGGGGTCGAGTAACCAGCTCGACGGCTCGGCGCGCTGCGGTAACCAGGCCGCGATCGTTCCGTCCTCCAGCGGAGGCAGGAAACGGGAGAGTGGACCGGGCTCCTCCATGCCGAAGCCCGGGATATACGGCATACCCTCCATAATGGCAGTATACAGTCGCGGGTTGGCTTGGCAACCTTGCTACTTCATGCCATTCCCCCTGCTTCACGCTCTCCAGGCCAGCGGCAGTCGGCTGCGAGCCGGACCTCTCAGGGCGAGCGGACCGCCTGCCTCAGGCGATGGCCACGAAGATCTCAAACAGCGGCGCAGGCCAGTACAGCGAGGCGATCTGCTTTACTTTCACCTGCTGCCTGAGGGTGCAGCGGATCTCTGCAACGCCGCGCTCATGGTACTCCCCCGAATACTCGGGTCCCGCCAGCTTCCGGCCGAACCGGTACAGTGCGTTCTCGGTCGGCCCCGATATGACAAGCTGCCCGCCCTTCTTGAGCAGACGTAGCAGCTGGGCAAGCGTCCACGGCAGGTCCTTCACGTGCTCGAGCACATCCAGTGCGATGATCAGGTCAAACGAGCCCGCGGCCGCCTGCGCCATGGCCGTGCTGGACGCGTCCCACTCCTGGACGTTGGATGCGAGCGGCATGTGGTTCTTCATGCGCTCCAGGGGCAGCAGATCCACATCCGCGGCTACCACTTCTGCGCACACCTTGGATAGGAAGGGCAGCATCACTCCGCTGCCGCAGCCAAAATCCAGTGCCCTTGTATATGGCGCCTGCCTCTCCACGTGATCCATCACCGCGTGCAGCCGCTTCCAGAACAACCACTTGATCAGCGGATTCGCGTGAGAATAGGCCGGGAAACCGATCTCATCCAGTCGCCCGGGCTCCGCCTCGTAAAGGACCTGTTGTATCGCGGCGCCATAGCGCCTTTTGTAAGCATTGAATTCGCTGGACTTCATTGGTTGTTGAAGGTGGCCTAGAGCGGATTTGATAGCGGCTGCTTCGGCACGGAGCGCAGGTCACTCTCCACCGCTGAGAGCAGCAGCTGGATGCCAAGCAGCACCGAAAGCGTAGGCAGGATGACCGTTCCGGTCGGTGCAGGTATTCCCAGGCGCCAGTAGTGCACCCACTTGATGACCCCGAACACGAGGCCGAACAGCAGTAATGGCAGGCCTGCCAGCACATATATGCTGACCATCGAGAAGTCGTACAGAAAATTCTTCAGCACTACGCGCCGCACCAATGTGCCCAGGAGTTTGAAGGGGAATTCCAGCAGCACGCGTTCGACCGCTAGGTTGGAGACCTCATCTTTGTAGCGCGCCGGCATCGGGACGTCCTGCACGACCGCGCCCAGCAGATAGAGGTTCGCCAGCATCGAGATTTCAAAGTAGTAGCCGCGGTCGATCTGGTCCAACGGCAGCTGTGCCAGTGTTTCCGCGCGGATGGCGACAAAGCCGTTCGTCGGGTCGAACAGGTTCCAGTAGCCGGTGGCGGCCTTTGCCAGAAATCCCAAACCCATGTTGCCGATCCGTCGGACCAGAGGCATCCTCCGCAGCGCGGTGAAGTCGCGGAAGCGATTCCCCTTTACGTAGTCAGCCTTGCCTTGCACGAGCGGAGAGAGCAGCGCCGGCAGGTAGCTGATGTCCATCTGCCCGTCGCCGTCGACTTTGACGATGATCTCCGCGCCCAGGTCACGGGCTTTCCTGAACCCGGAGATCATTGCTCCTCCGACGCCCTGGTTCGTATTGTGTCGCAGCAGGACCACGCGTCGGTCGCGTTTGGCCGCTGCCTCTGCCACTGCCGCAGTCCGATCCGTGGAGGCATCGTCCACCACGACCACGTGCTTGATATACGACGGAAGCTCACGCAGGACCGCCCGTATCTGCGCTTCCACGCGATACGCCGGCACCACCGCCGCAACGTTATGTGACTTGAGATCGATCCGGGGCATTATTGGCGCAATTGTAACCGAAGGCTCTGGGTGCCGCTTCCCGCTCGGGACAGAATGGATTTGCCCGTTGATCCGCGGAATGCTTCGACTCTCTGCCAACTCTCAGACCAACCATGGTTTCCCTCGGAGAACGCATCCTTGTTGTCGAGAGCGATCCTGATATCGGCAGGCTAGTCGCCCAGCAGGCCCTCAAGTCGCCGGGAGGTTGATCTCCGTCAGTGCGAAGCCCCCATAAACAAGCCACCGCCGGAGAGCGCCGGCGGTGGCTTTCGCCAAAGGAGGAGACGAGAGGAGCATGTTGGAGGTGTCTTTGATCCGTCTCCACTTTCATCATACCTTTCCCGGTCCGCGCACGGCATTATCAAATGTCACGCTTTGCCTGTGATGATGCTCATCGCCTGAACCCGGGCATATCGCCGGACTCTGTTCCCGCACCACCAAAGGCGTGTTGCTTTATCCGAATTGTTTCGCTGTTACTTCAATCCACCCACGAACTCGCGTGCCAGGCGAATTGCCTCGGATGCATCCCGGTAGATCCTGGTCACAAGCCCGGGATGCGGATTGCCGGTGATCATCTTCGACACCTTGCGGCCCTGCTGCGACAGGCAAAGCACGGGTTTGCCCGCTCCCAGGGCATACCCGATCTCGTAACCGACGCCGTGGGACGGGACGCTCACCTCGGCAATCAACACGTCTGCAGCCGCGATCCAGCGCACGTCACGATCGTACACTTCGCGCGGCGAGACGCGCGTCTCGACCTCCACCACCGTCGAATCCGCAAGATGGGCGGTGGGTATCTGGTGCCCGTCCGCCAGCAGAGCCTCCGTGAGAGCCTGATAGACAGACTCGAAATCTCGTCCACCGGTGATCGAGCAGGCAAAGTAGATGTTCATTTCTCTGGAAGTCGCGAGAGGATCGACGACGGGCTTCTCGGCAGGGTCTCGGGAGTTGCAGTGCCCGTGCGCATGCTGTGCAATTCGGTGCTGAACCGCATCCAGTCCCGGACGAGGATCACGATGTGCGGGGTCTTGTCCTTGAAGAAGAACGGTGAGAGGAAGAGTCGCAGTGTGGCGGCGGGGATGGGCAGTGCGCTCAGGTCGATCACCAGAGCCGTACGGCTGAACAGGGGTTCAAGGATGTCGCGATTGAGCCCTGAGAGTTTTCCGGGGGGGAAGAGTGTTGCCATGGCTGTGGTTGTGGTGCGCTGAATCCGTCGGTATGAGATGCTCATGCGCAGGAATGGTGTTACCAACCGCAAGCGATCGGGAAGTGGCTGGACGTACGCGCTGCTGCGCAGCACCAGCATCAGCAGCGACGCCGCGATCACCATCCCGCCCACGCCCGCCAGGGTCATCCAGCGCCAGGGCTCGGTGAGGCGCGTGTAGAGGTCGCTGTAGAACGGCCAGGCCAACGCGAACATGCCCAGCCCAATAAAGAAAAGCGCTGGCCACCAGCGGTCCAGCATTCGAGTGTACAGCAGCAGGGGATAGCGCCTTCCGCTGCGCTTCGCCGGGCTCATGCTTCTGCGTCGCGGTCGAGCCGGCGGACCTCGGCTTGATCGCCGGCCGCCTTGTTTGCATTTCCCGCCTGCGGCTTGCCGCCGTTCAGTTGCGTGCTCAAGCGCGCGATCGCCTGTTCGAGGTGTTCGCCGCGCAGGCTGAAGGTCATGTCTCCGCGCGTTTTCTCAATGATGCCGCGTGCCAGATCGGTCTGACGCCGCAGTCCGTTGGTGATCGCATCCGGATAATCCATGGTCACCAGCACGGAGTAGATGTCGTCCATGATCCCCAGCAGCCGCTCGGCCTCTTGCGAGTAACCGTGACGCAAGATGTCCAGGGCCTTGCGTCGCAGCTCACCTACCACCTCGGCTAGCCCGTTCAGGTACGTGAAGCCGGTCACGCCCAGCTCATCTGGCATCGGCAGCGGCTGATTCTGGATCAGGGCGCAGGTGACGTTGGCCTCGACGTATTCTTTGAGGGCGTCCTGGGTATATCCCGCGTAGTACAGATCGGTGTGCTTCTCCAGCCCGCTTCGCAAAGCCTCAGCAAGGCGACGCGCCTCGGCCAGTTGTTCCTGCATCGACGCGGCGTCACCCCGGTGCACGGCGCGGATGGCGAGCGAGCACGCGCGCGTCAGTTGGCGCGCCTGCGCCAGAGCGCTATCGCGGCTCGCAGTCCGCGTGTCAAAGTCCTGGCGGATCTTCTCGGCGATGCTTTCCAGCTTGTGCATGGGACTGCGTCCGCCTCGCGTCAGCTCTTTGGTTCCTCTGGCGGCTGGTGCGGGCGGAAGAGATGCTCGGCCAGTGAAGTGTTGACCGGCACGTTGATCTCTCCAAAGGCGGCTTCATAGCGAGCCAGGTTCTCGCTTAGCGCGCGCAGCAGCAGTTTGGCGGAGAGCGGAGACATCAGCACACGGGACTTCACGACCGCGGTCGTTTCGGATGGGAGCAGATGCGCGAAATCGATGACGATATCGGCAGGCGAATGTGAGATGCGGGCCAGATTGCAGTAGACCGTGTCAAGTCCCTGCGGGATCTCGAGGGTAGGTGAGACGGGGGTTTTGGGAGTAGTAGCCATGGGAGGTAATCCAAATGTAGTCTGGTCGGCGCAGGCTCTTCAAGGGGATCTGGATGCAATCCTCGGTCCTGCAGCACTCAATCCCTAGAACGGGATGTCGTCCTCGGCAGGGGCGACCGCTGTGTCGCCGGCATCGGTCGCCGGGCCGCTGGCCTCGCTCTCACCGCGCGTCGTCAGGAAGCGAACGGTCTGTGCTGTGACCTCAAAGCTCGCAGCCGAGGTGCCGTCCTGCTTCTGCCAGATGCGCGGACCGCCGCTGGCCTTATCGGGCGTCAGACGCCCCTCGATCAGCACCCGGCTGCCTTTCTTCAGAAACTGATTGCAGATCTCCGCCTGCTTGCCCCAGGCAGAGACGCGGAACCAGATGGTCTCGTTGACCTGCTCGCCGTTCGACGACGTGTAGCGCCGGTTGGAGGCGACCGAGAACGAGGTCACCGCCTGGCCCGAAGGCGTGTAGCGCATCTCCGGATCCCGGCCGACGTTTCCTACAATGATCAGGGTGTGAAACATGGGGGGCTCCTTCCAGGTAGAGGTAGTGGCGCCTAAGCGCCACGGCGCGGATGCAACGTCAGTCCATTGTACACGCGTTCACCGTACGGCGGTCGCACGCCAACGATGCAAGGTCGTGTTAAACGAAAGACGAGCCGCAGAATGGGCAGGTCGTCCAAAGAACCGACTCACGTTAGTCGCCGGGGACAGGCACGGCTTGGGGTACCTGGTCAGGCTGAGGTCTGGCCGCTACCCGGAAGCCAATGAACACTAGGACGGCCGATAGTAGTTTGCCCACGTACAGGAACTGACCGTACCAGGGCGCGTCAGGACGCTGTACGTCGCGGCTGGCCTGCCTGTGCCAGGGCCTCATTACATGGTATACTACTCCCAACAGTTTGTAATTGGATAACTGGTTCTGTGTGGTGCCACTGCCGCCGGTCCTGTTATGGACTGGCGGTTCTTCTTTTCCCGGTTTGGCCGGAGAAAGCAGTATTCGAAGATGGACGTAAGGTTGTACGTGGGTAATCTGAATAAGTCGACTACCGAAGACGAGCTAAGGGCCCTGTTCGCGCAGGCTGGAACTGTCACCGCGGTTGAGGTGATCAAGGAACGGGGCAGCGGTTTATCGAAAGGCTTCGCCTTTGTGACCATGCCCGACTCGGCTGAGGCAGACAAGGCTATCAGCATGTTCAATGCCTACTCCCTGGCGGATCGCGAGCTCAAGGTGAATGTCGCCAAGCCGAAGGTGGCACGCCCGTAGTCCCGCTTCAGGCCGGTGGATTGAGGCGCGGCATCCCTGCCTCAAGAGTCTGACACCGAATAACTGATATTGTGTGATGCACGTGCTGCCAGCGCCGACATGGGCTGGCAGCAGCACTTTTGCCTTGGATCCCGGAAGAGAGGCTGCCGAGTAGGACGCCGCTGCCCTGCCCGGAAAGCCCACGTTCAGCGGGCCCCCGAAGTCTCGCTAACCTTTGCGGTCTCACGCCCTGCGCCTGCCGCCGACCGGCGCCTGCCCCCGAAGACTTACCCCGGCACCGTAACTACCACCCCAAAACTGGCTATTGACTTCAATCATGAACTTCCTCATAATATAAGTCCACCATCAAGCAGCCCACCCCCGCAGCCGGACGCACCGTGGCCTGCGAGGGTGGAACTTGGGCAGGAAAGGGCCATGAAAAAAGACCTGCGTCTTGCTGCTATTTCCCTGGTTCTGCTGATCGCCCTTGCTCTAAATGGGGCCTTCCCTCGCACGGCTCTGGCTGACGAACTGCCGCCGCCACCGCCGGACGCGACCGAGCCGGCAGCCACCGAACCCCCGCCAACAGAAGCGCCAACCGAGGCACCTCCGACCGAGGCCGTGCTGACCGAGACGAGCCCGGCGGATGGATCCGAGGCCGTCCCGCCTTCCGAGGTGGTCGCGGAGCTTCCGCCGGAGACTGGGCTGGTTATCCTGGACTCCAACGGTGAGCCCCTGCCGCTCAGCAGCGCTGAAGCGGCGGTGATCATGGCAACGGGCGACCCCGAGTGGTGCCCAGCCGGCAGTAATCCAGGTGGTGCGGGCTGCACGGGATCATTCTCCACGTTCAACGGCGCGGGCGGTTTGCTGGACTTCCTGCAAAACAACCCTGTCCAGTACTCTGGCGCAGGGACCATCTATGTCGCGGCCGCTTACACCACGCTGCTCGAAGGCGGGCTGATCCTCATCGACGCCGTCGACGGCTACGGCCTGACCGACCTGACGATCCAGGGCGGATGGGATTTTGGACTGAACGAGTTCAGCGGCATGCCGACGACCTTCAACGAGGCGTTGCAGATCATCAATTGGAACTACGACATCACGCTGAATGATCTGCTCTTCGATGGCACGGGCACTAGTGTCAGCCTGACGGTCAAGACCACGGGCGACATTGAACTCAACGATGTCGAGGCAAAGAACAATGCCTCCGGCGCTGGCGCGGAGCTGGATAACACTTCTGGCTCCGGCACTATCGCGGTTAACTCCAGCAGCTTCCACGACAACCTCACCATCGGCATCCAGGCGCTCTCCAACTCCAGCATCACCCTGACTGACGTGGATGCCTACGATAACGACGGCTCCGGCGCAGTGCTGGATAACTGCCAGGCCGCCGTGACCTGCAGCGCGACGTTCGCCGGAACGGTCGCCGTCTACCCCAGTTCCTTCAACAACAACGGCGGCAATGGGCTGGAGGTCAGCTCAAACGGCTACATCCTTACGATCGATATTACGGCCAATGACAACGGGCAGTCGGGTGCGGTGCTGGACAACTCGCTGGCCGATGATCCACAGTCCGTAGTGGTCGGCTACCAGTACGGCAACGAGTTCAACGACAACTTCGATAATGGGCTAGCGGTCCGCTCCCAGGGAGACGTCACACTCTATCAAGTCACCGCCAATGACAACGGGCACGTCTCCGATTGGGCCGGCGCCGGTGCGTACCTCGACAATACCTACGGTAACGGGGACACCTTTGTCTACAATTACAACGTGTACACAGATTCCTACGGCGAGTTCAACAGCAACTACGCCGACGGCCTCGATGTGCTCTCGAATGGCAACATCGAGCTGTGGTACGTGAGGGCGGAGGACAACGGGAACACCGGCAACACCGCCCCAGCCTACGGCATGGGCGCTTACCTGAACAACTGCAATTGGGACGGGGTGGAGTGCGACGGCACGGGCTGGGTCGAGGTCCATGACAGTGAGTTCAGCGGCAACTACAGCGACGGGTTGGATGTGTTGACAACTGGCGACATAGATCTTACGGACGTGGTCGCCAATGACAATGGCAATACGGGCAATACCAATTCGGTTTACGGCCTGGGCGCCTACCTGGACAACAGCAACGGCACCGGCGGGGTAACCATCGACAGCGGCGAGTTTGGCAGCTACGTGTCGGGAGGCAACTACAGCGACGGCCTGAATGTGTATTCCACCGGCGACATCTACGTGTCCTACGTGTTCGCCTACGACAATGGAAACACCGGAAACACCGACACGGATTACGGAAATGGAGCCATCCTGGATAGCTGCCTTGAGAGCGCCGGCGCGTGCGCAGGCAGCGGATACGTATACGTCTTCGCCAGCGAGTTCAGCGGCAACTATGCCGACGGACTCACGGCGTTCTCTTCCAACAACATCTGGCTGAACTACTATGTCTCTGCGGAAGACAACGGGCAGGGCCTGAACGTGGGAGTCGGCACGGGCGCGATTTTGGTGAACAACTTTACCGGTGCGACCGGTGCCATCCTGCTATACGGCCCCATCACCCTGAATAACAACTTCGCCAACGGCCTAGTTGCAGATTCCAACGCCGGCATCTACATGACGGGCGTGGATGCCAGCGACAACGGAGGATTTGGCGCGGCGGTCACGACCAGCAATGGCTCGGTCACCATCGATCCGAGCACCTTCAATGCAAATGACGACTCGGGTCTGACTGTGAGCGCCGCTGAGGACGTAGTGCTGACCGGCGTGGAAGCCGAGGATAACTGGACCTACGGCGCATCGATCGGCAACGGCGGCGACACCACCATCGACGCCAGTTCGTTCGATGGCAACTGGTTTTCATTTGGACTGGAGGTCAGTTCGACTGGCGATGTCCTGCTGACCGACGTGAGCGCCGATGACAACTGGACCTACGGCGCATCGATCAGCAACGGCGGCGACACCAGTATCGAGACCGGCTCATTCGACGACAACTGGTTCTCATACGGCCTTCAGATCAGTTCGGTCGGGGATGTCGACCTCGCTGAAGTCACCGCGAACGATAACTGGAGCTTTGGCGCCTCGATTGGCAATGGCGGCAACACTACGATATCCACTGGCGATTTCAGCGGCAATCTCACCGACTACGGCCTGTCTGTCAGTTCCGCGGGCGATGTCTCACTGGCTGAAGTGAACGCCAATGACAACTACACTTACGGCGCCTCGATCGGTAATGGTGGGAACACCTCGATATCCACGGGCGATTTCAGCAGCAATCTCACCGACTACGGCCTCTCTATTAGTTCCTCGGGCGATGTGTCACTGGTCGAGGTGACCGCAAACGACAACTGGACCTACGGCGCTTCGATCGACAATGGTGGAGGCACGACGATATCCACGGGTGATTTCAGCGGCAACCTGACGGAGTATGGGCTGCAGATCAGTTCGAGTGGGGATGTGACGTTAACGAATGTCAGCGCCAGCGATAACGGGACTTTCGGCGCTTCGATCGATAATGGCGGCGGCGTTACGATCGACTCAGGCACTTTTGACTGGAACACCGGCTATGGCCTCAGCACAAACGCCACCGGGGATGTCTCCCTTGCGGATGTGAGCGCCAGTGACAACGGCGGCTACGGCGCTGCAATCTCCACCACCGCTGGCAGTGTCAGCATCGATCCGGGCGCCTTCAACTCGAACGGTGGGTTCGGCCTGGCCGTGAGTGCCAGCGGCGATATCGTGCTGGCGGACGTCGGGGCGAGCGAGAACACCGGTTTTGGTGCCGACCTTACCAGCACGTCCGGTGGCATCCTGATCGATCCCAGCACCTTCAGCAACAACGGAACCTATGGCCTGGATGCGAGCGCACCCGGGGAAGTCAACGTCGCCGGCGTGGACGCCAGCTACAACGGTACCTACGGCGCCTCGATCTCGAGCAACGCGAATGTGAACATCGGCGACAGCAATTTCGATTGGAACACCACCAGCTTTGGCTTGAGCACCGGCACTGGCGGCAACGTCACACTCGGGGATGTCAGTGCCATTCACAACGGCAGTACTGGGGCTTCCATAGCCAGCGGTGGCCAGTCTTTCATCGGCCCCAGCCTGTTTGAATGGAATAGCGGAACCGGCTTGAGCCTTGCATCGGGCGGAGGCGCCACTCTCAGCGGTGTGAATGCCAATCACAATACCTCTGTGGGAGCGTCCGTCGCCAGCGGTGGGAATGTCTCTGTGGGCTTCGGCGTCTTCGATTGGAACACCAGCACTGGCCTGAGCATCGCTGCAGGTGGGGACGTTTCAATGTTGGATGTCGGTGCCAACCATAACGGCGGCGCGGGCGCTTCCGTCGCTGCCGGCGGTAACATATCAGTCAATGGCGGATCTTTTGCCGGCAATGCCGGCGACGGCCTGAGCTTGTCGTCGGGCGGGGACATCCGGGTCTACTGTGCCTCCGCGCTGGGCAACGGCGGCTATGGAATTGATGCCAGCCTGCCGGGGACCCTGAAAACCAAGGGCAACAATCTCTCTGACAACACGGCTGGTGATGTGAATGTGAGCGGCGGCGGGACCTGGCAGGATATTGAGCGCACCTGCGAGGGCTGGCCCCACCCGATCCTCTCGGGCTTGCCGTGGAACGTGATCCACGTGACCAGTAGCGATGGTCATGCCCTTGATTGCACCCAGTTCGGAGGGACAGTGCTGATCCTGCCCAACTGGGACCATGTGGCCATTCCCTGCCCGATCGCGGGCGATTCCTCTCTGATCTCGGTTGCTGGCGATCGACTCCCCGGCCCGGTCGGCGAGAATTACACCTACGTATCCGGCCTGGATGTGCAGGTCCGCCCCGCGCTGGATGGCATAATCACAATCGATTTCCTCATCCCGCCCTCTAGGTTCAACTCACAAGTGACGATCCTTCACTGGGACGGCTCCAAGTGGGTGGACCGCGGCGGCGTCGAAACGCGGGACAACTTCTTCGAGATCACGTCTCGCGAGGCCGGCGTCTACGTGCTGGTGAGCCAGTAAGCGGCTGTGTGACTCCTGATAGAATTTTGAGGGATGGCGAAAAGCCATCCCTCACGTTTTCGATGAGGCAGGCAATTATGAAACCTTTCGCAGCGACCATCTTCGCCGTCCTGACCGCAGCTCTGATTCTGACCGCCTGCAGCGCCCAGGCCGCGCCGACGGCAACGCTGGCACCGACGGCCAGTGCAACCCTCGATTACTGCGGCCCCGAGAGCGTTAAGGGCGCGGCCGGCGCGGTCAACGAATTCATGCGGCGCTTCGACGATGAGTCGGTGCTGGCATCCAATGTGCCGCGCAGCCAGCTGGCGCCCCATATTTCTGCGCTGCAGACCATTCGCCGTGGCGCACAGGACCAGCGCGTGCCCAGCTGCTTGACGAAGCTCAAGCAGCTTCAGCTCGTGCACATGAACACCGTGATCAATACCCTGCTGGCTTTCCTTGGGGGCGGTTCACAGAGCGGAGTGACACAGGGCATCGAGTTTGCCCGCCAGCAGCACGATGAGTATGTGCTGGAATTGGCGCGCCTGATGGGTGTCACGCCGGTGGTGGTGACGATGCCGCCGACGCAACCCGTCACGCCGGGCGCCCTGTCTGGACCTGGGCTCGTCGCCATCAACCCGGGTCCGTTCCCGATCAATCTGCGGGCGTCCCCCGCGACGGACGGCGAACTGATTACCACGCTGGACGTGGGTCAGTCGGTCACGGCGCTCGCCGCGTCCTCAGACGGGCAGTGGTACCAGGTCGTTGTCCCCGGGCGTCCCGACCAAACGGCATGGGTGCTGGCTACAGAAGTGAGGCTGGTCAACGCGACGCCATAGTCGGAGTGGCAAGCGCCATTGAGCGCAACCTGGGAAAGCGCTTCGTGCAGGAGGCCTCCGACGTCTCACGAAGCACCCTGCAACGATCAGGAGCTCGGTTGCTCTGGCTGCATCATCGCGGCCGCGCGGCGGCCGATCTCGACCGCGAAGTTGGTACCGCGATCCCAGGGGTAGACCTGACTCATGGAGGCGAAATACAACCCCTTGATGGGTGTCTGGATGGGGGGGATGTTCTTTGAATGGTTCACCAGCGGCACCGGCTGGGCATAGTTGGTGCGGAAGATCCAGGACTTCTTTACCCAATCCCGCTCGAAGGCGGGATTGAATCTCTTAAACGAGGGAGTGAAGCGCTCGACGAGTTGCTCATCGCTCAACGAGAAGTACTCGTGATCCGCTTCCAGATAGTCGCCGGCGTACACGATGCGATCGCCGCCGAAATTCTCCGGCGGGATGAAGTTCGTGTGCTCGACCAGGGCGAGGAATGGGTAGCCCGCGTCCTTGGGAAGGTTGAACCAGTAGTAGCCCTGTTTGGAGAGCTGGTGTTTGAGGGATAGCACCATGACGACCGCGCCCATGGACTTCAGCTCAAGCAGGCCTTTGAGGTAGGACTCGGGCAGCTCAGGGCAGAGTCCGGCAAGCAGCCCCGGTGAGGTGGTGACGAGCACCTGATCGTAGGTTTGAGTGGGGCTTTGATCGGTGGTCTCGATGATCAGCTTGCCATCAGCCTGGCGGCGTATGGACTTGACGCCTGCGCCCAGGTGCAGGTCCACGCCCATCTCACGCAGGCGCTGCGCGAACATATCGGCAAAGTTTTGGAAGCCGCCCTCAAAGGTGCCGAGACGCGTGGTGCGTGCTTTGAGCCGCGCCCACATCCATGCCATGTTGACGTCTTGAAAGTACGGCCCGAATTTTCCGATGAGCAGCGGCTTCCACATCTTCTCGTAGACGCGGTGGCCGGCCCAGCGGGTCATCCATTCGTCGGCGGTGAATCGTTCGAGCGCCTTCCAGTTGTTTGTGAGGCGCAGGAACAATCCGACGAAGCCGAAGCGGACTTTGTCGGCGCCGAACCCGAGGCCGGGGAACAGCAGCGCCTTGGCGATCGAATCAAATGGATACCACTTGCCGTTGTGCAGCAGGACCGTATAGGGGCGCGGAAAGTAGACCTTGTCCTGCCATCCCAGCTCGCGGATCAGGCCCAGCATCCACTTGTCGGACTGGAACCAGTGATGGTAGAACTTCTCGACCGACCAGTCCCAATGCGGTTCCTTGAAGCCGCTGGCCAGTCCGCCCACGTAGTCCGCCGACTCAAGTATGCCGACGTCGTGACCTGCGCGGCGCAGATCATATGCTGCGGCCATGCCGCCGAAGCCTGCACCTATGATGCCGATTCTCATGATGATCTTCCAGGCACAAAGCGCGCAAAGGACTCAAAGCTGCCGGGCATCTGCGTCCTTTGTCTTCAGGCTTCCCTGGCCTCGGCGCGGAGGGAATCGCTCCAGTGGACGCCTTCGCGGGCGAGGAAGTAGGCACCCAGTAGCGTGATCGGCAGCCACAAGGCGACGTGCAGCACCAGCGTGTAGCCCGCGGCGGTGGCCTGGTCGATACCGTAGGCGACTAGAACCGCGATTCCGGGCGCGTCAAAGGTCCCGATGTAGCCCGGGGCAGAGGGGATGGTGGTGGCCAGGTTGACAATGCCGTTCATGAGCATGAGCGCGAAGAATGAGACGCTGAAATCGAAAGCGTGCATTACGAACCAGTACTTGCCAGTTTCAAGCAGCCAGATGACCACCGAGGTGACAAATACCATCAGTATTCCAAGGGGTGAGCGCAGGGCGGCGAGGCCGTCGAGGAACTTGTGCATCAGCTGCCCGGCCTTTTCCCGCATGCGGGCGGGAAGCAGGCGCTCGATAAGCCAGGCCCCGATCCTGATACTGACGGATGGGAACATGGCAGCCAGCAGGAAGATCAACAGCGCCAGCACGAATACGCCCGTGCCGATCAGCGCCAACTGCTCAATATTGCCCACGAAGCCGGAACTCCCGTTCAGCCGCGCAAGCTCGGGCAGGTTGGCAAAGACGAATCCCAGCATGACTACACCGTCGAAGATGCGCTCCACGATGATGGTCGCCAGCGAGGCCGAGACGGATACGTTCTGCCGTTTCTTGAGCACGACCGCCCGCAGAACCTCGCCGGCGCGCGCCGGATAGATGTTGTTGCCCATGTAGCCAATGGCCGTGATCGGAAACATGGCCTTGGTCGGGATGTTCTTTATCGGGTGCAGCAGGTAGTGCCAGCGCCAGGCACGCGCCCAGACCGCAACAAAGTACACCGCAATACCCGGCAGGAGCCACCAGTAGTTCGCGGACCGCACAGCATCCCAGAATTGATCCAGTTGCAGTCCCCGCAATGCCAGCCAAATGAAGAGCAGGCTGATGAATACACCGAGCCAGAATTGCCATTTCCTCATATGAAGTCATTCTATCATGGTGATCATTGAGGGCACTTATGATGCCGTGTCCTCGCAGCGCGACCTGTGAGACTGCCTAGCGTGCAACGACGCGGAACCGAACCAGGTGGCAGATATGTGCGCGGCGCAGACGACACCTCGCGTCTTTGTTCTTGACCGGGAGGGCCGGCTGCGCTATCGCGGCGCGTTGGACGACACTTCCTTTGCACAGCGCGTGCCGACGCGCGTCTCCCTTGAGGATGCAGTACAGGCGCTGCTGGCAGGAAAATCGCCTTGCGCGAGCGAGACTCGGCCCCATGGTTGCACCATCGTTCGCGAAGCATTAGAATAATCACATGGTCTCACAGGAAGCGCGTGTTGCGTTCCTTCGTCGTATCCACCTCTTCCAGGAGCTGAAGGAGGAGGAACTGGATGCGATTGCTGCGGCTCTGCAGGAGGAGACCAGGGCCGAGGGGGAAAACATCTTTGTCAAGGGCGACGAGGCAGATCGGTTTTTCATAATTCAGCGTGGAGCAGTGCTCCTCACGCGTCCCGGGCGCGGGGGAGATCGGGACCGGACTCCGCTCGTGGACGGCGACTACTTTGGAGAGGATGCACTGCTTACGGCGGGAGTACATACCGTCAATGCCGTCGCCTCTGAGGACGTCGCCCTCTTCATCATCGCCCGGGCCGACCTCCTGCAGCACGCCCGGCAGCTCCCAAAGCTGAAACGAGCCTTTGAGGTCTCGATGACCAGCCGGCGGCTCCTGCGCAGGCTGCACTTTGAGTGGCTCGGCCCTGACGAGGCCATCCATTTCGTCGCCCGAAAGCACGAGGTGGTCCTCTACCAGGCGCTCAGCGTGCCAATCGTTGCGCTCGCAGCGCCGATCCTGCTGTTTGTTCACTTCATGCTGAGCCGCGCGTTCTTTGCCATTTTCGGCGCGGGGATCCTGTTCCTGGTGGTGATTGGCTGGGCTGTGTGGAATTGGATCGACTGGGGGAACGACTTCTACATCGTCACGAATCAGCGCGTGATCTGGCTCGAAAAGGTGATTGGGCTGTACGACAGCCGGCAGGAGGCGCCGCTGAGCACGATTCTCTCGGTCGGCGTTGAAACCGACATGATGGGCCGGTTTCTGGACTACGGCGACGTGGTCGTTCGTACGTACGTGGGCAAGATCGCGTTCAAGAACGTCGCACATCCGTTTAAGGCCGCGCGCCTGGTCGAGGAACACTGGACCCGAAGCAAGCGCTCGGCCTCGCGCGCCGAACGGGAGACCATGCGCAACGTCCTGCGGCGCAAGATGGGGCAGCCCGAGGTCTTGAACATGGGGCAGACGCCGCAGACGGAAAAGATGGTCACCCCATCCCTCTACCGGCGCTCGATCCTGAGAGTGATCGGTGAGAAGTGGTTCAACCTTCGGGTGGAGGATGGCGGCAGCATCATCTATCGCAAGCACTGGTTTGTGTTGCTGCAACAGACCTGGCAGCCGACCGTGCTCATGTTGTTGATCGGCGCGGGCATGCTGGCGCGTCTGATCAAGTTGGCGCAGACGCCCAACCTGCGGCTCTTTGATCCGACAAAGGTGCCTGTCATCGACACCACCATGCTGGTCCTGCCGACTCTGCTCATCCCGGTGATTCTATGGTGGATCTATCAGTACCTGGATTGGCGCAACGACATTTTCGTTGTGACTTCAGACCAGATACTCGATATTGACAAGAAGCCATTCGGCACCGAAACCCGCCGCGCGGCGCCGCTGGAGAACATTCTCAGCACCGAGGCTGAGCGCGTGGGACTGGCCGGATATCTCTTGAACTTCGGGACCGTTTACATCACCATTGGTGGCGCCAGCTTGGAATTCCAGGATGTCCTGGATCCGAGCGCGGTGCAGGCGGATATTGATCGACGGCGCGAGGCCAGGGCAGCCCAGAAGCGCGAGATGGAAACGGCGGCCGAGCGCGAGCGAATGTCTGATTGGCTGGTGGCCTACCACGAGAATCAGCAGGAGAAGGATTGGAACGAGGACCCCGATAAAGCAGGTGGGAAACGCGGGTAAAATCGGTGGACTAATCCTCGGGAAATGCCTTCATGGGAACTCGCGACATTGTTACCTTGCCGGATCCTGTCCTGCGTCGGAAGGCGCGGCCGGTATCCGCCTTTGATAAGAGCCTTCAGACTCTGATCGATGACATGATCGAGACCATGCGCGTCGCCCCCGGCGTGGGATTGGCCGCGCCCCAGCTTGGAATCTCAGAACGACTGATCGTGGTTGAGTATGCTGAGCCGCCCGAAGAAGATGAGTCGCCCGAAGAAGATGAAGTGGCAACTGCTTCCGGTGCTGTGCCTGAGAAACCCGTGCAGCCGGCCAAGCCAAAGCTGTACGTCGTGGCCAATCCCGTCATCGTGAGGACCTCCAGCCAGACCCTACCGGGTGTGGAGGGTTGCCTCTCCATCCCTGGGTTGGTGGGCGAAGTTGAACGCTATGCCGGCGTATATGTCAAAGGCCTGAATAGGCGCGGGCAGCTGATGAAGATCAAGGCCGAGGGGTGGCTGGCGCGCATCTTTCAGCACGAGATCGACCACATCAACGGCGTGGTTTTCGCTGATCGTGCAACGAAGGTCTGGAAGCCTGAGCCGGACGAGGTGGAAGACCTTGTCTGATGGTCGCGTTGCGCTGCATCACCCCTGACGACCTGCCGCGGCTTAGGAAGTTCTGGCAGGATCATTGGGCCGGGGAGGAAATGGTCGTCCACGGAGAAGTCTTCCGGCCAGAGCAGCTGGAGGGGTTTGTCAACGAGGATTGGACGGGCCTCGTGACCTATGTCACCGGGGCTGACGGCTGCGAGATCATCTCGCTGGATGCGCTAAAGGAGGGCAGCGGCATCGGCACAGCGCTGATCGAGGCCGTGGTGGATGAGGCCGGCAGGCGCGGCTGCCGCCGGGTCTTCCTCAGCACAACCAATGACAACCTGCTCGCGCTCGGGTTCTATCAGCGACGCGGCTTTGAGTTGGTGTGCATTCGCCGCGGCGCAGTCGCTGAATCACGGAAGCGGAAGCCTGGTATCCCGCTCATCGGCGACAACGACATCCCGCTGCGGGATGAGATCGAACTGGAATTGCGGCTTCCTGTGCAGCGCAAAGCCGGGCACGGCCCATAGATGCACCTCAGGCACCTCTCCCTTACCAACTTCCGCAACTTCGCCAGACTGGATACCTCGATTCCCCCCAGGATGGTGCTGCTGGTTGGAGGCAACGCGCAGGGCAAGACCAGCATCCTGGAGGCGGTGTATTTCCTGGCCGCATTCGCTTCGTTCCAGACCCACACCGACCGGCAGTTGGTCAACTTCGTCGAGGCGCGCAATGCGCTGGCGGTGACGCGGCTGGTGGGCGACTACGAGCGCAACAAGAACAAGCATCGCCTTGAGGTCCGCCTCGTGCTCGAGCCCACCGGCGCCAACGGTCAGCGCCTGCGCAAAGAGATCCTTCTCGACGGGGCGAAGAAGCAGCCCATCGATATCATCGGGCATTTCAACGCCGTCATCTTCATCCCGCAGATGTCGCAGATCATCGAAGGCGGACCTGAAGAGCGCCGCCGCTATCTGAACATGGCGCTTTCGCAGGCCGTGCCGAGTTACGCGGGTGTGCTGGCGGAATACGGTCAGGCCCTGGCGCAGCGCAATGCCCTGCTCAAGGCGCTGGGCGAGAACGGCGGTGACGCACGCCAGCTCGAGGTGTGGGACGAGACGCTGGCCCGGCGGGGCTCCCAGATCATTGCCTGGCGCATCGGGGCCGTCCAGCAGATCGAACGTCTTGCGGCCCGCATCCACCATGAGCTGACGCACGGCCGCGAGATCTTGCGGCTGCACTACCAGCCGGCCTATGACCCCCTGCCAGGGCCCAATGGCCAGATCGGCATGAAGCTGACCACGGAAGTTGATCGTTCGTCCATCGCCGTGGACGACATCCAGAGGGGTTTCCTCTCGCGCTTGGCTGAGGTGCGCTCGGAGGAGATTGCCCGCGGTATGACGGTCATTGGCCCGCATCGCGATGAGCTGCGTTTCCTGGGCAATGGCATCGACCTGGGCGAGTACGGCTCGCGAGGCCAGATGCGCACCACGTTGCTGGCCCTCAAATTGGCCGAAGTGAGTTGGATGAAGGAGCGGACGGGTGAGTGGCCGGTGACCCTGCTGGACGAAGTGATGGCGGAATTGGATCTAGAGCGCCGCGCAGATTTGCTGCACTACGTTGAGGCGGGCGAGCAGGTCATGCTGACCGCGACCGACGAGCACATGTTTGCTCCGGATTTCCTGCAAAAGGCCGAAGTGTGGCGCGTGCAGGATGGAAGCGTTCAGCGCTGAGTTGTGTCGCGGTGATCGAGCGGCCGGGCCCGCTGAAAGGAGTTGATCATGTCAGTCAAACACGCAGATGATGTGGAAGCCAAAGAGGTGGCAGCCGGGAAAGCCACGACCATTCAGGTGCTGATCTCCGCGCAGGAGGGCTCGAACTTCGCCCTGCGCCGCTTCAGCATGCAGAAAGGCGGCAGTATGCCGCCTCATACCAATACAGTCGAACACGAACAATACGTGCTGCGCGGCCGGGCCAGGATCGGGATCGGTGAAGAGACCTATGAGGTCAAGTCGGGAGATGTGGTTTTCATCCCTGAAGGCGCGGTGCATTACTACGAGAATATTGGGGAGGAGCCTTTTGAGTTTCTATGCGTGATCCCCAATAAGGACGACAAGGTTACGATTGTGGACGCCGCATCTTGCTAGAGCGCGACGCGCCCCGAGCGACTGGAAGAGACTGCTGGACCTGTTCAAGCAGGTCGCGGCGCGCGGCGCTGCTGTGCTGATGCTCGATGATCGCCTCGGCAAGCGCGGCGGATAGTGAGGCGATCTGCTTGGACCTGCCGATCGCAACAGAGAATCCCTGCAAGAACTTCCGGCCTACGCACATTGTGCGCAGGCCATTCTTTCCACCAAGGATTCCGCGGATTGAAATGACCTGGAATTCAGGCGTCCTCCCGGCCAACGGGGCTGAGGCCGGAGTGGAATGACGTGCCGTGGGGCTGCGTCTTGCCGGAACGCGGCAGGTATACGGAAAAAGTGGTGCCCTCGCCCAACTTGCTCTTGACCTCCATGCGCCCGCCGTGCCCCTGAACGATCTCCTTGCAGATGGAGAGTCCTAGGCCGGTACCGGAGATGTAGCTTTCCGTGTCGTGGACGCGGTAGAACTTCTCGAACAGGTGAGGGATGGCATCCTCCGGAATGCCGGTGCCGGTGTCCTCCACGCTGATGCAGGTGCTCGACTCCTGAGCGGTGGCGCGCAACACGACCGAGCCTCCCGGGCGATTGTACTTAATGGCATTGCTGAGCACATTCAGGACCACCTGCTTCAGTTTGTCGCGGTCCGCCTCCCAGGGCGGAAGACCGTCCACCCCTTCGATTCGGATTTCCACCTGCTCCTCCTGCGCCTTTGAGCTAAGGATGTCCTTGCACTCGAAGAGCAGATCGGCGACATTAAAGGCAAGCTTGCGGAACTGGACGCGGCCGGATTCCAGGCGCGCCAGATCAAGGAATGAGGCAGCCATCGAATTGAGCCGCAACGTCTCTGTATGGATATTGTTGATGATCTGTTCGCGCTGTTCGCGAGCCATCTGCGGTTGCAGCAGCAGGTAGGTGGCCGTGCTCAGGGACGCCAGGGGCGTGCGCAATTCGTGCACGAACTCGGAGATGAGGTCGGATTGCTGGAACAGGCGGGCGTTCTCGATCGCCACAGCGGCCTGCGCGCCGAGGACCGATAGGACTGATTCGTCGCCTTCCGTGAACTTGCCCTTCTGCTTGTTCAGGGCCTCGAGCACGCCGACCACCTTGTTCTTTGTGATGAGCGGTACACCCAGCAGCGACTTCGTCAGTCGGCCGGTCACGCGGTCCACATTGTCGAAAAAGCGCGGATCCGCCTGCACGTCGGCGATGCGAACAGATTTTCGGTTCAGGACGATCCAACCGGCGAAGCTGCCATCCAGGCGCAGTACCTTGCCTCGCAGGGTGGGCTCGTCCAGGTCGGTGGCGACCTGAAAATACAGCTGCCGCGTAAGGTTGTCATATAGCAGGATCGAGGCCGCCTCAGAGCGGGTGACCTCGGCCGCGGCGTCCACGATACGTTCGAGCAGCACATCCAGGTCGAGCGTGGACGCAAGGTCTCGAGAGATCTCGATCAGGCGGCGGTAGCCGTCCAGGCGTTCGGTCTTGATTTCAGCCATAGGGTGCGGCCTTCACTCTCTTCGTGATCGTGCTCGTTGAATGGTCTGCGGTGCTGACGCGCGCCGCAGGTCTTGAGTGCGGACTCTGGAATGGCATCCGCAAGGTCACCTGCTGGGGCCAGTTAGAAGTATCCTGTCCGCGATCGTCAGGATCTGCTGGGAGGTGACATCTTCCGGCATTGCCACGACAGCAGGCAAATGGCGCCGCGCAGCCGTGACCATTAACTCCGGCGCGGGACTCAATGTAGCCGCAATGGGATGCCCAAGGCCCTGCTGCGCCATTGTCCACGGCAATTGCGCCTCGAATCGTATACGATTATTCAATACCACGGTGATTGCAGCCGGGTCGATGTCGAGCGCCGTCAGCTCATCGATCAGGTGTCGCGTCTGCGTGATGGTATTCTGTGAGGCCTCGGTCACGAGGATCTGATCCTGGCACAACGGCAGGATCTTCTCGGCCCACGGCGACAGTGCCGAGCCGAGGTCCATGACAATGAAGGCTGCAAGAGAGGCCAGACAATCGAACACTGCCTCGAACTGCTGTGTTTGCCCGAGCAGGGAGATATCATGGGGATTCTCTGATGCCAGGAGCAACTGCAATCCAGAACTGTGAGGAACAAGAGCGGCGCTGACTCGCTCGGGCGTGATCTGCTCAGGCTGTGCAGTCAGCAAGTCGCTGAGGGCCCTCTGATTCGGCGCGCCCAGGTCAAGGCCGAGAGTCCCCTGTCCGGGGGTCAGCTCGGCCAGGATCACCTTACTTTGACTTCGAATGTGCAGGCACGCGGCCAGGTTCACGGCCAGCGTCGAGACGCCAAGTCCGCCACGAGTCCCCAACACGGCGATTGCGTGCCCGCGGCGGGCCGCCGCAGCCGCCGCGGCGTCCCTGTCACGCGCATGTTCCAGCAGCTGGCGAACATGGGACTGCAACTCTCCCGGACTGGTCGGCTTGGTCAGGTAGTCATCCACGCCGACCTCAAAACCCGCGACTTTGTCCTCCAGCTGTGATTTGGCCGTGAACATCAGGATCGGAGTGTACTGGGTACGCGGGTTCGTTTTGAGCCGGCGCGCAACCTCGTATCCGTCCATGTAGGGCATCATTACGTCCAGCAGGATCACGTCAGGCTGCTCGTTCTCGGCCTTGGCGATTCCTTGTTCCCCGCTGGATGCGGCACTGATTTGGTAGCCCTGATGCTGCAACATCAGGCCAACCAGCCTGAGGGTGTCTATGTCATCGTCGATGATGAGGACTTTCTGAGGCATTCCGACCCTACCAGACAAAGTCTAGCATAAAGGAATTGTTCAGGCAAGTTGGGGCAGCACCGCGGCTTGCTATAACATTTCTCTAACACAGTGATGCTATAATGATGGCGCAACAAAGAGATACCCCTGCAGGTTGGGGGCGCCTTCCTCCGGGGATGACAGGCTTCGACGGGAGAGGCTGGTCCCGGAATGCGAGCCGAGCGGCGCCGATCTCGTAAACTCAGCGCAAAAGATCAAGTGCCAACAGCACTTCCTATGCTGCCATGCCTCTCGCTGCATAAGCGACTGAATTGACAGCACGGCCTCCTTGATGAGGCCGCGTCCGCCGGCACCGTGCTCCACCGGGTGACGGATCGGGCGTGACAAAGGTGGAGTGCCGCACACGACTCTGCTAAGTGTGCGAAAGATCAGCAGATGGCTGCAGGGTTACTTGCCCGCCGAGATCCCTGCAGTGAGAAAAACCGGCAGGCTACGCTCGTAGAGTTTCGAGGTCGAATCTTTCGGACGCGGGTTCGATTCCCGCCATCTCCACCAGGCTGTTTGACCAGCAGTTCTACTGCTGGTCAAACTCAATTAAGTGAAGGGACCGCGGCTCAAGGTCCGAAGAAAAGCATGATGCACCTAGAGCGCTGCATTCTCCTGCTGTTGCTTGCCGCGTCTGCCTGCCAGCCTCCGACGGCAACCGCCCCTGGCACAGAAGCAGTCCGCGCATCTCCATCGCCGTCGTCGACTCCTGCTCCGAGCCCGTCACCCTTTCCGCCCACGGCCACTTCAACGCTTGCGCCCCCGCCGCGTCTATTCACGGAGGAATTCGATGCTGGTGCCCCCTATTGGATTTTCGTGCAAGCGGGCGCAGGCCGTGAACCTGTCGATGCGGACGCGCAGCGTGGATTGCTGAGCCTGGACTTGGGCACTCCAAATCAGTGGGTGTATGCACTATACGATGCCCACGTCTATTCCGACATTCGGGTCGCTGCGCGCCTGGAGTTCGGTGCAGGTGGGCAGGGCGCCGCCGGCCTGATCTGCCGGTACGACCAGGCAGTAGGCTGGTATGAGTTCAACATTTACGCGGACCAGACATACGCGCTGCTGTTCGGGCAGTGGCTGGCTGAGGGTGTGGCACGGTACACGCCGCTCGTAATTGCCGAGTCCGAAGAGATCATCCCGTCCGTGAACGAGCTCGCCTTTGTCTGCCAGGTAGATATCCTGACGCCCTATATCAACGGCGTGCAAATGCGCAGGCGCCAGGAGAACGTGCATGTCCTCAACGAAGGCAAGGTTGGGCTCTCGGCGGCTTCATTCGAAAGCGCCCCGGTCCGGATTTCGTATGACTGGGTCAGCGTGAGCAATCCCTAGGGGGCAGGCATCAGGCGGAGGACGGGGAAATGCCTCAGATTCACGAAGATTCTATGAATTGTTAATGATATTCTTTCACGGGTCGGCTATCCTGTAAAGAACGTATGAGAGTCTGCGTGTAGAAACGGCCGGTGCTGGGGGCGGAGTGAGTCCGCCGCGTGCATGCATAAGAGGAGCCTGAAACATGGGAAAAATCATTGGAATCGATCTGGGAACCACGAATAGCGTCGTCGCCGTGATGGAAGGCGGCACTGCTACCGTCATTTCCACGGCGGAAGGCGGGCGCCTGTGCCCATCCGTTGTGGCGTTCAACAAGAACGGCGAACGACTGGTCGGGCAAACCGCAAAACGGCAGGCCGTGGTCAACTCCGAGAATACGGTCTATTCCATCAAGCGCTTTATTGGGCGGCACTTTGATGAGACCGAGATGGAACGCAAGATGATCTCGTTTGAGGTGGTGAAGGGCCCCTCGGATGACATACGCGTCAAAATACCTGTTACTGGACGCGAATACAGCCCCCAGGAGATCAGCGCCATGATCTTGGCGAAGCTCAAGTCGGATGCCGAGGCGTATCTGGGCGGTCCCGTGACGCAGGCCGTGATCACTGTGCCGGCCTATTTCAATGACAGCCAGCGACAGGCGACCAAGGATGCCGGAAAGATCGCCGGCCTCGAGGTGATGCGCATCATCAATGAACCGACGGCGTCGGCCCTGGCGTACGGGTTGGACAAGAAGAAGGACGAGACGATCCTGGTCTTCGACCTGGGTGGGGGCACGTTCGATGTGTCCATTCTGCAGGTGGGCGAGGGCGTGATCGAGGTCAAATCCACAAACGGCGATACGCACTTGGGCGGCGACGACTGGGACCAGCGGATAGTGAACTGGGCAGCCGATGAGTTCAAGAAGGATCAGGGCATTGATCTGCGTGCCGACCGGCAGGCGCTTCAACGCCTGCGCGAGGCTTCAGAGAAAGCCAAGGTCGAGTTGTCGTCGGTGATGGAGACGGAGATCAATCTGCCTTACGTCACTGCCGACGCAAGCGGCCCGAAGCACCTGCAGTTGAAGCTTAGCCGCGCGAAGTTCGAGCAGATGACCGAGGATCTTCTGAACCGCTGCCGCGTACCCTTTGAAGCGGCGTTGCGGGACGCCAAGATGACCGCAGCCAACCTCAACGAGGTAGTGCTGGTGGGCGGCGCGACCCGGATGCCCATGGTGCAGGAACTGGTGCGGACGCTGACCAACGGCAAGGAACCAAACAAGGGCGTGAACCCGGATGAGGTGGTTGCCGTCGGAGCAGCGATCCAGGGAGGCGTTCTGGGCGGTGAGGTAAAGGATATCCTCCTGCTCGATGTCACCCCGCTTTCGCTGGGCGTTGAGACGCTCGGAAGCGTGATGACCAAAATGATCGAGCGCAACACCACCATCCCGGTGCGCAAGACCGAGACGTACTCCACGGCTGCGGACAGCCAGACCGCGGTGGACATCCATGTTCTGCAGGGCGAGCGCGAACTGGCTGCCGACAACATGTCGCTCGGCCGCTTCCGGCTCGACGGCATCCCGCCGGCGCCGCGCGGCATTCCGCAGGTGGAGGTGACGTTTGATATCGACGCCAACGGCATCCTGCATGTGACCGCGAAGGACAAGGCCACCGGCAAGGAACAGAAGGTGACGATCACAGCCTCAACCAACCTGAACAAGGCCGACATTGATCGCCTGGTGCAGGAAGGGCGGCAGCACGAGGCTGAGGATAAGAAGCGCCGCGAGTTGATCGATGCGCGCAACACCGCCGACAACCTCGCGTACCAGTTGGAGAAAACGCTGCGCGAGCTGGGTGACAAGGTCCCGGCCAACGACCGGACGAACATCGAGGGTAAGATCAGCACCCTCAAGCAGGCCGCGCAAAGCGAGGATCTGAACACCATAAGGAGTGCTACCGATGATGCGCAGAACGCGTTCCATGCGTTGAGCCAGCAGCTGTACGCCCAGGGGCAGCCGCAGCCGCAGGCAGAAGGCCCGGCAGCCGGTGGGCCGTCCAGCCCATCGGGCGGAGATGAGGGCGATGTGGTCGAAGGGGAAGTGAAGGAGTAGACCAACAGCCTGGTCGTTGGACTGCGAGTCAATAGGGCGGGCGATCATCATACTGATGGTCGCCCGCTGATGTTTTTGGGTGCGGCCGGAGTGCAACCGATTCTTAAGGCAGATTGACAAGCTCCAGAGGCAGGGCTGTATAATCCTTCCAATGTTAAAGAAAAGACCCGACCGCAATTGGATCATCCTGGCGGTCATCATTGCAGCGATAGGGATCTACTTCTTCCCACCCGTACATGACCGTTTGGCGTGGCGTGTGGATGACGCTCGGACGCAGATCAGATATTTCTTCAATCCACCGGACAAAGCCATATTCCTGCCAACGCAGCAGGCCGCCATCGATGCCATAGTCAACGCCACGATGCAAGCGCACGCGACCGCGGAAGCGGCCACTCGGACGCCGCGAGCCACCTCCACGCGACCCGGACCGACTGCCAGGCCGACCGCCTCACCTACACCCTTGCCGGCAACGGTGAATTTGCCTGGGGTGGTCTACATAAATCAGGAGGGGGGCTACAACCTCTGTGCTCCATCCAATCTCGCCATGGCCCTCAAGTTCTGGAAATGGAAGGGAAGTCGTGACGACATCATCCGAGTTGTGAAACCGGGCGAAAACAACCCCTCGAAGAATGATGTTGAACGCGGCAAGGCTGACCGGAATGTAATGCCGTATGAACTTGTGGATTTTGTCAACAACAATACTGAATTTCGAGCTCTGCAACGCTTAGGGGGCGATCTTCAGATAATCAAGGCGCTTGTGGCCAGCGGATTTCCGCCTGTTGTTGAGAAAGGTATCTACGAACTCGATACGACAAACCGAACGAGTTGGATGGGGCACTATCAGTTCGTCACGGGCTACGATGATGCAGCCCAGGTTCTGATTGTGCAGGATACCTATCATAAGGGCGCCAATTATCATCTTCCCTATGATGTCCTGGAGCAAGATTGGCTGTCGTTCGACCGTCTTTTCTACGTTGTCTACCCGGCTGAGCGGGAGTCGGAGGTACTGGCCACCCTGGGACCCTATGCTGATTCTGAATGGGCGAACCAGCGGGCTCTGGAGATGGCAACAGATGACACCCAGAGCCTTGCTGGCGTTCCGCTGTTCTTCGCTTGGTTTTCCAAGGGCACCAGTCTCGTTTCACTTCAGCGCTACGTCGACGCCGCCAATGCCTTTGATCAGGCCTTCTCCATTTATGCTGCTCTTGACCCCGACTACAGCACGCGACCGTGGCGAATGATGTGGTATCAGACCGGTCCATACTGGGCGTACTATTATGCCGGACGGTACCAGGATGTGGTAAACCTGGCCAACTTCGCGCTGGACGATACCTCTGGCATGCCTACCTTGGAGGAAAGCTTGTACTGGCGTGGCATGGCAAAGTATGCCCTGGGCAACACCGCAGGTGGAATTGAGGATGTCAGGCGCAGCGTGTACTACAACATGAATTTCAGCGCGGGGATCGCCATGTTGCAGCAATGGGGAGTCGCGCCGTAGCCGCGCGGTCCGATCGGAATGAAACTACTACACTTCGCCGACGCGCACATCGACATGGCCAACTATGGCCGGCATGACCCCGAGACCGGGCTGCCGCTGCGCGTGCTCGACTTCCTGAAATCGCTGGATACCATCGTCGACGCGGCCATCACAGAGAAGGTGGATCTGGTCATCTTCGCTGGCGATGCTTACAAAGATCGTGCGCCGGCGCCGACCTTTCAGCGGGAGTGGGGAAGGAGGATCATCCGGCTATCGCAGGCGCAGATTCCGGCACTGCTGCTTGTCGGAAATCACGATCTGGCGCCGGCCGCGGGCAGGGCGCACGCGATTCAGGAATTCGACACCCTGAACGTGCCGTTTGTTCGTGTGCTTGCCAGGCCTGAGCTACTGCGGCCCGAGCAGTTGTGGGGACTGCCTCTCCAGGTCATCGCCTGGCCTTGGCTGTCGCGCTCGGCCATTGTGGCCTCCCGTGGTCTCAGTGTCGCCGATCCGGCTGAGGTCAACCGGCAGATCACTGAGATCATCATCGACGAGACGAATGCGTGGCTGGAGCAGGCCGATTCCTCGCTGCCCATCATCTTGACCGCGCATGCCTCGGTGGAGGGCGCCGCGTATGGCTCCGAGCGGACAGTCATGCTTGGCTCCGACTGGTTGGTGCCGGCCTCGCTTGTGCGCGACCCTCGGCTGGACTACGTTGCGCTCGGGCATATTCATAAACCTCAGGATCTCAACGAAGGCGGTCGTCCACCGGTGATCTACCCCGGATCCATAGAACGCGTCGACTTTGGCGAGGCCGGGGAGGCGCGATTCTTTGTTATCGCCGAAGTCTCCCGGGGCAGGACGCACGTGGACTGGAGAGAACTCACGGGAACACGGCGGTTCATCGAGCGGCGCGCCGTTCTGACAGCGCCAGTGGCTGCGGCGGAGGAATCTACTGAAAACATTACCGAGAAGTTGAAATCGGCGTTGCCGGCCCAAGAAGAGCTTGACGGTGCGATCATTAAGCTCACAGTGGAGTACCCTCGCGAATACGATGCGTTGATCGACGAACCCGCGCTGAGAAAGCATACAGCCAATGCATTCGAGTTCCACCTGGTGAGACGCCCGCAGATTGAAGCGCGCGTCCGGCTGCCTGGAGACCAAACGCTGAGCAGCCTCTCGCCGCTTGACCTGCTAGATCGATACTGGCTGGCAAAGAACATCGATCCTGCCGAGGCCGAGGCGCTGGAGAAGCTTGCGCGGAAGGTGATCTTTGATGAACGGATTGACAAGGACGAGCCGTAACCTCTGAGAGGGCAGGGGGTTTACAACAATGGAATTGCGCTATAAAATCCGTTCTCGTCGCCGGCATCTGCACTATCAACGCTGGCATTCTGTTCCTGATCAACCGTTAGCACGACAGTCGCATTCTTGCACACAAGGAGGATAACATGCACGCACTGAAGTGGATTCTGTTGGGTGTTTACCTCATTTTGGCCGGCCTGGTGCTGCTGGGGGTTAGCCTTGGTGGCGGCATCATGAACACCGTCGCCGGGATTTGCGCCGTTATCGCCGGCATCCTGTTCCTGATCAATCGATAGTTCCCCATAGCCTGACCGCGACGGCCTCCTGCAAAGGAGGCCGTCGCCTTTGCAGGCGCTCACGCCGGCCGGAATACACACCGTAGGGAAGTGAACATGCGGCAATCGAATTCCCGCTACCGCTGGTTCGTCGTAACGGTGTTCTTCCTGTTCATGCTGTTGCACCAGACGGATCGGCTGATGATCGGGCCGATGCAGGAGACGATTGAGAGGCAGTTCAGCATCGATGATCAGCAGTGGGGTTTGATTAATTCCGGTGCCCTGTTGGTGGGCACCATCCTCTATCCCGTGTGGGGCTATTTGTACGATCGCTTTGCGCGCCCAAGGCTGCTTGCGCTGGCCTCCCTCATCTGGGGCGCAACCACATGGTTGAGCGCCATCGCGCCGAATTACCGCACCTTCCTGGTGACCCGGGCCTCGACCGGAATAGACGATTCTGCCTATCCCGGTTTGTATTCGCTGATCGCCGACTACTTCGGTCCGAACCTGCGCGGCAAGATTTATGGCCTGTTGCAGCTCGCACAGCCGCTGGGATATCTCATCGGCATGGTGATGGCGTTGATAATTGCCCCGCTCATTGGCGGCTGGCGCCAATCCTTCTTCATCACTGGCGGCCTCGGCCTGGCTGTTGCGGCCCTGATCTACTTTGGCGTCAGAGACCTCCCGAGAGGCAAGGCCGAACCCGAGTTTGAAGACAGGGAGGAGATGAGCAGGTTCCGCTTCTCGTGGGCCGAGGCGGTCGAGATCTTCAAGAAGAAGACTATGTGGTTCATCTTCGCCCAGGGTTTCGCAGGCATCTTTCCATGGAACGTGATCACGTACTTCTTCTTCGGTTACCTGATGGCCGAGCGGGGCTACGACAACGACGCTGTGCTGTTCACCATGGCGCCAGTCATCATCATCTTGGCCGGTGGCTATTTCCTGGGTGGCAGTCTTGGTGACTGGCTGTTCAAACGCACCCACAGGGGCCGCATCATCGTCTCCAGCCTGGGAGTACTTTTGGGCGCGATTTTTTCTCTTCGCGGCGATGAAGACTCCAGCAGCAGCGCGGACGGAGTTTTTTCTGTGGATGGCACTGACAGCCGTTTTTCTGCCGTTCTCCTCGCCCAATGTGATCGCCACTGTGTACGATATTGTGGTTCCAGAGGTACGCTCCACTGCTCAAGCCGTCGAGTACTTCATGGAGAACATCGGCGCGGCCTTTGCGCCGGCGCTGGCCGGCTTCCTATCGCTCCGCTACGGGAGGGGTGAGGCCATCCTGTGGGTCTGCATCGCGGCCTGGATACTATGTTTTGTTCTCTATCTCGGGGCGCTCTTCACGATAGAGCACGATATGGACCGCCTGCGCACCGAGATGCGTCTCCGGGCTTCGAGGCAGGATGGCTGATCCGCGCGCAGGCGGTGAGAGCGGAGACGCCTCGGCACCAGGAAAGCCGACGATTCCCGGAAGAATGTAACTTGGCAAGGGGAGCCGCCCCCCGTATCATCTGTATCGGAGGGCCTTATGACCATCATTGTTGCAGACACCACGTGCAGTCTGCCGCGCGAACTGCTTATCCAACGCGGCATCCCGTTCATCCCGCAGGTCGTCATGTTTGGGGAAGAGTCCTACCATGATGACGCGGAGTTCGATACCGCCGTATTCCTGCAGAAACTCAAGGCTTCTTCGTCCCTGCCGAAGACGGCCGCGCCGGAACCGACGCTCTATCATCCGATCTTCCGGGCGGCACAGGAGCAGAAAGAGTCCGTGATCGTCGTGGCTCCGTCAGGAAAGCTGAGCGGCACAGTGCGTTCCGCGCAGACAGCCGCGCAGGATTTTCCCGACCTGGACGTCCGGATCATCGACACGCTGACCGTCTCGTGCAACCTGGGATCATTGGTATTGGAAGCCGATACGATGGCGCGGGCCGGGCGGCCTGTGGATGCCATTGAGTCACGGATCAATGAGATGATCCCGCGCGGGCGCCTGTACTTTGTCGTTGACACCCTCGAATACCTGGCCAAGGGAGGCAGGATCGGAGGCGCAAAGGCATTGCTGGGTGAATTGATCCAGATCAAGCCCATCCTCACGATCCGTGAGGGCCAGGCCGAACCCTATGAGCAGCAGAGAACCCGGAGGCGGTCCATTGCGCGGCTGGAGGAGATTGCAGCCAGCCAGTGCCCCAAGTTGGCGGACGCACATCTTGCGGTCATCCAGGTTGCTGCCGAGGACGAGGCCCGCCAGTTGGCAGATAGGCTGAAGGCCTCCATGAACCTGCCTGAGGTCCCGGTGTACGAGCTGCCCCCGGCGATCGTAGTGCACGGTGGGCCGGGAGCGATCGGCTTGGGGTTTTTCGCGGAAGCGCCCCAAAAAGCCTCCTGAATGCGAATGGTATAATCCGCAAATCGCCGGGCAGTTCTTGCCTGCGGCAGCAATTTGAGGAGTCCCCATGTCAGGTCATTCCAAGTGGTCCACCATCAAGCGCAAGAAGGGCGCGGCCGACGCGAAGCGCGGCGCGGTCTTCACGCGCCTGACGCGCGAGCTCGTTATGGCCGCGCGCGACGGCGGCGGCGATCCAACTGGCAACTTCCGGCTGCGCCTGGCAGTGGACAAGGCGCGTTCCGAGAACATGCCCAAGGACAACATTGAGCGCGCCATCCGCCGCGGCACGGGCGAGGACAAGGACGCCGCAGCCTTTGAGCAGGTCTTCTACGAAGGCTATGCCCCCCACGGCGTAGCCCTGATGGTCGAGTGCGTGACGGACAACCGCAACCGCACGGTGGCGGAACTGCGCCATGCGCTGACCCACGCGGGCGGCACCCTGGGCGAGCTGGGGTCCGTGGCCTGGCAGTTCGAACGGGCGGCCTACTTTGCGTTTCCCGCGAGCGCCATGGATTACGACAAGGCTTTGGAACTCGGCATCGAGGCCGGGGCGAACGACGTGAACGACGACAATGGCACGATTGAGATCATCGGTCCCGGGGAGGCCTTCAAAGCGATCGCTGATCGGCTGCATGCTTCCGGCGTGCAACCGGATGATGCCGGCCTGCGCATGATCCCCAAGCAGGAGCTCGAGCTCGAAGTCGACAAGACACTGCACGTTATGAAGGTGCTGGAGACCATCGAGGACCTGGACGATGTGCAGAACGTCTTCTCTAATCTCAAGGTATCCGAACAGGCACTAGCCGCCCTCGAAGCTGCGTAACAAACCAACACTGCACACTCAACACAGAACACGGACATATCCGTGTTCGTCCTTGCGGGCTTCGTCAGGTCTGGGCTGTGACGATGGGTAAGATGACCCTGGCGCTTGGCATCGACCCGGGAACGGCTACAACCGGATACGGGCTCGTGCGGCTTACACCCGAGGGGCTGCTGGAGGCCGTTGCGTATGGCGTGATCATCACGCCGCCGCACACGCCGCCGCAGCAACGTCTGCTGACGCTGTTCACCGACCTTAAAGACCTGCTGGCGCTGCACCGGCCCGATACGTGTGCCGTGGAGAAGCTCTTCTTCCAGCGGAACGTGTCGACCGCGATGGCGGTCGGGCAGGCGCGCGGCGTGGTCCTGTTGGCCATCGCCCAGGCGGGAACTGAGGTGGCGGAGTACACGCCCAACGAGGTGAAGCAGGCGGTCGCTGGATACGGTGCGGCTGATAAGCGGCAGGTCCAGCAAATGGTCCAGACGCTGCTGAACCTGCCGGAGCCTCCAAGACCTGATGACGCCGCCGATGCGCTGGCGATCGCCATCACACACCTGCATACCCGTCGAGACTGACACGGTGATTGTGGGCAATGTGTTCGCAGTGGGTGCCTCCTTTGTGGTAGAAATGGATCAGCATGATCGCGACCCTGCGCGGTGAGATCATTCAGGTTGAAGAGCACGCCTTCATTGTGGAGGTCGGGGGCGTTGGTTTGCGTGTCTTCGTCCCTGCTCCGTTGCGAGGACGAATGAAGGTCGGCGAAGGCATCTCGCTCTACACCCATATGGTGGTGCGTGAGGATGCCCTGCTGCTCTACGGCTTTGAGTCGCAATCGGAGCGCGAGCTGTTCACGCTGCTGCTGGGTGTGGATGGAGTTGGGCCGAAGGTCTCATTGGCAGTGCTCTCGACCCTCAGCCTGGATACCATCCAACATGCGGTGCTTGCCGAGCAGAGCGAGGTCTTGGGACGCGTGCCGGGCGTCGGTAAGAAGACCGCGCAGAAGATCGTGCTTTACCTGCACGACCGGCTCAGGCCGTCGGATGCGCTGTCCAAGCTGGCGGCGCTGTCCGACAAGGATGGGGAGGTCTTGGCCGCCCTCACGGCGCTTGGCTATTCGGTGGTCGAGGCGCAGACCGCGATCCAATCGCTTCCGAAAGATGCGCCTGACGATGTGGAGCAGCGCCTCAGACTTGCGCTGCAGCATTTCAGCGGCTGATTCAATCCTGTTGCGGGCGAAAACCGGCGGGCGGAGTGATCCGCCCGATTGTGTTTATAATCCCACGGCAGAGGATTAATGCTTTCCAGCAAGTTGACCGATCGTCCATGGAAGAAGATGCTGTGGATCGCCGTGATCGCGGCGCTCTCCTATTTGCCGCACACGCTGCAGCTGACCTACTTCCGGGACGACTGGTACTACGCCTACGATGCCCTCGTTGGACCGGCAGGCGTCTTCCGCTACATGTTCGCCGGCGACAGGCCCGCGCGCGGTCCGCTCTTTGAGTTGTATCAAGCCTTGTTTGGGATGGCACCCACGCCCTACCATCTTGCGATGCTCCTCTGGCGGATTGCAGGCGGAATGGCCGTGGTATGGCTGTTCCACTTGCTTTGGGGGCGTCGTTCGGCTGCAGGGTTCGCCGCGGGCGCGTTGTTCGGTCTGTATCCCGGCTTCACTTGGTGGGTTCAGGGCATTGAGTACCAGCCGATGGTCGCGAGTGCAACTCTGATGGTGATCTCTCTTGGCCTGACCATCAAGGCGCTCAGGCTGCAGCGCTCATGGCTTCAAGTGACCTGTGTCGCTGGCGCGGTCGTAAGCGGCTGGCTGTATCTGGGGCTTGTGGAATACGCGGCAGGCATGGAGGCCTTCCGCCTGTGCCTGATATTCCTGGTGGTCAGCGGTCCGGAGTTGCGCTCATTTGGTTCGAGGGCTCGGGTCGCCCTTCGTACATGGCTTGTCTACTTGATCATCCCTGTCGGGTTTGTGTTGTGGCGATTCGTGTTCTTCGCGAGCGAACGGAAGGCAACCGACCTCGGTGCTCAGCTGGGCGGATTCCTGGCCGATCCGCTGTTGACCGGCCTGCGCTGGATCATGAACTTGATCGTGAGCCTCATCAATGTGACCTTGGCGGCATGGGTTCAGCCTCTGTCCAACAACTTCTTCTCCGGCACTTTGAGGGAGCAGGCGTTCGGACTCGGCCTTGCCTTCGCCGCGGGAGTGCTCGGTTGGCTGCTGCTGAGGCAGGATGCAGCCTCCTCGGTGCGCAAGAAGACGACTACCGCAGACAATTGGCAGATGCATGCCATCTGGCTTGGCTTGGCGGGATTGTTGTTGGGAATCGTGCCCGTCGTTGTCGCCAATCGGCAGATTGCCTTGCCCAGTTTCTCGCACTACGCGCTTCCGGCATCGCTCGGGCTGGTGTTTGCCGTTGTGGGCATCGTCTCGTTGATCTCGGACCAGCATGTGCAAAGGGCGGTCTTCGGCGGGCTGATCTTTCTAAGTGCGCTGACGCACCAGGGCTTGGGCGCGAGCGCCGTGCGCGAGGAAAGGACGATCGCGGCGTTCTGGCACCAAATGGTGTGGCGCGCCTCGTCGATCTCTCCGGGTACAACACTGCTCGTCTACTACCCCGATGTTGACTACGGCAGTGATAGCGATGTGGTCTGGGGCCCGGCGAACTTCGTCTACTACCTGCAGGCGCAGGAACAACTCCCTGTGCGCGTGCAGATCTCCGCGCTGACCCCGGACAGGGGTACATTGGATGCCATCCTGGCGGGCAAGGATGTCCAGGAGAGTACATATCGGGCGCACAGCATGATCATCGATTACGGTAACGTTTTGATTGCGGTCCAGTCCGCCGCGGACGCGTGCGTGCGGGTGCTCGATCCCCGCTGGCCCACGTATTCCCTGGCCGACGACCTGGCTCTGCGCTCGCTGGCTACCTCGTCACGCCTCGACACCGTCGAGGTCTCTGGCTCGGGCGCCGTGCCGCCTGCCTCGCTCTTCGGTACTGAACCTGAGCACAACTGGTGCTTCTACTTCCAGAAAGCTGCCTCAGCGAGTCAGTACGGGAAATGGCATGAGGTGGCCGCGATCCAGGATGAGATCGGCAGGCTTGGACTGCATCCGAATGATCAGATCGAGTGGATGCCCTTCCTGCAAGCCCAGGCCTACCTTGGCGACCTCGAGGCGGTGAAGGAGATTGCCACGCGCATTAACACCGAGAAGGTTTACAGGCAGCAGGCTTGCTCGAACCTGACCGCGATGGCCGGGCACGGTTATCCATTGCCGCCGGAATCGCAGGCCTACGTGAACGAGCTGTTTTGCGGCGGCACGCAGTAGAACCCCCATGTCTTTGATCGCGGCCACAGCGCTCTCCAAGTCCTTCGGCGCGGAGGACATCTTCCGCGATGTGTCCTTTTCCGTGGCGAAGGGCGCGCGGCTCGCGCTCGTGGGCCCGAATGGCATCGGCAAGACCACGCTGCTGCGCATCTTGGTGGGGCTGGAGGAACCTTCCGCCGGCAAGGTGACGCGTGCCAAATCGCTGCGAATGGGCTACCTCCCGCAGGAAGCAGACTTCCAGCTCCAGGGCACTGTCTGGGATGCCTGCGAATCGGTCTTTGCGGATCTTATCCGCATGCAAGGGGAGCTTGGGCAGCTCGAAGCCGAGATGTCGGATGAGACCCGGCGCGATCAGGCGCTGGCCAAGTATGGCAAACTGCAGCAGGACTTTGAGCGCCGCGGCGGCTATCTGTATCAGAACCGCATCAAGCAGGTGCTCACTGGCCTGGGTTTTGCTGCAGAAGATTTCGAAATGTCTCTCGACCATCTCTCAGGCGGGCAGCGGACGCGGGCGTACCTGGCGCGATTGCTGCTCTCGGAGCCGGACGTCCTGCTCCTGGACGAACCGACGAACCATCTCGATATCGCCGCGGTGGAATGGCTGGAGGGGCAGCTGAGTCAGTGGGGGGGTGCGGCCGTCATCGTCTCGCACGATCGCTATTTCCTCGACCATGCCTGCAATACGCTGCTCGAGATGGCCTTGAACGGTGCGGAGCTGTATCGCGGTAACTACAGCACCTACCTGCAGGATCGGGAGAACCGCTGGAACCACCGCGTCGAGGTGTTTGAATCTGAGCGCGGCAAATTGCTGAAAGACCTGGAGTACATCAAGAAGAATATTGCCGGACAAAATGCCTCGCAGGCCAAGGGCAAGCTTCGGCGCCTGACGCGCATTGTGCAGGCCATCGAGCAGGTGGGCATGGACGCGGTGGTCAGCACCAATTGGTCTCAGCTGGACGTGGAGGTCACCACCAGCCCCTTCAGCGTGGATGAGGCCGAGCGGCGCGTGCGCGCGCTTCGCCCGCCCGTGCGGACACTCCCTGACCTTGGGCTGCATCTGCGTTCCACACGGCGCTCAGGCGACCTGGTGATCCGCACGCACAGCCTCGAAGTGGGTTACCCCGGAAAGCTCCTGTTCCGCTCGCCGGATATCGAGCTGCGGCGCACAGACTGTGCAGCTCTCATCGGTCCGAATGGCGCCGGCAAGTCAACGTTGCTGAAGACCGCGCTGGGCCAGCTTGAACCGCTGGCGGGCGAGGTGGTCCTCGGCGCCAGCCTGCACATCGGCTACTTCGCGCAGGCGCACGAAGGGCTCGATCCGGACAATTCGGTGCTGGATGAGGTGCTGGCCACCTCCCCGGGCATGCTGCCGCATCAAGGACGCGACCATCTTGGCCGGTACCTTTTTTCCGGAGACGACGTTTTCAAGAAAGTATCGATGCTCTCGGGCGGCGAACGCGGCCGGCTGGCGCTGGCGAAACTGGCGTTGCAGGACACGAACCTGCTGTTATTGGATGAGCCGACGAACCACCTGGATATCCCCTCTCAGGAGGTACTGCAAGCCGTTCTGGATGCCTATCAGGGCACGATATTGCTTGTGACGCATGACCGCTATCTCGTCGACGCGCTTGCCACGCAGATCTGGGAGATCGATCCCGATGAGTCGCACCTGACGGTCTTCAATGGCACCTACTCCCAAATGAAAGAAGAAAGGGAGAACCAGGCCAGGCGGGAGGCCGAACGCCGGATCTCTGCCGTCGAGGTGCGGCGCCCTGCTGCGCGGCGGGTCAGGGACGCGGGGATGAAAGAAGCCAGAAGAAGGACGGCGCAAGTGCAGGAGATCGGGAACAGCATTGCCGGGCTGGAAAAGCAGTTGGGTGAACTGGGCGCGCTGCTGGAGAATCCGCCGGCGGACCCCGCCGAGGTGACACGCCTTGGGCGGGAATACGCTCGACTGCAGCGCGAAATGGACGGCAAATTGGGCGAGTGGGAGCGCCTCACTCTGGCATAGATCCGGCCGCATACACTCGCCGCCGAATAGAGATCCAAAGACGCGTCAGATTATGCGCTGAGCTGGATTTCTGTAACGGGGGCGGCATCCGGAGGCAGGATTTCTGCCTCTGCATCTCGGTGAGAGTGTTCGCGGGCTTGCCCAGCTGCTTTCCGCCGCGCGTTCGAACATCTACTATGTCCTGAACATCTCCAGTTTCCTGAGGAATATCCCGGTGTACCCTGATCTGGCCCGGGCGCTGGAATCCTTCGCCAACTGAGTATCGACCACCGAGAACAAAGCGACCGAGGCTCAGTCCTCGGTCTCTTTTTGATTCTGCGAATGACGCTCAGCTTTCCGCCATCTCCGACGGCTCGACGTGCACGGTCACGTCAGCGCCGGGCAGGATCGTCTCCACCTTCTTCTCGATGCGCTCCGTGACACGGTGCGATTCGGAGAGTGTGATGCTGCCATCCATGGTCACGTGCAGGTCGACGAACCAGCGTGCACCCGAGGGGCGGATGCGCACGGCGTGGCAATCGTTGACCCCCTTCAACGGCCGCACCGCCTCAATGAGCCGTTCGGACATGCCGCGCGGGGCGGTATCCAGCAGGCCCATGATGGTCCGATACCCCAGCTCGGCGCTGATGAATATGACGATGGCCGCCACTGCCATGGCGGCAATGGCATCGGCTTGGGACATCCAGTGAAGTCCCGGCACCGAGCGCGCGATCGTCACGCCGATCAGCCCGAGGATGACCACCGAGGAGGACCAGATGTCGGTGGAAAAATGCAGAGCGTCTGCCTCGAGGGCCTGGGAATGGTATTTCCTGGCAGCGCGGTAGAGAATGCGCGATCGCGTGTAGTCGATGACGATGGAGGTTCCCATGACCACGAACGACCAGATCGAGGCTTCCACTTCCACCGACTTATAGAACAACCGCTGCACGGCCTCATTGATGATCCAGGCCGAGGTGGCCAGCAGGAGCAGCGTCTCGAACAGGGCGGAAAGATTCTCGATCTTCCCATGGCCGAAGTGATGCTCGCGGTCCGCGGGTCTATCAGAGACGCGCACCGCGAAGAGTGTCATCAGCGCGGCCACCAGGTCAAGGGCCGAGTGCGCGGCCTCGGCCAGGATGCCAAGCGAGTTGGTGAGCAATCCCACCACGAGCTTGAATGACGTCAGGCCGACGGCAGCCACGACCGAGCTAAGCGCGGCAGAACGTTTTTCGACTTGTGCGCTGGTTAGCGGCATACAGTCCTCAGTTGCGAGATTGAGGCCGCCTGTCGTAGTATTCAGTTTGACCGCAATGGGGGAAAGCCGCGGCTACGACTTTGAGATTCTGGGGCCGATGGAGAAATGATACCTACCTGAGCCCGCGATGTACAGGGGAGAACGTCACGAATCCAGCCTCATCCTGCACGCATATCGACACCATTTTGCAGGGGTTCTCTCCGGAAAGCGTGCCCTGCTACCCTATTGCTCCCAGCTTCTTACCCACCTTCGCGGAGGCCTCCAGCCCTTGCCCGAGGTCGTCGTGGTGGTGCGCCGCGGAGATCATGACTCGGATGCGCGCCTTGCCCTTCGCCACAGCGCTGGGACTTCTTTTGGACCGCTTGTCGAAATGGTGACAAAATTGAAAAGGGCCAGGCACCCCCTCCCCTCGGCAATCTTCCGTCCAGGAATTGTCATTTGGATTTTCGATGGTGTTCGATGATCTTCTCTTCCTGGGCTACAGGATCGCCAATCGGCTCGAGATGGGTGCTTACACTGGCCATCGGCAGCGCGCCGCGGATCTCGAACTCGATGGTCTGCAGAATGCCATGCCCGCGCTGCACGCTCCACTTTCCAGGAATCAGGACATGCACGGAGATGAACTGATCGACCCCCGCCTGTCTGGTGCGCAAGTCGTGGTAGCGCAGACCCGAGGCGGCCCGACGGTCCAGAATCTCGGCGACCTTTAACTGGTCCGCGGATGGGATGGCCGTGTCCATCAGGCCCTGGACAGACCTGCGCATGAGACCGACCCCCGACCAAATGATGTTGATGGCAACGCCGATTGCGATCAGCGGATCCAGGATCTGCAAGCGGGTAACGGTGACTACGCCGAGAGCCACCAGCACTCCCGCCGAGGTCCAAACATCCGTCATCAAATGACGTGCGTCGGCTTCGAGAGTAATGGACTGGTAGCGTTTGCCGGCCTGCAGCAGGATGTGGGCCACGCCGAAGTTGATCAGGGACGCCACCATCGAGAGTGCGATGCCGATCCCCAGACCCTCCAAGGGGCGAGGCGCCAGCAAACGCTCAATGGCAGTCCAGGTGATACTGGCGGCCGCCACCAGGATCAAAGCTCCTTCGACGCCGCTCGAGAAGTATTCCGCCTTGCTGTGGCCAAAGGCATGCTCCCGGTCGGCTGGCCGCGCCGCGATCGTCAACATCGTCAGGGCGACGAGTGCCGCTATCAGATTCACGCCCGATTCCATTGCATCCGAAAGCAGCCCGACCGATCTGGTGAGCAGAAAGGCCATGCTCTTCAGGCCTATCGTGAGCACTGCCGCCGCGATCGAGAGCCACGCATACTGCGTCAGCCGGGCGCGGTCGAAGACCGCCTCGGGCGCGGGAGCTTGTGCTTTCATCCGGGGGTGCGACATAGAGTCCTCAGTTGCGAGATTGAGGCCGCCTGTCGTAGTGTTCAGTTTTACCGCAAGGGAGGAAGGCCGCGGCTACGACTTTGAGATTCTGGCGCCGACGGAGGAATGATACCTACCTGACCCCGCGCTGTACAGGGAAGAACGCCACGAATCCGGCCTCATCCCGCACGCACATTGACACCATCTTGCGGGAATCTTCTCCAGGAAATGTGCCCTGCTACCTTATCACTCCCAGCTTCTTGCCCACCTTTGCGAAGGCCTCCAGCCCTTGTCCGAGGTCATCATGGTCATGCGCCGCGGAGATCATGACTCGGATGCGCGCCTTGCCCTTCGGCACAGCGGGGTAGCTGATGGCCATGGCGAACACGCCGTTCTGAAAGAGCTCCCGGCTGAACTGCTGAGCCAGCGGTGCTTCGCCAAGCATGACAGGTGTGATGGGCGTCTCGCTCAGCCCGGTATCGAAGCCGAGCTTCTTCATCTCTGCCTTAAAGTACCTCGTGTTGTCCCATAGCTTGTCCACCAGTTCCGTGGATGCCTCAAGCAGGTCTATGGCCGCGATGCAGGCCGCGGCATCCGGCGCGGTGACTGCCGAGGAGAACAGGAACGGCCGCCCGCGTTGCCGCAGCCACTCGATGATTGTCTTGTTGCCTGCCACCAAGCCGCCGACCACCCCGAATGCCTTGGAAAGTGTACCGACCTCGATGTCCACCTTGCCGTGCAGGCCAAAGTGGTCCACGATGCCGCGCCCGCCCCTGCCCAGGACGCCCTCGCCGTGCGCATCATCCACCATGAACATCAGGTCGTAGTTCTGCGCCACCTCATAGAGGGCGGGCAGCGGGGCGATGTCGCCATCCATGCTGAACACGCCGTCCGTCACCAGCAGCGCACGACGGTACGTGCCGGCGTTCGCATTGATCGCAGCCTCCAGTGCCGCCGGGTCGTTGTGCCCGTAGGCCACGATCGTCGCGCCCGATAGGCGGCAACCGTCGATGATCGATGCGTGATTGAACCGGTCCGAGAAGATCACATCCTCTTTGCCGACCAGAGCGGCGATCGCACCCAGGTTGGCGGTGAAACCGGATTGAAAGGTGATCACGTCCTCCGCGCCCTTGAACCCCGCAAGACGTTTCTCAAGCTCCACGTGCAGATCGGTCGTCCCTGCGATGGAGCGCACGGCCGCAGGCCCCATGCCGTATTTCTTCATGGCTTCCCTGGCAGCCTCTATCAGGCGGGGATGATTGGCCAACCCGAGGTAATTGTTCGAGCAGAAATTCAGAACCGATTTGCCATCGATCATCAACTGTGATCCCTGGGGCGAACTAATGGTCCTGATCCTGTTATAGAACCCCAGGTCTTTCAACGATTGAATGTCGTCTTCCAGCCAGTCTAGGTGTGTTGACATCCTTCACCTCTCACATTTGGGATCCCACCTTGGAAAAGAAAAAGCATCTCCCTTGTCATGAGGAGATGCCTGCAATTGTATCAATGGCTCCGTTTACATCCCATACATCTCGATGATCTCTTCCTCGGTTTTGCCAAGTATGCGATGCTTCTTGCCAACCTTGATGAATGCATCCAGTGCCCTGTCAAGATGCTGCTTCTCGTGTCCCGCGGAGAGTTGGGTTCGAATTCTGGCCTGTCCCTTTGCCACCACCGGGAAGAAGAAGCCAATGGCGTAGATACCCTCTGCATATAGATCGCTGGAGAAATCCTGGGCCAGCTTGGCGTTGAAGAACATCACCGGGACGATCGGTGTGTCGCCTTTCTTCAGAACAAACCCGGCTTCTGTGAGACCCTTTCGCCAGTAGCGTGCGTTCTCCTCCAACTTGTCCCGCAGTTCCGTGCTTCGCTTCAGGATTTCAAAAGCCTTCAGCACGCCTGAAATGATCACAGGCGCCATGGCGTTGGAGAACAGATAGGGTCGGGCCCTCTGCCGGCACATTTCAACGATTTCACTCCGCCCCGAAACACACCCGCCCGAAGCGCCTCCCAGTGCCTTGCCAAAGGTGGTCGTGAGGATGTCAATCTTTCCCACAACCCCACATCTTTCATGCGTACCACGCCCTGTCTTGCCGATGAAACCTGAAGCGTGCGAATCATCTACAAAGACCAGCGCGTCATAGGCTTCAGCCAATTTGACGACCTCATCCAATTTTGCAGCATCCCCATCCATCGAATAGACGCCGTCGTTGATGATCACCCGCAGGCGCTTGTCCTGGAATTGCTGCAGCTTCTTCTCAAGGTGGTCCATATCTCCATGTTTGTATGTGTCACGTTCGGCGCTGCATAAGCGCATTCCGTCAACGATGGAAGCATGGACCAGCCGGTCGGAGATCATGATATCGTCCTTGGTCAGGAGCGCCTCAAAGACGCCTGCATTGGCATCCATGCAGGAGGGGAAGAGGATCGTGTCTTCCGTACCCAGGAAATCAGTCACAACCTTTTCAAGCTCCTTGTGGATATCCTGTGTCCCGCAGATGAATCTCACGGAAGACATGCCGTACCCGCGGGTATCCAGACCCTCGTGTGCTGCCTTCAGCACTTCTGGATGGCTGGAGAGTCCCAGGTAGTTGTTGGCACAGATATTAATGACCTTCTTGATGTCCGCGCCTTCCGGGAATTCGACTTCAATATCGGCGGCTTGCGGTGAATGGATGAATCGTTCCTGCTTGAATAGACCCCCCTCACGAATGGTATCTAGTTCCTGTTGATAGATTCCCCGGGCGCGATCACTGTAACTCATTGCATGCTCCTTTCATCAAATACTCCAATGACGCGCAGACTGAGATTGCGCCTCTTGAGGGTATATAGCTATTCAAGACCTGGTCGACAAGTCAGGTTTCAGGAGGTGAAACGCGACACCAGATCGGCGATCTTATTTACGCTGTCGAAGGCTTCCGGTGAGGCGTCTTCGTCTGGAATGGAAATCTTATACTTCACTTCCAGGAAGCGCTTCAGAGATACCATGGAAAACGAATCCACCAGGCCGCTTGAAATCAACGGGGTATCGTAGGTGATCTTGTCATCCTCTTCCGCATATTCCTCAATGACGTATTTCAGAATGGTATCCTTCGGGTCGTCCATGCAGTGCTCCTTTTGCTGTTCCTGTGAAAGGGATTGTGCGGGCGCGTTCCGCTTCCGTTAATCGTTTTCGAGGGTCGAGGTATCGCCCACCTCCTCACCCCATTCCTTGGCGTGCAGCACGCGACGCATGATCTTACCGCTGCGTGTTTTCGGCAGCGAGCTGACATATTCGATGTCTTGCGGCATTGCCAGGGAGGATAATTTCTTGCGGATGAAGTTCATGATATCCAGCTCCAATTCCTCAGTAACACTAAAACCGGGCTTCAAGGTCACATACGCCTTGACAACTTCCATGTTGATCTCATCCGGCTTGGAAACAACTGCAGATTCTGCGACTGCAGCATGTTCCAGTAACGCTGATTCCACCTCAAACGGACTGACCAGGTGACCGGCAGTATTGATGATGTCATCATCCCGCCCGACAAACCAGAAATAGCCATCGCTATCGATCCGCGCCCGGTCTCCGGGTAGGTACCAGCCATTCTTGAATTTGCCCTTGTAAGTCTCTTCATTCCTCCAATAGGTTCTCATCATTGCGGGCCACCCCGGCCGAAAAGCCATCAGACCAATCACCCCCGGTTCGTTGATGGGCTCATAGTTCTTTGCATCGACCACGGCTCCGATGATCCCGGGAAATGGTTTGCCCATTGATCCAGGCTTGATTTTCATCCCCGGGTAATTGGAGACCATGATGGAACCGGTTTCGGTCTGCCAGTATGAATCATGGAAGGGAAGGCCGAACACCTTTTCAGACCAGATCACAGCTTCTGGGTTGAGAGGTTCGCCGACACTGATCAAGTGCCGCAAACTGGACAGGTCGAATTTCCTGACGATCTCGTCGCCCGCCTTCATCAAGGAACGAATCGCCGTTGGCGCCGAATACCAAACGGTGATCCTGTATTTTTGAATGAAACGATACCAGGCTTCGGCGGAAAACCCGGCGTCCAGCACACACTGGGTCACCCCCAATGCCCATGGTGCGATAATGCCGTAGGAAGTTCCAGTAACCCAGCCTGGATCTGCTGTGCACCAATACAAATCACTATCAGTAATATCCAGCACCCATTTTGCGGTCAGGTATTGGGAAATGAGCGCATAGTGAACATGTTGCACACCCTTGGGTAGACCGGTTGTCCCGGAGGTGTAGTGCAACAACGAAGGGGATTCAGCCTTCGTCGGAAAGATTACCAGCTCCTCCGTTCTTTCCGATTCCATTGAAAAGGCAATTTCCCTGTCCTTCAGTTCCTTCTTCCCATCATGGTCGACAATAATGATGTGTCTCAGGTTCGGAAGCTGGTCGAGGATCTTGCGGATTTTGGAAACATGCTTTCTTTGCGTGATGATTGCAGATGTGCCCGCATTATCCAGTCGCACAAAGAGGGATTCATCACCAAATGCCGAGAATAGGGGTTGAGCGATGGCTCCGATCTTCAGGATTCCCACCAGGCCAATATACAGTTCAGGAATGCGATCCATAAAGAGACAGACGCGATCCTCGTTCTTCAAGCCCAGACTGCGCAAAAAGGCCCCGATCGTATTGCTGTACACCCGGATATCGTTATAGGTGTAATGTTTTTCTTCACCTGTTGCGCCCTCCCATAAAAGCGCCAGCTTGTCCCCCTTTCCCATCTCGCAGATGCGATCTGAGCAGTACCAGCCAATATTGATGATCTCTCCTGCCTTGTAGCCGAGTTCCTGTTCTGCAATCGACCAATCGAAGCCTTTGACCCTGTCCTCGTAGCGCCCGATATTTGACATACAGAGTCTCCCGTCTAATTTTCCAGGATGATCACAGCAATGGCACTCTCCTTGCTGTGCGATAGCGAAATTGACGTCTGCTTGATTTGATGCTGCTCAAACAAATCCTTCACTTTGCCGTGGACGAAGACCTGAGGCTTCCCCCGATCATCGTCGATTACTTCAATATCGCAAAAAGCAAGCCCCTCACGCCACCCAACGCTCAGCGCTTTGAGGGCGGCCTCCTTGGCGGCATAACGCACGGCATAGTGCTGGGATTTCCTTGCTTTGCTTTCGCAATATCTAATTTCCTCTTCTGTGAAAATCGTTCCCAGGTACTGCCTCCCCCTGGCAACCATCTTTCCAATTCTTGCCACCTCGATGATATCTGTTCCAATTCCGAAGATCACGCGAACACTCCTCTACCGAGAGTGTGAAATCGATTCGAAGAGAGGACCGGCAGCCACCGCCGTCTTCCATTCTTTCGGGCAGGAAGGGTGGTTTCGTGACGCAATCCCATTATAGCGATTTCGTGTCATCTTCTGCCAGTGACAATCGGATTAATTGTGGGGTATCAGTTCCCCCAAGTCAGGTCGGGAGAAAAGGCGCATCGTGGTGAGGATGTGCTGGCCAAACAACAGACGGTCACATCCCTAGGTTGACCGGTCCGTCCTATCGTCCAGCAGCAGTCCCAACTCGGTCATTGCCTCTGCCACTTTCTGGATGGCTCCACCTTTGACGATCACTGTTGTCGGACCGAGCGGTTCGCCCAGGTACTTGGCCGCCTTGGATTTGCGCAGCTCCTTGATGATCTCCGGGCGGGTCACGCGCAGCACGACTTGACTCTCGGTGCGCGCCTCGATGCCGGTGGTCTCCCAGCGCCTGAGAGCCTTGGTGACCGCCGCTGGAATGCCTGCGCTGCCGTGTTTGGCAAGCAGGGCCACCAGATGCTCCACCTTGAGGCCTTGTTTTGCGCCTCGCTCGAGCGCACGGGGGTTGATGCGATAGCGATACTCCTCCGGACCCTGACCCTCCCATTCACAGAAGCGCGCCAGTTGATAACGGACGGATCGTGCAACCTGCCTCGGAGCTGTGATCCGGCCCTGCGAGGTGATGTGCAGCTTGCCGTTCTCCGCGGCCGATGCTCGCGAGGCCTGTGCTGCCGGAAGCCGGAACGCGGACGGTTCCTTATCCTCGCCCGCGCTGGCAATGTCGAGAAGACCGAGACGGTGCATCACATCAACGATGAGAAAGCGTATCAGTTCCCCGTCCACGCGGTCCCAGTTCGCAAAGCTCCGCAGATACTGTCCATCCGAGGCGCTCTTGATGAACCATGAGTCGTAGTCTCCGGCGGGCCGCTGGAAGTCCGCGTGGTGCTGTTTGATCTCGTTGATGAAGGCCTTGAGGCTCCACCAGGTCTGGGGCGGCACGGCCTCCAATCGGCTCAGGAGAAACTGGCGTGTAGTGCGCGGTTCATTGACCCATGGGCCCTCACAGACTAGGCTGGGCACCAGTCGCAGTTCGTTGAAAACATTGCTGGTGCGCCATGCGTCCACGAGCAGGCGCAGCGCCTCGGCGCGCGGCATCTCCAGGAAGGCCTTAACCTTCCCGGCCTGGGGGAGTCCGTGCTGCAGTATTCCCGCACATTCCAGAAGGGCGCGTAGCACCGGATCTTCCGGCACGGGGTGATTGATCCGCGAGGCAGCCAGAAGCGTCGTGGCATCGTCAAGGACGCGATCGTTCGCCGCGGACACGCGGCTGCGCTCGGCCGGGGCAGCGGGGCGGCCTGGTGGCGCAGCCGGTGCCGGCGGCTCCGCCCCGCGCCTCTGAATGAGACGCAGCAGATCGTCCGGGATGTAGGCGAATTCCTGGGGACCCTTGTCTGTATCGAAGAAGGCGCGCCCGAGCAGCGCGCGATAGAACAAGACCTCGGCAGGCGAGGCGGGGTGCAAATGCGGCTGCTCGCGATCGCGGCGTCCCGCTCCCATCTCGCGAATGTCGCCGAACTCACGCATGAACGCTGGCCACGGGATACGCCCTCCGGCGTGGGTCAGCGTGATCAGGGCGGCGCGCGCTCGTGGTTCGAGGGACTCGATGATCTCGGACGTCAGCCGGGGGTCGAGTATGGCATGTGCCGCATCCTCCGCGTCGGAATCCACGTCCTGGGGGCTCAGGTCAAGCCCCCAGAGCTCGGCAATGATGCGTAGGTGCCCGAGGTCCTGGGATTGGAGCAGCTGAATCAGATCAGGCATGGTCTCTCAGCGCATCCCAAAGTTCTGTATCGGCACTTGAGCAGATTGGCTAGCCGCGCACTACCTGCAGCGCGCCGGGCAGCACCTCCAATGCCAGCGTGCGCAGATTGCTGCCGAAGCCGGTGTAGATCTCGCCATCCGCATGGATGTGGAGCGGGCGGTCGGCGTTCAGCGAAAGGCGTTTGCACGATCCCAAGGTAACCTGCTTGAAGCGGCCGTGTGTGCCCTTCATCACTTCGGGCACGATGCGGAACATCGTCAGGCGGCTGCACATCTCGATCATGGCGTAGTGCAGGATACCGTCATCTGTCCTGGCAGCGGGTGCAACCAGAAAGCCGCCGCCCTCGCGAGGTCCATTGCACATTACCAGCATCAAGTTGCGCTGTTCAAACTTCGTGCCGTCCACCTCCATTTGCATCAGAATGGGGTCGTGATTGAGGATGATGGTCTGGATGACTGCCGTCAGATACATCAGGAAGCCGCGCACCACGGGCAGTTTGTGCGAACGGATGGTGACGACCGCATCGAAGCCGATGCCGAGGGTGTTATCGAAGTATTCCCGCCGCCCGTGGTCGTCGATCAGCACGCCCACATCCACTGCAGACGGTTCGCCGTTCAGCGCATGGGCCAGGGCATGATCCGAGCGCAGCGGGACGCCGATGGCATGTGCAAAATCATTCCCGGAACCCACCGGTACCACACCCATGATGGGTCGCTTGCCTTCGGGCAGCTGCATCAGGCCGTTGACGACCTCATGCACGGTGCCATCGCCCCCCATGGCAATGACCATTTCGTAGCCCTGCTCGCCGGCCTGCTTCGCCAGGGCGGTGGCGTGCGTTGGGTAGACCGTCCCGCTCCAATCCGCGCCGCCATACTCACTGATCACCGGACGCAGGTCATTGGCGACTCTCCAGGCGTTGTGCATATCGGCCATTGGATTGAGAATGATCTTCACCTTGCGGGACATACAGCATCTCCTCCCGGGCGGCCCTCCGTGTTTGTTGGGACCGCGCGGCCAATAGGATCTATATCGTTGGGGTCAGCTTACCCAGTGCCTTCCGCATGCGTTCAATGCCTGCGGTGATATTGTCGGTGGAGGTGGCGTAGGACAACCTCAGGTAGCCCTCGCCGTATTGGCCGAACGAGGAACCGGGCAGCCCTGGCGACATCGCCATCGTACGAGTCGGTCCATTGGGCGAAATCGCTTGCGGGGAAAGGATCTGCCGACTGCATGCAGGATCAGCCGCGGCTACTTGCCCCGTTCCTCAAAGGACATGATCGATTGATACGGCCCCGCCCTGCAGTAGTAGATGCTGTAGTCATGGCCTTCATGCCAGAAGCCGATGTCCTCGTGGCGGGCACGATCTACGACCACCTCCAGGTTGTCCCGTCCTTGCCGTCTTCGATGATTACGCCAAGGGCCGTCAGCCTGTCGCGGATCAGGTCGGAGAGCGCCCACAGCTTCTGCTTCCTTACCTCGCTGCGCACCACAACCAACAACGCAACAAACGGATCCGCCTGAGCCGAGCCCTGCTTCTCGCTGAGCCGCAAACCCAGCACGCCGGCGAGCTCGCGCAGAACAGCCTGCGCCGGCTTCAATTGCCCGTCTGTGGCGCCCTGATCGCGGGCCGTGTTGATCGACTTCACAAGGTTGGAGAGCGCCGCCAGGGCCAGCGGCGTGTTGATGTCGTCATCCATGGCTTCCACAAATGCCTGCTGGGTGGCCTCGCCCTGCCCGGAGAACGCCGCCGCAGGATCCGCAGAAAGGCCCGGCGCCGACGCGGCTGCCGGCCGCAGCCCGGATTGCAGGCGGGCGACGTTCTTCTCGGCCGCGTCCAGCGTCTCGTCATTGAACAACAGCGGGGCGCGGTATGAGCTGCTCAATACCAGCATGCGCATCGCGTCCGCATCGCGCTTCGAGAGGAACTCCTTGATGCTGATGATGTTGCCAATGGACTTGGACATCTTCTCGCCGGCGAGTTGCAGCATGCCGTTGTGCACCCAAAATCGGGCGAAGCGCTTTCCGGTAAAAGACTCGCTCTGAGCGATCTCGTTCTCATGATGGGGGAAGACCAGGTCATTCCCACCGCCGTGGATGTCGATCTGCTCGCCCAGTTCAGCCAGGCTCATGGCGGAGCACTCGATGTGCCAGCCGGGACGGCCCTTGCCCCACGGAGAATCCCAGGCGGGCTCGCCGGGTTTGGCGGCCTTCCACAGCGCGAAATCCATGGGATGCTCTTTGGCCTCGCCCACCTCGATGCGCGCGCCGGCCTGCATGTCCTCCAGTTTGCGGCCCGAGAGTTTGCCGTACTGCTTGTCCTTGGTGACCCGGAAATACACGTCGCCGTTCGATGCCGCGTAGGCGTCCCCTTTGTCCACCAGACCCTTGACCATCGCCAGGATCTTGTCCATGGTCTGCGTGGCGCGTGGATTGCTGGTCGCGGGCAGGATGTTGAGGTCGCGCAGGTTCTGGGCGTAGTCGTTGATGTAACGCTGCGCCAGCTTGAACGGATCCTCGTTGAGCTGGTTGGCGCGGGCGATGATCTTGTCGTCCACGTCCGTGTAGTTCATGACGTGCCGCACCTCGAACCCCCGATATTCAAGATAGCGGCGGATGATATCGAAGACCAGGGCAGACATCGCATGCCCGACATGCGCCTCGTTGTACACCGTCACGCCGCATACGTACATGCGGACGACGTTCGGTTCCAGCGTCTCAAAGTCTTCCGTCTTGCGCGTCAGTGTGTTGTAGATGCGAAGCATTGTTTGCCTTCCCGCCTCGGAGGAACCGGATGGCGCCGCCTTTGGCTGGACCGGCCCTACTTACCGCCCGGCCACGGCCCTTTCTTGCGTAACTTGCCGTTGGCCTCCTCGACGCGGGCGAAGATCATGCGGCCCGCCGCGGTCTGCAGCACCTTGGTCACGTGGATGTCCATGTACTCGCCGATGTAGTCCTTGCCGTTTTCCACCACCACCATCGTCCCATCATCCATGTAGCCCACCCCCTGACCGACTTCCTTGCCTTCCTGAAAGACGTTGATCTTGAGCACTTCGCCGGGCAGCACCACCGACTTGACCGCGTTGGCAAGTTCGTTGATGTTCAGCACGGCGACTCCCTGCAGTTCAGCGACGCGGTTGAGGTTGTAGTCGTTCGTCAGCACCGGGCTCTTAAGCTGCTTGCCCAGCACGACCAGCTTGTCGTCCACCTCGCGCATGCCCTCGACATCGATATCGCTGACGCGCACCAGCACATTGGGGAGCTTCTGCAGCTCGGTCAGCACTTCCATGCCGCGCCGCCCGCGCTGACGCCGCAGCCCGTCCGGGGAGTCGGCGATGTTCTGCAGCTCGTTCAGGACAAAGCGCGGAATGAGCAGCGTCCCGGGCAGGAAGCCGGTGCGCGCGATGTCGGCCACGCGGCCGTCAATGATCACGCTCGTATCCAGCAGAATGGTGCGGTTGAGATTGGTCCAGGATGTGCCTGAGCCGCCCTCGCCGCGCCCGCTCAGGCTGCCGAACAGGCTCATGATGTCCCCCTGGCGCATCACGAACAGCGATACACCAAAATAGCCGAAGATAATGACGCCGACGAAAGGCAACACGCTGCCGAATGGCTCGGGCAGATTGGAGAGCGGGAACGCCAGCAGGGTGGCGATCAGCACTCCCACCACCAGGCCGGCGAGGCTGGCAAAGAGTGTCTCTGCAGACACGCGCCCAAGCAGGCGGCGCAGTGCCCGCGCCGGTCGCGTGGTGAAATAGGGCGTCAGGATCAGGCCCACCAACGCCCCGACCATCGCCAGCCCGAGGGTGTAGCGGACCACCTCGCCTGGATTGAACCTTGCCAGATCGTGCCCCCAGAAGCCCCCTGCAATGCCAAAAAGAAACATGAAAATAATGCGCAGGAAAAATTCCGTACTCATAATTGCACCTCGGTTGGTAACGTGCGGGATGATGCTGTAGATGATAGCATGCCGGGCTCGTGCCGTCAATTCACCCGGACTCCCACCGACTCGCATCCAAAGCGCCTCGTAGGTGCGCAAGCTCCCCTCCCCCGTCGCGCAAGGCGGCCTCAAGCCGTAGTTGCGCATCCCTGCCGTAGGCCCTAGCCAGAGGGCGCCATGAGGCGCAGAGAAAAAGAGGGGAGGGGTAGGCGCCAGTCCCTGCGCTGTTAGCAGGGAGGGTGGGGGTTACGCATTCACTTGTCCTCGCCTTCGGCACGGCCTACGTGAATATATGTATAATTTACGCCCTATGGCGATCGACCAGTTCGGGCGCAATATCCACTACCTGCGCATCAGCCTCACCGATCACTGCAACCTGCGCTGCATCTACTGCATGCCGGAGGACCAGACTTTCCGTCCCAACCCGGAGCTGATGCAGGACGACGAGATCGCAGTGCTGACGCGTCTCTTCGCCAGCCTGGGCTTCGATAAGATCCGCCTCACGGGCGGTGAGCCCACGGTGCGCAACCACATCGTCGAGATCGTGCGCACCATCGCCTCCACCCCGGGCATCGAGGCGGTCTCCATGACCACCAACGGCATTCTGCTCAGGCAGCTGGCGCAGCCTCTGGCTGAGGCCGGCCTCAAGCGCGTCAACGTCAGCATCGACACGCTGGACGCGGACAAGTTCCAGCGCCTGACGCGCTGGGGCAAGCTGCAGGAGGTGTGGGACGGCATCCTGGCGGCGGAAGAGGCCGGCATGCGGCCTGTCAAGCTCAACGCGGTCGTGGTCAAGGGCTACAACGAGAACGACGTCATCGATCTGGCAAAGTTGACCATCGATCGTCCGTGGCAGGTGCGTTTCATCGAGATGATGCCCTTTGCCGGCGCGACCGACATAGAGCCCGGGCAGATCATCACCGCGGCGCAGATCCAGGAGCGCATCGAGGCCGGCATGGGGAAGCTGGAGCTCTCCAATAACGGAGAGCTGGACGGCGAAGCGCGCGTCTTTCATATCCCGGGCGCCAAGGGGAACGTGGGCTTCATCTCGTCCGTCACCGCGCCGTTCTGCGAATCATGCGACCGCACCCGGCTGACCGCGGACGGCCGGCTGCGGCTGTGCCTGCTGCGCGAGAAAGAGGTCGACCTGCTCACGCCGCTGCGCGCGGGTGCGTCGATCGAGGACCTGCGGCGGCTCATCCTGGATGGCATCTGGCTCAAGCCGTGGGGCCATGGGCTGGCGGAGGGTGTCATTCCGTCGAATCGTGTGATGAACGAGATCGGGGGGTAGTCCTCGCTCGTTGTTGTCGCCGAAAATCCTGCGTTCTCCAGGGTGGGCGGAGCGAAGCATTCTCCACGCTGATCGCTGATTGATCGGCTGGCCCGGGCGGGGCCGGTTCCGGTGGGCCCATGGATGCCGGCTGCGTAGAGCGCCCGGAGCAATCGATCGCTGCGATCGCCTGGTAGTAATTCTTCTCTATATAGAGAGTTAAGTGAATCACTACTACTACCAGGCGATTTAAAATCGATTCCCCCCGACGGACGGGAAATCAGGGGCAAGCGGCGCTCTTCCCGGAGCGTATTCGCGCGAATAATTCGAATCAAGGTCGAATGCGCTTATGCAAGGAGGGAAAGAGCGTATTCAGCTGTTAAGGTTCTGGGACCTCACCCCAGCCCCTCCCTGAGCAGGGAGCTCAGGGACACGTCTCCCAAGGGAGAGGGGATTCTTGCGCTAACCCCGCTCCCCCTTGGGAGCGGGGTTAGCGCAATGGCGGGTTGATCCCGTGTCGTCGTCGGCGCGGGGTGGGCGATCCCTGGCGCCTCGCGGCGCCAGGATGGGCGGTCCCTGCGACTCGTGTCGCAGGGACTGGCGGTGGCGGCTCGAAGCCGCCCCGCGGCGATGCATGCTCTAGAAAAACAATGAGGAACGATTCTGGGGCGTAGGAATGAAACTTGTCCAGACACGATAATGGGTGGGAGGGATGGAAGCAGTGCAAGCAGTGGAACACTTTTGCTCTCCGGGGATCTACGGGTAATCGTGGAGGATCGGGGTGGTAGGTGCCATGTGGTGGGCAGTCCCTGCGACTTGTGTCGCCCTCTGGCTAGGGCCTGCGGCAGGGATCTACGACGGTGGCGGCTAGCCCTGGCGCCTCGTGGTGCTAGGGCGGGCGATAGCGGCACGACGCCGCTCTTGGCACCGCTCCCCCATGGGAGCGGTGTGCGCAATGGCGGCTTGATCCCGCCTTGCGTGAGGCGAGGGGAGAGGCGCGACGAAGGGTTCTCCAGCCATGAGGCGATGATATAGAACAACTGTTCAGCCGTCAAGGCTCAAACTGTTCACACCGTACAAGAATGGAGTGATTCTTCTGTCCTCTGAACAGCTAGAGAGGGCCCGCGCGGCATGTCGTGCTCCCCTCTCCGCTTGGGAGAGGGGCAGGGGGTGAGGTCCCACCCCCAAAGTGTTCACCCCGCACAAATTCTGAGTGATTCTTCAGTTCCTGCAATGCCAGCTGCTTACAGCGCCTGAAGCGATCGATCGCTGCGATCGCCTGGTAGTAGTTCTTCTCTATATAGAGATTTAAGTGAATCACTACTACTACTAGGCGATTTAAAATCGATTCCCCCCGGCAGATGAGAAACCAGGGGCAAGCGGCGCTCTTCCCGGAGCGCCCCGGGGGATTCAGTTGTTAAGGTTCAGGGACCTCACCCCGGCCTCTCCCAAAAAGGCGGTGGGCCTGGCCGCACATGGGTTATGCCGTCAGGCCCATCACAAGTCGTTGTCCAAATGGATATGCTATACTTCGCGCGAACAAGGCGTTCAAGCAGAGTTCTTGCGGACCAATAAGCCATATTTGGAGGCGAATATGGAAGCGATACAAATCGCCCAAGCGCTATCAATTCGAGACGAAGGATTCGATGAGCTCTGGCTGCAAAAGCAAATCTATGATAACCCTTCGGCCCTTGGCTTAGGGGACTTGGAGCCAATTACAAGAGAACGGCTACAATCATCCGGTGGGCGAATTGATATTCTTCTCAAGAATCCGGAAGATGACGCAATGTACGAAGTTGAGGTAATGCTCGGGGAAACCGATGAAACACACATAATTCGAACAATCGAATATTGGGACAATGAAAAACGCCGTTGGCCTCAGAGACAGCATTTCGCGGTCTTGGTGGCCGAATACATCAACCGGCGATTCTTTAATGTCATTCATCTCCTTAGCAACTCAATCCCAATTATCGCGATCCAAGCATCGCTTTTGCAAAGCAACGACAAGAAGAGTCTCTTCTTCACTACACTTCTCGATACATACGAGGAAATTGACGACGAGACTTCCTTTGATGACAAGACGTATAACCGAGAATATTGGGTTAGCAAAGCAAAGTGGACACTCGATATAGTCGAAACCCTGCTGAGTGTTACAGCAGACATATTTACTGAACCGACACTCCACTACGTAAAGAACTACATTGCCATTAATGTCTCCGGCAATAACTATCTTTGGATACACAAGAGGAGCAGCGACAAGTCACTTCTAGGTTTTCGTATGGCACAGCCCCTCCAAGATGAAGTGGTGACACTTCTCGATGGGAACAACATCTCGTATGTAAGAAAGCCGAAGGCATTTCGAATCACGGTCGACAAGCAAATGATCGAGAAGAACCGCGATGTATTCAGGAGCATCGCAGAGTTAGTAAAAAGAAGCTGGCAGGCTAGTGTTGACAACTGAAGAATGGCGCACCACCGAATCTAAACAGGACTCTCAGGGTTGAAATCCTGAGAGTCCTGTTCTTTCTTTGCCGCAGTCAAAGGGACGGCCGAAAGGCCCACGATCTCCATCCTCGGCGCCTTCTTCGCATAAAACCCGTCCTTCAGAGCGTTCTTATTCCCTTTTGGCGCGCTGGTCTCTATGCTCCGCTACTTCCCCCTTGCATGAATGTCAGGCGCGTGAGGCGAGATTCTGCTTCGTGACATGTAGAATTGGTGTGCGGGGAGGCACACCGACCGTACGGCGGCGGCAGAAGGGCTTGCAATGGCTTTCATAATTGACACTTTCAAGGTCATCGCTCTGGTGTTGGGGTTTATTTTCGCTGCATGGCCGCTTATTGTGGTTGCTCCGTTGGGATGGCGCAGGGGAGATGTCCTCCGAGGTATGACCTTTGCCTGGGTAATCATGTTCCTCAGCTGGCTCATGGTGAGAGCCACATCAACAAAACCGGCAAGCTTTCTTATTCCCGAACCGCTGAATTCCTACGTGTTCTTCCTCACAGGCGCAATCTTGATAGGCATCTTCGTGGGGCGGGGAGTGGTTCGGCGCGGCGGCATTCGCAGATCAGCGGACAAAGCGCGCTCCCCGCGTGATCTGCTGGATGTTTCGCCCACTCAGTTCGAGGATATGGTCGTCGAGGTTTATCGAATGCGTGGCGCCAAGGCGTGGCGCACGGGCGCGACCGGCGATCACGGCGTGGATGTCGTCGTCGAAACCCCTAGGGGCGAGAAATGGGTGGTGCAGTGCAAACGTTGGCGAGGCTGGGTCGGCGAGCCGCAGGTGCGTGATTTCTATGGCACGATGCAGCACGAGAAAGCGCACAAAGGTGTGTTGGTCACCACTGGGACATTCAGTAACGCCGCGCGCCGATGGGTCCAAGGCAAACCGCTATCCCTCGTGGATGGCAAGACATTCCTGAAGGCATGGAAGGACGCGAAAAAGGGCTGAGTGGAGAGCCTAGTTGCCCCGGCAAGGCTCCAAGTGTTCACCCCGCACAAATTCTGAGTGATTCTTCAGTTCCTGCAATGCCAGATGCTTACAGCACCTGGAGCGATCGATCGCTTCGATCGCCTGGTAGTAGTTCTTCACTATGTAGAGAGTTGTGTGAATCACTACTACTATTCCCCCCGGCAGACGGGAAACCAGGGGCAGGCGGTGCTCTTCCCGGAGCGCCCGGCGGCCCCGCGAGAGAGGTGCCGGGCATTGGGGCTGGGGATCTGCTCCTCAAGAACAAAGAGGAAGGGGGTGCGCCCCGCTCTGCGCGTCGACTTCTGATGATCCAGGGATCGGATTTCGCGGCGGATTGTCCCCGCGGCTTCTCAGATCCGTTGCTTCAGCTATCCAATCTCTCCAAAGACGCCTTTGTCTGCGGACTTCTCCCCTTTCAGATTCATTAGTCCCTTGATGCGCACTATGAGTTGGGCTCCTTCTTTAGCTATCTCCGCGTTCGCATCCTCCGCCAGCTTCTCGTAACACAGCGCGATGGCCAGCTTGGATAGTCGCTCAGGGGGCTCAAACCACTGTTCAGTTCTTTCAGATATCGTGTACCCAAGAGTAACGTTGGCGGAGCTGTCGATCTCCTTCACTGCGTCATCCACCTTGAGCCCGCCCTTCAGAGATCTCTCCCTAGACTCGATCAAATCATTGGTAAGTGCGACTATCCCTGCCCTCATTAGACCCAAGTCGCAGAATACATCCTCGATCGATTTGTTCCTATCCAATTGAAGTATGCTCAACCTGCGGGCCTCAATTTCCGCAGCGCATACATGCTCTAGTCGACTTCGAATTGAAGTGCCTCCTGCATCGCCGTCCACGAGAGCAACGACATCCCTTCCCTCCGACAGCATAAGTTTTGCCATGGCCACGTAGTTCGTTGAGTCTCCGGCATCGACGACACTCAGATCATTGAGGTCGATATCAACCCCCCGCTTTTGTTTCAGTGTCTTTATTGCATGCAGCAAGTATATGATATCGGAAGGCCCCTCAACCAGGAGCGTCTTTTCAGCTATGAGAAAGTTGTTGCTCAGCAGAATCCCTAGAGATTCTCGGACGGCCTTCCAGTTCCTCTGAAACGGTTTCTGATCTATCTTCGTCCCCTCTCTGGTCTTGCTAACGACCCTGTTGCGCTTCGGATAGTTCTTACTTATGAGAAACAGCGCGTGTGTGGAATAGATGATCTGTGCTCCGTCAGCTACCGCCTCAAAGCTCCTTTGCAGGTCCAGTTGCGCGTACGGATGCAGGTAGGTGCCGGGCTCGTCGAAAAGAAATATATAGGAATCGCTCGCTTTTGGGTATGTTCTCGCGTTGATCATCATAGACAGGACGAAGAAGGTCTGAAAGCCCGACGACCGGATAGACGGGCGCGAGAATTCGCGCTCAATTGCCGGGTCTTTGATCTGAATTACGATGTGATCACCGTTTGTGCCAGCGTGTTGCAGCTTCCACTCGAGATCACGCCCCTGATTCCATCTGTCATTCAGAATCCGAGTAAGCTCGCTGGAAGCATCGTCGAGGAGCTTCGATGTTCTGGGATTCTGAACAAACAGTTCATTCCTGTAATCCCACAGCCCGGCAAGGTGGAATATGCCCTGCATGAACTCGAATTCGGGAATTGTTAGCTGTGCCAGACTTATGTCATCCTTCAGATTGGTGGCAATGGGTTGCAGAAACGCCTCGACCTTGGGCACGAGATCCAATATTCCTGCCTCCTTGTCCACTGGCGTGGCAAACGGAGTGCTGAATACCCTCAGGGGTGTATCGACGCCCTCTCTGAAGTATATGATCTCGTCGCTAGGGTTCGTTTCGAACAGTGGTGTTTCGGCTTCGGCCGCGGCAGGCTGGCCCGAGGCGGCGCTTGGATCGTCTGGTTTCGCACTTGGCGCAGTTCCCGCAGCTGTTCTGGCGGTCCTGGCATGGAATTTTGTGGCAAGTTTTGTGAGTTCATCGTTGGCAAGTCCAAAGTGCCACTCAATCCTCGGCTGACTGGCTTTCGGCAAATCTGAATTGCGGTCTTGTGCCTGGATAGGCCGATTACTATCTAGTCTGAGTATTGCCTCCAGGAGGTTGGATTTCCCGTGATCATTTGCACCAATGAGTACAGTGACTCGGTCATCAATCAGCAGAGTCTCTGTCTCCTTCACGGACTTAAAGCCGGTTATTACCACACTCTTGAGTTTCATCGATCACAGCTCCCCAATTGCATCTACGAATCCCGTCCTCGGCCGCGCCGAGTGCATCGCATTAGGCCACGCCTCAATGTCTGCCTTGGCCGTCGCTTCGCTGCCTCTCACACAGCCGCGTCAGCTTCTCCACGATTTTCTCCCTCGTCGCCGCGGGCATCTGCTTGCTGTGCCAGATGTTTCCCAGTTCGTCAGGCAGGCGCTCCAACGGCCACACCGCCACCATGGGGTTCTCAACCGTCAGCGGGCTTTCTGGGTTTGCCCACACCACGGCCGGGTTCGCAAATACATTCAGTCCGTCAGCCTTCAGGAACCCGGCCAAACGGCCAGCGTTCGTGCGTGCTTGTTGGCTCGGCTGGGCCGAGGCCATCTTCCAGGTCTTGCCATCTCGGTACTCCCAAGTATCCCCGATGTTGCGGAATTCCCCGTGTAGGTTCTTTACTTCCAAGGCCCAAATCCCCGGTGGACCAACCAGAATCAGATCTAGATCGCCACGATTGCGCCCGGGGAGAACAACATTCCGGAAGACGCTCCAGTTGCCATCAATTGCCTGAAGGATGACCTCGACCGCCCGATCTTCACCTTCCTGCCCCACGCGATACGCATCAATCTGCTTCTGCAACCGGCGGTCAAGAAGCTCAGGAACCCCAAGCACAATCCAAAAGACCACTCCTGTGAGTACAACGAAAACCGCAAGCGCGATGACTCGGGATGGCGTCGACACTAAGTCGGCGAGCTGCAGGGCCGAGGCGTGGGACGTGCCAAGACTCCTGAAGGTCCACACGATCAGGAATATGCAAAGAGCAATGATGAGTCCTACGATCCCACCCTGCAGGAATGTGAGCCACGACTGCTCTCTCTCGGCATGGCTGCGACCGCCCGAGATCACCTGCACCAGACCTGTGGATGGTGGCGGCTCCTTCAGGATCTGTTCAAGGCGCTCGAGCAACAGCGCCATTGCGGATTTTCGGATACTGTCGTCCCATGCGGTTTCGACTGCGAAGGCAAGGTCCTTCAGGGAAAGTTGCTTGGAGTCCACCAATTCCCCCATTGGTTGGTTCTTGAGTGGCCCAAAGGGCCACGGTTTGGCCCGAGCCTGCTCCAGGGTGATGCCCAAGTCGAAAGCCCTCGCTCCTGGCCTATCGGATTCCCGCCCCTTCGATTCCTGCAGGTGCACTCCCGGCGGAAACAAGCCCAAGAACGCCTTTGCTGCCTCACGAAGCCGGGGATCATGGGCCTTCTCCGCGGCCCAAGTAAGCCTGCCCCGAGTCAGATATCCCTCGTCAAAGAGCTCGCCGAGGGGCCGCGGGTAGTTGTTGAGCCATAGAACCTGTCGTGCTTCGTTTATGTCCATTTATCAGCTTCCCCTCAAGCATCTCGCCCCGTGAGGGCGGCCTGTGGTCGGCGGCGCGCAGGACTCCCGCTTCACTTTCGCGCGCCTCAGAATACAGCCAAATTCTGCTCTGTGCAACAATCCCATCCTTTCAATCCCGCAAAGCCCCAAAGCGTCGCAGGCGCCGCCGTCGCCATGACTGTCCAGCCCTATCATGGACATGCACATCCTGGCGGCTTGTGGCATGTGTATTTCCAGGAAATGCATGAGTTTCCGCAAGGTTGGCTATTTGTGCAGTGTTTGCAGCATCCACCCCCAGATGAGGGGATTGGTGCGATGTTGAATATCGATGCTGTCGCCAGAGGGACCAGAGTCGGCGGTGCTGCCCAAAGCCCAATTTGTGCAACAGATGCCTGTTGCTCCGCACTCCTGAATATAGGAATACAGGCTGTGTCGGGCGGATAAGATGCTGAACGTGCAAATCCGCCCGCAACGAGATCGTAGTTAACGAATACATTATCAACGATCACGTACCGGAGCAACCGCCCGTACTGATCCGTTTCCGATACATCTTTCATCAGTATCGCAGCTTTTCCGTACGCAAGCTCCGTGTTCCTTGCGTTTGACTCGACTCCAAAGAACTGTCCAACGGGATCCATTTCCGGAGTATCAATCCCAATGTATCGCAAAGAGTAGGTCTTGCCGTCCCGATCCAACATCACCCGGATGGTATCGCCATCAGTAATCGACACGACTATTCCCGTCTGCGGCGGATTATTCGGTATGCAGGAGGTCCCCGGGATCCCAGCGAAGCTGGCGGCCGCGGCGGCAACGGATGCGGTGGTGATGGGCAAAGGTGATGCAGGCAGGGCAGTTGCCATGGCCGTCGACCGTGGTGCGACGGTCGAGGTTCCGGCTGCCGTCGGCGAACTGGCTTGGAGTGTTCCCAGGTTGGAGGCAACCGCGGTCTCCAACGCAAACGTGCCGATGGCGTTGTAGTCAGGCGTTGGCTGTGCTGGCGCACCGCGGCCGCTTGAGGCCACGAAGCCAACGCCGGTGAGGGCAAACACAGCAATCGTTACCCCGACCAATGCTCCCAGCATCTTGCCGGCCCTGCGGCTGTCCGCCGCCATCGCACTTGCAATGTAGTTCCTGAACGTGATGGGGGCTAAGGGTTCCAGTCTCAGCAAATGGTTCGCAAGATCATTCTCGAGACCTTGCTTTGCGGCCTTCGCGCTGGCTTCCTCTTCGTCATTGGTCGCATGTTGAGCTTCGTATTTGGCTGCGATTGCACTCTCTTGTCCAGCTTGCAGCGATTCGGGCTTGGTGCCATCGAGGTAAGCGTAGACTCCATTTTGCCAGGCTAGAACCGCCGCGATTTTGACATCACCGAACCCTTCCACGGCCGAGATCGCGGCTTGGCTCACGTCCGCCGCGCTAATAACGCCCCGCGCAATCAGCCGCTCCTTCAGTTTCGGGCCAACACCCGGAATATCTGCGTCTGCGACAAGAGTGTGCCTGAGTCCTTCTTCAATGTAGGCACGTTGCACGGTCTGCAGCGCGTTTGTTACTTCTCGTCGTTGAGCATGTGTAAACGCCACTCGCCTCTGCAGTGCGTCGACGATCTTCTTCTGTTCGCCCCCAATTCCCTTCTCAAGCATCACCTTGCGCTGAAGCAGAGATCGCTTCTCTACAACCTTTGGATTTCCCCGATACCGGAGATATGCAAAACCCACGACCCCTAGCCCAAAGAGTATGGTCAGGATAAGCAGGAAAAGGGCAAGTGTCGTCTGTCCCAGGAACGCGAGCGCACCCAGGGGAATTTGCTCGACCAGCTGGAAAATCAGAAGGGTTCGAAGGGCTTTCCGGACGACTAGATCATTGTGCCCAAACAACGTTGCTCCCCACTTGCTCTACCCCCTCCAAGAATTCGCTAGCAGGAGCGACAACCTATCACTGTGCAACCCCTAGAATACATCCAACTGCTTGTCTGTGCAACTCCCCCAACCTTTCAAACCCGCAAGCCCCGAACGCGTTTCCGGCGGCTCCGTCGCCCCACCAGAGTGGTAGGTTCCTGTCCTACCATTGTTCCTCACCATTGTCCCTCCCTCGGCTCCCCATTTTTACCCGTAGAAATCTATTGTTCCATGGGGGAGAACACCCCGACGTCGCTGCGCTCCGTTCTGGCCGGCCCCCGATTTACCCTTGGAATCCATTGTTCCTCGTTGTTTGGGCAGCGGCGCGAAAATAGGGCCGTAGGCCGTTCCGCTTCCCCCTCTCCGAATCGGCCGCAGCGAAGCGGAGGCCTATTGGGGGAGGGTGCCCAGAGGGCAGGTGGGGTCCTTGGGCAAAAAAGCATCCTCCAGGGCGTCTGCCCTGGGGGATGTAGGTTGTGAACGTTCGCGCAAGTTGTGGGTCGTGTGCCCTGAGGCGAGCGAGCTTCAGGCGAGCATCGCCCACCCCTGCGCCTGCAGCGCAGGGGCTACGCCGCCGCAACCTTCTCGTGCAAGAGCTCCTTCAGCGTGGTGCCAAGGCGGGTGATGCCCTCGCGGATGATCTCGGGCCGCGAGTAGGAGAAGTTCAGGCGCATGGTGTTGTTGCCGCCGCCCGTGGCGTGGAAGGAGCCGCCCGGCACGAAGGCCACCTTGCGCTCGAGGGCGATCTTGAGCACCTCGGCCGCGTCCAGGTGCTCGGGCATGATGCCCCACAGGAACATGCCGCCCTGCGGATGCGTCCAGCGCACCTCCGGCGGGAACATCTCATCCATGATCTCGAGCATCACGTCACGCCGCTCTTTGTACGTGGCGCGGATGACGTTCACGTGCTCGTCGATGAAGCCGCCCTTGCCCACCTCGTAGGCGACGTACTGGTTGAAGGATGCGGTATGCAGATCGGCGGCCTGCTTGGCGATGACCAGCTTGCGGATGACCTGCTCCGGCGCGATGACCCAGGCCAGGCGCAGGCCCGGTGCGAGCAGCTTGGAGAAGGTGCTGAGGTAGATCACGTTGCCGCTGTAGCAATCGCCGTCGTGTCCGCGATAGGCGCTGTCCAGCTGCACGAGGGAGGGGATGTGTTCGCCCTCGTAGCGCAGCTGGCCGTACGGGTCGTCCTCGACGATCGGGACGCCGTATTTGTCGGCCAGTTCGATCACTTTCTTGCGGCGCTCGAGACTGAGTGTGGCGCCGCTGGGATTCTGGAAGTTGGGCAGGACGTAGATGAACTTCGGCCCCTTGCGCAGAGCCTCTTCGAGCTGTTCCACGAGCATCCCGTCCTCGTCCATCGGCACGGAGATGTACTGGGCGCCGTACGCGTTCCAGGCCTGCAGCGCGCCGAGGTAGGTCGGCGACTCCACGACGATGTAGTCGCCGCGGTTGACGAACAGCCGGCCGATGAAGTCGAGCGCCTGCTGCGAGCCGGAGGTGATCAGGATGTTGTCCGGCGTGACTCGGACCATGTAGCGCGTGGCATGGCGCGCGATCATCTCGCGCAGCGGGCGGTAACCCTCGGTGGCGCTGTATTGCAGGGCCTGTGCGCTCTGCTCGGCCAGCACGACGTTGCAGGCGGCCTGGAATTCCTTGACCGGGAAAACCTCGGGCGCCGGCATGCCTCCTGCGAACGAGATGATGTCTGGCTGTTCGGCATACTTGAGCAGCTCGCGTATGACCGAGCTTCCCATGCTCTTCATGCGGTGGGCGTATCGATATTCCCAGGGTGTCTGCATTCACTCTCCTTGGTGATCGGCACGTTCGCGGGACACAGTAGACTGTATCCTCTCGGCGGCTCAGCACTCCTCGCCCTGGCAAGCGCAGGACCTTCGGCAGCGACGTAAAGGGCCTGAGGGTATGGTGCGACCCGTCAGGCCCGTGTTTGCCGACTCATGGCATTTGCATGCCGATGAGGAGTATTGCCAAAGCCACCGTCATGGCTGGTGAATCTTACTTGCTTTTCACGGCACAGGCAATGCCTTATTACCAATAAGGTGTCAACATTTGTCATATTTGTTAGTTGCCCTCCCTGCGACTCATGTCGCAGGGACTTGCGGTGGCGGCTCGGAGCCGCCCCGCGGCGTCACCCCACCACCGAATGCGAGGGAGGGGAGTTGATCCGAAAAAGAAGGGATGGGTACAGAGCCCATCCCTTCTTTTTCGGGTGGCAGATAGAGAAGAAAGAAAAGGGACTGCGTTGGTGCAGTCCCTTTGTCATCTCACTGGATATTGAACTCGGCGAATAACTCCAGCATTTCGTCGTTCTTGGCGGTCTCCCTGGCGATGGTCAGAAGACTCTTGTCTTCGTAGCTCTTCCACGAGAGGTCGGGCTTGCCGTTCTCCAGGATCCAGCGCGCCATGCGGGTGTCGCCGTGCATGACCGCGTTGCCGAGGGCGTGCGAGGTGCTGCCGGTTGCGCCGCGCTCAAAGAGCATCTTGGCCAGCTCCAGGTTGCCGCTCAGGGCGGCGTGCGGCATGAGCGGTATGCCGTGGGCGCCGCGGGCTTCGATCAGCCCGGGGTCCTCGTCCAGCATGCGCTGCACATCGTCCTTGCGGCCGAGCATGGCGGCGGTGCAGATATCCAGTGGTGCGCCGCGCTCGAGCAAGTACTCGACCACCGGAACGCTGCCGGTCTGGGCTGCGGCCTGGATGGCGGTCTCCGAATCGGTGTCGGTCCAGTAGTGCCGTACGTTGAGGAGGCCCGGGTGCAAGATCAACATCTCGCGGACGCGCGGCAGGTTGCCGTGCGCGGCGACGATGAAATCGCCGATCTGTTCTTCCGTCAGGACTTCTTCTTCAGGCTGTTCTTCTTCTGTCGTCTCTTCTTCTGCCATGCTTCACCTGTGAACGAGATTGATAGGAGCCGATTGTAGCTTCGTTTTGCCGTGCAGGCAAATGCCAGAGCCCTGAGGTCGGAGCGGACTCCGGGCGGATAGCTGCTCGCTGGCCTTGCTGCCGGCGCTCTGAAGCTTATGTGATGGGTTTCCGGCTGGTTGAGCGCGCGGCGATGGCAGCGCGTGCCAGGTCCCAGACCGTGAGCACGCCTTGTGCAGCCGCCATGCTGAATGGCACCAGGACGATGAGCGTGTACTGCGGCCACTTTGTGGCCCACACCAGCAGGAAGATGAGCCCGATCAGCAGCCAGTAGAAGAAGAACCTCTCCTTCTTGAAGAGGCGCGGCAGGCCGATGATCGCTGCGACGAACACGAATGTGTCCACGTCCACGAGGAAGGCGCTACGCGGACCAAGCTGGTAATACGCGGAGAACGCGGAGAGCCAGCGCAGCGGCTGCCAGAACGGATAGTGATACATCTGCACCAGGCGCGAGTCCTGGAAGTCCTGATGGAAAAGCAGCGATTTGGTAAGCCGAGCGATCGGGTGCGGCCAGAGATACGGGTCGAACACGTAGAACATCACCAGCGACAGGATGCCCCATCCGGCGATGTAGGCGATCATCCGCCGCGGGAGCTGATTCCGAAGGATAGCCATGAGAAAGTGGAAGAGGATGACGACGCCGACCAGGGCGTGCACGTACTTGCCGGCGGCTGTCATGCCGAGGCAGATGCCCGAGAGGACAAGCCAGATCAGCGCACGCCGCGTCGATCCCGGATCGCGGCGAACAGCCGTGAACCATCTCAGGTAAGCCAGCGCACACAGCAGGCCCGTGAGCAGCGGCAGGGCTTCGAGGTAGACCTCGCTCGTGTACTTGACGCTCAGGGTATCGATCGCCAGGAAGAGGCCGGCGAGCGGATTGACCCATGCGAGCGCAAGGACTGCCAGTGTTCCCCAGCCGACTGCAAGATGCCGCGCGGCGATATTCCACGGGCCGGCTTCGGTCGAGGCGATGGGCGCCAGTCGCGGCAGGTCATTATCCGGAAGCCGATCCAGCGGAGTCTGGGTAAGCAGGACCACGCCGTAAAGGATCTTCTGCAGGGCAGGGTGCTCGTACGTGTGCTCGCTCCACGCGAGCATCTTGAGGTCGCCGCCGCGCATTGCCTTGGCATATTCCACCGCTGCTGACAGGTAGACCGGCTCGTCATAGTCAACATTGAGGCGCTGCGCGGCGTAGATGCGGACGCCGCCGGCGAGCAGGACTACCAGAAGGAGCACGGCGAAAAATCGGATGCGTTTGGACATGAGTGAAGGGTCAGCCGGCGGATCTACATCCTGAGATCTTGAAAGTGGAAGGTCAGCATGAGCGTTACCAGCTGCACCACGCCCAATGCGAGGAGTATCCTGGGCCGCCGCTGCAAGTGCGGTTCAAGCTCGTAGGCCGCCAGCAGCACCACCATCGGCAGCCAGAAGAGCCACAAGCGCGGAACCTCTCCCTGCGCGGTGCCGGCAAGATTCAGCACGACGAAGCTCGCCAACAGGGCGAGCAGGATGATATCACCGGGGGCCGCGTTCCCCTTGACAAAACGCCAGACCCGGCGCACAGCATGGGCGAAAAAGAGAATGTAGATCGGGAAGCCGATGGCGGCGGCAAAATCCAGGTTGTTGACCCAGGAGGCATTGATGATCTGCCCGAGCCTCACGCCGAGCGGTTCGGACCCGCCGGGAGGCTGCTGCCCGACGCGCAGGTAGAAATCGAAGTTGTGGTTGATGGCCATCGTGCGTTCGAAGCGCGGTAGGAAGTTGTAGTTGAGCAGGCCGACACTGAGGAAGTGCAGCACCAGGGTGCCCGCGGCGATCGCCAACCCGGCCAGGATGATCTGCCGGAGGCGCTTGCCGGATGGCTGGCGCCAGTGGTGCAGGAGCAGATACAGGCCGGTGAAGACATACAGCGGCAGCATGGTGAAGGCGAAGAACACGGCAGCATACAGCGCGGCACCCAGGAGGAAAGCCCAGACGAGGGACTGCCTGCGGATGGCAATGATCGCGAACCAGACGCCAAGAAGAAAGACCAAAGGATAGATGGCTTGATCCGCGAAGAATGTGAACAGCGCAACGCCTGGGGTCAGCACATAGAACAGCGGGCTGATGCGCTGCACAAGGCCGGAGGCATCATCCAGAAAGCGGCGAGCGAACAGGTAGAGCAGTATGACCATGGTCACGGCAAGCACCGGAAAGAGCCACGTGACCGTATTGGAGAGGCGCTCGTAGCGGAGCGTATGGTCATATGCAGACGGATGGCCGTTGACAAGGTGATCGAGAGCGCTGTAGAAAGCCATGAGCCCCGGGGGTTTTGTGCTGGTGAAGGCGTCCGAGCCGTACACTTCCTCGTAGCGACGGACACTCTCAAGGACGGAGAGGTCACTCCCGGCGGCCTTGACGACATAGGCCTGGTGATAGGTCGTAAAGTACCGATCGCGCAGCGTGGCGATCCCGTCGCCTCCCATGAGGCCGACGCCGATCTGCAGGAACCAGCCCAAGGCGGCGACGAGCAGCAAACCGGCCGCGGTCCGACGCTTAACGATCATCAGCCAATAAGCAAGGGCCAACATGGTCAGCGCGACGAGGCCGAACCACAAATCGCCGGCGCTGAACGGCACCGGATCGAATATCCAATACCAGGCCGGGATGTTCTCGAAGAAGCGGAGCTGAAAGACAAGGACCAGCCAATGAAATGCGGTTACAGCGGCAATGAGCAGCAGGAGCAAGGATGAGGCGATGCGATCCCATGCCCAGATCGCAGATGTAAACAGCACGCGACGATAGCGGAGGGCTGCGAAGACCGCGAGCTCGATGCTGGCGATCACCATGAATGCCAGGATAGGCAGGACGGCGCTGACCACCGAGTGCAGGAGCGGAAAAGTATCCGGCGCCCAGGCTCGGTATGCTTCATATTCTGATGGAGTGAGGAGGACGGCCAGGGAAGCGGCCGCCACGAGGAGTGACACGGTGAAGAGGGCGATCAGTGCCGGGGCAAGCTGCCGCTGATCCAAGAGCCAACTGTCCAGCCGCTGCAGAAGCCGCTCACTGGCCGCCTTGGAGTGCCAGAGCCGGACCGTGGCTGCGAGCATCCCCAGGCACACGATGAGCAGCAAGGCCACAATCACCAAGCGCTCGCGCGAGAGCCACAGGAACACCCCTTGTCCGCTTTCGGAGGGGGTGAAGAATGTCCAGAGCAGGGCAGCCAGCCCCTCAAGATCGAGGACAAGAAGGAGCGCAACCGATGGGGTCATGCAGTGCTGTCCCAGCCGAACTCATCGAAGACCACGCCCCGGAGGTGATTGTTGATGGCACGACGGACGTAGGGGACCAAGTTCTCGGGCAACGAGTTGAGAGGTACCCAGCGCAGGTCGTCACACTTGTGCGGCTCGTTGTTGAATGGCTCGCCACGCCACTCGCGCACTCGGAGGAAGAAGTCCACGCGCTCGTCGCCCTCGATGCGATGCATCACACCCAGGAAATCCAGGTCAGCCTCGTTCAGCTGGAGCCCGACTTCTTCCTTTGCCTCGCGAACGCCGGCAGACAGCACGGTCTCCCCGCCATCCAGGTGACCAGCCGGCACGCTGTACTCGCCGTCCCTGTAGCCGGTGTTTTGACGGCGTGCAATGAGGATCTCGTCACCGCGAAGGAAGAAGAGATGGACTGTGACGGGGAATAGGAAGCGCACGCTGAGATTATACAGTCCAACGAAAAGACCTCCGGGCGTCATGCTCCGGAGGCCTGCAGTCGCGCGCCGGGGAGATCGCCCGTGACTATGCCAGCAGCGCCATTGCACCTGCCGCAATGACTTGCCGCGACGAGCAGCTAGACGAAGTACTTCATCCAGATCCGGGTGCGGGCTGTCTCGGGGATGAAGGATGCCTCGAAGGCATAGCGATTGCAGACCGCCAGATCCTCGAAGCTCATGCCCAGGATCTCGTGGGCGATGCGGTATTCGTTGTTCAGATTGGTGTCGAGCACTTCGGGATCATCCGAGTTGACGGTCACGCGCACGCCGAGGTCGAAAAGCTGCTTCAGCGGGTGTTCCTCGATACGCCGAACGGAGCTGGTGAGATAGTTGCTCCATGGGTTGACCTCGAGGGTGAGGCCGCGCTCCCTGACCAGATCCACGGCGGCCGGGTCTTCGATGACATGGATTCCGTGACCGATGCGGTCTGGATTGGCAAGTCGTATGGTCTCCACCACAAATGAGGCAGGCGTGTCTTCGCCGGTATGGATGGTGACCTTGAGGCCGGCTTCCTTCGCCCTTTGGATGTGCGGGATGAAATCGCTCAGCGGGAAGTCGCGCTCGCTGTCTGCCAGGTCAATGCCCTGGATCTCAAGCCGATGGCGGATGGCCCAATCCACGGTCTTCGCGCAGGATCCCGGCCCCCGGCCGCGGGAGGTGATGGCGATCAGGCCAATAACCATGTCAAACTTGTGCTCGGCGCGGTCCTTGGCGCGCAGGATGCCCTCGAGCGCGGCGTCCCAATCGAGGTTGTGGGCGCTGAAGGCCCAGTCCGGAGAGAACCTGACCTCGAACAGCCGGATGTTCTGATGCGCCGAATCCTCGAAAAGCTCCCAGGCGATGCGCTCCACCACTTCGGGCGCGGCGAGGCTGTTCTGTGCGATGCTGAAGGCCTCCAGGACGGCGTGCAGGTCGCGCCATTGGTCCAGGACCTTGACGCGATGGTCCAACTCGGTTGCATTGTATGACGGCAGTGGCAGGTTGTACTGCCGTGCGATCTCGATCAGCGTCGACGTGCGGATGGCCCCCTCCAGATGGCAATGGATCTCCGTCTTGGGGAGGCTGTTGTATTGGGGATCGAAGTTCTTCATTCAGGAGTGCCGGCCGAGCGACCTCGCTGTACGATGCTCCATGCGGCAAGCGCCAGAGCAATCGCCGCCGCGGCCCAGGCGGAATTGCCGACCAGCGGGGCCGCGGACTGCTTGACCGCGATACCAACGAACGCCCAGACGAGGACGAACACGTAGGCGGCATCCCGTCTTGTCAGGGCCATGCCCAAACCGAGCAGGCTGGCGATCGCAAGCATGATGACGGCCCAGACCTGAGGCGCGAGGCCGAATGCATTCCACTGCACGTAGTACAGGTAGTCTGAGATGTTCGCCACGGCGGCGACGGAGATCCAACCGAGGTAGAGGCCGAACGGAATATCAACGGACCAGCGCTCCGCCGTGCCCACCCGCTGGCGGTTGACGTTCAAGCGCAGGTAACTGGTGATCAGCGTTGCCAAGAGAGCCAACATGACAAGAACGCTGAGTCCGAGGCGTTCATAGTGCCAGCAGAAAAGCCACGCGGCGTTGAACACGCAGCTTAGGGCGAACCAATATCCCAGAGCGCGCATGCGGGGGCTGGCTTTCTGCGACTGGCGGAACTGGAATATCAGGAATGCGATCCACCCGACGTAGATGATGCCCCAGATGGAGAAGACATAGCCGGCGGGGACGAAGTACACGCGAAAGCGATCGGAGATCTCGCCGGTGCTGAGATCATTGAGTGGGAGCGTATTGGAAAGGATGTTGACCGTTAGAGCTGCCAGCATGGCGAGTAGGTTCATGTATTGGCGTGTTATGTCTTTGGTCATTGTGCCCTCCAATGTAAAGCACGAGGTCAAGTACACGTGACAAGCAGGCAGTCATTGCCCAGCGCGTCGCAAACCGGCGCAGCCCACGCCGCGCCGCAACGGAACGCCCAAGGCTCACTCCTGGGCAGGGTTCTCCTCGAAGTACTTATGCGCTCTGGCCACGATCTGACGGTCGGTCATTTTGTCAGCCGGCTCGACGTGCAGCTGGCGCGGCGCGCCCTTCTCGCGCACCAGACGTGCTTTGAGCTCGGTTCTTGCTTCGCCGGGACCAAAGATCAGAATGCTGGTTGCCCCGCGAAGCAGGGCGGTCACTTGATCGTAGTATTTGTTAAGATGTCCCGTGAACCGATTGTCCAGCTGGTCCTCCCCTTGCTGATACTGGGCGCTGTAAGGTGATTTGGGGTGCGTTGCCCCGCGATACTGGATGTGTCTTTCAATGCCCGATTTGATCTTCTTGACTGTCCCCCCCTTTTCGTCCACGGATACGATCACCGCCTGCTTGTGATCGATCCACAGGCCAACTCGATTCGTCATGGAACCTCCCCGAAGCCTGCTGGGTTTGTGCTTTCTCAACCAAGTATACGGACAACTTGCAGCGAATGCAATCCCGCGATTGAGGAGCCAAAGCCCCCCACCCCCCTGAGAAAAAAACTCACCTGTGCCTGCGGCACGGTGCAGGCAGGGACAGGACTGCCCCTCCCGCAGTGTTGGGGGAGGGAAATGAAACCGAAAAGGACGGGATGGGGGAAACGCCCAAACCTTCTTCCTGGGGGAGGTGCCAGTCGAGTGCCCGGCCAAATCACGCACGTGATGCGAGGTCGGAGTCCTCGAGATGAATCGCCTCGGACATCAGGCTGCAGACCTCGAGGGGAACGCCCTTGGCCGGGTCGCGAACCAGGGAGAGCGCGTCCTGCTCGCATTTATCGACGCAAACGCCGCATCCCATGCATTTGTCGTAGTCTACGCGATTGAGGTCATCAGTGAGGGAGAGGGCCTCAAACTGACAGTACGGATTGCAATCGCCGCAGCCGAGGCAAAGGGCGGCGTCAACCACTGAGACGTAGCCCGAGGAGGCCAGCATAGGGGTCCCATTGCGCTGGGCCTGCATGGCGCCGCAGCAGCACTTGCAGCAATTGCAGATCGCATAGAAGCGACCCAGCATGGCGTCCTTGAAGAAGGCATGGTGCACGTGGCCACGTTGATCCTCGGCCCGGAGGATGGCAACCGCCTCGTCGGATGTGATCTGGCGCGAACGCTGCGGGTGATGCTCGTGGGCAAAGCTGGCAAAGGGTTCGCCGACGATCAAACACACGTCGAGGGGCGGGCATGGATGCTCGCGCGAGAGGCGGCACGGGCAGTCCAGGACGACAATGTGGTCGGGGTTCCTCAGGATGATCGAACGGGCGCGCTTGTAGGGGATGACCTGCTCAAGGTCGGGCACATCGATGTTTTGGTGAATATGGACCAGCTGCTCCGCGGTTGCCAGCGGGACGGCCTTGCCGTGATAGGTGTCTGCATAGCTGATGTCTGCCGTGGAAGTCTGCGCTTTCCTTGTGCGGGCGGTCAGACGGTTGAACCAGCCAGCCAGCAGCGCGAACCATGGGGCTGCCGGATGCCGCCCGGTACTGATGCCAATGTAGAGATACGGCCAGCGGGAATAGACATAGCCGTGAAGGAAATCGAAGAAGGAGAAGCCCGGCGTCTTGCGCGCCTCCCTCACGAATGCCCGCGTGGATGGCTTGAGGATGCGATCGATGAATCTCATGGCCAGCTAGCCCGGCTGCATGCTACTACAGGAGTCTGGTTCCACGGGAAAGCGATGGATGGCATTAGCCACAACGTCCGCACCAAGACTGCGACGTGAGGCGCTTTTTGCATGGCAGCGAAATCTGACGGATGAGTGACTAGATCTTCGGGAACCTCGAGACCACCTTTGCTGCGGTCGGCGGACGATCCATGACGCCGCCCTGGTGAATGAAGAGAGGGGTGCCCTCGGCGGTGTGCGCGAGGGCAATATATGCCTGACCGGTGAGGAAACGCTCAGCATCCACGGCGCAGGACGTGACCCAGCCCAGAGACTTGCCATCTTTGTCCACGACGGGGTCGCCGTTGTGCGCCACGCGGACGCGCTGTTCATCGAAGCGGAAGCGCACGACCACGCCTTTGCGCTCCCGCTCGCGGGCGATGTAGGCCTCGCGGCCGATGAACCACGGCTTGTAGGGTTTGACATACGAGCCAAAGCCGCCCTCGGCAACGCCAAGGTCGCGGGCGCCGTTCTTTCCGGAGCCGTCACCCATTTCGTGACCGTAAAGCGGCAGACCGGCTTCGGTGCGCAAGGAATCGCGCGCGCCGAGACCGATGGGCTTCACACCGAAGGGCTCGCCCGCCTTCAAGATTGCGTTCCAGAGGCCGACGGCGCGCTCCGGGTGGACGAAGAGCTCAAAGGCCATCTTCTCCCCGGTGTAGCCGGTGCGAGAGATGATCAGATCGAAGCCGCCCACGACGCCATCACACAGCTCGGTGCGCTTTAGCTTAAGGATGCGCGCCCGGGTCTTATCGTCCACGCCCATGGCGAGAAGAATGTCGCGGCTCTTGGGACCCTGCAGGGCGATGTCCACGCGCATGTCCTTGCCAGCCTTCGGATCGCGCAGGTTGCGGATATGGGCTTCGTAGCCATAGACGCGCGCCCATGGGCGTGCATTGTCGATGCGCACCTTGCCATCACGCACACTTTCGAGCCAGGTGCGATCTTTGTCGTCGTTGGAGGCGTTGACGACGACCAGGTAGTCCTCCCAGCCGCGGCGATAGACGAGCGTGTCATCGACCACGTCCGCATCCGAGGTGAGGAAATGGGTGTACAGCGACTCGCCAGGGAGCAGGTGGCCGCAATCATTGCCGCAGGCTGAGTCCAGGAAGGAGGCAGCATCCGCTCCGCGGACGTCGTACACGCCCATGTGGCTGACGTCGAACAGGCCGGCCGTCTGCCGCGTGGCGAGGTGCTCCTCCACGACCGAGGTGTACCAGACGGGCATGTCCCAGCCCGCGAACGGCACCATCTTGGCGCCCATGGACTTGTGCGTTTCGTGCAGCGGCGTCTGCCTGGGTTCGCCCTCCGGGGGTTCCACCCACTTGAAGGAGGGCAGCGCCGGTTTTCCATCACTGGAGCCGACGCCGACGAACCAGGGCTTGCCCTGGCTGACCGCGACGCCGCGCGCGAAGGCCGGTTTCTTCGTAGAGGCCGCGACGATAAATGGGCCGGGCATGCGCATCGGGCTGTAATCGGCGCCTCCGTCGAGATCAAACGAGGTGTAGGCATCCGAAAGATCGCGCAGCCAGGTGGCGGCCATGCCGGCTTTTGCAGGCGGAAGCGTAAGGCGATAGGTCGTGGCATCCACGTGCGTGAGCACACCGCTGAGCTGGCCCCCAGGCGTTGCCATGTGCGTGGGTTGCGACCTGCCCGACTTGAGCGACGAGAGATCGCTTGAGAGGGCATAGTTGAGAACCTGCCGGGCTCGCTGGCCGCTGATCTCGAGCACGCCGCCGGGGATCTTGTCATCTATGTAGCTGAAGTGTGGATAGCCGTGCCTGGTGGGCCGGAAATCGATTCCTGCCGCGGCGGCCAGTGTACGGACGCGAAGCCGGGTGTCGTTGAGGACATTGAAATCCAGCTTGGCGCGGCGCTGACGGCCCTTGTGGGGGGTATCAACGGAATGAGGTGCGCACGCCAGCAGGACGTCAGCCATGATATCGACCAATTGTCGGCTCTTGAGGACGTCGAAGCCGCGCTGCGTGATCCACGGCGTGCCCATGCGGATGCCGCTGGGATCTGTCGCGTTCTTATCGCCCGGGATGGTGTTGCGGTTCACCACGATGCCCACCACGTCCAGGATGCGTGCCGCCTGGTCACCGCTCAGGGCTGTGCCGTCAGGCCCCTTGATGCTGGTGACATCCACATTGAGCATATGGCAGTCCGTGCCGCCAAAGGGAACGCGCAGGCCGCGTTTCTTGAACTGATCAACCATGGCCTGGGCATTCTTGACGGTCTGTGCCTGCAGTTTCTTGAACTGCGGGGTGCGTGCCAGCTTGAAGGTCAGCGCCAGGGCGGCAAAGATGTGAACGTGCGGTCCGCCCTGCTCGCCGGGGAAGACCGCCTTGTCGAGCTTCTTGGCAATGTCGGGATAGGTGGTGAGCAGCACCGCGCCGCGCGGCCCATCCAGCGACTTGTGCGTGGTGGACATGGTGACGTGGGCAATGCCGATGGGTGAGGGCACCACTCCGGCGGCGATCAGACCCCCAATGTGTGATATGTCGGCGAGGAAATAAGCACCGACCTCATCTGCGATCTCGCGGAACTTCTTCCAATCCGGCACCCAGGAGTACGAGGAATAGCCGGCGATGATCATCTTTGGTTTGCGCTCACGCGCGAGGGCGCGGATCGCTTCGTAGTCCAGCTGTTCATTGGCGTCAACGCTGTAGTGGACGATCTTGTAGTACTTACCGCTGCGGTTGACGGATGAGCCGTGCGAGAGGTGGCCGCCGTGAAGCAGGTTCAAGCCCATGACCACACTGCCGGGCTCGATCAGCGCGTGATAGACGGCGTTGTTCGCCGGCGCGCCCGAAAGCGCCTGCACGTTGACGAAGAGCTCATCCGGTTTCACACCATTGGCCGCAAAGGCCTCTGCCGCGCGGCGGCGCGCGAGCGCCTCAACCGCGTCGGCATACTCCGTGCCCTTGTAATAGCGCGGGTCACTGTTGCGGCGGAATTGCGCCAGGCGCGCCGGATAGTCCAGGATCTCGGCTTCCGACATGAGGCGCGTCTCCTCGTCGGGATAGCCTTCGGCATAGATGTTCTGAAATGCGGATCCCATGGCCTCGCGCACGGCCAGAGGGGCGGTGCTCTCAGAGGGAATCAGGATCAGCTTGCGGGCTTGCCGCTCGGCTTCGAGCTGCGTCAGCTCGAAGACGTCTGGGTCAAGCTTGGCGAGCGAACCGCGGACGAGGAAGTCGGTCATGTCAATCTCCGTATTGAGGGAACTGGAAGCGGCGGATAGAAACCGTGCAGGCGGGGGGTGACGAAGCCCTTGTTCCCTCCACAGTGCAGGCTTGTGAATTGTAGGACGAGTGCCGAGACGGGTCAAGTGAAGAAATGCAGGCAACCATCTGCACAATTTCTATATCGCCTGCTGATGAGCCCCAAATACAGATCGCCTATCATGGCAGTGACAGGCAAGGCCAAGCTTGCGAACGGAAGAGGAACGAATAAAGAGGATGATGAAAGGAGACAAGGATCGATGAAGAGCAAACGATGGATGATCTTGGGCGGCGTGCTGGCAGTCCTGGTGGTTTCAGCAGCGCTGGGCGCGCGGGCGGTCTATGCGGATGCAGCCACGCCACCGGCGCCTCCCGATGAGCGCGGCGCACCTCCTGCTGGTCAGCCTGGTGATCGGCCTAATGGTCAGCCCGGGATGCGAGGTCTAGGCGCCGCCGAACTCGAGGCTGCCGCGGGTGTCTTTGGTATGAGCACAGACGAACTCTCTGCAGAACTTAAAAGCGGCACGACGTTGGAGGCGCTGGCGACCGAAAAGGGCGTTGACATCGAGGCTGTACAAGCCGCGATCCAGGCAGTGCACAAGCAGGAGATGCTGGACAGGATCAACCAAGCCGTAACCGATGGCACGATGACCCAAGACAGGGCCGATTGGCTGATCGTGGGCCTTGAAAAGGGCTATCTTGACGGACCGGGTTTTGGGTTTGGACCGGGGATGGGCTTCGGAGGCCCGCGGGGTGGAGGCGGCCCCATGGTGGAGGCGACGCAGCAGCCATGAAGGCTGTCCGGGAATCGCCGGAACCCAACAAGACACTCAGGAATATGAAGGACTCCTGTCGGGCCTCTCGCCCGACAGGAGTCCTTCTACTAATAAGTCACATTTTCAGTGGGCGCAAAGGGACTCGTTTTGTAGCGAGAGAATCGGGATGGGCTCTTCGAAGGGGAATACATAGTGGATGACGGCAGTCTTATGGTTGAGCTCGATCTTCTTGACGAATTGTGTGATCAGCCTCTTGGCCTCGAGGACATCGCCCGACTGGATCGCATCCTGAATTCGCCGGCACCACAAGTCAAAGATCAGAGTGAGAGTCTCGGATGTCACCTTCGGAGCTTCCACAGTTCGCTCAGCCTTTAGTTGCTTTAGGTGCGCGATCTCCGCAGCCTCCTCTACCTTGAGCTCACGCAGGCGCTTCGCAAGCTCTGGCACATCGCCGGTGCCCTGCTCGGCCAAGCCGATTAGGCTTGCGATCTTCCGCGAGATCTTGCCGAGCTCCGATTGGGCCGTCTTGATCTCCCGGTCAAGCTGCCTTGTGTCCGTCAGTTGGCCTTGGATGTCATTGAGCAGATCACCTACAAATGCGGGCGACAAGATCCGCAAGAGAACGGCATCCAAGATGGCCGTATCCGCTTTGCGCGCGTTCACTCCCCGCGCATCGGTGCAATCCCTGTAGATCCGCCCTCGGTCGCGGGTCCCACAGCGATAACTTCGATACTGTCTGGCTGTGTGGAGGACCATCGCTGAACCACAGTGAGCGCAGAAAGAGAACCCAGAGAGTAGCGACGGATGACTTACCCTGCGCGGATGGTTAAGCCCACCGTTTCCGCCACGTCTCGGCGTTGCAGCCCGCAGGTTTTGGACGGCGTCCCACAACTCATGAGTCACAAGGGGCTCATGATGATCATGCACCTCAAGTTCGCCAGCTTTGCCGATGCCAAGATAGCTTTTGTTGCCGAAGTGGGAACTCCAAGAATTCTTTTTCGAATAGATCCGGCCCCCTGTTGCCCTGGTGATCTCGCCGTACCCTTTTCCTTGGGCTCGCAGTTGCCAGGCAAGGCGGACCAGTGGGGCGACCTCCGGATCCGGGACCCATTTGATTCCGATGCGGTCCTGCCCGTTCCGCCGCGAGGCGTGCTTGATTCGCTCGATTCGATATCCCCTGGGCGCCTGGCCGCCATTGTTGTAGCCGCCTCCGACCAGGTCGGCGATCCCGCGTTTGATGTTTTTGCCCAACTGCAGGGAGAAATCTGCATTGATGTAAGCCTTCACTGACAACAAGATCTGACCAGCCAGCCCCTCCGGGATCTCTTCAGTGAGTGAGTGCACAACCAGGCCGCGCTTCAGCAGGCCATAGAGATAGTAGTTGAAGTCTACGATGTCACGCGAGAAGCGCGAGTAGGCCCACAGGAGCAATCCACGTGGGCGCATGTCCTGACTCACGGTCATCACCGAGTCAAACATCTCGATGAACTCATCGCGGTTCTTTGTCTTCCTGCCGCTCGCGGTATCCGAGTAGACCCGGTCGAGATGCAGGCCATGCTCCTTGCAGTAGTCCTGGACGATCCGCAATTGCTGGCCGATGCTCTCTTCCTGGTTTGGCCCCCCGCTGTCGCGAAGATAGGCGATGACTGTAGAGCCTGGCGGCAGACTCGCCGGCGGCTTGTAGATGTATTCTTCGCTCATGAGCTCTTCCCGGCCGGAAGTATAAGCCCGTCTCGGATTTCCAGCTCGCCAGTCTTCAACATGCGCCGAATCTCACCGGCGAGGATCGAAGCCAGGACCGACCGCGCCGATCGTTGCGCCGCCTCCAAACTGGGGAATTGATCGCCGGGCAACTCCACGATTTCCATAGGCGATGAGCGCCTTCGCCCTCGCCATGCCTGCTCGTGCTTGATCGTTCTGGCTTCCAACATGGCTTATGTTCGCTGCAGCACCCCGGCCGCGGCCACACACAGATCTTGCGTTATGCAATTCCGAGGACCACACTGAGATCCGCCAGGATCTCTTCCTTGCTCTGAGCGATCAGGCTCTGTGCCTGCTGCACAGTGAGTCCCGAGCCGAAGTGCATCGAAAGATTCTGCTGCTGGCTCGTGCTCGTTTGTTGCACTGGCCGCGCCACCATCCTGGCGATCGCCCGCGGATCGATCCCCCGCGCCATACCCAAGGTGAAGCCCTCTCCGGCCATAAGGCCCAGCTTGAACGTCTCCATGCTGGGCGAATGCGCGTTCAGCGTCTTCCTGATCGTGTCCAGAACGCTCTGCGCCGCCTTGCGCGCCGCCTCGACTAGGCTTGCCAGCCCACTCAGGAAGCCGTTGATGATCCCGTTGATGATCGACCTCCCCAGCGCCGCCCAGTCAACCCGGAACACACTGAAGATCGCGTTCCTTCCCCAGGCCGCCATCCGTGCCAGATAATCCATCGTGTTCTGCCACGCCCGCTGCAACCAGCCCATCATGCTCGCCCAGGCGCTCTGGATCCCCTCCGCACCGACCTTCATCGTCGCGCCCATGGCCGCGGCCCTTTCCGTCGAGGTCTCTACCAGGCTGTCCCAGCCCTCTTTGAATTTGGTCTTCAAGTTCTCCCAGAATTTCTCCACCGCCGTCCGGATCCCGAACAGGTTCTTCGTCCAGGCCAGGTAGAGAAACACGATCGCTCCGGCGACTGCCGCGATGGCCAGTCCGACCAAAGACAGCACGACTATCACCATCCCGATCGCCGATGCAACCGCTCCGATCGATATGCCAGCTCCGGCCAGCAGCCCTACCGCGCCGATGATCCCGAAGACGATGCTCACGATCGAGCCGATGAATCCGATGATCGGCCCCGCAATGATCAGCAGGCCGCCAAGCACCAGCAGCGCGTCCTGCACAGGCGTGGGCAGCTTCAGGAAGACGTCAAGCATCCTGTTGATCGCGTCTATCACCCTCAACACGATAGGTATAAGGCGATCCCCAAGCATGCCCGCTGCGTTCTCCAGTTTGGCTTTCATTTGGGCCACGTTCTTCCCCACGTCGTCCGTCTTGCTGGCGAACAGCCCCTGCATTTTCGTCGTGTGCTCCATGATCAGCGCGTACCGCGCCAGCACCAGCGCCTCCTCGCTCAGCTCTCCGTTCGTATCGGCCAGCCCCATCTCCATCGCTTTCCCGATGACCGTCGCTTTCGAGAGATCCACACCGTAGTCCGAGAGCGCCTCCCCTGAACCCGTCAGCCCCGACATCAATTGCGCGAGCACCTTGGATGGATCAGTTTTCGAGAATGTGCCGATATCGACAGCCAGCCCCACCATCTTCCTCGCCATTTCTTCTGCCTTGCCAGTGCCAATTCCCACCTCGGAGAACATCATCCCGAACGTCGCAGCCCCGTCCAATGCCGCTCGCTGGCTCAGCCCCAGTGCGTCCGCGGCACTCTTCGACCATTTCTCCATGTCTTCGGACATTCCGCCAAATGCAGCCCCGATATTGTCTCTAGCGGTTTTTAGATCGCTCGCCGCCTTGATTGCAAATCCACCCATCGCAATCAACGGCAGCGAGATGCCGATGGTCATGGTCCGCCCGATGTTCTGCATCTCGCGCCCGATCGTCATCCCCAGCTTCGACAGGTCCTTCAGGCTGGCCGTTGCTGTGGAAACACCGCTCTTCACCCCGCTGGCGTCGATGATCACTTTGCCGTATGCACTTCCTAGATTGATCGCCATCACTACCTCATTAGCTGAAGACTTCCCTCAGCATCCTCTCCAGGTCGGGAAGATTCCGTTGAATGGTGGAAACAACTACAGCATGCCTCCCCCCCGTTCGATAACTCCAAAAATTTGCCATAATATACGGTATGTCCCAAGCAGATGATCAACGTCTTATCATCACCCTGTTCAATGGTCATGTCTCCGCCAAATCCAGCCTTTTCCGCCTCAGGCGTCACCGTCCCTGTGATCGGCTCCATTCCGAATCCATCCATGGCAAAGAAAAGTCCCCCCTGCGCTGCTCCGGTACGCGGTATCCATAAATGTTCACTGCCAACTCTGCGCCTCGCATCATCCTGAATTTGTTGGCCCCAGTAATTGCCAACAGCCTGGATCACCACGAGCGCCCTCTCCCCATATTTCCGAATATTGGGGATCAATTGATCCTCCGGTGCAATTACCCATTCAAAAAGTTTCCGTGCCATGCTACCCTCCTCGTTTCCTTAGTTCACGGAACGCATAATCGACGATGGTCGCCTTATCCCCGGCAGGAATCTCCTTGAGGGCAATCTGCCCCTCGAGGCACGGCAGACCATCGGCCAACGGTGGATCCGCGACCAAGGCACGTGTCACGTCATCGAGCAGTTTCATCATCGCGTCTGGCTTTTTCTCCATCATCTCGATAAAAGCATTGCAGTCACTTCCGGCCGCGGCGAGTACATCATCCGGCTGGGCCTGGATGAAGGCGAGCTCCACCGGCCCCATAGGCCGAAGTCCCACACGCAAGCCACTCGGCAGCCGCAAGTATCGTCGCTCTTTCCATTCTCCAGAGGTCCTGTTCGGATCAACGTTTGACCGCCGATGAGCCCCTTGTCTCTTTGCCATATTCGCGCTGCCTATTCTGATTCTTCCTCTTCAATTCCTCGTTCCGATTCGAGTACGGCCTCCGCGTTGGAGAATGACGGCTCAACCACCAGGTCGAACCCGGTGATGTGCGCCTCCGTCACCTCTTCCACGCTCTGGCCGTCTTCCTTGACCCTTTTCGACTGGCCATGGCCGCGCACGCTCACGCCCGGCTGAACCCCGCCTTCCATAAGTGCCAAGATGTCCATGCCCTTGGCCGTCTCCAAGAGTTGGCCGCCCAGGGAGACTGACCCGCCATCGAATGAGATCTCATCCCATTTGACGACCGTCTCTAGCAGGTTCGGATGCCTCGTAACCTTGTGCAAAGGATGCTCAACCTCGCCGAGATAGTAAACGGGGCGATCTTGGCCAACCCTCTCCTCCAGATGGCCGCGGACTTCCTCGACTGCAGACCGGACCACGTTGGCCGGATAACGCCGCCCGTTGCAATTGACAACGTCGGAGACGATTACCTCATCTGCGTGGATCCGCCTCGAGCCCTCCCTCCTGGCCTCCAACAGTTCCACCAATACCCGCATCTTGCTCAGGTGAGCCCTTGACTTCACGGGAGGCGGCATTCGCAGTAACCCCGATCCAAGATAGCAAGTTTGTCCTGCAAGGAGAGCTCCGCCAGGGTCAAGCGGTCGCCATCCGGCTCATCCACGAGTTGGCTTTCGCCAAGCGCTGCTCGGGCCACCAGATTCAGCAACTCCACAATTGCAGCTCCGTTCTTCTTACCCGCTCGTAAATTGGAGCACTCGTCTTCATGCCCATCCTCGGCCACCAGGATCTCCCGCATTCCGAACCGCCTTAGAGACACGGCCATCCCGCTAGGCAGAACGACCTCCTCCGCATAGGATTCAAAACCAGGCGAGATTGATTCCTCGAAATAGACCCTTGGCATTTCATCCTCACTTTCCGCAAACGAAAAAGCGCCAGCACCTAATAGGTGCTGGCGCTCCAGACCAGCCGGGTGATCCCCCGATCTTGTCGAGAGATCAACGAGCCGTACAACCAAATTATACACTGATATTGCCAGAAAACAAGAGGATGGAGCGCTCTACTTTTTGGTCTCCGGAAGTGCCGTCATATTCCGCGCTCCTTTTCTTTTCCGGCCGCGGTGCCATCCGACGCCAGCGCCGCATATACCACAGGCCATGTCAGCCAGCCTGGCCGGCGCCGACCCATGGTCGGAGCTTTTCGTTTCCGCTCTGTGGTCTGATGCGCGCGGGACCACAGTATTCAGATCGACATATACGATGATCTCACCCCTGGCTCCGAAACTCACGGTGCCGAGAGTGTGACCACCCCAGCATTGCAGCGATCGTGACAGTATTTTCCCCGACGGCCTGGTCTTCATGCCTTCGATGTCCCTTCATGGCGCGGACGCGTTTCAACGACGTCCCCATCGACGATCTCATCCAATTTCGGAGCAGCAAGAGCAGGCTGACTCAGATACGGCAGTACGGTCTTCCCGATCGTGGTGCGTTTCCCCTCAACCATCCATTCAAAATGGGCCAAGAACACATCTTCAAAACTCAGCAACCCGAAGTCCACCGCCTCGAACTGACTTTTCAGCCAGTAGTGCAGAGCGCGGTAGGTGGCTCGCGCCATCTGCTCCTGCTTTTCCTGCGGTGTCTTGTCGTAGATGATCCGCCCGTAACGCATGCGGTAGCTGCGCCGGCGCTTCTTCACCGGTGCCTCGGGAACGACCATCGAAACGCTGACTGTCCGCAGGTTGCCATTGACTATCTTGGCGAATTTGACGTCGACCCTGCGCGACTCGAAGTCCTCTGTGAACTGGACACCGCGCACTTCGTGCGATTGCAGGATCCTCCTGATTGCGTCCTGGCTCTTGTGCGTAGGGACCGCTGTCGTCTGATAAGCACTCATTTGACCTCCTCACTCCTCGAAAGACACAATCACATTCTCGTTCAGGATCCCGAGCAGTGCCCTCTCGAACGTCCTTGCATATCGAGCTTGGTATACCGCCGCTTTCATTCCCATCCCTGCCACGTGGAGCACATGATCACCCTGGCTGAGCTGGGCCTGTTCCAACTCGCGCCGCAACTCGCGCCAATGGGAATCCTGCAGGGGCCAGATCGAAGATGCTGCCTGCTCGAACAACTTAAACATCTTCGTCTTTTCCAGTTCAACTCCATTCCCAGGGGGAATCTCAGGAGGAATTTCAGATTCCTTATTAAGGTTTGCTGGATTGTCTCCATCTTGTTCGCCATCTCCCTGCATACCAGATTGTTGGTTTCCCCCAATCTCAGTTTGCGACATTCCCGCAAACTGGACGCCGAGAAGTTCGTACACTTTTGGCTTCAGGACCCGGAAATATAGCGTTGCCGGAACACCCTTTAGCTTCTCTTCCATGACGCCAGCACTCAGGCAGTGCCGCCTAGCCGTCTCTTGCTCCGATCGGCTCAGTCCAGTCTCTTCCTCCCATTCGATGCCGGATTTGTAAAACCATCCATCGTCGCCTTTGTGGCGCTTGGACCAGTACCAAGCCTGGCTGAGGAAGATTCCAGCCACCGTATTGCCGGTGATGCGCTTGAAGGCAGGATTGAAGGCAATTGGCCGATCAAGCAGATCGTCCATCGGATCGTAGAATTTTCTCTGAGACGCACTCATGGCCTGCACCTGCCTCTCGGCTCAATTCATCCAAGTCCACAGAATTCAAAATTAAGTTCCATCGATCTTCTAATCAAAAGCCTCCATGAAAGCCCGGCGGGGGAAAAAATCACACAGCACAACCTCCAAGACCACCCACAGCAAGAGAAACGCCCGCTTTTGCCAGGCATTTTGCTGGGAATTTTCTCCGAAAGATACCGGTGATTTTGTGATCACCTTGCCCATGGTCGACTCGATTCATCTGCTAAGCTCCTGCGCCTGGTAGAACTTTCAATGATCTGGCAGCTGGGACCCTTTCTACCCGAGCATTTTTCCGAAAGTTGCAGTGAACTTTCAACAAACCTTCGAAGGCAGCTGCCCGGTGATCAGGATCCCCGCCCTGGCCACCGGCGATCGCAGCTGTGCAGCCAGGTCCGATCGAGATCCGCCAGCGCCAGGTGATCAGTGGTCCGTCTCTCCAACCATTTTTCGGGTTCATGTTGGCCGTCCGAAGTTGTGTGCCCCGGCGGGCCTGCTGGGTGATCCGCAAATCCCCGAGCACCCCTCCCCCCCCCTCCACCTGCTCTTCTTGCGCGGTGCAAACGATCGAAGATCATGAGCCTCCCCTCGTGGATCCTTGCCCATTGCCTGGCTGCACAGCTGCGGTCCTGGCGGCTGCCGGCGAGCTCGAAAATTGGTCAAGTACCGATAGCCACACAAATCAACAGCGATCCTGCCCTGCGGTTTGGGGCTGCTATTCGGGCGTGATTTGCCTGTTAAGAGATTCAGGCAATCACGCCTAGCAGGCCCCCCAACAGCAGGCCCATCACGCAGCCAGGGCATTTGTGGCAGATCGCCAACCGTGGTAGCCTGCGCAGGTCATAAAGGGGTACGGAGAGATTCAGTTCTCTTCCGACTTGACACGTAAGCATAAGACACTCTGATTTTTCACCCCGCCCGCCTGTCACGCTGACGGCTTTTTTGAATCGCACGCCTACACTTCCTCTGCACCTCCGCCACCAATCTCAGGACTTGCTTCGCCTGTTGTGGATTCACAACCTGACCAGGTGGCAACTTGCTTAACGCGGCAGTGGCCGCGCCCAGCGCGCGGTTCACCACGATCATCCACAACGGCGCCTTCTGCCCGCGCCTCTGGAACTCTGAGCATCCATCGTGGCCAGCAACTCTCGTCCAATCCTTAGGCGAATGCGCATTGCTGCACCAGCGTCCAGTGCCAGGGATGTTAGAACCCATGCCAGACATCTCCTGTTCGCGCCAGAATTTGCAATGCTCACAAATCTTAGGTTTCATGATCAGCCTCCATTTTGTTCACTGATTCGATCGAGCTCAGATAATCGCATTCCCACTCATTCTGAGCTTTCTCCTCGGCTGCGATCCGGTCACGTTCCTCCTTCTTCATAGCCGCGAAAATGCGCTTAGTTTCAAACTCTGCCCACTTCTCGCTTTCCTTTTCCTCTCGTCGCCGAGCGGATGCTTTGACGAGGCGAAATGCAACCTGGAAATCGTGCTCAACTAGGGCGCAATCCAGACAAACCACCTCATCGTCCTCTTCCTCGTCCACCTCCCCCTCTCGCTTGATGGAATAGGCGCGGATGGGAATCGGGAACGTAAGCCTGCGAAAGTTGCCCATCGAATCGCACCTCAGTGTTCTCTGGATCTCCCAGTCGAATCGCTCTCCACAGTGGGCACATTCTTCGACCCCCGGCGCATCCACAGGCGAAATCCGCGTCGCGTCGATGGTGACAAGCTCGTCCAGGCTCCATGAGAGGAGTTCCTGGATTCGATCCCCACAGATCTCCAGTGCCCGCTGCTGCAGATGATCGAGGGGCTCGGGTTCGGTCCTCTCGTCGCGCACTTGGTCAATGTCACTCCCCCTTCTTGCCGGCTGTGTCTCTCCCTCTGGATCCGGTGTGCGGCGTTCCAGATATCTGAGAGCCATGCCAAAGGACCAACCGTAACGATAACGGAGCCAGGCGATCACGTCCCCCGTTTCTACAGAAACGGTCGCGGGTTTCTTTATCTCGAACAGCTGCCGGCGGAGATCTACGGTCAAGCCAGGCGTGGTCAGGCTCCGCCACAGATCCGATCGTTTCGGATCGACCTCGAACACCTCGCCGGTCTCTTGCATGACCAGCTCGAGGCGGTGTTTCGCCTTCAGGGCGCGGACGTCAATCCTGTTGGTCTTCACTTTCGTCACTCAGACGGTAGATCTTGGCGCCCTTGTCCGCCTTGATGAAGTAGATCTCCCGGGTGCCCTCTAGAGTAGCGATCGCCTGCCGGATCTTCTCATCACTGATTCCGGATTCGATCTGCTTCGCGGCCGCCCTCAATTCGGTGTGATTCTTCGGTCCACCCCTGAGCACCTTAAGGACGGCATCCATTGCCCTGGCGTGAGCAGTGCGAAAAGCGAGTCGCCAGAACCGGGCTTCGGTCAGATCTAGATTCGCGTCGCGCTCATACGCGAACTGGGCGCTCGCGTTTGGCGCATCGGGGCCTCTCACGGCAACCGGCATGAGCCTCAGGTGGCTCGATTCCACTTTGTCGCGCTCGATCAGGTATGCCGCATCCACGCCGGCCATGATCGCACCGCTGCCTCGAAGAGCATCGGCAGGATCGCCACTGTCTTTGCCCTGGCCCTTTTTCGAATGATGCACCAAGATGACGGCGACATTAGACGCCTCGCTTATGTACCGAATGTTGCCCATCACCTGAGCAGCGAGCGGAGAGTTCTCGTCGATCGCGCCAAAAACCTGGCCTAGATGATCAAGCACCAGGACGCTTACATCGCCCATGGACTTCAATCGTGCTATCAGCGCGTCTGCATCGTCTGCCTTGCTTAGGTCCGGCCACGGGCGAGGCATGGAAAAAGCCTGCAGCTGCCCGCGCGCCTCGCCCATACCCAAAGCGGTGGCGATCGCTTTCATGCGGCGCTTCAGTGTGACTGCTCCATTTTCGAGATCCAGCCAAACGACGTTTCCAAGCATGACTTCGATTCCGTCAACCCCACTTGAATCGCTCGCGAGCCATGGATATCCGCCCGCGACATGCAAGCACAGATCCAAGAGGAGGAGACTTTTCATCGTCTTGGGCTTGCCGAAAAACACAGTCACGCTGGGCCGCGCAATATACGGTTTGACGACCCAGCGAACCGGCGGCAGGTCCTCTTTAACGACGTCCGCGAGATCGAAGGAAATCCAGCCGTCAGAAATCTGGAGGGCGGCCAGGTCCGCCTGCGGATCCGCCGCCTCGACCTCGACCAAGAGCGAATCAAGCCCGCGAGCCGCAATCTCCGCCTTGAGGCGATTCAAACGTCTGCCCCGATCCTGGCCCTCTGCCAGAATCGCTAAGCCGATCTCCAACATCGGCTGAGAGAGTCGGCCGAAATCCGCGGCGGTCGGATCGCCGGGGGAGAGCGGCGAGATCATCCGCTTCAACAGGACAGCCGCGTAATGCAAACTGGAGGTCTTGGTCTCTTCGGCCGCGCGTTTTACGGAATCCGTAGCCGCCATCCGCCGCGCCCACTTCGCAATGCCTGAACCAAAACTGATTGCATCGGCAGATCCTTGTCGTCAAAGGTCTTTTCCGGAAAGGGATACTCCAAGGCTTTGAGAAGCCCCTCGTGCACCGCGGAACAGAGCCCTATCAGGGGCTGGCTTGTATGATTCGTCACACCTCGCCCGATTTCCTTGTTGAAGGAATCCACGGCTTTCATCGCACTATTGATTTCGGGAACCTTCGCTTTTAGCTCCGGAAGCTTCTTTGCCACCTCGTACAGGAGACTGTAAATCTCTCGAGAGATGTCATTGAATTCGGCTCGAAGGATAGGCTCAAGGGATTGGCCGATCTTTGCCAATTCTTCCTTTCTGTCAACCTGGAGACAATTCAACTCACGACTCTGCATATCCCATGCCCTCTGAGTTCCTGCAATGTCCGCCTGCAGCGCAATGACAAGATCTCTGAGGTCCTTTATGTTCGGCTGCCTGTTCATTCTCGCCGCGGCTTCCTCTCTCCGCGCCTGTTCCAGCTGCTCGCTCAGAGCGGTCACTTCGATCTTCAGGCTTTTAAGCCGCTCGTTGGCATCCGAGATCTTCCCGTTCAGTTGCTCCAATAGCTCACTCATGCTTCCTCCGATCGCAATACGACTGCACTCAAATACCAAATCCTCGCTTTAATGTTCCTTACGAGGAATCGGTGCCAGGCCTGACGTTCGGCGAATTGATCCAGTGTCCTGCATAAGGACACCGCTTCGATCTCTTGCGGATCCTCGTCGTGCTCTCGCCACTGTTCCGCAGTCCAATTCAACGGCACAGGATATCCCTCAGCCGTGGGTTTGAGCTCGGGAGCGTTGCTGTAGTCATCAGGCTTCGCATAGTCGATATGGCCTAAATTGTGGTGCGCCAACTCGTGCAGCCAGCTATAGTATGTCTCCTCCAGCGTTAGACCTGGCGCAACGTCGATCCCTGCAACTTCGACTCCATCAGCAAAAGCTCTCCCACGGGAATTCGTTACGAAACTTCCACGAATATAAATGTTGCACCTGCGGCCCAACATCGACGTTGCCGCCGCCTTCATGAGAATGAGTAGCTCCTCGCGGTCGAATTCCATCCATCTCTGCATAACATGGACCTCCTCTTCGCACTCATTCTAGATAACAAACGACCCCGCGGTGTCGCTCCTCCGCGGGGTCGTTTGTCGCCTAGTTGTCGCTTCTACTTTTTTGGCCTGAGCTCCGGGTGCATCTTAAAGTAGATCTTCTCGTGGTCGCGCAATGCATCTTTCTCGCAGTAGTCCCCCACTGTGATCACATCAAGGTCTCTCAGGAAGTTCTTGGGCATGGCCCCGTCCCTCTTGTAGACTACGCCCAAACGATAGTAGTCACTTTTAAGGATTTCCTTAGCCCGATCAGGACTCGCGACCCATCTGTTCAGGAGCTCCTGAATTGTCCGCTGGGCAAACTCCCTAAAGCTCATCAGCTTCTTACCGTTCCCCGTTTTATGTCTTGCCAAGACGAAGATCTCCTGTAACTCTTGTGACATCTCACCGTGAGCGAGGACAGTTGGCGCAGGTGGACCCGCGGGCACGTTTTGACTGTCGGCATCGGGATTTCGTGGAGCCTGGTCGATCCGGGCAGGATCGACGATCACCGCGGGCTCTCCACTTGCCGGCGGCTGTCCATAGGTGGCGATCCATGCATCCCGGTCCTCTCGACCAGGCCCGCCGTCCACCAAAGGGGGCTTCGTGTTCTCGAGGCGTTCCCAGAAATCAAAGAAACGCGGATCGATCTTGGTCTTGTCAGGAACGCGGATCTGCAAACGGCGCCTGTATCCGGCGTCGATTCGCATGTGAATCAAGATCTCAACACCCGCGAAGGCAATCGCCTCTTGCAGGAGCGTATCTCCACGATCCGGAAAGGTAGGCACAAAGTCCATTTCCTGGGCCAGTTGCGTCATCGTATCGCAGAGCCTGTCCGGATCGCAAAACGTTCCTATGTTGGACCACCCCGCCCAGGCATCGTCGTCGAAAATACTCATAGCAGTGTCTCAGGGCCGCGGGCCTCGCGTGCACTCACGGTGCCTTCGTTTCCTTGTAGGCTGGGTTCAAGCCGATCGTGAAGCCCTGCATTCCTAGCCGGAACGGTCCATTGCGCGCACAATACTTCCTGATGTACCGGCCCACCGTCGTAACGCTGACGTCGATCTCGTAGGCGCAATTCGGCTTGACCCTTGAAAGGTACACTTCTTCGTGGCCGCTTTCCTTGATCATTCGGCGAACGAGCACCTGGAACTTCGCCTCGGCCCAGGCATTGAACGCTCTGCGGTCTAATTTGGACGGCCTACTCATCTCGTTGGCTTTCCTGACCCTGGGGGCCTTCAACTGCTGTGACATGGGACCTCCTTGTTCCCTGTATGATATCTCCAGACAAGCTAGTCACGGCATTCTTGAGCCCAGCTGTTCTCTCCTCATGCTGTTGCCTCGCCAGCTTCACGAGCAGCCGTATGCCTTCCCGCCAAACAGGCACCTGGCCAGGCGGACATTCAACATAAGCGATCTTCAGGTTGCTTTCCAACTCGATCTTGGGTCCCATAGAGTCTGCCTTTCGGGCGCCTGCTGCTGCTTTCACTCCATGCCCAGGCTCACGCCGTCATTGTCTGCCTGGCCCCGATCGATATATCGCGCCGCGCTGGTGGGGCTTTCCCAACCTCCCCAGTGCATGAGCCCGGCCAGGCTGACATTAGCATCGTTGCCCGCCCTGGTCGCGCCATAATGCCGGCAGTCGTGTGGACTCAAGTTCACCAGGCCCACCATTCGCCCCAGCTGCCTGACGCGCTTCCGGATCCCCTCGATGCTCATGCTGCTGCCTTCAACCAGCGCGCCGGTCTTACAGCTGGCGAGCAGGAGAGCGCCGGTCGGCGCCGGATGATCCTTGCTCAGGTATTCGTTCAATCGCTGCCACGCGCGGCCTCGCACATTGTGCGTTGAATCTTTGCCTACTTTTTGCCGATACCAGCGCAGCTGCCTTGCCTCTCGATCGACATTCTCCATCGTCAGGGAAGCGAGCTCACTTACCCTCAGGCCATGATCGAATAACAGGGTCATGATCACCGCGTCCCGCCGCGCTTGGGCCGTCATCCCCCGCACCTGGCACAAGGTCTGCGCCTGTTCCTCGGAGACCTGCACAGCGGCCATCTTCTTAGCGCCGCGTCGCGTCCGCATGCCAGCGTCGACTCGCTTCGCGTCGATGTCCACGCTCTCTTTTCGCGTGAATCCGCGCAACCCTCGCAGGCGCAGGATCTCATCATCCGGGATCACTCCAGCCTGGTTGGCCAGGACCATGTAAGTCCGAACAATCGAAATGCGATCATTGACCGACTTCACCGCATAGCCCTGCTCCAGCAGCCATCTTTGGAAGCCCTGGACCAGACCCCAGGTGATCCCACTCCACGCGGCCGGATCTGCATACAGATCCGGGACAGCAATTCCGGCCTCCCGCATGAATCGAGCGAAGACCGCGAGTGCCGCCCGTTGCGATCGCTGCGTATTTGCCGGCCGCCGGTCCTGGTAAAGCACGAATGCAGCTCGAGCAGCTGCGTGGTTCGCCTGCACCCCGAATAGAGCCAGGGCCGTCTCGGGCATGATCATCGGTTCCTGATTTGCGATCGACGTATCCATCTGCTTTGCCTCCATACGCCGCTAGAAGAGCTCGCCTTGCTTCGGGCCCCCGTCTTCCTTCGCGGCCTCCGCCGCTTTTATCAGTCGTTCCGCATGGCGCTCCCAGCCGAACTTCGTACGCGCCTTGGCCTTCGTGTGCTCCGCATCCGCCGGGCACCACCACCAACCTTTGGGTAGGTTTCGGATACTTGGCCGAATGTCAGGGTGCCATTCTGTCCCGCAGGTGAGGCATCGTAAGTGGACATCCGTCACGCCACGCGCGCCGTAGCGTCCGCTCGTTTTCAGGTCTAAGCGCTCGATGCCAACACGCCGGAGGCAATGTTTGTTGAGCTTCATCTGGATGTACTCGAGCGCAGGCTTGAAGTTGTCTCTACCTGCTCCTGGTTCGGCCCCCCGTTGCAGCTCTTCCTCGTGGAGGGCCCTGCCGAAGTCGGTGCGGGCCTTGGCCTTCGTGTGTTCAACATCCGTCGGGCACCACCACCAGCCGGGATGCAAACGGCCAGGCACCGCAAGATCCGGCTGCCACTCAACCCCACACGTCATGCACCGCACTCGAATCTCCGAGAGCTCACCAGCCTCATTCCTCTGCTTCGAAAGAAGCTCGAGACCAATCCGCTGCAGGCAATGCCTGTTGGGCTTGATAGGGATGTATTTTCTGGGTTTCATCGGCTCGGCGCTCAACTCGCGTGATCCGTCGCCCGCCGGCGCGAGTTCCCCGGCGCCATGACTTGGCCGCACCTCGGACAGACCCGCGGCGGCAGTTGCAGCCTGGCCCGCACCCGCGGATCGGTGATATCCCTACGTCCCATTGCATAACTCCACCAGGTCAGATGTGACAGTCTCACACCGTATGCCCGGTTCAGGTCCTCAGCTGCCTTTCGCCAGGACCCGGATTTGCGACGGGCGCGCTTCACAAGGCTGGCAGTGCACCGGATAACTGGGTTTGGGCTCATTTCGGGGCCTGTAGCACCGTGATACGCGGGCCCTGCGGGCCCAGGGGCCTCACCCTCGGGCCAGCAGGCCGCACAGGCGGGTTTTTACCGTGCGCACGAACGCCCTGGCCGTGTTCCTGAGCGCGAACCAGTGCACCATCAGGTAGATCTTCCGCTTCAACCAAGCCGGTAGCTCGTCCCACCGCACTCCAAGCTCCTCTTCGAAAACGAGCACCGGATCCGTAACGATTCTATCTTCGACCATCACGACATGCCTCCTTCTGATCGTGGCCTTGCTCTGAGCCTGCTCAACATCACCTTCAGCCTATCACGACGACGCGTGCCAGGCAAGACTAAAGTGCAGATTGCCATTCAACCGACAAGAACCTTGACATTCGGAGAACTTTCTTTTCCTTTTGCAAACCGAATCCACTGCAGCTCCGCCAGGTGCAACGCTGAGTGCAGGTCCGCCTTAAGCAAGTGTGCTTGACAACTGATATTGTCAAGCACACAGTATAAGCCTAATCGGTGCGCCCGTCAAGCGACGGGAGATGCTCCTACGGGAGCCGGCGCCGCGGGTCGTGCGTCTTCATTCCACGGGTCCGCCGCAGGTAGGCAGCGAGGCTCTTTCGTTTGACGAGGATCGTCCGCCCGACGCGGACTGCCTGCAGTTTCCCCTTATAGACCAAGTTGCGGACCCCAGTGACACTGAATCCCAACTTCTCTGCGACGTCCTGGGTGGTCAAGTAACTGTTCAGGTCCGGCATGGCGGCTACTACCGTAAGGTTTCTCATTTCGGCCGCTCCAGCGAGACCTCAAGCGTCCGAAGCGTCTGTTTTCCGAAAAACAGGTGGGCGCAAAGGGACTCGAACCCCTGACCTTCTCTGTGTAAGAGAGACGCTCTAACCAACTGAGCTATGCGCCCGCGAGCAAAATTATACCCTTTGGGCGGACCCGGAAGACTGCCTGTGCTACACTTGCTCAGCCGCAAGCATCGGCGGGATCGAACGCCAAACCCGCGAAGGAGTAGTAATGCGCATCGTTCGTTTTCAAGCTGGAACTGAAGCGCCCCAATACGGCTGGCTGCGCGAAGACAAGATCGGGGTGATCCAGGGCGATGTGTTCGGCAGGTACAAGCGTCAGGATGCCAAGACGCCTCTCGGTGACATCAAGCTGCTGGCACCCTGCGCGCCGAGCAAGATCGTCTGTGTCGGCCGCAACTACGTTGAGCACGCAAAGGAACTGGGCAACGATGTGCCCAAGATGCCGCTGATCTTCATGAAACCACCGTCCTCGATCCTGAACCCGGGGGATCCCATCATCGTGCCGCCGCAGTCGCAGCAGGTGGAGCACGAGGCCGAGCTGGTGGCGGTGATCGGCAAGCGCGGCCGCAACATCACGACCGAGCAGGCGAAGAAGAACCTCCTCGGCTACACCATGGGAAATGATGTGACTGCGCGCGATCTGCAAAAGACCGACGAGCAGTGGACGCGGGCCAAGGGCTTCGACACCTTCTGTCCGTTCGGGCCGTGGATCGACACCGAATTCGACACCTCGGATGCGGTCATCACATGCAAGGTAAACGGCCAGCCGCGCCAGATGGCTTCGACGCGCGATATGGTCTTTGGTGTTCCCATGCTCGTTGCCTACATCTCCTCGGTGATGACGCTGGAGCCGGGGGATCTGATCTTCACCGGCACGCCGTCGGGCGTGGGACCGCTGAAAGCCGGCGACGAAGTGGTGGTCGAGATCGAGGGCTTGGGGGTGCTGAGGAATCCGGTGCGCGCTGAGATCGGATAGCCGCACCGTTCGATCAGGGGAATCAGGCACGTCTACGACGGATGTGCTCCGATGGCATACTCCCGCCGGGCGCGACCTGCTCCGTGCGGGGGTTATTATGGCTATAATGTCATCCAAAGGAGGCATATATGAACAAGGGTCTTCAGATCACGCTGTATGTCATTGCGGCCTGGCTGCTAGTCCTCGGTCTTCTGTTCCTCCTCACCCCGTCGATCGCCGAGAAGGTTATGTCGACGGCGCTGCCCGACAAGGCCCTGAACATGCTCTACGGGCAGGTGGTGCTCACCTTCGCCTACATAGCATTCCTCGCCGCGCGGGGCGGCGAGGCGCTGGCCAAACTCTCGCGAGTGGTGCTGGCTCTCACCGTCGGCCACGTCCTGGTGTTCGGGTACCAGCTCATCACAGGCATGGCGGGCTTCGCGCAGGCGGGTCTGCCGCTGATCATCAACCTCATCTTCACGGTGCTGTTGTTAATCTTTCGCAGGGATCTCAAGAGATAGAGCGAAGAAAAGGACCGGCAGACGCCGGTCCTTTTAGATTCCCCGTGATTGGCACAGCCGGAGCACCGGACGTGCAAACAAGAAGGGATGCGAGTCGTATAATGTTAATGATGGCCATGATGCATCAGAATGATGGAGGATGTTATGAGCTCTAGCTCAATACAAGTGGACCGACGCCGAAAAGGATCGGGGCCAGTTGGACGGGCTGAGGCGCCGCGGCGCGATACCAGTGGAGGGCAGGGCGCGGGTTTGCCGCCTTCAAGCGGGCAGGGCGCGGGTTTTCCGTCTACTGGTGGACAGAAGCCCTCATTCGGCGGATTGTCGACGCGCGGAGGGCAGATCGGCGGCTGCGGCACTGTGGTCATCCTCCTGCTGATAGTAGGCTACTACCTGCTTTCCGGCGGTCAAGGGATCGATCTCGGAGGGCTGACAAGTCAAAGCACGGGACAGGACTCCTATGACCTTCAGCCAGTCGATCAAGGCCTGCCGGCCTCGAACTTCACGCCGCCTGTTCCGGCCGCGTCGAGCGGTCAGACCTGGACGGTCATGCTTTACCAGGATGCCGATGATCAGGTGCTCGAGAAGGACATCTATCTGGACCTGAACGAGGCGGAGCGGGTGGGCTCGAGCAACAGCGTGAACGTCGTGGCGCAGATCGACCGGTACCGCGCCGGATACCAGGGCGACGGCGATTGGACGACGGCGAGGCGGTATTACGTCACACAAGACAACGATCTCAACCGGATCAACTCACAGGTGGTGCAGGAACTGGGCGAGGTCGATATGTCCAGCGGTGAAACCCTGGTGGACTTCGTCCAGTGGGCAGCAGCGAACTACCCGGCGAACAAATACGTGCTGATCCTGTCGGACCATGGCATGGGATGGCCGGGGGGTTGGAGCGATCCCGATCCGGGCGGAACGGAGACCAGCAGCGTGCCGATCGCGAGCCGCCTGGGCGACAACATCTATCTGAACGAACTCGACGATGCCCTGGGGCAGGCGCGCAGCCGCGCGGGCATCGAAAAATTCGAGATCATCGGCATGGATGCCTGCCTGATGTCGCAACTTGAGGTCATGGCGGCACTGCAGCCACATGCCAACTATGCCGTGGCCTCGGAGGAAGTGGAGCCGTCCATTGGATGGGCGTATGCCGCGTTCCTGGGCGCGCTGGTTGAGAATCCCGATATGAGCGGCTTGGATCTGAGCCGCCTGGTGGTGCAAAGCTATGTCCTGGAAGATCAACGCATCCAGGACCCGGCGGCGCGGGCCGAGTTCATGCGCGGCGGCTCGCCCATTGGCGGCTTCTTTGACACCCAGGGAGTATCGGCAGAACAGCTTTCGGCGCAGATCAGCATCGACGTGACGCTGAGCGCCATCGATCTGAACGCGCTGCCGCAGCTGATGGATCGCTTCAACACCTTCGTATATCAACTGCAGAACGAAGACCAGCAGCTGATCGCGCAGGCGCGCACCTACACCCAGTCCTATACCAGCCTCTTCGGCCGCGAGGTGCCGCCGTCCTACATCGATCTCGGGCACTTTGTGCTTCTGATGCAGGCCAACACCAACGACGACCGCACCCGGCAGGCGGCGGATGGAGTGATCGCGGCATTACGCAGCACGGTGCTGGCGGAGAAGCACGGCGCGAATCGGAAAGGTTCCACGGGCCTGGCCATCTACTTCCCGAATTCCACACTGTACAGTTCACCGTTGGCCGGACCTCAGTCCTACACTGCGATCGCGAGGCGATTTGCCGGCGAATCCCTGTGGGATGATTTCATGGCATTCCACTATATGGACCGCAGCTTCGAGCCGACTGCAGTGGAGCCGTACGCGCCCTCGGGCAGCTATGTCACGCGGGCACCCGGGCTTGGGCAGATCACGCTCTCGGATATCCGGATCTCAAGCACTGAGACGACGACCGATCAGCCGGTGGAGCTGACCGTGGATGTCAGCGGCAACAACATCGGATATATCAAGCTTTTCGTGGGTTACTTCGACCCGGCCTCGAGCTCGCTCAACGTCACGGACACCGATTACCTGGAGAGCCAGGATGTCCGCCAGGCAGGCGGCGTCTTCTACCCGGCGTGGCCGAGTGACAGCTTCACGATGACCTATGCGTGGGACGTGACCGTGTTCGGCATCAGCGACGGCACGCAGAACGCGGTGGCGCTCTTCCAGCCACTGCAGTACGGCGCCACAGCCGAGGAGGCCGAGTACACCGTGGATGGGCTGTACACCTTTGCACAGACGGGCGAACAGCGGTATGCCCAGCTGCACTTCCAAAATGAGCGGCTGACCCAGGTCATCGGTTTCATCAGCGAGACGGACACCGGCGCTCCGAGCGAGATCACGCCTGCGCAAGGCGATACGTTCACGATCTACGACAAATGGATGGACGTGGATGCCAACGGGCAGGTTACGGGTGTCGTCAAGCAGGCGGGTACGACGCTGACCTTCGGTAGCGAGCCATTCACGTGGGTGCAGCTCTATGCGGCCGCAGGCGACTACGTGATCGGGTTTATCGCAGAGGACCTGGATGGCAATCAGTACCCGAAATACACGCGGGTGACAGTGAGATAGCTGACTGAACCCCTCACCCCAAACCCCTCTCCCACAGGGAGAGGGGCTTTAAAGGCGAAAAAGAGGATATGGGAAGAACTCCCATATCCTCTTTTTCGCGAAGCTGGCGGATGAGGCAGGAGTTACCACCGAGGTGGGGAACGAGGGGTTGCCCCGACACCCATGGGCAATCAGGTGCAAGATGGCGGCTGGTCCCTGCGCCAAGAAGCGCAGGGATCGGTGATGCCGGCACGAAGCCGGCTTACCTGAAAGCCGCCCTGCGCGACCTCACCTGGCACTGCGTGCCACCCTCCCTGAGAAGAACGCTCAGGGACACGTCTCCAGATAGGAAGAGCACCGATCTGGAGAGGGGGAAGCGGAAGGCCTTCGGCCCCTGCCTCCGACGCCTCGTGGCGTCGGAGTGCGCAGTGGCGGCCCGAAGCCGCCCTGCGCGAGCGCCGCTGACGAAACAACGAGGAACAATGGATTTTATGCACACCGGTGGGGGGGTGGGGCTGATAATGTACATTTACGGCTAGATGTGGGGGAGGAACAATCGAGGAACAAAGCAAAATGAAGAGGATCCAGTCAGGAACAATGTTGGCGGGGTAGTGACGTCGTACAGTGCACTTGGTACTGTAGGCGGCGCAAGGGCATGGTCGAAAGTAGGCAAAAGGGACTTGCGTGTTGCACACTTGGTCGAAGCGCTTCGTGATGGGCGGAGACTATGAGGTGCGCTATACTGACGACGTGAAGACGCAGGCCATAAAGTACTACTCGGAAGGGGGAGAGAAGATCGCCATGCGCTCATGCTTTGGAGAGACGTGCGGCGATCCGACTTACCTGCTCACGGACCACCTGGGTTCGATCGCAGCGACGACGGATGCAAGCGGGAACCTACTGAATCAGCAACGGTACAAGCCAGCCCCCTCCGCCCTTCAGGCACCTCCCCCAGATGCGCTGAGTGGCCTATCCCTTGCAGGAGGAGAATTAACAGCGAATCTGGGGGAGAGAAGCGGAATGGATTCTGCGAGGTGCGCACGGACCTGCCCAGCCCGGTGTACCGCATCACGGTGACGGACTTCGGGTACACGGGACAGCGAGCCCTGGCAGGTCTCATGGACTACCATGCGCGCTGGTATGACCCTTATCTTAACCGCTGGACCCAGCCCGATTCGATTGTACCTGACCCACTCAATCCGCAGGACCTAGATCGCTACTCCTACGCGCTTAACAATCCGATCCGATACACTGATCCCAGCGGCCACTGCATCCAAGTGGAGGATGGATTCTGCCTGCGCAAAACCAAGAATGGCGGATATCACATCGTCCACGCAGAGCGGGAGCGCTTCGCGAACTATGTTGAGGAGGCGCTCGCGGACTTTCTGCTATCCAGAGATCCGACATCGCTAAATCGCATCCCACCGACGGAGGCTCTGTTCATCGGACCGACGTTGGAGAGCGCCTGCGCTGGAGTCGGCAACCCGTGCGGAAACCGTACGACCATCCAGTTCTACATCCTGATGGCCATGACCGGGGGACTTGGTAGCGCATATCCGCCAGCCGGGATTGGACCGGGGTCCGGCGGAAGTGCGTTCCCGCGCGGCGGAATCGTTGGGGATCCTGATTGCGTCGGATGTGGTTACACTACTATTCCACGCACACCGAAGCAGATACTCGAATCAGGAGGTAAACCGGTCTGGACTGTAACCGGAGGAAATCCAATGATAGGTACGGTCCAGTCTGATCGGCAATTGCGAACACTCTTTGAGGCTCTGAAGACGACGGGTCATCCGTACAAAATGGGTTACGCGGGCGAAGGCTCTGCACTTTACAAGTTGCCCGGTGGGGGATTCGTGGGCTGGCGAATCGACCCAGTGTTCGGCTCGACTATGGATGTTAACATCTTTGGAATACCTGTCACTAGACTCCACCTTCCTTTCCCGGAGTGATAGCCGTGGATCTTAGCGCTAAACACAAAGAGATTTTGGGCGAGTGCGCGTACGACCATGTGGGACTGTGGTCTGTGATTCGGACAATCGATGACAATGCCTACTGGGAGGGGCTCTTACCAGCATCAGTGCGATCTGAAGTAATGCAGCTCATAAGAGATCTGCTGGAGCACGGACTTATCGAGGCGGGTAACTTCGCACCAGACAGGGAGGCACAAGCCGGGTGGCTGCCAATCTCCGGTTCGACCGATACCGTTATCGCGGCGATTGCGCGGGCATGGGACGAACTGGACAGGACTCCTAATATTGGGGATGTTTGCTGGTTCACTGCCACCCCAGCGGGAAAAAAGTTAGCCGAGGAGCTTGATCTCAAAGGGTACTAAGGGCTCGCGCATCCGCTCGCTGCCTCCTGTTCTAGGCGCACCGGCTCAAGTTGGAAGAGCTGCTGCAATTGAGCTGCGATGCCGAGGCGATCCATTTGGGCGCGGGTGAACTGCAACGCGCTCCTCAGGGCCTGGCCATGGGGTACTCGCCAGGGGTGGCACTTGAAATCGACTACGCTGCGTTTCAGTACAACGAAATCTGGAGCAGCAACCATGTTCCGTAAACTCGCGGCCAGATACCCCTCATTTTGGCTTAAGGTGTTTGCCATAGTGCTTGCATTGAATCTGGTGTTCTTTGCTTTGGCCCTGGCAATTGACCCCTCACGCCGCATAGGCCCGTTCGGATTGGGCCTGCCAGCGCAAATGTCCACCTTCATTATTGAATCGGCGGATGCCTCAATAAGCTATCCGAAGAGCTGGGTTGCGGTTATCACCCCTCAAGGAAACCACGGTGACTCCGAGATCATCGCCGTAATCGGCGTACCCGGGCGCGGACTACCGTCCGTCACAGTTGCGCAGAAGATGCTCTCTGATCCGACCTTAACTGCTGTGGTAATGTGGGGCGATTCCAGGGCAGCTTCAAAGTCCTCCTATGCTGCGTTGTCGAGTGGGGTTTCGGGGTCAATTCCGGGTATTGTGCGTGAATACCAGTATGTTGTGATTACTCTCTTCGGCGAATCCTTGGTTCACTGTCGGGATCTGCATGTATTGCATGACTCAATAGGATTATCGCTGAGTTTCTGCGCGGAAGAGACAGATTGGGAAGAGGTGGTGGGCACGATTGATGAAATGATTCTGAGCTTCAAATTCGTGAGGTAATGATGCAGTCTGGAGCCATCTTTGTGTCGCTAGTCTTGTTGGCCTTCTGCCTCGTGAGCGGAGCGCTCGCATGGTACTGCTGGCGAGTAATCAGGAGCACCCAAACAACCAACTCCGATTCTGATTCTGCTGCGCCGCAAGAATGGCGAGCCAAGTTCACAAGAGTCATCATGATCCTGCCATTCTTGGCGTTCGCTGCGGGTTCAGTCATCTTTCTGATTTGCGCTATCTGTTTGGTATTCTCGTCTGTATGGTAGTAACCCGACGAACTTCTACAGCGACGGGAACCGGGTGGGGCAGATATCCACAGGCACCCTGCATGCGTGTAAGCGCTTCGTAATGGGCGGAGACTATGAGGTGCGCTATACTGACGACGTGAAGACGCAGGCCATAAAGTACTACTCGGAAGGGGGAGAGAAGATCGCCATGCGCTCATGCTTTGGAGAGACGTGCGGCGATCCGACTTACCTGCTCACGGACCACCTGGGTTCGATCGCAGCGACGACGGATGCAAGCGGGAACCTACTGAATCAGCAACGGTACAAGCCAGCCCCCTCCGCCCTTCAGGCACCTCCCCCAGATGCGCTGAGTGGCCTATCCCTTGCAGGAGGAGAATTAACAGCGAATCTGGGGGAGAGAAGCGGAATGGATTCGGCGAGGTGCGCACGGATTTGCCGAGGCGGCTCAGCGCCGGAGATCCCTACGCTGTTCGCCGCAGCCAAAAATCGGACGCGAAGTAGACGAGCGCGCCCAGCACCAGGATAGCCTTCAGTATCGTTATGGGTACTGCTGCAAGCCCAGATATCCCATAGTATGCAGTAACCGCGCCCAGGATCAGCATGACGATGACCAGCGCGTTGCGCGCCGCCTTGTCGTTTATGGATTCGAGGCGCTCGTCACGGCGAAGAGCCGTCACACCCAGTTCAGGATGGACAGCATATCTGCCGCTGCGCGGGGCCCACAAGAACCAGGCGAAGGCTGTGCCGCCGATCAGGACGCCCGCCCACCACGGGGATCCCGTCAAGACAAAGAGGATGCCGAAGGCAAGAGCAATCAAACCCCGGCTCACGTAGTAGGACAGCATTGATCTCATGACTTACCTCCCCGGCTGGTCTCCAGCCAGAAAAGACGGGCCACCGGCGTACCCAGGACCGCGGCAATCTGCATGGCCAGTTTGACAGAAGGGACGAATTTCTGCTTCTCGATCGATATGATCGTCTGGCGCGTCACTCCGACTGTTCGCGCAAGGGCTTCTTGCGTGAGATTCTTTTGGAGACGGACTTCCTTCAATCTGGTGCGGAGTTCCATGCGTTCCGATCGATGTAAAGTATAGGTTACATTCTAGTCCGTGTTCGGCCAGATGTCAAGTATGCTTTACATTCCCCCGTTGGTCAGTCCGCCTCGGCGGAGAACTGTTCCCGGCTCTCAGGCCTTCGGATGCAACGTCAGGCCAAAGAATATCCCGATGAGCAGCATCTCACCCAGACCCGTGGACAGTGTGTAGGCGAGGGCAGCTGGCGGAACGCGGTACATCATCCAGTGCGAGGCGACGGACATCAGGACGCGAAAGAACCAGGCGATCAGACCGAAGCTCAGGCCCTTGATCCAACCCGAGGCGCCCGGCAGGCTCCGGTACAGCAGCAGAAACAGGCCGGCCATGATGAAGCCATAGGCCAGGTCGATAACCATCCCCGCGAAGGCATTGACGGAAGTCCGCGCGATGGGTTTATAGGCTTCGTACAGCCTCTGGGCAAGGGGATTGGCGTTGATGATGCCATCCAGGACCCCAAACAGAACGCCTCCCGCGATGCTGACGACTACATAGTTCCACATGGCGAACCCTCCCGCTTGACCTGGAGCTGATCGGCACGCCCCCGGCCCGGAAAGACCTGCCAAAGGCACATGCCGCACAGTGACGGGTTACACTTCGCAGTATAGACCTGGAGGGCAGCAGAATCAACAGCCTGTCTGAGGGACCCTCCGCGGCAGATTGCCGGTTGCCATGCTCCAACTGCGCACGACCCCCTTGTACGAATGCACATCACGGGTTTGCCTGCCGCAGAACTGGCGGCGCTGGGCGGGCAGTCGTATCGCGCGCGCGTCTTATGAGCCAGAGTGGAAAAGGAAATGATAGAGAAACCGGACATTCCGGATGAGGTGATCCTGCGCGCACTGGAGGTGTGCTACTCGATCCGCGGCGAAACCATTGAGTTCGTACCGCGCGGTCTGGATCCCGCAGCCTGGGCGTATCGCGTGAACGCGGGCGACATGTCGTACTTTCTGAAGGTCAGTAAGGGGTCGCCGGATCAGACCGGGGCCTGGATACCCCGTTTTCTAGCACAGCAGGGGATGAAGCAGGTCATTGCGCCGCTTCCCACGAACCAGGGCGAAGCCTTTGGGATCCTCAATAGGCTGAACTTGCGTCTCCAGCCCTTCATCGCCGGCGAGCGCGCCATGGACGCCGGCATGTCGACAGAGCAGTGGAAGGAGTTCGGCGCGTTCCTCGGACGGCTTCACAGCCAGGAATTGGCGACCAACATCACAAGCCAGCTCAGACGCGAGACGTTCACGCCACGACGCCTGGAGTGGGTAGCGCAAATGAATGCGCGCATCCATGTCAGCGAGAACCCCGATCCGATCGCGGCAGAGATGATCTCGGTCTGGCGCGAGAACCACGCCAAGATATCAGCGCTGCTCGAGCGCACAGCAGCGCTGGCGAGGCGCGTGCGGCAAGCCGAACGACGGATGGTGCTGTGTCACGGTGATATTCACACGGGCAACATCCTGCTGGCAGAGGATCAACGTATGTACGTGGTCGACTGGGATGATGCCAAGCTCGCGCCGAAGGAACGCGATCTCATGTTCGTGCTGGCTGAAGCCAACGCTGAGGAGAAGGACAGATTCTTCGCCGGGTACGGCGAGACCGATGTCGAGCCGCTGGCGCTGGCATACTACCAGCATGACTGGTGCGTGGAGGACATCGGCGCGTTCGCGGTGGAGATCCTGGATCTTCAAGCAACGGGTGAGGATACCCGCGCCAATTCCCTGTATTGGTTCAGGAGCCTATTCGCTCCGGGCAAAAGCGTGGCTACTGCGCTGGCGAACGACGTTGATCTGATGCCAGCTTGAACAGCTGACAGAGCCACCGAATCGACTGCATAGTGCATTGTTCCCGATCGATGCTGACAGAAAAGAAGATCTCCCTGTGGAAGTCACAAGGAGATCCTTGACCCGCCAAGCGTCAGAAAGGTTAGAGACCTTTGACCAACAGTGCAACGAGCAGCAATGCGAGGCCGATAAACACCAGCCAGAATGCGGGGAGGAATGCCGGTATGGCGCCAAGGAAGACCAGTAAACCGAGCAATCCGAGCACAACACAGATCCAGAAGGTGATGTTTTTTGGCGGAGTAAGTTTCATGCGGTTTCTCCTCTAGTAGTCGGCTTGGCGGCGTTCATCTTCATTATTGCACAAGTGCCGACCGATTTCAAGTGGGTAGAGACATGCAAGCAGTGAGTAGGAGTGATGGGGGAAGAGGCTGCCTTACATATAGGCACCCGTCAATTGCAGAGCGCTGGGGCGCGAGAACGATCAGTGCCAGGCCGTACCATAGGTGTACTCTCCCCTGATGTGCCTGCCTTCCGCAAAACGACTGGGCGAGTAGGCGGATAGGTCGACGATCTTCGAGGCGCCATCCAGGATCAGCTCGGACATACACAGCCCCACGGCCGGCGCGGTTTTGAAGCCTGTGCCGCTGAAGCCGCAATCGAGATAGAAGCCATCGGGGCCAGCGGCGCCCAGGAGCGGATGCTCATCGGGCGTGATGCCGTCGTATCCGCCGTGGGCGGAGTGCAGGCTGCCATTATCAATGGCGGGGATGCGCTTGCAGAGCCGGTCGATGCCGCGCTCGACAAAACCCGCACGCGCATGGTCTGTGTCGCCGTCCGGCGATTCGCCGAATGCGCTGGCATCCTCCAGGCCCACAAGCGTGAGGTTGCCCTCCGGACGGAAGTACATTTCGTATGCAGAATCAATGACAGTGGGATGGGGAAACCCAAGTTCGTGCGGCCGCCTGACGAACATCGTGTCATGGCGCCAGGTGTCGTACGGCAGATCCAGACCGATCATGTGGTTGAGCTAGCCGGCCCATGCCCCCGCGGCATTGACAACGATGGAGCTGCTGAATCGCTCCTGCGTGGTCGTCACGCCGGTGACCTTCCCGCCGCGAACATCTATCCCGGTCACGGTGCAATCCTGCATCAGCCGCGCGCCCTTTTCCCGCGCCGAGTTCATCAAGGATGCTGCTGTATCACTGGGCATGGCATACCCAGACTCGGGTTCGTAGGCTGCCAGCTCGATGTTTTCGGTGGAGAATGAGGGAGCGAGCCTGCCAACGTCATCGGCATCGATCAGCAGCACGGGTACACCGACGGCCTGGTGCATGGCGACATTGGCTTTCAATAATGGAGTGTCTGCCGGCGCGACCAACTGCAGAAAACCCGTGCGCGTGAATCCGCACTCACCGCCGACCATCTCCTTCCAATTGAGGAAGTACTGGAAGGACAGCCACGCCAGTTCCGTATCCTGGCGCACATCGTAGTGCATTCGGATCAGCCCACTTGAGCGCCCGGTGGCGCCGGCTGCGACGAAGCGCTTCTCCAGCACCAGCGCTTTCATGCCGCGCTGCGCAAGGTGGAATGCAAGGCTGGCGCCTTGCACGCCCGCGCCGATGATGAGGATGTCCGCAGTGTTCGTCATGGGCTTCAGTACATCGGTCGCGCTGCCCGATTGCCTCACGCGGCGGGCGACGACTCGACGGTGGTAATGATGATGCGAGGCGAACCCGCGGCAGTCAGGGCATCCGCTATTGCGCGCGGCCCACTCTCGGGAGCCAGCGCGATCATGTTACCGCCCCGCCCGCCTCCGCTGAGTTTGGCCCCGAGAGCGCCCGCCTGCCTGGCAGCCAGGATCAAACGATCCAGTTCCGGCGAGGATACGGTGAGACGCTGGAGAAGCGCGTGATTCTCATTCATCAATGGTCCCAGGTGGCGCCACATGCCGGTCTCGATCGCCTCGCGGGCCATACGCACCAGGGCCTGGATGCCGTCAAATACCACATCCCATGTGGCCGGGTCGTTCTGCCACAGTTGGCGCACATCGGCCACGGATTCCCGGGTGGGTGCCGCGACGCCCGTATGACCGATCACGATCGTGAACGGCTCACGCACGTGAAGCATCTCGATAGGACGCCCTTTGACGAAGTAGACCGGCCGTGCATATGTGACCACGGTGTTGTCGATGCCGGACGGCGTTCCGTGATGCATTTTCTCGATCTCGTATGCGCAGGCGCTCACCTGCTCGTCGCTGAGGGGACGCTGAAGGGTCGAGGCCAGGGCCCGGATGAGGGCGACAGAGACCGCCGCGCCGGAGCCCAGGCCGGATGCAACCGGGATCGTGGATGAGATCCGAATGGTAAGGTTGGGGTAAGGATCGATGCCCAGCGCCAAGAGCAGGTTGTGCACCAGCGCGGCCAGCGGATTTGGGCCTGGCAGCGACTTGAGTTCGGCACTCAATTGGACATCGGGCGCCTCGATCCAGATGCCCGGCCGCGCTGAGACCTCCACGTCAACGTCGGCGCGGACCTGCGTCACCGGCACGGCCAGCGCGGGGCGGCCGTAGACCACGGCGTGCTCGCCAAACAGGATAATCTTGCCGGGGGCTGAGGCTTTCACTACGAGAGGTAGAAGACGGCCAGGACCGCGACCGCCCATAGCACCATGGAGAGTTGGAAGGGCCGGTCGACGAGCAGAATCTCCTCGGGCGCGCCTCCGGCGTGCTCGACCTCGATCAAATACAGGTATCGGAAGATCGCATACATGACAAACGGGATCGTCAGCATCATGGTGTGGTTGGCAGGAAGGTTGGGCGCGGAGAAGGTGTACAGGGAATAGCCGACAATCGTCATGCCGGAGACAATCATGATGTATTGATCAAGCAGGGGGATGGTGTAGCCCTGCAGCACCTTGCGATGATTACCTGCGTCGTCGGTCAGCAGGGCGAGCTCGGCGCGGCGTTTTCCAAACCCCAGGTAGAGGGCCAGCAGGCTCATGACGACATACAGCCACGGGGAGAAGCGTTCCACCTGGATCAGCCGAACTCCAGCGTCAACGCGCAGGACGAAGCCTGCCGCCAGTATGAGCACATCCAGGATAAGAACGTGCTTCAGCCACTTGGAGTAGGCCACGTTCAGCAGGAAATAGGTTGCGATCACGACAGCAAAGGCGGGCGACAGCAGGTAGCCGCCTGCCAGGGAGATGCCGACCAACAGTATCCCGGCCGCCCAGGCAAGCCAGATCGGCAGTTTTCCGGAAGGGATGGGGCGGTGCCGTTTGTCGGGGTGCTGCCGGTCGGCCTCAATGTCCGCCAGGTCATTGAAGATGTAGACCGACGAAGAGACCAGGCAGAAGAGCACGAATCCGCCCAGGGTTCGCAAGAACGATTCCGGAATGAAAAGCTGCTTGTCGAAGACCAGGGCCGCGAACACAAAGATGTTCTTGGTCCACTGGCGGGGACGCATGGTCTTGATCAGGCTGGCGAGCATGCGGCAATCATAATCCAAAAGCCTTCCCGCTCGAAATGTGTGCGAACCGCACCGCGTTACAATGCCCTCATGCCCAAAGTGCGCATTGATGTCCTGCTGGTTGAGAAGGGCCTGGCGGAATCACGAGCCCAGGCGCAGGCGCTGATCATGGCCGGAAAGGTGCGCCTGAATGGGCAAGTGGCGTTGAAGCCCGGCACAACCGTGGACCCCGAACTGCGCCTGGAGGTGGAACAGGGACCACGCTTTGTCTCGCGGGGAGGCGAAAAGCTGGAGGCCGCGCTGGCGGCCTTTGCCCTCAATGTCACCGGACTTGTGTGTGCCGATGTCGGGGCCTCGACCGGCGGCTTCACAGACTGCCTGCTGCAGCGGGGCGCCGGCCGGGTCTATGCCATGGACGTGGGCAAGGGCATTCTGCACTGGAAACTGCGCAATGATCCGCGCGTGGTGGTGATGGAGAAGACCAATGCCCGTTTCATTGACCGGCTGCCAGAACCGATCTCACTGGTCACGATAGACGCTTCATTTATCTCGCTGCGCGTCCTTCTTCCGGTGGTCAGGGTCTGGCTGGCGCCGGGAACTGGCAAGGAGGCCGGCAACATCGTGGTGCTGATCAAGCCGCAGTTCGAGGCTGGCAAACGCGATGTGAGGCGTGGCAAGGGAGTGATCCGCGACGCGCAGGTCCACAGGCAGGTTCTGCTGGATGTGCTGACCTTTGCCGAGTCCCAAGATCTCGGCGTGCACGGATTGCAGAGAAGCCCATTGTTGGGTCCGAAGGGCAACGTGGAGTTCCTGGCATGGCTTGTGCCGGGGATGGGCGCGACCGCGGACGTCCCCGCACTGATCGAAGATGCCTGCGCAGTGCCTGCGCAGTCTCAGAATTGAATTCGGTTATACTGACCGCGCTTTATGACCGCTCATATCCGCAATTTCTGCATCATCGCGCACGTGGATCACGGCAAGTCCACTCTGGCAGACCGCTTGTTGCACCTTACTGGCACAGTGTCCGATCGCGACACGACCGAGCAAATACTGGATACGATGGATCTGGAGCGCGAGAAAGGCGTGACCATCAAAGCCTCGGCCGTGCGCATGAACTACACGGCGACTGACGGCCAGGCTTATGAGTTGAACCTGATCGACACTCCGGGCCACGTTGACTTCGGCTACGAGGTCAGCCGGGCGCTGAAGGCCTGCGAGGGCGCGGTGCTGGTTGTGGACGCGACCCAAGGCATCGAGGCGCAGACGCTGGCAAACCTATACCAGGCTCTGGATGCCGACCTGGTGATCATCCCGGTCATCAACAAGATCGATCTGCCTTCCGCGCGTCCAGATGAAGTTGCGGAGGATATTGCGTCCCTGCTGGGAGTGAAGGCGGAAAATGTACTGCGGATTTCCGCCAAGGATGGGCTGAACGTCGAGAAGGTGCTCGAGGCTATCGTGGAGCGCGTGCCGCCGCCAAAGGATGATGCGCACAAGCCCTTGCGCGCACTGATCTTCGACTCGCACTATGACTCCTACAAGGGTGTGATCGCCTACTCGCGCGTCTTTGAAGGCATCGTCTGCATGAGTGACACTCTGCACATGTTTGCCACGCATGCCAACCTCAAGCCCATCGAGATCGGCTACTTTGCTCCGGATATGCGGTCGGTCCCGAGCCTGTCGGCGGGCGAGGTTGGCTATATCGCCACCGGCCTCAAGACGGTGCGTGATTGCCGGGTGGGGGATACGATCACACTTGCCTCGGCGCCCGCAACCGAGCCGCTGCCCGGCTACCGCCACCCCAAACCGATGGTCTTTGCCGGCATCTATCCAGTTGAGGCGGATGACTATCCGGAATTGCGGGATGCGTTGGATAAACTGCAGCTCAACGACGCATCGCTCACATTCGACCCGGAGACCTCCCAGGCCCTGGGCTTTGGTTTTCGCGCGGGATTCCTGGGGCTCTTCCATATGGAGATCATTCAGGAGCGCATCGAGCGTGAGTACCTTCTGGACGTGGTCTTCACGGCGCCCTCGGTGGAATATGAGGTGGCGCTGATCGACGGAACGACGACCGCCGTTGATTCGCCTGCAGAACTTCCGGATGAAAGCAAGATCGTCGAGGTGCGCGAGCCGTGGATGACGATCGAGATCATCACGCCGACCGAGTTCTACGGCCCGATCATGGAGCTGGTCACCGGACGGCGCGGCATCTACCGATCACAGGAGTATCCAGCGCCACACCGCGTGCAGTTGAACTTCGAGATCCCGCTCTCGGAGATCATCGTGGACTTCTTCGATGAACTGAAGTCGCGGACCAAGGGCTATGCATCGCTCGATTACCAATTCCTCGAGTACCGCCGGGATGAGCTGCAGAAGCTGGAGCTGCTGGTGAACGGCGAGCCCGTGGATGCGCTGGCGGCGATCGTGCACAAGAAGGATGCCTACCATAAGGGCCAGCGGCTTATCACGAAGCTCAAGGCGATCATCCCGCGGCAGCTGTTCGATGTCGCGATCCAGGCCGCGGCCGGCGGACGCATCATCTCGCGTGCCAACGTGAAGGCCACGCGCAAGGATGTGCTGGCCAAGTGCTACGGGGGCGACATCACACGAAAGAAGAAGCTGCTCGAGAAGCAAAAACGCGGCAAGAAACGCCTGAAGATGGTGGGCAACGTTGAGATCCCCCAGGAAGCCTTCATGGCGGTCCTGAAGCTGGAAGACGAGTAGCCGGCCATTGTGGACGACAAGGATGAAAGACGACAAGGGATGCGTGCTTTCCTGAGCAGTGCAAAACGCTGGCTGCCCGGTGCGCTGATCAGCATCTTGCTGATCGGGGTCATTCTGTACTTTGTGGATCTATCACAGGTGGTCAATGCCATCCGCTCGGCTGATTACGGGCTGCTGGCGATTGCTGGTGTCCTGGCCTTTGCCTGGATGTTCGTCCGCGGCATTGTTTGGCGGACGCTGTTGCGCGATCGAGCGCCATACCGCGATACGATGCTGGCCCTGAGCGAAGGCTACCTGCTCAACAACTTCCTGCCGTTCCGGATGGGGGAGATTGGCCGGGCGTTCGTCCTGAGCCGCAGAACAGCACTCTCGTTCAGTGAGATCCTGCCGACGATCGTTATTGAACGGGCGATCGACCTGTTCTTCAGCGCGGTCATCTTTCTGGGGGCGCTGCCGTTTGTGGTCGGCGCGGGCGAGGCAGGGCGCATCGCCATCATTATTGGTGCCGTTATTGTCCTCGGCCTCGCCTTCCTCTATGTGCTTGCCCGAAACCGCCAGCCGGCACTGGATCTGTTCCACCGCTGGAGCGCCCACTGGCCGACGCTGCAGCGTCACGGCGGCGGCTTGCTCGAGTCTTTCCTTGCCGGCCTGGGCGTGCTTACCGACGGCTGGGTTTTCGCCCGTTTCCTGTTCTGGATGACGATCAACTGGGGCATGGCGATCGTTAACTACACTGTGATCATGCTTGCTTTCTTTCCGCAGACCCGACTGGCCTGGGGCATGTTCGGGTTGGGGGCGGCTGCTTTCGGAGGCGCCGTGCCATCGCTCCCGGGGGCGGTGGGCCCGTTCGAAGGCGCCATCGGCGGCGCGCTGACGCTGCTGACGGGCGACCAGTCCACATCACTGGCTGTAGCGCTGACGGCGCATTTTTTCAACTATCTGACCAGCATCGTCCTGGGAGGCTATGCCTTCTCGCGCGAAGGAGAGACTCTCTCCGGCATCTATCAGCAGCTTGTCAACTTGCGGTCCGGGAAGGAGTCGAATGATCCCGCTGTATGACACGGCGCGAACGCGCCGCCTGCCGATCGTCACCTGGCTGCTGATCGCCCTGAATGTGGTGGTCTTCATCTATGAGTTCAGCCTGGGGCCGACGGCGCTGGAGCCATTCGTGCGCATATGGGGCCTGGTGCCCGTCCAGCTGATGACGCAGCCGGGAACGGAATGGGTCACGATACTGACCTCCATGTTCCTGCACGGCGGCTGGTTCCACGTACTGAGCAATATGTGGATACTGTTCATCTTCGGTGATAACGTCGAAGAGCGCATGGGCGGAGGCCGCTACCTAATCTTCTACCTGATGAGCGGCGTGGCTGCCGCACTGCTGCAGTCCTTCCTGCTGAGAAGCAGCAGCGAACCGATGATCGGGGCAAGCGGCGCGATCGCCGGTGTGCTGGGGGCATATCTGATCCTCTTTCCGCATGCCCGTGTCGCCAGCCTGGTGCCGATCCTGTTCATCTTCACTGTAATCAACGTCCCGGCGGCCCTGTTCCTGCTATTCTGGTTTGTGTCGCAGTTGTTCTCGGGGTGGTTTGCGCTGGGCGGCGCGGGCGGCAGCGGCGTGGCCTGGTGGGCTCACGTCGGCGGTTTTGTTTTCGGCATGTTGGCGGTATACGTGTTCGCGCGGCAGCGCGTCTACCAATACTAGGCCATCTGGGGAGAAGCCATGAGGCGCAAACATCTCATCACCGGCGGGGCCGGCTTCATTGGGTCCAACTATGTGAACCATCTGCTGGGACGCGGCGAGCAGGTGGTCATTTTTGACAACCTGAGCCGGCCCGGCGCGAAGGAAAACCTCGCCTGGCTGGAGGAGACGTTCGGCAAGTACGCGGTACAGCTCGTCACGGGCGATGTTGCCGACGCGGGGCAATTGGCGACGTCGGTGCGCGAGGCGGACGTGATCGTGCATCTGGCGGGGCAGGTGGCTGTGACCACCTCAGTATTGCATCCACGCCCGGACTTCGAGGCCAATGCCCTGGGGACCTTTAATGCCCTGGAGGCCGCGCGTCTCTCAGGCAACGATCCGATATTCATCTATGCCTCGACCAACAAGGTCTATGGCGGGATGGACGACGTGAAGATCGTGGAGCTGCCGACGCGCTGGCAGTACGCCGACATGGAATATGGCTGTCCGGAGACGCAGGCGCTCGATTTTCACAGCCCGTACGGATGCAGCAAGGGCGCGGGGGATCAATACGTTCGGGACTACGCTCGCATCTACGGTCTGCGCACCGTGGTGTTCCGGCAGTCGTGCATCTATGGTCCGCGCCAGTTCGGCGTCGAAGATCAAGGCTGGTTGGCATGGATGACCATTGCTGCAGTGACGGGGCGGCAGATCACGATCTACGGTGACGGAAAGCAGGTGCGCGACGTGCTGCACGTCGATGATCTGCTGGATGCCTATGATCGCGCCATTGACAGGATCGATGCAGCGAAGGGGCAGGTCTACAACATCGGTGGGGGAGTGCAGAACGTGCTGGCGGTGTGGGCGGAATTCGGCCCGCTGTTGGAGGGGCTACTGGGCAGGAAGATCCCGACGGCCCATGCAGATTGGCGTCCCGGCGACCAGCGCGTGTTCTATGCCGACGTCCGAAAGGCCCGGAGAGAATTGGGCTGGGAGCCAAGAACGGCCCTGAAGGACGGGATCAAGCGACTCGTGGGGTGGGTGCAGGAAAACAGAACCCTGTTCTAGAGCGGTGTGACTCAAGCAGAATCCGATTGAAGGAACCGCGGAGTGAGTTCGGCATTCAGCCGTCGTGATTTTCTCAAGTTGAGCGGGCTCGTGCCTCTGAGCCTGGCGTCGCCCCAGCTATTCAAGCTGCTCGCGGCGTTCGGCGCCGCCCCGACTGCCGGTCAGAACGTCCTAGTGGTGGTGTTCGATGCGTTCTCGGGCCTGAATATGCCGCTGAACGGCTATGCGCGCCAGACCACGCCGAATCTGGCGCGGCTGGCCTCGCGTGCCATCGTCTATCACAATCACTATGCCGGCAGCAACTTCACCACTCCCGGGACGGCTTCCCTGTTGACCGGCACACTGCCGTGGACGCACAGGGCGCTGCAGGCCAAGAACCTGGTTGCCGCGCCGTTCCAAGAGAAGAACCTGTTCGGACTGTTTCGGGACTACTACCGCATCGGCTATTCCCACAACGGCTGGGCGAACCTCCTGCTCGAGCAGGCGCGAGACGGCATGGATGAGCTCGTCCCCTGGAAGACGCTTTTCCTTGGATCCTACGACAGCTTCCTGCACAGCCTGTTCGTCAACGACGATGACATCGCCTCTGTGAGCTGGACGCGCAATGTGAATATCAAGGATGAGGGCTATGCTTATTCCCTGCTGTTCTCTCACCTGCATGGCGTTCTGCAGGAGAGCCGGGATCCGGCACTCAAGCGGCTCTTCCCGCGCGGCATTCCGTCCACGGGGGATGTGAGCAGCCAATTCCTGCTTGAGACCGCCGTGGACTGGATTGACAGCCGGCTCACCCGGATCTCGCGCCCGTTCGTCGGATACTTCCATCTTTTGCCACCGCATGGGCCGTACAACACGTCGCTCGAGTTCTACAACCGGTTCAAGGACGACGGCCTGCTGCCGATCGAGAAGCCTGAGGACATCTTCACGGAGGAGATCTCGTACGAGACGCTGCTCAGGCGACGCACGGACTACGACGAATTCATTCTGTATGTGGACCGGGAGTTCGGGCGTTTCTACGATGCCCTGCAGGCGACCGGTCTGCTCTCCAACACGTGGGTTGTGCTCACCTCCGACCATGGGGAGATGTTCGAGCGCGGCATCAGCGCGCACAGCACGGAAGCCCTGTACGAGCCCGTTATCCGAATTCCCTTGATGATCTTCGAGCCGGGCCGCGAGGTCGGCATGGAGATCCACGTTCCCACCAGCGCCGCTGATGTGCTGCCCACGCTGGCCCACGTGACCGGCAGGCCGCTCCCGGACTGGACAGAGGGTGTCGTGCTGCCGCCCTTTGTGGAGGCCGATCCCAATCGCAGCATCTATGTGGTGCGGGCGGCCAAGAATTATCCCTCGGCGCCGCTGACGCGGGCCTCCACCGCGCTGGTGCGGGGACGGTACAAGCTGCTGTACTTCTTTGGCTATCCGGAGAAAGGCATCCAGGAACTTGTGAAGTTGTACGATCTCGAGGCCGACCCGGAGGAAATGACGGACCTCTCGGCTTTGCACAGTGACGTCGCCCGGGAGATGCTGGCGGAACTGAAGTCGACGATTGGAGAGAAGAATCAGCCATACTTGTGATGCCCGGCGTGAGGTTCGTAGGGCAGGAGACAGAGAAGGGCCCTGAGCTTGACACACCCGGGGAGACCCCTTGCTCAAAGAGGGATCGTGCGGCCGGCCTACTGTTTTTTTTTGCCGGTATAATCCCGGCGCGCTGAGAACCTGGCGCCAAGTTAGGAAGGAACAGGCGATTGTCAGCACCTATTCTAGGTCGCTACACACGGCAGGGACTGTGGTCACTGTTCCTGATGTGCGCCCTGCCGCTGCACGCCTGGACACTGGTCCTGGCCTTTCGGGACCTGTCGTGGTTGACGGATCGCACCAATGCATGGGACGCCGTGGGCGTGCTGTGCTACGGACTCCTGTTCGCCCTTGTTGAGAGCGTGCTGTTGTTCATCGTCACAGCGCTTCTGGGCCTGATTGTCCCGAGGCGCTGGGAGGTGGACCGCAGGATCGCGCTGCTGGGGATGTTCGTGCTGGTGCTTTCACTGTGGGCAATGCTGGCGCAGTTATTCTTCCTTGCGAGCGCGCATGTTCCCGATGCCATCATCGCTTTCCTGGTCCGCAACGGGCATCCGGCGCGGCTCGTTTATGGTACGCTGCTGTTGATCGTTGCTGCAACCTTTCTGCTGCCTGCCTGGGTTGCCATGCGGTCTGCGCGTGGGTTGCAGTTCGTGGAAGCATTGATTGAGCGCCTTGGGCTGCTGGCGATGTTCTACCTGATCTTCGATGCGGCGGCGCTTGTGATCGTTGTGATCCGCAATCTCTGAGGTCGTCGAAAGAATGAAGTCCTCCCTCAGTCGCCGTGACTTTCTCAAGGCGGCCGGCATGCTGCCACTTGGCATTGGCCTGGTCCCGCTGCTGCAGCGGGACGGGCCACTGCAGCAGGCCGCCGACGGCCGGCGGAATGTGCTGATCATCGTCTTCGATGCGTTCTCTGCGTATCACCTATCCTTCCATGGCTACGGGCGGCAGACAACGCCGAATCTGACGCGGCTCATCGACCGGGCAATCGTTTATCACAACCATTATGCCGCCGGGAACTTTACCTCGCCGGGCACGGCATCTCTGCTCACGGGAACGCTGTCGTGGACGCACCGGGCATTCCAGCTGAACGGAACGGTGAGAGAGTCGTTCGTTCACAAGACGATCTTCCAGGCCTTCTCCCGCTATCATCGCATTGCCTACTCTCACAACCCGCTGGTCAACACCCTGTTCAAGCAGTTCAAGGCGGATATCGATGACTACGTCCCGCAAAACCGCCTCTTTCTGACCGCCGATCCGCTCGTGCACAACGTGTTCGGAGCCGACGAGGATATTGCCGACGTCGGCTGGACGCGAGCGATCAAGAAGGAGCAGGAAGGCTACGCGTATTCGCTCTTCCTGTCCGATCTGTACAAGGAGTACATCCGCAGCAAGGTGAAGGGAATCGGCGTGCAGTTCCCGCGCGGAATCCCCAGCGTCCGCGGCGACAACTACTTCCTGCTGGAAGATGCCATCGATTGGCTGAAGACGGAGATTGCGCAGCTGCCGCAACCGTATCTTGGGTACATTCATCTCATGCCGCCGCACGCCCCGTGCTCCACGCATGAGGATTTCTTCCGCACCTTTGCCGGGGATGGTTTCCAGGTACCGGAGAAGCCGCAAAACGTCTTCTCCGGCAAACTGACTGAACCCGAACTGGAGAGGCAGCGCATCGCGTACGATGAGTACGTGCTTTACCTTGATCGGGAGTTTGCGCGACTCTTCGAGTATCTTGAGACCTCCGGCGTTCTCGAGAATACATGGGTGGTGCTCACCAGCGATCATGGTGAGCTCTTTGAACGCGGCATCCGGGGTCATATCGCGCCGCTGCTCTACCAGCCGGTGCTGCGGGTTCCTCTGCTGATCTTCGAGCCCGGGCGCAAGTCACGGCTGGATGTGCATGCTGCCACGAGTGCCATCGATCTCTTGCCCACACTGCTGCATGTCACCGGAGAGCCGCCCGCAGCCTGGACGGAAGGTTCGCTGCTCCCGCCCTTTGCGGAGGGCGTCCCGGATCCCGAACGTGACGTGTATGCCGTGCATGCCAAAGCAAATGATCCGGAGGCTGCGCTCACGCATGCGACTGCCATGTTGGCGCGCGGCCGGCACAAATTGATGTATTTCTTCGGATACCCGGAACTTGGGCAGGGTGTGGAGCGGGTAGAGCTCTATGACCTCTGGGCTGACCCGGAAGAGCTGCATGATCTGTATCCTGCCGAACAGGTCCTTGGCAGAGAGTTGCTGGCGTTTCTGAAGGGCAAGCTCCGCGACGTCAACCAACCCTACCTCTAGACCCTGCGTGCCTGGGCGCAGGGAAAGCATCGGACCGTTTGTATCGCAACCTGAAAGACAGATGTTGTCCCGCAACAACTTCCATCTGAGCATCATCGCCATCCTCTTCGTCATCTATGCGGGCGCGCGCGCCTTGACAGCGCCGCCGATCCTGGACAAGCCGCGCGTGCTGGCAGACACGACTGCCTACGAGCGTATCTCGCGTGAGCCGATTGGCAGTGTCGATCTATGGGCGGCGTCGCGTCCGGTGATGTTTCCTTTGCTGTTGAAGGCAGCGCAGCAGGACTTTGACAGGGCGGCTGCGTTCCAGCTGGCGCTTTCGATCCCCGCGTGGGGTGTGCTCGCCCTGATGGTCAGTCGTTTCCTGCGGCACCCAGCATTGCAGGTGGCCGGTTTCGCAGTCGTGCTGCTTTTCAGCCTTGAGCGCCACATTGCGGGCTGGGACTTCGTCATGATGTCGGAGTCGCTCTCCATAACGACGATTATCCTATTCACTGCTGCTTGCCTGTGGCTGCTCGAAGGTTGGCATCTGATAAAGGTGGCGGCGGTCCTGTTGGCAGCCCTTCTGCTGGCCTTCACACGCGACACCAATGCCTGGGTGCTGCTGGCGCTGGCCGCTCTGATGGTCGTCGCTGTCGCTGCGCGGTGGACGAAGCCGAAGACCCTGGTCCTTGCTGGGGGATTGGCTCTGATATTCATGCTCGGTAATGCCAGCGCCAACAGGGGGAATCGCTGGGTGTTTCCGCTGGGGAACCTGCTAACTCAGCGCGTCCTGCCAGACTCATCGGCACTTTCCTACTTCGAGTCATGTGGAATGCCGGTCTCGCCGGCCCTCCTGCAGCTCGCAGGCAAGTACGCCAATTCCGACGACCAGGCCATGTTTGGCGGCCCGGAGCTCGAGAGCTTTCGCCTCTGGTTGTATCAACACGGGAAGGGATGCTACATGGGCTGGCTCGTCTCAAGCGCTGGCCAGCAGGCGTGGGCGGCCCTGTACCAAACCGGGAGTCTGATCTCCTTCGACACCGTCGACCGCTTCTTCTCAAATCGATATGCCCCGCTCTTGCCGCCGCAGGTAGGAGCGATCCTGTATCCGGAGCGCTTCACCCTCTGGATATGGGGCTTCTCGACGCTGGTGGCCGTCATCGCGGTTTGGAAGAGGGCCTGGCGTATCAATGCTCTCTGGGCGGCATTCATCTGCCTGAACCTGCTCGTGTTCCCTCACTTGTTCCTGACGTGGCACGGCGATGCCATGGCACCTGATCGTCACGCACTGTCCGTCGGCGTGCAGCTGTACCTTGGATTCTGGATCCTCGTTATGCTGCTGGTATCGGAGTTGACCGTGTGCATCCGAAAGGATGGGGCTGGTCTGCGCAGTGGGAATCAGCAGGGCATGGCGCTTCGTCTGTGAAGATGCATTGCCAGAGAAAACGAAAAGCCGCCCAATGAGGGCGGCCTTTCGTTTGTTGCAAGTGGATTACATCAGGCCCGCGAAATACTTCTTCCAGAAGTACATGAAGAGGGTCGCGATGGCGACCGGGCCGAGGAAGCCAACGAAGCCCTGGAAGAAGCCCGTCAGGATGCCTCCGAGGGCCGGGATGGCGCTGAGCGAACCGGCGACGGCGGCGAGCAAGAGGTACCGAATGCCGAAGCCCTTGAGGTCGTCAGTGTCCCGCCAGAACAGCCCGACGAGAATACCGGCCAGGATCAGGAGCCAGGTCAGGATATTGTTGGCGAAGCCAATGGCTCCTGCTACGCCTGCAACGAGGGCGCCAATCACGAACACCCACTTCCAGATGTTGCCCATGTCAAATGACTGGGACTGCTTGGTAGTTACTTTCTTTGCTGGCATTTTGTTCTTGTCTCCTCTCAGAAGAAAAACGAATTCATTGCACTAAGAAGAACACCGCACCCTTCGTCGCGTTGCTCCCGTTTTTTTTGGCTTTTCCCATTGCGTTTCAGCGGATTCGGGCGTCCACGGAATGGTTGCCATGCCTTTCCCCCCGCTGAAGCGGTCGATCGGCGCCTCAATATCGGTGCCCGAAGAAGCCGCAGTATAATCTGCCCGCCCTCATGCGAATACTGACCGTGCTCACGTACTATCGCCCACATACTTCGGGCTTGACCATCTATGCGGAGCAACTGGCGCGCGCGCTTGCCCGACGCGGACATCAGATCACTGTGATGACCACACAGTACGATCCCGATCTGCCGCGCGTGGAACACATGGATGGCGTCGAGGTACGCCGTGTCCCCGTCGCGTTCAGACTCAGCAAAGGAGCGATCGCACCGACCTTTGGTCTGGTGGCCACGCGGCTGGTGTGGGAACACGATGTGGTGCAGATGCACCTGCCGCAATTCGACGCGCCCGGAGTCGCCATGCGCGGTCGGCTTCTGGGCAGGCCGGCCGTGCTCACGTATCACTGCGACCTGCATCTGCCTCCCGGGCTCTTCAACCGGTTTGTGAACCTGGTCGTGAAGTGGCAGAACAACATGGCCGGTATCCTCGCCGATCGGATCGTGACCTACACCCAGGATTATGCGGATCATTCGAGCTACCTCTCCCGCTATAGATCCAAGCTGCACACCATCCTCCCGCCCGTGCAATTGCCTTCGGCCGCGCCCGGGGCGGTGGAAGCCTTCTCACATGAGCACGGCACGGCCGATCGGCGGCCGGTGATCGGTATGGCGGCCCGCTTTGCCGCCGAGAAGGGGGTGGAGGTGCTGCTGGACGCCCTGCCGGCCATCCTGCAACAACACCCGGCCGCCCAAGTCCTCTTTGCCGGGCAGTCTGAGAACGTCATAGGAGAACAGGCCTACGCCGATCGCCTGATGCCGCGCATCCGCGAACTGGAGCGGTCAGGTCACTGGAAGTTCCTGGGCAACCTGAATCCGGCCGAGATGGCCGCCTTCTACCCGAACCTGAGTGTGCTGGTGGTGCCCTCCCTGAACTCCACCGAAGCCTTTGGACTGGTGCAGATCGAGGCCATGCTGAACGGCGTCCCCTGTGTGGCGTCGGCGCTGCCGGGTGTGCGGATGCCGGTGCAGATGCACGGAATGGGGCGCGTGGCCGCAATCGGCGATCCCACGTCGTTGGCGCAGGGCATTCTCGAGGTCCTTGCCGCGCCGGCCCGGTTCCGCGGAGACATCGAGTCGATCAGGAGAGCCTACGACCCGGATGCGACCGCCGCTCAGTACGAAGAGCTCTTCGAAGAGCTACTGCGACGCAAGGCCCGCCAACACCCCGCGGGTCAACGATCGTGATCCGACTACCATGTCCATAGCCCGACCTGCAGCCCGCAAGGGCGCATCACAGGATTTCCTGTTCCGGCATGTTCGCGACCTGCCATACTTCCGCGGGCTGCTGCGTGCAGTGGAGAGCACTTTCTACCAGGATCTTGAGATTGCCACCCCGATCTATGACCTGGGCTGCGGCGACGGCCATTTCGCAGCGCTGACATTCGAGCACCAGATCGATGTAGGCCTTGATCCCTGGCGCGCATCGATCCATGAAGCCAGGCGACAGGGCGCTTACAGGAGTCTGGTGGAGGCGGATGCTGCGCACGCACCATTCCCAGACGTGTATTTTGGAAGCGGATTCAGCAATTCGGTCCTCGAGCACGTTCCGCACCTCCAGGAGGTCCTGAACGAGACAAGGCGCATTCTCAAGCCCGGCGCCATGTTCTTGTTCTGTGTTCCGAATCAGAATTTCACGCGCTTCCTCTCCATTGCCCGCTTCTTCGATCGCATCCGGCTCGGACGTCTGGCGGCCGCCTACCGGCGTTTCTTCAATCGCATTTCACGCCATCTGTACTGCGACCCGCCTGCGACCTGGGAATCACGATTGAAGACTGCTGGATTCGAGATTGAGACGTACTGGCACTACTTCTCACCGTCCGCTCTGGTGGTCCTGGAATGGGGGCATTACCTCGGGCTGCCATCCGCCGTCTGCAAGCTGCTTTTCGGCCGCTGGATCCTGGCTCCGTGGCGATTCAATCTCTGGTTGACCTTGGCGCTTGTGCGCCGGTACTATAATGAACCGGTCCCGCAGGACTGGGGCGCGTATACCTTCTACGTGACGCGGCGGGCCGCCGAGACCGCAATCCACTTGCACGCTGCAGATGAATGACCGACGATTCCCGCGATCCTCACCTGCCACATCCTCCAACACCGAGCGTGCTCGACTATGTCAAGTCCAGGCTTTCGTTTGGACGGCGACCTGTAGTCGAACTTCCTGCCCTCGAAGAACACGAATCGATTCCTGAACCGGCTGCGGACATAGCCGCCACCGCCCCCCACGCGTCTGCAGTCCCGGGCATCCTTGCAGCAATCCCCTGGCGTTCACTTTCGGCAATGGCCCTGGCACTGCTTGCACAGAGCCTGTATGAGCCTCCCGGACGCTCGGCGCTGGCCGGAGGAATTGCCTATGTACTGGCCCTCGGTTTCCTGGGCTGGGCGGCGTTTCGAGGCGAATGGACCCTGCCGGCGCGGTCTGAGGTAGGCGCGGGCAGCGATCCACTGAGCTACCACCGCATAGCCTTCCTCGTCTCACTGCCAGTTGCGGTCGTTGCCTTCCTCGCCCTCAGCGAGAATCTCTTCACAGCCTTCAACGTGACCCTCTGGCTCACTGCGCTGGGCCTGTTCGTGTGGTCGCTGTGGCTGCGCGATCCGAACAAGCCCTCGGTTTGGCAGCGGCTGGTCTCATTTGCCTCCAGGTCGAGCTGGGAGATCCGCTTCGATCGCTGGACAGTGGTGGTGTTGGCAGCAAGCCTGCTGGTGATCTTCTTTCGCCTATATAGTCTTCAGCAGACTCCCGCTGAACCGTTCAGTGATCACGCTGAGAAACTCTTGGACGTGTATGACGTCAGCCGGGGTCAGACCCACATCTTCTTCCCTCGCAACACCGGGCGCGAGGCGATACAAATATATTGGACCCTGTTGGTCTCATGGATCTTCGGCACGGGTTTCTCGTTCATCAGTCTCAAGCTCGGGACAGCACTGATCGGCCTGCTGACCCTGCCGTACGTGTACCTGCTCGGCAGGGAGGTAGGCGGACGGCGTGTGGGCCTGTTGGCACTCGTGCTGACTGGTATCGCCTACTGGCCGAACGTCATCTCGCGGGTAGGTTTGCGCTTCCCCTTGTATCCGCTGTTCGCTGCGCCCCTGCTGTTGTACCTGATCCGCGGTCTGCGCACGCGGCAGCGCAACGATTTCATTCTTGCCGGCATCTTCCTGGGGCTGGGCTTGCACGGCTACAGCCCCTTCCGTATTGTCCCGCTGCTCGTCATCGCCGCCTTTGCCTTGTATGTTCTTCACGCGCAGTCCAAGGGCGCGCGCCAGACGGCCGGTCTGTGGCTGGTCATCGTTGCGCTGGTATCGCTGATCATTTTCCTGCCGCTGCTGCGCTATGCGACCGAACACGCGGATTCGTTCTCCTACCGCGCCCTGACGCGCCTCTCCGGCATCGAACAGCCGCTGGCGGGACCGTGGTATCAGGTGTTCCTCTCCAACACCTGGAAGGCGCTCACCGTCTTCAACTGGGACAATGGTGGCATCTGGGTGCACTCCGTGCCCGGCCGCCCCGCAATGGATGTCGTTACGGGCGCCCTCTTCGTCATCGGGGTGGCACTGCTCGGGGTGCGGTACGCCCGGGAGCGTCATTGGCTGGATCTCTTCCTTCTGGTTTCGATCCCGCTGCTCCTGCTTCCATCCATCCTGTCCCTGGCATTTCCGGATGAGAACCCGTCCCTTAACAGGACCGCCGGTGCGCTGGTTCCAGCATTCCTGATCGCAGCGCTGGCGCTGGACGGGTTTATCACCGCGTGCGCCTCAGCCAGCCGGCGCAGCCTGCTGGGATACGCGCTGGCAGGAGTGCTTCTGTGGAGCTCCGCGGCGCAGAACTACGACCTGGTCTTCCGTCAGTACGACCAGAACTTCCGAAACAACGCCTGGAACTCGTCAGAGATGGGCGCGGTCATCAAGCAGTTCGGACAGGTGTACGGGCAAACGGATACGGCCTGGGTCGTTCCGTTTCCGCATTGGGTGGACACGCGGTTGGTGGGCATATGGGCCGGCATCCCGAACCGCGATTTCGCCATGTGGACGGAGCAGCTGCCGGAAACGTTACAATACGCCGGGCCGAAGCTGTTCCTCGCCAGGGCCAACACGGAGAGCCCCGACCTCAACGATCAGCGAGCCATGGATACGCTGAGGGAACTCTATCCACAGGGTTCATTGAGCCTGCATCGCTCACCCGTGCCCGGGCATGACTTCTGGATCTACTTTGTTCCGGCCCTTTCCATTCCTTAGTCCGGGCCGGGCGCCTGACAATCTCCTGTGATGACAAACGCCAAACGCGTTTGGGTACACGACCTGCTGATGCTCGGGGTGCTTGCCGCGGCAACCTATTTCCGCGTCGTGGGCATGAACTGGGATGCAGACCAGCATCTCCATCCGGATGAGCGCTTCCTGACCATGGTTGAGACAGCGCTGCAGGTGCGAAAATGCGCCGTGCCCAGTGTGCCCGTGGAAGCATGTCCGGCCGACCAGATCCGCTGGCTGGGTATCGGCGATTACCTGGACACGCGCACATCGACGCTCAATCCGCACAACCGCGGATACGGCTTCTTTGTGTACGGTGATTTCCCGATCGTGCTGGTGCGCTACGTGGCCGAGTGGATCGGTCAAAACGGCTACGATCAGGTGCATCTTGTGGGCCGGCAGATCTCCGCGCTGAGCGATCTCCTGACGATCGTGCTGATCTACATCATTGCTGCGAGGCTGTATGACCGGCGAGTTGGGGTTCTGGCTGCGGCATTCTCGGCGGTGGCGGTGCTGCAGATTCAGCAATCGCACTTCTTCACCGTGGATACGGTGGCCAACCTATTCATCTTTCTGGCTCTGCTGTGCGCGGTTGAGATCATGCAGCGCGGCGCAGGGGGCGGGTTGCTGCGCGGGGAGGGGAAGCCTCCGGCCGCGACGGATGAGGCGACGCGCGAGGCGCCCAGCTGGCGTGCGCGCGCAACCTGGTTCTGGAATGGCCTGCAGGACCTGAGTCGCGATCCGTTTGTTTTGCTCAGCCTTGGGTTCGGAGTCTCGCTCGGCCTGGCTATGGCATCCAAGCTGAACGCCGCGCCGCTTGCGATCCTCCTGCCGGCCGCGTTCGCAGTGCGATATTTCGTTACTGATCGCGGGCGCATGGATCCGTCCGACGCCGCGGGCACCAGTGCATACTGGGCACGCGTCTTTGTCTACCTTGTAGTTGGCGGGGCCTTCGCGGTCCTGACATTCCGGTTCGCACAGCCATACGCGTTCGATGGCCTGGGGCTCAACCCGGCGTGGCTTGCCAATATCCGCGATCTGCGGGCGCAATCGAGCGGCGATATGGACGTGCCGTTCGCCCTGCAATGGGCGCGGCGCTCACCCTTCTTCTCATTCAAGAACCTCACGCTGTGGGGACTGGGACTGCCGCTGGGCATCCTGGCCTGGCTCGGCTTCGCCTTCATGGCGGGACGCATGTTGAAAGGCGAGCTGCGGCATGCCCTGCTGTGGGGCTGGACCGCCCTCTACTTCAGCTGGCAATCACTGGTCTTCAATCCCACCATGCGCTACCAACTGCCCATCTATCCGCTGCTGTGCATGATGGCCGGCTGGTTCCTAGTCTTCCTCTGGCAGCAACGAGATCGCTATCGGTCGCGGCTGCTCGCCATCCTCTTTCCTCTTTTCTCTTTGCTTCTGGGACTCGCAGTTCTTGCTCTTACTGCGGGGTGGGCCTACGCCTTCACCCGCATCTATACGCGACCGGTGACGCGCGTCGCGGCCACGCGTTGGATCTATCAGAACGTCCCGGGACCGCTGAACCTGCGCATCGAGGGTGATGGCGGCGCGGTCTACCAGCAGCCCCTGTCGTTTCCGACCGGTGGAGTGGTGAGCGGCGCCGCACCGTACGTGCACCTGTTCGCGGCCAATGCCACGGGGATGGTGCGCGAGATCCACCTGCCGCACGTCGCCGCGTCTGCCGGCACGGGCAAACAAACCCTGCGCGTTTCGCTGGCCCTGCAACCGGATGCGTTCCTGCCCGACCAACCCATCGCAACAGCATCGTTGACCTCCGATTTTCCGGCCGACGATGATCCGAGGGGGGACGGATACACCTTTACTCTTGACCGGTCCGTGCAGTTGCTTAAGGGTCAGCTCTACTACATTCGCCTCGAGACCGATGGGGCGCTGAACCTGGTCGGTGCAGCGCCGATCAACGAAACGGATTGGGATGACGGATTGCCACTGCGCTTTGGCGCCGAGGGCTATGACGCGTACGGGGGCTTGTTCCAGGGCGATCTCAACCTGCAGGTCTACTGGGACGACAACCTCGAAAAGCTCACGCGCTTCGTTGGCACTCTGACGCGGGGCGACTACATCTTTATGTCATCCAACCGTCAGTGGGCAACGATCACGCGCGTCCCCGAGCGCTATCCGTTGACCACCGCCTACTATCGGGCCCTGATCGGCTGCCCCACGGACAAGGACGTGATCTGGTGCTACAACGTGGCCAAGCCGGGCATGTTCGAAGGGCAGCTCGGCTTTGAGCTGGCAGCGGTCTTTGAATCATTTCCGACCCTGGACATCCCCGGCCTCCTGCACTGGGAGGTCAACGATCAGTTTGCCGAAGAGGCCTTCACGGTCTATGACCATCCCAAGGTGCTGATCTTCCGCAAATCGGCGGATTTCAACGCGGCACACCTGCGCAGCGTGCTCGAGGCGGTCGACCTAGGGTCGGTCGTTTATCTCACGCCGCGGCAGGCTGCCAGCTACAAGAGCTTGATGCTGCCGCCCGTCGCGCTTGCCCGGCAGCAGGCCGGCGGCACCTGGTCCGAACTCTTCGACTACGACTGGATCCAGAATCGCTTCCAGGTCGTTGGGCTTGTGCTCTGGTACGCCTTCATCTTCATCCTCGGGCTCGTGACCTATCCCATCTTGCGCGGCGCGCTGCCCGGACTGGGCGACAAGGGCTATCCGGTGGCGCGAAGCCTGGGCATGGTCTTGATCGCGTGTGTCACCTGGCTCGCCGGCTCAGCCGGCATATCCGTCACGCGGCTCACTGTGGCAATCGTCTTCGGCCTGCTGGCTGCGGTGGGGCTGGCAATGGGCTGGGCGCAGCGCGGAGAGTTGTCTGCGGAATGGAAATCGCGCGGCCGGTATTACCTGCTGGTGGAAGGCTTGTTCCTGGCGTTCTTCGTCTTCGACCTGCTCATCCGCCTCGGCAATCCCGATCTGTGGCACCCGGCCAAGGGCGGCGAGCGGCCGATGGACTTCTCGTATTTCAATGCCATCATCAAGAGTACGGTCTTTCCGCCCTATGATCCATGGTTCGCCGGCGGCTACGTCAACTACTACTACTATGGATTCGTGCTTGTCGCGATGCCAGTGAAATTGCTCGGCATCGTACCCTCGCTTGCCTACAACTTCATCTTGCCGACGCTTTTCGCTGTCGTGGCGCTGGGAGCCTTCTGCATTGGGTGGAATCTGCTTGATTCGACCCGATCCGATAGGCATGATTCCGAACGGGATCCACCGTCCTCCTTCCTCGACTCCCGCCTGATCGCCGGCGTGTTGGCTGCGGCGTTGATGGTGGCGCTTGGCAACCTCGGTACCGTGCGCATGATCTACCGTGGCCTGCAGCAGATGGCTGCTCCAGGTGGCATCATCGATCCTGCCAACATCGTGCAGCGCCTCATCTGGATGGCGCAGGGAGTGGCACGAGCGATCGGAGGTCAGTTGCTGCCCTACGGGCAGGGCGATTGGTACTGGAATCCCAGTCGCGTCATCCCGCCGGGTCCGGGCAATGAGATCACCGAGTTTCCGCTTTTCACATTCCTTTACAGTGACCTGCACGCTCACATGCTGGCAATGCCCCTGGCGCTGCTGGCGGTCGTGTGGGCGCTGGGGGTTCTGCGCACACGCCGCATCTCGCTGCTGACGCTGCTGATCGGCGGGGTCGCCATCGGAGCACTGTATCCCACCAACCTTTCTGACATCTACACCTACCTGCCTATCGGGTTCGCCGCGCTCGCGTATGCGATCTGGCGTTCAGACGCCACCTCCCGCTGGCGCATCGCTGCCCCGGAGTGGCTGAGAAAGCTGGTCCTGATCGCAGGCAGCGTGGGCGTGCTGACGGTGCTTGCGTACGGCCTGTACCAGCCCTACCGGCAGGCTTACAGCCAGGGGTACAGCGCCGTGGAGGCGTGGACGGGCCCGCACACGCCCATGTGGTCCTTCCTCACACATTGGGGGGTGTTCCTCTTCATCATCACGTTCTGGCTCGCCTGGGAGACGCGCCAGTGGCTGGCCTACACGCCCGCGGCTTCGCTGCACAAGCTGCGACCATACCAGGTGCTGATCGAAGCCGCCATCGCGGCATTCCTCGTTGCTCTGCTCTACCTGGCATATCGCGGCGTGCAGATCGGCTGGGTGGCGTTGCCGCTGGCCGCCTGGGCTGCGGTGCTCATGCTGCGGCCCGGCTTGGCGGATGCCAAGCGCTTCGTGCTGTTCCTCATCGGCACGGCGCTGCTGATCGATATTGTCGTTGAGATCGTGGTCGTGCGCGGCGACATCGGCCGCATGAACACGGTATTCAAGTTCTACCTGCAGGGATGGACGCTGCTCTCGGTCTCGGCCGCGGCGGCTTTCGCCTGGCTGCTGCCTGAGGTGCGCTCATGGCTGCCCGGATGGCGCAGCCTGTACCAGGCCGGTGCGGGTGCGCTGCTGGCCGGCGCAGCCCTTTTCACCGTCTCTGCCGCCACCGACAAGATCTCCGATCGCATGGCGGGTGGCGTGCCGATCACGCTGGACAGCATCACCTACATGCAGTATGCGCAATACGCCGACTACGATGTGATCATGGATCTGAACGAGGACTACCATGCCATCCGATGGATGCAGGACAACGTGCAGGGCTCGCCCGTCATCGTGGAGGCGAACTGCCCGGAGTATCAATGGTGCACGCGCTTCACCATCTACACTGGCCTTCCCGGTGTGGTGGGTTGGAACTGGCATCAGCGCCAGCAGCGGACATTGACGCCCCAGCTGGTTGAGCAACGCGTAAGCGAGATCGCCTCGTTCTATGGCACGAGCGACGCACAGGAAGCCGCTGATTTCCTGGAACGATATAATGTCCACTACATCGTCGTGGGGCAGATGGAGCAGGCCGCATATCCCGGCGAAGGGCTCGACAAATTTGCGGCATACGATGGGAAGCTCTGGGAAACGGTCTATCACGAGGGTGACACGACCATCTATCGGGTATGCCCGTGAACATCTATCACATCACCTCGCGCAAAGCCTGGATCGACGCCACCCGCAGCGGCTCGTACACGCCGCCAAGCCTGACGTCCGAGGGCTTCATCCATTGCTCGACCGCCACGCAGATACTGCCCGTGGCGCGGCAGTTCTACCGGGGTCAAACCGGGCTGGTTCTGCTGGTGATTGACACCCGGCGGCTGACGGCGGAAGTGAAATGGGAGCGCTCTGCGCCGCCGCAGGGTCTCCCCGAGGAATCGGCTTTCCCGCATGTGTACGGTCGGATCGGGCTGGATGCCGTGGTGCAGACCATCGACTTCGAGCCGAATGGGGATGGGGAATTCCAGCTTCCGCCCCTGCCATCGGAGAACGGTTCCGCGCGCCACGCGTAGCCCAAACGCACGAACCGGCCGCGGTCGTGCAGAATGGCTGACCCCATGATCGCCTTCATCGCCTGGTACCTCATCCTCACACTGCTCGGCTGGCTGATCTTCCCGCTGATCTATCGCCTGTTCCCTGCCCTTGGCGATCGCGGCTATACGCTGGCGCGGGCCGCCGGCCTGCTGATGTGGGCATACGTGTTCTGGATGTTCACGACGCTTGGCCTTTCATTCAACAATGTGGGGGGCATCCTGTTCGCACTGCTGCCCCTGATCGCCCTCAGTTTGTATGCGCTCTTTCTGCCCGGGCTGAAGGCAGATGAATCCAAGGCACCTGGGTGGGTCGCGGACCGCGCGGATTCAGCAACCGAGATCGCGCAGTGGGTGCGGGACAATGCCCGGCTGGTGGTGACCACGGAAGTGCTTTTCCTCGCGGCCTTTGCGCTGCTGGCACTGCTGCGCGCCGGCAACCCCACGCTTGATAATGCCGAGAAGCCGATGGAGCTGATGTTCATCAACTCCATCCTGCGCTCTCCCAGCTTCCCGCCGCACGATGGGTGGCTCTCGGGCTATGCCATCTCGTACTACTACTTCGGCTACGTGATGACGGCCATGCTGGCGCAAGTCTCCGGCGTTACAGGCAGCATCGCGCACAACCTGATGACATCCCTGGTCTTCGCGCTGGCGGCCATCGGCTCGTACGGCATCCTCTTCAATCTACTGGCGGCTCGCCGCTCGGAAACGAAGGAGGCAACCAGCGCCGGGCTGCTGGCGCCGTTGTTCATGCTGATCGTCAGCAACATCGAGGGCTTTCTGGAGGTCCTGCACCGCCGCGGAATCTTGTGGTCAGGGACGCAGAACTTCTGGACGTGGCTGGACATCAAGGAACTCAACCAGGCGCCCGTGCAACCATACGCCTGGATCCCTGATCGATTCTGGTGGTGGTGGCGCGCCTCGCGCGTAATCTCGGACTACGACCTGATGGGCGGGGCGCGCGAGGTCATCGACGAATTCCCGTTCTTCTCCTTCCTGCACGCCGACCTTCATCCGCATGTGCTGGCCATCCCATTCATCCTGTTGACCATTGCGGTGGCGTTGAATATCTTCCTCGGCGGCTGGCCCGGCGGGATGGGCCTGTACGGCCTCCGTCTAAAGATCAACCCGGCGGGTTTTGTCCTCTCTGCGCTGGTGCTTGGCGGCATCGCCTTCCTAAACATCTGGGACATCCTGCTTGGCGCGGCGTTGATCGTGCTCGCTTACGGGCTGCTGTGTACTCGCCTCGAGGGTTGGTCCTGGAATCGTCTGCTGGATATGCTGGCCCTCACTGTGCCGCTGAGCATCTCGGCGGTGCTGCCCTATCTGCCGTTCTATTTCGGCTTCTCATCACAGGCCGGCGGTCTGCTGCCGAACCTGGTCAGCCCGACGCGCGGCGCGCAGCTGTGGGTGATGTTTGTCCCGCTTTTCATTCCGCTGCTGAGCTATCTCGCGTATCTCGCTCTGGGCGAGCGCCGACACGGCCGCTGGCGGCTTGCTGCCCTGCTGGCACTTGGCCTGGTCCTGATTCTTGTGGCCGCGCTGTTCCTCGTCAGCTGGATCGCCAGCATCCGCGAGCCCAACGCGGTGGCGGAGGTGCTCAGAACGCAGGGCGTCTCCGACGTCGGTTCGCTTCTGCAGGCCGCGCTGGTGCGCCGGCTCATGTTCATCGGCGGTTTGCTGACCATGCTGGCGATTCTTGTGCCGACGCTGGCCTACCTCGCGGCCATGCGGCGCGAGATGCCTGCAGATGATGTCCCGGTCCAGCCGAGGGCGGTGAAGAGAACGAAGAACGCCCCGAGCCTGGGGGGGGTTGCGGCCGAAGCACATCTCGACGACCGCGCGACGTACTTCAGCTTCCTGCTGATCATCATCGCCTCGTTACTGGTCATCGGACCGGAGTTCGTCTTTCTGCGCGATCAGTTCGGCTACAGGCTGAACACGATCTTCAAGTTCTACTTCCAGGCATGGCTGCTGTGGAGCATCCCGGCCGCGCTGGCCGTGGCGGTGCTGATCCGCAAGCTGCGCGGCGTTGCCGAATGGATCTTCATTACGGTGTTCGCCGTGCTGCTGGTCTTCTCACTGGCCTATCCGGCCTTTTCGATCGGCAACAAGACCAACAACTTCAAGCCATTCCTCGGCTGGACGCTGGATGATTTCCGGCGGATCGAACGCAACAGTCCCGACGAAGCGGCCGCCATCCTGTGGTTGAAGTCCGCTCCCGATGGCGTGGTAACGGAGGCTGTGGGCGGGAGCTACAGCGATTATGGGCGCGTCTCCGTGTATACCGGCCTGCCTGCGGTGCTCGGATGGCCCGGCCACGAGGTGCAGTGGCGCGGCAGTGCGGAACCTCAAGGTTCGCGCCAGGATGACATCAAGCTGCTGTACGAAACGCCCGATTGGGAAACCGCCCGCTCGATCCTGGAACGGTATGGCATTCGCTATGTGTTCGTGGGCGGCCTGGAACGCTCCACCTATCAAGTGCAGGAAGATAAGTTCCAGAACAATCTGGGCCTTGTCTTTCAACGCGGAGCAGTGAGTATCTACGAGGTGCCGTAGGCACAACGGGATCTCTGGTCGAAACAGGCAGCCCCCTCCTGCCTCCCCCAAATGCAGGCGTGGACTGACTGTGCGCAAGCGGAAAGGCATGCCTGCATTTGGGGGAGGTGGCCCGGTGGGCTGGAGGAGGTTAGGACAGGTGCAGTCCATGGGGATCCGCAAGCTCATCATGTAAAATAGGCGAATGCGTACATTTCGTCGCGAAACCGGACTCTATCTGCTGGCATTGTTCATCGGACTGGCTGTACGCCTGATCGGCCTGGGCGCGCTACCGCTATCGGACCTTGAGGCCAAATGGGCCCTGCAGGCGCTGGACATCGCCAACGGGACGCGATCGGTGCTTGGCTCCCAGCCCGCCTACGTAGTCCTCACCTCGGCGCTGTTCTTCGCCCTCGGCGGCCCAACGAACGCCCTTGCACGCCTCATCCCCGCTCTGACCGGCAGCGCGCTGATCCTTGTGCCGGCACTCTTCAAGGACCGCCTCAAGCCCCGGCCGGCGCTGATCCTCGCGTTCGCCCTGGCGCTGGAGCCGGGCCTGACGGCTCTCTCACGTCAGGCCGGCAGTTCCATCTTGACCGTGACCTTCACGCTTTCCGCGTGGGGGTTCTGGGAGAAGCGCCAGGCCAGATGGGCAGGCGTCTGCGCCGGCATGGCTTTGCTCTCGGGGCCAGCCCTGTGGGTTGGACTGCTGGGCTTTGCCATCACCTGGGCGCTGCTCCGCCCGTTTGAACGCAATACACAGCCTCAGACGAAACCGCGCATCGGCACATCCGACAAGGGCAGGCGCAGAGAGTGGATCACCGCGGGGTCCTATGCACTCGGAGCCATCATCCTGATCGGGACCATGTTCATGATGGTGCCCGGGGGGCTGAGCGCCTGGATCGCCAGTCTCCCTGAATACCTCGCGGGCTGGACACGCGTATCCGATATCCCCGCCGGCCTGATGCCGTTGTCGCTGATCGCGTACCAGCCGCTGGCCGTGCTGCTGGCACTGGTCGCGATCATTCGCGGCTGGCTGCAAGGCAGCGTGCGCGTGCGGCGCCTGAGCCTGTGGATGGTGGTGGCGCTGCTGCTGGCGCTCTTCTATCCGTCGCGCCAGGTTATCGATCTCGCCTGGATGCTAATCCCGCTCTGGGCGCTGGCATCGCTGGAGGTCGCGCGAAACCTGAACGTGCGTCCCGGTGAGCGCCGCGAGGTGCTCGGCGCCGTGACGCTCAGCGGTGTCATCCTGGTTTTCGTCTGGCTGGATTTCCTGGCCATGCGACGGCCGGGCGTAGCGTCGGATCAAATGCTGCTGCGCACGTGGCTGCTGCTGGGCTCATTCTTCCTGCTGGTTGTCAGCCTGCTGCTCATTGCGGTGGGTTGGTCCATCCGCAGCGCGCGGTATGGGGCCGTGTGGGGCCTGGCGGCCTTCCTCGGAGTGTACTCGTTCGCCGCGCTCATGGCTGCAGCCGGGCATCGCAACGTGCCAAACGGCGCCGAGATGTGGCGCCCCGGCGCGCAGCTGCCGATGGCCGGGCTGCTCCTAGGCACTGTGCAGGATCAATCGGCCTGGAGCGACGTGGATGTCAACACTCAACCGGTCACCATCGCCCGTATGGACTCGCCTGCGCTGCGATGGCTGCTGCGTGACCGTCCGGTCGAGGTGCGCTCCGCCGCGGGCGCGGCATCCAATTCACCCATGGTCATCACGCCGGATGAGCAGGACCCCGCGTTGGTCGCGGCTTATCGCGGGCAGAAGTTCGTCTGGCGCAGCACGCCGCTCTGGAGACAGTTCCAATTCCCGCAGTGGCTGCCCTTTCACGAGGCCGCGCACGAGAGCGAGACCCTCATCCTGTGGGTGCGCAACGATCTCTTCCCCGATGCCAAACCCAGATCGACACCATAAGGCATCCATTGCTCGCCGCGTGAGAAATCTGAAAGCATTCATGCCCAACAAAGCTCCCTCGATCATCGCCATCGACGGCCCTGCTGCCTCGGGCAAGTCCACGCTGGGCAGGAGGCTGGCAGAATCGCTTGGCTACCTGTTCTTCGACACCGGCGTGATGTATCGCGCGCTGACGTGGCAGGCGCTGAAGCGCGGCTTCAACGTTCGGGACGAGGCGGCCGTCACAGCCCTGGCCAAGGAGATCACCATCGACGTCCGGCCTGCTTCGGATCTGGATGGCCGGTTGTGTGATGTATTGGTGAACGGAGTCGACGTCACCTGGGAAACGCGTTCGGAGGCGGTGGACGCCACGGTGTCCATTGTGGCGGCCTATCCCGGTGTGAGGCTGGCCATGGGCGAGCAGCAGCGGCAAATCGGGCAGCGCGGGCGCGTGGTCATGGTCGGGCGCGACATTGGCACCGTGATCCTGCCCGAGGCCGACCTGAAGATCTATCTGGATGCCTCCGCGACCGAGCGTGCCCGCCGGCGGTACGAAGAGCTGAAAGCCCGCGGCGTCCCGGCGAACCTTAACGATGTACTCTCCATGGTGCTGGAGCGCGACCGAATCGACTCGACGCGCGACGTCGCGCCGCTGCGCGTGGCCCCCGACGCCGTGCTGATCGATTCCGAGAAGCTTAACGCCAGTGAGACCTTCGAACAGGTGAAGAAGCTCTGTGAATAGTCCCACGGAAAACGTCCCTTTCGGATTGCGGGTGCGCCGCGGCCTCATGCGCCGGGTGGCACGATTTCTGTATCTGGTCCTGGGCCGCGTTGACGTCAGCGGCCTCGAAAACATCCCGCGAGGAACAGCCTACATCGCCGCCATTAACCACACCTCCATATTCGACGCGCCCATGATGATGGGATTCTGGCCGGAGTCGATCGCGGCCATCGGCGCGGCAGACGTGTTTGAGAAACCTGTACAGGGACAGATCGTCTCCATGTATGGTGCGACGCCCGTCCACCGCGGCTTATTCGACCGCGAGCTGATCGACGAGATGCTGACCATGCTGCGCGCCGGCATGCCGCTCTTAATCGCCCCGGAAGGCGGACGGTCACACCGGCCCGCTATGCGGCGCGCCAAGCCCGGCATTGCCTATATCGTGGAAGAGACCGGCGTTCCCGTCGTCCCCGTGGGCATCTTCGGCGCCACAGATGACTTCCTCAAGCGCGGCCTGCGCCTGGAGCGCCCGCGCATCGGCATGCGCGTTGGCAGGCCGTTCCACCTGCCGCCCCTTGAGGGCCGCGGCGACGTGCGCCGCGCGTCCCGCCAGCGCAATGCCGACCTGGTCATGCGCCGCATCGCCGAGTTGCTGCCGCCCGAATACCACGGTGTGTATGCAGCCGAAGGCGACCTCAACACCGTCTAAACCCATCTCGAAGGTCTGGTGACCGGAGTTCACGGACCTGCCCCGGCTACCAATTTCAAGATCGCGGGCACGCGCTACGGCCAAGACGCGGGACTCCGGCCATCGTCCTTAGCAACCACGGTTAATGCCAGCCAGTGTCATCGCGAGGAGGACTTGCCCTGGTGTTCTGCCGGGGACGTGACGCAGCAGTCTTGATCTGACCGTGAGCTCTACGGCTCCTCTCTCTGACATTCAAGAATGACATGGCTTGGCCCCAGAAGAGGAGGCTGGCAATGACGCTCCGCTTCTGTGATCTGCCTCAACTCGCGTGTATACTCGCGGCCGCAAAGGAATAGAATAGGGACCGATGCCTCTTAGCTTTCGCCGCTCATTCAAGAAGATCCCGAGCGCCGACATCAACAAGAACAAGCGCCGCCTGGGCAAGTCGATGGGCCCCAAGTCGGTACGCGCCTCCGAGGAATTCCGGGCGACCAAGTACCCGCTTGCCATTCCCATCGGCTGCGGCGTCGCCATCGGCCTGTGCCTCTTCGTTGTCTTCTCGCAAGGCATCTTCCTTCTGCCATGGGTGCCGGCTGCAACGCCGGTCGACTACACCGGGTTGGCCACATCCGCCTTTGAGACCGCCCTCGCTGACCAGCTCAGCACGGCCGTGGACCAGCGGCCGACTGAGACTCCCTCGCCAGTCCCCACACTCACCGCCACCGGTACGTCGACACCGGTCGTGGCACCGTCCTCCAATCCGTGGGCCGCGGACATACCGGATGCGGCGTGCATCCCTTCGGACCTGCCTCAGACGGGCCGGGTGGTGGAGATCGTGGACGGCGACACCATCAAGGTGCTGCTGGATGGCGACGGGCACGTGTACTCAGTTCGCTACCTCGGCGCGGACGCTCCGGAGATCAGCGGCGGAAGCGCCGGCCTAGCGCTGGAGGCCATGGCGCACAACAGCGAGTTGGTCTACCGCAAGCAGGCCGTCATGGTGCGCGATATCACCGACTTGGACAACAACGGCACGCTGCTGCGCTACGTGATTGTCGAGGGCGTGTTCGTCAATCACGCCCTGGTGGCAGGGGGCCTTGCCCGGGCGAACCTGGCTCCGCCCGATATCGCCTGCCTCGCGCCCCTGCTCTCTGCGGAACAGCAGGCGCAGGCGGGTGGACTTGGCCTGTGGGCCACGGAGCCGAACGTCACCGCGACGCCGTGATCAATCCCGCGAAAACAAGAACTCCCCGCTGGATGGCGGGGAGTTCTCTTTCTAAACCCTACTTCGCTTGATCGTCTGTTTCGGCGATCAGCCCGGCGGCTTTGACGGCTGCGATACCGTTCTCCCGTGCCGCCTCACTGCTGTACTCCTCGCCGGAACCGATCACCTCGCGGTTCGCGGCCTTGAGCACGAAGTACGGCTTGCCGGCTTTTGAAATCTTGCGCTCATAGCGCGCATCGTCCGGTGAATTGGTCATGACGGACTGGATCCCGTCCAGCGCGCCGGCCTTGGTCTTATACATCTCGCTGGTCAGGATCTTCTCGCCGTTGTCGGCGCGCAGCGTGAAGTAGAACTGCCCGTCAGTGGACTTCTTGATCACGTACTTTGCCATGTCTCATCTCCCTGGATTCAGAATCGGTCCGCGTATGCGGTGACGCCTTCACCTGTTCTCGCAGTATAGCACGGGAAGCCCAGACAATGGAATGCCATGCTAGTGCGTTGTGTGCCCGGAAACGCAGTTGTGCTTTAAAAGCGCTTAGTAGTAGTAGTGATTAACTATCCTCTTTAAGAGGAGAAGAGCACTACTAAGTGCTCGCAGAGAGCAATTCGTTGCCCGACGGTCGGAGCGAGAGAAACGCACGAGCCGCGCAAACGCAATCACTCCCTAAGCCATGGTTGGGCGGAGCCGCGAGGCGGCCGAATAAACCCCGCGCTTCTACGGTGGGGCGATGAGTGGGGGTAAGATTGCCCGGATTTCCCGCCTGCGCGCTCCAGAGATCCACTAAAGGCCCATCCCGTGGAACAAGACAGCTATCGAGGCATTGCAGACTTCTATGACTGGCTATTCGAATCCACCAACCGGGGCCTGAGCCTGGCGGGCATCCGCATGTGCCGTCCCCCAAAAGGAGCCCGCGTCCTGGATGTGTGCTGTGGGACGGGCTCGCAGCTGTCGCTGTATCAGCGATATCAGTGCCGTCTCTCCGGCTTGGACGCCTCACCAGCAATGCTGGCGATTGCGCGGAGGCGCCTGGGTGCTGCGGCTCAGCTCAATCTCGGCGATGCCACCCGAATGCCCTATGCAGACCGCAGGTTCGACCTGGTGAGCTGCAAGCTGGCCCTGCACGAAATGCCACCGGGCATGCGTGCAGCCGTTCTGGGCGAAACCAAACGCGTCCTCAAGTCCGACGGCCGCATACTGCTGATCGACTTTCGTCCCGGCCCGTACCAGCCCCTCAAAGGGTGGATCTCCAGGGCGGTGAGTTTCGTGGCGGAGTTCGCCGCGGGAGGGGAGCACTTCAAGAATCAACGCCAGTTCCTCGCTGCGGGTGGACTTCCTGCGCTTGCGCAGCAGCAGGACCTGAGGATCGAAAAACAGCACGTGATGGCGGGCGGGACATTTGCCGTGCTATGCCTGGTCAGGGCGTGAGGCGGAGAAGTGAATAGCGACCCTGGAGCCAAACAAACCTGGGTTTGATCGGCATTGCCAAGGTGCACCGCGACGGGGCGGCGGCTTGTCAGCCCATCCACTCGCGGCTATACTCACTGAGTGAGTACCAGATCCCACCGAACCCGTTCCCGGCGTGTGCTCTCGCCGGAATACCCCCTGCTCGGGCTGCTCATGGCTGGACCGAGTCACGGCTACGACCTGCACCAGCGGCTGATGGCGGAACTAGGCAATGTCTGGCATGTAAGCCAGAGCCAGGCATACTCCATTCTGAAGCGCCTTGAGGAGCGCGGGGACATCTCGGCTCAGCGGGGGGTGAAGGACAAGCTCCCGCGGCGCCAGGTGCTGCAAATCACCCGTGCAGGACGCCGGCGCTTCAAGCAGTGGTTGGAGGGTGCGACGAGCACCAGCGCGCGTACCGTCCGGCTGGAATTTCTCACGCGCCTGTACTTCGCCAATTTAATGGCACCGGATCAAGCCGTCCGAATCTACGCGGCACAGGCTCAGGAGGTCACCCGGACGATCCGGCGGCTGCGGTTGGCGCTTGCGCAAGTTCCCGAGACTCAGATCTTCAACCGCATGAGCCTTGACCTGCGGCTGCGCCAAATGGAGCTTGTCCGTCTGTGGCTGCGTGAGATCCGCGTGAAGTTACAGATCAGAAAAAAAGGCTCTGGATGAAACATGTCCTGATATTGTTGGGACTACTAGGCCTGTTTCTTGCAGGCTGCTCGGGCGGAGCGCCGGCAGCTTCCGGTGAACCCCGCGCGCTGACCGTCTTTGCCGCCTCGTCCCTCACTGATGCCTTCACCGAGATCGGTGCCGCGTTCGAGGCTGCCAATCCCGGGATCGAAGTGATATTCAGCTTTTCCAATTCACAGACTCTGCGCACGCAGATCGAAGCCGGCGCCCCTGCGGATGTGTTCGCCTCGGCCAACACCAAGGAGATGGACGCGCTTGAGGCCGGCGGTCTGGTTGCGACAGATGCAGCACGGGTATTTCTCTCCAACCGGCTCATGGTAATCCTGCCTGCGACGAACCCCGCGGAGCTCAAGCAATTGCAGAACCTCTCCAGGCCGGGGATCAAGCTTGTGCTGGCGGCCGAAGAGGTGCCAGTTGGCAACTACGCCCGTCAGGCCCTGGAGAAGATGAATGGCGGCTTCGGATCCGGCTTCGATCAGCAGGTGCTGGCAAATGTGGTGTCGAACGAAGACAATGTCAAGCAGGTGGTCGCGAAGGTGCAGCTCGGTGAGGCCGATGCGGGGATCGTCTACATCTCTGATGCGGTCGCTGCCCCGGACTTGAAGACCATTGAGATCCCGGCGGACTTGAACGTCATCGCGAAGTACCCCATCGCCCCGCTTGCGAACTCCGCCAACTCGGACCTTGCCGCGAAGTTCACGGCCTACGTCCTCTCGCCAGTCGGGCAGGCCATCCTGCAGAAGTGGGGTTTTGGTCCGCCCAAGTGAGCTGTCGGCCCGGCGTTTCCCATATGGATGAGCCTCGAAGCCTGATACACCGCTTTCGGGATGACACGTATCCGCGCTGGATCCTCCTGGTTCCGAGCGCCATCCTCTTTGGCATTTTCGCGATACCGCTGGCGGCGCTGATCCTGCGCTCGTTCAGCTCGGAATTCCTCGCCAATGCACTGTCGCACCAGGCATTCCACGCGCTAAGCCTGAGCCTGGCAACGAGCTCCATCACGACGCTGATCACTGTTGTGCTTGGCACGCCCCTGGCATACATGCTGGCACGCTCGCGGTCACCTGGGCGCGCCTGGGTTGAACTGATCCTGGATCTGCCCATCGTGCTGCCGCCCTCGGTTGCGGGCCTGGCGCTGCTGATCGCTTTCGGCCGCAACGGTCTGCTCGGCTCGGCGTTGAGTTTGTTCGGCATCAGCCTGCCGTTCACGACCGCGGCGGTTGTGATGGCGCAGACCTTTGTTGCCGCACCGCTGTACGTCCGGTCGGCCCGCGTCGGCTTTGCCCACGTGCAGCCGGAACTCACGGAGGCCGCGCACGTGGAGGGCGCCAACACGTGGCAGCTGTTCCATGACGTGATGATCCCCATTGCCGGTCGCGTGCTTGCCAGCGGCGCCATCCTGACCTGGACGCGCGCCCTGGGCGAGTTCGGCGCGACCATCCTGTTCGCCGGCAACCTGGAGGGCGTCACGCAGACGATGCCAATGGCCATCTATCTCGGCTTTGAGCGCAACCTGGGCGTGGCGATGGCATTGGCTGTGGTGTTGATCGCGGTCTCGGTTGTGCTGCTGGCTATCACCAAGCGGCTGGAAACGCCAGAGTGAGGGCAGGCCAGCCTGTGGTTTGTGTTCTGTCAGGCTTCAACTGCAGCAAGGTGCAGAGGTTTGGCTGCCGCGCATGACCACGCCCTCCCGCCCGCCAAGGCTGGAGGGGGTGGAATGCCGGCGTGACGCTTGTCGCCCTCGAAATCGAAAGCGGTATAATACGTGCCCTCGCCTGTGCGAGAGGATCAAATGGGCAACGGCGCCCGCGTAGGCGGGTATCTCACGACAGTGTTCGACCCCCGCGGTTCGCGCTCGTAAAAGTACAAGCCGCACACCACCGCAGCCTCGGTCTCCGGGGTTGTCTTTTTGCCTGCAGTAGGCGGGTAGGGCGGCACAGAAAGCAGAAATGTCAGAGATCGACGACACCAAGCACATTGAGGTGATGCACCGGACGAGCGATTACACGCCGCCACGCACCCTCACGCACTACCTCATCGGCCGGCCACTACAGACGGCCGACGCGCCGCACCAGACCATCGGCAAGGCCGTCGGGCTTGCCGTCTTCGCGGCGGATGCGCTCTCCTCCACTGCCTATGCCACGCAGGAGAGCCTGGGTGTGCTGGCCGCCGCCGGGACACTCGCCCTTGGGTATGTGTTCCCGATCTCCATCGCGATCGTGGTGCTGCTCGCCATTGTCACCATCTCTTACGAGCAGACCATCCATGCCTATCCGGGCGGCGGTGGTGCCTACATCGTGGCGCGCGACAACCTGGGTGAGCTACCCGCGCAGACCGCGGGCGCGGCCCTGCTGACAGACTATGTGCTAACAGTGGCGGTCTCCGTCTCCTCGGGCATCGCGCAGGTGGTATCCGCCTACCCGGCATTGTTCCCCTATCGTGTTTGGCTAGCGGTCGGTGCGGTGCTCTTCATCATGTTGGTCAACCTGCGAGGCGTCAAGGAGTCAGGGGCGATCTTCGCACTTCCGGCCTATGTCTTCGTTGGCCTCATGCTGCTCAATCTGGGCTTGGGTCTGTTTCACTACGCAAGTGGCACACTGGGCATGGTGGTGGCACCACCGAAAGCGAGCGTGGTCACTGCAGTAACCGCGATCACGCCGTTCTTGTTGCTGCACGCGTTTGCCAATGGAACCTCCGCCTTGACCGGCGTTGAGGCAATTTCCAACGGCATCACGGCATTCAAGGAGCCGCGCAGCCGAAACGCCGGCATCACGTTGATCTGGATGTCAGCGATCCTGGGCTCTCTTTTCCTCGGCGTTTCATTCCTTACGGGACACATCGGAGCGGTCTTCTCGGAGCAGGAGACGGTCATCTCCCAGCTTTCCCGGACTGTCGCCGGCGGGCGCGATCTGCTGTATATGGCGACGATCTGGGCAACGACCATTATCCTGATCATGGCAGCCAACACTGCCTTCGCCGATTTCCCGCGGCTGGGAGCGCTGCACGCCGGGGATGGTTTCCTGCCTCGTCAGTTGACATTCCGCGGCAGCCGGCTTGTATATTCGAACGGCATTATCGCGCTGGCGGGGATCGCCTGCGCTCTGATCATCGTCTTCCGGGCCAGCGTCACCCGTCTCATTCCTCTGTATGCAATTGGCGTGTTCGCCTCATTTACGTTGTCGCAGGCCGGCATGGCCCGCCGATGGTGGAAGATCGGCCATCTTGAGCCCGGCGTGGAGATGAAGGAACCCGGATCGGTGCTGCGCTATGAGCCCAGCTGGCGACTCAGGATGGCAGTGAACGGCTTTGGATCGGTGGCTACCGCGACCGTGGCAGTGGTTTTTGCCACCACGAAGTTTCTGGAAGGGGCCTGGATCGTTCTTATCTTGACGCCTGTTCTGGTGATGGTCTTCTTTGCCATCCACCGCCACTACCGGGATGTGGCCGGCCATCTCACTCTGGAAGGTTTTGCCGGATCGCCCGTCCGCCACGCTCGCCACCGCGTGATCATGCCGATCAGCGGTATGCATCAGGGAACACTGGAGGGCCTGCATTATGCACGCCTGCTGTCTGATGACGTGACCGCTGTCCATGTTTCGATCGACCCCGCGGACGCTGAAAAGATGAAGAAGAAGTGGCTTTTGTGGGGGGAAGGCACCCGCCTGGTGGTGCTCGATTCGCCGTACCGACTTTGGATTGAACCGTTGCTCCGATACCTGGAAGGCATCATCGATTCCCGGCAGCCGAATGAGACGATCACCATCGTGGTACCTCAGTTCATTCCATCCAAAGGCTGGCATAATGCCCTCCACATGCAGACCGCAAACGTGCTTCGAAGCGAACTCCTGTCGCGGTCCGGCGTGGTTGTGACGGATGTTCCCTATCACCTGGCGGGGCACAGAGTCGGGAAGCCTGAGCCGGCAACGGAGAAAGCCTCATGAATTTCGTCGGGGTGCGCTAAGGGCGCGTAGGCGATGTCGGACCTTGAAGGCTCCAATTCATCCGAGATCATGCGGCAGACGAGCGACTACACGCCGCCGCGTACGTTCAGCCATTGGTTGATCGGCCGGCCGCTGCAGACGGCTGACGCGCCGCACCAGACCATCGGCAAGGCAATCGGCCTGGCGGTGTTCGCGGCGGATGCGCTCTCCTCGACCGCTTATGCCACTCAGGAGAGCCTAGGTGTGCTGGCCGCAGTCGGGACAATCGCCTTCGGGTACGTGTTTCCCATCTCCGTCGCCATCGTAGTGCTGCTGGCCATCGTCACCATCTCCTATGAGCAGACGATCCATGCCTATCCCGGCGGGGGTGGCTCGTACATCGTGGCGCGCGACAATTTGGGCGAGCTGCCAGCGCAGATCGCCGGCGCGGCGCTGCTGACCGACTACGTGCTTACAGTTGCCGTTTCGGTGTCCTCGGGAATTGCGCAGGTAGTCTCGGCCTATCCGAGCCTGTTCGGGTATCGCGTCATGCTGGCGGTGGGCGCGGTACTGTTCATCATGCTAGTCAATCTGCGGGGCGTGAAGGAATCAGGTGCGTTCTTTGCGTTGCCGGCTTACTTCTTCATTGCCATGATGTTGATCAACATCGGAACGGGGTTGTTCCGTTACCTGACCGGAACCCTGGGGCCGGTGGTCGACCCGCCGGTGGCGAGCGTCACCACGACCCTAACGGCCATCACACCGTTCCTCATCCTGCATGCCTTTGCGAATGGCACGACGGCCTTGACCGGCGTGGAGGCCATTTCCAACGGCATCACGGCCTTCAAGGAGCCGCGCAGCCGGAACGCCGGCATCACCCTGATCTGGATGGCGGTGATCTTGGGTTCGCTGTTCCTGGGTGTGTCGTTCCTTACCGGCCGCATCGCGGCGGTCTTCTCGGAGCACGAGACGGTCATCTCGCAATTGTCGCGTACGGCCCTCGGCGGGCGCGAGCTGATTTATCTGGCCACGATCTGGGCCACGACCATCATCCTGATCATGGCCGCCAACACCGCTTTCGCTGATTTTCCCCGGCTGGGCGCGCTGATCGGCGCGGATGGTTTCCTGCCGCGCCAACTCACGTTCCGCGGCAGCCGCCTGGTGTACTCGAACGGCATCATCGCACTTGCGGTAGTGGCCTGCGCGCTTATCATCGTCTTCCGGGCCAGCGTCACGCGGCTGATCCCGCTGTACGCCATCGGCGTGTTTTCCGCATTCACGCTGTCGCAGGCCGGCATGGCCCACCGCTGGTGGAAGATCGGGCATCTCGAGCCCGGCATGGAGATCAAGGAACGCGGATCCGTGCTGCGCTTTCAGCCGGATTGGAAATTGCGCATGTTGGTCAACGGGTTTGGATCGTTGGCCACAGCCACCGTGACGGTCGTCTTCGCCACCACCAAGTTCCGCGAGGGCGCCTGGATCGTGCTGATCCTTACGCCACTGCTGCTGATGGTGTTCTTCTCGATCCATCGGCATTACCGGCGGGTGGCGCACCGGCTGAGCCTGGAAGGGTTCAAGGGACTGCCTACGCGGCGCACGCGCCATCGCGTTTTCATGCCGATCAGCGGCGTGCACCAGGGCACGCTGGAGGGACTGCGTTACGCGCGGTTGCTCTCAGACGACGTCACGGCGGTGCACGTGTCGCTGGAGCCGGAGGAGACCAAAGGCGTGCAGAAAAAGTGGCTGACGTGGGGCGAGGGTACGCGCCTGGTGGTACTGGATTCGCCGTATCGCCTTTTTCTGGAGCCGCTGCTGCGGTATCTTCAGGGTATCATCGACGCGCGGCAGCCGAACGAAACCATCACCATCGTCGTCCCGCAGTTCATCCCGTCCAGGGTGTGGCACAATGCGCTGCACATGCGCACGGCGGATGCACTGCGGAGCGAGTTGCTTTCCCGATCGGGCGTCGTAGTGACCGACGTTCCGTACCGGCTGAACGAGGACGAAATGGGCAACGAGATCCAGTCACTGGAGCGAGCGAAATGAACTTTCTTGTGGTGGGGTGCGGGCGCGTCGGTGCGGAACTCTCGTACCGTCTTTTCAAGAGCGGGCATCAGGTGGTCGTCGTGGACAGCGACCGCGCGGCTTTCAACCGCCTGCATCCTGATTTCCAAGGGCGCACGCTGGAGGGTGAGGGTCTGGCCGAGAACGTGTTGGAGCGCGCTGGCATCAAGGAGGCCGACGGCTTGGCGGCGGTGACAAATTCCGATACGCTCAACGCGGCGGTGGCGCATACCGCCCGGGCGGTCTTCAATGTGCCCATCGTCGTCGTACGCAACTATGACCCAAGTCTGCGGCGGGTGATCGAGGTCTTTGGCCTGCAGACTGTCAGCTCAACCTCCTGGGGCGCGCAGCGTGTGGAGGAACTGCTCACGAATCCGGTGCAGAAGATGGTGTACTCGACGGGAAATGGCGAGGTTGAGGTCTATGAGTTTGTGATGCCCGAGCACTGGAAAGGCCTCACCGTGGGTGAGCTGCTGATCCCGCTGCCGCAGTGTTACCCTGTCGCCCTCACGCGCGCCGGAAGGTCGGTGCTGCCCAGGGCGGACATGAGGCTCGAACCGGGCGACGTGCTGAACGTCAGCTCTACCGTCGAAGGCATCGGCCTTCTGGCGGCCCGCCTCGAAAAGAAAGCGAAGGCCTGAGATGTTTGTCCTGATCGCCGGCGGAGGCCGGACCGGAGCGCGACTCGCTAGTCTGCTGATCAACGAAGGGCACAAAGTGCGCATGGTGGAGAACCGCCCCGAGCTGTTGGCACGCCTGCACCAGGAATTGGCCACGGAGAACATCGTGGAAGGCAACCCCATCGAGCCGAGCATCCTCGAACAGGCCGGGATCCGCGAAGCACACGTGGTCGCAGCCATGACCAGCGAAGACCCGGTCAACCTGTGCCTGTGTTTCCTCGCAAAGGAGATGTTCGAGGTTCCACGCACGATCGCGCGCGTGAACAATGTCAACAACGCCTGGCTCTTTGGCAGCCACTTCCACGTGGATGTGGCTTTGAACCAGGCGGACCTACTGGCGCATCTGATCCAGGAGGAGATGTCGCTGGGCGACATGATGACCGTCTTCCAAATCCGGCGCGGCAACTACTCGGTCGTGGAGGAGAAAGTGCCCGAGGGTGCAATGGGCATCGGCCTGGCGCTGAAGGATATGGACCTGGAGGAGCAGTGCGTGATCGCGGCCATCATCCGTGACGGAAAGATGGCGCTGCCGCGCGGCGAAAGTACCTTCAAGGCAGGGGATGAGATCATAGCCGTGGCAAGCCCGGAGGGCGCGAAGAAGCTCTCCGCGTTGTTGGCGCATCCGGTATACCCCGTGCGCAAGCCAAGGAAGAAGATAGCGGTGTAGACTGAATGCGCCGTTGCAGGTCCTGCCGGGGCGACGTAGTCTCCCCCGGCTGGCGGGGTGTGGCCCTGTGAGCGAAGAGATTGCTTCCTGGCTACCATGGAAGGGAACCGGGGTGAGCGCTCCAGGCTATGACACTACTTCAAACCCAAATTGACCGAATCCGAGCCTTCACGGTATAATTTCGTGCCCGCCGATGGTAAGTGCGGGTTCCAAAGTCGACCGAAAATTGACCCGCCCCCTCGGATCTGAAGTGCCGATCCGGATCAGGCGTGCAATTATTCCCAGGCAGGGGCTGGTCCGAACCGTGCCCCGCGAGTGAGGAACGCAGAGTATGCCGAAGAGAACTTATCAACCGAAGATCCGGCGCCGCGTGCGCGTTCACGGCTTCCGGGCACGCATGGCAACCGCCGATGGGCGGGCTGTGCTCAAGCGCCGCCGCCTGCGCGGGCGCCAAAAGCTCGCCCCGACGGCCAATCAGCACGTGAAGCGGACGCGCTGGTAGATCCCCACAGGCGTGACGAAGTACGTGGCTCCCAGCAGCGGAGATGACCGGCGCCCCGCCGGCCAGCGAGGTACGCGTGCAGCGCAGATTCCGGCTGACCCGATCAGGGGACTTCGAGCGCGCCCGGCAGTCCGGCAGATCGTATGCACATCGGCTGGTTGTATTGGTGGCCCGCGAGAATGATCAGGGGCATGTACGCGTGGGCGTGGCCGCCGGCCGCAGTGTTGGGAATGCCGTCAAACGCAATCGGGCAAAACGGCTGCTGCGGGCTGCCATGCAGAGTCTTATGACCTCTGTGAAGCCCGGCTGGGATGTGGTGTTGATCGCGCGTCCGCCCGTAGCTTCATCTGATTATGCCGAGGTTCGTGAAGTGCTTGTAACGCTCCTGAGCCGCGCCGAGTTGGTGCTTTAATCCTGATGGAGTCCGAATTCTACCTGCCCAAGGACTACCCCAACGAACCGCGCCTGCGCGACCTGCCGCGCACGCCGGGCAACTGGCTGCGCCTGGTGCTGCTGGCGCTCATCCGTCTGTACCAGAACACGATCGCGCGCGGCCTCCCGGGAGGCACCTGTCGTTTCTACCCCTCTTGTTCGCACTATGGCTATCAGGCCATCTACAAGCACGGCGCGGTCAAGGGCACCGGGATGGCGGTCTGGCGAGTGCTGCGCTGCAATCCATTCAACCCCGGGGGCTACGATCCCGTCCCATAGGAGTCATCATTCACACATGAAACGACTGGCATTGCTCTCACTCATTGGCTTGACGGCGCTGGTACTCAGCGCTTGCGGCACTCCGACCAACATCAACTGGCCTGGCTTGGCTGCCGATGCGGAGAACGCGTATCTGGCAAATGGCAATCTGGTCTATGCGGTCCGCCTCAGCGACGGCATGAAGCTCTGGCAATATCCGGAGAAGTCGGCCGGGCAGGTCTTCTACTCCAATCCCGTGCTGGCCCCCGATGGGCAACTGCTGATCGGTAGCGCCGGCACAGACAATGGAATGGTCAGCCTCGATCCGGCCACGGGACGCGAGAATTGGGCTGCGCCGATGGTCGCCAATAATCACTGGGTTGCCTCGCCGCTCGTTGTGGGCGGGACGATCTATGCGGCTAACAACAACGGCACGCTTTATGCTGCCGAATTGGCCACGGGTTACATTCTCTGGTCCCTCCCGCTCGACAACTCCCTGTGGAGCGCTCCGACCTCCAATGGCAAGTTGATCTTCGTCACCTCGCTGGACCATACTCTTTACGCAGTTGACCCAGAGACGCGCGCTGTCGTGTGGAAGACGGACCTGGGGGGTTCAGCGCCCGGCTCAGCCACCGTGAGCCCCGACGGGAATACCGTCTACGTCGGCTCCTTCGGCAAGAAAGTATTCGCCTTCGACGCAAGCAGCGGGGCGATGCAATGGACTGCCGACGTCCAGGACTGGGTCTGGAGCGCCCCCGTGCAGGATGGTGACATTCTCTACGCCGCGGATATCAGCGGGCACATATATTCATTGGGCGCGCCGGATGGAAAGAACGCCTGGCTTGATCTTCAGCCGGATGGACCCATCACCGGCAGTCCGCTGGTGACGGCGGACGGCATGGTGGTGGCGAGCGAATCCGGATCTGTCTTTGCCTATGATCGCACCGGCACCAAACGCTGGGATGCAAGCCTCGGCGGCAAGTTCTATACCACGCCGGTTGCCGCGGGCGGCAGCATCGCGGTCGCGCCCATGGGCGGCGATTTCCTGGTGGCCGCGCTCAGCCAGGACGGCAAAGTCCTGTGGAAGTTCACCGGAAAGTAGATAGCGGCGATCGTTTCTGCCGGCCTGCGCCTGCAGTTGAATGTGAGTGGGGCTTCCCCACACTCGTAAGGACGTGACTATGTTGAGTACTGTGTGGAACCAGATCATTATCCTGCCATTTACGAACGTGCTGCTCCTGATCTACGATGGCATCGGCCATAACTTCGGCATCGCCGTCATCCTGTTCACCATCCTGATCCGCCTCGTCACCTGGCCGCTAAATGCCTCGCAACTGAAGTCCGCCAAGGTGATGCAGGACCTGCAGCAGGACAAGGCATGGCAGGATATCCAGAAGAAGTACGCCAAGGACAAGGAGAAGCTGGCGCAGGAGCAGATGCGCATCTACAAGGAGCGCGGCATCAATCCCTTTGCCTCCTGTCTGCCCACACTGATCCAGTTTCCGGTCATCTTCGGTCTGTATCGGGTCATCATGGATGCTCTGGCTGCGACGCCGTTGGGCTTCCTGCAACTGGCCCGCAGCATCTATCCCTGGATGAACGCCGCAGCACTCATCCCGCTCAACAGCAAGTTCCTGTGGATGGACCTTGGGCGGCCAGAGGGCATCCCGTTCCCCGGCGGCTTCACAATCGGTTTCCTGCCGCATGGGTTCCCGACGCTGGCGATCATCGTAGCCATCACCACCTACTTGCAGACCAAGCTCACCATGCCGCCCACCTCTTCGGGCACCGGAGGTCAGAGTGCGGCCATGGGCAATATGATGAGCGTCTATATGCCGCTGCTGCTCGGATACTTCGCGCTGAACTTCGCGTCCGGGCTGGCGGTCTACTTCATCACCAGCAACGTGCTGGGCGTTGTGCAGTACGCCATGATGGGACGAGTCAACTGGCGCAATCTCCTGCCCGGGGGGCAGCAACAGCCTGCGCCCGGCAAGAAGAAATAGGTCAGGGAGGTGATCAGAATGACCGAGCGGACTACGTTGGAGATCATCGCCCCAACGGTGGAGCAAGCTCTCGCTCAGGGCCTGGCGCAACTGGGCCTGCCTGCGACGGCCGTTTCAGTGGAGGTGCTTGATTCCGGCGGCAGCGGATTGTTCGGCCTCGGTGGGCGCCAGGTGCGTGTGAGGCTGACGGTGAATCCGCCGGAGGGAGCGCCGGCGGTGGTGGAAAAGGCCACTCCCGCTGCGAAGCCTCCTTCGCAGGGCACGACGAGGCGGAACACGTCGCGCCCTGCAGAGAGCCCCAAGCCGGAGGAACAGAGCGTGGAGCGGCCGGCGCCCGTCGAGCGCGAACCGGCACCTGCAGCAGCGCGCCTCGCCGAGATGCTGCCAGACGGCCACGATGAGGTGCTGGACAAGACCGAAGCGATCGTCTCCAAGCTCCTTTATCACATGGGGCTGCAAGCGCAGGTATCCGCGCACTACGGTGAACCTCGCGAAGATAGGCGCCCGGTCATGGTCGATGTGCGCGGCAGCGACCTGGGGATCTTGATCGGTCGGCGCGGCCAGACGTTGGATGCTTTTCAATACATTGCGGCTCTCATGGTCGGCAAAGAGACCGGCCAATTCATGCACCTGGTGGTGGATGTGGAGGGGCACCGTGACCGGCAGGAGCGTCAACTCCGCCAACTGGCGCAGCGCATGGCGGAACAGGTGCTGAAGACTGGCCGGAAATTGACACTTGAGCCCATGCGCGCGGCGGAACGGCGCATCATCCACATCGAGCTGCGCGATCACCCGGCAGTCACAACAGAGAGCGTCGGCGAAGAGCCGTATCGCAAGGTCACCATCATTCCCAAGGAGTGAACCGACTCCAAGGCAATCTCCTATCTGGCAAGCACCATTAGCAGAAGGCGACCGCGGGTGGTCGCCTTCTGCTGTTCGGGTGTGCGCCTTGGCGGGCCCGTGTCGCGCCGACGGTATAATGCACGCATGGTCTCATTGGTCCCTCTGGAGCCGGTGGACTACCTCGTTATTGGGCACCTGACCGAAGATGTGACGCCCACCGGCCTGCGCCTCGGAGGGACCGCCGCGTTTGCCGCGCTAACGGCGCGCGCCTTCGGCTTGCGGGCGGGGATCGTCACGTCTGTGGGGGCGGGCACGTCGCTGGAAGCGCTTCAGGGCATCGCAGTCTTGAATGTCCCGTCGTCGCACAGCACCAGGTTCGAGAATCTGCGCACGCCATCCGGGCGCAGACAGATCCTAAAATGCCAGGCAGCCAAAATCACACTCGAGAGCCTGCCGGATGCCTGGTACAAGGCACCGATCGTCCACCTGGGTCCTGTGGCCCAGGAGTTGGACCCTGGGTCTGTCGGGGCCTTCTCCGCTTCGATGCTGGGTATCACGCCGCAGGGCTGGATGCGGACATGGGACGATGCGGGGCACGTCATCCCCTGCGCCTGGCAGTCGGCAGAAGTGCTGTTGCCGAAGGCCGGCGCGGTTGTCATCAGTCGCCAGGATGTCCAAGGCGATGAGGATGCCATCCATGCGATTGCTCAGCAGACGCGGGTGCTGGCGGTGACCGAAGGCGCGGCCGGATCGGTGCTCTATTGGAACGGTGACAGCCGTCGTTTTCGCGCCCCTGAAGTGATGGAGGTCGACGATGTCGGTGCAGGGGATGTGTTCGCGGCTGCCTTCTTCATCCGGCTGTACATGACGCGCGATCCGTGGGAAGCGGCGCGGTTCGCCACACTGCTGGCGACCCGCTTCGTGACATTCCCGGGCCTTGAAGGCATCCCCACCAGTCGCGACATCGAGGCCTGCAGCATGGAAGTCATGCAGTAATCTCGCACATCATCCGGATCAGGTCGGAAACTCAGGATCCCAATCTTAATGGCTCGCATCTACACTCTCGTCAACCAAAAGGGCGGGGTGGGCAAGACCACCACCGCCATCAATCTCGGCGCCTACCTGGCGCACCTGGGCCAACGGGTGCTGATCGTCGATCTCGATCCGCAAGCCAATGCCACCTCGTGCCTGGGCGTCGACAAGAACGCAATCACAAGCGGGACGTACGAGGCTCTCTCCGGAGGCGCTGCGGCGTCGTCCATCCTGATGAACGAGCGCCTGAAGCTGGCACTGCTGCCCTCATCGCCCGCGCTGGCCGGCGCTGATGTGGAACTGGTCGACGAGGAGCATCGCGAGCAACGGCTCAAGCAGGCGCTTCAGCCGCTGACCAGCCGCTACGACTACATTCTGATCGATTGTCCTCCCTCGCTGGGATTGCTCACGGTCAACGGCCTGGTCGCTGCCAAGGATGGCGCGCTGGTGCCTGTGCAGTGCGAGTATCTGGCGTTGGAAGGCCTGGGTCTACTGATGCAGACTATCCAGCGCGTGCGGCAGTCCCTCTTTCCGGGGCTGAAGGTGCGCGGCGTCGTGCTGACCATGTTCGACCCCCGCACAAACCTCTCGACTGATGTCGTGGCAGAGGTAAATCGCCATTTCCCTGGCCAGGTGTTCAAGGCCATTGTGCCGCGCAGCGTTCGCCTCGCTGAAGCGCCATCCTATGGCCTGCCGATCCTTGCCTATGCCCCTTCGTCGAATGGGGCAGAGGCCTACGATGCGCTGGCCCGGGAACTGCTGCGTGGCGACGGGATCAAGGCCGCCGCGATGACCAAGGAGTAGAGCATGCCCGCACGGTCAGGTCTCGGCAAGGGACTGGATGCTCTCATCCCGGGAGGCTCGGGTGCTGTCAGTGGCGCCGGCGCGGCCCAGGTCCCGATCGATGCCATCTCGCACAATCCGCGCCAGCCACGCCAGAGCTTCAAAGAGAATGAGCTGCAGGAGTTGGCCGCGTCGATCCGCGAGCACGGCATCATCCAGCCGTTGATCGTCGCGCCAGCCATGGGTGGCACGTACACGCTCATCGCCGGCGAACGCCGCTTGCAGGCTGCACGCCGCGCTGGGCTAAGCCGCGTTCCGGTGGTCATCCGCAGCGCCAGCGACCAGCAGTTGATCGAACTGGCGCTGATCGAGAATGTGCAACGCGCCGATCTCAACCCCATCGAAGAGGCGCAGGCATTCCAGCACCTGGTCAAGGAGTTCAATCTCTCTCACGATGCGATCGCAGCGCGCGTCTCGAAGAGCCGCGTGGCCGTTACGAATACCCTGCGCCTGCTGGATGCCTCCGCCGCGGTCAAGCAGGCGCTCGTCGACGGCAAGATCAGCGAAGGGCATGCACGCGCCCTGCTCACGTTGTCCTCCGCGAAGGCACAGGAGATTGTTCTTCAACGCGTCATCAATCTGGATCTCAGCGTGCGGCAGACGGAGCTGCTGGCTCGCAAGTTGTCCGGCAAGAAACCGGCGCCCAAGAAGAGACCGCGGCGCAGCGCCGATGCTGCCGATATCGAGAAACGCCTGCGCGCCAGCCTGGGGACCAAAGTAACCCTAAAGCATGGGAAGAAGGGCGGCACACTCACGTTGTACTACTACTCGAACGAGGAGCTCGATGCGCTCCTCGAGAGACTGCTTTAGGCCCCGCCGCCCGGCTGCTGCACTGAAACCCGCGACCGCCCTTCGCGCTGCACTGGGCCCTCATCTGTGAAGCTCCTGTACAACGCCCGCATCCGTACGCTTGACAGCCATCGCCCGCTGGCCTCGGCTATTGCGATCGATCACGGGGAGGTCGTCGCCGTCGGGGGGGACGAGTTGGTGCGTGACGTTGAGCGCGCGGAGAAACAGGACATGCGCGGGCGCGCCATCTTGCCCGGGCTCACCGACGCGCACTTGCACCTGAAAACCTACGCCTCCTCGCTGCAAACGATCGATTGCGAGACCGCCACGCTCGCGGAGTGCCTGCGCAGGGTAGGTAAGAAGGCCGCGCAGATTCCGGCAGGGCAATGGATCCTGGGACATGGCTGGAATCAGAACGCGTGGGGCCGGTGGCCTTCGGCTGCGGACCTCGATCAGGTGGCACCCAATCACCCGATATATCTGACCGCGAAATCGCTGCATGCCTCCTGGGCGAACAGCGCCGCCATGACACGCGCAGGAATTAGTGCTGGAACACCGGATCCCAAGGACGGACAAATCCAACGAAATGCACAAGGCTCACCGACGGGAATACTACTGGAGACAGCATCGGAACTGATCAGCCGGCTTATACCTGAGCCCGATGTGAGGACGTTGGCAGATGGAATTGACGCGGCCCAGCGGGTCTTGTGGGAGTTCGGTCTGACAGGGGTGCATGATTTCGACCGGCGGGATTGTTTCATGGCCCTTCAACAGCTGCATTCAGAAGGGCGTCTGAAACTTCGCGTCACCAAGAACATCCCGGTAGAGTTCCTTGACCAGGCTTTTGACCTCGGTCTGCGCACGGGTTTCGGCGACGACTGGCTCCGCATCGGCTCGGTCAAGGCATTCATGGATGGCGCACTCGGTCCGCGCACCGCCGCCATGTTCCAGCCCTATGACGGCGAGCCGGAAAACAAGGGCATGTTGAATCATGATGCAGAACAGCTATTCGAGATGGGCCGCCGGGCTGCCGATGTGGGCCTGGGCATGACGGTGCACGCCATCGGCGACCGCGCCAACCACGAGGTACTGGATGCGTACGAGCACCTGCGCGCCTACGAACGGGAGAGGGGCTTGCCGCGCCTGCGTCACCGAATTGAGCATGTTCAGTTGCTGCACCCTGACGACGCTGCCCGGCTGGCGCAACTTGACATCGTGGCCTCCATGCAGCCGATCCACTCCACATCCGACATGCTGATGGCCGATGCCTACTGGGGCGACCGCACGTCCCTGGCCTATGCCTGGAAGACACAGCTCGACGCGGGCGCGTGCCTTGCGTTTGGCTCCGACGCGCCCGTCGAATCCCCCAACCCGTTCCTGGGTATTCACGCTGCGGTCACTCGCCGTCGCGCGGATGGCACTCCCGGGCGTGAAGGCTGGCATCCCGAGCAGCGCCTGAGCGTGCAGCAGGCCATCAAAGGATTCACGTCCGGCGCGGCCCATGCAGCCTATGCAGAGAAACGACAGGGCAGATTGGCCGAGGGCTATCTAGCGGACCTGATCGTGTTGGACGAAGATCCATTCTCAGTCGATCCGGATCGACTGAAAGTGCTTCGATCTTCTGCTACAATGATCGGCGGCGAATGGGTTTATCAGGCCTGATGCTCTTCGTTCGCTAGCGTCTCCGTTTCACGTCTGCCGTCTGCAGGCCGCGGAGTATTCCCCTTGAGTCTGTCAAGCCTGCTGCATCGCCTGGAATACGCCCCATGCTCAAAGAGAAACCTCAACTAACTCCGGAGATGCTCATACCCAGGCTGGGAGAGGCACTGGTCAGCGCGGGCCGCATCTCGGAAGATGATCTGCGAAAGGCCCTTTCCTATCAGAACGAGCGGACCGCCTTGGGACAGCCGGTGCTGCTGGGTCAGGCCCTGTTGGAGCTCCAGCTGATCGATCGTGTCAATCTGGACTATGCTGTTACCGAGCAGATCATCCAACTCCGCGCTGCGCTCCAATCCGCCAACCGCACGCTTGATCGGCGCATTCGCGAACGCACTGAGGAATTGCAGCAGGCACTGGAGCGCCTGTCTGAGCTGGGGGAAATGAAGGCCAATTTCATTGCTAATATCTCGCACGAATTGCGCACCCCGCTGACGCACATCATGGGTTATCTGGAACTCATGGCAACCGCCTCACTGGGCTCGCTCACGGACGAGCAGCGTCACGCCGTGCAGGTCAGCCAGAAGGCGGCCCGCAGGCTGGAGAAGCTCATCGAGGATCTGCTGATGTTCTCCCGCGCCTCACACGGGGAGGTCAGCTTCCGGCAAGAGAAGCTCGACATTTGCAGCCTCGCCAACCGGGCCATCAAGAACTCGGCCGCGAAGGCCGAAGAGGCGGGAGTGGACCTGCGCCTGCTTGCCGTGGATGAGATCCCGCCTGTGCAGGGGGATCCGGAAAAGATCCTGTGGGCTCTTACTCAACTGCTGGATAACGCCATCAAGTTCACCTTGTCCGGCGGGCATGTGGTCCTTGGTCTCAAGCCTGAGAGCACCAACCTGGTAATGGTGTCAGTGCGTGATACAGGCATCGGCATCCCTGAGAAAAGCCTGCGGCGGATCTTTGAGCCTTTCCAGCAGCTCGATGGCTCCGCGAGGCGCCGCACTGGCGGCACAGGCCTCGGTCTCACCCTGGTGCGGCAGATCGTGGAAGCCCATGGCTCTGTCCTGGATGTGCGTTCCGTGGAAGGCAAGGGCACGATGTTCAAGTTCCCGCTCCTCGTGGCAACTGGGCCTCGGACCGGGGCACCTGAGCAGGGCGGCTGACATGTCGGATGTCCTCTGATGTCCGGCTTTCGTTCTGCGGGTGCCAGCGTGCCCGGATAACCACAGGCATTGGCATGCCCATCGATCCCTCCACCCTATCTACCCTGAACTCGCTGCGCGCGGCCGCCCGCCTCAGCAGTGACTGGAAAGCGGGATTCGACAGCCTCCTGACGCTGGTGCGGGCGGACTTCATATTCGATAACGTCGCGCTGTACCTCCTGGATTCGCGTCGGCGCAACCTTGAGGTCATCCATGCACGCGCAGCGGGGCGCGGGCGCAACTCTGGCGCGGACACGAACTGGGGCGAGGCGCTCGCCGGCGAAGTGCTTGCGAGCAACCAGACCATCGAGCGAGAACCCGACGCGGCTGCCCATGTGGATAGGCTTCAGCGGCCCTATGTGATCGGGCTGCCGATCGCTGTAGCAGGCAGAACGGAGGGCGCGCTGGTTTTCGTGCGCTTTGGCGGGCCGGAGTACTCCGAGACGCACCGCATGCTGGCGGAGTGGATCGCCGATACGGTTGGATCACTGCTCGAGTCGCGCGGCCTCCTGGCAGCCCGCGCCGAACTGGAATTGGCGCAGCGGCAGATGCGGCTGCAGGACGATTTTGTCTCGAACATCTCACATGAATTGCGGACGCCTTTGGGCTTTATCAAGGGATACACCACGAGTCTCTTGCGCCAGGACACGACCTGGGACGAGAAGACGCGGCGCGAGTTCCTTTCCATCATTGAGGAGGAGACCGACCGCCTGGCACGGCTTATTGAGAACATACTCGAGTCGGCACATCTGCAGAGCCGGACGGCAAAACTCCGCCTGCAGCCGGTTCGGCTCGACGCGCTTGTGCAGGATGTGATCGCCCGCGTTCAGCTGCGCTATCCGTCTCTCGAGATCCGGGCAGAGCTTGCCGACGTGCCGCCCATCAACGGTGACGCCTTGCGGCTGGTGCAGGTCTTCGAAAACCTGTTCGGAAATGCCGTGAAGTACGCGCCGGAGTCGCCGCTCTGGGTGCGCGTAAGCAGCGACGACCGCCATGTCCGCTTCAGCCTGGAAGATCACGGGCCGGGCATCCCGGAGGAATATCTGCCGTTCGTGTTCGAGCGATTCTATCGGGCGCAGGCCGATGCAAGCGCAACGGGCACCGGCCTAGGTCTGTATATCTGCCGGCAAATCATCCTTGCCCATCATGGTAAGATATGGGTTGAGTCGGTTGCCGATCAAGGCTGCACGTTCTTCATCGAATTGCCCCTTTCACCTCCATAGTCGGGTTTGGAAATGCCAGCCAGCACCGCAGCCAAGCGAATTCTCATAGTGGATGATGAGCCTCGTTACGTGCGCTTGCTGGAGGCCAATCTGAAGACCGAGGGCTACTCCGTCTTCACGGCCGGCGACGGCCTGCAGGCGCTGGAGGTATTTTCCTCGCATCCCGTCGATCTGATCCTGCTCGACATCATGATGCCGCGCCTGGACGGCTTCGGCGTGTGTCAGCGCATCCGTGAATATTCGAATGTGCCCATTATGGTCCTGACGGCCAAGGGCGAAGAGCAGGATCGCGTGCGAGGCCTGGATCTGGGCGCAGACGATTACCTGGTCAAGCCGTTTTCCGCTACCGAGATGCTTGCCCGCGTGCGCGCCGTGCTGCGGCGCGCGGAGCGGCCCTCCCAACAGACCGAGGCCCGCTACTTCGTACATGGCGATCTGCGGATCGACCTTGCACGCGCCGAAGTCTGGCGCGGGGAGCATCAGGTCTCCCTCTCCGCCACGGAGTACAGGCTGTTACTCCTGTTCGCCCACAATGTCGGCAAGATCCTTACATCGGAGGATCTGTTGACCGGCGTCTGGGGTCCGGAGTACAAATCGGATAAGGAGATCCTCTGGGTAAGCATCGCGCGTCTGCGGCAGAAGCTCGAGGATGACGCGCACAACCCGCGGCACATCGCCACGCGCTCCGGGCTGGGCTACATCATGCCGCCGGTTGAAACATGACAGGGCCGAACGGGGACGACCCCGAAAGGATCCTGGGCCTGCCATTCAGCGCCGCGCTGGCGGATTAGGTAGAGAATCTCTCGTTTGGTCAACAATCATCACCAGCCGCCGCGATCAATTTCCCGCGGACACAACGTGATTTGTTCTCAAGGAAGCCGCCCTGGAGATCATGGACCTTGCCGGGCGGCTGTGCGCGGGCTGACGCGCTGCGCCGTGGCCGCCGGAACCGCGCATCCCTGGCCTCCGATCAGCTGTGAGGGCGGAACAGGGGGCCTTCTCTGCTATAATGAATCGCACAGGCAATGGACCCTCCATCGCAAATCGCACTGCGCAGCAAGAAGCTTGGGGTCTTGATCCGGGATGCGCGCTTGGCTGCGCGCCGCAGTCCGGATGAATGCGCCAGGGCCATGGGGGTGACCCGGGGCATGCTGAGGGCATACGAAGAAGGCCGCCGAGCGCCCTCGCTGCCTGAGGTCGAGTCCCTGGCATATTTCCTGAATCTCCCCATCGACCACTTCTGGGGAAAGTCCGCGATTTCGGACGACGCACTCTCAACCGAACCCCTCGATCTGCCTCAGCTGGCACAGCTCCGGCAACGGATGATCGGCGCCCTGCTGCGGCAGGAGCGCAACAATGCCAGCCTTTCCATCAAGACCCTTTCGCAGGAAACCGGCATTCCCGGAGCGCGTATCAAGTCCTATGAGCTGGGCGAGCGCTCCATCCCGTTGCCAGAGCTTGAAGCGCTTGTGAACTCGCTTTCGGCCCGGGTTGAGACTTTTTTCGACCAGAGCGGACCGATCGGGCAGTGGATGACAGAGCAGAAGTCCATGAAGCAATTCATGCAACTGCCCCCGGAACTGCAGGGATTTGTAAGCCAGCCGGTCAACCGGCCGTACTTGGAGCTTGCGATCAAGCTGAGCTCCATGTCGAGCGAGAAGCTCCGCTCGGTCGCTGAGGGCCTGCTCGACATAACCCTGTAGGCCCACGGCAGGTAGGACTTAAGACCCCGAATTCCTCCTGCATCCACTGATAGCCTATTTATCCCACTGCCGAAAGGCATCACCGCACAGCGAGAGCCCCTGCGCGGCTCTGGCCGTCCAGTGCAACCGTGGGAGCCAACCGGAGCGAAGGAATCCATATGGCAAGTCCAGCAGAACTGACCAAGCTTGGCGAACAGGGCAAGCGAGACTTTGAAGCCGGACGCTACGAGGATGCGGCCAGCAAATTCCGCAGTGCCGCGCAGGGCTATGCCCACCTTGGGGATCGAGTCAACGGCGCCGAGCAGAAGAACAACCTGAGCGTAACCCTCCTCAGGTTAAGACGACCGCAGGAGGCGCTGGACGAAGTCACGGGAACCGAGGAGGTCTTTGCAGGCGCGGGCGATAAGAAGCGCCAGGGAATGGCGCTGAACAACAAGGCCACGGCGTTGCAGGACCTGAAACGGGGGGAGGATGCGCTGGCGGCCTACGAACGCGCCGCGCAGCTGCTGGGTGAGGTGGGGGAAGGCGAGCTGCGCGCCATGGTTCTTCGGGCTGCGGCCGCAATCGAACTCCGACACGGCAGGATCGCCGAATCCGGCCTCAAGATGCTCGGCGCTCTGGGATCCACCGGGAAGCCAACGCTGCTGGAACGTGTGCTGAGGTCTGTGCTGCGCCTGTCGCGATGAAACCCCTCGATCCTTCGCCTGCCCCTGAGACACCGTTTGAAGTGCGGCCCGCCGGCGTGGCGGATCGTGAGCAGCTCGCGAATCTCATGTTCTTTGAATCCCACGTACACAAGCATCTGGACTGGAAAGCCCCGCTGGATTGGCTGGGATACAGTCCGTTCATGGTGCTCCAGGAGGGCCCGCGGATCGCTGGCGCGTTGGCATGCCCGCCCGACCCCGAGTCGATTGCCTGGTTGCGGCTTTTCGTGTTTGCGTCGCACCTTGGCGGTCATGCCGCCTGGCGGCTGTTGTGGTCTACGGCGCTCCCGCAGCTGGAAGCACAAGGCGGAGGCACCGCCGCGGCCATCGCCACTCAGCGCTGGCTCGACCCAATCCTGCTCGAGAGCGGCTTCAGACTGGTCAATCACATCGTGCTGCTGGAGACGAACACCCAAATGGCACCCGCGCCGCTGACGTCGGCGGGCTGCGTCATCCGGCCGATGCTGCCCGATGATCTGCCGCGCGTGGTCGAGGTCGATTCCGCCGCATTCGATCCCTTGTGGCGCAATTCGCTCGAAGGGCTGACCAACGCCTTGAGCCAGGCCTGCTATGCGTCCGTGGCCGAGGATCGCTCGGGCCTGCTCGGTTATCAGCTATCGACCGGCGGGGCACTCGGCACGCATCTTGCCAGGCTCGCGGTGCGCCCCACGGCGCAGCGGCGCGGTCTGGGCGCTGCACTGGTGCACGATCTCGTTGCGCACATCCCTCAGGGACGCGAGCCGCGCCTCACAGTCAATACGCAGTCGGATAACATCGCCTCGCACGCACTGTATGCGCGCCTCGGATTTCAGCGAACCGGTGAGAGCTTCCCCGTGTTTGCATACGACGTCAAGGGGGCAGATCCCACAGGGCAGAACGGTGGGGTGCCGCATTGAAAATACTGCAGTCGAGCTGGCAAGACAAGAACGGCGTTAAATTCCATTTGCAGGCTTGGGAACCGGATGCCAAATCAAAGGCCGTTGTTGTGCTCCTGCATGGATTGGGAGAGCACATCGCCCGCTACAGCGTCGTCGCCGAGGTTCTCGTCAAGGCGGGATTCGCCGTGATGGGTTTCGACCTGCGCGGCCATGGCCGCTCAGGCGGTCGGCGCGGCCATACGCCGAGCTATGAGGCCCTGCTGGATGATATCGACATCCTGTTGAGCCGCGTTGCAGATCGATATCCGCGCCGGCCCGTATTTCTCTACGGGCACAGCCTGGGCGGCGCCCTGGCGATCAACTACGTCCTGAGGCGCTCACCCAGGATCCAGGGCGTGATAGCCACAGCGCCATGGCTCAGAGCGGTGGTCGAGGCGCCGCCGCTGAAAGCGATGCTTGCTCGAATGCTGGAACCCATCCTGCCAACGTATACCGAGAGCTGGGCGCAAGAACCGGCTGCCCTTTAGCAGGACCCTGCCGTGGCGAGTGCCTTTGAGCGTGATCCGCTTGTGCACAACCTCATCACGGCGCGGATGTACCGCGCCTGCACGCAGGAGGGTCTGTGGGCCCTGGAACACGCGGCGGAGTTTCCTCTTCCCTTGCTTCTGATGCATGGCACGGAGGACAGGCTCACCTCCTGGGAGGCCAGCCAGGAATTCGCCCACCGACTTGGCAAGCGGGTCACGTGGTGGCTGTGGGACGGCTGGTATCACGAGTTGCACAATGAACCCCAACGTGCCCGCATGCTGAGGACCATGGTCAATTGGATGAACCGCAGATTAGAGAATCAACGGAAGCCGAGCGCCTCTGCTGGACAAATGCGCCAGGGCATGAGAAAATCCCGCCCAATCGTTAGATATGGAGCATGAGGTGAATCGATGAGCAGAAAAGACCGAGAGGGGATGAGCAAGCGTGAAATGTTCCGGGAGCGGCGCCGGCGGGCTGAAACACGCAATCGGCTCATCACAATTGGTTTGATCGTCCTTGGCGCGGCCCTGGTGGCCTTCTTCCTGATCTGGCCCACCCTGCGGCCGGTTGACGTCGTGACGGTGACGCCGCTGACGCGCTCGCAGGTGAATTTCAACCAAGCCGGGGATCCCAGCGCTCCTGTCAAATTGGACGGGTACTCGGATTTCCAGTGCCCCGCCTGTGCGCGCTTCGCGAAGGAAACGGAACAGGCCATCTTGGATAACTATGTTGCCACCGGCAAGGTGTTCTTCACATATCACTCTGTGGGAGAGTTCATCGGCCCTGAGTCCGGTCTATCGGCCGAAGCCGCCTACTGCGCCGGCGACCAGAACAAGTTCTGGGAGTATCACGACTATGTGCTCGGCAATCAGCGCGGGGAGAACGCCGGCTGGTTCAGCACCCGGCGCCTGACGGCCTTTGCGGAGGCTCTCGGACTGGACATGAGCCAGTTCAACTCATGCATCAACAATGGCAAGTACCGCGACCTCGTGCGCCAGGACTTGATCGACGCGGGCGACCTCGGGATTCAGTCCACGCCGAGCTTCATCATCTCGTATGAAGTCAAAGGGCAGACCGTTAGCGAGACAATCAAGGGCGCCCAGCCGTTCTCGGTCTTTCAGCAGAAATTGGATGCCGCCCTGGCCGCGGCCGGTGCGTCGTAAGAAACTCTAAACGACCAGGGACGGCCAGCGGCCGTCCCTTTTTTGTTCCGGTTGCCGAAGATTCTGCGTCTGGCTACTGCCGCTCAGCCTCCCGCCGCATCAGCGTCCAGAGCGCCTGAACATGCCCGCGCTCGGTTGTGAGGCCGCCAATGGAGATGCGCACCATCCAGCGGCCGTCCAGCATCGCCGGCGTGAGGTACGCCCCGCCGGATGCATTAACGCGTTCACACCAGCCTTGAGTGTGCGCGTCCAGTGCCTCGCCCTCCAGGTCAGGTGGCTCATGCCGCACGCACACGGTCTGCAGCGCAACTGGCGCTAATACCCGCCAATGCGGAGTAGCTTGCACCTCGGCGGCCAGCCACTTGGCATTCGCCAGGTCGCGGCGCAATCGTTTCTGCAATCCCTCCAGGCCCTGCTCCCGGATTAGCAGCCAGAGCTTGAGGGCGCGAAAGCGCCGGCCCAGCGGTATGCCCCAATCCCGCAGGTTCTTCACCTGGCTGTCGACGCCGCTGCGCAGGTAGCTCGGATTAGTGCTCATCACGCGCACCAGGTGCTCCGGATCGCGCACATAGTACAGCGAGCAGTCGAAGGCCGCGCCGAGCCACTTGTGCGCGTTGAATACCAGCGAATCTGCGGACTCGATGCCCTTCCACATCCAGCGGCATTCCGGAAGGATCATCGCCGAGCCCGCCATGGCCGCGTCGACGTGCACCCAGATGTTGTCCGGCCGCGCTACTTGAGTGATCGCCCCCAGCGGATCGAGGGCCGTTGTGGCCGTCGTTCCCACTGTGGCCACGACCGCGCAGGGTATGAATCCCTCCTGCTTGTCCCGACGGATCGCCTCCGCCAGCACTTCCGCCTTCATGGCGTACTCGCCGTCGGCCTCAATTGTGCGTATGTTCTCGCGCCCGAATCCCGCCAGTAGCGCGGCTTTTTCGACGGAGCTGTGGCTGTGTGGCGACACATAGACCAGCAACGGCTTGGGCATACTCTGCAACCCGCCGCGCGCCAGCGCGAAATCCGAAGCGCGTTCGCGGGCGCAGATCAGCGCCACCAGCGTGCTGGTGGATGCGGTATCCTGGATGACGCCGCTCCATTCATTTGAGAGCCCGACCATCTGCCGCATCCAGTCGGTGACCACCTCCTCCAATTCGGTCAGAGCCGGGCTGGACTGCCAAGACAAGCCCACCACTCCCAGCCCTGTGCTGAGGTAGTCGCCAAGAACGGAGGCCAGTTCGCTGTTGGAAGGGAAGTATCCAAAGAAGCTCGGGTGCTGCCAGTGTGAGAGTCCCGGCACGATGATTTCTTCGAGGTCTCGGAAGATCTGGTCGAAGTTGTCGGGCTTGTTGGGCGGTGCGGCGGGCAATTGGAGGCGCACTGCGCCTGGTTCAACAGGCGATCTGACCGGAAGCGTTTCAACGCGTTCGCGATAATCGGAGATCCAATCGATCACCTGGTGACCGATGCGGCGGAACTCTTCAGCGTTCATGATAGGGATCCTTCGTTGCCCCGTCTGGCGATAGTCGTGTCTACGCCCGCCGCTTTGTTCTCTGCCAGCTCCAGCACGAAGAGCAGCGAGGATAGGCGGTTCAAGTACTGATGCAGCGCCGGATTCGTGACCTGACCATCCCGGAAAAGTTCCACGACGCGGCGCTCCGCTCTGCGCACTACCGCGCGCGCCACGTCCAGCGCCGCTCCGGCGGGTGAGTCCCCAGATACGATTAACTCACCGGGCGCGGGGATGTCCTGCCCAAGAGCGTCGATCTGTCTCTCCAGCCATTCGATCCGTGCGGGGTCAAAGTGGAACTGGCCCGCATCCTCGGGAGGGGCCGAGGCCTCAGCCATTAGCTGATACAGGTCCCGCTGCGCATCGAGCAGCAGCGCCGCCGTCCGCTCATCGCGGGCAGCGGATCGCGCTGCGCCTAAAGCTGCGGAGGCTTCGTCCAGTGTGCCCACGGTCTCGATGCGCACATGGTTCTTGGGCAGCCGTCCCTTTCCGAGCCATCCGGTTGTGCCGTCGTCGCCCCTGCGCGAGTAGTATGACATGGCTGCATTATAATTTCACGGGAGAGAGATGCATACCTCACTCAAAACACTGTGCATTCCGGCTTCAGGACGCCGGCGGTGGGCCGGTCAACAATCCGGCAGCGCGGCGTGGACGTCGATCACCTATTTGCAACTCACAGGCTGTCGCGGTGAGGTCCGCTGAGTCCATGTTGCAGTCTGCCCACGTGGAGGTGATGCGCCTGGCGCTGGACGGCCTCTTCAGCACTCGCGCGCTGAACGTGATGATTGAGGCCAATGTTCGGGTGGATGCGCCCTGGAATCAGCTTGGCCGTCATGAGCTGCACTTCGATGACAACGCCTTTGAGAAGGCTTATGCATATCTAGCAGACCAGCGGTCGCAAATTCAGCCAGCCCTCGCAGCAGAACAACCCGAGGTTGCCTGGCAGGCATTCGGCCGGCTGACCCACACGGCGCAGGACTTTTATTCCCACAGCAACTACATCGACTTGTGGGTCGCGCGCTATCCGGAGGGCATGGTCCCTCCGGCCGCCCAGATCGATCCGCTTGACGATAGGCTCGTCAGCAGCCCCGCCCTGCGTTCCGGCAAACCCTATTTGCCGCTGGGCTTCCTGAGCTTCATACCGGTCTTGGGGCCGTTGGTGGATCGGCTCATGCCACTCGACTCGCACGCCCAGATGCATCTGGACTCGACTGCCCGCGGCCCGATGTTTGAGTATGCCTTTCAGGCTGCAGTGAAGCGCACCCGCGCGGAGTACGAGCTGCTGGTGCGGACGCTTCCGGCGCTGCTTCTGGGCCGATTTCGAGATCTTCCGAGCTAGCTGCGACGGGCGTCTGGCGGGAATCTGAGCATGCCAAAGAACACGAAGACCTCCTCGTTCGGCTCTCCAGGCCGCATCGGACATGATGCCTCGGCATTCTACGCTGGCCGTTTGTACGCCGATCAGCCGCAGGCTCAGGCAGTGCCGTATATGGAGCATCCACTGACGCAGGACAACCTGGACAAGATCTTCAACACATCGGCGGAGCAGATGACGGAGCTGCCTGATTGCTCCGTGCATCTTATGGTCACCTCCCCCCCGTACAATGTGGGCAAGGACTACGACGAAGATCTTTCCCTGGACGAATACCTGGGGTTCCTCAAACGCGTTTGGGCTGAGGTCTTCCGTGTGTTGGTGCCGGGCGGGCGTGCCTGCATCAACGTGGCCAACCTCGGGCGCAAGCCGTACATCCCGCTGCACGCCTTCATGGTCCGTGATCTGCTTGAGCTGAATTTCTTGATGCGTGGGGAGATCATCTGGGACAAGGGCGCCTCATCCAGCGCCTCTACAGCCTGGGGTTCCTGGCAATCTGCATCCAACCCAACACTGCGAGACGCGCACGAATACATCCTGGTGTTCTCCAAGGGCAACTATCGCCGTGACCGCCTTGCCGGTCGGAGGGACACCATCACGAAAGAGGAATTCCTGGAATTCACCAAGTCGGTATGGGTTTTTCCAGCTGAGTCGGCCCGAAAGGTCGGTCATCCTGCACCCTTCCCCGTGGAGTTGCCGTATCGCCTGATCCAGCTGTATACCTTCGAGGGGGAGGTGGTGCTCGATCCGTTCATGGGCAGCGGTCAGACGGCTGTGGCAGCCTTGAAAAGCGGCCGTCACTATGTTGGATATGAGACCAACGCTGAATACGTCAGGCTGGCTGAAGAACGCATAGCCCAAAAGGTATAATCGTTCTCATGGATATCAAGGAAAAACTGACCGAGGCCATGCGTAGGGCCATGAGGGCCAATGATGACGTCAGCCGCCGCACCACGCGTATGGCGCTCGCCGCCATCAAGCTGGCCGAAGTGGACAAGCAGACCACGTTGGATGACGCCGCGGTCATGGGGCTTCTGCAAAAGGAGATCAAGAACCGCCGGGAGGCCATCGAGGAGGCGCGCAAGGCCAACCGCAGCGATTTGATAGACGAGAACGAAGCCGAGATCAAGGTGCTGGAAGCATTCCTGCCGAAGGCTATGTCGGCCGAAGAACTGCGCGAGCTCGTGCAGGCCGCCATCACGGAGACTGGTGCCGCCGCGCCGACCGACATGGGCAAGGTGATGAAGGTGCTCATACCCCAAGTGGCCGGCCGCGCAGCCGGGGACCAGGTGAGCGCCGCGGTCAGGGAATTGCTCGCCAAGTGATGCGCTTCCGCCTGCACGACCCCCTCCTACCCACCCTGCCGTGAAAATTGCCCGGGGGTCCGGCGCTCCTCTTGCCGCGCCGCGTGTTTTCGACGCTCGAGTTCCGGCGCGCCATCCGGTGCCGCCCTTCCCCCCAGATGCCTGACATGCAGCAAGTCCAGCCCGCGTCCTTCAGCCTTCGCACGCTGCGCGCCTTCCTGGTCATTGCCGTGACCATCATCAGCTACGGGGCGCTGGTGCTTCCCCTGAGCCTGCGGCCGCCGGCACCTCCACTTCAGGCTGGCGACGTGGCGCCGCGTGACATGCAGGCCCCGCGGGACTTTGAGTATGTAAGCCAGGTGCGCACTGAGGAGGTGCGCACCGCGGCCGAGAAAGCAGTCTTGCCTGTGTACACCGCGCCCGATCCTGGCGTGGCTCGCGAGCAGATTGATCTGCTGAATCGGGCCCTCGAACGCATCTCGTTCGTCCGGGTGGACGCTACGACCACGATCGAGCAGCGCGAAACCACCATCTCCGGCATCACTCCGCCAGGACTTACGATCGAAAACTCCCGGCTGATCATTGGCATGTCCGAGGCACGTTGGAACTCCGTCCAGCAGGAGGCGGTGCGCGTGCTCGAGCAGGTGATGCGCACGGCGGTGCGTCCGGAAAACCTTGATCTGCTGCCGAATGACATTGCCTCCCGCGTAAGCCTGACGCTCAACGAGCAGGACACGGCGCTGGTCACGGAGATCGTCAAGACCTTTGTGATCCCCAACAGCCAGTACAGCCAGGAACTGACGACCGCCGCGCAGGCTACCGCGCGCGATGCCGTTGAGCCGGTTGTCAGGTCCTACAAGCAAGGTGAAACGATCGTTGCCGGCGGCGAGATCATCTCGCAGGCCGACATGGAGGCCTTGGAGGAATTCGGGCTCGTCGAGGTCGAGCGCCCGGTCGAGACATTCCTCAGCGCCGGCGCTGTGACCTTGACCTGCGCATTGCTGATCGTCCTGTATTTGTATCGACATCCCAGATTCCAGTACCTCTCTGATCATCGCAGCCTCCTGGTCCTGGCCTTCATTGTCCTGGGCTTTGTTGTCACAGCCCGACTGGTCGTGCCGAACCGCACCATCGTGCCGTACGCGTTCCCGCTGCCTGCCGCCGGGTTGTTGCTGGCCGCGCTGTTTGGCATGGAAACTGGAATGATCATGTCGCTGGGGATCTGCATGTTGGCCACGTACGGTCAGTCCAATACGCAAATCCTCCTGCCGTACTATCTATTCTCCACGTGGTGCGGCGTTGCCATGCTTGGGCAGGCGCGCCGATTCTGGGCCTTTTTCCGGGCGGGGATGACGGTCGCCGCGGTGGCGGTGGCAATGATCCTCGGCTATCGCCTGACCTCCGGCGACATGGATTGGATTGGCCTGGCAACGCTCGTGGGCGCTGCACTGTTCAATGGCTTGGCCTCGGCCGGCCTGGCGCTGCTGTTGCAATTCCTGCTGGCCCAATTCCTGAGCCTGCCGACTGCACTTCAGCTGCTTGAGATCTCCCGTCCAGACTTCCCGCTCCTGCAGGAATTCCTGCGTAAGGCTCCGGGCACGTACCAACACAGCCTGCACGTTGCGAATCTTGCTGAGCAGGCCGCTGAGAAGATCGGCGCGGACGCCCTGCTGACGCGCGTGGGGGCGATCTACCACGATATCGGCAAGACCATAGGCGACCCGTCCTTCTTCATCGAAAACCAGCCAGTGGGCAGCGTCAATACCCACACCGATATCACGCCTGAAGAGGTTGCAACCTCCATCCTGCGCCATGTTCGCGACGGGGTGGCGCTGGCGCGTAAGCACCGGCTGCCGCGCCGCATCGATGACTTCATCCTCGAGCACCACGGCACGATGTTGACACGTTACCAGTACACACAGGCCGTCGAGCGCGCCGACGGAGATCCCACCCACGTGGATGCCGGGAGATTCCGCTATCCCGGACCGCGGCCGCGCTCGCGGGAAACGGCACTGCTGATGTTGGCAGATGCCTGCGAGGCGCGCAGCCGCGCGGAGAACCCGCAGAGCGACGAGAAGCTGCGGGAGATCGTCCGCTCGGTGATCGAACTTGCAGAGCGCGACGGTCAGCTCGATAACACGCAGCTGACATTGCACGACCTGCACGTTGTGACCGAATCATTCATCACCACCCTGCGCGGGACATACCATGCGCGCATTCGATACCCCGCTGGCGAGGTTCCCGGTGCTACCCCGACCCCGACTGTTCCGCTGACGAGCTCGTAGCCTGCATGGTACATGTTGAGTTGCAGGTGGAGCAGCCGCCCTTCTCCGCCAAACTGATCGAGGGGGCGGTGCGCGAGACCCTCGCTCTGCAGGCCGCCGCGGGCGACTTGACCGTCGTGTTGAGCGATGACGCGCAGGTCCGCGAGCTGAATCGCAAATATCTGGGAATTGATGCCTCCACGGACGTTTTGAGCTTTCCGGCGGCTGAGACGGACCCGGAGACCGGAGAGGCTTACCTGGGCGACGTGATTATCTCGGTCCCGCAGGCCGAGGTGCAGGCCCGCGCTGCCGGCCACCCCCTCGAGTCCGAGGTCCAGTTGCTCGTGGTGCATGGTGTTCTGCACCTGCTGGGCCATGATCATGCTGAGTCCGATGCCAGGGCCAGCATGTGGGCTGCCCAGGCCGGCATATTGAGGCGACTCGGTCTGCAGGGCATTGTGATGCGGGAGTAAGGGCATGCGCCGATTCGCGACCTCCAGAGTGCGTTCGTTTGGCCATGCGTTCGAAGGTTGGTGGTACGTGCTGCGCACGCAGCACAACGCCTGGCTGCATGCGATCATTACGCTGGCGGTCTTCGGGCTCTCGTTCTGGGTCGGCTTGGACGCATTCCGGTGGGCGGTCATCCTGCTCGCGGCGGTTATGGTCTTCGCGGCTGAGTTCTTCAATACCGCCATCGAAGCCGTCGTGGATCTCGCCAGCCCTCGGGAGCACCCGCTGGCGAAGGTCGGGAAGGACGTGGCCGCAGCCGCGGTGCTCATCACTGCCTTGGGGGCTGCGCTCATCGGAATTCTGGTGCTGGGGCCGCCCTTCTTGCTCAAGATCCAGTCACTGATCACACGTTGAGGCTCAGTGGCGGCTTGATGTGTAACCAGGCGCCTCGAAACTCCAGCCAAGCGTCCGCCGACCGTCGTGGGTGCCCGGCAAGGAGATGATGTGACCTTATCCTTTCGTTTTGGCACGGTCGGCTCACCGACCGGCACTCCGAAGAAACCGGGCGGTTCTGTCGGTGCCATCCAATTCAGCAAGTCCATCGGTCTGACCGCACTCGAACTGGGCTGGGTGCAATCGGTGCGCGTAACGGAGGCGACCTGCGCGGCCATCAAGGCCGCTTCGAGCGAGCACGAGGTTGCAGTCAGTGTGCACGCGCCGTATTTCATCAACCTGAACGCTGAAGCCGACGAGTGGCCCAAATCCCGCAAGCGCCTCATGGATGCCGCGCATTATGGCAACCTGGCCGGCGCGACGGACATCATCTTTCACCCCGGTTCGTACTTTGGCAAGCCACCTGCTGAGGTACTGGGGACCGCCATTCCGCGTCTCAAGGACTGCGTGGCAGAACTGCGCCGTGTCGGCAATCCTGTGACACTGCGGCCGGAGACGATGGGCAAGTCGGCGATGCTGGGCTCATTTGAGGATGCACTGGCCATGTCGCAAGCCACCGAGGGCGTGCTGCCCTGTTTGGACCTCGCGCACCTGCACGCGCGGCCTGGTGATGGCACCATGAATACCCTGGAAGAATGGTCACGCCTGCTGGACTCCTATGCCAGGGCGCTCGGCACGTCTGCGTTGCAGAGGCTGCACATACACCTCTCCGGGATCGAGTACGGGCCGAAGGGGGAGAGGGCACACCTCGAACTGAAGAATGCGGACCTGGACCTGAAGGCTCTCTTCCGTGCGTTGCACAACCACGGCTGCGCCGGGCGGATCCTGTGCGAGAGCCCTATCTTGGAAAAGGACGCGTTGAAGATGAAGAGGTCTTGGGCTAGGATCAGCGGGGAGAAGTAGCCAGGGCCGTTTGTACCACCATACCACTTCTTGACAGTAGGGACGAAAGCTGGCATCAGCCCCAATGTGGTGCAGAATTGGGGCTTGATTTTTCCTTCGAAGAGCGTACAATAGGACTTGAGACGTCTGATCCTTCACAATGTTGAACGTTTTTGTAGGATTTTGACCGTTTTGTCGCTTAGTAGTGCCTTGGCCTACGGTTAATACCAGAAACCACTTTGGCGTGGCGACGCCAGAGCCCCGGAACAGGCACGTGGTCATGAGCGAAGGGCTAAACAAGCCTCTCTACACAAGAATCCAAGAGTATATTGCCGAGTTGATCCTCTCGGGCAAATTGGCGCCGGATTCCAAGATCCAGTCGGAGCGGGACTTCAGCGAGGGTCTGGGTGTCAGCCGCATGACTGTGCGGCGCGCGATCACCGACCTGGTGAACGAGGGCCTGCTGGAGCGGAAACACGGCTCGGGCACATACGTGGCCAAGCCCAAGCTGACCTACGAGGCCGGCGAACTGGCCAACTACGTCGAGGCAATGCAGAAACGTAACATTGCCACCGCAAGTCAGCTCCTGGAGTTCGAGCAGGAGGCCGCCAGCAGACGCCTGGCCGAGTTCCTCGGGCTGCAGATAGGCGATCCGATCTATCGCGTGTCCATCCTGCGTCTTGCAAATCGCGTCCCAATTGTTCTGGAACGCGTTTTTGTTCCTTGCGCGCGCTGCCCCCGGCTCGAGGAATGGAATCTTGAGAAGAGTTCCATCCATGATCTCCTGACGGACATATATCACATCACACCGGGACGCATTTCACAGACCGTCGAGGCGGTCGTGGCCGCCGACGCCGTTGCCCAGCAGCTGCGAGTGGATGAGGGCTTTCCGCTTCTCATGCTATCGCGCATCACCTTCGAAAGCAGCCAGGAACCTGTAGTGTTCTCGCAGGACTTCCTGCGCGGCGACTACGTGCGCATCCACGCGGATACGCAGCTGGAACATAGATCACCTTCGAGCAACCTGAACGCGCCCGGAAAGGAGGTCAAGGCAGACAATCGTTGAGTCGGGAAAGCTGCAATTGCTCGTGGTTCGTTTTGTTTTCACAATACTGAAAGGAGAATTGCAATGGCTGAAATGGTTGCCCCTGCGGCCGCAAAAGGTAAGAAACTTTACGCCCGCAAGAGCTCCGGCTTGGTCAGGACGATCGGTGTCTTTGGCGCCATGGTTTTTGGCGTCCACTGCATCAGTCTGTCCTCCTCGGGTCTGATTCCGTTCTCCTGGGTCGCCGGCGTTTGGCCCGGGAGCAGCGTCATCGGCGTGCTGACGGTGGCGATGTTCTTCTGCCTGTTCCATGCCTACACCTACTCCGTCATTGGCGCCACGATGCCGCGGTCCGCGGCGGACTACACCCTTGGCAGCCGCACCCTCAGCGCACCGCTGGCCTTCGCCGCCTCCTGGACGCTGGTGATCTTCAGCGCCATGGTCGCCGGCTCGCTGATCGCCTGGATACCCAAGACCGCCCTGCCGGTGCTCTTCCGCACCATGGGCATCGTCACGAACAATCAGGGTTTCCTCGACTTCGCCGGTTGGTGCGTCACGCCGGCCGGCATTGTGATTGTTGGAGCGATCTGCGCTGTCATCACCTTCGTTCTGATGATCCTTCCGACGCGCAGCATCCTGCGCGTTCTCGAGATAGGGTTCTTCTTGGGCTTGCTCGCCTGGGTCATCCTCTACTTCCAGCTCGGCACTGCCGCCAAGGATGCATTCCCGGCTGCCTGGGATAAGTTCATGGGTGCCGGCAGCTATGAAGGCCGGATCGCCCTGGCTGAAGCCAACGGCATGGTCATCAATCCGAATGTCGGCATGATGACGCTGGCCGGCCTGATCATGGGCTTCTGGATCTTCTACGGCTACTACATTCCCACGTTCTTTGCCGGTGAGGTCAAGCAGGCTGAGTCGACGCTCATTGCCGGCTCGTGGGCGTCTCTGCTCGTCACCTGGGCGATCTTCGTGGTGGGCGCCCTGCTGCTGCAGCGGCTCGTACCCCTAGACTTTATCGCGGCCGAGTCCTACCTTAGTAATGCCGGGATCTCGGATGCCAACCCCATGCCGTGGATCACGTTCTATGCGGCCATCCTCAATCCCAACATGATTCTCCTGTGGATTGTGGCCATCGCCTGGGTGTACACGCTGATCAACCTGGCGCAGACCTACTTCTTCTACTGCAGCCGCATCATCTTCGCCTGGTCGTTCGACCGCCTGATCCCGGAGAAGGTGTGCTACATTCACCCGACGCTGCACAGCCCCATCTTCGCCATCCTGATCATCACCGTGATTGCGGTGGTCGGCGTTCTCGATGCCTCCGGTCTCCTGTGGCCCGGCAGCGTCATGGGCGCGCAGCTGAACTTCGTGTTCTTTGCGGTCTGCACGCAGCTGGTCCCGGTCCTGGCCATGACAATCCTCCCCTTCACCAAGCCTGATCTGTTCAAGAATGCCTCGGGCTTCGTGAAGCGCAAAGTGGCAGGCATCCCGGTGATTACCATAGTTGGTGGAATTACGCTGGCATACCTGCTGTGGATGATCATCGCCTCGTTCATGTATCCTGCTGTTGGTGGACGCATCGGCACAGGCACACTGGGCACGCTGGCCGGCTTTGTCATCAGCGGTCTGATCGTGTTCTACATCGCGCGGTCGTACCGCATGAGCAAGGAAGGGATCGACATCAACTGGACCTTCCAGTCGGTGCCGCCCGTTTAGTTGGATGAGCTTGCAGGCGCTCCCGCGGGCAATTCTGCCGTAGGGCGCCATGGGTGGTTCGGCCGGGGCAGTTCGGCCGAACCACCTTATAGACATCTTGAGTATTCGGAGTCAATCATGACCATGACGCGTATCTTGTACGGTTCGGATTTTCACGGTTCGGATGCGGTCTTCCGCAAATTCATCGCCTCTGGCATCCAGTACAAGGCGAATGCATTGATGGTGGGGGGTGATGTAACTGGAAAAGCAATGATCCCGGTCATCCACCAGGGCGGCGGCCACTATGAGGCTGACCTCTTTGGGGAGGAGAAGAGGGCTGCCACCCCGGCTGATCTTCAGGGCCTGCAAAAGGCCATCAGCCAGGTCGGCTTCTACCCAATCGTTCTTGAGAAGGATGAGGCCGAGGAATTGGAAGGCGACGCGGCGAAGATGGGCGCTCGCTTCGAGCACGAGATGTGCCAGAGGGTGCGCGAGTGGATGAAGCTGGCCGAGGAGAAGCTCGGCCAGCAGAAGATCATGCTGTACTTTATGGCCGGTAATGACGATCTGCATTCGATAGACAAGGTAATTGAAGAATTCACGTCCATCCGTAATCCCGATATGCGACACTTTGAGATGGACGGCGGATATGAGGTCGTGGGCCTTTCAAACGCCAACTTGACGCCCTGGCTGTGCGCCCGCGACGTGGAGGAGGCTGAGCTGACCAGGAAGTTGGATGAGCTGGAGCGCCTGATCCAAAAGCCCGAGCAGACCATCGCCGTGATCCACGTCCCGCCCTTTGAGTCAGGACTGGACACCTGTCCGGAACTCGACAAGAACTTGAAGATCATCACCCAGGGCGGCCAGGTCGTCATGAAGTCCGCTGGCTCGCCCGCCGTCAAAGCCTTCATTGCCAGGGTGCAGCCGATGCTCACGCTGCACGGTCATATTCACGAGTCCCCGGGGCACATCCACAGCGGCCGGACGTTGATGATCAACGCCGGGAGCGAATACGCCGAAGGCATTATGAAAGCTGCCATCATCAATCTCGAGAACGGAAAGGTCAAAGGCCACATGTTGATCTCGGCCTGAAGGAGATGCCTATGGGCAAATACGGCGACATCCTGGAGGATTTCTACGAGGAGCGCACGCGCATCCTCGACGCGCTTGCCCTGGATGAGAACAAACATGTCATCATGCGGCTCATCGGCGCCCTCGCCTTTCGTACGCAGTGTCCGAAGTACGGCTACATCCAGGACCGGCTCGAGCGCAAGTTCACCGATATTGACTTTGCCTCCTATCCGCGCTTCGTCAGAGACATCCGCCGCATCCTGACCGAATCAGGGTATGAGGAAGACAAGCCGGTCACACAGCTGTTTGGGGAACGGCGCATGCTCTTTCATGATCCGGATTTCGGCCGGCACATCGACATCTTTTTCAACACGCTGGATTTCTGCCACGTCCTCAGTTTTGTCGGACGCCTCGAGGCCCAGGCGCTCACCCTGCCGCTGGCAGAGCTGTTGCTTGAGAAGATGCAGATCGTCCAGATCAACGAAAAGGACTTGATCGATTCTGTGATGCTGCTGCGGGAGCACCCGGTCGGCGATGTTGATGAGGGCACCATCAACGCCGACGTCATCGCCCGCACCCTGGCTAATGACTGGGGGTTCTGGCGGACGGTGACCGGCAATTTGAAGTTGCTGGACGAGAAGCTGGAGGAGTACCAGGTACGGTTGCAGCATGACGATCGGGACGTGGTTCATGGGCGTATCCATGAGCTGCTCGAGCACATCGAGCGCGAACCGAAGTCCGTGCGCTGGAAGGCGCGCGCCCGCATCGGTGAGCGCGTCAAGTGGTACAAGGACGTTGAGGAACTAACCCGGTAGGTGCCGCAAAGGGCATACCAGCCGGCATCTTTCTTGCGAAAGCGAAGAGCAATGAAATCACCTGAAGAGTTTATCGTTCCGTGGGTGAAAGCCGCGGAACCCTACAGCGACAAGCACATGGATGTGGCTTGGGCGAATCCCCACATTGTGCGCATGATGTCGAACGAGAATCTGCTTGCGCCGTCCGAGGCTGTTCTGGATGCTGTGCTGGAGGCCGCGCGCCTCGGCAATCTGTATCCCGGCTCGGGGCCGGAGTTGCGCCGGAAACTGGGCGAAGGCGCGGGGCTGACCGCCGATCATGTCGTGCTTGGCGATGGGTCGACCGACGTCATCAATATTGTTGTGCATACTTTCGTGGCGCCGGGCGAAGATGCCCTGATCCATATTCCAACCTTCCCAATGTACGCGGCGCGCATTCGCATTGCGGGCGGCAATGTCATCGCCGTGCCGATGAGGCCGGACTTCTCCTGGGACATTGACGCCATGCTCAAGGCTGTGACGCCCAAGACAAAGTTGATCTTTGTTTGCTCCCCGAACAATCCCACTGGGAATCAGATCGAAGAGAGCGACCTGCTCCGCATCCTCGAGCTCGGCATTCCAACTTTCTTCGATGAGGCCTACTATGAGCTGGAGGAGAATGTTGCCAGCCGAGTCCCGCTCATCAAGAAGCACCCGCACATGATGGTGAACCGCACCTTGTCAAAGGCCTTCGGCCTGGCCGGCTTCCGGCTCGGGTATCTGTTGTGCGAACCGGCCCTCGCCAGCTACTTCAATCGTGTGCGCATTCCGTGGAACGTCGGACTTATCACCTTGGCAGCCGCCCTGGCGGGACTGGACGACAAGCAGGACCAGGTCCGTAAGCGGAATAATGTCCTGCAGGGCCGGCGCTACATCCACGACGAGATCAACAAGATGCCAGGGCTGCGCGCCTATCCCTCAGAGGGCAACTTCGTTCTTATTGACGCCAGCGTGCTCGATAAGGAGTCCACCGAGATCCGCGACCGCATGGCCGAGCGGGGAATCTTCATCCGACCCATGAGTGGTCACAACATGGCCAAAGGCTTCATCCGCATCACTGTCGGAACGCCGGAGCAGAACCACCTGTTCATCCGCCTCTTCGGCGAGTATGTCAGGGAAATCCTGGGAACATAGCAGCCCACGAGCGGGAGCGCACGCGTGACCAAGAGAAGATACATTCTGGCGCACGATACCGGCACCGGCGGGAACAAGGCGGTGCTGTGCGATCTCAAGGGCAGGGTAGTGCACTCGGTGTATCGTTCGTATGGACTCTCGTACCCAAAGCCGGAATGGGTGGAGCAGGATCCAGACGAACTCTGGCGAGTTGTGGCTGCCACCTCGCGGCAGGTGATACGTGAATCGGGCATCGACCCCGGCGATATCCTGGGCGTGGGCGTCTCAGCCCAGATGTGGAACACGCTGCCGGTCGACGAGACCGGCCGGCCGCTGACCAAAATGCTCTCATGGCTGGACCTGCGCAGCATCAAGCAGGCTGAGCGAGTGACCGCCGGCGACATGCCCGGATTCCTGTTTGAACACACGGGAAACATCCCCACTGCCAAGGACAGCATCCCAAAGATCCTGTGGCTGAAGGAAGAGATGCCGGAAGTTTGGGATCAGACCGCGTATCTGCTTGACTGCAAGGAGTACATACTTTTCAAACTCACCGGCCGCATCGCCATCGACTGGGTCGGCGCCTCGGTCTACTTCCTCTTTGACCCGCACACTCGGCAGTGGTCGAAGCCAGTATGCGACAAGCTCGGCATTCCCATCGAGAAACTGCCTCCTGCTTTTCCGTGCACGGAGGTGATCGGCGAGATCACGCCCGCGGCCGCGCGGCAGACCGGCCTGAGGGCTGGCACGCCCGTGGTGATCTGCGCCGGCGATGTGGCAGTGGCACAGTCCGGAGCCGGCGCCAACCAGGAGGGCCGGGTGCATCTGTGCATCGGGACGGCCACGTGGATTGGCGTCTCGACCTCCACTTTCCGCAACGATCCGGTGAAGCCGTTCTGGGGCTTGAACCACATCGACCCGAACAAGTACATCATCGCCGGCGAGATGGAGACCGGCGGCGGCGCTCTGATGTGGTTCCGGGACACGCTCGGCGCGGAAGAAAAGAGACTGGCGACTCAGCGCGGAAAGTCGAGCTACGAACTGATCAGCGCCGAGGCGGCCTCGGCGCCGCCCGGCTCCGATAAGCTCATCTTTCTGCCGTGGCTGTCCGGGGAACGGGCGCCTGTCCTGGATCACTACGCCCGCGGGGGCTTCATCGGCCTGACGATGAGCCACCACAAGGGTCACATGGCGCGCGCCGTTATGGAAGGCGTGGCTTACCACTTGCGCTGGATCTGTGAGGCCATGGAGAACACTGGCTTTCGCATCGACGGATTCAATGCCATCGGCGGTGGCTGCAGCAGTCCATTGTGGGTCCAGATCATCAGCGATGCAACGGGCCGGCCTGTGCGCGTTGTCAAGAATCATCTTGAAGCCGGCGCCGCCGGTGCGGCCCTGGCGGTCGCCGTCGGGCTGGGCATCTATCCCGGCATGGACGCCGTTGACGACCTGGTGCAGATCCGTCGAGAGGTGCAACCCGATGGATCACGTTGGCGGCGTTACGACGGGCTGTATCATCGATATCGCGAAATCTACGAAGCTCTGGTGCCGGTCCACCGGCAGTTGTATGCGATGCCATGAAGACATACATTGATCGTCAGAAGGTCAATTCCCGCGCCGTGCTGGCGAATGCGGCCAGCGTGGGCGGCTTGATGCTCCTGCTTGTCAGTGTGGTGGCCCCGCTTTTCTGGCAGAGCATCGCCAGCTTTGCCCTTGTGCTTCTGCTGCTTGGCGGTGTCACCGCCATGGTGGGCATCTACCTGGCTAATCGCTGGGTCAGGCGTCCGCGTCCCGAGGAAAGTCTGGACAAGGCGCTGAAATCCTTTGACGACAACTACCGGCTCTATCACTACCCGTCCCTCCCCTGCGATCATATCCTCCTTACGCCATCCGGCGTTGTCGCCTTGGAGGTCGTCAACCTTCCCGGCAGCTTCTCCTATCGCGATGGGCGTTGGAAAGAAGCCATGACCATCGGCCGGGCTCTGCGTTATATGGTGGAACCTCGCGTCGCTGATCCGGCGGCCGTCGCATTGGCCATGACCGCCGAGCTTCAGCGTTGGTTCAAGGATCATCTGGACTCGCGCCCGGATCTTCCCGTGAAGGTGCTCACGGTCTTCACGCATCCGGACGTTGAGCTCGAGATCGAGGATGCCTCTATGCCTGCTTACGTGATCGCAAAGCTGCGCAAGCATGCGGTGCCTCAAGCCGGCAGGCTGTCACCACAGCTGTACGAGGAACTGACCGCCTGTCTGGAACGGGTGACGCGCAGCTGACTGCATTGCTGCGCGATCGAGGGCGACCAGATGCAGTCCATGGACAACTCCCTCCGATTTTTCTCCACGCCTGGTCGCATGACGTCACCGGACGAGCATGCCCATCTCCTCACCCGCTTGCCGGACGACATTCCCGCGCTGTGCTCCGTCGTCCAGGGTCTGATGGTCCACATCTTCTGGGCAGAGCAGTACGGCCTGGAGTTGACCAAGGCGCGCCGCGATGAGGTTCAGCTGCGCCCCGTCTCGCACAAGCTGGAACGCATCGTCGAGCTCGACCCGCGACCGTTGACCGAGATGCGTCCGCCGGAAAAGCGGTTGGTGGGCAATTGCCGTGATTTTTCGGTGTTGATGACAACCATGCTGCGCTATCGCGGCATTCCAGCGCGTGCGCGCTGCGGGTTCGGCCGCTACTTTACCGCAGGGCACCATGAGGATCACTGGGTGGTTGAGTACTGGAATGCGGATCTGAAGAAGTGGATTCTGGTGGATGCCCAGCTGGACGAGTTGCAGCGCGGCAAGCTCTCCATCTCGTTCAACCCGTTTGATGTGCCGCGCGAGCAGTTCGTGGTGGCTGGCAAGGCTTGGCAACTCTGCCGCTCGGGGCAGGCCGATCCGGATACATTCGGAATCTTCGATATGAAGGGCCTCTGGTTTGTGCGGGGCAATGTGGTGCGGGACCTGGCAGCGCTGAACAAGATGGAACTACTGCCGTGGGATAGTTGGGGCATCATGCAGGGCCGTGATGAGGACCTGCCCGCACGGGACCTGACCCTCCTTGATCAGGTGGCGGAACTCACTGCGCGTGATGTGCCCAACTTTGTCAGGGCGCAGGACCTGTACGAGAACGATGATCGCCTGCGAGTGCCGCGAATCATCACGAGCTACACGCAGGACGGGCCGCGGTCCATCGACCTCTCGGAACTCTAGCGCTTGGCTTTACGGCTCAGACGGATAACAAAATGCGCGGTGTACACACAGCGCATTTGAAGAATTGGCGCCCACGGCGGTTATCGCCGCCAGCATATGGAGTCACTTCAAGACGAGAAATCCCGTTCAGGCCTCCGGACCTGAAGCCTGGAGCGGCTCTTCGGTGGACCGATCCAGGTCCACATGAAGGCTGCGGAAAGCAACGGCGCCCACGGCCAACGGCAGCCAGAACGTCAGCCCGCGGTATGCCAGCGTGATGATCACTGCCTGGCTGAAATCCACGCCCAGTGTGCCTAGCGCGACTGCCATCACACCTTCAACCAATCCCACTCCCGCGGGCGTTGGGGAGACGATCACAAATAGGTACGTGATCGCGAAACCTCCCACAATGGTCCCGGCCGAGAATGGCACGTCGAAGGCCAGGAAGCTGAATATCAAGATCAGCATCAACAGGATTTTGTTGGCCAACGAAAGCAGCAAGGGCCGGATCAGGCTGCGCGGTTTCTCGGGCACCGAGCCAAGACCGGATGAAACGTCGGCAGCAAGTTCGTGAGCTCGTGCCTCGCTCAAGTATTGCCGGTGGATGAATGGGCGGACGATGCGGTTGATGAATCGTGCCAGTCGTGCCAGAAGATTGCCCAAAGCGGCGGGGGAACGGTAGGCAAGGTAGAGCATGGATCCCATTGCACATGCGATCGCCAACAGGATCAAGGATGCGCTGACCTGCACCGCCCCGAGGTTGTTGCGGCGGATCAGGACGATGATCCCCAGTGGCAGCACACAAAAGAAGGCCGCATAATCCAGGAGAAAGTACAGGGCTCCGGCGACGGTCACTTTCCCCGTGGGGTGGCCTCGCTTCCGGCCGTCGGCCACGAACATGGCCAGCCCACCGACGGCAGCGCTGGTTGTCACGACTCCCAGAAAGCTGCTTGCCAGTGCCAGCAGCGTTAGACGTTTCCGAGTCTCCTTGAGGCCCAACAGGGAATAGATGGAGTGGAAGATAGCCCCCACGACCAGCATCCAGGCGCCCTCTGCAATGAGTGCCAGGATCACGAACCAGATATTCGCCTGTTGAAGCGTGAAGACTACATTTTGAAGCTCGGAGAAACTGAAAATCACCAGCGTGATCGCGAGAAACAGTACGATCACGACAAGGAACTTTGGCATAATGATTTGATTATAACCATTCATGCTGCAGCCTGAGCTGCCCGGTTTCCCGGTTTAAGCGTGATGCATCCCCATCATCAGGCGGGAAAAGAGAACCTCCCACGGAAGGATCCGTGAGAGGTTGACTTGTTCTCGTTGGTGGCTCTGGATGCGTCAGTCGCGTGAGCGCCCACCCACCATGCTGGCGAAGTACAACAGCTGCATGATCGCTGATGCAAGCCCCGCCACGTAGGTGAGCGCCGCGGCGTTCAGCACGCTGTTCACTCCTGATTGCTCATCCTCGCCTGAGATGATGCCTGTTTCTGCAAGCAGCTGTTTGGCGCGCCTGGAGGCGTTGAGTTCAACTGGCAGTGTCGCCAGCGCAAAGACCGTGCCGCCTGAGAACACAAGCACGCCCAACCAGGCCAGGTTGGTCATGCCCAGTAGCAGGCCGGCAAAGATCATGATCCACCCCAGCCAGCTTCCAATGCTGACAACCGGCACGAGCGCTGCCCGGAAGCGCAGCGGCAGGTAGTTGTCCTCGTCCTGCATGGCGTGACCCAACTCGTGTGCCGCAACCGCCACCGCCGCCACCGACGGCTGGTCCGCTACCCCTTGTGAGAGGCGAAGGACTTTGTCGCGCGGGTCATAGTGATCGGTCAGTTTTCCAGCGATGCGCTCCAGCCGAATGCCGGAGAGGCCTCGGCTGCTGATCAGGCGCTGTGCTGCCTGCGCCCCCGTGAGCCCGCTGCGGATCGCGACGCGGCCCCACTTGCTGTATGCCGAGCTCACGTACAACTGCGCCAGCATGACCAGCAGGAACGCGGGCAGCATGTAACACAGATAATCCGAATTGTAGAACATCCCAGCCTCCTGTACTTGGACGGCAAGCTCCGATTAGGGGATCGCGGTCGGCCGAGCCGTCGGCATCGACGTGGGGATCGGTTTGCCGTTGATGATACTCCTCAATGCTTCTACAGCCACGTCCAGCTGCGGGTCGCGCTTAGCCTGCCGATCCTCCGCCGTCCTCTGGATGTACACATCCGGCGTCAGCCCCTTGCCGTCAATCTGGCGATCCTTGGGTGTGAGCCAACGCGCGATGGTGACGCGGACAGCGCCCTGGTCATTGGAGATGGCCACCCAGTTCTGGACAGAGCCCTTGCCGTAGGACACCACGCCCACGATCTTTGCCCGATCGTAGTCCTGCAAGGCCCCCGCCGTGATCTCCGAGGCCGAGGCGGTCCCCTCATTGATCAGCACTACCATCGGGATTTTCGTCGCCAGTCTGCCCGACGTGGCGTTGTATGGCTTCTTCGTCCCGTCGCCATATTGCTCGTACAGTACCACGCCGTTGCCCTGGAATTGGGAGACGACCTCCACCGCTGTTTCCAGATACCCGCCGCCGTTGTCGCGCAGGTCGAGGACCAGGCCTCTGGGCTTCTGTGCCATCAGGGTGCGCAGCGTGGAATTGAGTTCCTTCGTCGTATTGTTGCCGAACGTCGTGATCTGCACGTAGGCAATCTCATTATCCAGCATCTTGCCGCTCGCACTGTCAACGGTGATTCTGGCGCGAGTGATGTTGAACTCAAGCGGCGCCGTCTCTCCCGCGCGTGCGATCGTCAGGTGCACAACGGTACCTGCCGAGCCCTTCACCTTCTGCCGTACCGCCTCGGGGTCCATGCCCGTCATGTCCTCATGGTCGAGCGCGACAATCTGGTCACCGGAAAGGATGCCGACCTTCTCCGCCGGCGAAGAAGGAAAGGTGCTGATAATGGTTAGGTAGTCGCGGGTCGTGTCCACGATGGCGCCGATACCCTCATAGGATCCTTCCAACTCGGAGTCGGCCTCCTTGTAGGTCTGCGGATCCATGTAGGAAGTGTCGGGATCACCCAGCGCCTCCAGCATCCCGCGGATGGCGCCCTGCATCAACAGGGTATCGTCAACGGGCTGATCGACGTACTGTGTGTGGACGAGTTGCCACGCTTCCCAGAACGGTTTGAAGAGATCTTGCAGGTCTGCCGGAGTGGCGGCGTGCGCCGCGGCCGGCACAGTGGCAACAGCAGACGCCCCGGGTGCCAGACCTGCGGAACTGGGGCTGGACAGGGGCAAAAAATGACCGGCAATGAACCCGCCCGAGAATCCGCCAGCCAGCAGCACCATGCCAAAAGCCACCAGCAGAATGACCTGTAATGTTCTACCCACACAATCCTCCTGACGCGTCGCGTTGATGCACGGACGCGTGCGGCAAGAATAGCATTGCCATATTAGAGCATCATGAATTGACTGTCTGAATCCCGTATATGCGGAGGGCGCATCACTTGGGTTTGGGCGGCAGGGCTTGCACGCGCTTGTGCAGTTCGTCCATGGCTTCACTATCGCGGCCCTGGACCGACTTGAAATCGCCGCGCCTGCCCCGAAGAAATGCGATCGCAATCATCGTGTTGCCGACCAGGATGATCACTACGAGTAGCAGTACCGCAATCAACAGTGCGTTCATCCGTGGCCCCCGTTGAGCAGCGCCGTCAGGGAGGGCCAATCCGCGCAGGCCGCGTCGGCATTCTCGCCCGGTGTCGGCGCGCCGAACAGCACGGAAAACAGTCCGAATTCCATCGCGGCGCGCGTGGTGTGCGGCAGATCATCGATCATCACGCACTTCGCTGGAGAGTTCTCTCCCGCCGCCTGCATGGCCAGGGCGAAAGCCTCGCGGCTGGGCTTGCAGTAAGGCTCCATGCGGTTGAAGTCGATGATGTCGGCAAAGTGCGCTTCGATCTGCAACGCGCGCAGGACGCGCCGCGCGTGGTTGGCGTCTGCATTGGTGAAGACCAGATTGCGCGTGGGTAACCCCGCAAGGACGGACTGCTGGACCGGATCGGGATGAATGTACTCGTCGAGCCGCACGTCGTGCACGTATGCCAGGTACTCCTCAGTGTTAACGGCGTGGTTTGCCTGCAGGCCCCGCAGTGTCGTGCCGTACTGGCGAAAGTACGTCTCGCGCAGCTGTGGCACATCTACCTCAGGGATGTTCATGCGCTCGATCATGTAGCGCGTCATGCGCTCCTTGAGTTTTGGCCAAAGTCTGCTGGACGCCGGATAGAGTGTGTCGTCGAGATCGAAGAAGACGGTTGTGAAGCGCACGCCGCGATTATACCTTTCGCGTCCGACACTCAGACGCAAAACGGGAGCCATCGAAACGTACGTTTCATCACGATGCAGACAAGTAGTGGTCCATGAATTGGATCGGGAACTGTATGAACTCCTTGTTGCCTTTGCCGCAGAAAGTGCGTGGGGATGGCCGGGTAGAAGTGACACTCCATGTTCTTGCCCGTGGCCTTCAACAGGTCACGCATTATAATGATTCGGTGCCCATTCGCCTGCTCTCAACCGAGGTCTCGTCGCAGATCGCTGCAGGCGAGGTCATTGAGCGTCCTGCCTCCGTGGTCAAGGAGTTGATGGAGAATGCTATCGATGCGGGTGCAAGAAGCATCTCTGTCGCCGTAGCGGAAGCGGGGAAGAAGCTCATCGAGCTTGCAGACGACGGCGGCGGTATCGCTTCCGATGAACTCTCCCTCGCCGTGTCCCGGCATGCCACTTCCAAGCTTTCCAGGGCTGAGGATCTCTTCCACATCTCGACGCTGGGCTTTCGCGGGGAGGCGCTGGCCTCCATTGCGTCGGTCTCGCGTCTGACGATCACCACCAAGCAGGACTCCTCCCATGAAGGCGCCCGTCTGCGCGTCGAAGGAGGGCGTGCAGACAGGATCGAGCCGGTCGGAGCGCCCGCAGGCACGGTTGTGCGTGTGGAGGACCTGTTCTACAACGTCCCTGCCCGGCTCAAGTTCCTGAAAGCCGATGTCACCGAGCGGCGCGCCATCGATGCCTTGTTGACGCGCTACGCGCTTGCGTACCCACGGGTGCGCTTCAAGCTGATCGAGGATGGCACACTGGTCCTGCAGACTGCCGGTGATGACGATCGTCGTGCCATCCTGGCGGCCCTGTACGGTGTGGAGATCGCCAAACAGCTGCTCGAGATCAGCGCGCAGGAGCCGGGCAGCTTGCTGAACGGGTTCGTAAGCCCAACGTCTGTCACCCGCTCAAACCGTCGGGATGTCACGGTCTTTGTGAACGGTCGCTGGGTGCAGGATACGCCTCTCACCACAGCCATAATTCAGGCGTATCACACCATGCTAATGGTGGGACGCTATCCCCTGGGCGCACTGTTTCTGGACCTCGACCCGGCAGATGTGGATGTAAACGTGCACCCTGCCAAAGCTGAGGTCCGCTTCAGGAATCCGGATCGGGTGTTTGGCTTTGTGCAGCGCGCAGTAAGGCGCGGCTTGCTGGCTTATACCCCCGTCCCGGCGATTACCCCGCACCTGTGGGCTACGCAGAGCCAACAGCCTGATCCGGCCTGGAAGCTGGCCCATGACGATGGCGCCGCTGCCGCTCGTCTTGCGCTGATGGCCCCACCCCTGCCAGCTGCCGGACGTTTGCCACTGCTCCGCCTCATAGGTCAGATCGGCGGCGCGTACCTCGTTGCTGAAGGTCCGGACGGCCTCTATCTTGTGGACCAGCACGCCGCGCACGAGCGCGTATTGTTTGAGCAACTAATGCGGCAGCATGAGTCGAGAATCCCGTCTCAATCCCTGCTGACTCCGGCCGCGGTCACCCTTCCACCACAATCCACGGATCTGCTGCTCTCTCAATTGCCGATATTGCAGCATTTGGGGTTTGCGGTCGAGGAGTTTGGGCCCAACACATTTCAGGTCCGTGCCATGCCCGCCCTTTTTGGCAGCGGCGATCCTTCCGCTGCCCTGCGCGCCGTTGTCGAAGACTTTGAGGAGGACGAGGCGCCACTGCAGGATGAGATCGAGAAGAAGCTGGCCGCCCGCGTTTGCAAGCGGATGGCGGTGAAAGCCGGCCAGACGCTTTCGGCCGACGAACAGCGCGCCTTGCTCACCGACTTGGAGAGCTGTGACGCGCCGCGCACCTGTCCGCACGGGCGGCCAACCATGATCCATTTATCCGTGGAAATGCTTGAACGCCAGTTCGGCCGGCGCGGGCCGCGCTAGCGTTGCAGCAGGGCGTCTCCAATACGGGCCATCAAGGGGGGCTAGGAATGTTCATGCGAATGCTCAAGCGGCTGCGCGAGCCGGTAAACGGTTTGAGTCACCTGTTTGCTGCAGTGGTGGCCGTCGCCGGTCTCATCGCGCTACTCGTCGTCGGTGACTCCACCATCGGCAAGGAAGTGTCTTTATTGATCTATGGGTGCACACTGGTGCTGTTGTTCTCGGCGAGTGCCACATACCATCTCGTCGAGGGCAGCCCGCGAGTGATCGGCGTGCTTCGGAAGGTGGATCATGCGGCCATCTTTCTGCTGATCGCCGGGAGCTACACTCCCTTCTGCTACAACATGTTCTCGGGCTTCTGGAAATGGGGCCTGCTGGCGACCGTTTGGTCGCTGGCGCTTTTGGGAGTGATCCTCAGGATCTTCATCATAAAGACCCCGCGCTGGTTGAACGCCGGGATCTACCTCCTGCTCGGCTGGTTGGCCATCTTTGGCATCCGGGAGATGCTTGCCGTGCTGCCGGTTGGCGCCCTGGTCTGGCTTTCAGTCGGCGGCATCCTCTACACGCTCGGCGCCGTGATCTACGTCACGAAGATCCTCGACTTCGTCCCAGGCAAGTTCGGCTTTCATGAGGTCTGGCACATCTTCGTGATCCTGGGCGCCCTTGCGCATTTCGCGGCCGTGATCCTGTACGTCGCTCCCACAACCTAGCCCTCCACCGGGCCTTGTCCCCACCGCCTTGAAGGAGGGCGTGTTGACCTGTACTTGGCCACGAGCAATGCACGGCTGACGCCGCGGCGGGAGCCTGCATGGGTATGTGGTGAGGTCGATTGGGGGCACTAGGACCGTGCAGGGCGCGCACCATTGACTCTCTGACGAGCTATCCTCGAGGGCCACAGGGTTTACATCGTCTAGACAACTTGACTATACCTACTCCTTGTGCTATTTTTGGGTGGCGAGAACAAGGAAAAGGGATGCATCGCGAGCGAATCTCTGAGAATGTGTTTTGGTTTCAAAGTGAGATCTATGCCCAGGTCACGGCTGGCGTCGTCTCCGGGTCGCAATGGGCTGTCGTCATAGACACCCTTGCCCTGCCGGACGAGACCCTTGGCATGCGGGAGTTCATTGAGCACGAGCTGGGCGTGCCGGTACGGTATGTGATCAACACGCACTACCACGCTGATCATGCCTGGGGCAGCTGCTTCTTTCCGGGTGCGACCGTGATCGCTCACGCCCGCTGCCGCGAGCTGCTGGCTGAACGCGGTATTCCCTCGCTGGAGGCCGCGCGCAAGCAGAATGCTGCTTTTCGCCAGGTGAAGATCATCCTGCCTCAATTGACGTTCGGCAGCGACCAGGTCAGTCTGCGCGTCGGAAAGAAGAACCTGATTCTGATGCCCGCGGACGGACACAGCGAGGACGGCATTGCGGTTCTGGTGGAAGAGGACCGAGTCCTTTTCGCCGGTGACGCCTTCATGCCTCTTCCCTACATCGTCGACGGCGATCTGGATGAAACTGCCTCATCCATCAAGAAGATCGGCCGCATGGGGCTTGAGAATATCGTCCAGGGTCATGGAGATATCATCTTGCGCGGCGAAATCGATGCTGCTGTGAAGGAGAACCTGGCGTACCTCGCCAGCATCAAGAAGTTCGCCAAGGCGGCCGCCCGCCGCAAGGGCTCGTCAGACCTTCTCGAGGGCGCCGGCCTCGAAAACAGCGGCAAGAGCCGGGTCTACCTTGGCGGTTTGGCCGAGGAGCTGCACAAGCGGAATATGCAGGAGTTGGTGCACCGGGCCCGAGAGGAATGAGGCGGCGTCGAGGCCGTCATCTGACGCGGCGGATTGGCCCGAGGCGGTACTCGGAAGAGATAAACCACGTGGCGACTGGACGAGTCGCCACGTTATGTTTCTGATGGCTGATGCCTGAGTAGGTCAGCGCCGGATTGGAGGCGGTTTTCAGGCTCTGGTCTTCTTCAGTTTCGCCTTGATGCGAGTCTTGGTAGCGTCCCTTGGACGGGTCGGTTCCTCATGTTGAGTAGGGAAAAGTGGAACGGCTTTGCGCCACGGTCGCCACCCATGGAAGCGTTCCCGGCCCTCGATCAGTGCTCTGATGTTAGGCCTCAGCGCCCACACCAGCAGGAAGAAGGCGATCACGCCGTAAAAAACATCGGCCAGAGGCCCCTGTCCCAGAACGTAACGCACCCCGAAGATGATCGTGGTGAGCAAGGCCACGCTCATGGTGGTGATGGAGGCATACCCGATGCCAAAAAAGACAACCAGAGCCGCTGGCAGCAGTATCAGGGCAGAGGGCCACCACAGCCCCACTGCGCCTCCCGCCGCTGGTCCACCTCCAGCACCGCCGCGGAGACGCACGCGATTCTTCGTGTGGCGTTCGAGCAGGAAGATGGAATAGTTGTGACCCATGATCGCCGCGATCGGCGCAAGAACGTGCACCCAGTGGTTCTCCGGGGTTAGGGCCTGCGCGATCCACACCGAGGCCGCGCCCTTCGTAATGTCCATCAGCGCCGTAAGCACGCCGGCGCCGGCGCCTGCGGCTCGGGCGGCATTCGTCCCGCCCGTGCGGCCGCTGGCCACGCGTCGAATATCCTTGCCGGAAATCAGCTTTACCCAGATGAGGCCGAAGGGTATCGCGCCCAGAATGTAGCCCAGCAGGACGGCGCCCGCCTCAGTCAGGATTTGCATCTCTCGACCTCCACAACACAAGACTGTAACACGCGCTCCGCCAATGGGTTACTCGCTCGAGGTGATATACAGTGGCACATCGGAGATCCTGCCATTCTCGATCCAGAAGCCTCTTGCGCTCCACTGACCTTCGCGCCGTGACCAGATCACGTGCACAGCTGGATAGGCCGCCTCCCGGATATCGGTGACCGAAGGCTCCTCGGCGGGTGCCGATCCGGCACGGGTATCGGCCGGGTGAGAGTGGAATATACCGATCAGCTCCATGCCCCGGTCTTCCATTGAGCGGAAGGCACGTAGCTGTTCAGTGGGGTCCATTCGGAATCGGCTCGGACTCTGCAGTTGGCTGGCAATCAGAAACACCTCGCGGACGGAATCGTCGATGCCCGCCAGCAGGCCGCAACCTTCCATTGGCGCGCACGATTGCATGTGCGCCTGCATCATTTCCCAATGAGAATGAGTCAAGAACAGCCGCTTGATCATACTGAATCAATGGAAGAACATCTCTTGAATGCATGCAGGCGGGATCCCCTGCCTAGCGCAGGAGCGCCGCCGCCGCCCACAGCCCGCCGAGGATGATGCCCGGCTCCCGCAGAGCGCTGCGCACCGGAAGATCCTCCGACAAAGCGGATGCTAGGGCAGTCAACGCATAGAGCGGACCTAGGACGGCCAGGCCGAACTGTAGTGACGAAAGCGGCCAGTAGTGCAGCCCGGCGGCAATCTGTGCACATACCAGGCCGATGCCGGCTGCCCAGGGGTAATCCCAGCGTCCGCTCAAACGCAGGTGCAGCGTGCGCAGCGAGACCAGGCCAGCGGCGACAAAGACCGACGGCACGACGAGGAACAACCGTGCCACTCCGAGGCGCAGCGAGATCACAAAGAGGAGGAACAGGGCGTACGACAGGGCTGTCAAACCGGCTGAGGCGAGCGCGTACAGCGGCGCGCCGGGATCCACAGTGATGTACTCCGCGACGAGCACCGCGACCAGGATCACCGCGCCGGTTACCAAGCCGATCCACCAGGCCCGGCCGGAGGGCAGGACGTCCAGCACCACGCCGATGATCAGGGCGGTCAACGTCGGCAGCATCCAGTGCTCCACGGTCCTTTGTCCCTGTAGCCCGGGGTGTCCGTGCAGCAGCCAATCCATGCCGGTAGCCATCAGCCCGCCGGCCATCAGTGTCATCGCCGTTCCGAGGGTAAGGGAGTAAGCAAAGTAGAAGCCGGGCAATTGAATGGTCAGGGTGAGTCCGGGACCGCTCGCCAGGTGCGTCAGTGCGTAGCTGAGCAGCACGGTCGCGGTTAGGACCCCCACCTGATTGGAGGGTGGGAAATTTCTTGGTGCTTCGTGCATTGATTGGATTCTAACCGACTTGCTCCCGGGTTGCCTGCACGGGCGCAGGCAAGCACAGCCGGCCCGTGGAATTAGAACAAATTTGCTGAGAAGAAGGGGGTGTGGTAAAATTTATTGGTTATGCTCCCAACAAGAGTCGATGCACAGGCTCTGCCACCGCCACCTGGAATTATCGCTTCGCTCAGGGCCGGTTTTGACGCCATTGCCGCGCATATCGGTCTGATTCTCATGCCCCTGGGGCTCGACCTGTTGCTTTGGCTGGGGCCGCGCGTGAGCGTCAGTAAACTCATTCAGCCGGTCTTGGAGGAGATGACCAGATTGGCACCAACCAACGGCCTGAGCACCTCGGACATCAGTGCAATGCTCGACATGTACAGGGCATTGCTTGAGAGATTCAACCTCCTGATCATTGTCCGCACCCTGCCAGTGGGTATCTCAAGCCTGATGAGCGGCCGTATGCCGGCGGTGTCTCCGTTGGGAGCCCCTTTCATTCTCCAGGTCACTTCCGCTGGACAGTTGTTTGGCCTCTTCCTGCTCCTGACGCTGATCGGATGGATGCTCGGAGGCCTCTATTTCTATGGCGTGGCCGGGCTGGTGGTCTCGAAACCTCTCACCGACGCTTTACCGACGGCTGCGCACGCCGTCATACAGACGATCCTGTACTCGTTGATCTGGGTGATTCTACTCTGGTCCGTGGGGTTGCCTGCATTGTTCATGGTGTATCTGACGTTTGCCATCAACGCATTGCTCGGACAGGGTCTGCTGTTATTCCTGGCATTTATTTCCCTCTGGTTGCTCGTGCCCCTGTTCTTCTCGCCCCATGGCATCTATCTGAGAAGGCAGAACGCTCTCGCATCCTTTTTGGGCGGATTTCGACTCACGCGCTTCACCCTGCCGGGCAGCAGCTTCTTCGTCCTGGCTGTGATTCTTGTCGGCGTTGGTCTCAACCTCCTCTGGGCGGTGCCGGCTGAGGATTCGTGGTTCGCGCTTGTAGGGCTCCTTGGGCACGCGTTCATCACCACCGCGCTCCTGGCGTCGTCTTTCGTTTACTATCAAGATATGTCGGTCTGGCTGCAGACGGCGCTGGAGCGATTGCGTTCCAGCCTGCCGACACAAAAGGCGTAGCGAACGCCCCCGCGCTGGCGTCGCGGAGTCTGCACAGTGACTCGATACGCCTGAATGGATTGAGAGACTCTCGGAGGGATATTCCGCAGTGGCCCAGAAGAAGACAAACGGCAGCTACGAAGCAAAGGACATCCAGGTCCTCGAAGGCCTTGAGGCAGTCCGCCGCCGACCGGGCATGTATATCGGTGGGACGGACATCAGGGCGCTGCACCACCTGGTCTACGAGGTGGTGGACAATGCCATCGACGAAGCTCTGGCCGAGGCCTGCGATCGTATTGAGATCATCATCCACCCGGACAGCAGCGTTACCGTCACAGACAACGGTCGCGGCATTCCGGTCGGACCCCACCCCACGCAGAAGAAATCCGCCCTTGAGGTGGTTATGACCACCCTGCATGCCGGCGGCAAGTTCGGCGGCGGCGGATACAAGGTCTCGGGCGGTCTCCACGGCGTGGGTGTGAGCGCGGTCAATGCCTTGTCCGAGTGGTGCGAAGTCGAGGTGCGCCGCGACGGCCAGATCCACTTCCAGCGCTATGAACGCGGCCATCCCAAGGCCCCGGTGAAGGCCACCGGCAAGATCAAGGACGGTTCCACCGGCACAAAGGTTGAGTTCAAGTTCGATAAGAAGATCTTCAAGGACGAAGTCGACTATCGCTTCGAGACCCTCTCCCAGCGCTTTCGCGAAATGGCGTTTGTCACCCGCGGCGTCACGATCTTCTTCCTGGATGAGCGCACCAGCCGCGAGATGACCTTCCACTTCGAAGGCGGCCTCACCTCCTTCGTGCGCTACCTCAACCGCAATCGCGAGCCGCTGCACTCCGTTGTCCATGTGGAAAAAGATGTGGAGGGCATGGGCATCGAGGCCGCCATCCAGTTCACCGATGCCTATACCGAATCGGTCTACTCATTCGCCAACACGATTAATACCGTCGATGGCGGCACGCATCTGACTGGCCTGCGTTCTGCACTTACGCGTGTTGTCAATGACTACGCCCGCAAGAACGGCCTGCTCAAGGACTCCGATCCCAATTTCTCCGGCGACGACACGCGCGAGGGTCTGACTGCCATCGTTTCGATCAAGCACCCTGATCCGCAGTTCGAGTCGCAGACCAAGGTCAAGCTCATGAATCCGGAGGTGCAGACCTCCGTACAGCAGATCGTCGGCGAGGCCTTCGCGACCTTTCTGGATGAGAATCCGCAGGCGGCCCGGGCGATCATCGCCAAGTGCCTCACCTCCGCCCGGGCGCGTGACGCGGCGCGCAAGGCCCGCGATCTCGTGATCCGCAAGTCGGCGCTCGAGTCGCTGACCTTGCCCGGCAAACTTGCCGACTGTTCAGAGCGCGATTCCAGCAAGACCGAGTTGTATATCGTCGAGGGTGACTCCGCTGGCGGATCTGCCAAGCAGGGCCGTGACCGCCACTTCCAGGCCATCCTGCCCCTGCGCGGCAAGATCATGAACACCGAGCGCGCTCGGCTGGACAAGATCCTCTCGAGCAACGAGATCAGGGCGCTCATCTCGGCGTTGGGCACGGGCATAGGCGACAACTTCGATCTCGAGGGTCTGCGCTACGGCCGTATCATCATCATGACCGATGCAGACGTGGACGGCAGTCACATTCGCACGCTGCTGCTGACGTTCTTCTTCCGCTATATGCCTCAGCTCATCGATGGCAGCCATCTGTACATTGCGCAGCCGCCGCTCTTCCGCATTGCCCACAAGAATCAGGTTAAGTACGCATACGCCGACAAGGAAAAGGACAAGCTGGTGAAGGAGATGGGCGGAGCCGACAAGATCAGCGTTTCGCGCTACAAGGGTCTGGGTGAGATGAATCCCGAGCAGTTGTGGGAGACGACCATGAATCCCGCTAATCGCACACTGCTGCAGGTCTCGGTGGAAGATGCCGCTGAGGCGGACCGGACGTTCGACATGCTTATGGGCGATGCCGTGGATCCGCGCAAGCGCTTCATCCAAACCCACGCGCGCTTCGTGCGCAACCTAGATGTCTAGGACGGTGCTGCATTCCCGCCACCGGCCGAGAGCGACCACGCGGCCAGGTTCAGATCTGAACCTGGCCGTTGTCTTTTTTCAGGGAGTTCTGAATAGCTGCCGGAAGAAGTTGATCAGGGAGTCGAAGAACTGGGGTATGGGAGCCGCAGGGGTCTGGATCGGCACAGTGGGCGTCGGTGATACAAAGACAACCGTGGGTGTTGGCGCCGCCGTCGAGGTCGCGGCCGGTGTGGATGAAGGGGATGGCCGACCTGTGGGCCCAGGCGCTGGCAGGCGCACGATCCGCGGCGCGACCCAGAGCGCTCGGTCCCCCGTGGAGTTGCCAAGATCATTCACACTCAGCACAAACCGGACCTGCTGACCGGCAAGCGCGCTGAGGTCCAGGTCCAGATTGTAGTAGTGGCCGTCGTAGAACTCGCCCAGGGTCCAAAGATCGTGGGCCGCGCCGGTCGCGTCCAGATAGCTCACCCGGAATAACACCGAACACAGTTCTGCATTGTGCTCGCAGCCAACCAGGGCTTGGAGCCGATCGCCTGCCTGCACCTGGTACTGAGGATACAGTCCAAGGATATAGCCGTCTTGCGACGAGGATGGGATGGTCAGCAGCGCAGGCTGAGACACGGTGGTTCCGTCCTCAAGATTAGCTTGGCTCAGGATTGCGATCGAGCCGCGCGGATCACCATCCTGGCCTGGGCACTCCAGCGTCCCATCGTTTGCCTGCCATTGAGCCTCACACGCATTGCTGGCGAGATCGGCTTCCGCAATCGGCGTGGAGCGGACTTGAGTTGTGGGACTCGCCGCCAGAGCAGCGTCGGCAGTCGCCGTGCCGACAAACGCGGTAATCGTCGCTTCTGCCCATCCGGTGGGTCGCGCCGGCGTCCCCAAGGCGGAACCGGTGGATGCGGTCGTTGTCGGTTGAGTCTGCCCAGCCACGCGTATCTTGACCCATAAGTGTCCGGCCGCGGCTGGACCAATCCCGAAGGTCGTTCCACCGGGTGTCTGAAGCTGCCAATATCCCTCGTATTGCCCCGGCGAAGCTGGCGCGATCAGGTCCACCGAGACGTCTGCGGTCTGGCCCGAAACGATCAGTGTCGGAAGTGGGATGGAATCTGGTCCGCCCATGTGGTCCCCGCGGACGAAGACGAGCTTGTACGCTCCTGTCCACGGGCAGTTGCCGGCGTTCTGTATCCTCCAGGTCTTTCTGAATGCTTCGCTCGGGCGCAGCGTCGCGTTGTCGACGATCGTCACGTCACCCAGGAACTCCGCGCGGTTGCAGGCCACATCCAGTGTGGGGGTTGGGCTGCCGGTCACGGCGGCCGTCGCAGAAGCCTGCAGGGTCGTGATGATTGCCCGCGTGGGCGCATTGATTGGTGTAAGTGTCAGTGTCGGCCGCGGCGTGTTGGTCGGCGCGGGCGTATAGGTCTTGGTCGGCGTAAGCGTGGGTCTCGCTGTGGAGGTTGAGGTAGGCGCCCGTGTCCGCGACGCCGTGGGCATCACGGTCGGTGTTCGTGTCGGCGTTCTTGTGGGCGTCGCGCTCGGTGGTGGGGTGGTCGTCGCCGTCGGGACCGGGGTGTTGGTTGGAGGGGGCGTGTATGTCGCCGTGGGCAGCGGCGTATGGGTTGGACGCGGGCTCGCAGTCGCACTTGGCAGCGGCGTCCGCGTGGGCACCGGTGTCGGACTCGGCGATGGCGTCTGGGTCGCGGTAGGTACAAGTGTCCGAGTCGGAACGGGCGAAGGGACCGGTGTTTTGGACGGGGTGCTGGTCGGCGCCTCGGTGGGCAAGGGCGTAGCCGTGCTGGTGAAGATCACGTCTAGGCAATCTGGCCGCGAATCCGAGGTGCTGGAGGCATCGGCCGTATGGTCGTACGCGTCATAGAGCTTTACGTGCAGCACACCGGGGAATTGCTTCAACGTGGCAATCAGTGGCTGTGCAAGGCTGTACCCGGTGCCTGTCGGCTGGCAGTTGCCTGCAAGGTAGACCGAAAGCACGCCGTTGGTAAATTCCATCCTGCGGTAGCTGACGAATCCGTTGCGAACCACGACAAGCCCACTGGCCTGCTCCTCGATCGTTGGTCCAACGAAGTATGCATCCAGCGCCGAGGAAATCGCGTTTGCCGAGCCGGGAATCTCGCGGCTGACTGCCTGATCAAACGGCGGATTCTGCGTCCCTGACCGCCGTGTATTGGTGAAATAGACATTGATGCTCACCGGCAGGAGTGTCGGCGTGATACTGGGCGTCGGCGTCCGGGAGGGCGTGCGACTTGGCGTCTTCGAGGGAGTGCTGGAAGGCACCGGCGTCGCGGTCGGTCGTGGAGTGCGCGTCGCCGTCGATGTTGATGTGGCTGTTGGCGGCGGTGTCCGTGTGGGCACGGGCGTTGGGGTGTGAGTCCCGGTGGCTGTAGGGGGCGGTATGCGCGTTGGCGATGGGACTGCTGTAGACGATGCAGTTGGGCTTGCGGTCCTGGTGGCCGTCGGGGCTGCTGTGGGCGTCGAAGTCGCAGCGGGCGTTCGCGTGGCGGTCGCGGTAGCCGCGATCCGCGGTGCAGGGGTAGTCGTCGGCTTGGGAGCCAACGTCAAGGTGGGTACGGGTGTGCTCGTGGACGAGGGCACTGGTGTGGAGGTCGGCGCAGGCCGAGGCGTGGAGGTCGAGGCCGGCGTGGAGCTGGGTGGGAGTGTGCGCGTGGGCGGGGGGAGCGGGCTCGCGGTCGTCGTGGGCGTCAGCGAGGCAGTGGCCGTCGGCAGTGGGCTGGCCGTCACAGTTGGGGGTTCTCCCTCCAGCAAGAATCGGCCTGAAGCTTTCCACTCCGTGCCCACAAAGATTTGTACCTCGTATTCTCCGGCACGCCATTCCGGTGCCGGACGCTGCCAGGTGGCCACAGCAACGCCCGGTGGGAATTCCTTCCACGATGTGGTGTCAACGTATTTGAGCTCGTCATTCTGATACCACAGCGCCGTCCATTCCACTTTTACACCGAGAGGTTGGTACGTGAACACCGAGTACATCTGCTTGATGGGATTGCGGAATTTCTCTCCCGGAGCGATGAGCGTGTAGTTGTTGATCTCGGTGGAGAAGCGCAGCCGCCCAAACTGGACATAGAACGACGGCGTCATCGTTCCCTGGATCATCGCCTGGACCGCGATCGGCATGGCCGGGGTGGCGGTCGCGGCGCTCGTCGGCGGGATGATCGGGGAGGGGGTACTCACAAGAACCGTCGGCGTGTCCTCCGGCGGCATGGACGTCTGGGTCGGCGAAACAGGTGGCACAGGGGATGCCGTCGCGGAAGGAGCCTGGGTCGCGGGGAGAGAGGCGGGGCTTTCAGTCTGTTGCCACATCCGGCCGAAGATCAGCAGAGCAATGGCGAGTGCTCCCGAGAGCACGGAGAGCAGCACTGAGCCGCGCGCCTGCATAATATAGCGGCGGCGCAGTCGGTAGTCCGACCAACGACGACTGATCTGGAGTGTGCGGATCGCGGAGAGCAGACTGAAGATGGCCCCCAGCCCAAAGATGAGCACCCCGATCCACAGCGCGATGAACTGCATTACCCCAAAATTATACGCTACTTGCCGTGCCAGGCGCGTCTGCAGGAGCCCCGATACGCAATCCAGGGCGGGATTTCACGCATTCATGGCATGAGATTGCAGTGCCCTGCGGCTGGATCTGGTGCAAGCCCTGTTGGGATTCTCACGTGCACGGTCGTGATTCCTTCCCGGACCTCCTGTGCCGGGTGTTTCGTCCAGAGCTGCGTGTGATGCGCGCCTGGTCAAAAGAGCCCACCGTGCGCATCTTATTTCTTCGGTTTGTGTCGACGGCTGCGGGGTGTACCCTCCAGCGGTATTCAACGAGTACGGCGCAGATCGGCTTTGGGGCAGGTTCCTGCGCTGAGGTGGGGATCATTGCACAGACCTTTGAGCCACGCAGTCGTTCCAGCATCCTTCGATGACCCCGCCTCGCCAGGCACGGTCGACTTCGAGTTCAGCTTTGCCTTCCAGCCCATCGTCGACGCAAAGGCGCGCAAAGTAATCTCGTTCGAGGCTCTTGTCCGCGGGCCGAACGGGGAGCCGGCTTCCGAGGTCTTCGCCCGCGTCCCTCATGAAGATCTCTATAGCTTCGATCAGGCGTGCCGTCTGAAGGCCATCAGCCTGGCGGCCCGCCTCAAGCTGCACACTTTACTGAATCTCAACTTCTTCCCGAACTCTGCCCAGCGCAGTAGTGAGTATCTGTGCGCTACCCTCGAAGCGTCTCAGGAGGCAGGCTTTCCCGTGGAACGGCTCGTGTTCGAGGTTACCGAGATGGAGCAGCTGCAGTATGGCGGCAGCATGCTGGGCATGTTCGATAAGTACGCGGCCTGTGGCTTTCAGACTGCCATCGACGACTTTGGCACCGGCTTTTCGGGGCTCCGCAGGCTGGCTGAATATCAGCCTGACTATATCAAGTTGGACCGCAATCTGGTTGCGGACATCGACGCACAGCGCGTGAAGCAGGTCATAGTCAGGGGCATCCGCGACATATGCGACCAGCTTTCCATCACGCTGGTTGCTGAGGGTGTGGAGAGGGTAGAGGAGTACCGCTGGCTGAGGCAAGCGGGGATCCACATCTTTCAGGGTCACTACTTTGCCCAGCCTGCCTTCGAGGCGTTGGCGGAGGTCGAGCAGGCGTTGTTCTAGTTGGCCAGACATAATGGACCGGCAATGTCCGGTTTACAGAAACCCTGCACGGGGGAAAAGGAATGACGAGGCGCGCCGAAACCATTTGTGTATCTTCATCGTAAATAGTGGTGACAATCGCAACGACTGGCGATGCAGCATCGCGTTTATGATGCTGAACCGGTGAAGGTGGGCATGAGGAACTCAAGCGAGCTCGCGCGGGTGACCACCAAGGCGGCAAGCGCGCAGACGTTCTATATCATTCAATTGCTTGCCGATCGTGGGCGCACGGATGACGCCTGCCGCGCCTATGCGTATTTCCGCTGGGTGGACGATTGGCTCGACGCGGAAACACGCGGCCGATCCGAATGCCGTCGCTTCGTGGCTCGTCAACAAGCCCTCATCGAGCGCTGCTACGTGGGTAACCCTCCGGCCAGAGTCGGTCACGAGGAGGCGATCCTCGTCGACCTGATCAGAAACAACCCGGACCGGCGCAGCCCGCTGGCGGCGTATATTCTCAACATGATGGCTGTGATGTCCTTCGATGCTGCGCGCAGAGGTCGTCTGATCTCGCAGTCCGAGCTCGATGTCTACCAGCGTTCCCTTGCTGTCGCAGTGACGGAGGTCATGCACTACTTCATCGGCCGCGATCAACCCGCGCCGCATACTTCCGAACGCTACCTTGCTGTCACCGCGGCGCACATCGCGCACATGCTGCGCGACACCCGGGAAGACATCCGGGCTGGATACTTCAATATTCCTTCCGAAGTCTTGCGCGCCCATGGGATCTCCCCGCTGGATGTTGAAAGCGCGCCCTACAAGGCATGGGTCAGGACACGGGTGCAACAAGCCCGGCGGTACTTCAGGGCCGGCAGACGCCATCTCGCACGGGTCCGCAACCTGCGGTGCCGCCTGGCCGCGTATGCTTACACCTCACGGTTCGAGACGGTCCTCGACCGGATCGAGGACGATGGGTTCCTTCTGCGAGCCGAATACGGTGCCCGCAAGACGCTGCGTGCTGGCCTTCGGACGGCCGGGTCGATCCTCGTTTCTTCCTTGGGGATCGATGCCCTCGCGCCGGCGCATAGGACTGCTCCACAGGATAAGCACACCGGAAGGCCATGAAAAAGCGCTCCGCCATTGTCATCGGCGCCGGCATTGCCGGCATTGGTGCCGCCGCGCATCTTGCCCGGCGCGGGTTCCAGGTGACTGTCGTTGAAAAGAATCCGCGGCCCGGCGGTCGCTGTGATCGCCTCGCGCGAGAGGGCCACCGCTTCGATACCGGACCCACGCTGCTGATCATGCCGCGGGTGTACGAGGCCGAGTTCGCCACCCTGGGCGCTGAGTTTCGTGACGTGCTCGATCTGCAGCCCGTCGACCCGACCTACCACGTTGTCTTTGATGACGGCAACCGCCTGGCGCTCACCTCCGACATGCGAACGATGCAGGAGCAGTTGGAAGGGATTGAGCCAGGCAGCTTCAAGGGCTTTCTGCGCTACAACGACGAAGGCCGGCGTCACTATGACGTGGCGATGAAACGGCTCGTCTGCCGCGATTTCCGTACGGCAGCTGATTTCTTCGCGCTGGGCAACCTCCCGCTCTTGTATCAGGTCAAGCCGTTTGCCCATCACTACGCCAACATGTCGCACTACTTCAACGATCCGCGCCTAAAGGCCGCATTCACCTTCCAGGATGCGTATATGGGCCTGAGCCCGTTCGAGGCGCCCGCCACGTTCTCAATGATGTCCTATACAGAGTTCGCGCATGGAGCCTGGTACCCGAAGGGCGGGATGTACAGCGTCGTCAAAGCGCTCATGGCAATTGCACGGCGCGCGGGTGCACAGTTCCTCTTCAGAGCCCCGGTAAGCAGCATCGATGTTCAGGACTCCCGGGCGCGCGGCGTGACCCTCGAGGATGGTAGGCGGCTGAAGGCCGACGTTGTTCTCGCTAACGCTGACCTACCCTATGTGTTCAAGGATCTGTTGCCGCGGGATGGTCTCGCCGAACGGCTGGAGCGCAAGCGCTTCTCTTGCTCTGTCATAAGCTTCTTCTGGGGCGTGAGCAGGCAATACGAAGCCCTCGCACCGCACACGTTGTTCCTTGCCGACGACTATCGCGAGAACTTTGACAGCATCATCCGTGATCTGACACTGCCATGCAATCCGAGCCTGTACCTCCACGCGCCGAGGCGGCTTGACCCGTCGGTGGCGCCCGCGGGCGAGGACACGCTCATCGCCATCGTGCCGGTGGGGCATTTGAGCAGCAACGGTGATCAGGACTGGGTCGCCATTTGTGATGAAGCCCGGCGGCATGTCTTTCGGCGCCTCAGGATGCTGGGTATCACCGACCTGGAGCAGCATATCAAGTTCGAGGTTTCGTACGACCCATTGTCCTGGCGCAAGCGCTACAACCTGATGAAGGGCTCGACGCACGGGCTCTGCCATAACCTTTCACAGCTGGCATACTTTCGCCCGCACAACCGCCATCCCCGTTATCACAATCTGTACTTTGTCGGCGCGAGCACACATCCGGGCACGGGCGTTCCGACCGTGCTCATCTCCGCGCGCCTCACGGCCCAGCGCATCATGGATGAGTGGAGCGCCTGACGCATGTTGCAGCAGGGGGATTATTGAATAGCCGGCAGCCCGGCGCCGGGTGTGGAAGCGAATAGCGGCAGATGGGTTTTGCCCAGGTCTTGTGAGGAATGGATCAACCCGGGCGGCGCGACGTAGCCGGCGTGGCTGAACAGCCATGCCCTCAGCACATCCTCGGTTACCCCGAGCGGTTGCAGCACTTCATGCACCGCGCGCAGCAGGAGTTCCCGGTAGCGGGGGATATCCACAGTGCGCGGGTCGAGGTCGTCAGAGAGATCCCAGGCGCGCGCGCCGGGCCCCGCAGCGATGTGCAGGTAGCGCACCCGCTGGCCCATCTTGAGCGTTTTGCCCATCACCTCCAGCTGCTTCGCGGCTGTTGCGGCGTGCGAAAAATAGCTGTATTTGTTCAGTTCGCGGCTCAAGGTCTGCGCCACCACCAATTCATCAAGCGGAACCTTCCCTGCTTTCAAGGCTTCCAGCTTCTCCCGTACCAACGCAAGGACTTCAGGGAACAGATCCACCAGTTTGGCCGGATCGGGCTCCCGCGCCAGGATGTTCAGGATCTCGATCTGCAGGTTGGAGATGAATCGCGGGGTATCGCTGCGGCGCAGGGCGATGCCGCGGATCTTGTGATCACCGTCAGCGGAAAGACCGTAGAAACGATTGGCCACGGAGATGTTTGTGTTCTTGCGCGTGCCCAGGAAGGCAAACCACGGGTAGACCTTTTGTAGTTCGATCGGCAGGTGGGTCTCTTGCTCGATTGCCTGCGCCAGTGCCTGAAAATCAGCCGCGGAAGCGTCCGGGTGGGAAACGAATAAGCTATCCACGTAGAGATGCAATACCCGGAAGCCTCTGTCCTCCGCGATCAGCTTGGCGCGGGTGACGACTTTTCTTGCCAGGAGAGAAACCACTTCGTACGCGTTGATGCGCCCAAACGTATCGTTGGCAAAACCCAGCCGCCCGTACGCGACGACCGCGAGCCACTTCAGCGCGTCCAACACGGCTTTGTATCTGCATCGCATGGAGCGGTAGTGCGGATCCCGCTGGTCCAGCGCTTTCAAGAGGCGTTTCAGCTTCAGCCGTTTGTCCCGCAGTGGGCGCAGCGCCGCCGGCACCAGGCCGGGGCGCGTGCCAATCTTCACACCGAGTTCGGGCAGTTCCAGCGCCTGCGGTTCGCCCGCGCCCACCGTTTCGGGTGACACATTGAATTCGATCATGATCGAGGCCATCATGGAGCTGAAATCTAGGATCGCCACATTGGGATGGATCCCCACCGGCGGCTGCAGGACCAGACCGCCTCGGTCTGCCTTCACCAGTTGGTTGAAATTCTTGGGACTTTCCCCCTTCTGGTGTTGATAGGGGATCAACACGCCGCGGCGCATGGCGGTGATGGTCTGCAGCGCAGCGACACCCGCGCCCGGCGAGCGCCTGGCAGCCTCCTGCACTGGCAGGCCGGTCATGCGCGTCTCCTCGATCGCGCCGGTCAGGCCGTAGCCCGCGAAGAGCATGACATTCCGGCTGTCGATGTGCCAGCGGCCGCGCAGGTATGCCTGCTGACCGCGGTGGTGGGCACGGCCATAGGTGACGAAGCTCATTTCCTTGCGCCGCAGTACCGGCATGGAGACATCGCGATTCGGATTGATGGCGATGCCGGTCCGTTTGGATGCATCTTCCAGGTAGGAGAACAGCCATGTGTCCCCAAAGTGGGTTTGGATCACATCCGGGTCATATGACTCGAGAATTCCACGCAGCAGTGAAAGCAGCTCGCGCGGCCTGTCGAGGGGCGCGCGCACGCTGAAACCGTCATATTTGATCAGCAGGCGTTTGGGCGAGGTGAATGTGGGATCGGCGTCGGGTCTCAGGTACAGCTTCCTGAATCGCGGCAGCTTCGGATCCAGTTCCTCCGGCGAGTCCGATGTGCTGATGCTTGCCAGCTGGCCGTCTTCCTGTGCGGTAACCTCGCAATGCGCCATCATGAACACATTACGGGCCGTCGCAAAACGCAGCGGCAGGGGGATGTCCGCATCGTAGAAGATCAGGTCCGGGAATTGCCGCTCGACCTGCCTGAACAGTACCGGATATGTGGCCGGGTCGGGGATCCGGGCTTCCACCACATCCTGCAGCCCGGCAAACAGGTCTTCGCGCTGCGTGTACTGCAGCTTCACCTTCCTGGATTTCAGAAACCGCCAGAACTGCCGCAAACGCTGCACATTGCCGCCGGCATAGAATGGAACTTCGAAGTCCCGGTCGAAGAAGCAGTGCGGTTTTTCATCGTCCCCCAGCAGCCAGAAGACCACCCCTTTCTCGGGGTGGGCATATAGATCGAACAACCAGCCGCTGCAGCTGTTCATGGCCCGTCATCTTGCGCGCCGGATGCGCCTGCCAGCTGCTGCAGTTGCCCGTCCGGATCCCGCAGGCGTTTTTGCTCCTGCTTGAGTTTCTCGATCTCAGCTTGGAGTTCGTTGAGGACATGGTTGGTCCGTTTGCGTTCTTCCAGCAGGATGATCAGCAGCGTTGCCTCCATCGGCATCAGGCTGGCGGCATTGGCAATGGCGGCCCGGTTGTTCAGCGCATATTCGTAGAACCTGTTGAGGATCCACCGGTCATGCGGCGGCAGCATCTCGGAGAATGGCTTCAGCTCGCCGATTACCTCATGTACCAGTTGTGTCGCGGATGGAAGGTTCCTGCCCATGTCGCTCCTTGGTCACTGATCCCGGCTGCATTGCCCACGCGGATCGCTGTTCCTCTTCCTCCTTCTTTTTCCGCCTTCCACCTCAGGCTCCTCTTTGTTGTTCGCTGGCGAAGAACGAAAGCTGCACATCTTCCGCCGCCGGCGTTTGATCCATCTGTAGGACCTCATCAGCCGTGGCCGCCACCAGTGGAAAGAACTGCCTGTATTCTTCTGCCTGCATGCGCTCGACGAGCACGATGAGCGGCCGCAGCAGGGCGAGGCGCTGCAAATGCTTGCAGCATTGTTCGAGCACGCGCCGGCGCACGGGGGGCTGAATATCCGGGTTGTAGAAATGATGCAGGAAGTCAAGGATCAGGATCGGATCGCGTTCCGGCCGGATGTCCTCCAGCAGATCCAGAACCTGGTAGCACGTGAATGGCCTTGCCAGCCGCACCCGTCCCAACACCTGCTGCACCTCGGTCGTCCTGCGGCGGACGGACTGGACCAGCGCATAGGTCGGAAGCCATTCACCGCCGGCGATGGCATAGAACGAACCGCGTAATGCCAGTGTCGCGAACAGTTCGGTGATCCCCTGGCTTTGCCTTCCAGCGGTCTCGATCAGCCGCAGCCGGGCCGGCCGGCTCACAAGCTGCAGGGAATTGGATGCAAGGTCTGGTAGTGTGTGCATGATCGACAAGATACATTGAGCAAAAGATCCCTGAAAGGGGATTCACGAGTGATTTCCGGAGTGATTTCTGAGCGAGCCAGGTGTGGCGCGAAAAGGGAGGCGGTCCCTAGCCGTGGTGGTCCTCCCACCATGCCTCGAAGTTCCACTGCCTGAGGGCCTGCCGCAGTCCCTTTCGGCGTAAGCCGAACTTGGCATAGATGTGCTTCGAATGCGTCCGCACCGTTTCATAGGAGATGCTCAGCGCGCCGGCGATCTCATAGCTCCTGTATCCCAGACACGTGAGCGCGGTCACCTGCTGCTCGCGGGCTGAGAGCAAGCCCCAGATGTCTTCGTACTTGTGCTTGTCGCTGAGAGCCTTCATGCCGGATTCAATGATGTCGTCATAGACTTCCTGTTCCGCGCGCCGCTGCGCGACCGCCAGCTCTCTGACGGTCCGCACCAGCTGCTCGTTCTTTGAAAAGACGCCTCGCATGACCCCCGGTCGTCTTCTCTCGAGCATATCGCGCAGGCGTGAAGGCAGCAGGAACATTCTCAAGGCCGCAGGGTTGCGGGATTCTTTTCACGTGTACGTGCCTCCTGGGTGGCAGGGGGGTGGGGTCAGATGGTGGTCGTTCTCACCCAGCAGATTGGTTGACGGATACCTATATTATATAGAACAAATGTTCTGGAGTCAAGGGGTCCGCCGGCTTGTGCCTGGACGCGGGCGGGTTTATCGGCAGGTGATAGAATTTCGGGTACCACGAGTTGCTTTGCCCCCCAGTTCCACGGACCAAAGCTCTATCTTTCCCTGAACACTGCCGCTTTGCTCCGCGCTGCGGCTACAGTGTCATGGATTAGTGTCACATGTTCCGCTCACGGACTATCAGAATCATCGCTCTGGCATTTGCAGTCGCAGCCCTGCTCACCATAGGATTTCTCAGTCGTCTCGAGCTATCAAACACTGATTCCGTACCACCAGAGAAACAGACTTTTGAGGCACGTATTCAAGCAACCGAGGTGGCTGGCAGGTTGACTGCCAATGCTTTTCTGGCCATGGGAACAACCGGCCCGAAACATCCTGAGTGGAAGGCAGCGACTTCCTGCCCCGTTAAACCCCCAATCATGGGAATTTGGCCGTACGTTTACACTCCAATTTCGGGGGCGCAGATTAGGAACTATGCAAATGCCCGGGCCTCCACCGGTGATTACTATTCTATTTTCGCAGGCGCGCCGGACTATTACTTTTCGACAGGCGAAACGCAGGATCCCGACGAACCACACGAAGGTCTTCTAGTTATCACTCATGTAGATTTGGATCCTTGCGCTTCTATAGCTGCTGGTAAAACCCACGGGTCATCCATGCAATATAAGACTCCGCATGGTCCTCTCATGATTACTAAGATTGACGGAGATACGGTAATCTTCAGCATAGCCAACGGAGGTATGGGGCGGTTCAATTATCTCAAGGGGGAGTTCCTGCCCTAGCCGAGTAGAGAAGGCTCTGCATGATTCGTTCACGGACTGTAGGATTCATCGCTCTGGCATTGGCAGTCGCAGCTCTGCTTACCATAAGTTTCCTCAGTCATCTCCAGCTGTCAACCACTGATTCCGTACCACCGGAGAAACAGACTTTCGA